>ERZ857521.19-NODE-19-length-232260-cov-10.800926_pt1 | contig 232260 bp, 176 predicted proteins | sample MGYA00519701_ERZ857521 | MGnify/ENA primary metagenome ERZ857521 (study PRJEB31778, sample SAMEA3449346) | human gut metagenome | biome: human gut; feature: human-associated habitat; material: faeces | place: United Kingdom | collected 2010/2012 ...
CGGGCCCCCGTCAATTCCTTTGAGTTTCACCGTTGCCGGCGTACTCCCCAGGTGGGATGCTTAACGCTTTCGCTTGGCCGCTGAAATCTAAATCCCAACGGCGGGCATCCATCGTTTACCGCGCGGACTACCAGGGTATCTAATCCTGTTCGATACCCGCGCCTTCGAGCATCAGCGTCAGTGTGCAACTGGCAGGCTGCCTTCGCAATCGGGGTTCTTCGTGATATCTAAGCATTTCACCGCTACACCACGAATTCCGCCTGCCTCGATGCAACTCAAGCACGCCAGTTCGCGCTGCGCTTCCGGGGTTGAGCCCCGGGATTTCACAGCACGCTTGACATGCGGCCTACGCTCCCTTTAAACCCAATGATTCCGGATAACGCCCGGACCTTCCGTATTACCGCGGCTGCTGGCACGGAATTAGCCGGTCCTTATTCGCACGGTACCTGCAAAGCGCCACACGTGGCGCACTTTATCCCCGTGAAAAAGCGGTTTACAACCCATAGGGCCGTCGTCCCGCACGCTACTTGGCTGGTTCAGGCTTCCGCCCATTGACCAATATTCCTCACTGCTGCCTCCCGTAGGAGTCTGGGCCGTGTCTCAGTCCCAGTGTGGGGGGCCTCCCTCTCAGGACCCCTACCGATCGTCGGCCAGGTGGGCCGTTGCCCCGCCTGCTGCCTAATCGGACGCATCCCCATCCGCTGCCGCCGAAGCTTTGGCGCTCTTCTGATGCCATCGAAGCGCCTCATACCGCATTAATCCGCCTTTCGGCGGGCTGTGCCGTGGCAACGGCCAGGTTGGATACGCGTTACTCACCCGTGCGCCGGTCGCCATCGACGGTTGCAAGCAACCGCCATGATGCCCCTCGACTTGCATGTGTTAAGCCTGTAGCTAGCGTTCATCCTGAGCCAGGATCAAACTCTACATTGTATAATTGACTTTTATCTTAAAACCTCAACGGACGTAAAGCCCGAAGGGTCTGTTCCTTTGCCGGAACGCCTTATCCCATAGCAACGGGCCGCCGGAACCGCGGAACTTGCCGCAGGCCTTTGGCCCACATCGGATAGCCTGAATGACCAAGGGCCAACAGGCAAACCTGAATGCTACTCTCTCCTCGTCTCTGTATCTCAGTTTCTCAAAGAACTCTTTCTCTTGGTGCTCATCAGGTTGTTCCCTGAAAGCGGATGCAAAGGTAGGCATTTTTCTGACACCAACAAAGAATTGGCAAAGAAATCTTCATATATTTAACTTTCGTTTGCATTTAACCAGCGTTACATCAAGCAAATGTGTGCGCACACATTATAATATAAATGCGAGTCAGACGAACCAGGCAACACATACAACTACGCTCCAGCATGCGCTGTGCATCGATGCGCGGCTTTTGTTGAAACCAACAACAAGCAGTTGCGGCACCAGGCTGGCACGAATTTTCAAAAAACGGCAACCAGACCCGCCGGGCATGCGCCAAGGTTGCCTATGCAGGCTTACCTTGGGCTTCGCCATGCTGCGGGCATCCTGCCGGCCGACCACAGAGCCAAACCACTTTGACATATAACGACCGGCATGGGCCAAAGACACGGCGGGATGCAGGCATAAGAAGCCGTGGGGCGCGATGCAGGCCGTATAGCGTGGCGAAACGGCACATAACGCCGCGCCATACGCGCCCTCTTGCAAGCCGAAATGGCATATAGGGCAACCCCGCTGACAGACAATGACTTACAGACACGCGCCGCTGCCCTGCAAACATCACCCGGATTTTACGCCACAATGCGGCCAAACAACATTTAAACGCCTCGGCCACGGCTTGCCGCGGCGGCCGCAGGCAGAAGCCCAACCACTGCCGCAAGGGCGCCATCAGCCGGGCGCGCATGGCCCGGGCTTGGGCCAAGGGAACATTCAGCACCACATCATACAGATGCGCCAACAACCGCCGGCATATAAGTAGCTGTTCAAAATTAACCGATACAATAGACCTTGCAAGTGTCCTCTATATCTTTGCCACCATCTTGTGTGCTCTTTCGGGCCGAATGCAAAGTCTCATCGGTCGCGTAGCCCGCTACGCTCCCTCTTCGGACTTTGGCATGCATCTACGAAATAGCGCACAATTTGATGGCAATTAATTTTGAACACCTACTTAACAATGGAAAAGACGCACACCAAAACACATCACCAACCGGCAACACCCCAATCGCGGGCGTACCCGCGTTATGTCGACACAAAGCATTGCCACATGGATAAAAATGACTATCTTTGCAAAATATATCAAACGGACATTACATAACAACATATTTACTAATGAAGAAAACTACCATTTCCAGAGCCATCGCAGCCATTGCGGTGGCCATGAACACAGCTCCTTCGGCGGCACAGATACCGGCCGGGTATTACGACAACCTGAAAGGGAAAAGCGGGGCTGAGCTTAAGAATGCCGTGCACGAAACAATAAAAGACGCCAACGTGCTCGACTACGGCAAGGGCAAGGGCCACACTTGGGAGGGATTCTACACCACCGACCGCACAGCCGACAACCAAGTGATTGACAGATACAGCAACGACACGAGGTACTTCGGCTCAAAGGGAAGCTCGGTGGGCGGAATGAACATAGAGCACTCGTTTCCGAAGAGCTGGTGGGGAGGCTCAGAAAACCAGGCCTACAAAGACCTTTACAACCTGATGCCGAGCGAGCAGAAAATAAACTCGGCCAAATCGAACTACCCGATGGGCGAGGTAAGCAAGGCCACAACAGACAACGGCTGCACGAAGGTGGGAACCGGCAGCAAAGGCTACAAGCTATGGGAACCGGCCGACAAATGGAAAGGTGACTTTGCCCGGGCCTACATGTACATGGCCACCACTTACCAGGACTTCACGTGGAAAGGCACGCAAGCCTTGCAGATACTTCAAAAGGGCGACTACCCCACCCTGCAGCCATGGGCATACAAACTGTATATAAGCTGGGCCAAGACCGACGCCCCCGACGAGACGGAGACATCGCGCAACGAGGCCGTAAGCCGCATACAGGGCAACCGCAACCCCTTCGTAGACTTCCCAAACCTGATGGAATACATCTGGGGCGACAGCACCGACTATGCCTTCGACCCCAGGACGACGCTGTGCACATCGGAATATACACCCGGCGGCGAAGCACCGGAACAAGGCACCATTTACACCGCCATATTCACAGACGGCACAGGCGGATGCACAATAAGCAACAAGGAGGTGCCACAAGACGGCTTCGAGGTTTGGAGGCTTGACAACAAATACGGCTGGAAGGGCACAGCCTTCGCAAACAACACCAACAATGCAGCCGACGCATCGGTGGTGACACCCGAGCTGGACCTGACCGGATATGCCACCGCCACGCTCACCTTCAGCCATGCAGCCAACTTCTTCGCTTCGCTGGCCGACGCTCTGGCGGTCGAGGTCATCTGCGACGGAGTGGCCACGCCGCTCAACGGCATCAACTGGCCGCGAGGCAACAGCTGGACATTCAACGAGTCGGGCGACATAAGCCTCAACGCCTTCGCCGGCAAGAAGATAAAGATTGCATTCCACTATACCAGCACCAGCCAAGAGGCCGGCACTTGGGAGATAAAGTCGATGACGGTAAGCGGCGAAAGACTGCCAAGCGACATATCGGCGCCATCAACCGGAAAGGCGGCTTTCGACCCGTCGGAACCATACGAGACATACACCATCGACGGCAGGAAAACAACAAATGCCGACCATGACGGCGTGACAATAATACGCCAAGGCGGAAACACATGGAAAGTGGCACCCCGCAAATAAACATCATGCAGGCTGACAGCCTTGCACCACAAACACATTGAACGTGGATTACCGCTTGCCGCGCCGTGCGTAGTGCACGGCGCGGCAAGTATTTTCCAGGGGCAGGCAATAAGGGAGGAGAGACGGGAACGCCCACGCCGGCAACCATGCCCCAACCGGCAACAAGACCGCCCTGTGCCCGTAAAGCCGCCTGGCGCCATGCAACCCACAGGCCAACAGGCCCACCGAGGCACCTTGCGCCGACGCAAACAGCCGCCCATCAGGCAATGACGGCAATCAACACGAACGGCAACAGCATGCGATTGTTGCCCGACAATGGCCCCAAAATGGCAAAAACAGACAAAGCGACTGTTTTTATAGTTATGTGGAACACAGGGGTTTGACATATATTATATATATTTGCAGGCATAGACAAAGATATTTGCAGCGGCATTGAGAACTTCCGCAGCATAGATGCAGAACCATATCATTCACTTAATAAAAAGAAAAAGCTATGCAACTAATTCATTACTCATTTCTACAAGGCTTTATGCTTGCCGCCCTGGCCTTGCCAGCCCATGGCCAGCAAGCCCCGGTGAGCCCACAGACGCTACCAGTCAAACACAAGTTGACCGCCGCCCCCAAAGTGATAATCTCAACGATTCCCGATGTGATACGCACACCGGAAGGCCAGAGGCACGACAACTGCATCAGGGCCGCACACGGTTTTTATGACAGCTATTACGACCTGAACGAATACGACAACACGGAGGCCGTGGGCAGCTATGTGACCGGGAGCGACGGAACGGTGTACATGCTCAACCCCATATCGTATATGGTGAGCAACACTTACATGAAGCTTGACCCGTACAACGGCGACACGCTGGTGGCACGCCTGCCACAAATCGTGGTGGCAGAAAGCTACGGCAACAGTTTTGTGGCAAAGATGAAGCAGGACGGCCAGGACAACTGGACGCTTAACGCAGACCAAAACATGTACTTCGTGCTGCGCAACGACACGCTGAAAGCCCTCGACGACACACGAGAGACGCCGCTGGGCTTCATCGACGAGTCGGAGTCTTGGTACGCCGTTGAATACGGGCACGTCTTTACCAAGAACCCCTACAAAGCCGTGACTGTGCCTGAAGGGGCCCGCGACCAGAAGTACTCGCTCAACAGGCGCCTCGTGGTAAGCGCACGCCTCACCGACGACGCCCTGTTCATCAACGACCCGTCGACGCCCGGACTATGGCTGAAAGGCACCAAGGACGCAGAGGGCAACTACCACTTTGCAGCCAAAGAGTATATGGGAGTGAACGAGAGGTTCATTTCGCACCAGTTCCAGATGCCCGCCAGCTACGTGGTCAAGAGCGATGAATACGGCAATTACAACGACTACACCTACATGGACGAACTGGTGATGCGCCCTTCCGGCACCGACGGCATGCTGACAAGCGTAGGCAACGTGTCGCTGCTGAGCAGCCTGTCAACCACCAAGATAAACCCCGTTGGCATCATAGACAACCCGGTACTGATACCATACAATGAAGTAGCAGCCGAACCGGTGGCACCCAAGATAGAGAAAGTGGGTAGGTACATCGAGGATTACGGTGCAGAGATAATATTCACAATGGAGTTGGAGAGCACCGACGGCAAGTTTATCGACCCCGACAAGCTGTTCTATGAAGTATATGTAGACGACAACACCGAGCCCATACGGTTTGTGCCAGAGGAAGAGGGCGGCCCGTACCACCGCCTGGACTCTGCGATGACGCAGGTGCCCTATGCTTACTCCGACAACAACTACGACTTCATCTTCAATTACGGACAAGTGAAATTCTACATCTATGACTCCGAGATGCAGAAGGTTGGCATACGCACCGTGTACAAAGGCGGCGGCGAGGAGCATGCCTCTCCCATCGTATGGCAACCGACACCGGCCTCCATTGCCGGCGTAGGGGCCGACAGCCAAACGCGCACCGAATACACGACACTTTCCGGCATGCGCGTAGAGAAGCCCGCGAAAGGCATTAACATAAGGAAGGTGACAGACGCCAACGGCAATGTCAAGGTAGAGAAAATATTGGTGAAATAGTCCATTCGACAGAATGACGCATTACCGCTCAACCAAGTGTAAATAACCATATATTCATTTTCAGACGATTAAGTAGCTGTTGAAAATTAACGGAAACCAAACCAATTTAGATGGTTATCTAATCTTTACCATCATCTTGCACGCTCTTCCGCGTTGTTTTCCAACGCCTCATCGGTAGTATAGCCCGCTACACTTCCACCTCGGACGTTGAAAAACATGCACGGAACTGCGCACAATCTGATGACAATAAATTTTAAACAGCTGCTTATGAGCAGACGCAAAGATAGCCGCCCGGGTTTCGGACGGCTATCTTTATTTTACGACCCGCCATTGCAGGGGCCAGCTTCCGGTTAGGGTCAAAAACGGTTCAGCTCGTTTTTACCTGCCCCTTGGCCGCGATACCTGTCGCGCGTGGCGTTGAAGGTATATTGCAGGGTGAGCATGAAAGTGCGGTTGCTGATTGTGCTGAACCTCTGTATGGTGACGTCTTTGCTCATCACCCTCACGTCGCGGTTGCCTTTGTTGAATATGTCATTGGCCTCAAGGGTAAGGCTGAAACGGTTGTTGAAAAACGCCTTGTACAGCTTTGCGTTGAGATATGACGACTGCTCCTGATACGTGTTGTCGTCGTTGCCGGCGCTCATCCATTGCCTGTCTACATTCATCCAGATGTCATAAGGCAAGTGGATGGCATTCTGCAATTGCACAAGGGCGACATGCTTGCCCATGCTCTTGCGTGCGTCTGAATAGTCGATGGTGAGCCACTGCTTCATTATCCCCACGTTTACCCTCGGCTGCCATATACCGGCCTTGAACTGCCCGCCTACAAAAGCCTGCAGCCCCTGGACCTCAGGAAGATTGTCTTTCGTAACGAGTTTCACCTCGCCATCATTGCCATAAGGGCGTGCAATGTACATTATCGGGTCTTTCTTATATGTATATGCAACATGGGCGAAGAACTGGCGCCAGGCTCCCATCAGCTCCAGCGAATGTATTTTCTCGTGCTTCAGAAACGGGTTGCCGCCCTCAAGGGTAAACCGGTTGATATAGTCTACCGTGCCGTCAAGGTCTTCATATCCTACTGAAGCACACTTATTTTCTACCGAAATGCCACATTGGCAAGGCGGAAAACACTTTGCCCGCCGATAAAACGAAGAAAACGAAAGGCAAAGACAAGGCAAGCCGCCGCCACACCCATACCCCCCGGAAAACACACTGCGGGCCGCCCACAGTGCAGAGCAGAAGCCATAGGCTTCGCGCCCCACCCGGTTGGCGGCCCGCAGACATATCGGTACAGACAAATATCACTCCGTCTCGGGAGCCTGCCCTATAAGGTCCATGAACTGGTCGAGTTTCGGTGTGATGATAATCTGCGTGCGGCGGTTGCGCTGCTTGCCCACCTCTGTGTCATTAGACGTCACAGGGTTGTATTCGCCACGGCCTCCGGCAGTGAGCCTCTTCGGGTCGACGCCATACTGATTTTGCAGTGCCTGCACCACGCTCGAAGCCCTGAGGCACGACAAGTCCCAGTTGTTGCGGATGTTCTTCATCGACGCAGCCGATGCGTTCACGGGCACATTGTCGGTATTTCCCTCTATGAGCACGTCATAGTCCTTGTAGTCCTTAATGATCTTGGCAATCTTGCTGAGCGTCTCTGCAGCCCTGTCGTTGATTTCATAGCTGCCGCTCTTGTAGAGCATGTTGTCGGCCAGCGAGATGTAAACCACGCCCTTGAGCACCTGTACGTCTACCTCCTTGAGCTCCTCCTTGCTCAGCGAGCGGGTCAGGTTGTTGGTAAGCACAAGGTTGAGCGAGTCGCTCTTGCTCTTCACCTCTACGAGATGGCGGATATACTGGTTCGACTCGTTGATCTGGTCAACCAGCTTATCGATGCTGATGTTGTTCTGCCCGGCGTTGGCAAGACTCTTGTCGAGCGAGCCCTGCAGCGCGGCATAGTCTTTTTTCTGCTGTGCCAGTTGGTCTTCCAGGCTTGTCATGCGGGCCGTGCTGGCAGCCAGTTGCTCCTTGGCGTCCTGGTAGTTCTTAGCCATGTCGCGGAAATTCTCCGACAGTTTCTGGTTTTCCGCCTGACAGTTTTCCAACGACTTCTTGCTCACGCAGCTGCTCATAAGCACACAGCCGGCAATCACTGAAAACATTACTAAATTTTTCTTCATATTCTTTCTGTTTAATTGATATTCCGTGCAAAGTTATCTATATGACACATAACGCCGCCGAAAGTGACATCGGGTTAAGTTATTTTAACCCATATCGGCCGTCTTTGATGTTATTTCAGAAAAAAAACCTGCGCAGATGGCCATCTATCAAGACCATCTGCGCAGGCTGTTCCACTTGTGCCCTCGGACTCTGCCCCACCCCGTGAGCCATAATCCCCAAGCCCAATCAGCTCAATACTGGAATATCATGCGTACCTTAGCGATTGTCTTGGAATGCTTGATTTTCCAGGTTCCATACAGCTGACGAACGCCTTGTGGCAACAGATTCATGTCGCGCAGCCTGCCAAGCAGCAACTCCAATGGTTTACCCGGATGCGTCTGGTCATCCTTTAACAGGCCTTTGCGATCCAACTCTCGATTGGCTTCGATCGCGTCTATCTCCAATCTTCCCGTGCTAAGCATGTAATCATCCAGATCACTGAATATAGCACCTACGTTGAAGCTAAGATAATTAGTCATAAGCCCTGTATTTTAAGAATTAATGAATGGATGAATTAGTCTCTCTTTCAATCACAAAGATAGTAAATTTAGGAATACATTGTTACCAAAAGGAGCATTATTTGCATCAAATTAACACTATTAAAGCAGCGTAAACAAAAATCAATGAGACGCGCCTTAAAAACGGCACAAACAGCCCCGTATGTGCACCCCCCAACCGGCATGCAGGCAGCACGGGCGACACCGCTGCGGCACGGGCTGCCCGCCGGAAAGCCGACGGGCAGGATGCCGCCCCACAGCGGCGTGCAATCCCAGCCCCAACAGCGGCAGGCAACCCGCCACCGCAGTTGCCGAAAGACAGCATTCAGGCATAAATAGCTGTTCAAAATTAACCGATACAATAGACCTTACAGGTGTCTTCCATTATCTTTGCCACCATCTTGTGTGCTATTTGACGGCAAATGATTTTGAACACCTACTTAAAAATGGTGAAAATAATAGTCACATGGGGCTTCGGATTCAGAAATTTTAATTACATTTGCATCAACAACGGGCGGCCTCCGACCCCGACGCCGGCACGGCCTCGGCATGCGCCGGCCGCCCGCGAGCCACATTACCACACAGCCATGAGAGTTCTTATAGTAAACACAAGCGAGAAGACGGGCGGTGCAGCCGTGGCTGCCAACCGCCTGATGGAAGCCCTGAAAAACAACGGGGTAAAGGCCAAGATGCTGGTGCGCGACAAGGAGACAGACCTGATAACCGTCGTGGCCACGCCACACCAGCTGCTCATGCAGTGGCGGTTTCTGTGGGAGCGCCTCGTCATATTCCTCCATACACACTTCTCGCGCAAGCATCTCTTCGAGATAGACATAGCCAACGCCGGTGCCGACATAACCGGCCTGCGCGAGTTTAAGGAGGCCGATGTAATACACCTGCACTGGGTCAACCAGGGAATGCTGTCGCTGTCAGACATCAGGAAGATACTCGACAGCGGCAAGCCCGTGGTCTGGACCATGCACGACATGTGGCCCGCCACGGCCATATGCCACCTCACGCTGGGCTGCCGCAAGTTTACCACAGGCTGCTCGGCGTGTCCCCTGCTGCCGGCCGGGCTGTTTGGCGACACGGCCCGCCACGTATGGCGCAAGAAGCAGCGGCTGCTCAAAGGCGGCGGCAGGCTTATCTTCGTGGCCTGCAGCAAGTGGCTGGCCTCTGAGGCCAGGCAGAGCAAGCTGCTCGAGGGCAAGAGCGTGGTGTCGATACCCAACCCAATAGACCGCCGCGTGTTCTGCCCGGGCGACAAGGCCGAGGCCCGCCGGATGCTCGGGCTGCCCGAAGGGCGCCGCCTCATGCTGTTTGTGGCCCAGCGGGTGTCGAGCGGCAACAAGGGCGCCGCCTACCTCATTGAAGCCTGCAAGCTGCTTTCCGAGCGCCACCCCGACATTGCCGCCAACATGGGCATAGTGATGCTGGGCGGAAGCGGCATCGAACTGGCAGGTCAGTTTGCCATACCGGCCTATCCGCTGGGCTATGTGTCGGACACAGAGAGGATTGTGGCGGCCTACCGCGCCGCCGACCTGTTTGTCATGCCGTCGCTGTCTGAAAACCTGCCAAACACGATAATGGAAGCCATGGCCTGCGGTGTGCCGTGCGTGGGGTTCAACACCGGCGGCATACCCGAGATGATAGACCACAGGCGCAACGGGTATGTAGCTGCCTACAAAGACGCCGCCGACCTGGCGGCGGGCATACGCTGGGCCCTGGCCGACGCCGATGCCGAAGAGCTGGGGCGCAACGCCGTCCACAAGGTCTCGGTGTCTTACTCACAGCAAAGCGTGGCCATCAAGTACATAGAGGTGTACAACCAAGCCGTGGCTTACAAACGCTACAGCCTATGATCAAGTTCAGCATAGTGACAATAACGTTCAATGCCGAGGGCGCCTTGCCCCGAACCCTCGAGAGCGTGCTGCGCCAAGGCTACCCGGCAATAGAGCACCTGATTGTCGACGGGGCGTCGGCAGACGGCACGCTGGGCGTGGCCTACGACTACAAGAGGCGCTCAGACAGCGCCGCCAACGGCCATGCCGTGGCCATAAGCTCCGAGCCCGACCGCGGACTTTACGACGCCATGAACAAAGGGCTGGCCCAGGCCACGGGCGACTACGTGTGCTTTCTCAACGCAGGCGACTACCTGCCCGCTACCGACACCATAGGGCTGCTGGCCCGCACCGCCGCGTCGGCCATGGACGCCGGGGGCGGACTGCCTGCCGTGATCTACGGCGACACCGACATAGTAGACGACGCTGGCCGCTACCTCGGCCCCCGCCGCCTGCGCCCGCCGCGCAACCTGTCGTGGCGTTCGTTCCGCCATGGCATGCTGGTGTGCCACCAAGCCTTCTACGCCCGCACCGACATTGCCCGCCGCACGCCCTACGACTTGAAGTACAAATACTCGGCCGACGTCGACTGGTGCATCAGGGTGATGAAAGAAGCCGCCCGCCAAAGGCTGCCGCTGGCCAACGCCCGCGCCACCATAGCATGCTACACGCAGGAGGGGCAGACCACGCTCCACCACCGCGAGTCGCTGCGCGAGCGCTTCAGCGTGATGGCCTGCCACTACGGGGTGGCCCCGACCGCCATTATGCACGCTTGGTTTGTGGTGAGGGAGCTACTACGCCGATTAAGGCCCCACGCCGGCCGACAGCGCCGTTGAGGAGGCGCGGCCGGCTGCCGCCCGTGGCCCCGGGGCACAGGGCGGCCACAGCGTCAGCGGCCAACGAAGTCGGCCACCACCCGCGTATACTCCACGGGGTGGTCGGCATACGACATGGCATGGGCCGAACCGCGCCCTATCCACAGCCGCTTGGGCCCCGGCTTGGCCGCATAGAGGCTGTAGACCATCTCTGTGGGCACAAACCTGTCGGCATCGCCATGGATGAAGAGCATGGGCCTGCGGCATCTGGCCACCTGGGCCAGGGGCGACGCCTCGCCGAAACGCCACCCGTTGACGGCGCCGCACAGCGCGCTCGTGGTATACATCAGCGGAAACGGCGGCAGGCCGAACTGCTCGCGCAGCTGGCAGGCAAACTCATCCCAAACCGAAGTGTAGCCGCAGTCTTCGACAAAGCACTTTATGTAAGCCGGCAATGGCTCGCCCGACATGCACATGACCGTGGCTGCACCCATCGACACACCGTGCACAACGACCCTCGACTCATGGCCCGCCACGCGGAACATGCGCTCGGCCACCTCAGCCCAACGCATCACGTCGAGCCTGTCGTTCCACCCCATGCCTATGCTCCCGCCGTCGCTCAGCCCGTGGGCATGTAGGTCGGGAAGCAGTATGTTGTACCCCAGGTCGCGGTGGTACATGCGCCCCAGGTACAGAAACTTGACAGCGCAATCCTTGTAGCCGTGCACTATGACGGCCGTGCGGCCGCATGCCGAGTCGGCCCGGAGCCACAGGGCATGGTGCCGCTCGCCACCGGGCATTGCCACAAACGTGTCGCGCAGCAGTCCGCAGCGGCGCAGGCTGTCGGCCCACGGCCTCATGTCGGGCATCCGGCTGTACAGTTGGGCGTAGGCGCTGTCGGTGTCGGCGCGGTTCGGGTCGGGGTCGAGCGAATAGCCGAGCATATAGAAGCTGCCGCCCGCAAGGGCCAGCACGACAATGGCCGCCAGCGCGGCGGCCGCCATCACAATCCGTCTTTTCATATCATTGAGCTTTGTTTTACATTGTTACAATGGCAGGCCGAGGGCGCCCCACGGCCTGCACGGCACGTCGCGCGGCATGGCGCCCGGAACAAGCCGGCACTGCCTATACACACATTCCGGGCATTGGCAACCCAAAATACCGGGCAACCACAGTGGCAACAGCAGCGACAGCCGTAGCATCCGCCTGCCCGGGACAGCCCGTTCAGACCACAAATTTACTGCAAAAAATCGGAAAGGCAATGACGGCAGGCCAAATCTTTCCGATGTCTACATGGCCCGCGGCCCGAAAAATATGCTTAACTTTGCAGCCATGAACACAAAAACTATGATCATGGCGGCACTGATGGCCGCCCCCGCGCCTGCCCTCGCCGGGGGCATAGGCGGCGAAACGACAGACGACGTGCTGCAACTCACGCCATGGGCGGCAGTGATAGCCCTCAAGGCAAGCGGCATAGACAGCCGCCACGAGTGGCCCAGGCTGGCAGCAACGGCAGCGGCGTCGATGGCCGTTTCGGCAGGGGTGGCCTACACCCTTAAGCACACCGTCAGCGAGCAGCGCCCCGACGGCAGCGACGACCATTCGTTTCCGTCGGGCCACGCCACCATCGCCTTCGCCGGCGCCACAGTGCTGCACAAGGAGTTTGGCAAGGTTTCGCCGTGGATAAGCGTGGCGGGGTATTCCGTGGCCACGCTGACGGCGGCCGACAGGGTGATGCGCGACCGCCACCACTGGTACGACGTGGCCGCCGGGGCCGCCATAGGCATACTGTCGACAGAGCTGTGCTACTTTGTGGGCGGCAAGTTGCTGAAAGACAAGGGTGTGGCCGTGGCTTTCAACGGGCGCGGGTTTGACGTGGCCATAAACATAAGGTGAACGGGCGGCGGGGCAAGACTGCAGCCGTCGCCAGCGGGCGGAAAGGCCGCATGCGCCCCGGGCCCATACACCGCACAGCCCGTTTCGAGCTGCCAGGCGGCCCTTTTCGCGCTGCCATACAGCCTGTTTTGCGCCGCCATTCGGCATCAACGGCAACACTCTGGTATACAAGTTGTTACACCAACCGACCGGCACCATTGAAACACGGCGCGGCAGAGCAAGTGGCCAACAGCCACCAACGGATAAAAAACATGCGAAAAAGCAGTGAAGTTTTGTTGGTTTTCCACATTTTATTATTAACTTTACGCCACCAATAACATCAAAGACAACCGAAACCAATGAAGCTTACATTCAACATTGACTACCTGACCGCATACGGCGAGGCACTGGTGCTCAACATCATCAGTGGCGAAGCCACCGCAAAGGCAGAGCGCCACCCCATGGAAACGCTCGACGGACGAAGCTGGACGTGCAGCCTGTCGAGGACGGTGAAGCCTGCAACATACATAGACTATTACTACAGTGTGGAACGGCGAGGCAGCGAGGCCAGGCGCGAATGGGACGCCATGCCCCACCGCCTGGAGTTTGCCAACTCGCGCAGCGCGTGCCACGTGATGTACGACAAGTGGATTGACATGCCCTCCGACGCCCTGCTCTACAGCTCGGCCTTCACCGAGTGCGTTGCAAGGCGCAAGCGTGAGCTGAGCGCCGTGGCCGACTTCGGCAAGATGATACGCCTGAAAGTGCGGGCCCCGCAACTGCGCGCGGGCCAGAGGCTGGCCCTGGCCGGCAGCGGCCCATACCTTGGCAACTGGCTCAAACCGGCGGGGCTGCGCATGGCCGAGCACACGCCCAACGAGTGGGTGGTGAGCCTCGACGCATCGAAGATAGACCGCCCGTTCATGGAGTTTAAGTTTGTCATCGCAGGCAACGACAACGACAATATAATAATGTGGGAAGACGGCGCCAACCGCACGGTCACGCTGCCCGACATGAAGGCCGGCGACGTGGTGACCTACGAGCTGCTGCAGGCCGAGTTCGGCATAAGCCTGTGGCGCGGGGCCGGCACGGTGGTGCCGGTGTTTGCGCTGCGCTCCGGCGGAAGCTACGGCGTTGGCGACTTCGGCGACCTGAAAGCCATGGTGCGCTGGGCAGCGTCGACAGCACAGCACGCGCTGCAGGTGCTGCCCGTCAACGACACCACGGCCACCCACACATGGCGCGACTCCTACCCGTACAGCGCCATCAGCACATACGCCCTGCACCCGCAATACACCGACCTGAGGCAGCTGGCGCCGCTCAAGGACGCCAAACGCCGGGAGCACTACGAAAGGCTGCGCCAAGAACTCAACGCGCTGCCACAGGTGGACTACGAAAGGGTGAATGCAGCCAAGACCGGATACCTGCGCGAACTGTTCGCGCAAGAGTGGCAGGCGGTGAGCCGAAGGGTTACTTACAAGCGGTTTTTCGAGGCCAACAGGCAGTGGCTCGTGCCGTATGCCGCCTTCTGCCACTACCGCGACAAGCACGGCACACCCGACTTCAGCCGCTGGACAGGCCACGAAAGGCCCGACGACGGCGAGCTGAAGGCCATGGCCAACCCGCAGACAAAGCTATACAAGGAGGTGGCTTTCTGGTATTACGTGCAGTACAACCTTGACATGCAGATGCGCGAGGTGCACGAACTGGCACGCGACATGAAGGTGATACTCAAGGGCGACATACCCATCGGGGTGAGCCGCACGAGCGTTGAGACATGGACGCAGCCCCGCTATTTCAACCTGGACGGGCAGGCCGGCGCCCCGCCCGACGCCTTCTCGGCCAACGGGCAGAACTGGGGCTTCCCCACATACAACTGGAACGAAATGATGGCCGACGGCTGCCTATGGTGGACGCAGCGCCTGGGGAAGATGGCCGAATACTTCGACGCATACCGCATAGACCACATTCTGGGCTTCTTCCGAATATGGGAGATACCGGCAGATGCCGTCCACGGACTGCTGGGCCAGTTTGTGCCTGCACTCGGCATGACCCGCGAGGAGATTGCTGCCTACGGACTGCAGGCCGACACCGGCCGGCTGACAAAGCCCTACATCACCGACAGCGTGATCGAGGCGCTATTCGGCGAAAGGGCCGACGAGGTGCGCTCCACCTATGTATGCCCCCTGGACGACGGCTACGCCATGAGGCCCGAATACGACACGCAGCGCAAGGTGGAGGCCGCCTTCGGCGAAAAACCATCGGAAGCCGACACCCGCCTGCGCGACGGCCTGTATGCGCTGATAAGCAATGTGCTCTTCGTGGCCGACCGCACCGACGCCAACAAGCTGCACCCGCGCATAGCCGCACAGACCGACATGGCCTACGCTGCGCTCAGCGACAGAGACAAGACGGCGTTCAACCGCCTCTACGACGATTACTTCTACCGCCGCCACAACCAGTTCTGGTACAACGAGGCCATGCGCAAACTGCCGCTGCTGGGCCGCGCCACGCGCATGCTGATGTGCGCCGAAGACCTGGGCATGGTGCCCGAATGCGTGCCGTGGGTGATGAACAGGCTGAACATCCTGAGCCTGGAAATCCAGACCATGCCCAAAGAGAGCGGCACCCGCTTCGCCCATCTGTCGCACTACCCTTACCTGTCGGTGTGCACCATGTCCACCCACGACACACCCACGATGCGGGCATGGTGGGACGAGGACCACGAGCGAGCCCAAGACTACTTCACAACGATGCTGCACCACGACGGAACGGCCCCCCACCCGATGCCGGGATGGCTCGCCAAGGACATCGTTGAGCGCCAGCTGATGAGCCCCTCGGCACTGTGCATACTCACGCTGCAAGACTGGCTGGCCACCGACGAGAAGCTGAGGCTGGCCGACGCCGGCGCCGAACGCATAAACATTCCGGCCAACCCGCACCACTACTGGCGCTACCGCATGCACCTGGACATAGAAGACATGGCGCAAGACCAGCAGTTCAACGCTTCGCTCAGGGCGCTGATAGACGGAAGCGGCAGGCGGCAGGAAGGCTGAACGCCCCGGCGAGGGCACGCAAGCCAAGCGGGCCACCCGACAAACACAGGGGGCTTAAACGTACAGGGAGTTATGGAGTTAGAGGACAATGGCATTATTCAAGGAATTGTTTTAGGAGTTAAGGAGTTAGGAAGTTAAGAAGTTAAGACAATTGTTGGGGTTTATTTGGGAGGCGGGAGACAGGAGTACAGACAATAGTTATGGAAACATGGGAGCTCTGGCAGCATGGGGAAAGTGTTGCAGGAAGATAGCCAAATACTATTGTCTTAACTTCTTAACTTCCTAACTCCTTAACTCCTAAAAAGCCCCATAGATTTATCCAGTGAGCAGGCCAAACGCGGCAGACATGGCTGCGCCACAATGCACAGCGCCCGCCATCAACCCAACAGGGGTGACGGCGGGAGCTGACACGCTACGCCTCGGATGCCGGTGCTATGAGGCAGCCCCGCCTCCGGCGCGGCAAAAGGCTATTTCTTGAAATCAAACTTATTGAAAATGATGGTGTCACGCCCCGACTCCAGCCTCCTGTTTGTAAAGTTGAAGTAGGTGAACGTGGTGTCCATGTCCTCTCGGGCCTGCGGCGTGACCAGGTAGGAGGCCGAGCGCGTGGTGCGGTATTCGCCGTCGGCGTCGGCTTTCAGTATGCCCTGGCTCTCGCGGTTTGTAGCCCACGCCAGCATCATGGCGCTGCCATTTGAATACAATGTGTAAATGCCCGAGGTCAGGTCGACGGCAAAGTCGTACTCGTCTTGGCTCATCACGGGGCTCTGCTTCGACGCGAAGCGGGCTGCAAGGCCGTATGTCTGCTCCTTGCCGCTGGGCATCACCACCGTCTTCTGCCACTCCTGGCCGTCCATAGTGTCTTCAACCTCCTTGCCTTCGGCGTCGATGTATGTAACAAGCACGTCGGCCACCTCGCGCACATTGGGGTCGGCCAACTTCATGTTATACTGCATCCTGTAGCCCGTGACCACCTTCTCTGTATAGTCAATGCCATCGCCGGTGGGCGGATCGTCGTTGCCGCATGAGGCCACCCCCGACGCCAAAGCCAGCGTGGCTGCGGCCAACAGCACATAACCATTCCTTATCATCATATCAATCTGTTGTTTGTTATCTCGGCTGCAAAGTTACTCCAAATTATCACACCAACCAACCCGAAATGCCGGTTTTATAACATCATAAGCCTTTTTTCCGAAATTTATTGCAATATAAACATATTTTTTTAGCCTTCTGTTGCTTCCGCCCGCCTTTTGTATTAACTTTGCCAAAGATAAGCGGCACTCGGGATATGGCAAGACGGCTTGCTTTACTCTCGCTCGCACTATCGCTGGCAAAAAGCTATGACGCCCACACAAGAATACCTCAGAGAGCAATTCGGCACATTCAACAATGCTTATTTCGGCGGAAAACTGCCAGAACCGGAGTTTGTCGTCAGCAACGCACGCACCATCCTGGGGCAGTTTTGCTGCAGAAGCAGGCGTTCGGCAATACTGAGACGGCAGAAATTAGACCATTTCACCATCAAGGTGACAAAATACTACGACTTGCCCGAACGTGAATACCAGAACGTGCTGCTGCACGAGATGATTCATTACTACATTGCATACCAGCGCATAAAAGACACGTCGGCCCACGGGCAGGTGTTCAGGGCCATGATGAACGAGCTGAACTCCCGCCACGGCTGGAACATAAAGGTGAGGGTTGACACACGCCAATGGGCCGCCAACGACAAGCGGAAAGGCAAAAGGCGACTCGTGCTCGCATTCAGGACGCACGACGGCAAGCACTACCTGGCCGTGATCAACGGCAGGTATTTCGACGCAATCGAAAAGCAGGTGAAGCGGTGCAACGCCATTCTCTCGCACCAATGGCTTGCTTCCGACGATGAGTTCTTCAGCAAATTCCCCGTCTCGCGCACACTCAGGGCCATGAAGGTGAGCCCCGAGACGTTTGCCGAAAAGACGTCGGCGACGCCCAAGGCCGACAGCGCCACCGGCACGGCAATCCATGATTGACAGACAAGACACAGCCGCACGACGCGGCAACACACAATCACCCAAAGGAAAAACACAACGAAAGACACAACAGCAGCTGCCCACAAACGGCCAAGGCCGGCCCGCCACGGGGCGCCACGCCCATGCGGCGAGGCCGGCACATGCCTGAAACACAACACCATGCACATATTTGTAATCAATCGTACGAAAGTGTAATGCCGCTCTCTTGCAAGCAAATTAACTTTGCGGCAAGAACAAACCAATAACCAACCTCGACATGAACATAAACAGATTATTACACCTTTTATGCCTCATTGCGGCAACGGCGGCACAGGTGACGACAACCGCAACGGCACAGAACGCCACCCCACGGAGCCAGATGGAAAGGCTCGGGCGCGGCACGGTGGCCATACACCACGACGGGGGCAACTTTGTCGGCTGGCGACTGCTCGGCGACGAGGGCGAAAACGTAACATTCGACGTAATCAGAGACGGGCAGACAATAGCGCGCGACGTTTACGCCACCAATTACAACGATGCCGGCGGCGAGGCCGGAGCTGTCTACGAGATTGTGAAAAAGACCGGCGGCGAGGCCGGAGAGACATCAGAGCCGGCCACAGCATGGGGCAAGGAGTACAAGACTATGAGGCTTGAGCGCCCGCAGGGAGGCAGTTTCCATTACGCCGAAAACGACAGTACGGACTGCTACGCCTACTATGCGCAGGAGGGAAGCGTGGCCGACGTCGACGGAGATGGCAAGTATGAACTGCTCGTAAAGTGGGCCCCGTCGAATGCCAAGGACAATTCCGCCAGCGGGTTTACCGGCAACGTCTACTACGACTGCTACCACATAGAGCCCGGAACGGCCGACGAGCCTGCCCCGCAACGCTTGTGGCGCATTGACTTGGGCAAAAACATAAGGGCCGGTTCGCACTATTCGCAACCGATGTTTTTCGACTTCGACGGCGACGGCAGGGCCGAACTGATATGCAAGACCGGGCCCGGCACCACCGACGGCACGGGCCGCTATGTGACCGAGGCAGCCGACGACGAGGGCATAAGGGCCACCGACAACCTGGCAGACTACCGCAACGACAGCGGCCACATACTCGACGGGCCGGAGTTTCTGACCGTTTTCGACGGGCAGAGCGGGCGGGCCGTGCACACGATATGGTACAACCCTAACCGCGGCTTCACCTGCGGGCGCACGAGCGGATATGGTGCCTGGGGCGACGATTACGGCAACCGGGGCGAGCGTTTCCTGGCTTGCGTGGCCTATCTCGACGGTGCCGACAAGAACCCGAGCGCCGTGATGTGCCGCGGATACTACACCCAGGCATACTTGTGGGCCGTGGATTTCGACGGCATGAAGCTGCGGCAGAAATGGCTCCACGCCTCGCGCTCGAAGCAAAGGGTGGAGGTAAGCGATGCCAACGACAACAAAAGCATCTACAACTACAGCTCAAACACATCGGGCACAGGCGACAGCTACACTGCCTACGGACAAGGGTGCCACAGCATTGCGGTTGGCGATGTCGACGGCGACGGCTGCGACGAGATAATGTACGGGGCCGCGGCAATAGACAACGACGGCCGGCTGCTATACTCAACCGGCCTCGGCCATGGCGACGCCCACCACCTGGGAGTGTTCATGCCCGACCGCCAAGGGCTGCAGTTCATGATGCCCCATGAAGACACACCATACGGATGGCACGTGCGCGACGCCGCCACGGGTGAACTGCTGATACGCCACAGCTCGGCTGGCGACAACGGACGGGGCATGGCTGCCGTCATATCGCCGCAACACAGGGGCGGACTGTTCTGGTCGGCGGCCAACTACGACGTCTACGACATCAACGACCAAGTGGTGGCTTCGGGCGAGGAAGCACGCCCGGCATATTGCTTCCGCATATTCTGGGATGGCGATGCATACGACGAACTGCTCGACGGAGTAAACATAACGAAGTGGAACAACGGACGCAGCACGCGCATTTACCAAGCCCCCAACCACTCGATGAAGAACGGGACAAAGGCATACCCGCTGCTGGCGGCCGACCTTTTCGGCGACTGGAGGGAGGAGGTGGTATGGTGCTGCGCCACCGACTCGGCCACCATCAACATCGCATCGACAACAACCGAGACGGCCCTGAGGGTGCCAACGCTGATGCACGACCACGTGTACCGCATGAGTGTGGCATGGCAAAACGTGGCTTACAACCAACCGCCCCACCTGGGCTACTACCTGCCCGACTCGGTGGCAGCCGGAATCATTGCCGTCGATGGCCTGAAAGAACAGACTGTAGAACTGGGCAACGCTATGAAAGCAGTGACTTGCAGGCTCAAGAACTGCACCGGGGCCATGCCATTCCAAACGTTCCTCAACGGCAAACGCATAAGCTCTTTTTCCGTTCCTGAAGGCTTCAGCTACGAACAAGACAGCAAGACAAGGCAGTTCACACTCAACGGAACGCCGCAGAAAGCCGGGCTGTATGAGTTTGCCATACGCACGACGGGCAGCTTCGACGGAACAAACATCACCGACACCATACGCATAAACGTAACCCAAGCCGACGCCATCGATGCCGCATGGCATGACGAAGGCCACGGCGACCGAGGGCAGACATACACCATCGGCGGACAGCCGGCGACGGACCTGAGGCCGGGCAATGTGTATATCATAAGGAAAAACGGCAAATACTTAAAGACTACAATCAAATAAACACATGACGAAAATGGACAGAAACATCTTGGGCATGGTGCTCCTGATGGCCTCGACTACGGCCTCGGCGCAAGTGGCCCTGCCCACAACAGAGAAGGCAACGTACACAAGGTCGCTGTCGGGGCAATGGGATTTCAAGTACATTGCAGGCAGCTCTGCCGGCAGCGACTCGCTGTTCTTCATGCCGGAATACGACACCGGCGCGTGGAAAACCATCAAAGTGCCGGGCAACTGGGAACTGCAGGGGTTTGCAGGCATGACCTACGGCAAGAAAGTAAGGGCCGGACTGGGACTGTACAGGCGCACCATCGACATACCGGCCGAGTGGGACGGGCGCGGCATATACCTGTGCCTCGAAGGCGTCAACTTCGGATATACGCTCTATGTCGACGGGCATGAGGCCGGCTCTTTCAACAGTTCGTACAACCGGCAGACGTTTGACATCACCCGGTTTGCACAACCCGGCCACACACATACGCTGGCAGTGAGGGTAGACACCCGCCCAAGGGGCTTTGAGTTTGACACAAACGACGACTGGTCGCTGTCTGGCATATCGCGCGACGTGCTGCTCTTTGCCCTGCCAAAGGTACATATCGACGACATAACCATACACACGTCGATGGACGGCCGGGTGGACATCGAGGCACTGGTTGCCGGAAAAGGCAAGAAAGACAAGACCGTGATTGAAGGCGAAATAACCGATGCCGAAGGCAACAGGGTGGCTTCGCTGGCGTCAGCCGCCACCACCTCTGCCCGCCACAGGGCTGCAGCCGGTGTGCCGCAACCGCACCTGTGGACGGCCGAGACGCCCTATCTGTACACCGTGAGCCTGAGGCTGAAGCTCAACGGGCAGACGGTGCAGACCTACAACGGCAAGGTCGGGATACGCGAAATAGCCTGGGACGGAGGCATTTACCGCATCAACGGCCGCCCGGTGAAGTTTCACGGGGCCACACACCACGACCTTTCGCCCGTCCACGGGCGCAGCATCACCGACGAGGAGATGAAGCGCGACCTGCAGATGATGAAGGATGCCAATATGAACTTCCTGCGCACATCCCACTATCCGCCTGCCCCGAGACTGCTGGAGCTTTGCGACTCCATCGGCATGTACGTGATGTGCGAGGTTCCTTTCGGCTTCGGCGAAAGCAACCTGAAAGACTCTACATTCCTCGACGACCTGAAGAACAGGGCCCGCCTGACATTGCGACGCGACAAAAACCACCCCTCGGTAGTGGTATGGAGCGTTGGCAACGAGAACCCCGTGACCGACATAGGGCTCAAGACGGGGCTCTACGTGGCGTCGCTCGACAGCACAAGGCCATTCACATTCCCCATGACGCCCTCCGTCTACAAGGATTGGGCCGAGGGGCACAAGGCTTTCGACCGCGCCAACGGATTCAACAGCCGGAACACTCCATACATTGTCTCACCCCACTACCCTCGCCCGTCGGAAGTGGCGGCGTTCGCCAAGATGTACGACCGCCCCATGGTAGCCACCGAATATGCCCACGCTTTGGGCACCGACTTCGGCCAGATGCAAGACATCTACGAGGTGATGGCCACGACACCGGGCATACTCGGCGGGTCGGTATGGGAGTTTTTCGACCAGGGAATACTCGTCGATACCGACAAGAAACCTACCCCCGGAAGCAAGTTTGCCGACTATGTGTGGCCCACGCCCGGCTCTTACTACGACACGTCGGGCAACCAGGGAACCGACGGCATGACGTATGCCGACAGGACACCGCAGACCGATTACTACCAGGCACGCAAGGTTTACTCGAACATCATCATACGCGAGGCTCCGCTGAGGGTGCTCAACAGGTTTGACTTCACCAACCTGTCGGACATCGACTTCGGCTGGCAACTGATGGGCGACGGCAAGGAGCTTGCCTCGGGTAAGCTCGATGTGGAATGCGCCCCCCACGACTCCACGCTGCTGTCGCTGTCGCCCCGGGTTCCGCAGCCGCTCTCGGCAAGCAAGTACTGGATAAGCATCACGGCCAAAGACAGGCAGGGGCGTCAGATATACGAGAAGTCGGTAAGGCTCTGCCCTGACGGTGCACCAGGCTTGGCCCAACGCATTGGCGGTGAGCCCGAAGGCCGCACAAAGGTGAAGAAGGGCGTGGTCACTGCGCCGGGATACACCTTCGACGGCAACACCCTGTCGCTCAAGAACGCCGAAGGGGTGGAAATAATCAGTGACATGGCCTTGGCCCGCATAGGCCGCAAGCCCACTCTGGCCTCAACGGCCACCCAGGCATCGAGGCGTTCGTCAAAGCTTCACAGCCTGTGGCCTGCCTACATGCCCGGCAAGACCGTCACCACCGTCGAGGCCAACAACCGCAAGGGGTGCACCGCCAGGGTGAGGTTTGACTGCGACTCCACGCGATACATCGACGGCACGGTGGCCATCGAGCACAAGCCCGGCGGCATCATAGGCTACACTTTCGACCTCACGGCCCACGGCAATGGCGAGACCGTCGAGGCGGGGGCCGCCCTGATGCTGCCCAAAGAGCTCACCAACATGCGCTACATGGGCAACGGCCCATACGCGGCCTACCCCGGACGCGACATGCTGAGCGAGTACGGACTGTGGAGCATCACCTCGGGCGACCTTTATTACCCGGGCAACAGGCAGCACGTTGACATCGCCCTGTTCACCGACGATGACGGCAACGGATTAGCCATTGTGGCCGACGACGCCGACATTGCCGTCGAAAACCACGACCGGGGCATCGTGGTGGGGATAAACACCCACGTGGCCTCGGCATACAACAAGTATGAATGGCCTGCCGGAATGACAGAGACCGACGGGCTGAGGATGAAGGGCAGCTTCGACATCATACCGCTGACAGGCCGGTGGAACGAGGCGACGAGGGCCATTTTCGGGCAGCCCGACGGTGAGATACCCACGTTCATGCCCTTCTACCACGCCTACGACCTGTGACGCTGCGGCCCGGCTTGGGCTGTGGCAGCCACCTACCACAACACCCGGCCGACCGGCGGAGCGACGGGCCGACGGCGGCCGGGACTACCAACAACAACCTAAAAACATCCATAAACATGAACAAGCTATTACTTACATTGACCGTGCTGGCCTGCGCAATGGGCTCGCACGCACAAGACGCCGGCGACTTCGTATATACGAAAGACGGGCGCTTCAAGATTACAGACGGCGTAAACATGCTGCAAAACGGCGACTTCGGGCAGGGCACGCAACACTGGACCACCGACGGCCAGACGCCGCTCAACCCCGACACGTTCTATGTAGACAACCTGGGGCCCGACGGAGGCCCCTGCCTGGTGGCCAACAAGAAAGACAACGGCCCCGGGACGGGCTGCTCGCTGATGCAGAAGGTCGAAGTGAAACAGGGCCGCACGTACTACATCACCTACAGCGTGGCGGCCGGCGAAGAGGTGACCACCACGACAACGGGCGGCAGCGGGGTGAAAAACTACCAGAACATTTTCTTCAACACCGACGGTTCGGCCACGCCGCAACAGCCCATAGCCACATCCAAAAGCTACGGGCTCGACTGGACCAAGATTGAATACTCTTTCACCGCGCCCGAAAACGGCTACGTGGTGTTCCACTTCTACGGCTCTTACGTGGGCACGACGTTCGACGACTTCAAGGTGCTGGCCGCCAACAAGGCCGTAGACGACCGCGAGGCCAACGCCATCATCGAGAGCCTCAACGGCTACCTGAGCAACCCGCTGCTGCCCAACGGCCACGACATACTGGAAGGGTTCATCGGCGACCTGAGGCTGTATGTAGAGCAAAACGACCTCGACAGCTACAACGGAATGCTGGGATTCCTCGACGAATGCGTGGCGCTGTTCCTCGACGAGAACTCGGTGAACATCACCGGACACGTGAAGTGCCCCGACTTCGACGAGACTTCGGTAAGCCTGGGCAAGGATGTGACCAACGTTGGCGGGCCCGACGGATGGCAGGCGTGGGGCGGACGGTGGACGCAACGCGACATCACGGCCCCGTTCACATCCATCTGGATGAAGCGAGAGATTGACGGCAAGTACATACTTGAGCAGGGAGGACTGTACCAGGTGATGGAAAACATGCCTGCGGGCCAATACATGTTCAGCCTGAAAGTGCGCGCGGCAAAATACAAGAACAAGAACAACGACATCGACTACGACTGCGACTTGCGCGGACTCAAGATTTTCATCAACGAAGACTCGGTAGAGATGCACCCCATACACACCGAAAGGCTCACCACCTACTCGGCCTTCCACAAGCTCGACCAGCCCGGGACGGTGACCATAGGCATATACATCCCCGACAGCGTTTGCAACCGGGTAGACCTCGACAATGCCGACTTGCGCATCATCGGGGCCACACAGGAGGACATCGACGACTACTTTGCCCAGCGCGAAACGCAGGCCGCAAGGCAGCAACTGGCCGAGGCCATCGGCACGGCGGGCCAACTGCTCGGCTCTGAGCTATACCTCTATGGCAAAGACAACCTGCGCGACAGCATAGCCGCGGCGCAACAGGCCCACGACACGGCCGCCGACACCGAGACGCTGGTGGCTGCCAAGGCCGACCTCGACAGTGCCATGACCCACTTCAAAGACATCAACAAGGCATACACGGCTCTGGTGGGCGACATCGCCAACGCCGAGGCCCAGCTGTCAGACCCCGCATACACAGAGGGGCGCGACGCCCTGCAGCAGGCCATAAGCCAAGCCAAGGCTTTCGCCGAAGGGCTCACCACCGAGCATTCGGAAGAGACCGACCTGGCCATAGCCGAGCAGGGCAAGGCCCTGAAAGAGGGCGTCAACAGGTTTGTGGTTGCCAACATCCACGCCGACGAAAAATACATCTGGCTCAGCTGGGCCCAAAAAGAAGGGGCCTCATATACGCCGACCCCCGACTGGGGCAACCCGCTCACCACGAGCTCCGGAGCCACGATGTATGCCGAGACGGCCCTGTTCGCCGGCAACGACCTTAGCGGACGCATAGCCTTCAGCGAGAAGGCGCAGCCCGCACTCGACCCCAACCATGGCCTGAGCGTGAGCTACCCGAGCAAGAACTCTACGGTGATGTCGGTGCTCAACCTCAAGGAAGGCGACCAAGTGACCATAGACTACAGCATGGGCAACAGCGGCCACAGCGTATATGTAACCTCGGCCAACGCATGGTATTACGATGCCGCCGGCAACAAGAAGCAGCTTGAAAGCGGCGGCAAGGTGGGCGCCAACCAGCTGGACAACTCGCTCAACGCCGACGGACTGGGCGGCAAGGCGCGCTATACGTTCAACATGACGGCCGACGGCACACTCGACATTTACCTCGGCTCGTCGGCATCGACAATGCGCATATCTTACATAGGCATTACATACGCCGCGAATGTGGCCGACGCCATCAGCGAAATAATGACGGGCGACAACGCAGACGGCCGGATTTACAACCTTAACGGACAGTTTGTGGGCACGCAGGCCGCAGGCCTGCCCAAAGGCATCTACATCTGCAACGGACGCAAGTTTGCAGTAAAGTGAGCCGGGCTGCAGCCCGCTGTCAAAGCGAAGAGCAAACCGCCTGTATTCCAACAGCTTACAAAACGTGCCGTTTCGCCTTGCGAACCGGCACGTTTCCTTATGCCCAAAGGCTCTCCTTGCTATGCACAACGGCCGCAACCGCCATTCCTCTTGAGGCCCACCGCCATCCGGGGCTGCAGCCACCACGCTGCCACGGCCACCGGCGGCCACAACCACCGTCAGCCGGCGGCATGGCTGTCGGCCGCAGAGCGCATGCCGGCCTGCCACTGGGCCGGGGTCACCCCGAAGCGTTTCTTGAAGCAGGTAGAGAAATACTGGGGTGTCTTCATTCCCACCTGGTATGCCACCTCGGCAGCAGTTACGGGCCCGGCCGACAGCAACTCGGCTGCACGACTGAGCCTCAGCTCGCGCAGGTACTCATTGGGCGACTTGCCGGTGAGCGACTTGAACTTGGCGAAAAAGGCCGAACGGCCCATGCCCATGCCGTCGGCAAAGCGGTCGGCCGAAAACTCTGCGTCGGCAATGTGGGCCTCGGCGTAAGCCACTATCTGCTCTTTCAACCTGTGGTCGCGCTCGTCGGTTACCACTGCCGCTGCCGGCTGCCCGGCCGGGGGAGCCCCTTGCCCACCAGCGTTGGCCCCGCCTGCCATGCCGCGCTCCATCAGCCGCCGGCACTGGGCCACCAGCAGCCGAAGGCTGAAAGGCTTGGTCACATAGGCATCGGCACCCACATCGTAGCCCTTTGCCTGCGTGCCCACATCGCCGAGGGCCGTAAGCAGTATCACCGGCAGCCCCCTTGTGCGGCTGCATGAGCGTATGTGGCGGCACAGTTCCATGCCGCCCATGCGCGGCATCCTGACATCGCTGACAACCAGGTCGACGGCCTTGCCGGCCCCGCTGTAGTGTCCGCCGCCGCCATCCAGCCCGAGGCGCACCATGGCCTCCTGCCCGTCGGCTGCGGCCACCACCGTGAAGTAGCGCCCGAGCTCGTGGGCAAGATACCCGCGCACGTCGGCATCGTCGTCTACCACAAGCACCGTCTTGTCGTTCATCGGCGGCATCTGCAGCTCGGCCACAGGCTCCACAAAAGCCTTGCCGGCGTTTGCCGGGCCCGGGGCCACCCCGTCGGCCGCCATGAAATCGCCTTCGGCGTAGGCTTCTCTCGCCACAGGCAGGCTCACGGTAAACACGCTCCCGCCCCCGGCATTGTCGTCGAGGCTTATCACTCCGTGGTGGGCTGCCACGAGCCCGGCCACCAGGTTGAGCCCAATGCCGAGGCTGCCGCGGCTTTGGTTGCCCGTGCTGTATCGGTCGAATATGCCTGCCCGCTTGTCGGCAGGCACCCCTACGCCAGTGTCGGCCACCATCACCACCATGCTTCCGCCATCGTTGCGCAGCCTCAGGTCGACGCTGCCGCCGGCCGGGGTATACTTGATGGCGTTGTTGAGCAGTTCATACACTATCTTGTCGAGAAACCCGCGGTCTACAAACACCTCCCATCTCTTGCACTGTGGGGCGAAGCGCAACGCCACGCCCTTGCCCTGGGCCACGTCGTGAAAGGAGTCGGCAATGCCGCGAAGGAAGCCCACCACCTCTGTCAGCTCGAGCGACAGGTGCAGCCGGTCTTCCTGCATGCGCCTGAATTCAAGCAGCTGGTTGACGAGCCTCAGCATGCGGTCGACACTGCGCTGCATCCTGTCGATGGGCATGCGCAGGTCGCCTATGCTGCCGCCCACCTGCCTTATGCGCTCCATGCTGCCGGCTATCAGTGTGAGCGGTGTGCGGAACTCGTGGGAGATGTTGGTGAAAAAGTCGAGCTTAAACTGCGTCAGGCGCTTCTCTACGGCTATGTCGCGCCGCAAGCGGTAGACGGTATGAAGGTATCGGTAGGCCACCATGGCTGCCAGAAACAGCACCACGCAGTAGACGGCGAAAGCCGCCGGCGAGGCCCACCACGGCGGTAGCACGGTGAGGGCAAACGCTGCCCGGGGCTCGGTCCACGTGCCGTCGTCGCCGAGACAGCGCACCCTGAACACGTATTTGCCCGGCGGCAGGTCGTTGTAGGAAGCGAAGTTGAGCTCGGTGGCCGCGCTCCAGCCCTTGTCGCAGCCCTCCAGCATATATGAGTAATGCGTGGGCTGCAGGCGCAGGTAGTTGAAATTGGAAAAACGGAATACCACCGAGCTCTCGTCGTGGCCCACCACCAGGGCCCGCCCGCCGCCGTCGGCGCCGGCACGGCCCGTCCGGGGCAGCGTCCACGACGGCACACCGTCGACCGACACCTCGGTCACGTCAACTTGCTGCGGCACCCTCGTCGCGGGCCTGAAGTCGCGGTCTACCACCACAAGCCCGCCCAGGGTGCCGAACAGCATGCGCCCGTCGGCCAGGCGCAAAGCACAGTTTTCGCTGAAGAAGTTGAGCTTGGGGTCGTTGTGGAAGTACAGGTATTCCATCTTGCGGGTAGATGGCGAATAGTAGACGGCGCCGTCTTGGGTGGTTATGCATATCCGTCCGTGGCGGTCTTCGCCCACCGACTGCACCACGTCGCTGGGCAAACCGTCTTTAGCAGTAAGCCGGATGTATCGGCCGCGGGCATCGGTCGTGAGCACGCCATGGCCGTGGGTGCCTATCCACAGCCGGCCCTTGCTGTCGGCGAAAAGGCTGTATACGGGGTAAGGCTGCAGCCTTTGGTAGGCCGAGGTGTCGGCCAGCAGGCTGTCGGGCACAAAGCGGTAGAGGCCGGTCTCGGCGCCTACAAGCATGCTCCCGTCCTTTCCGAGGAGCATGGTGTGTGGGGTGAGCCCTCCGTTTCCCAGCATGAACGTGCGCTCCGAGTACTCGCCGCCGGCCGTCAGCGCCGCCATGGCCACAGCCCCGTGTATGCCGCACTTCTATATTCGGCCGCGGCTGTCGGCCGTCAGGCAGTCGACGCGCCCCGAGCCGTGGCGCACGCCATCGACATACACCCCGTCGAAGCGCGTGCCGAGCCACAAACGGCCCTGCCCGTCGGTGCCCGCCGAGAGCACCCCGCCCAAGGCCGGGCCGCGCTCGCGCAGTGAGCGCAAGTCGGGAGCGGCCTCGAAAAGCTGCCTCTTGTTGGCCACCAGTATGCTCCCGCCAGGCAAGCGGCTCACCATCCTTATGTCGAGGGCCCACTCTTCGGCGCCCGCGCCAAGGCCGACGGCGGCATACTGACGGCGCACGGCACGCATGCATACAAGCCCGTTGTTGCGTACGGCAAGCCAAATGTTGCCGTCGCGGTCTTCCATCATGTAGACCACATAGTCGCTCCCGAGCAGTCCGCCAAGGCTTTCACGGGTGATGTGCGTCATTCGGCGGCTTGCCTTGTCGTAGACAAACACCCCGTTGCCATTGACAGAAACCCATATGCGCCCGGAGCCGGCGCGGTCTACATACTCGAGCATCCCGTCAGGCGACATGGTGACGCCGTTGCCCCGGTTGTCGCTGAAATAGCCCTTGCCGAACGACTTGCGCTACCTGGCCGCCGCCAGCCGCAATGGTTGCACCACCGAGTCGGGCACATAGCTGAATGAATAACCGTCGTAACGGTAAGATGAATAATGCGTGGAGAAATACATGAACCCCACGGAATCCTGGTATATCTCCCTCACATTGTTGTCGGGCAAGCCGCCCTGCGCCCTCGTGATGCGCACGCCCACAATCTCGTCGTCGGACGGACGGGCTGCCAGACTGACCAACGACAAAAGAAAAAACAAGAATTTCCTCATAACGACAACCGGCAGACTGGGCTGCCTCATGCCGCAAATTTACGAATAATATTCCGCAACCAGCAACGCAGAGCGGACAAAGTTGGGCCATGGCATGAAAAATGCCAACATTCGTCCCGATATGTTTTGTGCTTTACAACGATTTGAGTAACTTTGCCATGCAACAACCAAGGAAGTATAACCAACTAACCAAACGAAAATGAAAATGACATTATTGTCTTTGGCTGTCTTGTGTGCCACAGGCAGCCAAGCCCAGGACAACAATCTCAAGTGGGCCCTGGAAGAGCCCAAGAGCGGCACGACCGTGCTCATGGGCGACGTTAGTTTCTTGCTGGCATCCGACTGGCAGGACACGTTTGCCATCGTATGCAAGGACGGAACGGTGGTGGCCGGCGCAGAAAAGGTGAACGTGGTCAAGGCCGAGCCATCGGGGATAAATGGCGTGACCGGCACGGGAGCCACCCCGCAAGTGGCCATCAGCGCCACGGGAACGCTCACCCTGACCGGCTGCAAGGCCGGCACGGCGGTCGGCATATACGACGCGGCGGGGCGCAAGGCATCAGGCTGCGTGACCGACGCAGGCAGGACCGACATCGACGTGAGCCGGCTCACACCGGGAATATATGTGCTCAAGGCCGGTGACACGGCGGTAAAGTTCATCAAAAAATAATCGGGAGGAAGGCGTATGACAAGGAAAGCCATACTCTTGGCAGCCGCAATGACATGCATGGCGGCATCGGTGAGCGCCCAGTTCGTGGCCGAGAAGAACAACGGCGAGACGGTGACGATGGGCGGCAACAACCTGACGATAACTCAAAAAGGCGACGCCGACGAGTGGACAATAGGCGGGACAGACATCAGCGACATCAAGTCGATAAGCATAACACCGCTGTCAGAAAGGCTGGGCAACTACTCGGCGCCCGACTACGCCGACTATTACAGGGCCATATCGTCATGGGAGCAACGCGACAAATGGAACCTGGCCAACGTGCACGACCCCTCGGTGGTGAGGGCCGACGACGGGTATTACTACATGTACACCACCGATGCCAGCTTCGGCAACGTACACCACGGGCACGGGCACTTCATGTGCCGCCGCTCGAGAAACCTCGTCGACTGGGAGTTCATGGGCACCACCATGCCCTCGCTGCCGTCGTGGGTGGAGCCAAAACTGAACGAGATACGCGCCGCCATGGGCCTGGGCAAGAGCACGGCCGACTTCGGCGACGACACTCAGTTTGGCTTCTGGGCGCCCTGTGTGCGCAAAGTGAAAAGCGGGCTCTACCGCATGTACTATGCCATCACATGCCCGGGCACCATCGACGGCGACGGCACATGGACCGAACGGGCCTTCATAGGCCTGATGGAGACGGCCACGCCAGGCGACGTGAACAGCTGGGTGGACAAGGGATATGTGGTGACCAACGCATCGGACAGGGGCCTGAACTATCACGTCAAGGCCGACAACTGGGCACAATGCTACTTCAAGTGGAACGCCATCGACCCCTCGTACATCATCACACCCGAAGGGGAGCACTGGCTGATATACGGCTCATGGCACTCGGGATTTGCCGCCCTGCAGATTGACCCCGACACCGGCAAGCCGCAGAAGGAGCAGGGCAACCCGTGGGGAGGCGACATTTCGGCCTACGGACAGATGGTGAGCACGCGGCAGATGGGCAACCGCTGGCAGGCGTCAGAGGCTCCCGAGGTAGTATACCACGACGGATACTACTACCTTTTCATGGCTTACGACGAACTGAGCGTGGCTTACAACACGCGGGTGGTGCGCTCGCGCAACATCACAGGGCCCTATGTGGGCATCGACGGCACCGACGTGACCAACCACGGGGGCGAGGCCTACCCGATAGTGACCCACCCCTACAGTTTCTCCGAGAGCTGCGGATGGGTCGGGATAAGCCATTGCGCGGTGTTCGACGACGGCGAAGGCAACTGGTTTTACTCGTCGCAGGGCCGCCTGCCGGCCAATGTCTACGGCGACGCCTACAGCAACGCCATCATGATGGGGCAGGTGCGACGACTGATATGGACCGAAGAGGGATGGCCGGTGGTGCTGCCCGAATGCTACGGGGCCGTGCCACAGGCCGCCATCGACGAAAGCGAGCTGGTGGGGCAGTGGGAAAACATTGCCCTCGACTATGGTTATCAGCACCAGGATGTGGCGACGGCCATCACGCTGAGAGCCGACCACACCGTTGGCGGGGCACCCATGGACGGGCAGCGATGGAGTTTCGACGCCAGGGGCAATGTGCTCACCGTGGGCAGCACGAAGCTATATGTGGCGCGCGAGGCCGACTGGGAGACTGCGCCGAGGCGCGCCACGCTGGTGTATGCCGGCCTTGACGGCAAGCGGACGCTGTGGGGCAAGAAGTCGCAAAAGCATACTACGTATGGCGCAACCGACAATACGGCGGCGTTCTGGACGGCGTTCTCGCCGTATTACAGGGCCGACTCGGGCGACTGCACGTTCCACTTTGACTTCACTAACCATACCGACCGGGCCGAGGCATGGAACAACTGGATTCTCGTAATCACCAACGGCAAGGAGCGGGCGGCCAAAGACTACAAGGAGTATGCCGTGATTCGGGCCGACGCCTACGGATGGGGCGACTTTGCCAACGACGCGCAACGCAAGGCGGGCATGGCCAACGACTACGACTGGACTACGTTCAACGACGACATGGACGGCGCAAAGGTCGACCTTACGCTGGGCATCAAGGATGGCAAGATGGACATGACGGCGATAACAACCACGGCAGCCGGCAAGACGTATACATACACATACACCGTCAGCGGACTGCCCGCCGGGGCCAAAGGGGCGTTCCTCACCATGGAGAAAGCGCACCTGGTGCTCAACACCGACGGTTGCTATATGAATTAAAAATTAAGAATTAAGAATTAAGAAAACATGCACGGACGTACTCAAACGAAACGATTCTGAATTAAGAATTGAGAGTTAAGAGTTAAGAAAACATGCCCGGAAGTACTCTGTGGCGGCAATTTTGTCTTTTGCATTGTGCATTATGAATTAGCAAATTGTGTTTTATGAATAAACTCTCTTTGTTATAATATTTCTTGATGATAATCAGGGTATATCTCATTAAGGGTCATTTCAAACTATGAAATGGCCCTTTTTGTTGTGCCAAAAGGGCCATACGGCAGGCCGTAACGTGCCGTTTTGCACGTCAAGGCACACTGCACGGGGAACCACTGGCAATCAACGGATTAGCAATTCATACAAAAATCTTGTGCAACAAGCGCATTGTAGAGATTCCAGCAGATGATTAAGGAGTAAGAGCTAAGACTACTTGAAAAGACGACTCTATTGAAAAGGATAATCCACAATACACAATGGATAACTCACAATGCACAATGCAAAATTCAAAATTGCCGCCACAGAGTACTTCCGGGCATGTTTTCCTAACCCTTAACCCTTAACTCTTAATTCTAAAAAATCTTCGGCCACCCGTCTTCCGTCCATGCCATCGGGCGCTGCACAAGTATCGAGGCACCACCGCGGGGTATGCTATAGCCGTGGCAGATGAATATGTCGGAATCGCCGAAACGGTAGGCTGCGCTGTGGCCGGCAGCCTCAAATTCCCTCTTGTCGCCCTCGAACACCAGCGTGCCGCCGCCATCGCGCATGTCGCGACCGTCTTTGTCGAGATACGGCCCGGCCACTGTCTTGCTGCGGCCCACGGCCACCCGGTATGTGCTCTCCATGCCGCGGCAACAGTAATCCCACGACACGAAAAGGTAGAAATAGTCGCCGTGGCGGAAGATAAACGGGGCCTCGATGGGGTTGGCGCGCCCCGTGGTGGTGCGGCGCGCTATGGTTTGCGGCCTGGCCCCTGCAGCCACGTGCATCGTAGAGTCGAGCCCGACGAGCTGTATGCCTCCCCAGAATGAGCCGTAGGCAAGCCACGGCCGACCATTCTCATCGATGACGAAATTCGGGTCGATGGCATTCCAGTTGTCACGGCCCTCACGCGAGCACACCAGCGGCCCCTCGTCGCGCCACCGTGCCCCCACGGCAAGCGTTGGCGACGACGCCAGCCCTATGGCCGAGGTGCGCTTGCCAAACGTTGAGCAGCTGTAGGCCATCCACCAGCGCCCACGGTAGCGTATGACGTCGGGTGCCCACACATGGCGGCGGAAGCCCGGCACGGAGTCGTGCGTCCACTGCGGTATGCTGTCGAGCACAGGCTCAGCGTGCACCGTCCATGTGCGCCTGTCGGCCGAAGTGGCGTGCTGCAGGCCGTTGCCAGTGCTGAACACGTGATAAACGCCGTCTTCAACGGCCATCACGGGGTCGTGTACCATTAGCGTGTCTGTGGTGAATGAGTGCCGCCCGTGCGGCTTACGGTCTTGCGCCACGGCCGCAACAGAGGCCAGCGCAAGCATTGCTATCAATGTATTTCGCATGAAACAGTTTTTTGTTTTGCACCATACATACCGCCTGCCCCCGGCACAATGGCACCCGATTGGCGTGCAGATGGCCTGCCGCCATTGCCCGAGTCGTCGTCGGCCAGGTCGGGGCGAGGCTGCAGGCAAGATGCCGGCAATGGGCCGCTATCGCTTTGAGGGCATAATGCAGATGTCGGAACAAACATCATTCGGTATAATGTACGGTTTGGTTTAAATATGGTCTATAGAATAGGCAGGGCAACATCGGATGCCCGCAAGGCCATCGGCACAACAGCATCCCGGGCGCGGCAGGGCACGACCGGCCGCCGACGAGCCCCCGGCCACGGCTGTACGGTATTGAGGCCACAGCGTGTCAATACAGCAAGACAAGTCCGGCAACGGCACTGTAGAGTATCATCCGTATCGGGTTTATCTTGAGAATCTTTGTCCCTATGAACGTGGCGGCAAAGAGGGCGACGCTGATCCAGAACTGCCAAGGGTTCTCGTCGGGCGACGAGAAGTTTTCGCGGGTCATCAGCAACAGCGTTGCCGCGCCGAGCAAGCCCACCACCGCAGGGCGCAGACCGGCAAAAACCGACTGCACGGCCTGCGTGTTCATATACTTGATGAAAAGCCGGCTAATGAGAATCATCAGTATTATGGATGGCAACATGAGCGCAAAGGTGGCCAAGGCGCTGCCCACAACCGACATGGAATAGCCGTAGCCGGCGTTGTGGACGGCCGTGAAGCCACAATAGGTGGCGCTGTTGATGCCTATCGGGCCGGGCGTCATCTGGCTTATGGCCACTATGTCGGTAAACTCGCTCGTGGTCATCCAATGCCAGTGATGCACCACCTCGCCCTGTATGAGCGACAGCATGCCATAGCCTCCGCCAAAGCCGAAAAGGCCGATAAAGAAAAAAGTGACAAACAAATTGACGAATATCATCATTCAGTGGGTTTGATATACTTGCCGTAAACATAGCCGCCAAGGCCGGCCAGGATAATGATCAGGATGGGCGAAACGCCGAATGCCCATATCGCCAGCGCCCCGGCGATGGGTATCCAACAGTTGGCCCAGCCCACCTTGGCGCTGCGCGCCAAGTCGAAAGTGGGCACGGCAATGAGCGCAACCACCGCCGGGCGTATGCCGCGGAATATGGCGGCCACCACGGGATTGTCGTCAAACTGATGGAAAAACATGGCTATGAGCAGTATGCAAAGAAACGACGGCATGGCTGTGCCTATCGATGTGCACAGCGCTCCGCGCGTCTTGCGCAGCCTGTAACCTATGAACGTGCTCAGGTTGATGGCAAAAACGCCGGGGCAACTCTGGGAGATGGCTATGAGGTCTATCATCTCTTCCTTGGTCACCCAGCCGCGGCGGGCCACCACCTCCTGCTCTATGAGCGGTATCATGGCGTAGCCTCCGCCCAGGGTAAACATCCCTATCTTGAAGAAAGTGGCAAAACTCTCGATGTAAATGTTGCGCATTGGCTAAGTGAATTAAAGCAAACACTGAAGCCACGGGCCACCCGGGGCATGGCAAAGCCCCGGGTGCCACATGGTTTCAACGGCCTCCGCAGACATTCATGTCACGAAGGCCACCATATTGTATGCCTCACCCCCTGTGGCTCTCCACCCACTTGCGGGCATTGACGAATGCCTCAATCCAAGGCGTCACCTCGTCGCGGCCGCGGCGGTTGAGCGGATAGTAGGCGTTGTTCCAGGGGAAGCAGGCACGCTCCAGGTGGGGCATCATGGCCAGGTGGCGACCATCCTTTGATGCTATGCCGGCCACGCTGTAGTCTGAACCGTTGGGGTTGCCCGGATATTCGCTGTAGGCATATTTCAGCACCACGTTGTAATGGTCTTCGGGATAGGGCAGCGAGAACTTGCCTTCTCCGTGGGCCACCCAGATGCCGAGCTTCGAACCGCTGAGCGAACCGAACATGACGCTGTCGTTGCGGGGCACGTCTACGCCGAGGAAAGCCGACTCAAACTTGTGCGAATCGTTGTGCAGCATCCTGCCCTTCTTGTCGTCGTCGGGCGTTATCAGGCCCAGTTCCATCATCAGCTGGCAGCCGTTGCACACACCGAGCGACAGTGTGTCGGGGCGCGCATAGAACCTGTCGAGAGCCTCCTTTGCCTTGGGGTTGAAGAGGAAAGCGCCCGCCCAGCCCTTGGCCGAGCCCAGCACATCGCTGTTGGAGAAGCCTCCGCAGAACACAATCATGCTGATGTCGTCGAGCGTTTCGCGGCCGCTGATGAGGTCGGTCATCATCACATCCTTGACGTCGAAGCCCGCAAGGTAAAGCGAATAGGCCATCTCGCGCTCGCCGTTGGTGCCTTTCTCGCGTATGATGGCAGCCTTGACGCCGGTCGGCGTGCGTCGGTCGGGGCTGATGCCATACGTCGACATGAGTCCGGTGAAGCTGTGGTTGAAGCGCAACTGCAGCGGTTGCTTCTTGTAGTTGGCGTAACGCCGGTCGGCACAACCGTTCATGCTCTGGTCGCGGTCGAGCAGGTATGACGTCTTGTACCACACGTCACGCAGGGCGTCGATGTCGAAATCGTGCTCAAAGTCGCCGCAGACAACTGTCAGCTTGCGCTCCTTCGGCATCGGGTAACCAATCTTGGCATACCCAACCCCCATGTCTTCCATGAAGTCGCGGAACTCAAACTTGTGCTCGTCGGACACCTCGATGACCACGCCGGGGTTCTCGGCGAAGAGCGCTTTGACCACGTCGCCGTCGGTGCAAAGGTCGTGCAGGTTGATGTGCAGGCCGCCGTTGGTGTTTGCGAAGCACATCTCGAGCAGCGTGGTGACAAGTCCTCCGGCCGAGATGTCATGGCCGGCCATCACCCATCCGCGCCTTATCAGCTCCTGCACGGCGTTGAACGCATCGCAGAAGTAGTCGGGATTCTGCACCGTGGGCACGTCGTCGCCCACCCGGCCCAGGCTTTGTGCGAAGGCGCTGCCGCCGAGCCGCTGCCTATCAAAGGAGAAGTCGATGTGATAAAGCGACGCGTTCTTGTCGTTGACGAGCACGGGCGACACCACCTTGCGCACGTCGCTGACCTCGCCTCCGGCCGATACGATGACCGTTCCGGGTGCTATCACCTTGGTGCCGTCGGGATATTGCTGGCTCATGGATAGCGAGTCTTTGCCCGTGGGCACGTTGACGTGGATGGCGCAGCAGAAGTCTGACAAGGCCTTTACGGCCGAATAGAGGCGCGCGTCCTCACCCTTCTGCGAACGGCAGGGCCACATCCAGTTGGCCGAAAGGCTGAGGCTCTGCATCCCGTCGGCCAAAGGCGCCCACACGATGTTGGTAAGTGCCTCGGCCACAGAGAGCACACTGCCCGCCTCGGGCGATGCGAGCCCGGCCTGCGGGGCGTGGCCCAGTGCGGTGGCTATGCCGCTGCGGCCGCGGTAGTCGAGCGCAACGACGCCGCAGTCGCTAAGCGGCAGCTGCAGTTCGCCCTGGCATTGCTGGCGCGCAATCTTGCCGGTGACCGACCGGTCGACCTTGTTGGTGAGCCAGTCTTTGCAAGCCACGGCCTCAAGCTGGAGCACACCGTCGAGGTAACTCTCTATGTCGGCGCCGCTGGCATTCTGCTTTTTATATTCAACGTCGGCATAATGGCGCTCTACGGTTTCGTCGACCATCACCGTCTTTGGCGAATGTCCGAACATCTGGGCCACGTCGAGGTCGAACGGCTTGACGCCGTCGCCCTGCACAAACGAGAAGTGTGCGTCGCCGGTGGTCTCGCCAACGACATACATCGGGGCGCGTTCGCGCTCGGCAATGCGGCGTACGTGGTCGATGTGCTTCTCGTCGATGAGCAGTCCCATGCGCTCCTGGCTCTCGTTGGCAATTATTTCTTTCGAGCTCAGAGTCTTGTCGCCGATGGGCAACTTGGTCATGTCTATGCGGCCGCCGCATTCCTCTACGAGCTCCGAGAGGCAGTTGAGGTGGCCTGCCGAGCCATGGTCGTGGATGCTCACCACGGGGTTCACGTCTTCCTCGCATAGCGCCCTGACCAGGTTGTAGGCCCGTTTCTGCATCTCGGGGTTGGCCCGTTGCACGGCGTTGAGCTCGATGCCGTTGGAGTAGCGGCCAGTGTCTACCGACGACACCGACCCGCCTCCGAGCCCGATGCGGTAGTTGTCGCCACCCACCACAACAATCTTGTTGCCTGCCTGCGGCTCTTTCTTCAGGCAGTCGCGCCGCGTGCCGTAGCCCACGCCGCCGGCGAGCATTATCACTTTGTCGTAAGCGTAGCGCTCATCGCCCTCCTTGTGCTCAAACGTGAGCACGCTACCGCAGATGAGCGGCTGCCCAAACTTGTTGCCGAAGTCGCTCGCTCCGTTCGACGCCTTTATCAGAATCTGCTCAGGTGTCTGGTAAAGCCACTTGCGCACCGGCAGTATCGACTCCCACGAGCGGTCGCCGCCGTCGGCCAGCCTGGGGTAGGCCGTCATGTAGACAGCCGTACCTGCTATGGGCCACGAGCCCACGCCACCGCCCATGCGGTCGCGAATCTCGCCTCCCGTGCCCGTGGCGGCGCCGTTGAACGGCTCGACGGTTGTCGGGAAATTGTGGGTCTCGGCCTTCAGCGAGATGACGCTCTCGATGTCTTTCACAGCAAAATAGTCGCTCGTCGACTGGTCGCGGGGTGCAAATTGCTCCACCACGGGCCCGCCGGCAAAGGCAACGTTGTCTTTATAAGCAGAGAGAATCTTGTTTGGGTTTTCCTTGGTTGTCTTCTTGATAAGGGCAAAGAGGCTCGACTCCATCTCCTTGCCGTCTATGATAAACGTGCCGCCGAATATCTTGTGGCGGCAGTGCTCCGAGTTGATTTGGGCGAAGCCGAATATCTCGGAGTCGGTAAGCGGGCGCCCCAGCTCGCCTTCAATCTTGTGCAGATACTCAATTTCTTCCTTCGAAAGGGCCAGGCCCTCCTGCTCGTTGTACTCTTCAAGGTTTTCGACGTGCTTTATCGGCTCCGGCTCGTGGTTGACGGTGAATACGGTCTGGTCGAGCCCGTCGTACATCCGCTGCAACATCGGGTCGTGGTCGGCATCCTTGCCCGACACGGGGAAATACTCTTCGATGCGGGATATGCCATGGAGGTTCATGTTCTGCGTTATCTCCACGGCATTGGTACTCCACGGAGTGACCATCTCGCGGCGCGGTCCGACGAAGAAGCCTTCAAGACTTGAGGCGCTCTCGAGGGCGGCCCCGCCATAAAGCCAACACAATTCTTTGATTTCGTCCTGACCCAACTGATGGTCAGTCTCTGTTGCAATCACGCTCTGTTGCGGAGTTCTGAAAAAAAGTATCATGCCTTTATATATATAAAATGTTTCAATGCTACGAGTGGCGGACGGCATGGATGCGACCCGCCGGATTGCGCGCGGCCGTGGCTGCGGCGGCCAATGCGCTGACAAGACCGCCCTGCCTTCGTCGGGCCGAGCGCAGATTGCCTTATTAAAAGACAACGCAAGCAAGGGGAAAGCAAACTGACTTGCTATTTCCCGAGCGCGGCTTATCTTATGCAAAGATAATGCAAGCGAGAGGAAAGCAAGCGGGCTTGCTATTTCCCGAGCGCAGCTTATCTTATGCAAAGATAATGCAAGCGAGAGGAAAGCAAGCGGGCTTGCTATTTCCCGAGCGCAGCTTATCTTATGCAAAGATACAACATTTTATTGCGTCAACCAAATGTTTGGCCATTTTTAGAAGTGGCAACACCAAAAAGCTGGTGCACGACGCCGAAGCCAACGCCAACACATGGCATGGCGGCAAGGCCGAGAACACATATCCGCACACCGGCAGCAGCTCACGAAACAGGCTGGTAACAACCGCCAACCGCCAGACACGCCATGCCACCATAGGTCTCGCGACAGTGCACCGGTGTAAAATCGGTTTACCACCCTGGCCATTTGCGGCAAACCTCAGATTCACAGCGAATTGCAATACAGCAGGAAACGACTTGCCAAACGGCCCCTACCGGCATGCAGAACGGCAGGTATTGGCCGGTGAAAAGGGCCGTTTGGCAATGCAAAACGGCATCGACGCCAACAAGACCGGCCCTCTGTAAGCATATTTCACCATTATTGCCTGCTTGCCATGGCCATGCCGCCAAACCGCTACCCTACGGCTGCCGCAGCCCGGCAATGGCTCGAAACGATTGTTTGAAGAAAACATTTTGAAATTACAACGGTTTGTGCTACCTTTGCATAAGATAAGCTGCGCTCGGGAAATTGCAAGCCCGCTTGCTTTCCTCTCGCTTGCATTATCTTTGCATAAGATAAGCCGCACTCGGGAAATTGCAAGCCCGCTTGCTTTCCTCTCGCTTGCATTATCTTTGCATAAGCCAAGCCGCGGCCGGCAAGCGGCCGGCAAGCCCACATTGCTACCGCACGCATTACATTTAAACAAGATAGAATGCAAGTGGCAACAAACGGGCTGGCTTGCCCGGAAAAGGGCGGCCCAACTGACCAAATGGGCAAACCGGGCACTTCGCTGCCATGACTTGGCATGGCGGGAACAACGGCAACAAAACAGTAACGACAGCGCCACGGCTCGCCTCGACAACATTAGGCCAAGGCTACGACGGCGGAACGGGCGGACGAACAAAACAAAAACGAGACAAAATGGACAAGAAAGAACTGATGATGAGGGCCATCAGGCTCTCGGAAGAAAGCGTAAGAAACGGTGGCGGACCGTTCGGCGCAGTGATAGCGCGCAACGGCGAGATTGTGGCTGAAGCCTCAAACAGCGTTACGCCCGACTGCGACCCGACGGCCCATGCCGAGGTGAACGCAATAAGGATGGCTGCACGCAACACCGGCAGCTACGACCTGAGCGGATGCGAGATATTCACATCGTGCGAACCATGCCCCATGTGCCTCGGGGCCATATACTGGGCTCACCTCGACAAGATTTACTATGCCAACGACAGGAAGGATGCTGCCGGCATAGGATTCGACGACGATTTCATTTACAAAGAACTGGAACTGAAACCGGCCGAGCGCCATAAGCCGTCGGAAATATTCTTGCCCGAAGAGGCCAAGCGGGCTTTCGAGATGTGGAAGGAGAAAGACGACAAACGCGAATACTGACATTTGGCCCGGCCCGGAGGCTTTCACCCCGGGGCCGGGCCTTTGCATGGCATAATGACACAAGGGCCATGCAAGCACATTATATTATATCTGGAAAACACCACCGAAACCTTTTATACCGCAAGCCCATGACCACGCTACAACGGAGGCGCTGCAGGCCGAAAAGGGCATCAATATGCCTTTTGAAGGCCACGCCATCCATGCCGCCTTCTGGGCTGAACTACATCAAACTTCCATTCTTATCCTGTTTGCGCACACAAAATATTGATTTACGTCAAGAATAACGCAATTAACCAACACTTTCCGCTTCAAAGTGTTGGCCAATCCGCAAAAAGGCAGTACCTTTGCAACGTCAAAAGGTTAATAGATTGTTTTAGGTTAGTAATAATATTTATAGTTTTAGGTTTTTAGTTATTGGTAGAAAGAAAGTTTCAAGTGTGATAACAAAGGTCGTCGTGAGACGCTCTTAACTTTCAAAAGGTTAGTATTAGTATTAGTTATGATTCCTGCTTGCCATTATTATTTAATGGCAGCGGGACTCTGGCTAATAAAGCCGGAGTAACAAAAATGACAAGGATTTTTAGTTAAACATAGGCTTGGACGTCGCTGCCCGTTGATGGGTGGTGACGTTTTTTTTGTGCCGCCCGCGCGCAGGGGCTGCCTCACGGCATAGCCTGCGGCCCACGGGCGACACTGCATTTCATGCTTTCTCTATCAGCACAGTGGCGTAGGCGCTGATGCCTTCCTCACGCCCGGTAAACCCAAGGCGCTCGGTTGTTGTGGCCTTTATCGACACGTCATCCTCGTCAATGCCTATGATGGCGGCCATGCAACGCTTCATCTCGGGTATGTGCGGGTTCATCTTGGGCCTTTCGGCGCATATCGTGGCATCGATGTTGCCCACGGAGTAACCCTTCGTGGCTATCAGTTCCACTGTCTTGCGCAACAGCACCTTGCTGTCAATGCCGTCGGTCTCGGCCGCCGTGTCGGGGAAATGATAGCCTATGTCGCGCATGTTGGCAGCACCAAGCAGCGCGTCGCAGATGGCATGGATAAGCACATCGGCGTCACTATGCCCCAGCAATCCGAGGCTGTGGGCTATCTTTATTCCGCCAATCCAAAGCTCGCGGCCCTCAACCAGGCGGTGGACATCATATCCGAACCCTACTCTTATCTTCATATTCCTTATAGTATTGATGAATGTATGTAACTCAAAAAAATTGCCGGAACGGTACGGCAAGCAGCCCGAAACCACCTTGCCGCACCGTCCCGGCACCAGGCCATGCCTCGCCGAGGGCAACAGGTGCCATCCCCGGTGGCATCACCTGCGGAACAGGTCTTTTATCCCGTCCATGTCAAACGCCAGCGAGAAGCGCAGCGTCTGGTCGAGCGGGTTGCTCTGCGCCGTAGATATGACGTAGCCCACGTCAAGCGAGAACACGCTCATGCGGAAGCCGCCGCCCACGGTGAAGTACTTGCGGTTGCCCTTGTTCTCGCTTTCGTGGTGGTAGCCTGCACGCAACGAGAACTGGTCATGGTAGACATACTCGGCTCCAACGCTCCATTGTATCTCCTCAAGCTCTTCCTTGAATCCTCCGGGAGCATCGCCAAAGCTCTTGAAAATGCCCGAGATGGAGCTCACATCGTTGTATTCCTCAATGACGCGGTTCCTGTAGTCGGTGGCCGACTCGCCCTCGTTCTGCAACGGAACGGTGGGCACAAGCAACTTGTTGGCGTCGGCCGATATCGAGAAACGGTTGTACTCGTCGATTGGCACCATCAACGAGGCACCTATGCGGAGGTTGGCCGGCAGGAACTGACTGCGGTTGTCGCCGTAATAAGTTATCTTGCTGCCCACGTTGCTTATGTTCATTCCGAATCCAATCTGGCACTCGCGGCTGCCCATGGTGAAGTAATTGTTGTAATAAAGCGCCAGGTCGGCGGCGAAAGCCGAGGCCGGCGACGAGTCTTCGGTGTAGTCGTAGCGCAGGTCGGAGTATATCCAGCGTATCGCCGCGGCAATTGAGAAGTAGTCGCTGAGCATGAGCGAGTAAGCCACATCGATGGACATCTCATAGGGTTTGACGCTCATGGCGTTCTCCTCGGTCGAGGTCATGACCTCGCCGAGCGAGAAGTAACGCAGCGAACCCGACACGGCGCTGTAGTCGCCTATGCGGTAATAGCCGGCGACGTAAGCCAGGTCGATGTCGTTGACGAGCTGTCGGAGCCACGGGGTGTAGTTGAGCGACACGCCCGCCCGGCTGATGCAAAAAGGATATTTGGCCGGGTTCCAGTACTGCGAATTGACATCCGGGTCGGTGGCAACACCCACATCGCCCATTCCCGCAGCCCTTGCGTCGGGCGCAATGGTCTGCGATATGACCGCATGATCAACAGGATTAAACTCGCTCAGCTTGTCTTCCGCATGACCGGCGAGGGCCATCGACACGCACAACAGCGCAGCGTATATTCTCGGATTATGCTTCATTGAATGTTGGTGAAATTACTTTTTATTTGGTGAACACTAAACATAAAACGCCGCCATGGGCCCTTTTATTGCTCATTGTCATCATTTATTGCTTATTATTATCAGTTTCTTGGTCTTCGACGTATAGCTGCTGCCATCGCAACTTGCGCGCACCCGATACAGGTAAACGCCCGTGCCGAGTCGCCGGCCGCCGCCAACGGTGAGGTCCCAGTCGATGGTCAGCACGTTGTCGGTGGGCACGTCGGTCTCTGAATAAGACCACAGGTGGCGCCCGCTCATGTCGAACAAGTCGAGCACTACGTCAAGCTCGCTGCCGATGCGGTCGTGTATGATGCGGAATGTCGTGGCCGTGACGGCGGGATTCTCGGTGCATTCAACATCGATGATGGACGGTTCGACGCCTCGCGCCACCCTGAACGTAAGCTCGGAGGTCGAAGAGTTGTTCAGCACATCCCACGCCCTGAACTGCAACCTGTGCTCCCCTTCCGACAGGGTTGGTATGCTGAAGCCTATCGTTCCGCTCTTGTAACTGCCGAAATCAAACGAGAAGTAATCGTTGAGCACGTAAGTCTGCGACATGTCGCCGTCGATGATGAGCTGCAAATCATGGCCCACGCCACCGCCGGAAGCGTTGATTCCGTCTTCGTCAGACACCTCCGCGACGAAATACGGCGTGGGATTGACGTACGATCCGTTTGTGAACGACGACGAATTGAGGTAACAGTATATCGCCGGGCCGACGGAGTCGGGGCTGAGCTCGGCCGAGCCGTTGAACGTAATGGCCGAGCTTGCGCCGGCGGCAGTCTGGGTGCAGTCGTCGTTTACGGCATAGATGTTTATCAGACCGTTGCCGTCGCTATACATAATGTCCTTTGGCACGACGAAAGAAAACTCGAATTGGCCGTCCGACACAGTGTTTGAACCTTTGAAAACCACGCTTGAACGGTCGGTAAACACAAACGCCTCGTCAGAGCCGTCGTTCGGATCGGTGTTGTTCAGCTTGCATACGACCTCTTGCTCCGCATCGCTCACCGTTGCCGTCAGGGTGCCGTTGAAGCCCGAAGCTGTGGCATTGCCGTCGAGGATGCGCCCCCTTACCACTACCTCCGAGCCGGCCCCGAGGCGCACAGTGCCGCCTTCGCCAACGGCAACGCCACCGATGCTGTCGACCACAGCACCCAGAGTGGGCATGGCCAGCTTCATCGCTGGGTCGCCGAGCAGCGTAAACTGCAATTTGTTTACGGTAACGTCGCCCCCCGACTGGGCCTCGACGAGATACACCTTGGCCCTGCGCGCCGCCTCGCCGACAGAGACCAAACCCTCCGAATCGTCGAGCAGCTCGCGCATGAAGGCCATGTTCATGTTCTCGTTGTAGCTTGTGAATACAGTGCGGGTGGTTCCGTAGAAAGCCACGGCGCCACCTCTCGGGTTGAGGACGGCAGCTTCTCCGATGTTGTCTTCAAGCCCGTCGTAGGGCAGGATGTCGCATGCGGCGGTCACCCAGAGCGGAAGGTTGGACGAGACTGCGCTCTGGAAGTCGCTCAGCACAAGCACCTGCTCGTGAGAAATGCTGTTGGCTGAGCCATGTCCGTTGTAGTTCATCACCAGCGCCCCGTTGGCCATGTACTGCTTTACCAGCCTCACCACATCGGGATAACTGTTGCCCGTAGAAGTGACCTCGCGGTTGTAGGCATCCCACATTATCTTCCTCACATTATACTGCGGATGGTCTGCCATCACCATGTTGGCCACCCTGTCGGCCGTGACCATGTGCACATTGTTGTTTCCGTCGTCGCCCATGAGCACAATAGTGTTCTGCCACGCCCCTGCATTGGCATTGCTCATATACTGCTCGAGCTTGTCGAGCATTATGCCGGCCTCGGTTGCCGTCCTGACGGGGAAGCGGCCGACGGCCACGTCGGGCTTTCCGTAGCACGAATAGCGGCTGTTGCCGTCCTGGATGGTCTCGCCATCGTCGAGCATGCAATAGAAATCGTCAGACACATAGCAGTCTATGTGGTTGTAAGAGTTGTCACTCTCGAAACAGAGCAGGAAGTCGTCGGGCGAGTATCCCCGCCATCCCTGTGTGACCATGCGGTTGTCCCAGGCGCCATCGCCGAACAAAACGAGATACTTGGGCATGTCGGCCTCAGTCTCGGCGCGGTCGTATAGCATCTTCATATAGCGCCTGTAGGCAGTGGCATCAGGCGTTCCGCTCGAAAACTCGTTGAAAATCTCGTCGGCAGGCACTATCCTCACTCGCATCGAATCGGCCTGCTCATGCAATGCGGCCAACCTTTCGGCCTGCTCGCGCAAGTGTTGCGACGTAGAGATGATTATCACCATGTCGGCCGGCCCATGGGCATGCAGGTCCTGGTTGGTGATGTTATAGACATACTCTGGCACCGGGAACGACGCCGACGACAGCCTCGGGGCCTCTTTGGGCTCATTGCTGTGAAGAGCGATATAGTCGAGGCGCATGGTTCCGCCCGACGTCTCGGTGATGGTAATCTTGTTTGACGAGGTGAGGTTTGACACGCTGTACTGCCCCGAGCTCACCCGCATGGCATCGTATTCGCCGGAAGACGAAATGTTGATTGTGCCCACCACACTGTCGTTGACGCTCACCGTGGCCGACGAAGCGCCATAGGCCGACAGCACGACGCGCACCGAACCGCGCCCCGAAGTGGATGGGCTCGACAACTGGTAGTCGCAGGCTGTGCCCAGGGGCAGCACCTGTGAGTCGTAAAGGTTGCGCCCGCCTTGATACCAAGCATAGTCGTCAACCTCGTAAAGGGTGTTGTAGTCATCGCCCGAAGGATAGAAAGAACTTGCGAATGCCGCGCTGTCGAGCGTGGCGGCAGGCTCATCGCTCTCTGTCAGGAAGTAATAGCCGTAATCAGAATAATAGTTTCGCACACGGTCGTTTGATGACGACCAGGTCACAGGGCCGCGCGCATAGAACAGCCGGCGGCCGCCAACAGTGCACGTAGGCAGCTGCTTGAGGTCGTCGGTCTCGGTGAGATAATCGCCCGTGAGCGCCTCAGGCTGCAGTTCGCCGCCATACCCGTATATCCTGACACGCTCAAGCGAAGAGAACCCCGCGCGCCTGACAAGCTCGTCGGTAAGCTGATATACGCCGCTCGAAGGAACGCGAATCTTGGCCCACCTACCGCTGTTCAATACTGAATGCTTGGCATATCGAGAAGCCGCAGAAGCCACCGAAGCGCGCGAAGAGACTCGTTTCATTGCCGTCTTGGCTGCTTTCGCAACGATGTTCAGCTTAAAACTCACCAGCTTCTGGTATTTACCGTCGCGGAACACGAGCGGTATGAACGACACGTCGAGCGAGCCCTGCTTGCGCTCAACGCCTATCTTGGAAGTCACCACGGGCATGGCCGGCAGCGAATCAGACGTGATTGCCTTGTAGCGCCGCACGTCGGCTTCGGTCATGTCTACAAATTCGGGGTATTCTATTGTTACGTCATAAATCGAATCTCTGTAGTTGCAGCCTATCTTATGCGAATAAGCAAAGCGCGGCAAGAGCGTATCGATCTTGACTTGCTCGGCAGTCAAGTCGAAGAAACCCTGCGCGGCGGCATGGCCCGAACACCACACAAGAGCGGCAAACAACAGGAAACAGAATCTATTCATCACATCATTTACAATTAAATTCAAGCACCTTGCGGTCGGCAATGTATCCCTCAAGGTGGTCGTCGATGCTCACCGGTGTGGCCTTGGCGGGCGCGCCGGTAAATATCATGTCGCCCGTCTTCAGCGTGAAAAAGCGGCTTATGTAAGCAATCAGGCCATCGATGGGGCAAAGCATGTCGCCGGTGTAACCCTCCTGGGCCGTCTTGCCATTGACGTCGAGGCGGAAACAGAGCGACGCCACATCGAGGAAAGCCGCCTTGTCAACCCACTGCCCTATGGCCGCAGAGCCGTCGAAGCCCGTGGCCAGTTCCCACGGCATGCCACCGGCGCGCAGCCTCTCGAGCACGTCGCGGGCAGTAAAGCCAACCCCGACGGTCACGGCATCATAGTAGCGATGGGCAAACCTCTCGGGAATGCACTTGCCGAGGCGGCATATCCTGACCACGAGTTCGGCCTCGAAATCCACCCGCTCGCACCAGTCGGGCACGAAGAAGGGCTTCCTGTCCTTAAGCAACGCCGAATCGGCCTTGGTGAACACCACCGGTTCTACATTATTATATAACGCTGTTTCAGCCCCGATATTGTGTTGGGGATAGTTCATTGACAAAGCAAAAATCTTCATATAGTCATCATCTGAGTACAATACCTTTGCGCCGGCTGGGCCAACGCCGGGCCAAAGTTATTTAAAATTTCCGAGAAAGTGACAACAAACGGCAATGTTTTTTAATGTCTCCATAGCTACAGCCGTCCTACCACTGATGTGCAGTGGCAATTGGCGGGCAGGGCCGCCGAATTTAGGTGACCTTACAAAATACGAGACAGCTCAATGGCAAAACTGCCTGACGGCATTGCGAACAGACTGCAAACAAATCCGCAGAACAACAATTCGCTTAAACAATATGGCCAATCAGGCCTTGCAATAGCTACTGCCCCGCAATTTGAAAATAACGGACACAGATTGCACAAACATGCATACGCACAGGCCAAACGGCACATACTGGTCTGCAAAACTGCCCGTCCGGCCTTGCAGAACGGGCCTTTCCAGACAACAAAACGGCCCGTTTTACAACACTCAGTAACACAAGCCATTGGGCAAAACCCACCATAAGGCAAAATATTCTTACATCCCTTTACGCCACACCGCCCCATGGCGTGCAGGCTGCCCCACGCCCGTCGGGTGGCGGCAGGCATTAGTTTGGCCGCCAATACAAAGTCGTAGACAAGCCGGCATACGCAATTTACACTGCACGCCATGCCACTGTTATGGGAAAACAAAACCACGGACAAGGTTTACGAAAGCCCCTGCCCGTGGAAGATATGTTATGAAAAAAATTACAGTCCTTACTCGGCGCGGAGTGTGAAACGCTTGAACGCAACCACAGTCAGGTCCTTGTCGGCAGCCTTCAGGTAGTCTGAAACGCTCAGCTTGCTGTCTTGTATAAACTCCTGGTTGAGCAGGCAAGAGTCCTTGTAGAACTTAGCCATACGGCCCTTTGCGATGTTCATCACCATCTGCTCGGGCAGGTTGGCAGCCTTCTGCTCAGCTGTAGTCTTCTTGAGCTGGCGAATCTCTTCGGCCTGAGCCTCGGTGATGTTGCCCTTCTGGATGCCTTCGGCCAGGTGTTCCTCGTTCTCAGCGATGTAAAGGTTGAACCCGGCCTTCTTCAGAGCGGCCTCAACAGCCTTCTGTACCTGCTCTTCCTTTGTCTTCTCGATGGCCACCTTCAGCTCAGTGTCCTTCACTTCCTGGGGTACGCTGGCCTCGTCGAGAGCCACGGGATTCATTGCAGCCACCTGCATGGCAACGGCGTGAGCCTGCTCCTCGGCGGGTTTGTTTGTCTGAACCATGGTGCAGAGCAAGTGCTTGTTCATGTGGTCGTAAACCGAAACGTTGTCACCCTCGATGAAGTTGTAGCCATCGAGCTCCATCTTCTCGCCGGTGATGCCGGAGCGAGCGATAACGGCGTCCTGAACCTTTGTGCCGTCAGCAATGGTAAGTTCCTTTACCTCGTCGAGCGACTTGGCCTTGGCAGCCACGGCAGCATCAAGTATGTCTTGTGTCAGCTTGATGTAATCAGCGCCATTTGCAACAAAGTCGGTCTCGCACTTCAAGGCGATGATGGCGGCAAAGCCCTCGCTTGCCTTTACGAGCACGCATCCGTTGGAGGTCTCGCGGTCGCTGCGCTTGGCTGCGATGGCCTGACCCTTCTCGCGGATTATCTCCATTGCCTTGTCGAAGTCGCCCTCAGAATCGGCCAGGGCCTTCTTGCAATCAGACAGACCGGCACCGGTCATCTTGCGGAGTTTCTGTATATCTGCTATTGAAACAGCCATAATTATTCGTTGATTAATGGTTTGTTGTTATTTGCTTTTGTTGTAAGCAACAGGCCGTGAGCGCCGTTCCCCGACGCAAGGGTGGCCCCTGCGCCGTCAGGACAGCAAGCGGCGGCCTGCAGCAAAGACTCTCGTCAAGCCTCAGCGGGAGCTTCCTCGGCAGCCTCCTCCTCGGCGGGAGCGGCAGCGACGGGAGCGTCCTGGGCAGCCTTGGGGGCATCCTTGCGGGCCTTGCGGGCACGCTTGGGCTTGTCCTCGCCGGCCTCAGCCTGTGCCTGTGCGGCAGCCTCGTCGGCCTTCTCGGCCTTGCGCTCCTCCAAGCCCTCGGCGATGGCGGCGCAGCAAGCATTGAGTATCACCTCAACGCTGTCCTTGGCGTCGTCGTTGGCCGGTATCACGAAGTCGATGTTCTTGGGATTAGAGTTGGTGTCCACGATGCCGAACACAGGTATTCCGAGGCGGTTGGCCTCCTTGACAGCGATGGCTTCCTTGAGCACGTCGACCACGAAGATGGCCGACGGCAGGCGGGTCAGGTCAGCGATAGAGCCAAGGTTCTTCTCGAGCTTGGCGCGCTGGCGCGAAATCTGCAGCAACTCACGCTTTGAAAGGTTGGCGTATGTGCCGTCGTTCATGAGCTTGTCGATGTTGGCCATCTTCTTTACAGCCTTGCGAATTGTGGGGAAGTTGGTGAGCATGCCGCCCGGCCAACGCTCTATCACATAAGGCATGTTGACGCTGGTAGCCTTCTCGGCAATCACGTCCTTTATCTGTTTTTTAGTAGCTACGAACAGGATCTTCTTGCCTGAACGTGCAATCTGCTTCAGCGCATCGGCAGCCTCGTCAATCTTAGCCACCGTCTTGTGGAGGTCTATGATGTGGATTCCGTTACGCTCGGTGTAGATATAAGGAGCCATTGCGGGGTTCCACTTACGGTGCAAGTGGCCGAAGTGGCAGCCAGCCTGCAGCAGCATATCAAAGTTTGTTCTTGACATTGTTCTCTAAAATGTTTTGTTTGTTGTTTACTTTCTTTTTTATTCTATGATTAGAATCAGCCTGCCGGTAATCGGTTGCGGTTGCCCTGCCCTGCCCATCGGCGTGAGCCTGTCGGACGGCGGGCATGGTCTGGCCTGACCGGCCGCAGCAGAGTCCTGCAGGTTTAGATACTAAACGATGTCCAGTTTTCCTTGTCCCGGCCATGGCGGTTGCCCGTCTGTCAGGCAGCTTGGCCCGGCAAGCAGCACTGCCCACAGCCCGTGGCACCCGGACGGGACGCCAACGAGGAATTAACGCTTACTGAACTGGAAGCGACGACGTGCCTTCGGACGACCCGGCTTCTTGCGCTCTACAACGCGAGAGTCGCGTGTGAGGAATCCGTGATCCTTGAGGTTCTTCTTGTCTTCGGCATTAACCTTTACGAGGGCGCGTGCGATTCCGAGGCGCAGAGCCTGGCTCTGTCCGGTGAATCCGCCACCGTCGAGGTTGGCCTTTATGTCATACTTGCCCTCAACCTCGAGCAGCTGCAGGGGCTGCTTAACCACATACTGGAGTATGGCAGAGGGGAAATATTCAGTTAAGTCTTTCTTATTGATAGTAATCTTGCCTGTGCCTTCGGTGAGATATACACGAGCCACGGCGGCCTTGCGGCGGCCAATTGCGTTAACTACTTCCATTATCTGAATGCTTATTTATACTGGTTAATATCTATTGTCCTTGGCTTCTGAGCCTCGTGCTTATGCTCTGTGCCCTCATATATATAGAGGTTGTTCATCAGGCTGCGGCCTAACGGGCCCTTGGGGAGCATTCCCTTCACGGCATGGCGCAAGATTTTCTCCACACCGTCCTTCTGCTTGCGCAGCTGGGCGGGCGAGTTGAAGCGCTGGCCTCCGGGATAACCAGTGTAGCGAGTGTAGACCTTGTCGGTCTCTTTCTTGCCGGAGAACACCACCTTGGCGGCGTTGATGATGATAACGTTGTCTCCACAGTCAACGTGAGGAGTAAAGTTGGGCTTATACTTTCCACGCAACAGCTTTGCCACCTTTGAGCAAAGGCGACCCACTATCTGGTCGCTTGCGTCGAGCACAACCCACTCTTTCTTGGCTGTTTCCTTGTTAGCGGAAATAGTCTTGTAACTTAAAGTGTTCATTTTAACTTTTAATTTTACTACTAAAAAACATTTGTTCATTATCGCCTGCGGCGTTGCCACAGGGTTGGACGGCGATTCACTAACCGCCAGGCCTGGCCAAAGACATGGCTATTAACACACCGCCCTATGGGGACTCTAAGGATTATCCCCGCAATAATCGGTCTGCAAAGGTAGTATTTTTCTCCATAATAAAATGTGATTGGACGCCGGCTCGACCTTTGTTTTATATTTATTTAACCTTTGCCGGGCGGTTTATGACCTGCGACGGGGCTTCGGGCGTTGCGCCAAGCATGTTGCGATGGCTGCCCGGAATGCTGCCGCGGCCATGGTGCAAAAGCCCTGCGACGGCTTGGCCAGACGGCTCGGATGTAAACAAACATTACCTACACGACGGCTGCCGCGCCCACCCAGGCAACGCTCTGTGGCACAAGCACTTGAACTGACATGCCGGAATGCCTTGCAATACGGGCCGTACTGACGCGCAAAACGGGCCGTACTGACGCGCAAAACGGGCCGTACGGCAGTGCGAAACGGGCCGTTTCGGAGCGCCATTTGGCCGGAACGGCCCGGCCGGCCGCAAGTTGTAAATAAACAAGACGGTCAGCCCTTGCGCCCGAAGTCGGCGGGCACCTCGCCCCACCTCTTCGTTTCCCACTTTATTATGGGCGTTGTGTAGGCGTGGGTGGCCAGCCAATGCTCTGCCCTGGCTATGATATCAAAGAGCTGGGCGGTTTGTGGCGTGCGCTCGAGCTTGGTCTTGCACTTCCGCTTATTCACCCAAAGGATGGCGTTGTAGCTGTCTGAATAGATGGCCTTTCGCAACTTATGGCGGTCCATGAGGGCAAGGGCATGCACTATGGCGAGAAACTCGCCGATGTTGTTAGTGCCGTACACAGGCCCGAAATGAAACACCTGGGCGCCCGTTGCCAGGTCGACGCAACGGTACTCCATGGGCCCCGGATTGCCGCTGCAAGCCGCATCGACAGCCCAGGCGTCGGCCCTCACCTCCATCGGCAACGGCAACACGGTGTCAGTCCTGTAGTCCGGAGGATTCTGATAATTCATAACTCACAATTCACAATGCATAATTAAAGGACGGGGCAATTGATGATTCACCATGCACAATGCACAGTTTATAGATGGAACAATTGATAATGCACAATTCATAATGCGCAATTGGGTTGCTGACAGCGCGTGACAACCACGTGCCTTGCGGTTAAGCATGCCGCAACCGCTTGCCACGACAACGCCTATGATGCGGGCGCCATGGTGCGGAGCAAGTCGTCAAGCGCGCTGTTCACCGCCTAACGACAAACAGCCGGCTTGCTACTCTGCAGCTTACCGCGCAGCCAATCATGCATTATGAATTGTGCATTATGCGTTGACTCACATTCTTTCGGGCACCTCTATGCCGAGCAGTGCCATGCCGTTCTTTATGGTCTTGGCCACATTGCGTGCCAGGACAAGGCGCAACACCTTCTTTGCGGCATCGGGTTCCTTAAGGATTGAGTAGTCGTGATAGAACTGGTTGAACTCCTTCGTGAGCTCGTAGCAGTAGTTGGCAATGCCGCTCGGGCTGTAGTCCTTGCCGGCCTGCTCCACCGCAGCACCAAACTCGTTGAGCTTCTGTATCAGTTCCACTTCCTTGTCTGCCAGCTCCGCCCCTGCGGCATCGAGCTTTTCGGGCACAGCTACGCCTTCGGCCTCGGCCTTGCGCAGTATGCTGCGTATGCGCGCATGGGTGTATTGTATGAACGGGCCGGTGTTTCCGTTGAAGTCTATCGACTCTTCGGGGTTGAAAAGCATGTTCTTGCGTGCGTCAACCTTGAGTATGAAATACTTCAGCGCGCCCATGCCCACGATGCGCGCAATCTCGTTTCGCTCCTCCTCGCTGATGTCGTCAAACTTGCCGAGCTCCTCGCTTGTGCGGCGGGCCTGCGCAATCATCTCGGCAATCAGGTCGTCGGCATCGACCACGGTGCCCTCGCGGCTCTTCATCTTTCCGTTGGGCAGCTCCACCATTCCGTAGGAGAAGTGCACCAGTTCCTTGCCCCACTTGAAGCCAAGCCTGTCGAGCAGTATCGAGAGCACCTGGAAATGGTAGTTCTGTTCGTTGCCAACCACATATATCATCTTGTCTATCGGGTAGTCGTTGAAGCGCATCTCGGCCGTGCCTATGTCCTGTGTCATATATACAGACGTGCCGTCTGAGCGCAGCAACAGCTTCTGGTCGAGCCCGTCGGCGGCCAGGTCGGCCCACACGCTGCCGTCTTCGTGGCGCTCGAAGAGGCCCTTTGCCAGCCCTTCCTCTACCTTGGCCTTGCCCCTCAGGTAAGTGTCCGACTCATAATATATCTTGTCGAAGCCAACGCCGAGAGCCTTGTAGGTCTCGTCGAAGCCGGCGTACACCCACGAGTTCATCTTGCGCCACAGCGCACGTACGTCCTCGTCGCCCTGCTCCCACTTCACCAGCATCTCGTGGGCCTCCTTTATCAGCGGGGCCTCCTCCTTGGCTTTCTTCTCCGCTTCGTCGGCGGCCATGCCCTCGGCCACATACTTTGCCGCAAGCTCCTTTACCTCTTCGCGGTAGTGTTTGTCGAAGGCCACATAGTAATCGCCTATCAGATGGTCGCCTTTCTTGCCGCTCGACTCGGGCGTTTCGCCGTTTCCCCACTTAAGCCACGCCAGCATCGACTTGCAGATATGTATGCCTCGGTCGTTCACGATGTTTGTCTTCACCACGCGGTTGCCGTTGGCCTGCATTATCTGGGCAAGGCTCCAGCCCAGCAGGTTGTTGCGCACGTGGCCCAGGTGCAGTGGCTTGTTGGTGTTCGGCGACGAGTATTCTATCATCACCAGGGGCGCGTCGGCAGCGGCCTTGCGCTCTCCGTATGCCGGGTCGGCGTCGATGTCGTTGAGCAGCTCCACCCATGCCGCCTTTGACACTACAAGGTTGAGGAAACCCTTGACCACGTTGTAGGATGCCACTGCGGTGCAATTGTCAACAAGATAACGGCCAATCTCCTCGGCCGTCTCTTCGGGTTTCTTCTTTGAAACCTTGAGGAAAGGGAACACAACCAGTGTCAGGTTGCCTTCAAACTCACGCTTGGTCTTCTGCAACTGAACCATCTTGTCGGGCACGTCCTGCCCATATATGGCCTTGATGCCGGCTTTCACGGCATCGGCAATCATTGCTTCAATATTCATAAATGGTATACCTTATAATATATTACGTTCCGGAATGTGCCTGCAAAATTACGAAAAATATGGCAAACAGCAGCCATTGCACACTGTAAAAATGCAGCCCCGGCCTACGCCCACGCCTCAAGCGGCCCGTCGGCCAAGGAGCGGGCGGCAGCCATCGCCGCCGGCCATGGCTGGCGGCATGTGCAGGCTGTGGCCCACATAGATGCCACACTGGCGCCCCGGCCGCAATTCACCATGCCCTCTGGCAGCACCCGGCATGGCGCCGCACCGCCCAACGCCACCAGCGCCCTGACACTCAATGCGTTACAATACGGGCCGTTTTGAGTTGCGAAACAGCCCGTATTACATTGCCGAACGGCCCGTATTGCAACGCCGAACGGCCGATATTGCAACGCCCCCTGCAAGGACAGGCCCACCACTTGGTGCCGCCGTGGCTGCGGTTTACCCCCGGGCCATGCGCCCGCAGGCTTGGGCAGGGTGCATGCAACAATGTTTCGGCCGCACGCCAAAAGCCCATGGCGGCCCTGCATAAGGGCGGCAAATGTACGATTATGAAAGTTTTTGTACGATATTACACAACCAATGAGCATTTATTGACGTATATTTGCAAACGCAACCATAAACAAGCGAACAACAACAAACGCAATGAAGAAACTACTAAAAGCCACACGCCTGCTTGCCGTCACAGCCATGGCAATAGTCACCATGCAGGCCGGCGCACAGCTGCCCGAGGCCATCGAACCGGTGGAAGCGCCTTTCGACATGCCCCAGCCCGTGCGCCCTTCGTTTCCCGACCGCTCACTGAGCATATCGAAAACCGGAGCCAGACAGGGCAAGATGGCCACCAAGGCCATACAGAAAGCCATCGACCGCATTGCCGGGCAGGGAGGAGGCACTGTCGTTGTGCCCGAAGGGAAATGGCTTACGGGCCGCATCGAACTGAAAAGCAATGTGAACCTGAGGGTGGAAAGGGGCGCCGAACTGCATTTCAGCGGCAACGTGGCCGACTACCAGCCGGCGGTTCTCACGCGCAACGAGGGCATCGACCTCTACTCCATGGGGGCCATGGTCTACGCCAACGGCGCCGAGAACATTGCAGTGACAGGCGGGGGAAAGCTCATTGCGCCCGAATACGACTGCGAACTGACACGCCGCATGGACAAGGGAATAAGCGACTCTATATGCCGAGTGCCGCTCGCCGACAGGGTGTTCGACGGCAGCAACGGGGCCGACATATTCATGCCGGTGTTCTTCGGGCCCGTCAACTGCAGGAACATCCTGGTAGAGGGGGTCACCTTTGAGCGCTCCATATTCTGGAACATCGTGCCGGTGTACTGCGAGAACACCATCATCAGGGGTGTCACCGTGAGCAGCCACGGCCACGGCCGCACCGACGGCATAGACATAGACTCGTCGGTCAACTCGCTCATCGAGTACACCACGCTCGACTGCGGCGACGACTGCTTCACGCTGAAAGCCGGAAGGGGCGACGACGGAGTGGACCGAGCGCGCCCTACCGAGAACGTGGTCATACGCCACTGCACCGTGAAGCGCGGCGTGGGCGGCATCACCATAGGCAGCGAGACGGCGGGCATGGTACGCAATGTCTACGCCACCGACGTGACGATGGAGGCGCCGAAGTTCCCAATATACATCAAGACACGGCGGCCCAGAGGGGGCGGATGCGACAACATCTGGCTTGAGAAGCTGCACATAAAGTCGTGTTCGGGCACGGCAATCAACTTCGACATGCTCGGCTCGCGGCGCTGGGTGGGCAACCTGGCCGACCGTTTGCCGGCGAGGCCCATAGGAAAGCTCACGCCGAAATTCGCCAACCTGACATTCAAGGACGTCACCATCGACGAGTGCAAGACGCTCATCAACGCCAAGGGGCTGCCCGAGCAGCCAATAGAAAACCTGACCCTCGACAACGTGAAGGCCCCCACCATGAGGATGACACTGCAAGACGTGGGCAAGATAACCATCAAATAGCACATCAAATGAAACGCAACATCATCACTGCAGCCATGCTGCTGCTTGCCGCCATTACTGCCGCCACGGCACAGGCTCAGCCCCGCACAGACACAGAAATAAACGAGGGGTGGACCGTGGCGCCCATTGCCGAGACCAACATGAAGGCAAAACGCACGCCTGTGACGCTGCCCCACACATGGAACGCTGCCTACGACGACGGCAAGCGGCACTACAACCGCGAGACAATGGTGTACAGGCGCAAGCTCGACGTCACCCCGCAGATGCAGGGGCGGAGGCTTTCCTTTACTTCGAGGGGGTGAACTCGGTGGCCGACGTATATGTCAACCGGCGCTCGGCGTGCACGCACAAAGGCGGCTACACGGCTTTCTGCGTAGAGATAACGGGCATGGTTGGCCCCGGCGACAACGAACTTGAGGTGTGGGCGGGCAACGCCCTGCGCTCCGACGTGCTGCCCATCAGCGGCGACTTCAACGTCTATGGCGGCATACACCGGCCCGTGAGGCTCATCACCACCGGCCCCGACTGCATCTCGCCGCTGTTCTACGGCTCGCCCGGGGTGCTCATCAGGCAGGACAAGGCAGACGCCGGGCGCGCCGAACTGACCGTGACCACCATGCTGTCGATAACTACCGGCGACGCAAGCCTGCGCCTGCGCACCACCATCACCGACGCCGCCGGGCGCACAGTGGCCCGGGACGAGACGGCGGCAACAGGCAGCAGCGTGAGCCAGAGGCTGGCCGTCGACAGGCCCAACCTGTGGCAGGGCCGCGAAAACCCGTATCTATACGATGTCAGGGTTGAGCTGATGCGCGGGCAGCAGGTGATAGACTGCGTGACGCAACACACCGGGCTGCGCTCGTTCAGCGTCGACGCAGAGCGCGGCTTCATGCTCAACGGACGGCCATACCCCCTCTACGGCTTCAACCGCCACGAAGACTTCAAGGGCTACGGCAGCGCCATGGGCCGCAGCCAGCACGAAACCGACATGCAGCTCATCATGGAGAGCGGGGCCACGATGGTGAGGCTGTCTCACTATCCGCAGGGCGAAACCATCTACAACCTGAGCGACGAGCGGGGCATTGTGCTGTGGAGCGAGATAGCCCTGTGCGGCCCCGGCGGCTACGACTATACGGGCTACGTAAACAACGTGGCCGACAACGCCCGCCAGACGCTGCACGAGATGGTCTACCAGAAGATGAACCACCCGTCGGTGTGCTTCTGGGGGATATTCAACGAGGTGCTCGTGAGCGACGGCAAGCGGTTCCGCGAATACGACGACCCGCTGCCGATGATACGCGAGCTCAACTACCTCTACCACCGGCTCGACCCCACCCGGCTCACCACCTTTGCCACCTGCGTAGACCAGACGCGCTACCTGGGGTGCTCCGACCTCATTGCCTGGAACAAATACACAGGCTGGAAGAACGCCGAGACAGACGCCGCCAAGTTCTTCGACAACGCCCGCCGCAACTCGGGGGGCACGCCCGTGGGTGTGTCGGAATACGGGCGCGGCGGCAGCACCGTGCAGCACGCCGACCCGCTGTACTACAAGGAAGACGACGTTCCGGGCACTTACCACCCCGAAGAATACCAGGCTGTGTGCCACGAGGGCTACTGGCGGGCCATCAAGGAGCGGCCGTGGCTGTGGACTAAGACCGTGTGGCAGTTTTCCGACATGCAGTCGAGCATAAAAGACGAGGGCGACACACCCGGCATCAACGACAAGGGGATGGTCACCTACGACCGCAAGACACGCAAAGACGCCTTTTATTTCTACAAGGCCAACTGGAACCCGCAACCCATGCTCCACCTTTGCAGCAAGCGGTTTGACCGCCGCAAGCACCCGGTGACCGACATCAAGGCCTACACCAACCTCAAAGAGGCCACGCTGTATGTCAACGGCAAGAAAATAGGCCCGGCCCGGCCCGACGACATAAGGCGGGCCGTTTGGAAGGGGGTCGGGCTGGACGAGGGCCGCAACACCATACGCATAGTGGGCAAGAGCGGCAAGACGGTGATTGAAGACTCGTGCACATGGACCGTGGAAAAGGCCATGTGACGGGCCGCCGCCGGCTCGCCATAGCTCCCGGGCATAAGGCCCGGATGGCAATACGTGCCGTTCTGCAGTGCAGGACGGCACGTATTACGATGTCAAACGGGCCGTTTTGGAGTGCAAAACGGCCCGTTTGACAATCGGCTGAAGGTCAGCGTGTTGCGAGATGTTTACCTATCGACTTCCTGTCCCAGTCAATGCCGCGCTTCACTATCCTGGCCGGTATGCCGGCAATCACCACATTAGGTTCGTCGAAACGCCTCGTGACAATGCTCCCCCACCCCACGATGCTGTTGTCGGCAATGCTCACGTTCTTGCCTATCTTCACGTCCTTGCCTATCCATACGTGCCGGCCTATCTCTATGCTCTCGGCATAATTGACCGGCTCGCCGTCGAGATTGGTTATCGTGTGGGCGTCGGTGCACCATATGTCCACGCCCCAGCTCACCTGACTGTCGTCGCCGATGGTGAGCCGCGAGTTGTCTTCCTGCAGGTAAAGCGTGGCCCCATTGACCACCACCCGGTCGCCTATGTCCACCCGGCAGCCGCTGGCCGTGCGCGAAACGCCCGCCCCAAGGCCCGGTAACTGGCCTACTATGACCTTCATGCCGGTCATGCCGAGTATAGGCGAGCACCTAACGATGACCCTGCCTATGCTCACCTCGTTGGCGTTACCCTTGACTATGAGCATGAACCCTCCGCCCGTAAGCAACTCTGCGGCGCTGTCTTCCGAGTCGAAACGCATGGTCACACGGTTGTCATCGCCTATGATAGATATGCCTGATTGCGCCACCAGGCCTGCCATGCGGCTGTTGGTGCCGTCAAGACAGTCTACTTCCCTGTCGGGAAAAACAAATGTAAGCCTGTTGCCTTTGCCTGTTATTGTATCCATTGTCTGCCCTATATGTTTGCCGTCGCCGCCTGCTTACCGCTCTGCAAAGGTGTTGAGCGAGTGCGGCGCCATGGCCATGTTAAGATATTTCTTGCCTATGCGCAGCGTCACGGTGCGCTCGCTGTCGGCAAAGTTGCCCGCCATGACGGCCAGCTTCCCCCCTGGCGTGCGAGCCACCAGCACCGGCTGGCCCTGCTTGCCGCCCGCCACGAAGCCCACAATGCGCGAGCCCTGCGGTATGAACCGCGTGTAATGGCTCACAGCGTAATACTCGGGCGTGAGCGTAAACGTGCGCTTCTCTGAGTCGACACGCACCAGGGCGTTCTGCTTCCAGCCCCATGTGCTCATGCCATTGTCGGCCAAGACAGCGTTCCAGAAGGTGTAGTCTTCGCAGCCGTTGCCCAAGTAATGGTTGATGCGCTCAAAGGTATGCTCGGCCGCCCGCCAGTCGAACGAACCCCAGCCACACTCGCTTTCGGTCTGCACAAAGCGCATGCCGGGATACTTCTTGCGCAGCCCGGGCAGCAGCTGGCCGCCCTCCCACTGCAGGCCCACGCCCCTGACGGCGGCGGCCATGGCCGTGTCGGAGAGCACCCGGTCTATTATGTTAAACCGGTTGGTGTTTATCGTGCCGAAGAAAACGTCGACCTCAGGGTGCTCACGCCTCATGGTCGGCACGAGATATTGCACATTGAAGCGGATGATGCCCTCGGGAGTCCAAGCGCACCCGGGGTATGGCGTATAGCTCCAGGCCTCGTTCTGAAACATCACCATGCCAATCTTTATGCCTTCGGCGGCATATTCGCTGACGAAACGGCAGAAGTAGTCGGCATAGGCCTGAAGGTAGCGGGGGTCTTGAATCATGTAGTCGGTGTGCGAGAGCGGGTCGGGAAAGGTCTTGCCCGTGGGCGCCTTGTAGTCGTCGCGGTCGCCCGCCGCCCCGCCGTAGAGCAGATAGTCCTTGCGCGCATCCATCGTGTTGTACTTCCTGTCGCTGCGCACCGGGTAGTCGGCGTTAATCTTCATCCAGCTCGGCGGGCACCAGGGCGACGCCCAGAACGTCATTCCAGGCACATGCTTCTGCGCTGCCCGTATGAAGGGAATGATGGCCTGGCGGTCGCGGTCGATGCTGAAATACTTCAGTTCGAAGTCGCCCGCCACCTCGTCGCAGCTGTACCACGAGCGCGCATAGTCGTTGGCGTTCATCGGTATGCGGCCCATGGTGAACCGCAGGTCGCCGTCGGGGGCGAACATGCGGTGCAATAGCTCCTCGCGGTCGGCCTCGGGCAGCATGCAGAGCGCGTCCCAGGCCAGCTCGTTGAAGCAGTGGCCCCAGTGGTAAAAGGGCGTCCCGGTCTCGCTGCCGTCGACCACAAGCGCCGGCTCGGCCACGGCATTGCGCTCCAGCCTCACCTTGCTTTCCTTCCACTCGCGGCCCTCCGTGCTCGTCACGGCGGTGAACGTCTGCGCCGCGGCAGCCATGCCAAGCATCAGTGCAACGCCTGTCAACACATATTTCATCATAACAGCAATGTTTGGTTCATGCCATTTCCACACCCCGTTGCAAGGCCGTCAGTCGCGCTTGAGCCTGGCCCTGACCACCTCGATGACCGCCGGCAGCACCGAGATGACTATTATCGCCAGCAGCAGGAGCTTGAGATTCTGCTGCACGAAAGGCAGGTCGCCGAAGAAATAGCCGGCAAAGCAGAACAGCCCCACCCACAGGGCGGCCCCCGTAAGGTTGTAGACCATGAAGTAGAAATAGTGCATCTTGCCCATGCCGGCCACGAAAGGGGCAAACGTGCGCACTATCGGCACGAAGCGGGCAAGTATGATTGTCTTGCCGCCATACTTGCGGAAGAAGGCGTGGGTCTTCTCAAGATAAGCCTGCTTGAATATCTTTGAGTTCGGATTGGCAAACAGTTTCTTGCCAAAGAAGTGGCCTATCATGTAGTTGCACGAGTCGCCCAGCACCGCCGCCACGAAGACCACGAGCACGAGCCAGCCTATCTCGAGGGGCATGCCCGGCAGCGCCGTGATGGCCCCTGCCACGAAGAGCAGCGAGTCGCCGGGCAGGAAGGGTGTCACCACGAGCCCCGTCTCGCAGAAGATGATGACAAACAGTATGGCATACGTCCACTGGTGATAGTCTTGCACGAGCTGCACCATGTGCTGGTCGATGTGCAAGATAAAGTCAATAACAAGTTGAATGAACTCCATTTTCTTATCTATTACAGGAAAAAACAAACAATGTTTGGCAATGCCACGGCACTCGCCTGGCATTTCTAAGCGCCTGCAAAAATAGTGATTTCTGCCGAAGTTGGCTGTTAAATATTGTCGAAAATATTCCAACATTACTTAAAAGCGGCCCAGAAACCACGTCTTGCGCCCCAAGGCAGCCGCCTGATGCCACACCGGCAAGCGCTGCGGCGGCACTCAACGGCGTGGGCGCAGCCAACCGCCATAGCCACAAGCGCCACTGGCCGGGGCGCAGGCCGCAGGGTCGCAAGGGCCATGACAAACCATGACAAAAGCCCCGGCAAAAAGGAGAGGGGGCGCCACTGGCTTGCCAAACGGCCCATACGGAGTGGCGAAACGGGCCATACGGGCCGGTCGAACGGGCCGTTTGGCAACCCCGTACGGCCTTTGTTGCAACCCGCTGCAGGCCAGGCTGTTGGGCGGGAGCGCACGCATCATGGCAATATTTTACAAAATTGCCACACCGGCGGCTGCGCCCACACCGGCCGCCCTGTCGCCGGCAACAGTGCCTGCGGCCCCACAGCCATGTTTTGCACGATAAGCTTTGCCATGCCGGCCCATTTTTGTAAATTTGCAGCCAGACTAGAAATTAGACACACACATGCCTGTAATAAACATTGATTCGCTGGCGCATCCCGGGGTGGACGTGTTCAGCACGCTCACCGAGGCACAGCTGCGCAACCGCAAGGACGAGGCCGCCGGAGTGTTCATTGCCGAGAGCCCGAAGGTGATACGCGTGGCCATAGGCGCCGGCTACGAGCCGCTGGCACTGCTGTGCGAGCGCAAGCACATCGGGGGCGACGCCAAAGACATCATCGCCGCGTGCCCCGGCATACCCGTATACACCGGCGACCGCGACCTGCTGGCGCGGCTGACGGGCTACGTGCTGACGCGGGGCGTGCTCTGCGCCATGCGCCGCCCGGCCATGAAAACCGTGGCCGAGGTGTGCCGCGGGGCGCGGCGCGTGGTGGTAATCGACGGCGTTGTCGACACGACAAACATCGGGGCCATATTCCGCTCGGCCGCCGCCCTGGGCATAGACGCCGTGCTGCTGACACGCAACTCGTGCGACCCGCTCAACCGCAGGGCCGTGCGCGTGTCGATGGGCAGCGTCTTCCTCGTGCCGTGGACGTGGCTCGACGGGCCCGCGGGCTCGCTGCGCGCCCACGGTTTCCGCACCGTGGCCATGGCACTGACGCCCCACTCGGTGGCCATCGACGACCCGGCGCTCGCCAGTGAGCCGCGCCTGGCCATAGTGATGGGCACCGAGGGCGACGGCCTGCCGCACGAGACTATTGCCGACGCCGACTATGTTGCCCGCATACCCATGGCCCACGGAGTGGACTCGCTTAACGTCGCGGCGGCCGCCGCCGTGGCTTTCTGGCAACTGAGGGCACGCTGACGCCCACTGGCGGCGCAGGGCCTGCTGCGGCGGCGGGCCAGCATAGACAAAGTGAAATGTATACATCAATACGTAATCCGTATGCCATGGTTTTGCGCCACAAGCCGTAACTTTGCACCCGGCAGGCCGCATTGGCCCGCCAACGGCCGCACGCGCCGACTGAATGCGCCGGGCGGCGGCATGAAACAGCAAAACGACAACAACATGACAAGTAGCACTATGAGACCTTACATCATCTGCCACATGATGGCATCAATAGACGGGCGCATCGACTGCTCTATGGTAGACAAGATCAGCGGCGACGAGTATTACACGGCATTGGGCGAGCTGGACTGCCCTTCGACGCTCGAAGGGAGGGTGACAATGGAGCACTACAGTGCACTGGAAGGGCATTACGCAGCAAAAGACCCGGCCCCGGTGGGCAGGCCTTCGTTCTACATGGCGCAACAGGCAAAGGGATATGCCATTGCCGCAGACACCATGGGGAGGCTGCAGTGGCCGTCGAACGAGATAGACGGGGTGCCGCTGCTTTGCATCACGAGCGAACGGGCACCGCTTGAATACCTCAACATGCTGCGCAGCGAGGGCATATCCTACATAGCCGTGGGCAACCCGGCCATCGACCTGGCCGGGGCCATGAAGACGCTGCGCGGCGAGTTTGGCGTGGAAAGGCTGGCCCTGCTGGGCGGCGGAAACATCAACGGCGGGTTCCTTGCCGCTGGGCTCATCGACGAGGTAAGCCTCATGATTGGCCAGGGAATAGACGGAAGGAAGGGGCAGACGGCTGTGTTTGACGGCATTGCCAACGAGGGGTGGATGCCCGCCAAGATGGCGCTCGCCGACGTGAAGCGCCTCGATTGCGGCACGGTGTGGCTCAGATACAGGGCCGAACGCCCCTGACCGGCAACAGCGCCGAGACCGCCCTGACAGCGGCAACACGCACCGCCGGGGGGAAAAACTGGCCGCGCCGGGCTGCATTTACCAAACTTTTTGCTTACCTTTGCCCCGCGGGTGGCAAGTGCCACACGGATAAACGAACGACAATCATGCTGAAACGCGACTATATACTGCGCCTCATACGCGAGTTCGCCGAGGCTCTCGAACTGGTGATGAAGAATGACTTAAGCAAACAGAGAGACGAGATAAGGCTCATGTACGACCAATACGTGGGCCCTTACTCGCTCTACCACATATGCACGATGGACGAAGTGATGGACTCGTTCGAGCGGTTTCCGCCCGAGGAACGCGCCGAACGCATGGAGATGCTGGCCGAGCTGTATTACGCCGAAGCCGGTCTGATGGCCGGCATTGGCGGCGACGAGCTGCTGCAAAGGGCGTTTGCACTCTTCGACTTCATCGACCGGCACGACAAGACCTTCAGCATTGCCCGGCGAACAAAGATGGCCGACATACAGAAAAGGCTGGAACAGGCGGCCGCCGGGGCCGCCGACTGACAACGGCCGGGGCACCGCCGCAACGCAAAGCGCCACCCCCGCCCCGCCGTCCGGTGCCCAAACGCCGACGCTCAGCAGCACGGTCAGCGGACCTCGAGGTAGCCGCCGTCGTGCCTCACGGCGTCTATAAGGGCGGCAAAGACCTCATTGCAGGCAAGCAAACCGGCGCAACCCACCATCACGAGGTGCTCGCGCGCACGGGTCATGGCCACGTTCAGCTTGCGGTCGATGGGCTTGCCGTCTTCGAAAAACACATTCGACGTAAGGAAATTGAGTTGATATCGCTTGCGCACAGTAAACCCGTAGACTATCACATCGCGCTGGCTGCCCTGGTAACGCTCCACGGTATCGATGCCAATCTGATGCGCCTCGGACACCCCGGCGCGCACCAACGCATCGCGCACGGCGGCAATCTGATTGCGGTAGGGCACGATGACGCCTACCGAAACGGCCGGGTCGAAGCCGTCGCCACAGGCCAAGCGCACCGCAGCCACCACCCGGGCGATGACCCGAGCCTCGGCCGTGTTTACCTTGTCGGAGCCATCCGAGGCGTCGGGATGCACCGAGACGAACGACACCCGGTGCCCCCCGACCAAGCGGCCTACCTCGTCGGCACAGCCCGCAGGGGGCGGCAGGGGGCGCTGCTGGTGCTCCAGCGGCACCTCGCAGAGCAGCCCCGAATAGAACGCCCGGCTCGGAAACGTGGCTATGTCGTGGTGCATCCGGCCCTGGCGCGTCAGCATGTAGACCACGGCGGGGTCGGAGCGGTGGGCCCGCAAGAGCCGCTCGAATAGCGAGTCGCGGCAGTCGGTGAGGCCTATGGCGCGCAACAGAGGGTCGGCCACGGCCGACTCGTCGGGCGTTTGCTGCACCACGGCCGGCAACTGCTTGTGGTCGCCGATGAGAACAAAGCGCCCTATCGACTCCACGCCGCCCGAAGTGGCCCCCAGGATGCCCACCACGTGGGGCTCGAGTATCTGTGACGCCTCGTCGATGATGGCCAGGCTAAAACGCTTAAGCTGCAGGAGCGCCGGGTTGGAGTTGACGGCCGACGTGGTGGCGCACACCACCCTGGCCGACGCTATGGCCTGGCGCAGCTGGCCGACGCTTTTGCAGCAGGCCACCTTCTGGCTGAGAAGGTAGGGCCGGTAGGGCTCGGCGCAAGCCAGGGCCGAGCCCAGCCGCACGAAGTCGATGCCGCAACCGGACAGCTTTGAGCATATCTCGTCGACGGCACGGTTGGTGTATGCCATGACGAGCACGGCCGTGTCGGGGTGCAACAGTTCTTCGCTTAGGATGTTGAGCATGGCAAACGAGGTCTTGCCAGTGCCGGGCGGGCCTATCACAATGAAGAAGTCGAGGGCCTGCATGGCATGGAGCACAAGCCCGTTGAACGCCCCGTAATCGCCGACAAGCGCCACCGAGCCATCCACGCGGGGCCGGCGCTGCGACAGCAACAGGTCGCGCCGCCGGGCCGGTGCCGACAGAAACGAGTGCATGGCGCGGTAGAGCGACGAGAAAGACGACTCAAACAGGTCGTGCTCAACGGCCCAGGCATAGCCCGGCGGACGGCTGAACACGCGGCTGTCGGTCTGCGGATTGCGCAGGCTGAGCTCTATGCCGGCCGTGGATATGGCCACAACGGTGGCACGCATGACCACCGCCCGCCGCGCGTCGGGCTCACGGCCGTTCTGGTAAGAATACAATATGACTATGTCGCCCGGACGGAAATTGGCGCCCTCGGCATCGGTGTCGGCTGCAAAGCGCAGCCTTACGCGCCCTATGCCCGAGCCACCTTCTGCCTCGGGCACAAGGCTGTCGATTGACAGCCGGTAGAATATGTTGCCGGCCTGCAGCTTCTCTTCGAGCGTGTCGTGCCACTTGGCGGCAAAGCCCGAGTTCTCTTTCGTCTTGTTGCCAATCTTCGACAGCAGGTGCTCGCGCTCCAAAAACGTCATCAACCTGAAGTAATATGCACGCTCAAGCGGCGTGGCCCGGCGCACGGGCAGCAGCAGGCGCTCTATCTGCGGGCGCGTGAACTGCTCCCAAAGCCGGCCCGACTGGCCGCCGACATTGAAATTGTCGGGGGTGAGCCTGCCCAACACGCTGATGCCTCCGCGCGCATACCACAGCTCACACCACACGACCTGGTTGCGCAGCATGAGCGCACGGCACAGCAACTCGGGCGCGGGGCCTACCTTGAGCAGGCTGTTGCGGTAATGGGAATAAAGCAGGAAGGCGCGTATGTCGGCATTGGGGCGCCCGTGGCCATAGCGCAACAGGGCCATGTAGAGCAGCAACTGCACGTAGTGGCGCTCCTGGTGGCGGGGCGTGTCGGGGTCGGGCCCCGGCGGGAACGCCCCCTTGCCCGACTTCTGCTCTATGAGTATGCAACGCCCCGGGCGCGCCCCGTCCATCTGCAGGAAGTCCATGCGGCCCTGAAGGCCCAGCGTCTCGCAAAAGAACGACGGTTCGAGCATGGCCTCGGCCGGGCAATAGTCGCTCACCTCGGCGGGCAGCACACTGCCCACGGCACGGCGTATGTTGTCGAGCTGCGAGCGGGCTTCGCTGTGGAAACCGCCGTCGATGCCGTCGCAAGCCGCCAGGGCCAAGGCGTTGTTTCGGAAAAAGCGGGCTGCGCTGTCGGCGTAAGTGCAGTCGAGCCCGTGCACGGCCTCGTCGAGAAGCTGGCCGGCAAAGTTACCCAACAGTATGTTCGACGACAGCGGCGAAGGCTTTATCTTGTTTATGAGATAAGTGTATGGTGTTGCGCCATAGCTCTCGAAACAGGCCGCAACGGCAGAGATGTCTACCAGGTAGTCGGGTTCGAAGACTACAAGCTCGGGCACAACAAGCCCCCCAACCTCACGAGGGCGCACGAGGTTGAGCTGGCTTCCGGGCGAGATCAGGCCGCAGAGAGGGGCCCACGGGCCCGAACAGTCGACGCGCAGGCTGCCACCGTGCTCGCCGGTGGCAGTGACCACAGTGCCCTCGCAGCTTTCGGCCACCACGCGGACGCATTCGCCCAACACCTCGCCCCCGTCGGCGCTGAGGTCGCTCGCCGGCAGCATGGCGGCAAGCCCGGGCGGTATGGCAGCCCCGCCATACACACGGGAGACGAACAGGCACACATGCTTCAGGTCGTAGGGGAACAGCCGCGGCAGGCTGCCACCATCCTGCTCTTGAAGATGGCGCAGGCGTATGCGGGTGGCATTGATGCGGTATGCCAGCGGAGGCTCGACGCCGCACTCCTTGACAAGGTAGTCTACCTTGGCGAACATGCCTGCAAACGCTATCGTGCTGTGCATCAGACGCTGGTCGACGGCACGGCGGAAGACAGCGGCGAGCGTGGCATACGCCTCCATGACATCGGCCCCGGCTCTCTGCGCTGCGGCCAGCAACTCGCCATAGAAGTCGGATGGCGCGTCTTCAATGTATATCCCCATATATCAAAAATCCATATAAAACAACCAATGATACCACGGCCCTGACGCCACAATCCGGGCGACGGCCGGGCGCCGCGGGCATGCCACACGGAAGCAATGGCGGCCGGACAGCTAACCCACTGGTACACAGCCACTTGCAGAAGCACGCCGAAACGCCGTGCAAAACGGCCCGTACGGCACTGCCAAACGGCCCACATGAGGCAGCAAAACGGCCCATACAGCCATGCCGAACGGCCCGGGCCACATGGAGGCATGCCAACTGCAAAGGTACAAAAAAAGCCTGCCCCATGAAAGGACAGGCCCAAACAATTATCAAAAAACAATTACAAAGTGCGTCAAATCTTCGAAATGATGCCCAACTTGGTGCCTTCGATAAAAGAGGTAATCATGCGGATGGACTCGCCATCGGGCACCTGCTCCTTTATCTGCAATACGGCATCAAACACAGACGTCTGCCCGTGGAACACAAGTCGGTAGGCATTTGCAACGTGCTTTTGTGTCTTTGCGTCTAACCCATACTTGCTCATCATGACCGAATTGATGCCGCAATACTTGATTGGCGAGTTTCCGGCAATGATGAACGGAGGTATGTCTTTCGAGAAGGTACAGCCCGAACGAACCATCGAGCACGCCCCCACACGGGTGCGGGCATTGGCAATCACGCTGGTCGAGAAGATGGCCGCATCGCCTATCTCGCAGTCGCCGGCAATCTTGGTGCCATAGCCGAACACACACCTGTGGCCCACCTTGGTGTCGTGAGAGATGTGTGCGCCCTCCATGAAGAAGTTGGCATTGCCTATGACCGTCTTCCCGTCGGAGTGCGTTGCCCGGTTGATGACGACGTTCTCGCGGAATACATTGCGGTCGCCGATGACGAGTTCAGACTTCTCACCGATGAAGTCGAAGTCCTGGGGCAGTGCCCCAAGCACTGCTCCCTGGAATACCGTGTTGTTCTTTCCCATGTGTGTGCCGTTCAGAATGCTCACAAACGGGTAAATGGTGCAACCGTCGCCAATCTCGACATCGCCCTCAATATATGCGAAAGGATATATCTTGCAGTTGTTCCCGATTTTCGCCCTCGGGTCAATCTCTGCTTTTGGACTTATTTCACTTGCCATAATAGTTAGCTTTAATGGTTTATCAATTGGTGCCTCCGCCCAGAGCCTGGTAGAGGTTTACCACAGCCTGCATCTTATAGAAGTCGTCGGCCACCTTCGTAAGCTCAGCGTTGAGCAGGTTGGTCTCGGCCGTTATCACCTCAAGGTAGTTGGAGCTGCGGTCGTGGTAGAGCATCTTGGTGTCCTCGACAGCCCTGCGCAAGGCAGCCACCTGCTTCTGCTCGAGGCGGCTGCGCTCGTCGCTCGTGTTGTAGAGCACAAGGGCGTTGCTCACCTCGTTGCCTGCCTGGAGCACCGCATTCTGCCAAGTGTTGTAGGCCTGCTCCTGCTCTGCCTTGGCCACCTTGAGCCCGGCGATGAGCTGTCCGTTCATGAAGAGCGGCTGTACGAGGCTTCCCACTGCAGAGAGCAGCCACTTGCCGGGGTTGACGATGCCTGCACCCGAACTGTTGGTGAACGCCCCCGAACCGCTGATGGTTATGCTGGGATAGAAGCGCGAGCGTGCGGTCTGCACGTTGTAGAAGCACTGCGCGAGCGACATCTCTGCATAGTGCACGTCGGGACGGTTGTTGAGCATCTGCAGGGGGATGCCGGTGCTGAACTTGCTGGGCAGGTTCTGGTCTTCGAGTCTGCCGCGCTTTATGGCCTGGGCCGACTGGCCGAGCATGAGCGAGAGCGAGTTCTCGGTCTCGCGTATCTGCCTCTTCAGGTCGGCAGCCTGGGCAAGCACCGAGTAGTAATTGGCCTCGGCGCTGCTGACGCTTGTCGAGTTGTAGCCTGCGCTCAGCTCCTTGAGCCCCTTCATCATGTCCCATGTCTCCTTGGTGACGCCCGACATCTCGTTCACTATCTCCAGTTGGCGGTCGAGCATCAGCAGAGTGTAGTACATGTTGGCTATGTTGGCAATGACCTGGGTCTTTACCACAAGCTGGTAATCCTTGGTGGCAAGCAGGGCCGTCTGGGCACTGCGCTTCTGCGAGAGCAGGTTGCCGAACAGGTCAAGGCTCCAGCTCGCCTGCACAGGAAGCGAGTAAGTCTTGGTCGTCTTGCTGCCGTCCCACGACGAGAGCGTGCCTTGCGGCGAGAAGGTGAACGACGGCACAAAGGCCAGCTTGGCGGCCGTGAGCTGTGCCTCGACCATCTTCACGTTGAGGGCAGCGTTGAGCAAGTCGACGTTGTTCTCCAGACCCTGCTCTATCAGCGCCTGCAACTGCGGGTCGGTGAACACCTCGCGCCAAGGCAGGTTGCCGAAATTGGCGGTGTCGCGCACAGCCAGCGTGTCGCTTACCGACGCCGTGTCACGCACAAGGCCAGTGGTGTTGACGTCGGGGCGCTCGTATTTGTTGTAGAGTCCGCAGCTGCTCAAGAGCAGCGTTGCGGACATTATCGTTAATAGCTTCTTCATGTTCAATTATTCATCTTTTTTGTAATCATCGGGGCGATGGGCATACTGGGCAAGCTCGGTGCTCACTTCCTCGTTCTCCTCGTCATCAAACTTCAGCGGCGTCAGCTTCTCCTGCAGCGACTGGAATATCATGAACAGGGCGGGAACGACGAACAACTGGCACAACGTGCCTATGAGCATGCCGCCCACGGCTGCCGCTCCAAGCGTCTGGTTACCGTTCTTTCCCACGCCACTTGCAAACATCATAGGCAACAGACCGACAATCATGGCCAGCGAGGTCATCAGAATCGGGCGCAGACGGGCACCGGCTCCGAGGATGGCCGACCAGCGGATGGCCATTCCGGTGTGGCGGCGCTCAAGGGCGAACTGCACGATAAGGATGGCGTTCTTGGCAAGAAGTCCGATGAGCATGATAAGAGATATCTGCATGTAGATGTCGTTCTGGTGGCCGAAGAGCTGAGTGAAGAGGAACGCTCCGGCAAGTCCGAACGGCACGGAGAGCAGCACTGACAGCGGCAGGATGTAGCTCTCGTACTGTGCGGAGAGTATCAGGTAGACGAACACGAAGCACAATACGAAGATAAGACCCGTAGAACTGCTTGAGTTGGCCTCGGTTCGCGTAAGTCCGGTAAACTCGTATCCGTAGCCCGCGGGCAGCATGTTGCTGGCCACTTCCTCAACGGCCTTGATGGCTTCACCCGAAGAATAGCCGTCGGCAACGGTTGCCGTGACGCTGATGCTCGTATACATGTTGTAACGGTTGATGTTCGACGGACCGTAGACGCGGTTCATGGTGCAGAACTCATTCACCGGTGCCATGCCGTTGGTTGTGCGGACATAGATGTTGTTCAGGTCCTCGGGACGCTGCCTACTCTCCGGCGTGCCCTGTATCATCACACGGTATAGCTTGCCGTATGCATTGAAGTTCGAGGCGTAAAGGCCACCGTAGTAACCCTGCAACGTCGTCAGCACGGTTGAGGGAGATATCCCTGCCTGCTTACACTTGGCCACATCGACGTCAATCATGTACTGCGGGTAGCTTGAGTTGTACGATGTCATGGCCATCTGAATCTCGGGGCGCTTGTTAAGCTCGCCCAGATACTGCTGCACAATGCCGAAGAACTTGTTGACATCTCCACCCGTACGGTCGAGCATGACAACCGAAACACCGTTGTTTGCCGAGAATCCGGGAATCATAGGAGGTGCAAACGCAAGTATCTGCGCGTCCTTGATAGATGCCGTCTGGGCGTAGATCATTCCAAGCACAGCCTGTGCGCTCTGTGCATCGTTACGCTCGTCGAACGACTTGAGCTTTATGATGAACGTGGCCTGGTCTGAACCTGAGCCCGAGATAAAGTTGTAACCTTGTATCTGCTGGCGGCTCTGCACGGCGGGATTCGAGGCGAGCATGGCATCAACCTGGTCGATAACCTGCTGCGTGCGGTGCACGCTGGTTCCCGGGGGCATGGTGATTGTACAGAACACAACGCCCGTATCTTCATCTGGCACGAGGCCCGAGCGGGTGGTGCTCATGGTCACCACGAGGGCGGCGATGCCCAGAACCACGCACACGGCGGTAAGTATGGGCTTGCGCACGAAACGCTCCACACCCGTCTTATACTTGCCGAGCACCTTGTCGTAGGCTGTATTGAAAGCCACGTGGAAACGGTCCACCGGACTGAGCTTGCGCTCGGTGCCATCCTCATTCTTCGGTTTCATGAACACAGCGCAGAGGGCCGGCGACAGCGTAAGGGCGTTGAGGGCCGATATGAATATTGATATGGCCATCGTAATACCGAACTCTCGGTAGAAGGTACCGGAGACTCCGCCCATGAACGACACCGGGATGAACACCGAAGCCATTACGAGCGTGATAGAGATGATGGCTCCCGAGATTTCGTTCATGGCGTCGATACTGGCCGTGAGAGCGCTCTTGTAGCCAAGGTCAAGCTTTGCATGCACAGCCTCGACGACCACGATGGCGTCATCGACCACGATGGCGATGGCCAGAAGCAAGGCCGAGAGCGTGAGCAGGTTGACCGAGAAGCCGAACAGGTTGAGGAAGAGGAACGTACCGATGAGCGACACCGGGACGGCGATAAGCGGGATGAGCGTTGACCGGAAGTCCTGCAAGAACAGGTAAACCACGAGGAACACCAGCACGAGGGTGAACACAAGGGTGAACACAACCTCATGTATTGAAGCGTAGAGGAAGTCGGTCACGTCGTAGTTGACGTCATACGTCAAGCCCGGGGGGAAGCTCTTGGCCTGCTCTTCGAGCTCGGCCTTCACTGCGGTGGCAATTTCGTTGGCGTTGGAGCCGGCAATCTGCTGCACCATACCCATGACCGAAGGCATGTTGTTGTTACGCATCGACACGGTATAGCTCAGTCCTCCGAGCTCAACATCGGCCACATCCTTCAGCTTGAGGGTCTGTCCGGTGAGGTCGCTCGTAAGGATTATGTTCTTGAACTCCTCGGCAGTCTTGAGTCGTCCGGTGTATCTCATGACATACTCGAACGCCATCTTGCTCTCCTGGCCGAACGAACCGGGCGCAGCCTCGATGTTTTGCTCGGACAGCGCGGTTGAGATGTCGCTCGGCATGAGCCCGTATTGCTTCATCTTGTCGGGCTTGAGCCAGATTCGCATCGAGTAAGTCTTCATACCGGGGCTCATCACATCGCCCACGCCGGCAATACGCTTGAGGGCCGGAACGACGTTGATTTCGTTGTAGTTTGTGATGAACTGGTCATCGTAGCGCCCGTCGGGCGACACGAGGGCATACATTATCACCTGCGACGACTGGCGCTTGTTTACCGTAACACCTACGCGGGTTACCTCGGCCGGCAGCTGCGACTGAGCCTGGGATATACGGTTCTGCACGTTGACGGCGCACATGTCGGCGTTCACTCCCTGCCGGAAGTAGATCGTTATGCTTGCCGATCCGTCGTTGGATGCGGTAGATTCCATGTAGTCCATGTTCTCCACACCGTTAATGCTTTCCTCCAACGGCGCGAGCACGGAGTTCTTTACGGTTTCGGCATCGGCACCGGTGTACGTGGTACGCACCGAGACGGTAGGCGGAGCCACGTCAGGATACTGCTCGATAGGCAAGGTGAGCAGTCCGATGAGACCCAGTATGACGATGAGAATAGATATCACCGTCGAAAGCACCGGGCGCTTTATAAAGTTTGTAAATGTCATATTACCTTTGTTTGTTTAACGCATCAATAGATTGACCGTTGCGGTCTGGTTATTTCTGCATGGCTCCCATGCCTTCTGCCTGCTTTATCCTCTTGGCGTACTCCTCGGGAGTTATCGGTGTAATCTGTGCCCCGTCGGTGAGCTTGGTCACTCCGTTGGTCACATACTTCTCGCCGGCCTTTATGCCGCCGGTTACGATATAGTTGTTTCCGTCGTTCTGTGGCTCGACGGTAATCTCGGTGTATTTCACCTTGTTGTCATTGCCAACGACATAGATGAATATCTTGTTCTGCAGCTCTACAGTGCAGCTCTTCGGTATGACCACAGCCGAATTGTTGGTGTGCTTCACCACCACCGAGCCCGACCCGCCGCTTTTCAGCAGGTGCTCCGGGTTGGGGAACTGCGCGATAACCTGCACGCTGCCGGTGGTCTGGTCGATGACGCCGCTCACCTTGGCCACCTTTCCTTCGTGCTGGTAGGTTGTCCCGTCGGCCAACTGCAGGTAAACGGGCGGGTATTTGCTTATGGCGTCGGCCATTCCGCCGGCGGTCTTCGAGAGCTCGAGCATCTCTTTCTCGTTCATAGAGAAGTAAACCTCCATCGTGCTGATGTTAGACACAGTGGTGAGAGGCTGTGTGCTGGAGCTGCTCACGAGCGCCCCGACCTTGTAGGGGAGCGTTCCGATGACACCGTTCGACGGGCTCTTGACGTAGCAGAAGCTCAGGTTCTCCTTTGCCGACACGAGCGCGGCCTTTGCCTGCGACAGTTGTGCCTCGGCGCTCTCGTAAGAGTTCTGTGCCGACTGCATCTCGTAGGCACCTATAACCTTGTTGGCAAACAGCTTCTTGCTGTTCTCGTATGTCAGCTTGGCGGTGTTAAGCTGTGCCGAAGCCGTGTTCACGGAGGCCTGGGCCTGGCGCACGGCCGCCTCGTAAGTCACGTTGTCGATGACGAAAAGCAACTCGCCGGCCTTGACGGTCTGGCCTTCCTTAACACAGATTTTAGTAATGAACCCCGACACTTTCGGCCGGATTTCCACATCCTGTATACCCCTTATCACGGCAGGATAGGTTGATTGCAGCGTTGCGCTCTGCGGACTTACCGTCTGCACCGGGTAGCTATTGTCGCCCGTCATGGCGCCTTTGTTTCCACAAGAGACGAGAAGTGCAGCTGTTGCCGCAACCAACAACATTTTGTTCTTTTTCATAACCTATTATTATATATATAAATTTTTATGCCAAATACAACCTCCGCAGAAAACTTTCTGCCCACGGTTAGGTTTTCAGAGTGCAAAGATACACAGAATATTCTAACTGAAAGAATATGCAGCCGCACATTTAACTATCTTTATATGCGGCATGGCAAATATACAAAAAAGTAAGAATCGTGTGCGTTAATTTTTACAAACCAATCCTATTTCTTTAGCTTTTTCAAGCAGCAACGCCATCAGCGGCTCTCGCTCGTTGGGCACTTTGTTATCGAGCACAGCGTCTTTGAGCGCCTGCTTGAGCTGCCCCACCTCGCGGCATGGCGGCAGTGCGAACATCTGCATTATCTCATTGCCGTCGATGCAGGGCTGCAACAGTCGCTTGTAGTCTTTCTCCTTAAGGTCGGCCAGCTTCTCGCGCACCATGCGGAAGTTCTCGAGGAACATTCGCTTTCTCACCTCGTTCTTGCTCGTTATGTCGGCTTCGCACAGCGTCATGAGGTCGTCGATGTCGTCGCCGGCGTCGTTCATGAGCCTCCTCACGGCACTGTCGGTCACCTCTTCGTCGGCAATCACAATGGGCCTCATGTGCAGGTCGACCAGCTTCTGCACGTACTTCATCTTGGCATCGAGCGGCAGCGCCAGCCTGCGGAATATCTGCGGCACCATCTTGGCGCCCACGTAGTTGTGGTTGTGGAACGTCCATCCCTGCGCCGGTTCCCAGCGCTTGCACCTCGTCTTGCCTATGTCGTGCATCAGGGCAGCCCACCGCAGCCACAGCCCCCCGCCCCTGCGGCACACATTGTCTACCACCTCGAGCGTGTGGTAGAAATTGTTCTTGTGGGCCTTGTCGCCCCTTCGCTCCACTATGTCGAGCGCGGCCAGCTCGGGCAATATGAGCTGCAGCAGGCCCGAGCGGTGCAGGTCGACAAAGCCCCGGCTCGGCGTGGCCGTCATCATTATCTTGTTTAGCTCGTCCTTGATGCGCTCGCCGCTCACAATCCTTATCCGCTCGGCATTGCGGCTGAGCGCCTCAAACGTCTCGTCCTCGATCATGAAGTTGAGCTGCGCGGCAAACCTCACGCATCGCATCATGCGCAGCGGGTCGTCGGAAAAGGTCACGTCGGGGTCGAGCGGCGTGCGTATGATGCCGTCTTCAAGGTCTTCTATGCCGTAGAAAGGGTCGACGAGCTCGCCGTAGCGCTCGGCATTGAGGCACACGGCCATGGCGTTGATGGTGAAGTCGCGCCTGTTCTGGTCGTCTTCGAGCGTGCCGTCTTCCACAACGGGCTTGCGCGAGTCGTGGCTGTAGCTCTCTTTCCTCGCCCCGACAAACTCCACCTCCATGCCCTTCCACTTCACTTGCGCCGTCCCGAAATTGCGGAATACGGACAGGTGGGCCTTGCGCCCCAGTTGCTGCTTGAGCTCGGAGGCAAGGCTGATGCCGCTGCCCACCACTACTATGTCGATGTCATTAGAAGGGCGTTCGAGGAAAAGGTCGCGCACGTAGCCGCCCACTACGTAGCACTCAAGGCCGAGCTTGTCGGCTGCAGCTGATATGGTATGGAATATGTCGCTGTCGAGCGCCTGCGCCAGTTCTGCGTCTGTAAGTATCTTCATTGATGCCACTGCTGTGTTAAATAAGCGAAACTGCCGGTAAAAACGAACGGCAAGACCAATCTTCAATCGGTCGTGAACACTTTGTTAAGGCTGCAAAGTTAATGCAAAAAATCCACATTCCGCCTCTTGCGATGCGGTTTTTTACCATCGGCGGCGCCCGCGCCCCTCTGCGCGCGGGGCAGCAGCCAACGCGGCAGCGGCATCTGCCGGTGGCCAGCCGGTGCAGAAATTTAATTACAACCATGTCTCCGAGAACAGCATGCGCGGCACCACGGCGGCAGCGGCCCGCAAATGAGCCATTCTCGGCAGAGATACGCAAAGCGCTGGGGCATACGGTGTTAGGTCGCCACAGGCATGGAATCGCTATCCCATACGCGCCACGGTGCGGCCGCCGGAGGCCCCAAAAGGGCAGAAAAGCCATGTTTCTGCGCCACAGCCGGGCCGCTACGGCTATGTAAAACGGCCCTCACGGCAATGCAAAACGGCCCGTTCGGCCCCACGAAAAGGCCCTCGCGGCGCGGCGGCAGCGGCCCGACGGGCAACCGGCCGGGCCCGAAAGCCCTCGGCAAACGCCAAAGGCAAGGACGAGACGGGGGCAAAAATGATGAAACAGATTTACACTTTGCCGCCCCAGGCTGCCCCCGGCAGGCATCATTGCCTACGGCCAAGGCCCGGCAACCGCTTCACAGCCTCTACGCCCTACGGGCTGACCCGCCACGCCCCTACGGCCCCGGCAGCGGCCCTGCAAGCGGGCATTGCATGTTAACAATACCTAATAATGAGGGCCACAGTCGCTGTTTCACGCCGATAAGATGTATTTTTGCAAAAAACAAACAGCCGGCACGGCCGCGCCACACGGCCAGCCGCGCCACACAAAACATGAACAGCATGACCAAGAAACACATAACGGCGGCGCTGATAGCCGTGGCGGCACTGGCAGCCTGCGGCGACAACGGCGCACGCTCAGAGGCCGACCGACTGCTGGAACGGGCCAACACAGAGTTTGAGAGCAAGCAATACGACAAGGCGCTGCGCACAATCGACTCGCTGCGCCGCGTTTACCCAAACGCCATCGAGACGCGCAAAGAGGCGCTGAAGCTATACCAGGACATATCGCTCAAGCAGGCACAAGACGACCTTGCGCTGACCGACAGCGCGCTGCAGGCCGTGAAAGCCGCCTACAGGCAGCTGAAAGACTCGGTGGAAAAGAAGCGAGCCAACCTCACGGCCACCGAAGACGAGCTGAGCACGCTCAACCTCACGAAGGTCAAGATGGACTCGCTGCAGGTGCGCTTCGACGTACAGTGCGCCAAGATAAAATACATACACAAGAAGCAGAAGGAGGAGTGATACGCCCGGCCGGGGCCGCCGGCGGCCGCCAGGCGCCCCCGTCCGACAGCTCCTCGCGCTTCAGCCAGCCAAGGCCCCGGCCCGCGCTGGCCATCGACATGCCCTTTGCCACGCAGCCGGGCCCGCCCGCATGGCGGCAACACCCATGCGCCAGGCGCCAGGCGCGCCCTTGAGCGGCATATCGGTGAGCAAGGGCGCAAACCCGTCGGGTGCCGCCTCGCTGCCCATTCACACAGGCACCACACGGCGGGCAAGGGGATTGCAGTTGCACCATCGGGCCGCGCAAAGGCCGCGTGTCATGGCCGGCCCATGCCGCATGCAGAGCCGAGGCAGCCCGGCAGCCCGCCCCCGGCCCGTTGCCAACCTGCCGCAGGGCCTTGTTGAGCGCGCCGCCGGCCCGCCACCACAACGGCCCGGGCTGCCGCCAACGGCTTTTTGGGCAAACGTTTGGTGTTCTCAATATAAATTCTTAATTTTGCACCGCACTTTGTTTATATCGAGAATGGCAAAACAAATAGAAGCATCCACAGACCAAGAGTTCGAGCAAGTGATGGCCGAATGCCGCTCGCTGTTTGCAAAAAAGCTCGCAGACTACGGCGCGTCGTGGCGTTTGCTGCGCCCGGCATCGCTCACCGACCAGTTGCTCATAAAGGCCAAGCGCATCAGAAGCCTCGAGATCAAGGGGCAGTCGCTGGTGGGCGAAGGCATCAGGCCCGAGTTCATAGCACTCATCAACTATGGCATAGTTGGGCTGATACAGCTTGACCGCGGCTTCGCCGACCACGTAGACATCAGCGCCGACGATGCCCTCAAGCTATACGACAGCCACGCCGCCGAGGCCCTGGCGCTCATGCAGCGCAAAAACCACGACTACGACGAGGCATGGCGGCTGATGCGCGTGAGCAGCTACACAGACTTCATACTCACCAAGATAGAGCGGGTGAAGGAGATAGAAGACAACCGCGGATGCACCATAGTGAGCGAAGGGATAGCGTCTAACTACATGGACATCATCAACTACGCCGTGTTCGGGGCCATCAAGCTCGCGCAGTGATACACCCACACAAGCACAACAGATGAAAGCCGGAGCAAGAATAGCCATAACCAATGCCTGCCGCCTGCTGACAGCGGCCACGTTCGTGTTGTCGGGGTTTGTCAAGGCTGTCGACCCGTTGGGCACGCAGTACAAGATAAACGACTACCTCGAGGCATGGCACCTGGCCCAATACGTGCCCGACATCCTCACGCTTGCCGCATCGGTGGCAATGTCGGCAGTGGAGTTCGGCATAGGCATCTGCCTGCTATTCGCCATCCACCGACGCGCCACGTCGCGCCTGCTGCTGCTCATCATGGCCGTGTTCACACCGCTGACGCTGTGGCTTGCCATTGCCGACCCCATCAGCGACTGCGGTTGCTTCGGCGACGCCATCAAGCTGTCCAACTGGGAAACGTTCTGGAAAAACGTCGTCTTGCTGGCCTTCGCCGTAGTGCTCGCACGCCGGCCGGCCGACATGATAAGGTTCATCAGCCGCACCAACCAGTGGATAGTGCTCAACTACTCGGCACTGTTCATACTCGCCGTGTCGGGCTACAGCCTGTATTACCTGCCGCAGTTCGACTTCCGCCCCTACCATGTGGGCGCAGACATACGCAAGGGCATGGAGATTCCGCCCGGAGCGCCCCAACCTCAGTTCGAGACAACGTTCATATTAGAGAAAGACGGGCAGCGCAAGGAATTCACGCTCGACAACTACCCCGACTCCACATGGACTTTCATTGACAGCAAGACAGTGCAGACGGCCGAAGGCTACGTGCCGCCCATACACGACTTCTCAATCACACGGCGCGACAACGGCGAAGACATCACAGAGCAGGTGCTGGCCGACAGCAGCTACACCATGCTCCTTGTGGCCCCCTACCTTGAGCTGGCCGACGACAGCCACCTCGACCTCATAAACCAAATATACGAATACGCCACCGACAACGGCTACCCGTTCTACTGCCTCACGGCAAGCACCGACCGGGCCATAGAGCGGTGGCGCGACATGACGGGGGCCGAATACCCGTTCTGTTCGACCGACGCGACGACCCTGCAGACCGTCATACGGAGCAACCCCGGGCTCGTTCTCATCAAGTCAGGACGTGTAATACGGAAATGGAGCCACAACCGTCTGCCCGACGAATACCAGCTCACCGACAGGCTTGAACGCATCGAACTGGGGCGGCAGCCCGACGACACCAAAGCCAGCCGCGTGCTGTCCATCATCACATGGTTTGTGCTGCCGCTGCTTCTTCTAACGCTGGCCGACAGGCTTTGGGCGTGGTCTAAGTTCGTAAGGAACAAAGAAAGACAAACCAAGATATACAAACTTTTAAAACGAAAGAAAATGAGAAAGAAAATTGTAGCAGGCAACTGGAAGATGAACATGAACCTGCAGGATGGTATAGCTCTGGCAAAAGAGCTTAACGAAACACTCACGGCAGAGAAGCCCAACTGCGGCGTCATCATCTGCACACCGTTCATCCACCTTGCAAGCATTGCACAGCTGCTCGACCAAGACGTAATCGGCCTGGGCGCCGAAAACTGCGCCGACAAGGAGAAAGGCGCCTACACGGGCGAAGTTTCGGCCGAGATGGTGAAGAGCACCGGCGCACAATACGTTATCCTGGGCCACTCTGAGCGCCGCGGCTACTACGGCGAGACCCCCGAGATACTCAAAGAGAAAGTGCTGCTGGCACTGAAGAACGGCCTGAAGGTAATCTTCTGCATAGGCGAGAGCCTTGAGGAGCGCGAAGCCAACAAGCAGAACGAGGTAGTGAAGGCCGAGCTTGAGGGAAGCGTGTTCAACCTCAGCGCAGAGGAGTTCAAGAACATCATCATTGCCTACGAGCCCATCTGGGCCATCGGTACGGGCAAGACCGCCACTGCCGAGCAGGCCGAAGAGATTCACGCCTACATCCGCAGCGTGGTGGCCGAGCACTACGGCGAGGCCGTGGCCGACGACACCACCATCCTCTACGGCGGCAGCTGCAAGGCCAGCAACGCCCCCGAGCTGTTTGCAAAGCCCGACATCGACGGCGGGCTCATCGGCGGCGCATCGCTCAAGGCAGCCGACTTCAAGGGCATCATAGACGCCTGGAAGAAATAACATCCCACCCACAAGCCTGCCGGAGGCCCGGGGCAGCATGCGCGCATGGCGCAGCCCGGGGCCCCGGCGGCGCTTTCAACACCAACAGACACAACCCCACAACAACCAGAAATGAAGCAATTCGTCGCACTAATCCTCATCATAGCCTGCCAAGCAGCAACGGCCGGGGCGCAGACGTTCACCGAACGCCTGCAAAAGAAAGTGAAGAATCAAGGCACAGTGACCGTCAACCAGAGCGCGGCCATCGACGAATTGGTCAACGGCACCGTACGCATCACGCCGCAACCGGCCGGGGCCCCGACAACGGCCAAGGCCCAGGCCGGCAGCCAGCAACAGCCGCCCGCCGCCAAGCTACAGCCGGCACAGAAGCCGGCAGCCGAGGCAGCACAGCGCGAGACGCACAGGGCCGCCGAAGCCGACGCGGCCGAAAGCGGCGCCGACACGCCCGTGATAGACACGAGCAAGAAGGTGATGCGCGGAGCATACAAGGTGAACGGCTACAGGGTGCAGGCATTCGCGGGGGGCAACACCCGCCGCGACAGGCTGCAGGCCGAGCGCATTGGCAACGAGATAAAGACGCTCTTCCCGATGCAGCCCGTATATGTTCACTTCTATTCACCGCGGTGGATATGCCGCGTGGGCAACTTCCGCACATACGAAGAGGCCCACCAGATGCTTACCGAGCTGCGCAAGCTCGGCTACAATCAAGCTCTGATAGTAAAAGGAAAAATCACAGTTCAATACTAAATACAATGGATATTGAGACAGAATACCGTGACGGCATCGACGAACTGGCGTCACACTACAAGAGTGTGCTCAGCCTGCTGGGCGAAGACCCCACCCGCGAGGGCCTGCTGAAGACGCCCATGAGGGTGGCCAAGGCCATGCAGGTGCTCACCCGCGGCTACACCATGGATGCGCACAAGGTGCTCACCGACGCACTCTTCAAGGAAGACTACAGCCAGATGGTCATCGTCAAGGACATCGACTTCTTCTCGCTTTGCGAGCACCACATGCTCCCCTTCTTCGGCAAAGCCCACGTGGCCTACATCCCCAACGGCTACATCACGGGGCTGAGCAAGATTGCCCGCGTGGTCGACATATACTCCCGCCGGCTGCAGGTGCAGGAGCGCATGACGCTGCAGATAAAAGAGTGCATCGAGCAGACGCTCCACCCGCTGGGCGTGATGGTCGTGGTCGAGGCGCGCCACCTGTGCATGCAGATGCGCGGGGTGGAGACACAAAACGCCATAACCACCACCAGCGACTTCTCGGGGGCATTCAACCAGGCCAAGACGCGGCAGGAATTCATGAACCTGATACACAACAAGTAAGGCCCACAGGGGCCGACATACCCATACACCGAAGCCGCTGGCCGGGGTCCACGGCTTCGACCGGCAAACAAAGCAAAGCCCTCCGAGGCTGCAGCGACACCATGTCGCCGCCGCCTCGGAGGGCTTTTTCCGTGCCGCCACTGCCGCCGCCGCAAATGGCTGAGGGCCAGCACGATGGCAATACGGGCCGTTTGGCAACGCAATACGGCCCGTTCCAGGTCGCCAAACGGGCCGTTTGGCGACCTGGAACGGCCGCTACCGGCGGGCGGCGAAGAATTCCTTCATCAGCCGGGCACACTCATCGGCGAGCACACCACCCGTCACCGAGCACTTGGGATGCAGCGCACGGGGAGCCAGCAGCGTGTAGCCGCGCTTCTCGTCGGACGCGCCATAGACCACGCGCGACACCTGGGCCCACCCTATCGCGCCCGCGCACATGGCGCAAGGCTCCACGGTTACATAGAGCGTACAGTCAGTAAGATACTTCCCACCGAGCGTGTTGGCTGCCGCGGTGATGGCCTGCATCTCGGCGTGGGCGGTGACATCGCACAGCGTCTCGGTCAGGTTGTGGGCCCGCGAGACTATACGCCCGCGGCAAACCACCACCGCCCCGACCGGTATCTCGCCCGCCTCCATGGCCAGCCCCGCCTCGGCCAGCGCACGGCGCATATACTGCTCGTCGGCCTTAATCTGTTCTTCTTCAGTCATAATTGTTCGGTTTGATACGGCAAAATTAATGATTTTCCTTTGAAATCTGCCCGAAAAATGCTATTTTTGCAAGTGTTATTACTCATCCGGCATGGCAGAACACAACGACATGGGCTACTGGGGCGAGCAGCAGGCAGCAAGCTACCTCGAAGCCAACGGGTACGGCATAATGGCCCGCAACTGGCGCCTGGGACACCGCGACCTTGACATCGTGGCCCACAAAGACGGCACCGTGGTATTCGTAGAGGTGAAAACGCGGCGCGACAACCGCTACATGGAGGCCGAGCAGGCCGTCGACGCGCGCAAGATACGCTCAATAGCCGCTGCCGCGGGGGCATTCATGCAGCAACACGGCATCGACGCCGACGCACGCTTTGACATAATCACCGTGACCGGCGCGCCATCGGCCGGATGCACCATCAACCACATAGAAGACGCGTTTGTGCCGCTGCCATACTGAAAACGATGAAAGACATAGTATACATACACATCCCCGAGACCGACTCTACCAACCGGCTGCTGCGCGAATACACCGGCGACGAGGGGCGGCTGATGACCGTGGCCACCACCGACTACCAGACGGCAGGGCGCGGCCAGGGCACAAACACGTGGGAGAGCGAGCGGGGCAGCAACCTGCTCGTGAGCATCAGGCTGCACCCCCGCGGGCTGCACGCCTCGCGACAATACGCCATGGCCGAGGCCGGGGCGCTGGCCGTGCGCGACACCGTGGCCCGCCTCACCGGCGAGGCAACCATAAAATGGCCCAACGACATATACGTGGGCGACAGGAAGATAAGCGGCACGCTGTCTGAATGCGACATCAGCGGCAGCACCATAAAGACGTGCACGCTGGGCATAGGCATCAATGTCAACCAACGGAGCTTCGCGGGCGGGGCGCCAAACCCCGTGTCGATAATACAGCTCACGGGCCGCACAACGCCCACGGCCGACGTGCTCGACTGCCTGACAGACCGCATAGCCCACTACGCCGCCATGGTCGACAGCGGGCAGTATGAACGGCTGCACAACCTTTACCTGGGCACTCTCTACCGCCGCGAGGGCCTCTACAGGTACCGCGATGCCGGCGGAGAGTTCATGGCAACGACCGCCACGGTGAGGCCAGAGGGCCCGCTCGTGCTCCGGCGCGCCGACGGCAGGCTGTCGGAATATGAGTTCAAGGAAGTGAAATTCATCATTTAAAACTTTAATAAATACATCATGGCAAAGTACAAAAGGATATTGTTGAAGCTCAGCGGCGAAAGCCTGATGGGCAGTCAGAACTATGGCATCGACGCACAGCGCCTGGCTGAATATGCCGAGCAGATAAAAGAGGTGAGCCAAATGGGCGTGCAGATTGGCATAGTGATAGGTGGCGGCAACATATTCCGCGGACTCAGCGGAGCCGCCAAGGGCTTCGACCGTGTCAAGGGCGACCAGATGGGCATGTGCGCCACGGTAATCAACTCGCTGGCCCTGAGCTCCGCGCTCAACGCAATAGGCGTGAAGACAAAGGTGCTCACGGCAATACGCATGGAGCCGATAGGCGAGTTCTACAGCAAATGGAAGGCCATCGAGGCCCTGGAAGACGGATATGTGTGCATATTCTCGGCCGGTACGGGCAACCCTTACTTCACCACCGACACCGGATCGTCGCTTCGCGGCATCGAGATTGAGGCCGACGTGATGCTCAAGGGCACGCGCGTCGACGGCATTTACACCGCCGACCCGGAGAAAGACCCGGCCGCAACGAAGTTCAGCGAGATAACTTACGACGAGATATACAACCGCGGACTGAAGGTGATGGACCTCACGGCGACAACCATGTGCAAGGAGAACAACCTGCCTATCTACGTGTTCAACATGGACATCGTGGGCAACCTGCGCCGCGTGATGGACGGCGAAGAAATCGGGACGCTGGTGCACAACTGAGCAACAGGGCCGCAAACCACTTGCACAACGGCATCGACGGGCATCAAGGGGCAACCACCCCGTGGTGCCACAAGCCGCCACCGGGCCTTGTTGCGCGCCGCCGCCACCATCGACCCGGCCGCCGGCGCGCAACAAGGTTGCCGCGGCCCCGGCGGCGGGCGGGCCGAGGCAGAATGCAGCATGCCGCGCCATAGGCAGCCACGGGGCCTGGCCCCGACCGCCCGCAACGGCAAGCGGCATGCCAAACCCGCAAAGACAACGAGATGAACACACTGACAATGCTCGGCACGGGCAGCGCCCTCGTAACGCGATGCTACAACACCTGTTTTGCGATAAGCACGCCCGGAGCCACCCTCCTTACCGATGCCGGAGGCGGCAACGGCATACTCTGCCAGCTGCGCAAGGCCGGCATGCACCCCGACGGCATCGACTTCATGTTCCTGACTCACGCCCACACCGACCACATCATGGGGGCGGTGTGGCTTGTTCGCACGGCGGCCAGCTCGCTGCGAGGCGGTCGCCGCCATGCCCCGCTGCGCATATTCGGCCACGGGCGCGCCCTCGGCGTGCTGAGAGAGATGTGCATGCTGCTGCTCTCGGGCAGCGACCGGGCCGTGCTCGACCGCGCTGTCAGCCTGTGCGAGGTGGCCGACGGCGACGTGGTCACGGCCGGGCAAACGAGCCTGCTGTGCTTCGACATCGGATCGACTAAAGAGAAGCAGTTTGGCTACAGGGCCACTTTGCCTGGCGGCACCACCCTGGTGTGCCTCGGCGACGAACCCTTCAACGAGCGCAACAGGCCCCAGGCCGAAGGCGCCGACTGGCTAATGAGCGAGGCATTTTGCCTGTATGCCGACCGCGAACGCTACAGACCGTATGAGAAACACCACAGCACGGCGCTCGAGGCCGGCCGCACGGCGGCATCGCTACGTGCGCGCAACCTCATTGTATACCACACTGAAGACGACAGCCTGGCCACCCGCAAAGAGCGGTATGGCGCCGAGGCGAGGACGGAATATGGCGGCAACGTGGTAGTTCCCGACGACCTTGAGACAATTTTCCTTTGACGTTGCACCGCTGCCCGGGGCATGCGGCAGCCCTGCCACGCCCACACGGCTCAGAAAGCCACGAGCTCCAGCCGCGCATAGTCGGACTCGAGCACCAGCCGGTTGCCGTCGGCCACCACCACACGAAACTCTGTCGACGTGGCGCCGAGCCCAAACGGGCCCAGCTCTTCGGGCGTTGCCTGCCGGCCGCTGTCGCTGGTCGATGCCCTGTGGCGGAAGTCTTTCATGGCCACGCGCGAGCTTCCGCCCACATATTCGAAGCGCCCCACAAACGCCCCGTAGCCGCCGGGGCCCTGCCGTTCGGCCACTTCGACCACATAGCGCGTTATGCCGTAGAAGATGCGCTCACACTGATGCACCTCGCCGTCGGCATGGGTCACGAAGCGCTCCAGCCGCCAAAACCCCTCTATGTCGCCGTCGACGGGTTGCTTCGAGCACCCCGCAGCCAGCATTGCCGCCACAACAATCAGGCCGATGCGGCCTGCCAACGCCTTCACCTTGCACATATCCCTGTCTTTTTTATCGTTAACATCATTCCGGCAGAAGCTCCCAGATAGTCGCCTCCGTCGATACCCACAGCCATGGCCATGCTCCATCCGGGCAGTTTGCGCGGCGAATAAGTGGCCTCGGCGTAAGTGCTCACCTGCAGCCTCACCCGGTCGAGGGGCTCGCGGTAGGTTCCCCAATGCCTCACGTGCGACAGAAGCAACCTGTAGGCCCATTCGTCTGAAGGCTGGCCGTCGACTCCCACGTGGTGTGCGCGCACGCGGTTGCTCTTAAACTCGTTGCTTCCGTCGGCGTTGTAAGCCGGCCCCGGCATCAGCGGACTGCCCATGCCCAGCCCCCAGTGCTGCCACCCCAGAAACTGGCCGTTGTTGTAGTAATTGTCGCAACCGCTCATCTGCAGGTCGGTAAACGTGCCGCCGACGCCGTCGTAGAGTATAGGGCCGGTCTGGTCGGTGGTCGACAGCCCCTCCCATAGAAGCGTCTTCACCCACCTGTTGCGCGGCAGCGTCACCTCGACCCCGAGCTGCCCGTCGCGCCAAAGGCCGTATTGCATGGTGAGCTGCGAATGGTCTTCAAAGTAATGCTCCATGTATACGCGCGCCGACCACGCCCTGCCGTGGTAGTCGAGGCTCACGTTCCAGCTGCCGCAGTGGTTGCCCTGCACGTTCTGCAGGGTGCTCTCCTGCGACGGCATGAGCATGTAGAAGAAGTCGGGCAGCCGGTTTGGCATGTTCTCTACCATCACCGACGAGCCGTCGGCGCGCTTTCTCATCTTCATTCCACCAAATTGCGCCGCAGTGAGTATGCCTATGTCGACAGTCAGCGGGAAGCGGTCGGCCCGCCCAACCCTCAGCGCCGCCGACTTGCTGTGGTATAGCGTATTGCGCGTGTAGAGCCCACCGGGGGCGGCAAAGCCTTGCTGCCACTTGTTGTCGGTGAATATGCCATAGGCCAAGTGGCCCTTGAACGACAGCCACCCGCGCGTGAGCGGCACCGGGACGAAGTCGGCAATGTCGGCCCTTACCTGCGGCACGGGCCTGGCGCCCGGGCCCTCCACCATCATGCCCGAGCTCAACCTGTGGTTCTTGTCCATGGGATAGCCCCACCGTTGCTTGCTGCCCACGCTCAGGCGCAGCCGCCGCCACGACATGTCAACGTATGCCTGCTGCACCACCACGGGCGCCCCGATGCCCCAACCTGAAGCCATGTCGGCAGCCGCCTCTATCCTGAAGCCGGCGCGCAGCGGCCTGGCATAGGTGGCACCGGCGCGCAGATAGCCGCCCGCGGCGTCGGCAGACGACAGTCCCCAGCGGTTGGCAGTGAACCACAGCGGGGCATGGCGCCCGGTAGACGCGCCGCCCGAAGCCTCAACACGGTAGGCCACGGTGTCGCGCCCATGGCCAAAGGCAGCCCCCGACGAAAAGAAGACTAAGGCCGACAACAGTAACATTTTCCTTGCATCCATCCTATAAAACAATATTTCAGACGGTTATTTACAAACTTAATACAACAGAAAGACCGTGCATACGGGCAGCGGTTGGATCTGCCAATGGCTGTACGCATGCAGCTATTCGGATGCAAAGGTACGAAAAAAAACATATATAGCCAACCCGGCGGGGCATGGGCCGGTGGTTTGAAGCCGCTTTTCGACGCTTTGCGCCGGCCTCGGCCGCCGTCGGGCAAGGGTGGTAAACAATCATGACAACTGTCGCAGGCAAAGCCTTCAAGGGCGATGTAGCCCTGCCGAACAGCCCGTATTGGCCCGCCAAACGGCCCATTCCACATGCCAAGACGGGCCGTTTGGCGGTCTCACGGCACCCGTTGCGCAATGCACTGTGGCACAGCGTGTTGCGCCGAACGCACGCCACGGTAATACTATTTTACAAAATGTGGCGCCCGCCAAGCCTTCCGGCGCCATGCAGCCGAGGGCACGCGGGGGCATAAAACAAAGGCAGGGCCATCGAAAAACGATAGCCCTGCCTCAGCAAGTCGGGATGACTGGACTCGAACCAGCGACCTCACGCCCCCCAGACGCGTGCGCTAACCAACTGCGCTACATCCCGATCAAAAGTTGCAACCTTTCTGAATTGCGGTGCAAAGGTAGTTACATTTTGTGGAATATGCAAATTTTCGGGCGACTTTTTTTGCATCTTCCGGCAACAGCAACGGTATCTGCCCCGACGGCAAACGGCCCGTGGCCCTGTGGCGAAGGGGCCGGGGCAGCAAACCGAAGGCTGCAGGCAAGCCCTATGCCGGCACAGCGCCACTGCCGCCAACCAGGCGGCAGGCGCGCCAAAACAGTCGGTAGGCACGGCACAGCCCGCCAATGCCGAGCAAGCGCAGGGCCACCGCCTTGAGCCGCGCCGACGCCCCGGCCACGCCCAACGGCCCGGCCGGGGCATCCGTGAGCCTCGGGGCGTCGCCCGTGAGCGCGCTCACGGAGAGCTGAATGTTGAGCACGTGCATGTAATAAGGGCCAAAGCCAGGCTTGCCGCGGTAGGCGCCGATGACGCGCATGTGCGAATCGAGCAGCGCCCTGAGCTCGTTGCCGCCTGCCGTGGCCGTTATCCCGCCTCCGTTCATGCAGTAATAGTACAGCCCGCTGTGCGTTGTGGCCACGCAAGAAGCGCGGCCGAGCAACTGCGGCAGCGTGAAGATGTCTTCAAAGGCCCGGCGCGGCGGAAACCGAACAGTATCAAACAAGGCGCGCCTGAACACCTTGTTCCACATGTATGCATGTGCGTATGCACGGGCTTCGAGCCAGTAGTCGTCAATGTTGCGGTACTCTCCGTCGGCAAAGGCCAGCATTTCCTGCTTCGGTGAACCGTAAAAGCGGCATACGCCATACTCCAAAATGTCGTACTCGGGGTGTGCCGACAGTGTGTCCATCAGCGCCCGGAGCGTTCCGGCAGCCATGAAATCGTCGGAGTCAACAAACGTCACGTAACTCCCGTTCATGGCGTCGAGCCCGCTGTTGCGCGCATCGCCGAGCCCGCCGTTTGGCTTGTGTATCACCCTGATACGGCTGTCGCGCGCCGCCCACTCGTCGCATTTCGCAGGGCAGCCGTCGGGCGATCCGTCGTCGACGAGTATTATTTCCAAATGCCTGTATTCCTGTCCGACCACGCTCCCGATGCACCGGTCGATGGTTGAAAAGGTCTTGTAGACTGGTATTATCACTGTCAGAAGGTTGTCCATAGACTGTAATGATTGGTTGGCATCACGCGGCCTGGCCACCGGCAGCGCCCTGCTGCCATGCGGCATGCGCCCGGAGGGGGCCGTGGTTTTGCCATTGCGTGGCTTTATATGCTGCAAAGTTAATGAAAAAAGGGCAAACGCCCACTACCTCCCACGCCCAAAACCTCACGGCGGGGCTGTATCGCCGTGCCGTGCAAGTGGCACCGGCGGGGCGGCGACACCACGAGACACCGAAGCCATGCGGCCCGTGAGCCACGCCCGTCACCGCCATTACACATATTTATATTATATAAGGGCCATCGCCGCGGCAACCCTGTGGCGTAACATCGATGCAACACTATCGTCTCAATTCCTTAACTGCCGTGTTACGCTTTGTTTACATACCTTAAGTAATTTTGCAACCAGAAAAGACATAAACTGTGAATATGATGAAGACGGTAAGTAGATTTGTAATGACAGCGGCCATCGCCGCAAGCATGACCACGGGCGCTTGGGCCGTCCAGGAGGCCGAAGCCGACCTTGGTTCCGTTACAGGACGCATCACCGACAGCGAGAAACGTGTGCTGCCGGGAGCATCCGTCATTGTGGAAGACCTGCACACGGGCGTAACAACCGACATCAACGGCTACTACAAGCTGCCCGTGCTGAAGCCGGGAACCTACACGCTAAAGATTTCATACGTGGGATATGCCCCCATCACCCGCAAGATAACGGTCACCGACAAGAAGTCGCAGGTGAACAATTTCGTGATGAGCGAGGGCCACGAACTGAAGGAGATAGAGGTGCAGGGGGCGCTCAGCGAGCAGCGCCGGGCCCTCCAGATGCAGAAGAGCGGCATGGGATTGACCAACGTTGTGTCGGCCGACCAGGCCGGGAAGTTCCCCGACTCAAACATAGGTGACGCCCTCAAGCGCATAAGCGGCATCAATGTGCAATACGACCAGGGCGAAGCGCGATTCGGACAGGTGCGCGGCACGAGCGCCGACCTGACCTCGGTGACCATCAACGGCAACAGGATTCCGTCGGCAGAAGGCGACACCCGCAACGTGCAACTCGACCTCATACCATCCGACATGATTCAGACCATAGAGGTAAACAAGGTCGTCACCTCCGACATGGACGGCGATGCGATAGGCGGAGAGATAAACCTCGTGACAAAGAACACGCCGTTCCACCGAGTGCTCAACTTCATGGTGGGCACCGGCTACAGCTGGATTAGCGGAAAGCCGCAGTGGAACCTCGGGGCCACGTGGGGCCAGCGCTTCTTCGACAACAAGCTCGGCGTCATGGCGTCGGCCTCATACCAATACGCACCGGGAGGCTCCGACAACACCGAATTTGAGTATGACACCGACGACGACGGCGTGGTGCTGAAAGAAATCCAGGCGCGCCAATACTACGTGACGCGCGAACGGCAGAGCTATTCGCTGGCCCTCGACTATCAGTTCAACCCGCTCAACAAGATATCGTTCAAGGGAATATACAACCGCCGCAACGACTGGGAGAACCGGTTCCGCGTGCAGTACAAGGACCTCGACGAGGATGTGCAGGAGATAACGATGGAAACAAAGGCCGGAGCCGACAACACCAAGGACGCAAGACTGGAGCGGCAGCAGACCATGGACTTCACTCTCGACGGACAACACTACATCGGCAACCTCAAGATAGACTGGGCTGCAAGCTACTCGAGAGCCACCGAGGAACGCCCGAACGAACGCTACGCCTCGATAAAATACAAAGACATCGACGTTGCCAGCGGCCTGCAGGACGTGGGCGGAAGGCAGCCTTACACCACCGTGGCCATACCGTCGATAAGCGACGAGGGCTGGGAGTTCGACGAATTGACCAACCAAGACGAGGACATAGAGGAGAATGAGTACAAAGCCCGCCTCAACTTTGAACTGCCGCTCGCCAAGGGCCGCTTCGGCAACAAGCTCAAGTTCGGCGGCAAGTACACCTACAAGGACAAGAGCAAGGACGTCAGTTTCTATGAGTTCGACGGCGAAGAGATGCTCGGCGACTGGCGCAAGCAAGTGTCATACAAGATTCGCGACGGGTTCATGCCGGGCAACTTCTACCCCATCAACTCGCCTTTCATAAGCAAAGAGTTCCTCGGCGGGCTGCAACTTTACCCCCAGTACGGCGACGAGGTGTATGAAGAGGAGGCCGGCAACTACGACGTGAAAGAGCAAATCACGGCAGGCTACATACGCTTCGACCAGAAGCTGGGCAGCAAACTCGACGCCACCATCGGACTGCGCGTGGAGCACACCTCGCTGAAGACCAACGGATTCAACTACCAGGCGTGGGAAGAGGCCGAGCTGGACGACGCCGGCCAGCCCGTGCTCGACGAAGACGGCGAGCCGCAGATGCAAGACCGGGAGAGCCTTACGCCCACCGGCGAGTACAAGCACGACTACACCAACGTGCTGCCGAGCGTGCTGCTGAAGTACAGGGTGAACGACGACTTCAACATACGCGCATCGTTCACCGAGACACTCTCGCGCCCGAAATACTCTGCCCTGATAGCCAACAAGACGTTTAACCTGGCCGACGAGGAGGCAACAATAGGCGACCCGAACACGGAGCCAACCACTTCGTTCAACTACGACCTCTCGGCCGAATACTACTTCAAGAGCATCGGCCTGGTCAGCCTGGGCCTTTTCTACAAAGACATCAAGAACGTCAACGTTGAAACCATCGGCTACTACACCGGCGAGGAGCTCGGACTGAGGGGCAACACCAATGAGTTCGAGGTTGAGCAGAACATGAATGCATACGACGCGCGCATCTTCGGCGTCGAGGTGGGCTACCAGCGCGACTTCGGTTTCATCTCGCCCGCGCTGAAGTGCCTCGGGTTCTACGGCAACTACACGTACACCCACAGCACCACCCGCAACTATAACGAGCGCCTGGGCATAACCGACGGCGACGACGTAAAGATGGCCGGGTCGCCCGAACACACCGCCAACGCATCGCTGTACTTCGAGAAAGCCGGCGTGAACGTGCGCCTGTCGTACAACTTCGCGTCTGAGTTCATCGACCAGATGAACACCGGCGCACGCGCACTCGACCGCTACTACGACAAGGTGAACTACCTTGACCTCAACGCAAGCTACACATGGGGGCGCGACACCAAGTTCACAGTGTTCGCAGAAGCCCACAACCTGCTCAACCAACCGCTGCGCTACTACCAGGGCGAGAAGGACAGGACGATGCAGGTGGAATACTACGGCGTGAAGGTAAACGCCGGTTTCAAAATCAACCTGTAACCAACAACACCTCACGGGCGGACCGCTTGAACACCAAGCGGCCCGCCTTTGCGTTGTGGCGTGCCACCGGCGGCGGCAAGCCCCGGCTGCAAGGGCAGGGCGAAACACATATTAAAATACTGTTACCGGGGCCGCATTTCAGGTTGTTTTCAGAAACTTACGCCACCTTTGCGCCACGAAACAGCGAACAAGCAACATTATACAACAAAACAGAAACAACACAAACGATTATGAAAACATTCAAGACGCTTGGCCGGCAGATGATGACCTGCATGGCCGCAATGGCACTGACACTGGCCACGGGCACCGCCGCCGTGGCCCAGACACCGGCCGACTGGGAGAAGATGGACGGCGACGTGGTTCTTTACATGGCCAACGACCTGGGCCGAAACGGATACTATGAGCAGAAGCCCGTGGCCGAGCTCATGGGGCGCGTGGCCGAGACCACAGGGCCGGAACTAATCATCGCTGCCGGCGACGTGCACCATTTCGAGGGCGTGGCCTCAGTAAACGACCCGCTGTGGATGACAAACTACGAGCTCATATACTCTCACCCGGAACTCATGCTCGACTGGAACCCGATAATGGGCAACCACGAGTACCGTGGCAACACGCAGGCAGTGATAGACTATTCGAAGGTGAGCAGGCGCTGGGACATGCCTGCCCGCTACTACACCAAGGTGGTCGACGAGGACGGAACAACCGTGCGCATTGTCTTCATCGACACAACGCCGCTCATATCAAAGTACCGCGAGGAAACCGACAAGTACCCCGACGCCGCCAGGCAAGACAACGCCGCACAGCTGGAGTGGCTTGACAACACGCTCAAAAACGCCAAAGAAGACTGGGTGATAGTGGTTGGCCACCACCCGATATACGCCCAGACAAGCAAGGACGACGTGGAACGGCAAGACATGCAGCGCCAGCTTCTGCCCATACTCCACAAGTATGGCAACGTGGCAATATACGCCTGCGGCCACATACACAACTACCAGCACATCAAGATGGCGGGCGACGACATCGACTACGTGGTCAACACGTCGGGCTCTCTGGCCCGCAAGGTCGAGCCAACCACGGGAACCGTGTTCTGCGCGGGGGTCGAAGGATTTTCTGTGATATCCGCCACGAAAAAGCAACTCAACATGTACATGCTCGACAAGACGGGCAAGGCAATACACACCGTGACCAAAAACAAGTGACCGCCGGCCACAACCGAAAATGCGGGGCTGCCACCGAGGCTGCCCCGCATTTGCATTATTGCAGGGCGGAGCAGCGCCCGTCGACGGCCGTTGCCGGCAAGCATCAACCCCAGACACAGCCCGCCGAATGGCAACGGAACGCCCCGCCCAAGCTCGCCCCGACGGCACCGCACAGCCAAACGGCACGTTCGGCAACCTAAAACGGCACGTTCGGCAACCTAAAACGGCACATACGGCACCCCAAAACGGCACATACGGCACCCCAAAACGGCACGTATTGCCAACTGCCTGCATATCAGCGCATTGGCACCATAGCCCGGCCGGCCGGACAATCACGGCCAACACACAAAGAAAAGCCCGTGCATTTGCTTCTGCGGAGTCTCCTCCCCGCCACAAACGCACGGACTTCCGGGCTTAAATTCAGATTATAAAGAAAAGAGTAAATATAATACGCCTCTTCGTCGAACATATCCCATGCTCTCCCAAAAAGCCGGGCCTCGGCTGGCCCGAAATATAGAATTAAAATATCACAAGGTGCTCATCTATTTCTCAATGGCACGTCGCAAAGATACGAAAAAATATTTCAAATCAACACGTTTTTGCCTAAAAATTTTTCTATTTCGCAAATATTTCTCCCTAAAAGCGAGATTTCGGCAGCCAAACACGCATCGTTGGTCGTCACATCGCCGCCATTTCGCCCCATCCTGACGACGCTTGACGCTATATGGCCAGCCCCGCCCACCCCATGGCAACGCCGGCACTGCAACATGGCGGGCCAAAGGGTGCAGTGCATTAAAATTAATGAAAAAGAGGCGTTTCTGCCAAAATAATGCTATTTTTGCAGGCAAAGACGAAGCTACTAAACGCAAACGAAACTAAAATAACGACAATGAAAAGACCCAAGACACTCATGAGCCTGCTGCTCGGCGTAGCATCCGTCATGACGCTCAGCAGCTTCACCGTTGCCGAGTACGACTCAATCAAGGTGGCGGCGCCGTTCCCCATGCCAGCAATAGCCATCTACAACTTCCCGCACAACGACTTCTCGATTGCCGACTACGGCGCAAAGAAGCAGGGTACCGACACCGACGAAAACTGCACCACGGCCAACACCGAGGCGTTCAAGCGGGCAATGCAGGCCTGCAACGAGGCCGGAGGAGGCCGCGTGGTGGTGCCCGACGGGGTATGGCCCTGCGGCCCCATCCACTTCAAGAGCAACTGCGAGCTGCACCTGAGCGACGGTGCCACGGTGCTCTTCTCGTCAGACCCGGAGCGGTTTCTGCCCGCCGTCGAGGTGAGCTGGGAAGGGCTGGAGTGCATGAACTACTCGCCCATGGTGTATGCCTACCAATGCGAGAACATCGCCATCACCGGAGGAGGCAAGCTCACGCCCGACATGACCACATGGAAAACGTGGTTCAGCCGTCCGAAGCCTCACCTCGAGGCCCTCAAGCAGCTCTACGACTGGGGCTACCGGGGCACGCCCGTGGCCCAGCGGCAGGCTGCCGTGGGCCAAAACCACCTGCGCCCGCACATGATTCACTTCAACCAGTGCCGCAACGTGCTGCTCGACGGGTTCAAGATACGCAACTCCCCGTTCTGGACAATACACATGTACCGCTGTGAGGGGGGCGTGGTGCGCAACCTCGATGTGTATGCCCACGGCCACAACAACGACGGAATAGACATCGAGATGACCCGCAACTTCCTGATAGAAGACTGCGTCTTCGACCAGGGAGACGACGGGGTGGTAATCAAGTCGGGCCGCAACCACGACGCATGGCGCATAGGGCGCCCCACAGAAAACATTGTGGTGCGCAACTGCCGCGTGCGCAACGCCCACGGACTGCTCGTGGTTGGCAGCGAGATTTCGGGCGGAATACGCAATGTCTACATGCACGACTGCTCGATGGACGACAAGGTCATCACGCTGTTCTACCTGAAGACCAACCACCGCCGCGGCGCATTCATCGAGAACATCTACATGGAGCGCGTCAGCGCAAACCGCATGCAGCGGGCCTTTGCCGTCGACACCGACGTGCTGTACCAGTGGAAGGACCTCGTGCCAACGTACAAAGACTCCATCACCGCCATAAGGAACATCTTCATGCGCGACGTCAGATGCCATGAGGCCGACGGCATTTACGAGATAAACGGCGACAAACGGCTGCCCGTAAAGAACGTAAACATAGAGAACCTTGAGGTGGACACCGTGCGCAAATACACCACACGGGCTGCCAATGTGGAGGGCCTGAACACAAAGAACATAAAGTGGAAGGCCTTTGCAGGCAAGGAAGACAAGTGAAAAACGCAAGCCGGCGCCCCTGCCTGTGGGCGCCGGCAGCCCGCCGGGCCTGCCGCACGACGGCGTGAGGCGGGCCCGGCACCACGACCAACCATACTTCACAAACTATGAAAAGAACATTATTGGCAATCATGGCCGCCATTGTTGCGGCCGCGGCGGCACATGCCCGGATAAGCACTCCGCCCATACTGTCGTCAGACATGGTGCTCCAGCAGGGGCGCCCGGTGCCCGTGTGGGGCAAGGCAGCCCCGGGCGAGCGCATAACGGTGACCTTCGGGAAGCAGAAAACGAGCACCCGCGCCGCGTCCGACAGCTCGTGGCGCGTCACGCTGAAGCCCATGGCGGCTTCGGCCACGCCGCGCACGCTTACCATAAAAGGCCGCCGCGAGACCATTGAATACACCAACGTGGTGGTGGGCGAGGTGTGGATAGCCGCCGGACAGTCTAACATGCAGTACTCCATGCGCCGCCACAAGGCCTTCGTGCCACCGGCCCACGGTGTCGACTCGGCCATCGTCGAGATGCAGAAACCGGCCAACGCCATGCTGCGCGTCTACGTCTCGGCGCGCAAAGGCCAGCGGCCTTGGGCACCGGCCAGCGGCGAGAGCCTGCCCGACGTGTCGACCGTGGGCTATTACTTCGCCCGTTCGCTGCAGCGGAGCCTCAACGTCCCGGTGGGCATCATCACCGCCGCGCTCGGCGGAACGCACATAGAGACATGGACGCCGCGCGCCGCCTACGAGGCGTCGCCGCTGTTTGCCGCCGAGATGGGGCAGCGAGGGCGCATCGACGGCATAGGCCCGGGGCAGTGGTACGCAACGTTCGTCGAACCGCTCTTGCCGTTTGCCGTGCGAGGCTTTGCCTGGTACCAGGGCGAAAACAACTGCGGCTCGGGCGACAGGCGCTACGCCGACAAGTTCAAAGTGATGGCCGACTGGTGGCGCAAGGCCTTCGACGCCCCCGACGCGCCCTTCTACTATGTGCTGCTGGCGCCCCATGTCTACTCCGACAGGATGCACCGCCACAACCACGGGCCCCAGACGGCAGAGACGCTGCCGCTGTTTCGCGAACAGCAGAAGCGCGCCGGCAAGCTGGCCGGCAACTGCGAGTATGTCTGCATAACCGACCTTGTGGACGACATCCACGACATTCACCCGTCGTACAAATGGACTGTGGGCGCACGCCTGGCCCGCGTGGCCCTGGCCAAGACCTACGGCCACGGTGGCACAGAGTGGTCGGGGCCGCGCTTCAAGGCCGCCCGCGCCGCCGGCGGAAAGCTCACCGTGACCTTCAGCCACTGCGCCGACAGCCTGAGGGCTGCCGACGGGAAGCGCATCGGATGGTTTGAGGTGGCGGGCGACGACGGCATTTTCCACCCCGCCGTGGCCGACATACAGAGCGACAGCACCGTGGTGGCATACAGCGTCGACGTGGCCAGCCCACGCTACGTGCGCTTCGGATGGCACGAGACGGCACAGCCCAACCTCGAAAACTCGGCCGGGCTGCCTGCCGTGCCGTTCGCCGCGATGAAAGCCGGCGACTGAACCGGCCCACGGCGGCAACCACCCCGCGCAACACTCTGGGCCACAACGAGTTGCAAAACGGGCCGTTTGACATTCCCAAACGGCACATATCACAAGGCCAAACAGGCCGTCCGGCATTGCCGGACGGCCTGTTTGGCAACATCCCCCACCCTTCAACGACCGGTGGTCAATGCCACACGCCGGCCACAGGCTGGCCGCACCGGGGGCAGAGGCCGTCGAACCCCGCCGTGTCGACGGCATAGCCGCAGCGCCTGATGAGCGTCGCGCCACACCGGGGGCAAACGGTATCGGCCGCGCCGGGCATGTCGACATTGCCTATATACACATGCCTGATTCCGCAATCGAGCGCCACGCGCCGCGCCTCGACCAGCGTTGCCACCGGCGTGGGCGGCACCCCGGACATGCGGTGGCACGGGAAGAAACGGCTGAAGTGCAGCGGGGCACTGCCGAGGGAGTTGGCCGCGAGCCACCGGCACATGCTGGCCACAAGCCTCATGTCGTCGTTGAAGCCCGGTATCACAAGGTTGGTCACCTCGAGCCAAACGCCCGCGTCGCGCATCATGCAGAGCGTGCGGAGCACGGGGTCGAGCGCGGCGCGGCTCACCCGGCGGTATACCGCATCGGAAAACGACTTCAGGTCTACGTTGGCCGCATCGATCAGCGGCAGCAGCCCGGCCAGCGGCTCACTGCATACGTAGCCTGCCGTGACCAGCACGTTGCGCAGGCCGCGCTGCCGGCACTGCCCGGCGCAATCGCGGGTGTACTCAATGTAGGTGAGCGGCTCGGTGTAAGTGTAGGCCACAATGCCGCACCCGCAGGCCACGGCCATGGCAGCCACGTCGGCGGGCAGCAGTCGCCGCGACGGCACGTCGGCCGGTGCAGCCTGCGATATGGCGTGGTTCTGGCAGTTGAGGCACGCCAGGTTGCAGCCGGCCGCAGCGATAGAGAAGCACTCAGAGCCCGGCATGAAATGCAGCAGCGGCTTCTTCTCAACCGGGTCGGCGCCCAAGGCGCACACCCTGCCGTAGGCCTCGGCCAGCAGGCGGCCGCCGCGGTTCACCCTGTTGCGGCACAGTCCGCGCTGCCCCTCGCCCAGGGTGCACCGGTTGGGGCACAGCAGGCACCTCACCGCCCTGCCCCCGCAACTCTCCCAATATTCGGCCTCGCGCATCGGGAAGCCATCATCCAGCCTTGTCATGGCGCACTCCTCCAGCAGTCAGTCTTCGCCAAACACGTCGGCCTCATACACATACAGCTCGGCGGCGCGCCAGCCGTCCCAGCCCAGTCCGGCCTTGTCGCGCGAGCAGTGGCCCAGAAACTCCTCGCGCGTCCAGCCCGTGTCGGTGGCCACCTGCGGCAGGAACGTGCCCGAGCGGCCGCCCTTCACTATGAGTATGCCATGCCTGCCGAGCTCCACCTCGGCCTCGGAGGCCACGCGGCGCAGGGGCGACAGCACCGACACCTCGATGCTTATGCCCGGCAGCTCGGCGGCGCCGACAGGACTGAAGCGCGGGTCGTCGAAGGCCGCCGCGCGCGCCATTTCGCCCACCGTCTGCCACAACGGCCTGCGCCCCACCAGGTTTCCGATGCAGCCACGCAGCCTGCCGCCGGCGCTAAGCGTCACAAAGGCCCCGCAACGGGCCTTGAGCGCTGGCGTCAGCAGGGCCTCGTCGACGGGCCGGATGCGCCGTCCGGCCAGGCTGTCGGCTATGCTCTGCCTCGCAATGGCAAGCAAAGCAGACTTCTCAGCCCGGGTGAGCGCAAAGCGGCCGTGGCCCAGTGGCTCGCCGGCCGAGGCCCCGCGGCCGACGGCGGCAAAGGCGTGGTAGCCCACCACGCGGGCGGTGTCGCCGTAAGGCGAGTCGCCCGAGTTGCTGTAACCCAGGTGCTCGATGCACAGGTCGGGCCTGCCCTCCATGAGCATGAGCAGCACCGCTATGGGCGACTGGCCGCAGGCGCTGGTGTAAAGGTTGCGCACGCCGCGGCGCGCATTGCCGGCCAAGGCCTCGACAAAGGCGCCTGCCGATGCCGTGAGCACCGCGTCGGCCGTCTGCCTGTCGGCCTCAACGGCGTCGGCATAAGCCGGGTAGTGAGAGAAGTCGCTGCTCACGACAAACAGGTTGGCAGCCGTGAAATACGGGCGCAACGCATCGGCCACACGGCGCAGCTTGCCCATGTCGGCCGTGCCCACGATGAGCGGCACCACCGGCGGCATGCTGTCGAGCCTGACCTGCAGGAACGGCAGTTGGACCTCGAGGCAGTGTTCGCCCTGGTGGGCTTCGGGCAGGAAGTCAAACAGACTGTCGGCCACGGCCAAGCTGCGGCAGACGGCCGTGTCGACAGCCACCCGGCCCAGCGGCGTGGCATAGGCGCCATAGCCGAGCTCAACCGAAACGCCGTCGAAAGCGGCCCGGTGGCTCGGCCCGAGCAGGAAGATGCGCTCGTAGCGCGTGGCGGGCGATATGCGCGCAAAGGCCAGACCGGCCGTCCGGCCGGAAAATACGTAACCGGCATGGGGCGCTATGACGGCCTGCACATCGCCGCGGGCGCTGCAGCCCGCCATGCCGATGAACCCTTCTACCTCGGCCCGCAACGTATCGGCCGCGGCAGGATAAAACTGCCCGGCCACGGCTGCGGGCCTGCACCTTGCCTCGCCTTGAGGCTCGGTGCAACCAATGTTTACAGCCATGATGATCAACAGTATTAACAGTTTCAATAATTTTTGCATGACAACAAGTGTTTGCCGGGCGTCCCTCGGCCACGCCCGGGCCCGCCTGCACTGCCATTGCCAAGGGGGCCGACGGCCGTGGCGGCCTATGGGGCGCGGCGCGGCGGGGGCGCAGGCTGGGCTCAGGCCGGCTTCACCGGCCCACTGACAAAGATACAGAATATTAGGATACGATGTATCGCCCAGCCCGTTTTTTTGTTTCAAAAAGCCTCAGCCCGTCCACGGCCGCGGCGCCTGATGCCGCCAACGGACGTGGTTTCGGCAAATGGCAATGTCAAGAAAATGTAAGAAAATGCCTACGACGGCCGACCGGTGGGGGCCATTGGCCAAAGCCACTGAGGCACAGCCACTTGCGCCCTGTGCCGACATAGCTTTGCAAAACGGCCGCCATGACCGTGCGAAACGGGCCGTACGGCAATGCAAGACGGGCCGTACGGCAGGGCCAAACAGGCTAGACGGCGGGGCCGCCCTGCCAGTGTAAACAAAAGATACCACCGGCATTGCGGCGGGCTCGGGGCTCGACGGCCACAAAAGCCTGCCCATGGCTATAGCCCGGAGGCATATTGGTGATGGCGAACAAGAGCGGTGGGGATGTAAGTTTCTCTTATGGAGAGATGGTATTTTCGCTGCAAAGATACAATTAATCCAATAAACTCACAAATATTTCGACGTCTTTTTTTCGCTTAACGACTATTTTACTAAACAGTAGTTGAGCAAAACGAAGCCAAACATTACTACTATGCCAACCAACGGCCCGGGCATGAAAACACAACCGAATGATGGACGCCACATGCATGAAAGCCACCGGCCACACAGCCCTAACACCCTTTCAGACAACACACAAAAGCCTCAGCAAACTGACTGAAGCAGCCCAACGGCAAACCATAGCGCAACTCTGCCACGGCCAAACACTCGACCCGGGACAAAAACAGCGACAATCTCTCCATAAGAGACGGACATTTTTCAAGCACATGGAACAGCGAGAATAAATATAGTTTCTTATTTAATAATTAATCGTATGAAAAGAAAGTTTATTAGTGCACTGCTTTTCGGAGCCCTCGTCACGGCCTCGACAAGTACGTTCGTTTCTTGTAAAGACTACGATGACGACATCACCGAGCTCCGTGGTCAGATTACAACAAACGCAACAGACCTGTCTTCGCTGGTCGACGAGAAGCTTGGCAATGCCGAAAATGAGATTGCCGCATTGAAAGAACAGGCGTCAAGCCTTGACGAGGCCTACAAGAAGGCCGACCAGGCTCTGAACGACGCCATCATGAACGCGACCAACGACGCACAGGGCTACGCCGAGATTCAGGCACAGCAAGCACAGACCGCTGCCATCGATGCTGCCCGCCAGCTCGTGGAAGAGGCATCGGCCAAACTGCAGGAGGCCTTGGACAAGGCCAACAGCATCATCGACGAGCAGGGCAAGACGGTGGAGGCTCTGCTCAAGGCCGACGAGGAACTGCAGAACGGAATAGACGCTGCAACATCGCGCGCGAACGACGCTTACACACTGGCTGAGCAGGCAAGCAAGAGCGCCGCCGAGGCTTCGCAAGCCGCAAAGGACGCTGCCGACAAGGCAGCCGAGGTGGCCGACGACCTGAAGACCATCAACGAGACGCTGAGCAGTCAGCTCAACGTCATCGAAGGCTCGCTCAAAGAGGTGAAAGAGACGGCCGAAGACGCTGCGTCGAGGATAACGGCCCAGGAGAACGCATTGGATGCCCTTGAAAAGAGCAACAGCGACGCGCTCGAGGCACTCGGAGCCGAAGACGACGCGCTCAGGCAGCTTATCGAAGCCAACCAGACGAAGATAGACGACCTGAGGAAAGAGCTCGAACCGCTGAAGACCGCTGCCGACGAAGCCCTGGCAAGCGCCAAGGAATACACAGACAAGAAGGTGGAAGAGGCACTTGGCGGCATAAGCTCTGTAGGCACGGCCATAGAGGATCTGAAGAAGGAGTATGCTGCAGCCGACGAACTGATAAAGGATGATGTAAGCAGCCTTAAGACAACGGTCGAAGGCATCGAGGATGACCTCAAGGTGGTCAACGTCAAGCTGGCCAACATCAACAGCCTGCTCAACTTCAACGTCAACAATCTCATCACGGGAATAATCTATCAGGATGCCACCGAATACAACGTGTTTGCAAAGGTGGGCACGGCCGGGGCAGTGTTCGCCAAGGACGACGCCGAGAAGAAGACGGCCATATTCCCCTACGAGGGCTATAGCGGATATGCAAAGCTGACCGTGGGCCACTACAACATACAGGAGTATGCCGGCGAGATATACGCCACGGTAAACCCGACCGACATCGATGCGTCGACAGCCGTAATCAACCTTGAGAACAGCCTGGGCGACCGCAACACCATATACAGCCTCGGCGTGGCCAAGCCGGCAGAAGGACACCTCATCGAAACGCGCGCCACGACGTCGAAGAACGGACTGTGGAAACTGCCAGTGAACAGTATCACGTCGTCTACCGACGACCCGACGAAGCGCGTGGAAGCCAAGGCTCTCTATGCACTGACCACCAATTATGAGCAGGACACGCTCGACGCAGAGGGCAATATTGTGAAGATACAGAAGAAGATATACTCTCACTATGCCATCAACAAGGTGCCGCAGGCCGCCACGGCAGCCTCAAGCATCGACATGGACGTGATTGGCCATGGCGACAACCTTGACAACAACCCGGCCCAAGGCATCGACATCCAGTTCTCGGCACTTAACGGCGAGCTGAGGCTGAGCACCAACGGGAAGCGCGTTTACAAGAAGTTCGTAGAGTGCGTAAGCGTGGTCAACAGCGAGGGCAAGCCCCTGGCCGACGGCGTGAAGACGTTCAACGAAGCCAACAGCCAGCTGTACACCATACTCGCCGCCAACGACTATGGCAAGGAAGACACCATAAACGTGACCTGCCCGGAGAGCTACAAGAACTACACCGTGACGCTGCGCTACTACATCTGGAACTACAACGGATCGGTGAGCGCCATCGACAAGAAGCTGGTATTCAACCAGACGCTGTGGGGACAGGACAACACCTCGCTCACAATGGCCCCGACGGGCTCGTCAACACAGGCCGTATACTCTGACGACTTCGGCAAGTTCGCATTCGTCAACGGCGAGAAGAGCTCCAACGGAACTACCTGGAGCCAGGAGGCTTACTATGTGGAGGCTACAGTGGGCAACGACGACGCCGACATAAAAGGTGCAGTAATCAACCTCAACAGCGCCGACAAGAGCACCAATTACGAGGCTGTCACGGTAGGGGCCGCAAGGAGAGCGCTCAACACTTCGACACTCGACAAGATCAAGCAGCTGCAACTGTCGTACGACCCGAGCACGCTCGAGCTCGACCACGAGTACAACATCACACTGACGTTCTTCGACCGCAACGGCTTCAAGGTGAACATTGTGAACATCAGCTTCACCATGACCGTACCGACAGGTAAACCAAGCCCATGGCACATCGAGGCTGCATTCGACACCGAGGACAAGCTCACCATCGCATGGGCCACACCCGACAAGAACGACGCAACCAACACAACGGGATGGTACGACCTCAGCGGCTCGTTCTACCAGATTGACAACGGATTCCCCACAGCAGGCGACCCGTACTCATTCAAGCTCAACGACAGCGAGTCGTATGCACCGGGCGAGGCCAACCACAAGTTCTTGCCAACGCAGATGCCGGCTGCATCCAACTACGTGATGTATGTGCCCAACGCCGCCATCAACCAAAAGGCTAACGAGGAGCACACCTACACGATGACAGGCGGAATAATGTTCTACGGACTACCAAACCTCATCAGCTACAATGGTGAAGGCGGATTCGCCGACGAATTCCAGATTAAGTTCCTCTCGCCGATACGATATGCCATCCTCGGAACAAAGGACTACATACCCGGCAAGACCTACGAAGGAATGCAGAACGACGAAATCAGCGTTGACTACCGCCAGAGCGTGACGATAAACAACTCTTACTTCAACGCCCTCGACCCGAAGGAGGCAACGGCAACACGCGTAAACTTCTTCGAGAACAGAGACGCCCGCATCGCCAACACAAGCATCGAGTTCGCCAAGGCTGACTACAGCAACAACGCGTTGTTCAAGGAAATAAAGAGCAATGGCGACGGTACTTACACCCTGGTGACCGACGACAAGGTTTCGATGGTGAAGGATACGGATGTCGACTTCAAGCTCACTGTCACCGACGTATGGGGTGCCGTGACCGAATATACATTCACCGTGACTGTCAAGGCCAACATGTAACAATGCGGCCTTTGGCTCACTGACATCACAAAAGGAGGGGATGGGTTGCTCGGACGAAGCCCCATCCTCTCTTTTAAATAACACTCTTGACTTATGAGAAATGCATTCATGATCGTGGCTTTGACGGCCATGGTACTTGCCGGATGCTCACAGAAGCGCAGCAACGACGCGGCCCGCAGGAAGGCCGCAACCATAAAAGACCCTACGGTATACGCCAGGATTGAGTCTACCGGCAACGACAGCATAAGCGTGGTCCTGCTGGCAGACAGCAGTCTGATTACGGTTGGCGTGGCCAACGCCGCCGAGCACAAGGCCATCGCCGGCGAACTGACACTGGGCGACACGCTCGCCATGGTGCTCGACGACGGCGGACGGAGCATGGTGGCAGGGGTCAACGTGTCGCAACTCGTCGGGCTGTGGCTCTGCGACGACGGCAGCGGCAACGGACTACGGCTGGCGCCCGACGGCGCCGCAAGCTCGGTGGGAACCGGGAAGCTCACTCTCAGGACGTGGCGGATAGCCAACGGAAGGCTGGTGCTTACCTACATCATGCCCGACGGAACCGACTACACCGAAAAACCGGCACGCACCCGAATAGTGCTTCTCGCCTCCGACAGCCTCAGGATAGAGGTGAACGACACGGTGATAGGCTACACCCGCTCATCGGGATTGCTCACTATATGACAGAAAGCCAACGGAGCCGTAGACCTAAATGCACCGGCCGGCAAGGGAAATGATAATGACTTTTCATACCACTCAAAGAAATCTAACGCGTAATCACATTAATAATTGTATGTAATCCGATTGTACCAGGGTAACAACACAAAACATATAGAGTACATTTAAGAGGAGATGGCACCACCGCCGGCGGGCGGAGCATGGTGCCATTTTTTGCGTCCTGGAGCGCCCCCGGCACCTTTCCGCCACGCTACCGCAAGCAACGCAAACCGCGACAGGGGCGTTTGCAAAGTTTTGCACGACGGATTTGCGTGTGCAAATTTTATTGATTAACTTTGCAATCAATAAGTACAATCAGGAACAAACAAAAACACTTGCCCATGCAATACATCATTTATCCACCGAAAAAGCTCAACGCCACGATAACACTGCCGGCATCGAAGAGCATCAGCAACAGGGCACTCATCATACACGCACTGGCCGGAGGCGGGCCAATGCCCGAAAACCTGTCGGACTGCGACGACACCGAGGTCATAGTAAAGGCACTGAACGACATGCCTGAAGTGATTGACATAAAGGCGGCAGGCACGGCAATGAGGTTCATGACGGCCTTCCTTGCCGTGACACCGGGCATACACACCATAACGGGAACGGAGCGGATGCTCCACAGGCCCATAGGGGTGCTCGTGGATGCACTGCGCTACATAGGCGCCGAAATAGAGTATGCGGGCGAAGAAGGCTACCCCCCGCTGCGAATAACGGGCAAGCGGCTCGACGGAGGCCCGCTGGTAATAGCCGGCAACGTGAGCTCGCAATACATCTCGGCGCTGCTCATGATCGGGCCCGTGCTGCGCGGAGGGCTCGAGCTGAGGCTCACCGGCGAGATAATATCACGCCCGTACATCGACCTGACGCTGTGGCTGATGAATGCCTACGGGGCAGAGGCCGAGTGGAACGACATAGATACGATAACTGTAAAGCCCAAGCCCTACACCGGGCGGAGGTGGCTAATAGAGAACGATTGGAGCGCCGCCTCATACTGGTATGAGATGATGGCGCTGAGCAACAACCGCGACGACGAGCTGGCACTGGCCGGGCTGGCCGACGGGAGCATGCAGGGCGACTCGTCGGCGCGCTACATATTCAGCCTGCTGGGGGTGAAGACAACATTCGACTGCACCGAGCAGGGACTGCCAACGACCATCCGGCTGAGGCACACCGGGCACAGGCTGCCACGGCTGGAGTACGACTTCGTCAACTCGCCCGACATGGCCCAGACCTTCGTGGCGTGCTGCGCGGCCATGGACATCAAGTTCCGCTTCACCGGACTACAGACACTCAAGATTAAGGAAACGGACAGGATAGAGGCCCTGAAGACCGAGATGCGCAAGCTGGGCTACGTGCTGCACGACGTCGAAGGACGCGAGCTGACATGGAAGGGCGAGAGATGCGAGGCACAAACACACCCCGCCATCGACACATACGACGACCACCGCATGGCAATGGCATTCGCGCCGCTGGCCATGCGCCACCCGGGGCTTCGGATAAACAACCCCGAGGTGGTGTCAAAGTCGTACCCTCACTTCTGGGACGACCTGCGCCGCGCCGGATATACCGTCGAGGAGGCCGGGCAGGAAGCATGATACTGGAATACTCATTTGTACAGAACGCTCTGCTGGGCAGCCTGCTCGCCAGCATAGCCTGCGGCCTTGTGGGCACCTATATCGTATCCCGCAGGCTCGTTCTCATAAGCGGCGGCATCACACATGCATCGTTTGGCGGCATTGGGCTGGGCGTTTACTTCGGCGTCAACCCCATTCTGGCAGCCATGGCCTTTGCCGTGGCGAGCGCGTGCGGCGTGCAATGGATGTCTGCACGGGGGCGGATACGCGAAGACTCGGCCATCGCCGTGTTCTGGACGTTCGGCATGAGCCTTGGCATAATATTCAGTTTCATGACCCCGGGCTTCGTGGCCGACCTCTCGTCTTACCTCTTCGGCAGCATACTGGCCATCGGACCGGGCGACCTTTGGGTGCTCGGCATCGTCGCGGCGGCCGTCGTGGCCACGTTCGCCCTGCTCATGCGCACCATTGTCTGCACCGCGTTCGACCCTGTGTTCGCCCGTTCGCTACGGCTGCCCGTGCCGGCCATCGAGTACATCATGATGGCACTGACAGCCATGACCATAGTGGCCACGCTCAGGCTTGTGGGCATCGTGCTCGCCATAAGCCTGCTGACAATGCCCCAACTCACCGCCGGCATATTCACCTACAGCTTTCCGCGCATGGCCACACTGAGCATTCTGTTCGGCATGGCATACTGCGCTGGCGGCCTGGCCGTCTCGTATTGGCTCAACGTACCGTCGGGAGCATCAATAATATTCGTGTCAATCATCATTTATGCAGCCCTGAAGACAATAAAAACGGCAGCGGCAAAGTTTATGTAATATAGTGAGAACATCTGCCAACCGACATATCGCCATAGTGCTTTCCGCCATCGCTATAATGATGGCGGCAGGGTGTTCCACGAAGAAAAACACAGCCAACACACGATGGTGGCACTCGTTCACCGCCCGCTACAACACCTACTACAACGGCAGCCAGGCCTATATCGAGGGCTCGCTCGAGAAAGAAAACGGCAACAAAGACAACTTCACGGAAATCATTCCGCTATATACCGTGGGCAACAAAGCCAGCCGAGAGCTGGGCAAAGGCAACTTCGACAGAGCCATAGAAAAGTCGGAGAAAGCCATAAAACAGCACAGCATAAAGCGCAGGCCCACATGGAACAAAAGCCGGCGCAAGACCGCAAAGGACATAGAATGGCTCAACCGAAAGGAATACAACCCCTTCCTGTGGAAGGCATGGCTGCTAATGGGCAAGTCGCAATTCCAGAAAGGAGAGTTCGACGAAGCCGCCGCAACGTTCTCATACATGTCGCGCCTGTACGCCACACAGCCGCAGATAAACGGCATAGCAAGGGCGTGGCTCGCCAAATGCTACACCGAGCTCGATTGGCTTTACGACGCCGAAGACGTGATAACGAAGATGAAGCGCGACACCATGCACTACAAGGCCGTGAAAGAGTGGGACTACACCTATGCCGACTACTACATACGGAGCAAGCAATACGACGAGGCCGTGAAATACCTTGCCAAGGTCATCAAGCACGAACGGCGCAAGAAGCAGAAAGCCCGCGAGTGGTTTCTGATGGGACAGCTGCAGACCCGGCTCGGCAACAGGCAGGCGGCATACAAGGCTTACGGCAAGGTGGTGAGGCAGAACCCGCCTTACGAAGTGGAGTTCAACGCCCGCATAGCCCAGACCGAGGTCATGGCAGGGGGCCGTTCGAAGCAAATGATAAAGCGGCTGCGCCGAATGGCCAAGTCGGACAAGAACAAAGACTACCTCGACCAGGTGTACTACGCCATCGGCAACATCTACCTGGCCGGGCAAGACACGCTGAACGCCATCTCGGCGTACGAGCGAGGCAACAAGGAATCGACCCGCAGCGGCATCGAAAAGGGCGTGCTGCTGCTGAAACTCGGCGACCTCTACTGGGCCAGGGAGAAGTACAACGACGCCCAGAGGTGCTACGGCGAGGCCATCGGGCTGCTCGACAAGGACAGGCCCGACTACGCGCTGCTGTCTAAACGGTCGGAGGTGCTCGACGAACTGGTGCCGTTCACCGACGCCGTCTACCTGCAAGACTCGCTCCAAGTGCTCGCAAAACTGCCCGAGGCCGAGCGCAACAAGGCCATAGACAGGGTGATAGAAGAGCTCAAGAAGAAGGAAGAGGAGGAGAAGCGGGCCGCACAGGAGGCCGCCGCCGAGCAGCAACTGCAACAACAGGGCGCCGTGGGCAACCAGCTGGCCGGCAACAGGCTGACGACGACACAGCAACAGAAGGGAGGCACCTGGTACTTCTACAACCCCATGACCGTCAACCAAGGCAAGGCCGCATTCCAGAAACAGTGGGGCAAGCGTGAGAATGTAGACAACTGGCAACGTATAAACCAGACGGTGGTGAACCTTGCGGCCGGCGAGCAACCAGCCGACTCGGTGGCGGCAAACGCCGAAGGCGGAATGGCCGCCACCGACGGGGCACCAACCGACAGCACCGCCGCCGATGGCGCTCCGGCCGACTCTGCCGCCAACGACCCGCACACACGGGAATACTACCTGGCGCAAATACCGTTTACAGAAGAGCAGAAAGCCGAGAGCGACAACATAATAAAGGACGGCCTTTTCAACTCGGGCGTCATCTTCAAAGACAAGCTCGACAACCTGAAGCTGAGCGAGAAAGCGCTCACCAGGCTCACTTCGCAATACCAAGACTACGAGAAAAACGACGAGGCTTGGTACCACCTGTTCCTGCTTTACTCTCGCCTTGGCAACAAGGCCATGGCCGACAACTGCCTCGAAAGGCTGAAGGCCGACTTTCCGAACAGCAATTGGACAACGCTGCTGAGCGACCCCTACTTTGCCGAAAACGCCAAGTTCGGCGTACACATAGAAGACTCTATATACGCAGCCACGTATGAAGCCTTCAAGGCCGACCGCTTCGGCGAGGTCAAGGCCAACGCGAAGATCTCGGCAGAGCGGTTCCCTCTGGGTGCCAACCGACCCAAGTTCATATTCATCGAAGGCCTGGGCATGCTCAACGAGGGCGATGCCGATGCGTGCGTGGCCAACATGAAGAAGGTGGTGGAGGAATACCCGAAGAGCGAAGTGGCCGAGATGGCCGGCATGATAATAAAGGGCGTTCAGGCCGGAAGGGCGCTCCACGGCGGCAAGTTTGACATAGGCGATATATGGTCGCGCCGAGGCGTGACCCTGGCAGAGACCGACTCGACGGCCAACGACACGCTAAGCATGGAGCGATTCACGGGCTTTGTGTTCCTGCTGGCATACCAGCCCGACTCTGTCGACGCCAACCAGCTGCTCTACGACATGGCCAAATACAACTTCTCAAACTTCCTCGTGCGCAACTTCGACATTGCCGTCGACCAGGACAACGGCATCTGCAGGCTGATGATAAGCGGTTTCCTGAGCTACGACGAGGCCCTGCAGTATGCCCGCCACCTGTATGCCGACCCGGCCATGGCCGCCAAGGTGAAAGGCTGCAGGAGAATCATCATCAGCCAGGAAAACCTCAAGCTGCTCGGCACGAAGTACAGCTACAACGAGTATGAGAAGTTCTTTGAAGACGCGCTCGCGCCCATCAGCATAAGCAAGGAGCAACTTCTAAACATGCCCGAGAGCGTTGAGCAAGAGAAAGAGCCCGAAAGCGACAGCGCCGAAGGGCAGCAACAAGAAGACATCATTAACAACAACGAACCGCAATACGACGGCGGCTTCGACTTTGGAGACGACTTTTACCAATGAGCAACGGACTGTTACTTTGGGCCGACGACGAGATAGAGCTGCTCAAGGCCCACATACTTTTCCTCGAGAAGAAAGGATACGAGGTGGTGACGGTGACCAACGGCACCGACGCCATCGACCAATGCCGCACGCAAAACTTCGACCTCGTGCTGCTCGACGAGATGATGCCCGGCCTCAGCGGGCTCGAAACGCTGCAGAAAATAAAGGAAATCATGCCCGCCGTGCCGGTGGTCATGGTCACCAAGAGCGAAGAGGAGAACATCATGGACCAGGCCATCGGCTCGAAGATAGCCGACTACCTGATAAAGCCGGTCAACCCCAACCAGATTCTGCTGACGCTGAAGAAGAACATACACCGCAAGGAAATAGTGGCCGAAGTGACGCAAAGCGGCTACCAGCAAGACTTCAGCCAGATATCGATGCAGATTGGCATGTGCCGGAGCCACACCGACTGGACGGAGCTGTACAAGCGGCTCGTGAGGTGGGAACTGGAGCTTAGCGGCACCGACAGCAACATGACCGAGATGCTGCAGATGCAGAAAGAAGAGGCCAACAACGCCTTCGCCAAGTTCATCAAGGGCAACTATGCCGGATGGATAGCATCGCTCACGCCCGGGGCCACGGCCGAAGGGCGCCCCACGCTGAGCCCCGAGGTGTTCAAGCGCAAGGTGTTCCCACTGCTCGACAAGGGCGAGAAGGTGTTCATGGTGGTCATCGACAACTTCCGCTACGACCAGTGGCGCATCATAGCCAGGGAGCTGGGCGACCTCTTCGACATCGACGAAGACCTCTACTTCAGCATACTGCCCACGGCCACACAGTACGCACGCAACGCCATCTTCAGCGGACTCATGCCCAACAAGATTGCGAAAATGTTTCCCGAACTGTGGGTCGACGAAGACGAGGAGGAAGGCAAGAACCTCAACGAGGGCCCGCTCATAAAGACGCAACTGGAGCGGTACCGCCGCCACGACACGTTCTCGTATACGAAAATCAACGACTCGGCCGGTGCCGAGAAGTTCATGCAGAAGTTCAACCAGCTGGGGCACAACGCGCTGAACGTGGTTGTGTTCAACTTCATCGACATGCTGAGCCACGCCCGCACCGAGTCGAAGATGGTGCGCGAACTGGCCAGCAACGAGTCGGCCTACCGCAGCATAACGCTCAGCTGGTTCCGCCACTCGGTCATATCCGAGCTGTTCAAGCAACTGGCACAAACCAATTGCCGGGTCGTGGTCACCACCGACCACGGCTCGATACGCGTCAGCAAGCCGGTGAAGATTGTGGGCGACCGCAACACCAACACCAACCTGAGATACAAGCTCGGCAAAAACCTGGGCTACTCCGACAAAGACCTGTTCACCATTAAGGAGCCCGCCAAGGTGCAACTGCCCGCGCCCAACCTGAGCACGAGCTACGTCTTTGCCACCGGCAACTCCTTTTTTGCATACCCGAACAACTACAACTATTACGTCTCTTACTACAAAGACACCTTCCAGCACGGTGGTATTTCGATGGAAGAGATGATCATACCGATAATAACAATGACTGGAAAAAAAAGATAAGATGGAAATAAGAATAGACAGACTTGAGGACATACGCAATGCCGCAAGGCAGTTTGTTGACAACATGGGCAACGGCAACGTGTTTGCCTTCTACGGAAAGATGGGGGCGGGAAAGACCACTTTCATCAAGGCCGTGTGCGAGGAACTGGGAGTGGACGACGTGATTACCTCGCCCACATTTGCCATAGTAAACGAATACAGGGCCGAACCTTCGGGCGAGCTAATATACCATTTCGACTTCTACCGGATAAAGAAGATTGAAGAGGTTTACGACATGGGCTACGAAGACTATTTCTACAGCGGGGCACTGTGCTTCATCGAGTGGCCCGAGCTGATAGAGGAGCTGCTGCCGGGCGACGCCACCTGCGTGAGGATTGAAGAGAAGGAAGACGGCAGCCGCACGGTAACGTTCTGACCGAAGGCGGGGCGCAGCCGCGCCAACTCCAGGCAAAGGCAACCCTACGGAGTGCATCCAGAATGCACCGTGGGGTTGCCTTTCTGTTTCACCAATGCGAAAAAAGCACACGGAAGGCCTTCGGCGGCCATGGCGGCACAAGCCCAATGCTACCACATGGCGGCGCCACCGCGCGCAAATCCGGCTATCCGGCCAAGCAGGTCGGCCTCGTTGCGACTCATAGCGCTGCAGAAACCGGCAAAGCTGCCGGCATCTTGCGCTATGGCCATGCCCAGTTTGCATAGCCTGCCGGCGGTGTCCTTTATGGCGCAAACGTCTTCCGACATCGTGCCGGGGTGAGGATAGAGCAGCATGCCGCGGGTCGAGCCGAAACGGTACATATACGTTATGGTCTTGTAATATATGGCTGTTGCCTGCGTCGAATCCTCGCCGTAAGCCCTCTTGCCGGCCAGCGGAACATACTTGGCGTCGGCCACCACGCACGGTTGGGTGCGGCTCATGAAGTCGGGATATATGGGTTGGAACCCGTCGAACAGGTACTGCCTGTGGCGCCCGGTGCGGTTTTCGGGGTGGATGAAGCCTCCGGCCAGCACCGTGGCCAGATATTCCTCCCACAGCCACGCGCCGTCGAACAGCAACCCGCCCACCCTGTCGTCACTGCTGCCATAGGCCATGCGGTCGCCGGCCAGTATGCGCAGGCACAGGCGCTGCAGCGTGCGGTAACCGGTGAAAAAGGGGTGTGACAGCGGCTTGAGGTTGGCCTCCACCACCCGCCGCAGCCCACGCGGGCTGTATGTGGGCCGGGTGATGTGGAACACCGTGTCTATAATGCTCCTCGTCTGGCTGTCGGCCGCAAGCAAGGCCCGCGCCAACGGCTTGGCCTTCAGGTGCTCGATGGTGTGCCTTACAAGCTGCATGAGGCTGTTGTCGGCGCTGTATTCGCGCATGGTGTAGGCCACGCTGCCCCTGAACGGCATGTTGGTGCGCAGGTGGCGCGCCATGTCTATGCGCCCCTTGACACCCGCGTCGTTGCACTGCCGGCCCACGTACGCCCTGTAGACGCCCTGGGCCCAGGCCCGCCTGAGGCAGCAGGGAAACAGGCAGTCAAGATAGTCAATCATGCCTAAGCCGCCTGCCGACTGGTCGAAATCGAGCATGTTGGCGTCAAACACCCTGCCCAGCATGTAATGAAGGAAATAGTCGGAGGCATCGTCGCGGGCAAAGCGCGACCTTATGTTCAGCCTCGTGGCATTGCGCCCCACGAAGCCCATAACATTGGCCGTGGCAAGGCGGCCGCCGCCAATGGTGAACACGGGCATGCCGCCAATGCCGTCGCGACTGTCGGAAAGGTCGTCGGGAAAGACGAGCAGGCCCGGGTTGCGCTCGCAAAGCTCGGCCAACGGCACGTTGCCAATGGCCTCGAGGTCGGCCAGGCACCCGACCGGCACCTCCATACTGCCGCCGTTGTTGTCGGTGGTATACAGCCTCTCCATTGCCCTCTCAGCCCTTTCCGCCATCCATGAACGCCGTGCGCAAGGCCTCGAGCTTGGCGTCGGCCGCAGGCAGTCCGCGCAGATACTCCCTGAGCAGCGGCTCTATCCTGAAGCGCCACACGCCCTTGATGTCGGTGTCGGGGCGCCCGTCGGTGCCCAGAAAGTAGGCCCCGCCCACATGGTAGGCACTGCCCAGGCCTTCGGTTTCGGAGATGGCATCGTTAAGCCGCCCCATCCTTTCGGCCACGTCGGCCGGCAACCTCATGTTGACGGCGCTTTCCCCGGCCGTCACTTCCACCCACGCAAAGCGCCGGCGCATGGCAAAGTCGAAGCTCTCGACGCTTCGGTCTATGTCGTTCATGGTGCCAATGATGTAAACGTTGGCCGGAACATAGAACTGTTCGCTGCCCTCGTGCATGTTGGCATACTGCGTGGCCACGGCGCCGCGCGGGCCCCGGTAGCCCGGGTCGATGGAAAAGAAGAGCTCTCCGAACACCTTCGACACCTCGCCGCGGTTTATCTCGTCTATCACAAACACATATTTCCTGTCGGCCATGTCGGCCTTGTATTCCGGCACACCATAGTTGTCTTTCAGGTGCTGCAGTATGTTGCTCACGTATGCCATGTTGTAAATGCCGTCCTTGCGGCCTCCGTAGAGCCGCTTTATCGAGTCGATGTTGGCCGGGAAGTCGCGCCCCTCGGCAGCCTCGCTCTTGTCGGAGCGCACCCTGAACGTGACCCCGCCGCGGTAAGCCACCGAGAATTCGTAGCCACTCTTGTTCTTCACCTTGACGGGCGTTTCGCTGCAGTCGTCCTTGAATCGCTCTATGGCCTCATCAAGGCGGGCCATGCTCCCCTTCTCCATGGCCTTGCGGCAAAACTGCTTGAACACTCCGTCGCGCAACTCGAAGCCCACGTTTCCGTTGTCGTCAGACTGCACGGGGCGCAGCCCTTCCACAAAGTCGGTGTAGTCGTATGAGGGATGGAACTGCACAAAGCCAAACTGCCCGCTGGCCGCGAGCTGCTCGTCGGTGTCCACTCCCACCAGCTTCATTGCCATGCGGCGCGCAAGATATGTCTTGCCCGTGCCCGGGGGGCCGGTGAGCACCATGTTTTTCACCCTCTCGAGCATCTGTGCCTTCTCTTCGATATAATTGTCCATAAGGTATTGTTTGTTGTCTTTGTCCCGCAGATATTCAAGCAATTGCCACGGGTAAGTCACTATGTCCATTGGGTCGGCGGGCTGCAGTGCATCGCAAAACAGGCGCGTGATGTTGTAGCTGTTGGCAAACCAGTCGCCCTTCCTGTACTCGGGCAGCCTGTCGCTGACGTAGCGGCCCAACAGCATGTACAGCTCCTCGAGCTGATGCTCGGCCACGATAGAGCACAAGAGCCTTGGCTGCAGGCCGGCCACAAGGCGGTTGGTGGCCGCCCGCAGGTCTTGCGCTGTATGCGCGCGCACCACTTTCTTCAACTGCCTGTATGCCTCCCACTGCGGCTCGTCCTGGTGTTCGGCTATAGCCTTGAGCAGCGGCGCCACCTCGTGCCATGCGCTTTTGAGCCGTGCCCGGTCGTCGCGGGTGAAGTATTTCTGGGCGACGCTGGCCACACACTGGCCTTGGGAGCGCTCAAAATACTCGTAGAACACGCCCTTGTCCCAATCTTCCCACCGCTTGCCGGCCTGTGCCTCGGCAACAAACCGCGGCACGAAGCTCACGTAAGAGTCGTGCCATTGGCGGTATACCTCAATACGGCCGCACAACTGCCTCAACGATTCCTTCTCCATACACCACATTCAATGATAATTCAAAAAGCCGCGCCCTCGGCATTGTCAGAGCCACCGGACCTGGCCTCCGGGGCTGTCCGAATCGGGCGAGCCGGCCGCTGCAAAGCAACCGGCAAGCGCCGTTGCCGCCCGCAATACGCCTTTCTGTCTGATGCCACTGTTTGCCTTGGCCATATACTGCCAAGTTGTCTGCCCCCGACATCCGGGCAGCAACCCCCGGCAGGCCGCGACCTGAGCCGCTGGCACCGATTGCCTTTGAAAATGGAAATGCACTTCAAACGAGTGCAATGTGAGCTTGCTCACTGATTGCCGAGTGCAGCTTGTATTATGCAAAGATATACATAATAATCTCTCCGGCCAAGCGTTTTGACATAAAAGCCTATGCCCGCCCCTGCCGAACGGGCCGTTTGGCAGGGCAATACGGGCCGTTCGGCGGTGCAATACGGCATGTTTCAGGATGCAAAACGGCACCTATGGGCAACACACTGGCAACCAACCGTTTAGCAACACCCATTTTCTTCCGTTACGATATGGCCAAAGGCATTGCCGGCGGACTTGCTTGCACATTGCCCAGACAGCCACCGGCACAAAACGGCAGCGGTGGCACACGACCATCGCAGGTCGTGAGCCACCGCCCCGTTTGCCATTCGCCGAAGCCTGCAGGCAGCGTTACCAGCCGGCCACCGGCGGCGTAGGTCAATCCAGGTTTTGCTCCTGGAAGTCCATGTCGGCCTGCACCACGAAGAACACCTCGGCCGGATCGAAGTCGCCTCGGCCCTCTTCCGATGCCTTGGCACACACATAGTCGGCCACCTTCTGCAGGTCGATGTCCACGTAACCCTCCTCGTCGGCGTCGGCCTCAAGCACTCCGCTCTCAAAGTAATAGTCAACGATGGTGTCCATCATGTAGCGCAGGTCGGCCTCGCTGTACTTCTCTTTCAGGTCGGCGGGCAGCACGTCGAGAATGTATTCCACCTCGCGCGCGTTCTCTTCATCGTCGAGCCGCAGCTCTTCCTCAAAGTCGGCCATGGCCGTTTAGAGCAAAGATTGGAACTTCTCGTCGAGCTTCTGCTTCGACACAGCGCCCACGATCTTGTCTACTACCTGCCCGCCCTTGAAGAACAACAGTGTCGGTATGTTGCGTATGCCGAACTCGGCGGCAATGTCTTCGCACTCTTCAACGTCGCACTTGCCCACGTTGAGCTTGCCGTCATACTCCTTGGCCAGCTCTTCAACGATAGGTGCTATCATGCGGCATGGGCCGCACCATGTTGCCCAGAAGTCAACGACCAAAGGCAGTTCGCCATTCTTCAGCGACTCGAAATTCTCGTTTGTGATTTTTACTTCCATTGTCTCTTTCGTTTATATTGTTAATGTCTTGAATTGATTCACATGCTATCCCGACAGCAAAAGACATGCCACAAATGGCGCCCTTGGCCCTCCGCCCTGTCAGTTTATCTTGTAATCAAGCGCCGGGGTTTGCTCTATGTAAGCTATGAGGTTGCGTTTCACGTCGACGGTGCGGTTCTGGCTGCGCAACAGCACGTGGTTTTTCCCCCTCGAGTCGTGCAGCCTGAAGAAGAGCTTTGTCTGCCCCGGGTTGTCGCAAATTATCTCGTTGAGCTCCTCGACCACCTTCTCGTCGAGCAAGTCGGCGCTGAGCGAGATGGTAATCCTGTCGATGGCCTTGTCCTTTATGGTCTGCAGGTATTCGATGTTCTGTATGCGCAGGTCGAAAAACTTGCTGTCGCGGTATCGCTGCTGGCACTTTGCCGTTATGTATACGGCGCACCCTTCCTTGAACATGCCGCTCCACCGGCCCCACTCTTCGCCGAACATGGCGAGCTCGCCGCTTCCGGCAAAGTCTTCGATGGTGACGAAGCCGCAGGGCTTTCCCGTCTTTGTGAACTTCGACTTTATGGCCGTAACGATGCCCCCAATGACCACCGACTCACGCCCGGACAGCGCCGACACGTCGGCAAGCTCGGAGCAATGGGTGTTGCAAAGGTTGTCGAGCACAATCTTGTATTCATCGAGCGGATGGGCCGAGAGGTAAATGCCGACGAGGTCGCGCTCGCGGTTCAGCCTCTCGATGTCGCTCCATCGCTCGCCCTTTATTATGGGCGGGGTGGCTATGGCCACCTCGTTGTCGCCGCCGAAGAGCGAGTTGCGCATCTGCATCTGCTCCGCCTGGTATGTCTGTCCGTAGCGCACGAGCGTGTCGATGAACGCCTCGCCCTTGGCGTTGGTGGCAAAGAAGTCTTCGCGCTTCATTGCCCCGAAGCCGTCGAACGCCCCGCTGAGCACGAGCGACTCAACCCCCTTGCGGTTGACGGCGCCAAGGTTGACACGCTGCATGAAGTCGAACACGTCTTTGTAAGGCCCGTTCTTCTCACGCTCGTCGATGATGGCGTCGGCCGCCGCGCCGCCCACGCCCTTGATGGCGCTTATGCCGAAGCGTATCTCGCCCTTCTTGTTGGCGCTGAATTTCTGGCGGCTCTCGTTGACGTCGGGGCCCAGCGTGGGTATGCCCATGGCCCGGCACTCGTCCATGAGCTTTGTTATTTCGGTTATGTTGTCGAGGTTTCGGCTCATCACGGCAGCCATGTACTCCGCCGGGTGGTGGGCCTTGAGGTAGGCAGTCTGGTAAGACACCCATGAGTAACAGGTGGCGTGGCTCTTGTTGAAGGCGTACGAGGCAAACTTCTCCCAGTCAGACCATATCTTCTCGAGCACCTTGGGGTCGTGGCCGTTGGCCTTTCCGCCTTCGATGAACTTTGGCTTCATCGCGTCGACTATGGCCTTCTTCTTCTTGCCCATGGCCTTGCGCAGCGCGTCGCTCTCGCCTCTGGTGAAGTTGGCGAGCTGCCGCGAGAGCAGCATGACCTGCTCCTGGTAGACCGTTATGCCGTATGTGTCCTTGAGATATTTCTCCATGCAGGGTATGTCATACCTTATTTCCTCCTTCCCGTTCTTGCGCGCTATGAACGAAGGGATATAGTCCATTGGGCCCGGACGGTAGAGGGCGTTCATGGCTATGAGGTCTTCAAACACGCTGGGATGGAGCTCCCTGAGGTATTTCTGCATGCCGGGCGACTCAAACTGGAACGTTCCTATCGTGCGGCCATCGCAATACAGCTGGTAGGTTAGCGGGTCGTCGATGGGTATGGTGTCGAGGTCTATCACCTTGCCCGTGGTCAGCCTCACGTTCTCGACGGCCTCCTTGAGTATCGAAAGCGTCTTCAGGCCGAGGAAGTCCATCTTTATCAGCCCCGTCGACTCGATGACATGGCCGTCATACTGCGTGCACCTCAGCTTGTGGCCCGGGTCAGACTTGTCTTCGGCAATGGACACGGGAACCCAGTCACTGATAGGATCGCGGCAGATGATGAAGCCACATGCGTGGATGCCGGTGCCGCGAACGGTGCCCTCGAGCATCTTTGCGTACTCCATGGTGTTGTGCAACTTGGGGTCGGGACTGGCCTCGGCCTCGCGCAACTCGGGTATGCACTTGATGGCGTTGGTAAGGTTCATCTTCAGCCCGTCGGGCAGTTTGTCGGGTATTTGCTTGCAAAGGTAGTTGGCTTGCTCAAGCGGCAGCTTCTCGACACGGGCCACATCCTTTATCGAGTTCTTCGTGGCCATGGTGCCGTAGGTTATGATGTGGGCGCAGTTGTCGTGCCCGTACTTGTCTTCAACCCACTCGAGCACCTTGCCGCGGCCGTCGTCGTCGAAGTCGGTATCGATATCGGGGAGCGATATTCGGTCGGGGTTGAGGAAGCGCTCGAACAGCAAGTCATACTTGATGGGGTCTATCTTGGTTATCCCGAGGCAGTAGGCCACCACCGAACCGGCCGCCGAGCCACGCCCGGGGCCAACCATCACGCCCAGCTCATCGCGCGCGGAGTTGATGAAATCCTGCACGATGAGGAAGTAACCGGGGAAACCCATGGTTTTCATGATGTGCAACTCGAAGCGCACCCGCTCTTCGACCTCGTCGGTGAGCGGGTCGCCATACAGTTTCCTGGCGCCCTCGTAGGCGAGCTTGGCCAGGTAGTCTGCCTCGAACTTTATGCGGTACAGCTTGTCGTAGCCGCCCAGTTTCTCTATCTTCTTCTCGCCCTCTTCGCGCGGAAGCGGGTTCTGTCCGTTCTCGTCGCTGGTAAACTCGGCAAACAGCTGCTCCTCGGTGAACTTGGCCCGCCACTGCTCCTCGGTACCAAACGACTCGGGAATGGGGAAGAAGGGCATGATTGGCGAGTGCTCGATGCTGTACAGCTCAACCTTGTCGAGCACCTCGAGAGTGTTGGCCATGGCCTCGGGCAGGTCGCCGAACACCTCGTTCATCTCGGCCCTCGTCTTAAACCACTCCTGCTTTGAGTACAGCATTCGGGTGGGGTCGTCAAGGTCTTTGCCCGTTGAAAGGCACAGCAGGTGGTCGTGGGCCTCGGCGTTCTCCTGGTCGACAAAGTGAGCGTCGTTGGTGCAAACTATCTTTACGCCATACTCGCGGGCCAGCTGCATGAGCACACTGTTGGCCCGCTGCTGCAACGGATAGGTCTCGCGGTTGGCCCGTATCGACGGGTCTTTCACCTCGTGGCGCTGCAACTCGAGGTAGTAATCGTCGCCGAAGACCCGCTTATACCACTGCACGGCCTCCCGCGCGCCCTCTATGTCGCCCTTGAGCACCTTCGACGGCACCTCGCCGGCTATGCAGGCCGAGCAAACTATGAGCCCTTCGTGATGGCGCTCCAAGTCGGCACGGTCGGTGCGCGGGCGCATATAGAAGCCGTCGGTCCACGAGTTTGACACGAGCTTTATCAGGTTTTTGTAGCCAAGATAGTTCTTGGCAAGCACTATAAGGTGGTAACCGCTCCGGTCTTCCTTCCCGGCGCGGTCTTCCTTGTTATGGTGAGCCACGTACATCTCGCACCCGAGGATGGGCTTGAACGGCTCCAGGCCCTCCTTCTTGCGCTTGGAGTTGACTCCCGCGCAATAGTCCCAGAACTCCTTTATGCCGAACATGTCGCCGTGGTCGGTTATTGCCATGCCGCGCATTCCGTCGGCCACGGCCTTGTCGACCAGCTTCTGGATGCTCGACTGGCCGTCTAATATCGAGTAATATGTATGTACGTGAAGATGAACGAAATCCTGCATTATGAATGTATTTGGCTGCGTTTTTGTGGCTCAAAGTTACGCCTAATCTCCGAGACGGCCAAAAGAATAAGGCAAAAATTTGCGTGATAAACGAAAAAGCCTTACCTTTGCATCGGCTAAAGCCGCTCCGCTCGCAGGCGGCCCGGAGCGCACGGGAACGGCGCCTTGGCCCGCAAAGTAATCAAAACAATCTGAAATGCACCCCATGGGAAGAAGAATAAGAAAACTGAAGAAGATCAGAATCCACCGCGAGGGCACCGACACGCTCGTCTACAGCATGGCGGCCATCGTGGCCGTGGCAGCCGTCCTTTGGCATTTCTGCGACTCCAAGATACCTTTCTGGTCGTTCGTCATCGTCTTTGGCGCGGCGTGGGCCATCGTGCTCAACTTCTACCGCTGCCCCATCCGCTACTTCAACGACGACACGGAGCGCACTGTTGTCGCCCCGGCCGACGGCAAGGTAGTGGTCATCGAGGAAGTGGAGGAGCACGAGTATTTCCACGACCGCAGGCTCATGGTGTCTATATTCATGAGCCTGTTCAACGTACACGCCAACTGGTTTCCCGTGGACGGCAAGGTGAAGTTTGTGCGCCACCAAGACGGCAACTACCACAAGGCATGGCTGCCCAAGGCCAGCGAGGAGAACGAACGCGCCGACGTGATGATAACCACGCCCGAGGGCGAAGACATCCTCTGCCGCCAGATAGCCGGGGCCATGGCCCGGCGCATCGTGACATACGCCAAGGAAGGCGAGGAATGCTATATCGACGAGCACCTGGGCTTCATAAAGCTCGGGTCGAGGGTAGACGTTTTCCTGCCCATCGGCACCGAGGTGTGCGTGAAGATGGGGCAGGCCACCACCGGCGACCTGACGGTGATAGCGCGCCTCAAAGACAAGAAAAACACTGACAAACAGGCATAAGCCACCATTGGCAGCAACATACGGGCTTGCGGAACGGGCCGTTCCGCAAGCCCGTATGGCGTATATTGCACCATGAAAGCGGCCGTTTCGCAACGCGGGAAAGGCCATCCTGCAAAACCCTGTGGCCCAGGCAGATGCGCGGAGGCGCCGCCATCGTCGGGAATATTGACAACAGCCATGTGCCGACAACGGCGGCCCAGCGACCACGCCCGCCTGCCCCACGGCCCCGGCAGGCACACCAACGACAGCCGCAGCAACCGTGGCACCAGCCCCGCACCTGCGCCCCCGGACGGCGACGGCCAGAAAACGTGGGAATGGGCGCACCACGGCCAAAGGCCACAATTACCCGTCGGACTCAGCTACGGAGGGCACTGACGGGTAGCGACGAGGTGAGAATTTACATTAATTTGCATTGCATTTTGTAAAAAAACGCTGAGTTTATGACTAAAAAGGCTATCTTTGCACTTGGTTAGACAAGGCCGAGGCTATCGGCAAGCCTAATGAAACGCATATTCAACAAACAAAAAATGGCAAACGGAATAACACGGCACATACCAAACACCATCACCTGCTGCAACCTCATATCGGGGTGCATAGCCACCTACCATGCGTTCTTCGGATGCTTCGAGACGGCATTCCTGTTCATCGTCATAGGGGCGGTGTTCGACTTCTTCGACGGCATGAGCGCGCGGCTTCTCGGCGTTTCGTCGCCCATAGGCAAGGAACTCGACTCCCTGGCCGACGACGTCACTTTCGGCGTGGCCCCCTCGGCAATGACTTTCACGCTGCTCTCCACCGCCACGTGGCCCGCACAGCTTGGGGCCGTGGCCGCGGTGCTGCCTTACACAGCGTTCATCATGGCTGCCTTCTCGGCCCTCAGGCTGGCCAAGTTCAACCTCGACGAGCGCCAGTCCACATCGTTCATCGGACTGCCCACGCCGGCCAACACCCTGTTTTGGGCGGCACTGATAGTGGGCGCGGGCGACACTATAGCCACCTCTGCATGGGGCGCCCCGGCCGTGGTGGCCATGGTGCTCGTTAGCAGCTGGCTGCTCGTGGCTGAAATACCGATGTTTGCGCTCAAGTTCAAGACGTGGGGATGGCGCGGCAACGAAGTCAAGTATGTCTTCGCGCTCACCTCCATCGTAATAATATGCCTTCTGGGCACCATAGGTGTGGCCGCGGCCATAGCATGGTATATGCTGCTCTCGGCCGTGCAACAGCACCGAAACAAGTAAAAAGGAGGGAATAGCCATGCTCCACTTTCTGTCAGTACTGCTCCTGTTCTTGCTGTTCGCGGTGGTCATAGCCATCGCCGTAGGGGCCTATCTGCTCAACAAGGGCATACGGATGTTCCGAAAGGCGGCCGACAAAGCCACCGGCAGGCAGACGCACACCGAGGCCGACGGCGGCCGGCGCGGCAGAGCATCGGGCCGCGGGGGCGGAACGGCGCACACTGCCACGGGCGAGACGATAATAGACACACGCGACAGGGCCACCGCCAACCGGCGGATATTCGCCGACGACGAGGGCGAATACGTAGACTTTGAAGAGGAGAAATAAAATGCAGAAAGCGGCTTGCACGCCCCCGGGGCGAAGCAAGCCGCTTTGCGTTATAGCACTTGGCTGCGAGACGTTCAGTTGCCGACGAAGAGCTGCCCGAAAGCCCCTGTGGTGGAAGCGTGGTAGCGCACCAGCTTGTTGGTGGCGTCGGTCGACTGCCCGCCGCTCTGTATGAAGCCGCCGTTGTTTAGGTCGTAAGTCCTATTGCAGTTGCGGCAGGTGGCCATCCCGCGGCTGTCGATGGTCAAGACGCGGTCAACGATGCCCGTGCCCGTATAGCACACGGGGCACTGCGCGTCGTAGGCATAGAACACGGGCGAGGTGATGTCGGCGTTGCCGTAGCCCACTATGAGCCCGTTCTGCCTGCCCAGCCGCCGCGTGCGCTGCATGTCGACGGCGTTGGCGATGCTGCTCGACGACAGCCCCTGGTTGTTTGTGAACTCGAAATAGGTAGCCCCCGACTCACGCGTCTCCCTGACCAGACAGAACACACCGGGCGACATGGAGGCCATGGCCGTGGCCAGGGTGCTGTTCTGGTGTACAGAGTTGTCGAACACAAAGTAGCAGGGCTCGTCGCTAAACTGCTCTTCGGCCTTGCTGCACGAACCGAGCGACACCGCCGCAACCAGCGCGGCAGCCATTGACAAACCCACGGCCTTCATGCCAGCAGGGCCCTTTCCGCCTCCAGCATCCTGTCGAAGTGGAAGCCTTCCATGTTGTCGTCCATCATTGCCCTGATGCAGTCGGTCTGCAGGTTGCCTATGCTCCCCTCGTGGGTGTGGTGTATGTTCTTGTCGGAAACGAAAGTGCCGGCCTCAATCTCCAGCCCCACCTTCTTGTAGGCGTCGCGGAAGGGCATGCCTGCGGCGGCCAGGCGGTTGACCTCCTCCACCGAGAACATGGCGTCATACATCGGGTTGTCGAGTATGTGCTCGTTCACCTCCATGCGGTTGATGATGTATGCCGTCATGCCAAGGCAGTCTTTCAGCTCTCCGAAAGCGGGCAGGAACACCTCCTTAATAATCTGAAGGTCACGGAAATAGCCCACCGGCAGGTTGTTCATAATGAGCGTTATCTGCTGCGGCAGTGCCTGCAGCTTGTTGCTCTTGGCGCGTATCAGCTCAAACACGTCGGGGTTTTTCTTGTGTGGCATGATGGAACTGCCGGTGGTGCACTCCTTGGGCAAGCGCACGAAAGAGAAATTCTGGCTGTTGAAAAGACAGGCGTCGAAAGCCAGCTTCGCCAGCGTTCCGGCGATGGAAGCCATGGCAAAGGCCACATTGCGCTCCATCTTGCCGCGCCCCATCTGCGCATACACCACGTTGTAGTCCATGGAGTCGAACCCCAGCAGTCGCGTGGTCATGGTGCGGTTGAGCGGGAACGACGAACCGTAACCGGCTGCAGAGCCGAGCGGGTTGCGGTTGGTCATGCGGTAAGCGGCCTGGAGGAAGAGCATGTCGTCGGCCAGGCTCTCGGCGTAAGCGCCGAACCAAAGGCCGAAAGAGCTCGGCATGGCCACCTGAAGATGGGTATATCCCGGCATGAGCACGCCCTTGTAGCGCTCGCTCTTGGCCAGCAGCTCATCGAAAAGGGCCTTCACGCCGTTGGCGATGTCCATCAGCTCATGCCTCGTGAACAGCTTAAGGTCTACCAGCACCTGGTCGTTGCGCGAGCGCCCGCTGTGTATCTTCTTGCCCATGTCGCCCAGACGGCGCGTCAGCATCAGCTCCACCTGCGAGTGAACGTCCTCAACCCCGTCTTCAATCACGAAGCCGCCGTCATCGCACAGCTTGTATATGGCCTTAAGCTCAGCCAGCAGGCAGCGCAGCTCATCGGCCGAAAGCAACCCTATGCTCTCAAGCATCGTTATGTGGGCCATGGAGCCCAGCACATCATATTTGGCGAGATAAAGGTCGAGTTCACGGTCGCGCCCGACGGTGAAGCGCTCGATTTCCTTGTTAATCTCGAAGTCTTTTTCCCAAAGTTTGTTTGACATTTTTGGTTGGTTATTGTTTCGGTATACAGCATTCTATACCATCAAGCGCCGCCATGCAAAGCCTTCAGCCCGGCCGTGCGGCCATGGCAGGCCCCGCATAGGCCCGCCGGCTCACTCATACCTTATGGCCGCCAGGGCGTCGGCAATCTTCTCCACGCCCTCCTTAAGCGGCCCCTGCACCATCCCTTTGATAAAAGGATTGAGCTCGGCCTTTATCGTCAGCTTCATCTTCGAAGTGGTGTCGGTCACCGGCAGCACCTGTATCCACAGGTCAAACGGTATGGGCGACTGCTCGGTGGCAAACTTTATGCACTTCGGTTCGTCGCGTTCCACTATCCGCAGGCGCAGTTCTCCGACCGGAGGGGCGGTCACCGCGATGGTGTCGCGGTCGAAACGGAAATCCCTTATCTTGTCTTCCGGTATGCGGTCACGCACTTTCTCAATGTTGCCCAGGTCGCTCAGCATGGCGTAAACGGCCTGCTGTGAGTATGGTATCTGCTTTATGCTGCTTTCAAACTTGCTCATCAATATGTCGGAAAATAGTAAGTAGTAAGACAGGTGGGAGGACACGGGCGCGCCGGCCCCCACAAACGGGAGCCTCAGCCCGTGCCCCCTCCCCAACGTCGGTGTATCGGTTTATCTGTTGTTCCAGTTTGCCGGGTCCTTGCGCCACTCGTGGATGACCTCCACATCCTCGGGTTTGATGTAGCCGATGGCAAGCGCATGCTTCACCACGTGGTCATAGTCGGTGAGCGTTACGAGCTCTACGCCGGCCTTGGCAAAGGCTTCTTCGGCCACAGGGAAGCCATAGGTGTATGATGCCACCATGCCTATCACCTCACAGCCGTTGTTCCTTATGGCCTCGACAGCCTTCAGACTGCTTCCTCCTGTCGACACCAAGTCTTCGACGACAACCACCTTTGAGCCCGGCTCAAGGTTGCCCTCGATGAGGTTTTCCAGCCCGTGGTCCTTTGGCTTGCTGCGCACGTAGACGAAGGGCAGGCCCATCTCGTCGGCCACCAGCGCCCCTTGCGCGATGGCACCCGTGGCCACCCCCGCAATGGCTTCGGCCTCGGGGAAGTGTTCCTGTATGGCGTGGCACAACTCAGTCTTTACGAAACTGCGCAGCCTCGGGTACGACAGCGTCTTGCGATTGTCGCAGTAGAACGGCGACTTCCATCCTGATGCCCATGTGAACGGGCTGTTGGGTTGCAGCTTTATAGCCCTCACTTCGAGCAGCTTGGCCGCAAATGTTGTCTTGATAGAGTCCATCTATTACATTGTTTAATGGTTTGTATTAGTTTGCAAAGGTAGGAAACATTTGCCAAAGAAACCGCTTCATGCCGTTAAAAAAGATTATTGCGGCATTCACTTGGTAAAGCCGAGCGTCATGATGCTGACAGTTGTGCCCGGCACTGCGGCAACTGCCGAGGCGCAGGCCATGACGGTTGCCCCTGTGGTGAACACATCGTCGACCAGCAGCACGTGCTTTCCCAGCAGCCTTTCCTGCCGCCTTACCTCGAAGAGGCCGCTCACGTTGCCAAGCCGTTCCCACCGTCCGAGTTTCGTCTGGCTTGTCTTGAAGGCCTTGCGACAGACGCTGCGCTCATCTACCGGTATGCCCGTGAGCGAGCTAACCCCTGCCGCCACCTCGGCGCTCTGGTTGTAGCCACGCTCGCGGAGCCGCTTCCTTGCCAGCGGCACCGGCACTATGACATCCACGCCGTCGAAGAAGCCGGCCGCCATGAACTCGCCGGCGGCAAGCCGTCCCAGCGCTACGCCGATGTCGGGGCGCCCTTTGTACTTCAGCGAGTATATCATGCGGCTCACCTCCGAATGGGGTTCGAAATAGAAAAACGACGCCGCACGCTCCACGTCGGCCTGCCCCCAGAAAGCCTGGGCCACGGGGTTGTCGTATGGCCTGAGGCAGAAGCCGGTGCGGGGCAGCCTGAGGCAGCAGGCCGAACACAGCGCGTGCTCGGTGACCGACAGCCGGCTGCCGCAGACGGCGCACAGCCTCGGCGACACGAAGTCGAGCACCCTACTCCACAAACTCACCCCCATAGCCCTCGTCGATGTCGTCGGGCACGTCGATGCAGCGGCGTATGAGCGCATAGTCGAAGCCCCGGCCCAGCGCAAAGCGCACCAGCTTGCGGTTCAACTCATATCTGTCGGCGGCCTTGATGCTGCGGCCGCGGCTTTTGAGCAGTGGGCGCAGCACGGCCAGATACTCGTCGTCGGCTATCTCGCCCAGCACGAGCTGCCTTGTGGGCTCGTCGATACGCTTGGCCCACAGGGCCTGCTCCACCTTCCGCCGCCCCCACTTGTTGTACCGAATCTTGTCGAGGGCGAAGGCCCTGGCGTAACGTTCATCGTCGACAAACTTGTTTTTCGTGAGGTATTCCATCACCCGTGCCTGCGCATCGGGGGCCATACCCCACTTCCTCATCTTGTCTTCCATCTCGCCCGAGCAGTGCTCGGCCTGCGAGCAAAGGGTGGTGAGGCGCAGCAGCGCCTCCTTTTCTGGCATTTCTCCTGAAGTCATTCCAATGTAGATTTCGTAAACCTCGGCCGGCCATACCTGTCGTTGCGCACCTCTGCCGTGGCAAAGCCCTCTGCCCGCAGCAGGCTGCGCATCTCGCCGGCCAGTGCCTCGTTGATTTCAAAATACAGCTCGCCGCCCGGGCGCAGGGCCGCCTTGGCGTAGCGCGCTATGGCCCGGTAGAAGAGCAACGGGTCGGCGTCGGGCACGAAAAGGGCCCCGGCGGGCTCGTAGTCCAATACGTTGCGCGCCATGGCGGCGCGCTCGCCAAGGCGCACGTAGGGCGGATTGCTCACCACCGCATCCCACATTGCCGTGTGGGCTGGCGGGTCGAGGGCGTCGACAAGGGCAAAGCCTACACGTGCGCCCAGCCTCCCGGCATTGCCCGAGGCCACCCGCAAGGCGTCGGCAGACACATCCCACGCCGACACGGCAGCCCCAGCCACGTCGAGCGCCAGCGTGACGGCTATGCAGCCGCTGCCGGTGCCGATGTCGAGCAAGGCCGGCGAGGCGCATCCCCTGGCGGCCAGGCCCTGCTCAACCCACAGGCACAGGTCTTCGGTCTCGGGCCTCGGTATGAGCACACCGGGCCCCACGGAGAACGCCCGCCCGCAGAAGTCGGCATGGCCGAGCACATACTGCACAGGCTCGGAGCGCAAGAGGCGCTCCATCATTTCGCCCATCAGGCGCTGGTCGTCTGGAGATAATTGTGTAACTTTGCCGCAATAAATGTCGGCTACAGACAAGCCGAAACGCTCTTCAAGCACACAGCGCACGATGGCCCGGGCCTCGCCGCTGCCATAGATGGCAGCCAGCGGCCGCCAAAGGTCGTCGTAAGTCATGATGCAAAAGTAACAAATTAAGCCACAAAAACCAAATGAAAGAAGACAAAATATACATGCGCCGCTGCCTGCAGCTGGCTGCCTGCGGCATGTACGGAGCCCGGCCCAACCCCATGGTGGGCGCGGTGATAGTGGCTCCGGGCGGAAGGATAATAGGCGAAGGCTGCCACCGGCACTGCGGCCAGGGCCACGCCGAGGTGAACGCCTTTGCATCTGTGGCCCCGGCCGACGAGGCCCTGCTCGCCGAATCGACCATGTATGTAAGCCTGGAGCCCTGCGCCCACTATGGCAAGACACCGCCCTGCGCCGACCTGATAATAAGGAAAGGGGTGCGGCGCGTGGTGGTCGGGTGTGTCGACCCGTTCGCCAAAGTGCACGGAATGGGCATACGCAAGTTGCGCGACGCAGGCGTCGACGTCACCGTCGGTGTGCTTGAGCGCGAGTGCGCCGAGCTCAACCGCCGCTTCTTCACGTTCCAAACGCTAGGCCGGCCCTACATCACGCTGAAATGGGCGCAGTCGGCCGACGGGTTCATCGACAGCGGCTTCCGCCCCACGATGATATCAACACCGTTCACACAGATGCTTGCCCACAAACTGCGCACAGAGTGCCAGGCCATCGTGGTGGGCCGCGTCACCGACGAGCGCGACCACCCGCAGCTCAACATACGCCACTGGAGCGGGCCCGCCCCGCGCCGCATGGTGCTGAGCCACAGCCACGACATCGACGCCATATTGGCCGAGTGCCGGGCCGACAGCCTGCAGTCGCTGCTCGTGGAGGGCGGGGCCGCCACCCACCGGGCCTTCATTGAGCGCGGGCTGTGGGACGAGATACGCGTTGAGACGGCCCCCCTGGCCCTGCACCGCGGCACCCGCGCCGCCACGCTGCCCGACTGCCTGGCGGTGAAGAGCCACACCGTCTGCGGCAACAACGCCATCACCGTATACGTAAGGGAGCAACGACTGGCGAGCAGACCGGCCGACGCCGGAACGGACCATTAGCAGCCTTGGCAAACGCCTGGCAGTCAACAGAATAGCAATACCTGCCGTTTTACACTTCAAAACGGCAGGTATTGCTACATGAAACAGGCCGTTTTGCAGTGCAAGACGGCCCTTTTCGCAATTCAATGGCACTGCGGCCAAACCGGCGTCAGGGCAACATGGGGCTCTACGCGCGCCGCAATCGCCGCGGCAAGGCCATAGGCCGGGCTTTGGCCGGGGGCAATGCCGCAGGCTCACCTCACCGTCACGACCACGCGGGCATAGCGGGTGAGCGCCGGCGTACCGTCGTCGGTCACGGTGCAAACAAAATGGATGGTGTCGCCGGGCTTTGCGTCGGACGGCGCCACTACGCCCACCTTGGGCACGCAGCCGCCACTTATTTCTTGGCCGCGGTATGTGCCGGCCTCGGCATAATGCCACCAACGGAAAGCCCGTCGGTCGCCGTCGGGGTCGGCCGAGGCCGTTGCGTCGAGCGTCAGGGCCTCGCCCGGCCTGGCACAGATGTCGGCAGGCGTGTCTACCAGGCTCACCACGGGGTGGTGGTTGGCCTCGGCATATCCCTTCACGCACCAGTCGGCCCGAGCTGCAAAATCGTTCTGCACATCCTTGAGCCACCTCCATATTGGCTTGAAGTAAGCCGTGCGCACGGCCACCAAGTCGGGGTAGGCCCAGTGCTCCATCATCTTCGACCAGCTGTTGGCAAAGCCCCACTGCCCGTCGGGGTGGCCGTAGCCGCCGGCAGGCGGTATGTCCATCCACACATTGGCCCTCACCGGCTCGTAGCGCCCGCCCCATCCGCCGTAGGAAGGCGACTCGAGGCTGCGCAGTCCGTTGGGGATGGCGTGCAGGAAGGCCGGCGTGTCGCCCTCGCCGTTGAACGCCCCGTTTTTGTTTTCATAGGCAGCGCACAGCGGCCCGTGCCTTCGATGATGTTTCCAGTCATCCATTCGGCCCCGAAGAAAGGCTTGACGTCGGCCGGCAGCACCTTCGGCCAGATGTAGGCCATGCAGTCAAACTGGTCGGAAATGATTGTTGTGATGCCAAACCTCTCCCAATGCGGCCTGATGTACCGCTGTTAAGTGCTGTCTTGCTCCCATATAAGAAACAGCCTCATGCGCGCCGCCACCTCGGCCATGCGCCCGGGATGCTCCTCCTCTATTATGCGCAACGCTCGCGATATGGTGTTGCAGCCGCCCCAAGCCTGCACCCACACGGGGCGCGGGTCGGTGTCGTCGAGCAATATCCCGGCTATAAACTCGGCCCCTTCGGTGCGCAGGCCGTCCTCGCCCACGCCGCTGATGTTGCCCACGCGCCACCGGGCGAGCAGGCTGTCGGGATGGTGGTAATGGGCGAATGCGCCTTTAGGTTGCCATAGACGCGGGCGTACAGCCTTATGTAATCGCGCCCCCAGTCCACGGGCTTGAGGGCATTCCTGCCCCGGCCGCCCAACCAGTGGAACTCGGAACAGCTGTTCACTATGGCTTCCACGTCAAACTCATTGCACGTGAGCAGAAACCTCACCATCGAAGCCTTGTCGTCGGCCTCGCCGTCGGTAGTGACAATGACGCGTGGCCTTTCGCCCGCGAATAGGCGGCCCAAGCCACCGGGCGGCATCAGCGCCACCAGGACAACCAGCAAGAATATCTTTTTCATGCCATCGCATCGTTTGCAACAACATGTGTTTTAATGTCAGTGGGTGGCCTCATACCACGACGTGGCGGCCCAGTCGGCGGCATAGCTGCTCGTGGTGGGCGCCGAGGTGGTAATGCCCGAGTAGGCCCTGATGTCCTCGGCCCCGCTGAATGCCGAGTAATACTGCGGGGTATGGGCCTTGTAGGGCACCGCCCTGTCGAGCTGCCCCTCAAACTCTGACAGCAGCGCCGTGTCGGTGCAGAGGGCTGCCACATAGTCGCCAAGGTCGTAGAATAGGGCGGGCGGTATCCGTCCATGCGCTGCAGGCTGGGCAGCAGCGAGGCGTCGAGGTCGCAGGCCGCCTCAATCTTGCGCAACACGCGGGCCAGGCTGTCGAGCTCTGAGGTGCGCGTCACGCCGATGGTGCCGTAAGGATAGGTGTAAGAACTGTAGAAATCGAGGAACTTGGAGCACACGGCCTCATAGTCGGGCTCGCCGAGCAGCTCGGCCCCCACCTCGGCATAAGGCATCCCGTAGGCCATTATCTCGGTGGGGCAGGCTATTAGATAGTCGGTGACGTGGCGCAGGTCGTAGGCCACCTCGACCGACGACATGTAGCAGTCGTCGAAGAGTATGAAGTCGAGGTGCATGCCGGCGCCCTCTATCCCCTCTGCCAGCGTGGTGATGTCGGTCTGCACGCTGGGCGTCCGCCCGCCGAAGAAGCGGGTCAGCGGCCCTCCGCCGGCATCCCAGTGGTAGCCCTGCCGTGGCGCCAAGCGCATTGCCCTGGACTGGCTGACGGGCACCCAGCCCATGCCGTGGCAGCCTATTGTCATGGCATAGTGCTCGGCCGGCGCCTCGGCCTTGACGTCGGCAAGTATCGAGGCTATGCCCTCGGCAGTGGTGTACGATGGCGACGAGTAATCCCTGAGCTTCACTTGGCGGCAGCCGGAGCCGTCGGGCACGAGCTCGAACAGCTGCGCCTCGGTGGCCGTGGTGCACATGAAGACCAGCACCCGCTGGCCGTCGAGCCCCTGGGCCGCTATGGCTTTCTTCATGTCGGATATGTTGTTGTAGAAATAATTGGTCAGGTCGGTAGACCATGGCAGGTACATCAGCAACGTGCGGCTCACCGTGGCAGGCGGCGTCACGGGGTCGGGCTCGTCGGTGTCGTCGTCACACGACACCACGGCCAAGGCCATCATTGCGCCCATGGCCAACGTTGCCATGCGCCGCAAGGCGAGTGGTAGTGATGAGATGGCGTAGTTCATTGTCTGTGCGTTGGTTTAGTCGAATATAAAAGGATTAGCCTGTGGGGCCGCTCACACGTAGGCGAGCAAGTCGGCGAAGCGCTCTATGCGCACCATGTGCGTATGCTCGAAGTCTTCAACCTGCTCGAGCTTCCATGTCACGTGAAACGGTATGTGTACGGCCCGTGCCCCTGCCGCCAGTGCCGGGGCCACGTCGCTCTTGAGCGAATTGCCCACCATGAGCACACTGCCGGGGGCCACGCGCATTCGGCGGCACAGGTTGAGGAAGGCCCGCTCGGTCTTGTCGGACACTATTTCCACGTGCTGGAAATACTTCTCGAGCCTCGAGCGGCGCAGCTTGTTCTGCTGGTCGAGCAGCTCGCCTTTGGTAAACACGGCGAGCCTGTAGCGCCCCTGCTCATAGAGGGCGGCCAGCGTGGACTCGACGCCTGGCAGCGGCGTGGCCGGCAACTCGAGCAGCCGCTTGCCCAGCCGGAGCAGTTCGCCGACCACGGTGCCGTCTACCCGGCCGCCGCTCAGCCTCACAGCATTCTCTATCAGCGACAGCACAAAAGCCTTGCAGCCATATCCCAGCAGCGGCATGTTGGCCTCTTCGGTGGCAAACAGCGAGGCCGACACGGTGTCGGCCGGGGCGTAGGGCGCGAGCAAGCGGCAATACTCGCGTTCCACATCGTCGAAGTACGACTGGCAATCCCACAGTGTGTCGTCAGCGTCAAAGGCGATTACCTTTATGTCAGCGAATTTTTCCATCTTGCAAAGATAGTTAAGTTTCACGAAGATTTGCGGCTGCCGGATGTTAAAGAAGCAAAAACCGGCCTTTGCCTGCGGCCTGCCCCGGGCTGCCTGCGGCCCAGCCTGCCGCGGTGGCAGTGTAGCCCCGGGCAGCGGCCACGGCTGGCGCCACGCCGCAAAACGGCCCGAAACGTGATGCCAAATGGGCCGTTTTGAAACACAAAACGTGCCGTTCGGCAATACCGAACGGCACGTTTCACAAGCTATCTGTAACACAGCGGGTTACGGCCGTGGCCGGATGGTTCACGGCAACGGCCCCGCGAAGGGGCACGCCGGCCTACGCCTTGTCTCCCTGCAAGTCGTCGCCCCAGTGCATGGTGGCCTCACGCTGCTCGCGGTCGCGCACCTCCTTGGGCTTTGTGGGATAGAAAATCATGCGCAGCGACTGGTTGTAGTTGAAGTAGTTCCACATCCAGTTGAGCAGCACCACTACCTTGTTCTTCACTCCGAGGATTGAGCGCAGGTGGACAACGAGCCACATCACCCATGCCACGAAGCCGCTGAGCTTCAGCCCGGCAAACTCGCACACGGCCTTGTTGCGGCCCACCGTGGCCATCGAGCCGAGGTTGCGGTAGCGGAAGGGGCGCAGTTCGCGCCCGCGCTCCAGTCGCCGTATGTTGCGCGCCAGGTTGGCGCCCTGCTGTATAGCCACCTGTGCCAGCTGCGGATGGCCGCCGGGATAGTCGGGGTCGCCCTCGACAAGGCACTGGTCTCCGATGCAGAACACGCCGTCCATGCCGGGCACCCGGTTGAACTCATCTACCAATATGCGGCGCCCGCGGCCCAAGTGCTCCTTGGCGATGTTGCCAACCTCCGAGCCGGCCACGCCGCTCACCCAGATGAAAGTGCGCGTGGCGATGGAGCTGCCGTCGGCCAATATCACCTTGTGGTCGCGGAAATCGGTCACCATCTTGTGCAGCAGCACGTTGACGCCCATGTTGCGCAAGAAGTTCTCGACGGCCTCCGACGACTCGGGCGACATGCCCGAGAGCAGCCTCCCGCCGGCCTCTATGAGGTAGATGTTCATCAGCGAGGGGTCAAGGTCGGGGTAGTCGCGCGGCAATATGGTGCGCTTCATCTCCGAGAGCACGCCGGCAACCTCGACGCCGGTGGCGCCGCCGCCCACAATGACCACGTTGAGCAACTCCTGCTGCTCCACTTTCTCGGCGCAGGTGATGGAGCGCTCGAGGTTCGACAGTATGGCGTTCTGCAGTCCCATGGCCTCGGCCACGGTCTTCATCGGCATCGACTCGCGCTCAACGTTGGCGTTGCCGTAGAAGTTTGTGGTCGTTCCCGCCGCCAGCACGAGGTAGTCGTAGTCTACCTTGCCGATGGAAGTCTGTATCAGTTTCTTCTCCGGGTAAATGGCGCGCAGCTCTGCCATGCGGAAATAAACGTCGCGGCTGCGCTGGAAAATTTTGCGAAACGGGAACGATATCGAACTCGGCTCCATCCCGGCCGATGCCACCTGATAGATCAGTGGGGGAAACTGGTGATAGTTGTTCCTGTCTATCAGTATCACCTGCAGACCCGAATGGCGCAGCTTGTTGGCCACCTTGAGCCCGCTGAAGCCGCCGCCAACGATTACGACCCGCTTCTTTCCGTTTCTTTCGATGTTAAGACTCATGTGTTTGTTATGAATAATGAATAATGATAAAAGACTAATCCTGTTTTGCCATGTGCAGGCCACGCCCATGTGCCATGTGCAGGCCACGCCCATGTGCCATGGGCGTGGCCTCAATGTGTTTCTGGCCACTCGATGCATCCCGACGTTGCCGGCCGCATGCGGCAACAGCCGTGCCGGCCGCCCGTCCTGCCGGCGGCAGCCGCAGCCCGGCGCCACAAGCCAGGCTTGTCCGGGGCGCTCAGGGCGCTACATATAGCCGAGCCAACGCAGTATGTCGTTGAGGTTGGCAACCAGCATGAGCAGTATGAGGATGGCAAAGCCCACATACTCGGCGCGTATCATGAAGTTTTCGCTGGGCTTGCGGCGCGTTATCATCTCATAGAGCAGGAAGAGCACGTGGCCGCCGTCGAGCGCGGGGATGGGCAATATGTTCATGAAGGCGAGTATGATGCTTAGGAATGCCGTCATCTTCCAGAACATGTACCAGTCCCACATGGGCGGAAAGAGACTGCCTATGGCCCCGAAGCCGCCGAGCGACTTGGCCCCGTCGGCAGTGAACACATACTTCATGTCGCTGACATATCCCTTCAGCACGTCGACGCCATACACCACGCCGGCCGGGAAACTCTCCCAGAAGCCATAACGCTTTGTGACGGGCTGGTAGATGGCCGAGGTCATCTTGACGGTAAAGCCTACCTTCAGGTCGGCCGAAAGCACCACGCTGGAGGTGTCAAGGCGCCCGCCGCGGTCGATGACCAGGGTGGCACGGCGCACCTTCATGCTGTCGGCCGGGGTCTTGGCCACGGCAAGCACGTCGCTCAACCGGCCTATCTCGTCGGTGAAGGCATTCCACGAGCCTACCTTGACACCATTGATGCCCACCACCATGTCGCCCCGGCGCATGCCCATCCGGGATGCCGCCGAACCGGGGAGCACGCTGTCTACCTCTGCCGGGATGAGCGGACGCACAAACGACGGCTGCTTCTGCAGCATGTCAAGCATGTTGAGGTCGCCCGGCAGACTGAGGCTCATGGCCTTGCCCTGGCGCACTATGTCGACACGGCGCGCCTCGGACAGGTCGCGGTAAAGGTCGGCGTTGAAATCCTTGAACTCACCCTTCTCTGTGCCTATCAGTATGTCTCCGTCTTTGAAACCGAGGGCCTTGGCGTCTGAATTGAACACCATGCCGTGCGTCATGTTCCTCACCGGGATGTAAGTGTCGCCCCAGTGGAACAGTATCATCGAATAGATGAACAGGGCGAGGAGGAAGTTCACCAACACTCCGCCCACCATCACAAGCAACCGTTGCCACGCAGGCTTGGTCCTGAATTCCCACGGCTGGGCGGGCTTCTTCATCTGCTCGGTGTCGAAACTCTCGTCTATCATGCCCGAAATCTTGCAGTAGCCGCCTAAAGGAAGCCACCCGATGCCGTATGTAGTGTGGCTTTTCTTGGGCTTGAACTCAAAGAGATGGAACCAGGGATCGAAGAAAAGGTAGAACTTCTCGACGCGAATGCCGAAAAGCTTGGCAAAGAAGAAGTGCCCGCCTTCGTGCAGAAGAACCAGTATGGATATTGCCAGCATGAACTGCAATACCCTGATCAGAAAGATTTCCATTTCGCTGTTGATTGATAATTTTATTGCTATGGTTTAACTGTTCCGTCCGGACGGGCGTGCCGGACCCGGCCGTACGGCAAGGCATGTGGCTACGGGCGCATGCCGCCCTGCATTATCTCGGCTGCCACGCGACGTGCCTCGGCATCGGTGGCAACGTATGTCTCGTATGAAGGATTGGGGTCGAAGGACACTCGGTTCATGGTCTCGGCTATCACGTCGCCCATCTGCAGGAAGCCGCAGCGGTCGTCGAGGAACCCGCGGTTGGCCACTTCGTTGGCCGCATTGAGTATGCACGGCATGTTGCCGCCGCGCCCTATGGCGTCGAAAGCCAGCGAGAGGCAGCGGAACTTCTCCATGTCCGGCTCGAAGAACTCGAGCTTGTGGCTGAACAGGTCGAGCCGCTGTGACGACAGGTGGATGCGCTCCGGGAACGAGAAAGCATACTGTATGGGCAGCCGCATGTCGGGAACGCCGAGCTGGGCCTTCACCGCCCCGTCGCAGAACTGCACCGCGCTGTGGACGATTGACTGCGGATGGACGAGCACCTGTATCTGTCTTGGCTCGACACCGAACAGCCATTTGGCCTCGATGACCTCGAAACCCTTGTTTATCATCGTTGCGCTGTCGATGGTAATCTTGGCTCCCATCTCCCACGTCGGGTGGTGAAGGGCGTCGGCCTTGGTCACCGTGGCAAGCTGGTCGATGGTGTAGTTGCGGAAGGGGCCGCCGCTGGCAGTGAGCAATATCTTCTCTATCTGCGCGTCGCCCTCGCCGGCCAGGCACTGGAAAATGGCCGAGTGCTCGCTGTCGACGGGCAATATGGCGGCGTGATGCCGCCGTGCGAGGTTGCAGATGAGCTCTCCCGCCACTACAAGGGTCTCCTTGTTGGCCAGGCAGATGGTCTTTCCGCGCTTTATGGCGTGTATCGTCGGCGACAGGCCGGCAAAGCCCACCATTGCCGTGAGCACCATGTCGATGGGCCCGGACTCCACTATTCCGTCGATGGCCTGCGCCCCGGCGTACACCTTGACGTCCGGTTGGTCGGCCAGCAACGCCCGCAACTCGTCATAGCGGGCCTCGTTGGCAATGACGACGGCGGCGGGCTTGAACCTCCGGGCCTGCTCGGCGAGCAGTTCAACCTTGTTGTTTGCCGTCAGGCAATATACCTCATAGCGATCGGGGTGCTCCTCGATCACCTGCAAAGCCTGTGTGCCTATCGACCCTGTTGAGCCGAGTATGGCTATTTGTTTCTTATCCATTGCTTCATAAAATGTAATAGCTTGCCTCATAGGCGGCCCCGGGCCGTGCGCCCGCAAGCAGCCCGCCGGCCCCGGCGGTGCTACAGGTCAAGCAGCCCTTCGGGCAACCTGACGGTTATTGTCCGCCCTTCTGCGTCGACGCCGTCAATCAAGTCGGCGGCGGCCGGCACCAACCGGCCGTCCTCGAGCTCAAACAATATGTTTGAAGTGGCGTCGTCTACCGAAGCGATGCGCCCCACGCTGCCGCCCGACACGGCGTCGACCAGGGTGAAGCTCACCAGCGACGCCCACGACATTTCGTCGGCGCCAGCCCCTGCCAGGTGCCTCGGGAAGTAGACATCGCAACCGGTCAGGGCGGCGGCCCTGTCCTGGCTGTCAATGTCGCAGAACTTGACGAGGGCCACTTCGCCGCTCTTGAATCGGTATTCCTCGATGAAGAACGGCACGAGTATGCCGTCGACAGAGAGCACCAGGTAGTCGCTGTCGACGCGGTCGAACACGTCGTCGTCGAAACGGAACGTCACTTCGCCCTTCACCCCGTGCGGCCGTCCGATGCGGCCAATCCTGTAAACGTCTTCTTGTCTTATCATCTGTCACTGTTGTTTGGCAGCCTTCAGCGCCAGCCGGGGCCGCGCCGCGCCACGTCTGCATGCCTGTCGCCCCGGCGCATGCGCCCCGTCCGGAGCTCAGCTTATGCGCTCAATCCGGGCCCCGAGGTTGTTGAGGCGCACCTCTATATCCTCATAGCCACGGTCTATCTGCTCTATGTTGTCTATGCGGCTCGTGCCGCAGGCGCTCATGGCAGCTATGAGCAGGGCTATGCCGGCCCTTATGTCCGGGCTGGCCATGCGCCCTGCGCGCAGCCTCCTGTGGTGGTCGTGCCCCACAACGACAGCCCGGTGCGGGTCGCACAGTATTATCTGCGCCCCCATGTCGATGAGCTTGTCGACGAAGAAGAGCCTGCTCTCAAACATCTTTTGGTGAAAGAGCACGCTGCCTCGCGCCTGTGTGGCCACAACGATGAGCACCGACAGCAAATCGGGCGTCAGCCCCGGCCACGGAGCATCGGCCAGAGTCATTATCGTCCCGTCTATGAACGATTCGATCTGGTAATGGCTTTGCTTCGGTATCACTATGTCGTCGCCCTCAATGCCCATCTTTATGCCAAGCCTGCGGAAGGCCTCGGGTATGATGCCGAGGTTGCGCAGCGACACGTCTTTTATGCGCACGCCGTTGCCGGCCATGGCGGCCATGCCGATGAACGAGCCCACCTCAATCATGTCGGGCAGTATGTCGTGGACTGTTCCGTGCAGCCCGTCGGTGCCGACGATGGTGAGCAGGTTGCTGGCAATGCCGCTGATGCTCGCCCCCATGCGGTTGAGCATGTGGCACAGCTGCTGTATGTATGGCTCGCAAGCCGCATTATATATGGTGGTGGTGCCCCGCGCGAAGACGGCGGCCATGATGATGTTGGCCGTGCCGGTGACCGAAGCCTCGTCGAGCAGCATGTAGCAGCCCTTCAGCCGGTCGGCCCCTATCTCGTAAACGTTGCGGTCTTCGATGTGGCGGAACTCCGCCCCCAGGGCCTTGAAGCCGAGGAAGTGGGTGTCAAGGCGCCTTCGCCCTATCTTGTCGCCGCCCGGCGTGGCAATGACAGCCTTGCCGAAGCGGGCCAGCAGCGGGCCTATCAGAAGCACGCTGCCGCGCAACGCCGAGCACTTGCGCACAAACTCGTCGCTGCCGAGGAAGCCCAGGTCGAGGTCGTCGGCCCTGAATGCATACTCGTTGCGCCCCCGGCGGTCTACCTTCACGCCAATGTCCTTGAGCAGAAGTATCAGGTTGTTGACGTCGCGTATGTCGGGAATGTTGCGTATTACCACCTCGTCGGCAGTGAGGAGGGTTGCGCAAATCACCTCGAGAGCCTCGTTCTTGGCTCCCTGCGGCGTTATGGTCCCACTGAGCGGATGGCCGCCCTCAATCAAGAATGATGCCATGCCGACGCCCGGTTATTTGCGTTTCTTCCTGCGCTGCACGTCGCCTGCGGATGCAGCCGGCATGCGGTCGAGCCTCATGGTGCCGAGGTCGAGCTGCACCTTGCCGTCGGTGAAGCGTGCCAGGTCGGCCGCCACGCGCTCGTCGTCCATCGACCCGTGCCCCCAGGCAGCCAGGTCGCGCTTCATCTGGTTGGCCGTTATGCGCACCAGCTCGTCGCGTTCCTCGCCCTCGGGCATGGCCTTGAGCTTCTCAAACATCTCTTCAATAAGCCGTCCGTAGTGGCGCAGGCGCACATGGCTGCCCTTTTTCGGCATGGCCATGGGCTCGGGCTTGCCGAGAATCTTCTCTGCCTCCGACACGTCGTAGGGCCAGTCTATGTCGAGCTGTTTGTGACTCATGAGGTACAGGTGGTCCCAAAGCGTCTGCTCATAGTTGGCGTTTTCGCGCAACTGGGGCACCTTGGTTATCATCATCCTTACGATGGTCTCGGCGCAACGCAGCCGCTCGCCCCTGTCGGGCAGGGTGACGGCATAGTCGACCATCTTCTGTATCTCGCGGCCGTATTCAGGCATGAGCAACGGCTCGCGCTGGGTGTTGTAGTCCAATCCTTCTATGTTCATTTTTCCTTTTTGTCTTTGAAGTAAGTAACGGGCAGCCCCGCACGTTGTCCGGCAGGCAGCCCTCAGGGCCGTCAGAGCAGCTTGCGGGGTGTCTTGGCCACAAAGTCCTTGAGGTAGAACGGCACGAAGTAGGCCACGTCTTCCACCTTTCCGCCGGCCAGGCGCTTCTCGGCCAGGGGCATCATCCACTTGGCCAGCGGCGATATGCCTTCGATGAGCCTGGCGTTGGGATGGGCTATGGCGTCGATGCACTTGGCGGCGCCGTCGCCGAAGAAGTAAACCGGGTGCCGGTCGAGGTAGTCGCGGTAGGTGTCGGGCCCAACCACGTCGGCCCCCACCTCCCTCACGGGGCGCAGGGCGCGGTCGTATACTCCCGCATAGACCTCCATGCGGCGTGCGTCGATCATAGGGCAGAGCAGCGCGTCGTCCTCAATCTCGTCGTGATTGAGCAGCACCGGCACGCAAAGCAGTTCGAGCGTGGGCACCGACAGCAGGCTCACGCCGCGCCCATAGCAGATGCCCTTGGCCATCGACACGCCTATGCGCAGGCCCGTATACGACCCGGGGCCGCAACTGACGGCCACGGCGTCGAGCCCGGCTACATGGCCGTCGACAAACGTGAGGGCCTCATCCACAAACGTTCCCAACTTCACTGCGTGGTTGGGGCCGCCGAAATCTTCACGGCTAAACAGGCACGCGCCGTCTTCGCTGACGGCTACGGAGCATACGTTGGTGCTCGTCTCAATGTGCAATATACACGACATATATGAATAATATAATCCTAATGAAATGCAAAAATACTGTTTTTTTTCGTTAAATGCAATCGTTTACAAGAAATTAACGCGATACTTCGGCAGCATGGGCCCCGGCCGTGGCTGTTTGGCCGGGTGGCAACGGCATGTGGCAGCCAGCCGCATGGGGCTTAAGGGTGGCCAGAAGCGGAGGCGCAGAGGCAGCGGAAACGCCTGGCAGGCCATGGCCGCGCGGCCCATTGCGCCACGTGACACGCCAACGGCAACGGCCGCCGGGAGGCCCGGATTCAACGCCACGCGCGGCGCAGGCGCCCTGCCGCAACACCCATTTTTGTAAAAACAAAACCACCCATAGCCTTGGCTGCGCAATACCCTGGTTTACAACACATTGGCAAACGGGCCGAAACAGCCTGCGAAACGGGCCGGATTGCACTGCCATACGGCCTGTATGGCGGTGTGAAACAGGCCGTTCAGCAGGCCAAGGGCGCGGCGGCGGTGCGGCCGCACCGGCCGTATAAAGATTTTTCAAACGCCGGGGCCTTGCGAAAAGCAGCCCGCCCGAAGGCCTGTCGGGCCTTCACACCGGAGCCAGTGCGCCGCCCGGAGCAGGGAAACAAAATGGAGGTGCACGTCGGGAAACGGCACCTCCACCATAAACAAAGCTAACCTTGCGGCAGCACCCGGCTGCCGCAACACGTGCGTATGCCGGCCTCGGTGCCGGGCCGCGTCACTCGGCAGTCAGCTCGTAGACACGGCTCGACAGCTTGTTGCCTGTGAACAGCGACAGGCCGACGGTCATGAGATACGCGCCCGAATAGCTGCGGGCCTCACCCTGCGAGCCGTCGGCGCGGTTGATTTCGCGCACGCTGTAGGTGACCGAGGCGTCGAGGCCGTCGAGAACCACGTTGTAGAGCCGCTCGGCGTAGCGCGGATAGATGTCGAAAGCGAAGACCACGCCGCTGCGCCTGTCTTTTGTCACATACATGGTCGACGCATGGTTGCCGTCGTAGGGCGACACAAGGCGGTACTGGTCGCCGTCGAGTATTGCCGGCTTGAGCCTGTTGAAGTCGGCAACCGACTGCTTGCAGTATGCCAGCTCGCCGGCGCTGATGTCATGAAGGTTGATGTCAAAGCCGAGCTTTCCCATCATCGCCACGTTGACACGGAACTTGATGCCCGCATCCTTGTTCCACGACGTCACGTGGGCACACTGAACCTTGGCCGGGAACACCTGCGAATAGCCCCACTGTATGAACAGCCGCTCAACGGGGTCGGTGTTGTCGCTGGGCCACATCTCGGTGAAATACTTCAGCGCTTCGTAGTCGGTGCGGCCGCCTCCGCCCGAGCACAGCATCATGGGCAGGTCGGGATACTTGGCCTCTATGCGCTTGAGCACATTGTAAAGCCCGCGCACGTAGTCTACATACAGGTGGGTCTGGTCGTGCCCCTCGTAGTTGGAGTAGATGTTGGTTATGGGGCTGTTGCAGTCCCACTTGAAGTAGGCTATGCCCGGATAGCGGGTGAGCAGCCCGTCGACCACGCCGAACACGTAGTCCTGCACCTTCGGGTTGCTCATGTCGAGCACCAGCTGGTTGCGGAAGTAATACTCCTTACGGTTGGGCAGGGTTATCACCCAGTCCTTGTGCTTCTCATACAGCCCCGACTTCGGGTTCACCATCTCTGGCTCTATCCACAGCCCGAACTTCACCCCCTGGCGCCGTGCCTCGTCGGTGAGGCGGCCTATGCCGTTGGGCAGCTTGCCGGCCGTGACATCCCAGTCGCCCAGGCCCTGCGTGTCGCTATGGCGCGGATATTTGTTGCCAAACCAACCGTCGTCGAGCAAGAACATGTCGACACCCAGCTCCTTGGCGTCGGCTATGAGCCTCAGGAGCTTGTCTTCGTTGAAGTCGAAATAGGTGGCCTCCCAGTTGTTGAGCAGCGTCATGCGGTTGCCCGTGCCGTCTTTCACCCTGTACTTGCGGGCCCAGTCGTGCAGGTTGCGGCTGGCCTGGCCCGTGCCACACTGGCTCAGCGTGAAGATGAAGTCGGGAGTACGGAAGCTGCCGCCCTTGTCGATGCGGTACTGCGAGGCATAGGGGTTGATGCCGCCGAGCACACGCAGCGCCCCGAGGTTGTCGACCTCGAACGTGAAGCGGTAGTTGCCTGTCCATGCCAGTGTGCCCACGAGCACCTCGCCGGCCTTCTCGGTGGCCGGCGTGCCTATAGACAGCTGGAAGAACGGCGGCGCAAACATGTCGGCACGGGCGCCGAGCTTGGTGTCTATCACCTTCTTGCCGAAGTACAGCTCTTGCGTGTGTCGGCGCACCTCGGCCGCCCAGTCGCCGTCGTATTGCGTCAGGTAATACTTAGGGGCGTAGAAGTGGAGCATGGCCGAGGCGTACTTCTCGAGCTCAATGGCCTTTTTCTCGCGGTTGAACACCTCGCTCCATGCCACAAACACGTCTTCGTCGGCGTATGCCATGAAGTGCAACGCCACCTCGTCGGCATACACCGGGTCGGCAAGCCTTATCACTGTCTCCGTTCCCCCGGGGCACGCCTTTGTCTCGTGCGACCTGTACTCAAGCAGCGTCGACGAGTTGGCGTCGGCCCGGTTGATGTGGATGGCCGGCTCGAAATAGTCTTCCATGCCATGGGCCTGGTAGGCTTCCTTGCCCAGCGGCAGGCCGGCATAGTCTGACTTTGCCGGCAGGCGCTTGCCCAGGTAGCTCTGGTAGAGGCGCCCGTCGTCGCCAACGGTAAACACAAGACCGGTCTTTGCGGTCTCAATCACAATCTGGCTCTTGGCCCATGCCATGCCCGACATGAGCAAGAAGCCGAACGCCAAGGTCAGTTTTCGCGTAATTTTCATATCTTCTGGTATGTCATGAAAGTTGTTGTCAATACAGTGCTGCAGCCCGCCGGGCACCCGGCGGCCCGTCAGCGGGCAAACTGCGCCACGGGCAGGCCTGTCTCGCCGCGCAGGTTTCCGAGCGGATAGTCGGCCCAGTTGTACCTCACGGCCTCTATGCCACCGTCGGCCGAGAGTCTCAGCGTCCGCTTGCCTGCCACCGTCACGGCCGGCACCACCCATTGGCCGGCGGCGGTCTTCACTATGAATCCTTGCGGCCTGCTGCCGTCGACGACGATGTTGCCGTCGAACTCAAGCTCGGCACCGCCGCCGGCGTAGCGGCATGACACCGGGACGGGGGCCGTGTCTACCACCCCGCCGACACCGTACGAGCGCTTCAGCGCTATGAGCGAGAGCCTGCGGGCCACCTCCTGCTTGTTCTTGGGGTGTATGTCGGCAGAGTCGCCTATGTCGATGGTCACGGCCATGGCGGTGTTGTCGAGCTCCAGGGCGTCGGCCTGCGCCTGGCGCAGGGCCGCCCATCCCGACTCCGGCTGCACGAGGCTGGGCTTGAGGTAGGCCGACAACTGCACGAAATAGAACGGCATGTCGGGAGAGTGGCGCATCTCGCGCCAGTCGGAAATAAGCCTGCGGAACAGCGGGGAATACTGCTCGGCGCGGCCCACGTTGGAACATCCCTGGTACCACAGCACACCTTTGACGGGCATGGTGACTAAGGGGCACACCATGGCATTGTAAAGCACGGTGGGGAACGACGACCCCGAGGGCGAGACGGGCTTGCGGGGCAGCTTGCCGAAATCGGCAAAGACCTCATACTCCCAGCCGCCTGCCAGCGACACGGTGTCGCCACCGCACGACATGGCCACGTCGCGGGCGTCGCCGCAGATGCCGCCCTCGCCCTCATAATCGGTCACGCACACCGTCACGACGGCAGCGCCGCCCTTGACCATGCCGCCCGGTATGACGTATGAGCGCCTGACGTTGTAGCCCGAGCCCTCGGCTATCTTGACGCCGTTGAAGTAGGTCACGTCCTCGTCGTCGATGCACCCCAGGCTCAGTGTCACAGGCCGTTCGCTCCAGCCGTCGGGTATGTCCACCACCTTGCGCAAGCGCACCATGCCGTCGAACGACGGCAGCGCGCCGCTCTCCCACTGGCCCGGCACGGCCATCACGGGCAAGCCGGTGGCAATGGGTTCCGACAGCGCCGGGGCCCCGTCGGCCAGCACCCGCACGCTGCCCTTGCCTCCGGAAGCCAGGGCCTGGGCCCGCCACTGCATGAGGCGGCTGTTGTATGCACTGTCTATCCGGGCGGCATCAAAGCCGCAACCGGTGAGCAACCCAAGCTCTTCGGCAAAGCCCGGCACCGTCTTCACGCCTTCGAAGCTGGTCCAGGCCTCGGCCGGCGTGCCGCCCCATGTGCAGTCGATCACACCGACATGCACTCCGAGCCTTGCCGCCATTATCCTTGCGAAAAAGTAAGCCACGGCCGAGAAGTCCTCGACAGTGGACGGGCTGCACGTGCGCCAGCCGCCCATCTCGACCCCTACATCCTCCTGCGGGGTGAAAGCCATGGTGTTGCTGATTTGCAACAGCCGCACCGACGAATTTGAGGCGGTGGCTATCTCGCGCTCGTAATCCATCACTTTGCCCCATCCTCCGAGGGGCATCTCCATGTTCGACTGCCCGGAGCACAGCCACACCTCGCCCACGAACACGTCGCGGAGCACCGTGGGCTCCCCGTCGCTCAGGCTGACCGTGTATGGGCCGCCGGCCTTGGGCGTGGGCAACTGCAGCGAAAAGCGGCCTCCGGCCTGCGTTGCCACGGTGACGGCCTTGCCGCCCCACGATGCCCTTGCGGTTACCGAGGGCCCGTCGGCCCTGCCCTTGATAGTCCAGACACTGTTCTGTTGAACCACCATGCTGTCGGTCACGAAGTGGGGCAATGCCACTTTCGCTTCGGCATAAGTCGACGGGGCCAACAGGAACAGGGCCATCAACCACATCAACAGAGTTTTTCTCTTCATCGTAATATACATATTTACAGTCTTAAACAGTTATCGATACTGTCCTTTGGTTATTGGGACGGCCAACCGCCGAAACGCTGCCGCCACACGGCCGGCAACGTTACGCACTCTGATTGGCCACGACAAAGGTATCCATTTATATTCAGTGGCGTGGCAAATAAATCATCAAAAAATAATATTTTTGTACCAACATGCACAAAAACACACACATACGGAACAAATAGAGAACCTTGACTCACAGCCAAGGGGTGCATAAAGCGCGAGCCACGGCACAAAAATCTCGGCCGGCACTGCCGCCCATGAGGCTGCTACGGCCCATAGGCAACAGCACGCAATGGCCAACGCTCTTGATCTGAATGTCATGGTTTGTATGTTCATATTCGAAAAAACTGTCTACGGCAACAGGCCCGGGCCGGATGCTCACGGCAGTGGCTGCAAAGCCCGGCGGCCGCACGGCCCCCGCTTCACGTGAGGCCCTTGGCCATGGCGGGGGCGACACGGCGGGGCGGGGGCCATTACCGCACATTATTATATATATGGATATTCAGGTGCAAAGTTACCACAATCATGTGTTACCGTGCCCCGGATGCGTTTCCAAAAAATGAAACATTTATGCCGAAATGGCCCGTGAGGCAGCAGCAAATGCCACGGCAAGCCTCAGGCATGGACAAAAGTGGCGAGGCCAACGATAACGACTTGCCGCCATATAGTGCCGCCGACACCCAGCAATACCGGCCGTACGGCACAAAAACAGTTAAAATAAATTAAGCCGGAGTCACACTTACGGTTTTTATGTGTCATATCAATAACTTTGCGCAACAATATTGCGCACCCGGCAACATTGAGGCATGAGGGCGCCGGGCACGCATGCATTGCCTTCCGGCACGACTGGCACACAGGCTTCGACACTGCCCCATGGCCACCGACGGGAGCCGGCACCACTCGGCGGAATGCAACAAACTATAAACTAAACAACAAGACGAATCGATGAGAAAGCACCTACTAAGCACATTGGCGCTGGCGGCAGCAATGGCCTGCACAACGGTTGCCGCAGCACAGGACGCCGTTGCCGACAGCGGCAGTTTCCAACGGATAGAAAACGACCGCTTCTGGACTGCGGCCGACAACGTGCCTATTTACAGCCAGGGCGGAGGCATCTTCCGCTTCAACGACCCAAAGACGGGACAGCAGCGATACTACTGGTACGGGGTGAGATACGAGGAGGCTGAACGCTACCGCAACGACCCCAGCGTCACGCAGACAGGCGTCACGTTCCAATCGGTGACATGCTACAGCTCGACCGACCTTGTGAACTGGCGCTTTGAGGGCGATGTGCTCGACCGCGACGAACTGCGCGAGAACGTAGGCAACCGCTCGACATGGGTTGGCCGCATGGGAGTGGCCTACCTGAAAGACATCGGCAAGTATGCCATGTTCATACAGCACGCCGCCATGTCGTCGGAGAGCGCCGTGCTGATAGCCCTGTCCGACACTCCCACGGGGCGGTTCAAGTGGCACCGGTGGATAAGCAGGTACGACATGATAGGCACTCACAACACTGGCGACCAGACGGTTTTCACCGACGAAGACACAGGCAAGTCGTACCTTATATATTCTTACGGGCGCGGGCGAAGCCGCATCTACGTGTCTGAGATAGGCGTGCGCGGCGGTATGGTTGGCCTGCTCGACTGCCACCAGGTGTACCGGGGGGCAGGGCGCGAGGGCAACTGCATGTTCAAGTTCAGGGGCAAGTATTACATGTGCGCGTCCGACCTGTACGGCTGGGACTCGTCGCACGCCTATTATCTCGTTGCCGACGACATCTACGGCCCGTACGTACCGAAAGACAGCATGGAGGTGATGGACGGCTGCATGACCGACTATGCCCACGTGACACAGACGGGATTCTTCGTCACCGTGCGCGGAACGAAGCAGGAAACGGTGGTGTACTGCGGCGACAGGTGGGCCGACTTTGCCGGCAACGGGCTCGGCTACAACCAGTGGTGCCCGCTGTCGTTCAACGGCGACAGGCCGTTCTTCAACTCGCTGAGCGCATGGGAACTCAACGCTACGACGGGCGAATGGCGAGTGGCCAAGGGCAACAACTATGTGCTCAACGGCAGCTTCGAGGCCGACAGGCGGTCGATACCCAACCCCGTGAAGCCGAGGCAGGAGTTCCTGAGAGGATGGAAGACGGAGTTCATCAAGGGCAACAAGGTGACCATCGGCAACCCCGACTCGCTGACACTCAACTATTTCAACACGCGCGACGACCGTCTATACGTTGTCGGCGAGAAGAGTCTCAACATCACAGACGTGGTAGACTTCGAGCGAAGGGTGAGCCAACAGATCACTGCCATGCCCTATGTCGACCTGCCCGACGGCACCTACTCGCTCACGGCAAAGGTGTGCTACGGCGGCGACTTCGACCGCCTGGTGATGTACGCCGAGAGCGGTGCCGGCCGCGAAGCACGCAACCTGAACCGCGGCAAGCAGGGCAGATGGCAGCAGATGAGGATAAAGGAAGTGAAGGTTAGCGGCGGACGGGTGACCGTGGGCTTCCATGCCAAAGGCAAGGCCGGCGCATACTGCCGCATCGACGACGTGGCGCTGACAAGGATAAAGTGAGCGCAGGCGTGGCGTGAAACGCAAGGCAAAAACGCCGGGAGCACCGCAACAATGGCTGCTCCCGGCGTTAGCCTGCCAAAAAACATCCATTTTGGCTTGCACAACGCAGAAAAAACATTATCTTTGCAACCGCCGAAAAAAGGACGGCAAGCACTCAACAACTTAGCAAACATAATCGCACATAAATATGATACAATCAATGACAGGCTATGGCAAGGCTGTCGTAACCTACGGAGAAAAGAAAATAAACGTCGAGATAAAGTCGCTAAACAGCAAGGCTCTCGACCTGTCAACACGCATAGCACCGCTATATCGCGAGAAGGAAATGGAGATGCGGCAGCTCGTTGCCAAGACCTTGGAACGCGGAAAGGTTGACTTCAGTATATGGATTGAAAAGGAAGCCGGCGCCGACTCCACCCCTGTCAACTGCGCAATCGTTGAAAACTATTACCGACAGATAAAAGACCTGGCAGCAAAGACGGGCATACCAGAGCCACAAGACTGGTTTGCCACGCTGCTGCGCATGCCCGACGTGCTCACGAAGACAGAGCAGGAAACGCTCAGCGAAGACGAATGGCAAGCCGTGCGCGTGGCCATCGACGACGCCCTATGCCGCCTGACGGAGTTCCGCCAGCAGGAGGGCGTGGCGCTGCAACGCAAGTTTACGGAGAAGATTGACAACATATCGGCCTTGCTGGCGGAGATTGAGACATACGAGAAACAGCGGGTAGAGAAGATAAGGTCGCGCATAGTGGAAGGCCTGAAGTCGATACCCGAGGTGGACTACGACAAGAACAGGCTTGAGCAAGAGCTCATCTACTACATCGAGAAGCTCGACATCAGCGAGGAGAAACAGCGCCTGGCCAACCACCTGAAGTACTTCCGCGAAACCATGGAAGACGGTCACGGGCAGGGAAAGAAGCTCGGCTTCATCGCACAGGAGATGGGGCGCGAGATAAACACAACGGGGTCGAAGAGCAACAACGCCGAGATGCAGAACCTGGTGGTAAAGATGAAGGACGAGCTGGAGCAGATAAAGGAGCAAGTGCTCAACGTGCTCTGACCGCCGACGCGCCCCGACAAGGCAACCGTCAACCGGCAGCCGCGGTGCCGCCACCTCCCAAACGCAATAAACAATCAACCAAACCAATGACAATGAAAGGCAAACTCATCATATTCTCAGCGCCAAGCGGAACAGGCAAGAGCACCATAATAAACTGGCTCATGGCCCACAAGGAGCTCCGCCTGGCCTTTTCCATATCGTGCACAAGCCGCCCGCCACGTGGCAACGAGCGCAACGGCGTGGAGTATTTCTTCCTCTCTCCCGACGAGTTCAGGCAGCGGATAGCCGCCGACGAATTCCTTGAATACGAAGAAGTCTACCAAGACCGCTTCTACGGAACGCTCAAGTCGCAGGTAGACAGCCAGCTCGCCGGCGGCGACAACGTTGTGTTCGACGTCGACGTGAAAGGCGGCTGCAACATCAAACGGCACTATGGCGACGAAGCGATGAGCATATTCATACAGCCGCCGTCGGTCGACGAGCTGCGCCGACGGCTGGAAAGCCGTGGCACCGACGCCCCCGAGGTGATATCGCAAAGGCTGGCCCGCGCCGAGTTTGAGCTGGGCTTTGCCAAAGAGTTTGACCGCGTGGTGGTCAACGACGACCTTGGCAAGGCCGAAAAAGAAGTGCTCGAGATTGTCAGCGCCTTCGTAAGCAAAGGCTGAAGCAGCCAACACCTGCAAGCCCCCACAGCACCAATGAACCAGGAAACCATCACGACAGCACGGCAGATAGGCTTCTTCGGAGGTTCGTTCAACCCCATACACAACGGCCACATTGCCCTGGCCCGCAGCCTGCTCGAGGCAGCCGGGCTCGACGAGGTGTGGTTTGTGGTGTCGCCGCAAAACCCTTTCAAGCAGAACTCCGACCTGCTTGACGATGCCGCAAGGATGGCAATGGTGACCGCGGCGCTCGAAGGCGAGCCACGGCTGAAGCCTTGCGGCGTTGAGCTTACCATGCCACGGCCGTCGTACACATGGCACACGCTGTGCCGATTGCGCAGCGAGCATCCCGGCTTGCAATTCACGCTGCTCATCGGCGGCGACAATTGGGAGCGCTTCGACCGCTGGTACCACAGCGCCGACATACTGGCCACATGCCGCATAGTGGTCTATCCACGGCGCGCGCAGGGCTGCGGCGGCCCCATCGACGCGGGCTCGCTGCCCGCCGGGGTGACAATGGCCGACACGCCGCTGATAGACATCAGCAGCACAGAAGTGAGGCGACGGGTGGCCGAGGGCTTGCCCATCGACGCCCTGGTGCCACCCGCCGTGGCCGCAATGATAAGCAAACAGGGGTGGTATGCGGCCAACGCCGACGCCTGCCGGGGCAACCGCAGCTGAGCCGGGCAGCCAGCATGGCCGGCCCATCGGCCAGCAACAAGCCTTCCGCCTATGCCGCATGGCAGGCCGCCACCCGCCATGCACCACCCAGGCAAACGCATTTCTCCACCCAGACAAACATTTTTCGCCACCGTGGCGGCCGCCATGCGCCACCACAACCCCAAAAGAACAGCCTTTCAGCGAATAATCCGCCGCCAACCATTGGTATTCGGATTAAAAGATGTAATTTTGCACCAAACTTGCTAAACAGATGAAATACGTCAGTCTGATAGGCCGACTTCTCGGTTACTTCTTTTACCCTATAAAGAAGAGCCCGGCTTTCTTTGTGTTCATGTTCGTGCTGTGCTATGTATGCAACAGGCTCGGAACGCCCACTTTCTCGGAGTTTGGCATATTCGAACTGTTTGCCGACCTGTACATACTCTGCGTGGCCCTGTCGTTCATCCCGTGGAAAGTGAGACGATGGATCAAGGGCGCCGTATACGTAGTGATGTACACCACATCAATCGTCGACATGTATTGCACGGTAAAGTTTGGCTCAACCTTCACCCCCACCATGCTGCTGCTGATGGAAGAGACCACCGGAAGCGAGGCCTCGGAGTTCCTCAAGTCGTATGTCGACCTGAGCCTCCTGAAGACCGACCTCGGCTGGGTGATGCTGATATTGGCCGTGCATCTGCTCTACAACGTGTTCATGTCGATGGCCAGGCGCAGGCACATACGCCTCGACATCGACATGAAGCTCATCCACCGGCTGTCGGCCGTGGTGCTGCCCGCCATGGGGCTGGCCACCATCTACATGCTCGAGCAAGGCATTGCCACGCGAGCCGACAACAAGAAAGCGTTCGTGAGGCTCATGACCTACGACAACATTGGCGACGTGGAGCACGAGCTCACGCGCGACGACAAGGCCGAACTGTACCTGCCCGTCTACCGCGTGGCGTTCAGCTTCTATGCCAACAGGCTGGCGGCAAAGCAGATAGACAAGCTCATCGAGGCCACCGGCAAGGCCCGGGTGGACAGTTGCAGGTTTACCAGCCGCAACATCGTGCTCATCATCGGCGAGAGTTACAACCGCCACCACTCACAGTTGTACGGCTACGGCAAGCCCACCACGCCGCGCCAGTTGCGCAGGGCGGAAGACGGGCAGCTGACGGCATTCAGCGACGTTGTGTCGCCATGGAACCTCACCAGCTTTGTCTTCAAGCACATATTCTCGCTTTACACCGTGGGCGACAGGGGCGAATGGTGCGACTACCCGCTCTTCCCGGAGCTTTTCCGCAAGGCCGGCTACCGCGTGACATTCATCACCAACCAGTTCCTGCCGCAGGCCGAAGAGGCGGTGTACGACTTCAGCGGCGGCTTCTTCCTAAACAACCCGACACTCAACAAGGCGCAGTTTGACGTGCGCAACACCTCCCTCCACACCTACGACGACGGCGTCTTGGCCGACTACGACCGCCTGCTGGCACAAGACAGCATCAGGTTCGACGGGCCCGACGACCACAACCTGATAATACTCCACCTGAAAGGGCAGCACGTGAGCTATTCGCAGCGCTACCCGGCCGACAGGAAACGATTTGCGGGAGCCGACTACGACGAGCCTCGGCTCAGGCCCAACGACAAGCAGGTGATGGCCCACTACGACAACGCCACGCTCTACAACGACTCCATTGTCGACGAGATACTGAAGCGATTCGAGCGCGAAGACGCCATAGCGATATACATGCCCGACCACGGCGAAGAGTGCTTCGGGGGCGGAATGCGCGTCTACGGCCGGCTGCACTCGGCAGAGATAGACTACCGCCTGGCCCACGAGGAGTTTGAGATACCGTTCTGGATATGGTGCTCCAAGGGATATGCAAAATCCCATCCGGGCATGATGGAGGCCATTGCCGGGGCTAAGGACAAGCCATACATGACCGACCGCGTGGCCCACATGCTGCTCTACCTGGCCGGGATAAGCTGCCCCGCCTACCGCGGCGAATACAACCTGCTGGGCCCCGACTACGACCCCGACAGGCCGAGGAAGCTGAAAAACAGCGTAGACTACAACAAACTGAAAGCAGAGAATGAACACAATGACAAAAACGACGGCATGGCTCAACCGAGATGAATGCGCCGCCCTGCGCGGGCTGGCCATCATGGCCATAATGCTGCACAACTACTGCCACTGGCTCGGGTTTGCCGTCAAGGAAAACGAATACACCTTCAACGCCGCCAACACCGCACGCCTGTGGGATGCCATGGCCCACGCCGACGCCAACCTGCCCATCCACCTGCTGTCGTACTTCGGCCACTACGGCGTGCCGGTATTCCTGTTCCTGAGCGGCTTCGGGCTCGTGATGAAATATGAGCGGCGCCCGCAGGAGCTGCCCGCATGGCGGTTTGCGCGCTACCACTACATTAAGCTGCTGCGCATGATGGTGCCGGGCTTCGTGGCCTTCATCATCGTCGACGCCATCACCCCGGGCCCTTTCCGCTTCCAGGCCGAGAACGTCGTGGCCCAGATGCTCATGGCAATCAACCTCCTACCCGCCCCCGACAGGATAATATGGCCGGGCCCCTACTGGTTCTTCGGACTGATGATGCAGCTCTACATAGTCTACCGGCTGGCGCTCTACCGCCGCCACTGGGCGTGGGCAGCGGCGCTGGTGGCCCTGTGCTGGGCGGCCCAGGCCGCATGTAGCCCCATGGGCGAAACGCTCAACCGGCTGCGCTACAACTGCATCGGCGGCATGCTCGTGTTCTGCGCGGGCCTGCTGGCTGCGCGCCACCTGCCCGCCGCACGCCTCAACGCCATGGGCCGCCCGTCGTGGGCAGCCGTATCACTGGCGTCTGCGGCCCTGCTGCTGGCCTGCTGCACATCGTTCCAGGCGTGGCTGTGGGCCCCGCTGGCCGTGGTGGCAGCCTCGGTGGGGCTGGTCAAGGCGCTGCCCGCCGCGTGGCTCAGCCCGCTGTCGTGGCTCGGCGGCATATCGGCGGCCATGTTCGTGGCCCATCCGCTGCTGCGCAAGGTGTTCATACCCATATCCCGCCGAGGCGACATCTACGACGGACTGCTGCTGTATGTCATAGCCACGGTGGCCGTGTCGTGGATGTTCATGATAATAATCAACAGGATTCCAAAGCCAAAGGCATAGACAACTGTCGTAAAACAATTTCGCCACCCCGCCCTGCCAGCGCAACGCCCTGGCCTGCAGCACGTTGCAAAACCATGCTTACGGGGTTGCAAAACGGGCCGTTCGGCAATGCCACAAGGGCCGTTCGGGGGCGCGAAACGGGCCATCCTGGCGGCCCGCCCCATGAGCCGACGGCCGCAGGGGCAACAATGTAAAAGAATCGCCGCGCCACGGCGGCCATGCCACGGCCCTCGCCCGTCGCGGCCGGCAGCCGCCCCACAGCAAGGCTCACGGCTGCCGGAAGGCCACAGCAAACAATAAACAACCAAGCGACAATGGAAAAAACGTCAGACAACTACAGCTGCCTCAGCAGCCAGCGGGGCCGGCTGATGGGCGCCGCCATGCTCATGGTGGTGCTCTTCCACGTGGGCGGCATGCGCCACGACACATTCTTCTACTGCCTGAGCAGGTGCGGCAACGTCGGCGTCGACGTGTTCCTCTACCTCAGCGGCATAGGCCTGTGGTTCTCGTGGGGCAAGATAATCGGCAAGAAGCATGCAGCCCCGACAGCCACCGGCACCCGGCCCGCGCCACGCAACGCCTCAGGCAGACGGGGCAAAAGGCTGCTCCAGGCCATCGCCGGCTCGCCTTACGCCACATTCCTGCGCCGGCGCTACGTCAGGGTCTACCCCGCATGGCTCATAGTGGCGGCTGCATACTACCTGCCGCGCTGCCTCGACGGCAGGGCCTCGGCAGCCGACACGGCGCTGTCGATAGCCGTCAACTGGGGCTTCTGGCAGCACGACGAGCTCACCTTCTGGTTCATACCGGCCATCATGGCGCTCTACACCGTGGCCCCGGCCTACATCGAACTGATACGCCGCCATGCCGAATGCCGGTGGATGCCCGTGGCTGCCATGGTGCTGTGTGTGCTCGTGCAATACTGGGCTCCGCTGCATTCGGTGGTAGGACACCTCGAAATATTCTTCAGCCGCATACCCATTTTCCTCATAGGCATCAACACCGGACTGCTCGTCGAGCAGCGGCGGCACATCGGCCGGGCCGGGTGGTGGATGCTCATCGGCATGCTGGCCGTGTGCACGCTGGCCTGCGTCAACTTCGAGGACGGCCTGCGGGGGCGCTTTCCTCTGTTCCTCGAACGCATGGTCTACATACCGCTCACGGTCTCGATGGCCCTGCTCATGGCGCGGGCGCTGGCCCACGCTCCGGCATGGGCAGGCTCTGTGCTGGCCTTCATCGGCGGCATCAGTCTCGAGATATACCTCATCCACGCCCAGTTTGTGCTGCTGCCGCTGCAGCCCTTGCGCCTTGGCTACTGGCCCACGGCACTGGCCGTGGTGGCCATATCGGCCGTCCCGGCATGGCTGCTGCACAAGGGCATCGGTCTGTTGACAAGGAAAATAGCATAAAAACGGTTACTCTTTGAAATGGAATACATAAGGATAATACGACCGCAGCAATGGGTCAAGAACCTATTCGTGCTCATACCGGTGTTCTTCAGCGGCAACGTCACCCACTGGCCCAGCGTCAGTGCCTCGCTGCTGGCCATGGTGGCATTCAGCCTCGCGGCCTCATCGGTCTACTGCTTCAACGACATCATCGACGCCGACGACGACAGGCGGCACCCCGTCAAGTGCCACCGCCCCGTGGCATCGGGGGCAGTGCCAGTGGCCGGGGCATACGCCCTGATGGCCCTCATGCTGGCCCTCGCCGTGGCAGCCCTGGCGTTTCTGGGCGGCACGGCCCTGCGCACGGGCTGCGTGGTGGCCGGCTACTACGCGCTCAACATGGCCTACTGCGCCTGGCTGAAGCGGTTTGCCATAATCGACGTGTGCATAATAGCCTTCGGCTTCGTGCTGCGCATACTGGCGGGAGGCGAAGCCTCGGGCATCATGCTCAGCAAATGGATAGTGCTCATGACGTTCCTGCTCACGCTGTTCCTCTCGCTCGCCAAGCGCCGCGACGACGTTTTGCGCATGGACCGCACCGGCATGGCGCCACGGCGCAACACGTCGCGGTACAACCTCACGTTCATGAACCAGGCCATAACCATCACGGCCACGGTCACAATAGTGTGCTACGTGATGTACACCGTGTCGCCCGAGGCAGCCGCCGTCATGCAAACCGACTACCTTTACCTCACGAGTGTGTTTGTCATCATCGGGCTGCTGCGCTACATACAGATAGCCGTGGTCGACGAGAAGAGCGGCGACCCCACTGCCATAGCACTGCACGACAGGTTCATCCAGGTGGTGGTGGCTTGCTGGGGACTGTCGTTCTTCACCATTATATATATATTCTGACAAGATGGAAGGAAAGAAAGAGATATACGCCTTCGACTTCGACGGCACGCTGACCCGCCGCGACTCGTTCATCGCATTCCTATGCCACGCCCGGCAAACGCGCCGCGTAGTGGCGTGGCTCGCGCTGCACGCCCCTCTACTGGCGGCCGCCAAGCTGGGCCTCTACCCCGCGGGCAAGGCCAAGGAGAGGGTGTTCGCCCATTTCTTCGCAGGCACATCAGAGCGCGACTACGAGGAATGCGGCATGGCGTTTGCCGCCCGCAACAGGGCCTTGCTGCGCCCGGCAGGCATCAGGGCCGTGGGCAAGGCCGTTGAAGACGGGGCCACCGTGCTCATAGTCAGCGCCAGCCAGCGGCAGTGGGTGGCGCCGTTCTTCGCCGAATACGGCAGCGCCGTGACGGTGGTTGCCACCGAACCGGAGATACGCAACGGGCGGCTCACGGGCCGCTTTGCCACCCCCAACTGCAAGGGGGCAGAGAAAGTGAGACGCATACTCGGGCTTTTCCCCGACAGAGAGAGCTACCGCCTCACGGCCTTCGGCGACAGCCGGGGCGACCGCGAGATGCTCGCCATGGCCGACGAAGCCCACTACAAGCCATTCAGAAAATGATACCGACATGACAAGACCGTTCGACATATTCAAGATTAAGCGCGACGAGGCCCTGCCGGCAGCCGTGGCCGCCATCGTCGTAACCACGCTCAACGCCCTCTTTGTGTGCAAGATGTACGGGCTGTTCACGCCGCTGCGCGACGCCGGGGCCATGCAGAGGCACATGCTCGCCCACTTCCGCGTGTCGGGCTACGACCCGCTCACGCTCATCACCGTGTCGTCGTGGATAGACATCTACAACGTTGAGCGCCACCCGCTGCTGGCGTTCCTCATCAGCCCGCTGAGTCTTTTGAACGGCTGGCTGGCCGGGCTGACGGGCATAAACTGCGCCATTTTCCTGACGGCAGCCCTCATGGCGGCCTGCGCCTTCTACTCATTTGTGTTCTTCAGGCGCACGCTCAGCGAGGTGATGGAGCTCGATGACACCGACGCCAACCTGCTTTCGGCGCTCTTCTTCTCGTTTGCCTATGTCATGGTGATAAGCTTCACGCCCGACCACTTCGGCTTTTCCATGTGCATGCTGCTCATCGTTCTCTACGTGGCGGGCATGAGGATGAAGAAGCGTAAGACAGTTCCGACGTGGCAGATGGCCGTACTCTACGTCTTTGCCACAGGCATAACCACCACCAACTGCGTCAAGGAGGTGCTCATGCAGCTGTTTGTCAACGGCCGCAAGTTCTTCAGGTTGCGCAACATCCTGCTCGGCATAGCGGTGCCGTCGGTGGCGTTGTGGATGTTCTGCAAGTTTGAATACAGCGTGTTTGTGGCCCCCATCGACCGCGCACGCCACGAGGCCCGCGTAAAGAGACAGGCCGAGCGCAAGGCCCGGGAGGCCAAGATGCAGAAGCTGTATGCCGAGGCCGACTCGGCCACGAGGGCAAAGATGGCTCCCCGCCTGCAGCAGAAGAAGGCGCCAAGCAAGATGGGCCGGCCGCTGAGCCGCGAGGGAATGATGCGCTGGAGCGATGTGACCACGCCCCGTTGGCCCACGGTTGTGGAGAACCTTTTTGGCGAACCGCTACTCTTCCACGCCAATTTCTTCCTGGGCGACGTGCTCCGTTCGCGCCCCGTTTTCGTGGAATACGACTCCAAGTTCAACTATTTCGTAGAGGCGATTGTGGTGCTTCTCATGCTCGCGGGCATAGCCTGCGGCTTCCGCAGCCGCCTGCTGTGGCTCGCGCTGTCGTGGTTTGGCTTCGACATGGTGCTGCACTTAGGGCTCGGCTTCGGCATCAACGAAGTCTACATCATGTCGCCCCACTGGCTGTTTGTGCTGCCGCTGGCCATGGCCTTCATGCTGCTGAGGGCCCGGGGGGCGGTGCTCATGGCGCTCAGGGGCGTGCTCCTGCTGCTCATAGTGTACATGGCTGCCCACAACGGGGTGTTCCTTGCCAACTACCTGCTGCAGCCCGCCGCCTGAACGGGTCAGGCATGCCTTGCCCGGCCGAGCAACTTGTCGATGCGGTTGCGCACGGCCTTGACGATGATGCCCATGTTTCCGTGGCGCAAGTTGAGCGCCAGCTCCTCGAGCGAGCGCCCCACCTTTATCCACGGGTGGCCGTATGCCTGTGTGCGATAAACCTTTTCCTTAAACTCAACGTTCTCTATCACATAGCGCGGATGGCGCAACGGCCACTGCAACTCGTAGCGCGGCATGGTGAACATGCGCCTGAGGCGCCGCGGCATGGTAGCCAGGCTGTTGGAATAGTGGGTGGACTCCTCGGCCGCGCCGAGGTTGTTGACAAGGTTCCTGGCCGGCACTATGGCCAGGCCCGAGCCGAACATCATCGTCGCCCAGTGTATAGTCTCGTAAAACTCGCGCCCGCTCTCACGGTGGTCGTGGCACGCGCGTATCATGTCGAAGTTCATCTTGCGCTGGCGCATCAGCGCCTTCAGCTGCCGCATGTTGTAATCATCGTCGAGGAAAGTGTATTTTCCGTCCCACTGGTCAATCACCCTGCGCCACGAAGCCCAGCCCCATATCGACATGTACGAGGTGAAGATGTAGTCGTAGGGGCAGTCGTCGAGCCTCTCTTCGCTGTTGAAGCCCGACACCATCACTATCCTCTCGTCGTTCTCATAGCGGTCGAGCATCTCCTTGCAAAACGGGAAGAACGACTGCGAAGGCACGTCGTCGTCTTCGAGCACGATGCACTTGTCGGCCATCGAGAACGCCCACTTCTGCGAGATATACTCAGACGGGTCGCAGCCATAGTTGCGTTGCTGGTACAGCCGCCGCACATCGCACTCCCAGTCGATGTCGTCCACCACCTCACGGCACTTCATGATGCCCTTCATGTCGCGCTCCCCCCTCGGGCCGTCTTGGTAAAGGAACAGCCGCGAGGGGCGCGCACGGCGCACTTCGTCGAACACTTTCTTGAGCGAGTCGGGGCGGTTGAAGAACAGTATCAGCACCGCAACGTCAATCTTTGCCGGTTGTTTCATATATGGTAACATTAGGTGTGATAGGCAGCCTGCCAAGCTATTGCCGGGCGCCGCTTGTCTTTTGCAAAGACAATGCCAGCGAGAGCAATGTGAGCTTGCTCACTGATTGCCGAGCGCAGCTTGTCTTATGCAAAGACAATGCCAGCGAGAGCAATGTGAGCTTGCTCACTGATTGCCGAGCGCAGCTTGTCTTATGCAAAGATAAGAAAAGTAGGCGTATATTCAAAGCAAATAGCAGTTATTTGTTGACAGTGCCCGTATTGTCAAGTCTTTTTCGTAAATTTGCGACCATGAAAACGACAAATCACAAAGGAAGCCTGACGCTTGTGCCCGCAGGCGGACTGGCCAACAGGATGCGGGCCGTGGCGTCTGCCTACCGGCTGTGCCTCGCCGTGGGCAGCCGGCTCCACGTGGTGTGGTTCCGCGACTGGGCACTCAACGCGCCCTTCGCCGACATTTTCGAGCCTATCGAGGCACCGAGCATCGACCTGCGCGAGGCAGGCGTGGCCGACGCCATTGTCAACGGGCGCCCCCGCAGGCGCAACCTGTGGCTGCCGGCGCTGCCCCAGGCCCTGGCGTACCAACGGCGGATATACGAGAAAAGCGTCACGCCGCTCAAGCAGCGCGGCTTCGACTTCGAGGCGTGGGCCGCAGGGCGGCGGTGCTACATGAGCTGCTACCAGGAGTTCGGGGCATATCCCGACGACACCTACAGGCTGCTGTTCCGCCCTGTGGCAAGCGTGATGCGGAGCGTGGAGGCCAACGCCGGCCTCTTTGCCGACTACACCATAGGCATGCACATACGCCGCACCGACCACGGAGAGGCCACAGCCCAGAGCCCCACCTCGCTGTTCATCGAGGCCGGCAGGCGCGAACTGGCAGTCCACCCGGGCCTGAAGATATTCCTCGCCACCGACGACCAGGGGGTGAAAGCCGAGCTCACGGCAGAGTTTGGCGGCAGGGTCATCACGGCAGCGGCGGCGGCATCGCGCAGCAGCGCCGACGGCATCAGGGGCGGACTGGCAGACATGTACACGCTGGCACGCACGCAGCGGATATACGGTTCGGCCGGAAGCTCGTTTTCGCCCATGGCCGCAAGGATAGGCGGAGTGGAGATGATAGAGGTTAGGGCCGGCCGCGTCAGGGAGCAATGCTGACGCCGCCATCAACCCGCTGATAGCCAACCGGTTGGCCATACGTGCCGTTTTGCACTGCAAAACGGCACGTATGGCATTGTGAAACGGGCCGTTTCAGACGGTGAAACGGCCCGTTTTGCAGAGCGCCCGCGCAGCCGCCCCGCGCAGGCGGCATCCCCGGCGGCTAATCCAACCGCTGGCCGCGCTCGAGCAGATAGCGGTAGTTGTAGGCCTGCATCAGCGGGTAGAGCAGGCTGCGGAGCAGGGCCACGGGGTCGGGCTCGTAGGTATAAAACAGCGTATGGCGGTATTTCACAAACAGGCGCACCATGCGCAGCAGCGGCAACAGGCCCCCGGAGCACTCGCACTCGAGCAGCCTCACGCCGTCGCGGCACACCCGGCTGTCAGACTTGATGGCCCTGAGGAAGTCGAGCCTGGGCCTGAAGTGCCACGCGATGTACTTTTTCATGCGGCCATAGTTGCACACGGCCCACCACAGTATGTAGGCCCCGTTGGCCGCAGAGCGCTCGCGCCGCTTGTCGGGCACGATGTAAGTGTCCGACGTGGCACACCGCCTCTGGTGCACAAGCTCCCTGTCCACCATCACTATGCTGTCGTAAGCAGCGGCCGTGATGCTCAGTATCACGTCATAATAAGTGCGGTTGAATATCTCGCCCTTGTGCGGGAATAGGTTCAGCAACTCACGCCTGAAGAGCAGCGTGTGGCCCGGGAGCGACGAGAAGAGCAGCCTGAAAAGCCCGTAGTTAGGGCAGCGCCTGTCGTAGTTAAGGCTGATGCCGCTGTCGTTGCTGAACGGCACCGAACGGCACGTGCACAGCAACTTGCCGCCGATGGCCTCCATCTGCAGCCTTATCTTGTCGGGCTCCCAGATGTCGTCCTGGTCGCAAATGGCAATGTAGTCGCCCGTGGCAAGGGCCATTGCGCTGAAGAAGTTGGCGTTGACGCCCCTTCCGCCCTTGTTGACACACGGCTTTATGATGCTGTTACGTGCAGCATATTCCTCCACGATGGCCATGGTGCCGTCGGTGGAGCCGTCGTCTTGTATGATTATCTCGTGCAGCCCGTATGTCTGGTTGAGCACAGAGTCAAGCTGTTCGCGCAAATGCCGCTCCCCGTTGTAGGTGCACATAACAATAGAAACACGTTTACCCAATACGTCCATTACACTGTTCAATTGTAGGATGTTATGTCAAGTAGTCTGATGCGGGGCAGCCGCCGCCGTGCCCACAGCCATGCCACCGCCACCGCAATGGCCCCTGCCGGCCCGGCCCCGGGGCACGCCTGCCCCACAAGGCCCGTAGCCCCCCGTGCCGGGGGCCGCCCGCCTGAATGTAGGGTGCAAAGATACTAAAACTTATCCGAACGGCCATGGCGCCACAGGCTTTTTGCCCCCGGGCGGCAGGCTAAGTGCAGATAATTTATTAACTTTGCAGCCCGGAAATGTAAGTCAGATCTTATGAAAATCCCAAGACAGCTATGCCTGCGCCGCGAAGAGCGCTGGCCGGCCCTCGTGGCGCTGGCCGTCATCGTGGCGCTCAACGCGCTCATGGTGGGCAAATACTACGACGTGTTTGCCAAAAACATCCACGGCGGCTTCTGGGGCATGTTCACCGGCAAGTTCCATGTGTCGGGCTACGACCCCATCCTCTACCTTGTCATGTCGGTATGGCGGGTGCTTTTCAGCGGCTTCCGCCATCCGCTGCTGCTGTGGATGCTCTACCCTGCGGCCTGCCTCAACGAGTGGCTCATGCCCATAGCGGGCATCAACTGCGCCCAACTGATAACGGCGGCCATGCTCACCGTGGCCGACTTCGCCTCGTTTGTGCTCTTCCACCGCCTGCTGCGCGACGTGGTGGGGCTCTGCCGGGCCGACACGGCGCTGCTCACGGCCCTGTTTTTCTCGTTCGCCTATGTGATGGTGCCCATGGTTGTGCCCGACCACTTCGCCTTCTCGCTGTGCCTGCTGCTGCTCACCCTCTACGTGTGCGGCCGCCACATGCGCGACGGCACGCCGCTGTCGGCCCCGGCCGCCGCGCTGCTCCTGGTGGTCACGGCTGGCGTAACGCTGAGCAACGGGGTGAAAGTGGCGCTCGGCCAGTGGATGGCCAACGGCCGGCGGTTTTTCGCTTGGCGCAACCTGCTGGTGGCTGTGGCCCTGCCCTCGGCGCTGCTGCTGTGGGCCGGCTTCAGCGTGGGGGGCGTGCCCCAGCCCAAGACCGACGCCGACCTGCAGCAGGAAAACGCCACCCTGCGCAAGAACAATATGCCCACCCACGCCGACCACGGCGGCGAACCGATAAGCACGGTGGGGTTCATGAACTGGACCGACGCCACCACGTCGCGCCTTGACGCCGCCGTGGAAAACCTGTTCGGCGAATCCCTGCAGCTGCACAGCGACCATCTGCTGGGCGATGTGTGGATAGACAGGCCGGTGGTGGTGCGCTACAGCCTGGCCGCCAACTACGTGGTCGAGGCCGCGCTCGTGCTTCTCTTCGCGCTGGGGGCTTGGTGCGGGCGCCGCGAGCGGTTCGCTTGGCTGTGCCTTTCGTGGTTTGCGGTCGACATGGCGCTGTCGATGGGGCTCGGCTTCGCCATCAACGAGATATACATAATGGGCCCCCACTGGCTCTTCGTCATGCCAATATCCATGGCCTACGCCATGCTCAGGGCCAAAGGCGCCGCCCTGAAGGCCCTGCGGGTGGCCACGGGCTGCCTCGCCGCATGGCTGTGGGCATACAACGGCACGCTGTTTGTGGGCTTCATGCTGGGCTGAAACCAATGCTCACCAGATAAAATCCAAGAGGCTTTTTCAGGAGTGCAGGAGTACAGGAGTGCAGGAGTACAGACAATGGTTCAGTATATATTTTGGAGGCGGGAGACTGGAGACAGGAGGCGGGAGGCTATAGACGGGAGTACAGACAATAGTTATGGAAACATGGAAGCTGTGGGAGCATTGGTAAAGTGGTGCAGGAAGATAGTCAAATACCATTGTCGTAACTCCTTTACTCCCTAACTCCTTAACTCCTAAAAATACACTAAACCATTGTCTTTACTCCTAAAAACACACTAAACCTTTGTCTGTACTCCTGCACTCCTGTACTCCTTAACTCCTAAAAAGCCCCCGTCAGACGATGGCGCGGCGCAACTCTTCGATGTTGTCGCGGTACTTGCTGATGTCGCCCTTGAATATCGACGACGTGCCGGCGACAAAGATGCTGGCGCCGACATCGCGCAGCTTGCGGGCGTTGGCGGGCGTTATGTTGCCGTCAACCTCCATTATTATGTCCTCGCGGCCCTCGCGCCGCAGCAGTTCGGCTATCTTTGCGGCCTTGCGCATGGTGCTCGGCACAATCTTCTGGCCTGCAAACCCGGGGTTGACCATGAGCACATTGATGCCGTCAATATAGTCGAGCACCTCTTCAAGCGAGTTTATCGGCGTGGCCGGATTGATGGCCAGGAAGCGCTTGCAGCCGTAAGGAGCGAGCCAGTCGAGCACGCGCTGCACCTGGAAGCTGCTCTCGTAGTGTATAGAGACAATGTCGGTAGGCTCTATCCCTATCCATTGCAGCTTGTACTCCGGCTCCTTTATCATGAGATGCAGGTCGAGCGGTATGCCCGTGAGGCTGCGCAAGCCCCGTATGTAGTCTACGCCGAGCCCGAAGTTTGGCACGAATATGCCGTCCATGACGTCGATGTGGAGGCGCTCGACGCCCTCCTGCTCGAATATCTCGATGGTCTCCTTGAGGTTGACAAGGTCGGAGCACATCATCGAAGCCGATATCTCGCCTTTCCTTTCCATCAGTTCCATGTGGTCATTATCTTGCAATAGGGTTCAGAGTGGGCGCGCATTATCTCCAGGCCGCGCCCGAGTTCATCCTGGGCGAACACGTGGGTGACGAGCCTCTCGGGGCTGATGGCCCCTCGCGCCATGGCTTCGGCTGCCTCGGTCCAGTCGGACGGCTGCGCCCCGTGGTAAGAAGAGTTCCACGTGCCGCGCAGCGTGATCTGCTTGCGCAGCACGCGCCAGTAGACGTCTTGCGCCAGGGTGATGTCACCCGACGGGTTGCCCATGAGCACGGCCGTGCCCCCCGGCGCCGTGAGCCCCACGGCCTGGGCCACAGCCCCGGGCGTGCCCACGGCCTCGATGGCCACGTCATAGCGGCCTGCACCGGCATCGGCGGCGGCCACTGCCGTCAGCCCCAGTCTCTCGACCATGCGCCGCTTGGCCTCGTTGCGCACCACCACGTCTGCCGTAGAGGCCCCGAGCATGCGGGCCCAGAGCGCCGCGCCGATGCCAATCATGCCCGTGCCGACAACGCATGCCGACTGCCCGGCGGCCAGGCGGCTGCGCTTCACGGCATGCAGGGCCACGGCCAGCGGCTCGAGCATGGCGGCCACCGTTGGCGAGACGCCCTCGGGCAGCGGCAGGAGGTTCCACACCGGCACGGCCACAAGCTCGGCAAAGCCGCCGTCGCGGCGCGACCCCACATAGTCGTAATGGTCGCACATCTCGTAGTTGCCGGCCTCGCACTGCGGGCACCGGCGGCAGGGGATGAGCGGGAACACGCCAACCGGGCGCCCGCACAGCCCCCCGTCGGCGGGGCTGCCCACGCTCTCGACCACGCCCGAGAGCTCGTGGCCGGGTATGGTGGGGAAGTGGTAGGTGCCTTTGGTGAATATCCTCGGCACGTCGGAACTGCAAATGCCGGCAGCCTTGACTCTGACCAGGGCCCACCCCTCGGGGCACTCGGGCGTTGGGGCGTCTTCGTAACGCAGGTCGCCCACGGCGTGTAGTACGTATGCTTTCATTTCTTTCTTGCTTTGATGATGGTCTTGAAGTTGCTCAAGTCCTCGGGTGTGGTAATCTTGAAGTTCATCGGGTCGCCCTCGATGATGCGGCAACTGAGGCCCGACTTGAATGCCAGTTCGGTGCTGCCGTTTATTTTCATCAGCTCTGCGGCGTCCATGGCGCGGTGGGCCGCCAGGTACTTGGCGAGCCTGAACGCCTCGGGCGCCTGCCCGGCCCACAGCTTGCTGCGGTCGAGCAGTGCCGTGATGGTGGTGCCGTCGTCGCTGAGGTAGGTTGTGTCTTTCACCGCTATGGCCGGCATCACGGCGTCGGCCGCGGAGCAGGCAGCGAGGCACCGGCCTATGAGGTCGGCGCCGACGAGCGGCCGTGCGCCGTCGTGCACGATGACCAGGTCGGCGTCGCCGGTGGCCGACCGTGCCGCCACCTCGAGCGCATTGAATATGGAGTACTGCCTGGTCTGGCCGGCCGGGGCCAGGCTCACGGGCTTTTCGGGGCAGAGGCGGGCGGCAAGTCCGGCCACGAAGTCGCGCCACTGGTCGGCCACGGCCACCACTATGGCGTCGATGTCGGGGTGGACGGCAAAGGCGGCGAGGCTGTAGCCCAGCACCGGCATGCCCTCTACCTCGACATACTGCTTGGGCATGTCGATGCCCATGCGGCTGCCCACGCCACCTGAAAGTATGATTGCTATGTTCATTTTCTTTGCTGTTTGCTGTGCCTACGCCATCAGTTCGGGCATTATGAACACAGAGTGGAACACACGTTTCTCCTCGGGCGGCACCTGCATGTAGTCGCCGTAGAGGTCGCGCAGGTAGGCATCGGGGTTGGCAGGGCCCAGAAACCGCTTGCCCTCAAACTCGACCTCAGTGAGCGGGAACACGCTGTCCTTGCGGTGCATGATGCCGTAACCGTTGTTGGTGGGTATGTTGCCGATGTACGTGCCCTTTGGCTTCAGCGCGCACGCGGCCGCCCACAGCGCGCTGTATGCCGCATACTTGCCCCCGAACCAGAACAGCTCGGCCGCGGCGCGCACGCTGTAGTGGTGGGCCTTGTGCAGTATTGAGTTGCTCTTTGATATGCCCTTGGTGATGCGCTTGACGAAACCGCGGCTCACGGTGGGGTAGTCTTCAAAGGGGAACACGTCGACATAGAGCCCTTTCTGGTAGCCGGCGGCGAAGTTGTCGCCCGCCTCGACGTAGAAGGAGTTCATGTCGCGCACCTTCACGATGGGCAGCTCCACCTCGGGGTCGGTGGCCCTTGTCTGCAGGAACAGGTCCGGCGGCAGTTCGCCGGCAGCCTCGGCGGCAAACCGCTCCATGTCTTCGCGCCGCATGGCTATGTCGATGTCGTCGTCCCAGGGGATGAAGCCCCCGTGGCGCACGGCCCCGAGCAGCGTGCCGCCGTCGAGCCAGTAGCTGATGGAATGGCGGCGGCATAGGCGGTCTATTTCCTCAAGTATGTCGAGCTGCTTAAGCTGGCACACCCTGAGGTTGCGCCTGTTGTATTCTTCGAGATATCTATTCTTCATCACACTTCGGTTTGCAGGCTGCGCCGCCACGGTGAACCGGGCCTGCCTGTCGGCCACTGCGGCTGCCGGGCGGCTGTGCGCTGCTTATCTCGTGCAAATTTAATAAAAATGTTTGAAGTCTGAAACAAAAATGGCGTTTTTGCTCTGCGCCACTGCCGCTATTGGCGCCCTGCGAGCCCAAACGGCCCGTATGGGGTTGCCGAACGGCCCGTATGGCACCCTGAAACGGGCCGTTCGGCAAGGCAAAACGAGCCGTTTTGCAAACTGCTGGGCGCCAAGGGGTTGGCATGGCGCGGCAGGATGCCACCCAGACATGCCGCCACGACCGGGGCCGACAGACCGCCATGCCACGCCCACCCACGGCAACCACCCGCACGCAACCGGCGCCACCGTGGCAGGCGGCAGGGCAAAGGCTACCGCCCGGGGCCGGCAAGGCGGAGCCGCACGGCTGCTGCCGAAACCACCCCAAACGCCCACGGCCAGGGCATGAGGCCAATGCGAGACAGCAACAGCGAAACTGGCGTTTTTTAACATTATGCGAAGATTATGCCAACATATCGGTGAAACAGCCCTAAGCATAGCCATTTTTCCTTTCATTCTATAAAATATTGCGTTTTCTCAATTAACATTTATCCGATAACACAGAATCATTCTATCAAACCGTTACCAACGCGCAAAGTTTTAATACTATAAGCCTTAAAATTAAGAAAAGGTTTCTAAATTTGTGAACGAAACCGGGATTGAATGCCAAAGAGTAAATAATTATCCACTTATTAAAACAAAAAGCATCATGAGGAAAAGATTGTTTATCATTTTGTCATTGCTCATCACGACATGCGGATTTGCGATGGCGCAGGCCCTGATAAGGGGGTCGGTGGTGTCAGACAGTGACGGCTCTCCTGTAATAGGGGCCACCATCGTTGTAGACGGAACCTCAAAAGGCACAGTGACAAACGGCGACGGAAAGTTCAGCATAACACTTCCCGCCGGCAAAAAGAATGTGAGGATATCTTACATTGGCTTCGAGCCCCAGACAGTGGCAGCCAAAGACGGCATGAAGGTCAAGCTGCTGGAAGCCAAGAACGAGCTGGCCGAGACCATCATCACGGGCTACGGCAACTTCAAGAAGGCATCGTTCACCGGCTCGGCCCAGAGCCTGAAGACCGACGCCATGCAAGACGTGCCGGTAATCTCGATAGCCGACAAGCTGTCGGGAGGAGTGGCCGGCGTGTCGATAAGCCAGACATCGGGCGCCCCCGGCGGCACAAAGAGCATCAGGATAAGGGGAATGAGCAGCATCAACGCCGGCAACGACCCGCTCATCGTGGTAGACGGCACACCGGTGCAGAGCGGCGACGCCAACCCGTTCTCGGGCTCATACAACGACACTGGCTCCGACCTGCTGTCGACAATCAACCCCAACGACATCGAGTCGATGACGGTGATAAAAGACGCTGCGGCCGCTTCACTATATGGTTCGCGCGCGGCCAACGGCGTGATTGTCATCACGACGAAGAGCGGCAAGGCCGGAAAGACCAAGCTGTCGTTCCGCAGCGACTGGGGATTCTCGAACATGGCAATAAACTACAGGCCCACCCTGGGCGGCGACGACAGGCGCGCCCTGCTGAGCAAGGGCCTCGAAAACCAGGCCATCTATGACCTCGGCATGTCGGCAGCCGACGCCAAAGCCTATGCCGAAAGCAAGATAGACGCATACGCCTCGATGCCCAAGAACGGATGGACCGACTGGAAAGACCTGCTCTTCCGCACCGGCTCGCACCAGAATTACCAGATGAGCGTCACGGGAGGCAACACCGACACCAAGTTCTATGCGTCGCTCGCATACAACAAGCAGCTGGGCATTGCCTACGACCAGGGGCTGGAGCGCATCACCGGCAACGCCAACCTGCAGCACTCTTTCGGGCGGTTCGACCTTCAGGTAACCACGCAGCTGTCGCGCACCAGGCAAGACCTGGCCAACGAAGGCACTTCGTTCACCAGCCCGATAATGAACTACGCCTGGGTGCAAAACCCGTCGTCGACACCATACAACGACGACGGCACGCTCAACGACGGCTGCGGCTTGTTTGGCGTCAACCCGATATTCGAGCGCGACCACTCATCGGATGTGTACACATTCACCAAGGCATTCAGCACCGTAAAGCTCACCTACAACATCTGGGACAACCTGAAGCTGAGCGAGAAAATAGCCTACGACTACTTTGACGGCACCGAGGACGTGCTGTGGGACAAGTTCTCTAACGACGGCGGACCGGGCGGAGTGATGCAGCGCGACAAGCTCTCTTACCAACAGCTCAACTCGCAAACGCAGCTGACATACGAGAAAACGTTCGGCCAGCACAACGTCAACGCGCTGCTGGGCTTTGAGACCGAGAACTTCGTTAACTCCGACAACTACGTCAGCGGACAGAAATATCCGGGGCAGCTCTACGAATTCGGCAACGCCGCCGAGACCAATGCGTCGTCGGGCTACAGCTCTTACAGGCTCACGTCTTACCTCGGCCGCATTGACTACAACTACGCAGGGCGATACTACATAGGCGCAAGCATGCGCACCGACGGCACATCCAAGCTGTCGCGCGACAACCGATGGGGCACGTTCTGGTCGGTGTCGGGAGCATGGCGCTTTATAGACGAGAAGTTCATGGCGGCCGTCAAGGATGTGCTCTCCGACGGCAAGCTGCGACTGAGCTACGGCGTCAACGGCACGCAGCCGTCCGACTACTATGCCTACATGAACCTCTACAAGTACAGCAACCAGAACTACAACGGCATGTCGGGCATGGGAATAGTAGGCATTGCCAACCCCGACCTGAGGTGGGAGAAGAACAAGACGTGGAACATCGGACTCGACCTGCAGTTCCTGCACCGCATTTCGGTGACGCTCGACTACTACCAGCGCAAGACGTCGGACCTGATATACAACCTGCCCGTGTCAATGACAGGAGGCCACTACCGCTATGACGGCAACGCAGGGGCATACGTGTTCACGCAGCCAATGAACGTGGGCGAGATGGAGAACAAGGGATTTGAGATGACCGTCACCTCGGTGAACTTCGACACGAAAGACTTCAACTGGACCACCTCTCTTAACCTTTCGCACAACAGCAACAAGCTCACCAAACTCGACGGCGAGAGCCAGGAGATAATAAGCGGGCCTATGATACACCGCGTGGGCGAGCCTTACTATTCGTACTACCTGTATGAATACGCCGGCGTGGACGCCCAGACGGGCAAGCCCCTCTACTACATCAACGACGGAACCGACAACGCCCGCAACACCACCACCGAGATAGCACAGGCCAACAAGACCATTGTGGGCAAGCACGACCCGGCCATAGAGGGCGGACTGACCAACACCATGCGCTACAAGTTCATCGACCTGAGCTTCACGCTGACCTACTCCGTGGGTGGCGAAGCGTTCGACTACGCCACATGGCAGCACACCGACGGCGGCAGATACCTTTACGGCGGCGCCGTGCCGGCGTCATACGACCTGTCGGAAATGTGGACGGGCCCTGGCGACACCAACGCCAAGCTGCCCAAGTTCCAGTACGGAAGCGCATCGACAACGGCCTCGTCGCGATGGCTCATGCCCACCGACTACCTGCGGCTGAAGAGCCTCACCATAGGCTTCAGCGCCCCGACAAGCTTCATCAGCAAGCTCGGACTGACCAAGGCCCGCGCATACTTCTCGGGCTCCAACCTGCTGACATGGAAGTCGAAAGACCTCGTGGTAGACCCGGAGATGAGCCCGAGCGGAATAATGACGTTTGAGACGCCGGCCTACAGGACGTTTGCCTTCGGCGTGGAGCTCGACTTCTGATTGCCGCTCCGGCCATACATCAAGTTAATTAGCACAATAACAACATAAATCAAACGAAATATGAAAACAGCAAGAATATATAGAGCAATGGCCATCCTGTCGATTATAGCCGGCATGACGTCGTGCGGCAACGACTGGCTCGACCAGACACCGTCTGACGGAATAGACGCCAACGGGGCTGTGACAACGGTGAGCGACCTCGAGACTGTGCGCAACGGCGTTTACGCCTCGCTGAAAGGCATCAGAGACTTTGTCGACTATTACGGCCGCAACATGTTCATCTACGGCGACATGAGAGGCGAAGACGTGCAGTACAACTGGGTGGACGGAAGCGGACGCGGCAATTTCTACTACTACATGACCTACTCCACGGCCGACAACTTCTCAGGCGGCAACACTCCGTGGCAGTCGGCTTTCATAGTCACCGAAAGGGCCAACCGCGTGATAGAGGCCGCCGAGAGCGGCACACTGGGCGACGACGAGGCCATAGCACAATACGAGGCCGAGGCCAAGACACTCAGAGCCATGGCACTGTTCGACCTGACGCGCATCTACGGCAAGCCCTACACCATGGACAAAGGGGCTTCGCTCGGCGCGCCGATAATGCTCAAGCCTGTTGAAAACGCATACGCCAACAAGCCGAAACGCAACACTGTGGCCGAATGCTACACACAGATAGAGAAAGACCTGGACGACGCCGTGAAGTCGGGGGCGCTGCCCACATCAAACAAAGGCGACGCATCGGTGTACATCAACCTGTGGGCAGCCAAGGCACTGCAGGTGCGTGTGTACATGACAAAGGGCGAATGGGGCAAGGCCCTGGCCACCGCGCGCGACATAATAAGCAACTCTCCCTACGTGCTGTGGACTCCCGGGGAGTATGCCGAGGCATGGGCAAAGACCAGCAACGCACACAACAACGAGATAATATTCGAGCTGTCTATCAACGACAACAAGGACTGGACCGACCGCGAGGGCATAGCCTACTGCATGAGCGACGCCCATGGCGATGTTCCCGGCTACGGCGACATCATGGTGACCAAGGCATTTGCCGAGGCAATGGAGGCCGACCCGGCCGACGCACGCAACAACGTGCTGCTCAAGCCGGGCGGTGACCCCGACACCTATGCCGGCAAATTTGAAACCGACGGCAACGACTTTGTGAAACACGGGGTGTTCATCAACAAGATGCCGGCGCACAACGGCGACGTGCGCTATGCCAACGTGCCTATGCTGCGCCTGTCGGAGGTGTACCTTAGCGCTGCCGAAGCCGCATTCCAGACGGGCGACAAGGCTGCCGCCGCACAGCTGCTCAACAAGCTGATAACCAACCGCACCACCGACGCAACGAAGGTGGTGACGGCCCAAGACATCACGCTCGACCGCATATACATGGAGCGGCGAAAGGAGCTTGTGGGCGAAGGACAGCGCTACTTCGACGTGATAAGGCGCGGAGAGACCGTGGTTCGCTACACCGACTCTAACAACCGCGGGTGGCACGACGTGCTGACGGAAGAGGCACGCACATTCAACCGCGACTCGAAGAAGGCCCTGCCGCTGATACCCGTGGCCGAAATCAACGCCAACCCGAACATTCTGCAGAATCCCCTTTACTAAATTATTAATCCAGGAGTAAACGCTCCAAATATTGCAGAAAGCGCGTCTATGGGAATAGGCGCGCTTTTTTGGCTCATCGGATAAATCCCAGGGGCTTTTTAGGAGTTAAGGAGTCAGGGAGTAAAGGAGTTAAGACAATAGTCTTTCTTGCGGGAGTTTGGGAGTTAAGAGGAGTTAGATGGAGTTAGATGGCAAAGGCTCTTTGCGCCGCCACGGCCATGGCCGCCCAACAGCCTGTAAACAAGCACGTTGCGAAACGTGCCGTATCAGACTGCGAAACGGCACGTATGACCATGCAAAACGGCACGCCTTGAATGACGAAACGGCTTGTATGGCAACTCCAGGCGGTTGCGCATGGCCTGCAAGGCCATTCAGTCGTCGAAGTCGGAGTTGCGGTAAGCGAATATGAGCGGATAGAAAAAGCCGCGCACCGCGCCCATCAGTCCGCCGGCCTTTGCCTTATTATAATATGTGGAACGGCGATGCCTCATGCAACAAAGGCACAGGCGCAGCAACGGCAATGCGCCCGGCGAGAGCATGCAACGGGCCATGGTGTGCTCTGTGCGCAACGCATCCGATGCCGTCTGGGCACAGACATGGGTGTAAAGGCGGCGCCACTTGGCCTTGTGCTGCAGCTGGCGGTAATGGCGGTAGCCCACCACATAAGGGGCAAGCGGGCCAAGGGCGGCAGCTGCGGCGCCGACAGAAGGCCCACCGCCCACCCTCCTGGCCGCCTCGTCCGGGTGGGTGCGGTGCCAGTTGAGCGGCTCGGCAATGTAGGTTATGGCCTTATCGCGATAGAAATAAGCGTTGAGCGCAAGGCTCCAGTCGTAGATGATGCAGTCGAGCCACGCCCCCTCGCGCTGCACATAGTCGCGGCGCAGCAGCATGGTGTGGCCCGCAAAGCCGTGGAAAAGCAACGCCTTGAGCGAATGCTGCGGCTCCACCCGGCGGGCACCCTCAAGGCGGCTGCCGCGCACGTGGGCCGAGAAGCAGATGTTGTGGCCTCCGATGGCCTCGACCTGGCGGGCTATCTTGTCGGCAAACCACACGTCGTCCTGGTCGGAAATAGCCACGAAGTCGGCCGTGGCACGCATGACGGCCGACTTGAAGTTGAGGTTGTAGCCAAGGTTGCGCCCGTTGACATAGAGGCTGATGAAGGGGTAACGGGCGGCATATTCCCTGACAATGGCCACGGTGCCGTCGGTCGAACGGTCGTCTTGCACAATGAGCCTGTGTATCGGATAGGTCTGCCCGATGATTGAGTCGAGCTGCTCGCGCAGGTAGCGCTCGCCGTTGTAGGTACACATCACCACATCCACCGTCTTGCTTGTGTCCATGATCAATGCTTGCGTTTGAACAACTTGTTGACAATAAACTGCTGGCACTCATTGAGGATGTGGACGCGGGCCACACGCATAACAGCGTAATACAGCACGGCGGCCACGGCTATGCGCGCCATGAGCAGCACGGCCATGTTGCCTATCCACGCCGTGGCGAAGTAGGTGGCGGCCATCACCGCCATGGCGGCGATGGCAAAAGGAAGCGTGTCGCGCATGAACATCACGAAGCCGTAGCCAGTGAGCCGGCGCACAAAAAAGTGCCACACAAGCACCCACAGCAGGTTGAGCGCCGTATACCCTACCACCATCGAGCGTATGCCGAGCGGCCAAATGCACACCATCAGCACTATAGAGGCCAGCCCCAAGCCGCACGTGCACCACAGGTTGACACCCGAGCGCCCGCAGCTGAGCACCACATTAGACAGGAATGTGTGCAGAGGCATGACCGCGCCGCTGATGCACAGTATCTGCATCAGCCCGGCCGAGAACAGCCATTTGTCGGTTATGGCCAGCACTATGAACTCGCGGGCCACAAGGCCGAGGCCGAACAGCAGCGGGAACGACACGAAAGAGATGAGCCTCACCATCTTGCGCATGGCACCGAGGCGGCGCGAGCTCTGCCCGCTGAGGTCGGCCAGCACCGGCTGCGTCACCTGCTGCACGGTGCCCTGCACGAGGTAATAGCACTTGTTGTCCCACTGATAAGCCTGGTTGTAGCACCCCGTGGCGTATGGCGAGAAGTAGCGTCCCAGCAAGATGTTGAGCACATTGCTGTTCACATTGTTCAGTATGCCGGTGGCAAGCACCTTGACGCTGAAGCGGAACATGCGCCAGACAGGGCCGAAGTCGATGCGCAACGACGGGCGCCACGGCGAGCACCGCCACAGCAACACGGTGTTGACACCCACGAAGACAAGCCCCTGGGTGGCCAGCGACCAGTAGCCCATGCCCGAGAAAGCCATGCTCACGCCCACTATGTTGGAACAGAGCACGGCCGTCATCCCGGCCTTCGCCTGCTGCTTTACCATGAGGTTTTTGAACAGGTAGGCCGACTGGGCTGTGGCAAAGCTGGCAAAAAGTATGTTGAGAAAGGCATAACGGCACAGCGGCACGAGCTTGTCGGTATGGTAATAGTCGGCTATCAGCGGTGCACAAAAGAAGAGCAGCGCATACATGGCCGTGCCTACGATGACATTAAACCAGAACACCGAGTTGTACTCCCGGTGTCCTGGTTGCTTTATGTTGGTAAGGGCCACGGTGAAACCACTGTTCTGCAGCGTTATGGCAATCTGCGGGAAGATGGTTATCATGGCTATCATACCGTAGTCGTCGGGCGATAGCAACCGCCCCATCATTATGCCGAAGCACAGTCCGAGCGCCTGCTGGATGAAGTTGTTCATCCCGCCCCAAAGTATTCCCTTGGCCGTTTTCTCCTTCAGCGATTCCATTGAGTGGTGTTGTCAATAAGCCTGCAGGGCGCTGTGTCAGCACACCTTGCTGCCGGGGTTCACCTTGCGCAGTATGGTGGTCACGCTCAGCGAGCCGTCAAAATTCTCGGCCGAGAGTATCATTCCCTGACTCTCTATGCCCATGAGCTTGCGCGGCGCGAGGTTGGCAATGAACAGCACGTCTTTGCCCACGAGCTCTTCGGGCTCGTAAAACTTGGCTATGCCGCTGACGATGGTGCGGTCGGTGCCGCTACCGTCGTCTATTGTGAACTTGAGCAACTTGTTTGCCTTCTTCACCTTCTCGCAGGCCTTGATGTGCCCTACACGTATGTCAATCTTCTCGAAGTCGGCAAAATCGACCGTAGCCTTCACCGGGTCGGCCTTGTGGGCAGCGGCCTCGTTGGCCTTCTTGGCGTCGTCGAGCTTCTTGAGCTGGTAGTCAATGGCCTCGTCGTCAATCTTCTCGAAGAGCAACTCGGGCTCGCCGAGCTTGTGGCCGGGGGCCAGCAGGTCTGTGCGCCCGAGGCTTCCCCAGTCGGCCCCGTCCATGTTTATCATCTTGCGCAGGCGGGCGCTGCTGAACGGGAGGAACGGCTCGAAGGCTATTGCGAGGTTGGCCACAATCTGGAGCGACACATATAATATGGTCTCGACGCGCTTCGGGTCGGTCTTCCATATCTTCCACGGCTCGCACTCGGTGATGTACCTGTTGCCAATGCGGGCCAGGTTCATGGCCTCCTTCTGGGCATCGCGGAACTTGAACACGTCGAGCAGTGCCTCGACCTTCTGCTTCACGTCCTTGAACTCGTCGAGCGCGGCATGGTCGGTTGGCGTGAGCTCGCCGCAGGCAGGCACCACCCCGTCCCAATATTTCTTGGTAAGCTGGAGGGCACGGTTGACGAAATTGCCATAGACGGCCACCAGTTCGTTGTTGTTCCTGTCCTGGAAATCGCGCCAGGTGAAGTTGTTGTCCTTGGTCTCGGGGGCGTTGGCAGTGAGCACATAGCGCATCACGTCTTGCTTGCCCGGCATCTCCAGCAGGTAGTCATGAAGCCATACGGCCCAGTTGCGCGACGTGGATATCTTGTCGTTCTCAAGGTTCAGGAACTCGTTGGCCGGCACATTGTCGGGCAGTATGTAGCCCCCGTGGGCCTTGAGCATCGACGGGAACACTATGCAATGGAACACAATGTTGTCTTTTCCGATGAAATGCACGAGCCGGGTCTCGGGGTCTTTCCACCATTTCTCCCAGTCGTCGGGCATCAGTTCCTTTGTGTTTGATATGTAGCCGATGGGCGCGTCAAACCACACATAGAGCACCTTGCCCTCCGCCCCGTCCACGGGCACGGGTATGCCCCAGTCGAGGTCGCGCGTCATGGCGCGTGGCTGGAGGTCGAGGTCGAGCCAGCTCTTGCACTGGCCGTAGACGTTAGGGCGCCACTCCTTGTGCCCCTCGAGTATCCATTGCTTGAGCCAGTCCTGGTATTCGTTCAATGGCAAGTACCAGTTCTTGGTTTTCCGCAGCACAGGCTTAGAGCCGCTGATGGCCGACTGCGGGTTGATGAGCTCCGTCGGGTCAAGGTCGCTGCCGCATTTCTCGCATTGGTCGCCATAGGCCTTGGGGTTATGGCAGTGCGGGCACTCGCCCGTGATGTATCTGTCGGCGAGGAACTGGTGGGCCTCCTCGTCGTAGTATTGCTCGCTCTCGCGCTCTATGAGCTTGCCGTCGTCATAGAGCTTGCGGAAGAAATCCGACGCCGTCTGGCTGTGAATGCCCGACGTGGTGCGGCTATAGATGTCGAATGAAATGCCGAAATCCTCGAAACTCTTCTTTATCATGGCGTGATAACGGTCGACGACAGCCTGCGGCGTGATGCCCTCTTTCTTGGCGCGGATGGTTATTGGCACACCGTGCTCGTCGCTTCCGCAGATGAACCGCACGTCCTCACCCTTGAGCCTGAGGTAGCGCACGTATATGTCGGCCGGCACATACACACCGGCCAAATGGCCAATATGCACACCCCCGTTGGCGTATGGCAGTGCTGCCGTGACGGTGGTGCGCTTGTAATGCTTCTCTTCCATATTCGAGTGATGTATCTATTGTTTGCTTTTTATTTTGGTGCAAAGTTAATGCAAATTATCGATTAACCGAAAGGAAAGCAGATATTTTTACGCCGCGGCACTGCCGAAAGCCCGGCACGGCAGCAACAGACAAACCGAACAATAACGCCGACCAACGCCACAAAGGGCACGCCACCGGCGCCACCGCATGCCATAATTGCGCGCGAAGGATTAATAAAACATAAAAATTTGTCGGAATTTCTTCTAATACAGAATTAGATGTTTATCTTTGCAGCAGTGTAAAACGAAAGGAGGCAGGCTGCAAGCTAACCAGGCTGCAGGCTAACAGCACGCATATCCTTGTAAATATCTAATAAAATGCAAAAGAAGAATCTTGTTTTCTTGTCAGCCGCATCATTGTTGTTGCTGACATCGTGTTCGAAGCTTGGCCCGCTGACGGCCGACAACTTCAAGGTGGTTCCCAACCCGCTGGAATCTCACGCCGGACAGGTGCCTGCCACAATCAACGGCTCCTTCCCTGAGAAGTACATGAAGAAAAAGGCTGTTGTCACCGTTACTCCGGAGCTGCGCTACGGCAACGGGCAAGTGGCACGCGGCACAAGCGCCACGTTCCAGGGCGAGAAGGTGGAAGGCAACGACCAGACCATCTCCTACCAGGTAGGCGGCAACTACACAATGAAGACCAACTTCAAGTATGTGCCCGAGATGCAGAAGAGCGAGCTCTACCTCACCTTCGACGCCAAGATAGGCAAGAAAGAAAAGGAAATACCTGCCGTGAAGGTGGCCGACGGCGTGATTGCCACTTCAGAGCTGGTGGGCCGCACTGTGAAGAGCGCCCAAGCCTGCATTGCCCCCGACTCGTTCCGCCGCGTGACAGAAGCAAAGCAAGTTGCCAACATCAAGTTCCTCATCCAGCAGGCCAACCTGCGCAAGAGCGAGCTGAAGAACAACTCGGTTACAGAATTCGTGGAGTTGCTCAAGAAAATCAACGCAGACAAGGAAGGCCTCAACCTGAACAACATAGAGATATCGGCTTATGCATCTCCTGACGGAGGTGTGGAGCTGAACGACAAGCTTGCCAACCAGCGCCAGAAGAACACCGAGAAGTATGTTGACCAGCAGCTCAAGAAGGCAGAACTGGCCGACGCCAACGTCGACGCCAAGTACACCGCACAAGACTGGGAAGGCTTCCAGGAGCTCGTGCAGGCATCGAACATACAGGACAAGGATGTCATCCTGCGCGTCCTCTCGATGTACAAAGACCCCGAAGAGCGTGAGCGCCAGATCAAGAACATGAGCGCCGGATTCCGCGAGCTGGCCGACGGCATCCTGCCGCAGCTGCGCCGTTCGCGCATGACCATCAACTATGAGGTCATCGGCCGCGACGACGACCAGATACTGGCACAGTATAAGGAAGACCCGAAGCAGCTCAGCGTAGAGGAGCTTCTGTATGCCGCAACGCTCAAAGACAACGCCGACGAGCAGGAGCAGATATACAAGACAACGACCGAGGTTTACCCCAACGACTGCCGCGCATATAACAATGTAGCCACCATAGAGTATGCAAAGGGCAACTACGACGAGGCCAAGAACTACCTGCAGAAGGCCCTTGCCATCGACGCAAACAACGGAGAGGCCAACGCCAACCTCGGCTTGCTGGCATTGCAGGCTGGCGACGCCAAGACAGCAGAGACCTACATATCGAAAGCTTCAAACGCCAACGGCCTGGCAGAAGTGCTCGGCAACCTGCACCTGGCACAGGGCAACTACGCCCTTGCAGAGCAGGACTTCGCCAAAGTCAACTCAAACAGCGCCGCGCTTGCCCAGATTCTGAACAAGAACTACTCTGCTGCGTCAAACACGCTCAACAACATAAAGAACTCTGACGGCATGACCGACTACCTCAAGGCCATACTCTATGCACGCCAGGGCAACAACACAGAGGCTGCCAACGCTCTGCGCAGCGCTGTGAGCAAGGACGCCTCGCTGGCTGCCTACGCCGCCAACGACCTCGAACTGGCTAACGTCAGCAAGTAAAAACGGCACACTTCACTTCACATAAGGAGAGGGAACGAGCAATGGGATTTGCCTTTACAACAGGGCCCGACACCAGGCGCAAGCCCGGACAGCAGGCAACAGCCGGCACCAATGGGCGGACAGCCACTTGGGCCAGGCACATCCCATCGCTACGTTCCCTCTCTTTTTTTTCACCATCAGTCCATGCCATCGCTGCCATGGCAGCCGTGACATTGCTCACGGCGTGCGGGGCGGGCAACGGCAGGTTCCGCATTGAAGGGCGGTTCCGCAACCTCAACCGCGGCGAGTTCTACGTATACAGCCCCGACGGGGGCACACAGGGCCGCGACACGATACAAGTGGCAGACGGACGGTTCTCATACAACGTGCCACTGTCTGACAAAGCAACATTCATACTCATATTCCCAAACTTCTCCGAGCTTGTAGTGTTCGGCGACAACGGCAAGGTGGCCAAGCTCAGCGGCGACGTCTCGCACATGAAGGAAATCGAGGTGTCGGGCTCCGACGACAACGAGCTCATGACCAAGTTCCGCATGTCGGCCAACAGGATGGCCCCGCCCGAGGTGAAAAAAGCCGTGGCCGACTTCGTCGGCGAGCACCCCGCGTCGCCCGTAAGCATGTACCTGGTAGACCGCTACTACATACGCGCCGACGAACCCGACTACGCCGCGGCAGCCAAACTGCTAAAGACAATGCTCAAGGCCGACCCGACCAACGGGCGCACAGCCCTGCTGCTCAAGCAGACGGAGACGCTGAAGCCATCGGCCATAGGGGCCAAGCTGCCCCAGTTTGCCGCCACCGACACCGACGGCAAAGCCATAAGCCTGAAAAACCTCAACGGAAAAGTAAACGTGGTCAGCGCATGGGCGTCGTGGAGCTACGACAGCCAGAACATACAGCGCTGGCTCAGGAGGTACAAGACCGCCAAGGGCAACGACCTGGCCGTGGTCAGCCTGTGCCTCGACGGCGACAAAGCCACATGCCTGCGCGAGCTGAAGGCCGACTCAATAAACTGGCCCACCGTGTGCGACGGGCTCATGTGGGACACGCCGCTGATGGCGCGTTTCGGCCTGGCCACAGTGCCGGGCAACATCGTGGCCGACGCCGACGGCCGCATAGTGGCCCGCAACCTCAGCACGCGCGAGATGAGAGAACAGCTGGAAAAGATGCTCGGCAAGCTTGACTTCGGCGGCAGCCGCGAGCGTTGACACCCACGCCTGGCTGCCGCAACGGGCAGCCACCCCAAAGCCGCTTACGGCAGCCAACGACGGCTGCCATTACTAACCACCACCATCCCACCGAAAACCCATACCACAATGCTTGTAAAGACATACTGCGCAGCCGTGACCGGACTCGAAGCCACCACCGTAACCGTGGAGGTGAGCCTGTCGCGCGGCGTGCTGTTCCACCTCACCGGGCTGCCAGACAACGCCGTGCGCGAGAGCCACGACCGCATAGTGGCCGCGCTGCAAAACAACGGCTACAAGTTTCCCGTGGCCGACATCACCGTCAACATGGCACCGGCCGACCTGCGCAAGGAAGGCAGCGGCTACGACCTGCCGCTGGCCATAGGCCTGCTGGCCGCCTCGGGAAAAGTGGAGACAAGCCGGCTGGGCAGCTACATGATGATAGGCGAGCTGGGGCTCGACGGCCGCATGCAACCCGTGCGCGGAGCCCTGCCCATAGCCATAAAAGCCCGAGCAGAACAGTTCAAGGGCCTGATTGTGCCCCGGCAAAACGTGCGCGAAGCCGCAGTGGTCGACAAGCTCGACGTCTACGGCATGGAAAGCATCACCGACGTGATAGCCTTTCTCAACGGCTCCGGGGCATACGAGCCCACCGTGGTAGACACACGGGCCGAGTTCTACGCCAACCAAAACTACTTCGAGCACGACTTTGCCGACGTGCGCGGGCAGGAAAGCGTGAAGCGTGCGCTCGAGGTGGCAGCAGCCGGAGGCCACAACCTCATCATGATTGGCCCGCCGGGCAGCGGCAAGTCGATGATGGCAAAGCGCCTGCCGTCGATACTGCCGCCACTGTCGCTGGCCGAGAGCCTTGAAACGACACAGGTGCACAGCGTAGCGGGCAAGCTAAGCCGCGACACGTCGCTAATATCGCAGCGACCGTTCCGCTCGCCCCACCACACCATATCGCCCGTGGCGCTCGTGGGCGGCGGCACCAACCCCCAGCCGGGCGAGATATCGCTGGCCCACAACGGGGTGCTGTTCTGCGACGAGCTGCCCGAGTTCAATCGCAGCGTGCTTGAGGTATTGCGGCAGCCACTGGAAGACAGGCGCATCACGATATCGCGCTCCAAGTACACAGTGGAATACCCCTGCTCGTTCATGTTCGTGGCCTCTATGAACCCATGCCCCTGCGGCTACTACGGAGACCCCACCCACAAGTGCGTATGCTCGCCCGGACAGATACAGCGTTACATGAACAAGATATCGGGCCCGCTGCTCGACCGCATCGACATACAGGTGGAGATAACGCCCGTGCCATTCGACGACATTTCACGGTCGGCACCGGGTGAGCCCAGCGAAGCCATCAGGCAACGGGTGGTCAGGGCGCGCCGCATGCAGGAGGAGCGCTACCGCAGCCACCCCGGCACGCACTGCAACGCCCAGATGACCGAACGGATGATACACCAGTATGCCGAGCCCGACGCCGACGGCATAGAGATTCTGCGCATGGCCATGAAGCGGCTAAGCCTGAGCGCAAGGGCCTACAACCGCATACTGAAGGTGGCGCGCACCATTGCCGACCTCGACTCGAGCGCCAACGTGCGCACAGAGCACCTGGCCGAAGCCATCGGCTACCGCAACCTTGACCGCGGCGACTGGGCCGAGCGCGGGACATGAAGCCAAGCCGCTGAGCCTCAGCGCATTGGCAAAACCACCCGTTCGGGCCGGCAAAACGGCCCGAACGGCAAGGCAAAACGGCCTCCGCGACACGGCGAAACGGCCCCCGCGGCAACGCCACAAGGGCCACCGCGCTACAACAACGCCGCGGCGGCACGACAGGCAAACCATCACGACACTAACAAAACTAAAACCAACTATGAAGAAAACCATCATCACCGCGCTGCTGGCCATCATGGCATTGGCCCACGCCGGGGCAGCAAAGAACTACCCGGAAAACAGCGACTACCTGTGGGTGACCGTGCCCGACCATGACAACTGGACGTACAAGGTGGGCGAAGAGGCCATCATCGACGTACAGTTCTATAAATACGGCATACCGCGCGACGCCACGATAGAATACTCCATCGGAGGCGACTGCCTGCCCGACGACACCCACGGCAAGGCCACCATGAAGCGGGGCAAGGCCACCATCAACATGGGCACGAGCCGGAAACCGGGATTCCGCGACCTGAGGCTGACGGCCAACGTCGACGGAAAGAAATACACCCACCACGTGAAAGTGGGGTTCAGCCCCGACAAAATAAGGCCTTACACCGCCGAACCGGCCGACTTCACGGAATTTTGGCAGTCGAACCTGAGCCGGGCGGCAGCCTTCCCCCTGAAATACACGCGCGAACCGGCGCCCGAATACACCACCGACCGGGTGGAGGCATGGCTCATAAAACTACAGACAGACCGCGAGGGCCACTCGCTCTACGCCTACCTGCTCGTGCCACGCGGGGCCAAGCCGGGCTCATGCCCCGTGGTGCTCACACCGCCGGGAGCGGGCGTCAAGCGCATCAAGAGGGTGGCCGAAGGCATGTACTACCCCGAAAACGGCGTCATACGCCTCGTGACCGAGATACACGGATTCGACCCAAGACTGCCCGAGACCACCTTCGACGACATCAGGGCCGCCTTCGACGGCCGCGTGAAGGGATACCTGTACCAAGGGCTCGACAACCGCGACAACTACTACATGCGCCACGTCTACACCGGGCTCGTCAGGTGCATAGACCTGCTTACGTCGCTGCCCGAGTGGGACGGACGCAACGTAATCACGCAGGGAGGCAGCCAGGGAGGGGCGCTGGCCATCATAGCAGCCGCCCTCGACCCGCGGGTGACGCTGTGCGTGGCCAACCACCCGGCGCTGAGCGACATGGCGGCGGCCGCCGCCGGGCTCACGGGCGGCTACCCGCACTTCACAGAAAAAGACGGTATGCTTACCCCCGAAAAGCTGGAGACGATGGCTTACTACGACGTGGCCAACTTTGCCCGCCACGTGAAAGCCACCACATTCATGACGTGGGGATACAACGACAACACCTGCCCGCCCACCACTTCGTATGCCGTATGGAACACGCTGGCGTGCCCCAAGGAATGCCTTGTAACGCCAATCAACGAGCACTGGACGTCGGCTGCCACCGACAGGGCGCAGCTCGACTGGATTCTCTCAAAACTGAAAAAATGACTCCAACCCACAAGAAGCCGTGGCCATGAGCCTTGGAGCATGGCCCCTACGACGCAAAACCGACGCCGCACATGGCACGCGGCCAACAAGCGGGCAACAGAAATGGGCTGCACCACGCTAAGTGATGCAGCCCATTTCCATAAAACCGATGCCCCAAACCACAGCCGGGGCTTCGTGCCGCGAGCGGGACTCGAACCCGCACAGCCATTTCTGGCCAAGGGATTTTAAGTCCCTCGTGTCTACCAATTCCACCATTGCGGCAACCGTCGAAGCCGGGCTTTCGCCCAACCGCGTGCAAAGTTATCACTATTTCCCGTAAACACCAAACGTTTCGCCAACATTTTTGTGCTCTACGCCCTAAACACTGGCCTCAAACCACAGGCAAACCATGATGCAACGAAATGCAAAACGATGACCTTTGTCCTGTATTTTGTCCATAAATACGACAAAATCAATACTCTTATATGTTTAAAAAACATTAAATATATAACACTATGACGTTCATTTTATAAAATAATAAGTAACTTAGAGGCCGGAAGATAACACGTAATGTACATTTTATACAACTAAAACGACAAAAAAGACCAATAACAAGCAGCAAAAGGAGAATGACTATCCCCGTTGCCGTTCGTACCACTGAGACTGGACGAATTGAACGGCCCGCGGCATCGGACAGAAAGACCAAAAACAAGTAAAGGCGCAAACGGACCGCAAGGCGCTACTAAAACAGACGAAATAACATAATGAAGAAAGTTTATTCCTTATTATTGGCAGTCATCGCTCTGTTCTCTGTCAACACAGCAAAAGGACAGGAATACACTGTTGTCAAGTCGTGGGATTTCTCCACACTCGAAAACAAAGAGGGTGTGACCTACTCTGACGAAGTGGTGACAATCAACAAGATTGACTGCAACCTGGGCACAGGAGAGTACGAAGGGCTTGCATGGCAGGGTGCAAACAATTGGTTCGGCTATGACACCGGAGGCTTCGGACTGCGCAACCACAATGGCGGAGCCCGCACGATGGGCATCCTGGGTGTTACCACCGGCCAGAGAGTGGAAATCGTTGCAGGCACAGCCGGCAACCTGAACCTTGAGACTCCTGAGGTGGCAACACTCGCTGGCACCGAAGATGCCACCCCGAGCGGCAACGAGGTGAGCAGGACAAAATACACATTCGACATCATTGCCGACGGCAATCTCGGTGTCAAGCTTGACCGCTACAACAACATCTTCAGCGTGACAATAAGCGAAGCCAACGGCGGCGGCGAGCCCGAAGAGCCGTCATACGCCACCGGCAAGTTGGTATTGGCCGACATTGAAGGCATCACGGCCGGCAGCATTGCCGACGGCACGGTGCTCGACGGCGGCGAGTTCACAGTGACCGTTGACGGCGACGGCGAGTTCCGCACGTACAACAGCAACTGGTATCTCGACATCACCAACGGCACGCTCACGTTCAAGGGCGTCGACGGCAAGCACATCAACAAGATTGTTCTCGACTGCACAGGCACATGGGGCATCGTCAAGGCCGACGTAGGCACACTCGACGGCACGACAAAGACATGGACAGGCGACGCCGAGACAGTGACCTTCACGTTCAGCGTCTTCCAGTCGACATTTACCGGCTTCACCGTTGGCGACTATGTTGAGCCTGCCACCGAGGTGGCAAACATCGGCGCCCTTTCTACAATTGAGAGCGGCGAAAACATCAACCTCGCGCTCAACGGGGCAAAGGTGACATTCGTAAAGGATGACATCGCATTCATCGAAGACGAGACCGGAGCCATCAAGCTCAGCAACATCGGACTCGAACTGACAGCCAACACCGCCCTCACCGGCAACCTCTACGCTACCTACGCACGCGGCAGCATACCCCAGCTCAGCGCCAACGGCCAGACCGCAAGCTCGGAATTCACAGCAGAGCAGACCACCGTCACACCGACCCTGGCCACTGTGCAGGGCCTCAACGGCATGCAATACACCAACCGGCTCATCAAGCTTGTCGGCTCAATGTCTGTAGAGGGCAACTGGCTTTCGTTCGGAGGCACATCCGTTTGGATTGACGACGCATTCGGAGTGCTGCCGGCCGACTACTCATGGCCTGCCAACATAGGCAGCATCCTTGCCATAGGCGGCTCTGACGGAGCAGCCCAGGAGGTTTACCCCGTAAGCGCCGACGACATCGTTGACGCAGCCAACGTACAGCCGGAGGTGGCTGCCAACATTGCAGCACTGAAGGACATGCCAACCGGCATCGACGTTGAGCTGAAGCTCGAGGGCGCCGTGGTTACGGTTGACGAGACCGTCGAGGCAAGCACCGAGGAGCCCGGCGGCGACGAAGAGCCCGGCATAGACCCGTATGCAGAGGGCGAGCGCACCATCATCATTGAGGACGCTACAGGCGCAGTGGCAATCAACGCCAGCGTGGCCGAGGCCCTGGCCGAGACATTCACCGGCAACGGCATCTCGCTCAACGGCTCGCTCATCGCAACGCTCTCTAACAACGACGGCGACATCAGCCTGGGCGCCAACGACAAGACAGCTACGTCGCAGATTACCACAGAGGCCGCCGAGCCGGTTGCCACTGTCATGGGCGTTGCCGAGTCGAAGGCAGCCGAGAACTCACTCAGGCTCATACAGTATGCCGACGTCACCATCACCTACGACGAGGCTACCACCACCTATACCATAGCACAGGGCGAGGAGACAATCACTTTGGTCGACAAGTTCCAGAAGATGGAGTATGCCGACGGCGCAATGGTATTGCCGACAGAGCCTACAACAATCAGCGGAATAGTCTTCCACGACGTAAACACCGACACTTATGAGTTCTGGCCAACCGCCATCGCAAGCGCCGAGCCCGAGACGGTTTACAAGGAAGTGACCGAGACCGAGGTGTTCCTGCCCACTGAAGAAAACGTTGCAGCTGCACAGCAAGAGGGCTGGCTCATCGGAGCTGCCGCACGCGAAGACAACAAGAAGGGCAACATCGACCCGGCAACAGGCGAGACCCTCGAGAGCGCTACGGCATTCCCCGGCGTCGGAGTGAAGAGTGGCAACAGCGAGAAGACGCTTGTTATCTACGTGACCGGCGTAGACGCAGTGACCGGATACGGTGTTACGACAAGCAGCGGCGAGTCACGCTCGCTCGTGATCACAGCCACACCGGCCGACGGTGGCGAGGCTGTCACAGCAACGGCTGAGAGCGCCCCGAACACCACGGCTGTGGCAACGGTAGAGCTCGACAAGTCGAAGAAGTACATGATCGACTTCACCGGCGTCAACACCGACGGCAGTGGCGGCGACGTGGCAGTACACGGCGTCAAGCTGACAGTGGCCAAGGCAGAGCCGCAGGAGTACCGCAAGTGGGACTTCACCACATGGAGCGAGACCACGAAGGAGAACCTCGAGGCTGAAGCCAAGAACTACATCGACGGCCCGGCATCCGAAGGCACAGAGACCGGATGGCGCCGCTACGAGAAAGACGGTGCCGAATGGACAGAGGCAGACGGCCTGAAAGACCCGTACACCATCTACTGGTATGGCAGCTACATCAATGAGCCCACAGAGCTGAAGGCCAACGGCGAGACCATTGCCGAGACCGCAGGCCTGCTCTTCAACAATGTAACCAAGCTGAACAACACCGTTGCCCTGGCCATCGACTACCCGCAGACAAGCATCGGAACCTACGCCGGCGGTTCATACCTCTGGCTCAACGGCACAGACCTGCAGTTCACCATACCTGCAGTACAGCCCGGACAGAAGATCCTGATGGAAATAGAGTCGCACAAGAACACCGGCGACAATGCCCGCGGAGTGCGCTTGAGCGTCGACGGAACAGAGATTGGCGAAGGCATACCTGTGGAGAAGACATCTTACGAGTGGATTGTTCCCGAGACCCTCGGCACCGATCCTGTTGATGTGCTCGTTACTTCTACCAGCGGTTGCCACATCTATCTCATCGAGGTTGGCAATGCCGACTTGATCAGCGTTGGCATCAACGAAGTGAACACAAACGTTGACACAGACAACAACAACGTCTACACCATCAATGGCGTGATGGTTCGCAAGGCAGGCGAGTCGCTCGACGGCCTGGCCAAGGGCCTCTACATCATCGGCGGCAAGAAGGTTGTCATCAAGTAAACAACAGGCTTAAGCCAAACAACAAGGCGGCATCCGGCACTACACCGGGTGCCGCCTTTCTTTTGGAATGGCCTTGACCGGCACGCAGTGGCCGCAGACAGCGCCCCCGAGACCACAGCCGGCAGCCCGCGGCAAGGCCCTCACCACAGCTCCGGCAGCCACCCCATTCACCCCGGCAAAGGCCATGGCGGCATAAGCGAAATCACCCGCCAACGCCACCGACGGCACGCATGGCGCAACATGCCGCAACAGATCAAGGCACAGGGCGCAACATTCCGGCAAGGCAAAGCCGACGCCCCGCCACGCGAGCCACACCGCACGGAACAGCAACCAGTTTAACACAACCACATCAAAAAATCAGAGCAAGCTGGAAATTTATGCACATTTTCTTTGGTAGTTCGCATAAATATGTATATCTTTGCAGCCGAACCCGCATAAACATACACACGCATGAAATCAAAGAAAGACAGACTTGAAACGCTGAGACTGATTATCTCAAGCCAAGAGATGGGCAATCAGGAAGAGTTGCTTGCTGCACTGCGAAAGGAAGGATACGTGGTTACGCAAGCCACCCTCAGCCGAGACCTCAAACAACTCAAGGTGGCCAAGGCTGCCACCATGCGAGGCAACTACATCTATGTGCTGCCCAACGTGACAATGTACAAGCGCGTCAGCACCCCGGCACAGGTGAAAGAAATGATGCAGGTGCCCGGATTCCTGTCGATACACTTCTCCGGCAACATGGGCGTAATAAAGACACGGCCGGGTTATGCCAGCAGCATTGCATACAACATCGACGCCAGTCACATAAGCTGCATACTTGGCACCATTGCCGGCGACGACACAATATTCATCGTCGTGGCCGAAGGCACCCAGCAGAAAGACGTTGTCAGCGCCCTGGCAGCCGTGGTGCCGGAGATGGCGAAGGCCGACTACTGACGCCCGGGCGCCAGCCGTCAACAGCACTCGCCACCGAAACCGCCGCGACGCGACGGCAGCGGCATAGAACAAGACTACAGAAAAACGACAATAAAACGAAACATCAGTTACACTGACAGACATGGAAGAGATTAAGGTAATGGTGGCCGATGCAAGCCATGAACGCTACGTAGACACAATACTCGACACGATGGCAGCCGCAGCCAAGGTGCGCGGCACAGGCATAGCCAGGCGCACCCATGAGTACATTGCCACAAAGATGAAGGAGGGCAAGGCCGTGATAGCACTCTGCGGAGGCGCCTTCGCCGGTTTCAGCTACATCGAGACATGGGGCAACAAGCAGTACGTCACCACATCCGGCCTCATCGTGGCGCCCGAATACCGCAACCGCGGCGTGGCAAAGCGCATCAAGGACCTGACGTTCTCACTGGCCCGCACCCGCTGGCCCAATGCCAAGATATTCAGCCTGACCAGCGGTTCGGCCGTGATGAAGATGAACACCCACCTGGGCTACCTGCCCGTGACATTCGCCGAGCTCACCGACGACGAGGCGTTCTGGCGCGGATGCGAAGGCTGCGTCAATGTCGACGTGCTCAAGCGCACCGGCCGCCGTTACTGCATCTGCACCGGCATGCTCTACGACCCGGCCGACCACCCGGGCGAAAAGCCCCCCATCGACATTGCGGCAGCCAAGGGGTGAGGCCGACGCCCATGGCGGCCCGTGGCGTCGGAGGCGCCACACCGGGCCACCACACATCCCCGCCCACGGCGCGGCGCGCCCGCATCCGCACGCCAGGCCACTACGCCACAGCCGCCCGGCAGCACAGGGCAGACTAAAACAAACAAAGAAACAACAACCGTAAAAAAACGACAACGACATGGCAAACAAGAAAGTTGTGGTGGCCTTCTCCGGAGGGCTGGACACCTCGTACACAGTAATGAAACTGGCAAAAGACGGTTACGACGTTTACGCCGCATGCGCCAACACTGGCGGGTTCAGCCCCGCGCAGCTCCAGAAAAACGAAGAGAACGCATACAAGCTGGGCGCCAAGCAATACGTAACGCTCGACGTAACGCACGAGTACTACGAGAAATCGCTCAAGTACATGATATTCGGCAACGTGCTGCGCAACAACTGCTACCCCATCTCGGTGAGCTCGGAGCGCATATTCCAGGCCATGGCCATAGCACGCTATGCCAACGAGATAGGCGCCGACGCCATTGCCCACGGCTCGACGGGGGCCGGCAACGACCAGATACGCTTCGACATGACCTTCCTCGTGATGGCCCCGGGGGTAGAGATAATCACGCTCACGCGCGACAAGGCGCTCAGCAGGAAGGAAGAGGTTGACTTCCTCAATGCCAACGGGTTCACCGCCGACTTCGCGAAGCTGAAATACTCGTACAACGTTGGCATCTGGGGAACGAGCATCTGCGGCGGCGAGCTGCTCGACCCGACGCAGGGCTTGCCCGAGGAAGCATACCTGAAGCATGTCGCCAAAGACGGCGAGGAGTTGCTGAAGATATCATTCGAGAAGGGAGAGATAGTGGCCGTCAACGGCGAGGCGTTCGCCGACAAGGTTGCCGCCATACAGAAAATCGAGGAGATTGGCTCTGCCTACGCCATAGGGCGCGACTGCAACGTGGGCGACACCATCATCGGCATCAAGGGCCGCGTGGGCTTTGAGGCCGCCGCCCCCAAGCTCATCATCGAGGCCCACCGCCTGCTGGAGAAGTCGACGCTGAGCAAATGGCAGCAGTATTGGAAAGACCAGGTGGCCAACTGGTACGGCATGTTCCTGCACGAGAGCCAGTATCTCGAGCCCGTGATGCCCGACATAGAGGCCATGCTCACCTCGTCGCAGCGCAATGTCAACGGCACGGCCATACTCAAGCTCAGGCCCATGGGCTTCGAGACGGTGGGTGTCGACTCGGCCGACGACCTCACCAAGTCGAAGCTCGGCGAGTATGGCGAGATGCAGCACGGCTGGACGGCCGACGAGGCAAAGGGGTTCATCAAGGTGCTGAGCACCCCGCTCAGGGTGTACTACGGCATACACAACGACGAAAAGCGCTGAGCCATGTACAGCGGAAAGCGGCTCACGCTCTCTGACGACAGGATGCTCGGCGGTGTATGCGGCGGCCTGGCCGAATACTTCGGCCTCGACCCTACGCTCGTGCGCATAGCCTACGCCCTGCTCACCGCGTTCACAGCCTTCAGCGGCATCATTCTTTACCCGATACTTTACTGGATAATACCAAGCAAGAATTGACGATGGAAAAAGTGAGAATAGGAATCCTCGGGGCGGCCGGATACACCGGCGGCGAACTGATACGCCTGCTCATGGGGCACCCCGGGGCCGAGATAGTGTTTGCCAACAGCGAGAGCAACGCCGGCAACGCCGTGGCCGACGTGCACGAGGGGCTCGTCGGCGACACCGACATGGCCTTCACGGCCGACATGCCCTTCGACTCTGTCGACGTGGTGTTCTTTTGCTTCGGCCACGGAAAGAGCGCCGCGTTCATCAACGAACACCCGCTGCCGGCCCACCTCAGGGTAATCGACCTGGCGCAAGACTTCAGGCTGGCCGCCCCGGGCAACGACTTTGTCTACGGGCTGCCCGAAATCAACCGCGACCGCATTGCCGCTGCAAGGCACGTGGCCAACCCCGGATGCTTTGCCACGTGCATACAGCTGGGGCTGCTGCCCGCCGCCAAGATGGGACTGCTGCACGACGACGTGGCCGTGAACGCCATCACGGGCTCCACCGGGGCCGGCCAGAAGCCCGGCGCCACCACCCATTTCTCGTGGCGGGCCGACAACCTGAGCATATACAAGGCCTTCAGCCACCAGCACGTGCCCGAGATAAGGCAGAGCCTGGGCCAGGTGCAGGGCTCGCCGGCGGCAGGCATCGACTTCATCCCCTACAGGGGCAACTTCACGCGAGGCATCTTTGCCACAGCCGTGGTGCGCACCGATGCACCCGCCGACGAGATAACGGCTGCCTACAAAGAGTTTTTCGAGGGCGAGCCGTTCACCCACTACACCGACAGGGCCATAGACATGAAGCAGGTGGTGAACACAAACAAGTGCCTCGTACACTGCGACAAGCATGGCGACAAGCTGCTTGTGACATCAACGATAGACAACCTGCTGAAAGGCGCCGTGGGCCAAGCCGTGCAGAACATGAACATCATGTTCGGGCTCGACGAGGCCGAGGGCCTGAGGCTAAAGGCCTCGGCCTTCTGACGGGGAGAGCGGCCATGGCAAAGTTCAACACCGACACCTTCGCCAACTCGTTCATCATCGGGGCATTGATAGGCGGGGTAATATACATCGTTTTCAAAGTAATCTGAAGCAAAATGAAACTATTCGACGTTTATCCGTTATTCGACATAAACATTGTCAAGGGCCGGGGCTGCACCGTGTGGGATGACAACGGGCAGGAATACCTCGACCTGTATGGCGGCCATGCCGTGATAAGCATCGGCCACTGCCACCCGCATTACATCGAGATGGTGGGGCGCCAGCTCGACATGCTGGGCTTCTACAGCAACTCGGTAATAAACAGGCTGCAGGCCGAGCTGGCCGAACGGCTGGGCCGCGCCTGCGGGTATGACGACTACCAGCTGTTTCTCATCAACAGCGGGGCTGAGGCAAACGAGAACGCCCTGAAGCTGGCCTCGTTCACAAACGGGCGCACAAGGGTGCTCTCGGCCGAGAAAGCGTTCCACGGGCGCACATCGCTGGCGGTCGAGGTGACCAACAACCCCAAGATAATAGCGCCCATCAACGACTGCGGCCACACCACCTACCTGCCGCTCAACGACCTTGCGGCGTGGGAGGCCGAGCTGGCCAAGGGCGACGTGTGCGCCTGCATCATAGAGTGCATACAGGGCGTTGGCGGCATTCGCCTGGCCACGCCCGAGTTTGCACAGGGCCTGGCCGAGGCATGCAAGCGCCACGGCGCGGTGCTGATATGCGACGAGATACAATGCGGCTACGGGCGCAGCGGGCGCTTCTTTGCCCACCAGTGGCTCGGCATACGCCCCGACCTCATCACAGTGGCCAAGGGCATCGGCAACGGGTTCCCCATGGGCGCCGTGCTCATATCGCCCGAGTTCAAGCCTGTCTACGGGCAGCTCGGCACCACCTTCGGGGGCAACCACCTGGCCTGCACGGCCGCCCTGGCCGTGCTCGACGTGATGGAGGAAGAGCGGCTGGTCGACAACGCACGCGAAACGGGCAGCTACCTGATGGGGCAGCTCAAGGCCCTGCAGGCCTCGTGCAGCCACATCACCGACGTGCGCGGCCGCGGCCTGATGGTTGGCATAGAGCTCGACATGCCATACAAAGACGTGCGCAACAGGCTTGTCTACGAAGAGCATGTGTTCACGGGATGCTCGGGCACCAACACCCTGCGCCTGTTGCCGCCGCTGTGCTTTACCAAGGCAATGGCCGACGAGTTTGTGGAAAGGCTCAAAAAATGCCTCGACGCACAATGACCTCCACCGCCGGCGGGCCGCACCGCGGCAAGCCCGGCATGGCACAAAACGAGTAACAAGAGAAAAAACAAATACATCGAAATGAAAATAGCAATCATAGGGGCCGGGGCCATGGGCGGCTCGCTGGCCAAAGGCCTGCTGAAAAGCGGCAGGTGGCAGGCAGGAAACATCACCGTGGCCAACCGCACGGAGGCCGCGCTAAGGCCCTTTGCCGAACTTGGCGCGCATACCACCACAGACAACGTGGCGGCTGCCACAGGGGCCGACGTGGTGTTTGTGGTAGTCAAGCCATGGGTGGTAGAGGGCGTGCTCGCCGAAATAAAAGGCTCGCTCGACATTTCGGCACAAACCGTGGTGGTGATAGCGGCCGGGGTGGGCTCGGCCGACATGGCCCGATGGCTGGCCGACAGCGGGGGGCGCACGCCGACCCTGATGCTGGCCATGCCCAACATCGCCGTGGCCGAGCTGTGCTCAATGACGTTTGTCGTGCCGGTAAAGGCCACCCGCCAACAAACCGAGAGCGTATGCGCCGTGCTCGACAGCGTGGGCCGCACGCTGATAACCGAAGAGCGGCTGCTGCCCGCAGCCACCACACTGGCATCGTGCGGCATAGCCTATGCCATGCGCTACGTGCGCGCCGCCACCGAGGGTGGCGTCGAACTGGGCTTCAAGGCCCAGGCCGCACGCGACATTGTGCTGCAGACGGTGCGCGGGGCCGTCGAACTGCTGCAGGCGTCGGGCGACCACCCCGAGGCGGCCATCGACACGGTGACCACCCCCGGCGGCGTCACCATACGCGGGCTCAACGAGATGGAGCACGCCGGATTCTCAAGCGCCGTCATACGCGGGCTGAAGGCCGGCTTGCAATAAGGCTGCCTATGCGGCATGGCACGGCAGCAACATGCCGGGCAGAAAGGCAATCCCTCCGGCCGGAATGCATTCCGGCCGGAGGGATTGCCATATATCCATGTGCCGTCTGGCCGCCACCACATGCGGCGCCGTCGGCCGTTGTCACCGACGGCATCCGACCGCGGCACAAGCCAACCCGCACAGCAAGGCCAACCATCTGGCAATCAGCGCCTTGCGCCCCGGGCGGCAAAACGGCCCATATAATCATGCGAAACCTACGGTTTTGCAAGCCCGAACGGCCTGTATTGGCGGCCCGAACGGCCCGTTTGCCAACGGCGGGCAAACAGCCGTGGCAGCCACCGCGGCAAAGGCGGGCGGAAGACAGCGCAGCTACATGGCGTAACTATTCGTGCCTCCGGCGGCCATACTGGCATCCACAGCCACGGCCCGCCGCAAAGATTGACCTTCGGCCATCCGCAGCCCACGGGCAGGCGGGGCCGCAGACGGCGCTCAACCGCGCTTGGCGCCCTGGCCGGCAAGCCGGGCCTTGTGCGGCTGGCCGAACGGCATGCGCAAGCCGGGGGCAGCGCGCCTCTCGTTGAAAAGCTGCTTCAGCTGTCGTGCATTGAGCATGCCCTTGAACTTCTTGTAGTAGCTTTTCTTCACGTCAATCACCTTTTGCTGTGCGTCAAGCTCACGCTCTATGCCCTCAAGTATCTCCTTGTCGGTCTGGGCTGAGCCCTTGGCTGTGCCTGTGCGGCCCGACTTGCGGGCCTCGGCGAGCTCGCCCAAATACTTCTGGTATAGGGGCACGAACTCGGCACGGGCCCCGTCGCCCAGCATAAGCCTGTCGGCCACTGCCTCGGCCCTGCGCTGGGCCACCTGCTCCTTTGTCGGCTTCGCGTCCTTGTTGCCGTTGCCTTGCGCGACAGACGGCATCGCTGCCATGCACACCATGGCCAGCGCTATCAGAATTTTCTTCATGACTGTAGTCTCCTTTACCTTTAGTTAAGTTATACCATTACTGTAATGCACTGCCAGGCCACGCCAGCCGAACGCCCTGCACCGCCGGTACCATCACGCCGCATGCGCCCCGGGCCGCGTTTTCCTGTATGCTTTTTAGACTCGCCGGCCGGCGGCCTGTTTAACCGCGCCGGCCGTTTTTTATGATATTTTCAACAATGGCGGGCCAAGTCTTGCACACAAAAAGACGGCGTGTGCAATGATTTTCAGATAATTAATACAACGAACCATAAAATGGAACGAACGTTTCAATATGTCGGATATTATTGTTATTTTTGCACGAATTAAAACAAAATCTACATGGACGAAGCAATCAAACAAATCGGGCAACGCCTTAAAGGACTCCGCGAGGTGCTCGACATACCGGCAGAAGAGGTGGCCGAACTGTGTGGCATCACCCTCGACCACTACCTGAAGATAGAAGCCGGCGAGGCCGACCCGTCGGTTTACCGTCTCTCGCGCATAGCCAAGCGCTACGGCATATCGCTCGACGTGCTGCTGTTTGGCGAAGAACCGCGCATGAGCGCCTACTTCCTGACGCGCAAAGGCCAGGGGCTGAGCGTCGAAAGGCGCAAGGAGTACAAGTACCAGAGCCTGGCCAGCGGGTTCCGCGGGCGCAAGGTAGACCCGTTTCTCACCCAGGTCGACCCGCTGCCGGGCGACCGCAAGTACAGCAAGAACTCTCACGACGGACAGGAGTTCAACTATATCGTGGAGGGACGGATGGAGATTACCATCGGCGACAAGGTGATGGAGCTCGGCGAGGGCGACAGCATCTACTTCGATGCCACACAGCCCCACTGCATGAGGGCGCTCGACGGCAAGCCCGTCAGGTTTCTCGTCGTGGTGATATGACGGGCACGGCCTGACGCAGCCACACTCTCCACAACAAACTAAACGCTACGCAGCCGGGCGCAGGCCAAACGGCCGACCCGGCCGACGGACAGACAAATACACCAAGCAACAAGCAAAGAAGAAGAGATGATAGAAAGATTTCTAAAGCAGACTTCATTCGTTTCTCAGGATGACTACAAGAAAAACCTGGAGTTCATCGTGCCCGACAACTTCAATTTCGCATACGACGTGATGGACGCATGGGCCGAAGAACGCCCCGACAAGGTGGCACTGATATGGACAAACGACGAGGGCGACTGTCGCAAGTCGACCTTCGGCGACCTCAAGGAAGAGACCGACCGCACGGCAGCCTACTTCCAGCAGCTCGGCATAGGGCACGGCGACATGGTGATGCTAATACTAAAGCGCCGCTATGAGTTCTGGCTCTCCATGCTGGCCCTGCACAAGATAGGGGCCGTGGCCATACCCGCCACGCACATGCTTACCAAGCACGACATCGTATACCGCAACACCCGCGCCGGCATAAAGGCCATCGTGTGCGTGGGCGAAGACTACGTGCTCGAGCAGGTAAGCCAGGCCATGCCCGAAAGCCCCTCGGTACAGGTGCTCGTGAGCGTTGGGCCGAAGGTGCCCGAAGGCTTCCACGACTGGCACAGCGAGTGGGCCGTGGCACCGGCTTTCGTGCGCCCGGCACACGTGAACACCAACGACGACACCATGCTGATGTACTTCACCAGCGGCACGAGCGGCGAGCCCAAGATGGTGGCCCACGACTTTCTCTACGCCCTGGGGCACCTCACAACCGGCGTTTTCTGGCACAACCTGGCAGAAGACAGCATACACCTGACCGTGGCCGACACCGGATGGGGCAAGGCCGTGTGGGGAAAGCTCTACGGACAGTGGTTCGCCGGCGCGGCAGTATTCGTGTTCGACCACGAGAAGTTCACCGCCGACAAGATACTGCGACAGATAGAGAAGCACCGCATCACGTCGTTCTGCGCCCCTCCAACAGTGTATAGGTTCATGATACACGAAGACTTCTCGAAGTACGACCTGTCGTCGTTGCGCTACTGCTGCACGGCAGGCGAAGCGCTCAACCCGGCCGTATTCGACAAGTTCGAGAAGCTTACGGGCATACGGCTCATGGAGGGTTTCGGCCAGACGGAGACCACCATGACACTGGGCACCATGCCCTGGACAACGCCGAAGCCCGGCTCGATGGGCCTGCCCAACCCGCAGTATGACATCGACCTGGTGAAGCCCGACGGCACACCATGCGAAGACGGCGAGAAAGGCGAGATAGTGATACGCACCGACAAGGGCAAGCCCATAGGGCTGTTCAAGGAATACTACCGCGACGAAGAGCTGACCCGGCGCGTTTGGCACGACGGTGTCTACCACACAGGCGACGAGGCTTGGCGCGACGAAGACGGCTACTACTGGTTTGTGGGGCGCATCGACGACGTGATCAAGAGCAGCGGATACCGCATCGGCCCGTTCGAGGTTGAAAGCGCACTGATGACCCATCCGGCCGTGCTTGAGTGCGCAATAACGGGCGTTCCCGACGAGATAAGGGGCATGGTGGTCAAGGCCACCGTCGTGCTGAGCAAGGCATGGCGCGACAAAGCGGGCGACGAGCTGGTCAAAGAGCTGCAGAACCACGTCAAGCACGAGACGGCCCCATACAAGTATCCGCGCGTCATCGAGTTCGTCGACGAGCTGCCCAAGACCATCAGCGGCAAGATACGCCGAGTGGAGATAAGAGAGAAAGACAAGAAGAAATAACCGGCCGGTGCCGCCACAGGCACAGGCCAACGACACAAAAAGACCAACGACAACGTGCGCTTAGTAATAAAGGTGGGCAGCAACGTGCTGACCCGCGACAACGGCAAGCTCGACATCACCCGCATGTCGGCCCTTGTCGACCAGGTGGCGGCACTCAGGGCCGGCGGCCACGAGGTGATTCTCGTGTCAAGCGGGGCCGTGGCCTGCGGCCGCAGTGAGCTCAAGGTGGGCCACAAGCTCGGCAGCGTTGAGCAGCGCCAGCTGTTCTCCGCCCTCGGGCAAGCCAAACTCATCAACCTCTACTACGACCTTTTCCGCGAATACCGCATACCCGTCGGCCAGGTGCTGACGATGAAAGAGAGCTTCGCAACAAGGCGCGAGTACCTCAACCAACGCTCGTGCATGACGGTGATGATAGCCAACGGGGTGATACCTATAGTCAACGAGAACGACACGATAAGCGTCACCGAGCTGATGTTCACCGACAACGACGAGCTGTCGGGGCTCATCGCGGCCATGATGGACGCCGACGCGCTCGTCATATTGAGCAACATCGACGGCATCTACGACGGAGAGCCGGGCGCGCCCGGGGCCCGGGTGATAAGGCGGGTTGAGCCCGGCAGAGACCTCAGCACATACATACGGCAGGAAAAGAGCGGCTTCGGGCGCGGCGGTATGCTCACCAAATGCCACATTGCAAGGAAGGTGGCAGAAGAAGGCATCAGGGTAATCATTGCCAACGGCAAGCGCGACAACATACTTACCGACCTGCTGTCGAACCCCGAAGGCACCCTGCACACGGAGTTTACGCCCAACGCCGAGCCTGCATCAAACATGAAAAAGTGGCTCGCCCACAGCGCGAGCTTCGCCAAGGGCCTGGTGCACATCAACGACAAGGCGGCCAAGGTGCTACGCGGCGACCGCGCCGTGAGCCTGCTGCTGGTGGGCGTCACCGCCATCGAAGGCGAGTTTGAGGAGGGCGACATCGTGACCATCGCCGACGGCGAAGGCCGGCGCATGGGCGTGGGCCGCAGCGCCTACGGCAGCAACGACGCACGGAGGCTCATAGGAAAGCACGACGTGAAACCGCTCGTGCACTACGACTACCTGTGCCTTGACCCGCAAGAGTGACACGCCGGAAGCCAACCGCGCCTGCCGGCATCACAATACACTGACACGAAAAAGCAAAGACTATGACTCTTACAGACACATTCAAAAGCGTGAGAAGGGCTGCCGGCACACTTGCCGACATGACCGACGATGAACGCAACGCGGTGTTGGCCGACGTGGCCGACGCCATCGTGGCCGGCAAAGAGCGGCTGCTCGCGGCCAACGGGGCCGACCTGGCCCGCATGGACAAGGCCAACCCGCTCTACGACAGGCTCAGGCTGACGGCCGAAAGGCTCGACGCCATTGCCGCCGACATGCGCAACGTGGCACTGCTGCCGTCGCCGCTGGGCCGCACGAGCCACGACCGCACACTGCCCAACGGGCTGCACATAAGGCGCGTCAGCGTGCCTTTCGGCGTCATCGGCATTGTATACGAGGCACGGCCCAACGTTACTTTCGACGTGTTCGCGCTATGCTTCAAGAGCGGAAGCGCCTGCATACTGAAAGGGGGGAAGGATGCCGACAGCTCAAACCGCGAAGGCGTGGCACTGATACACGAGGCACTGCAACGCCACGGGGTCGACACGGCCGCCGTGCAGCTGCTGCCCTCGACCCACGAAGCCACAGCCGAGATGCTCGGGGCCACCGGCTACATAGACCTGTGCATACCCCGAGGCGGGCGCAAGCTGATTGACTTTGTGCGCAACACGGCACGCATACCGGTGATAGAGACCGGGGCCGGGGTGGTGAACACTTACTTCGACGCCTCGGGAGACCTCGAGATGGGGCGGCGGATAGTGTGCAACGCCAAGACCAGGCGCGTCAGCGTGTGCAACGCCCTCGACTGCCTTATCGTCCACTCGGCGCGCACTGCCGACCTGCCGCAGCTGTGCGAGCCGCTGGCCGGAAAGGGGGTGACGCTCTACGCCGACGAGCGCGCCTACGCGGCGCTAAGCGGGCGCTATCCCGACAGACTGCTCTGCCACGCCACCACAGAGAGCTTCGGCACGGAGTTCATGGACTACAAGATGGCCATACGCACGGTCGACTCTGCCGACGAGGCCCTGCAGCACATAGCGACCTACGGCTCGGGCCACAGCGAGTGCATCATAACCGAAAGCGAAGCAGTGGCCGAGAGATTCAGGCGCAAGGCCGACGCGGCATGCGTATACGTCAACGCCCCAACAAGCTTCACCGACGGGGCACAGTTCGGGCTGGGCGCCGAGATTGGCATAAGCACCCAAAAGCTGGGCCCGAGAGGCCCCATGGGACTGGAAGAAATCACCACCTACAAGTGGTTGATTGACGGACAGGGGCAGACAAGGCCGTAGGACGGGCCGCAGGCAAGCCACAGTAAACAACAGGAAACAACATTTAAACAGACAAGACATGAGAACATTCATCAACGTAGAAGACATCGGCGACCTTGGAAAGGCACTCGCCGAGGCACGCGAGATAAAGGACGACCGTTTCAAATTCCAGGCCCTTGGGAAGAACAAGACGCTCATGATGATTTTCTTCAACAACAGCCTGCGCACAAGGCTGAGCACGCAGAAGGCCGCAATGAACCTTGGCATGAACGTGATAGTGCTCGATGTCAACGCCGGGGCATGGAAACTGGAGACCGAGCGGGGCGTTATCATGGACGGCGACAAGAGCGAGCACCTGCTCGAAGCCATACCGGTGATGGGCTGCTACTGCGACATGATTGGCGTGCGCAGCTTCGCCGGGCTGCAAGACCGCGACTACGACTATGCCGAGACGGTGCTCAACCAGTTCATAAAATACAGCGGCAGGCCCGTGTTTGCCATGGAGACGGCCACCGTACACCCACTGCAGGCGTTTGCCGACCTCATTACCATCGAGGAACACAAGACGAAGAAGCGCCCCAAGGTGGTGCTGTCGTGGGCCCCGCATTGCAGGGCGCTGCCCCAGGCTGTGCCCAACTCGTTTGCGCAATGGATGAATGCGGCCGACGTCGACTTCGTGATAACCCACCCCGAAGGCTATGAGCTCGACCCGAAATTCACCGGCAGCGCGCGCATAGAGTACAACCAGATGAAGGCTCTCGAGGGCGCCGACTTCGTTTACGCCAAAAACTGGAGCTGCCCCGGTGTGGCCAACCCTGCCGACTACGGCAAGATACTGAGCCGCGACATGGGCTGGACCATCGACGCGGCGCACATGGCCGTAACCGACCACGGCAAGTTCATGCACTGCCTGCCGGTAAGGCGCGGCCTGATAGTAACCGACGACGTCATCGAAAGCCCCGACTCGCTGGTAATACCCGAGGCCGCCAACCGTGAGATTTCGGCCTCGGTGGTCATCAAGCGGATGCTCGAGAGCCTCTGACGCCACAGCAACTCAATACGAGTGCCCCGCATACCGCCGCCACGGCGTATGCGGGGCGCTTGCGCTCAAGCAAGGCCCGGGGGCGATGCTTCGCCACGCCCCATGGCCGATACGGCCTGTTTTGCAATGCGAAACGTGCCGTATTGACTGTCCAAACGGCACGTTTTAAGAGCCCGAACGGCCCATTTTGCAAACTACTGCAAACCAGACCGTTAGCCTATCCATGCCCCGACCACACGCCAACAGGGCCGACGCCAACGGCAACCGCCGCCGGCGGACTGGCAGAGAGAGCAGGCAAGGCCGGCTGGCAACAACCAGACGGCGAGCCGCGGCAAACGAAAAAATCATGGATTTTGCTTTGAACTTTCTCGCAGTTGAAGTATCTTTGCATAAGATAAGCGGCACTCGGCAATCAATGGGCAAGCTCACTTGCCGCTCTCTTGCTGCATCACTGCAACGCCAAACCGGCAATGGCGGCACCGGCAGACACGCCCGCCGCCACGGCAGGGCCGCCAAAGGGGCACATAACACACAGATTATGGTTTCATTTGAAAACGATTATAACAACGGGGCACACCCAAAGGTGTTGCAACGACTGGTTGAGACAAACGAAGAGCGGACACTGCCCTACGGGGCCGACCAATTCTGCGAAAACGCAAAGGCCAAGATAATGGCAGCCTGCGACGACGAAGACGCCGTGATATTCTTCCTGACCGGGGGCACGCAGACCAACGCCACCGTCATCGACTCTTTGCTCCGCCAATACGAGGGAGTGGTAGCCGCAGACAGCGGCCACATCAATGTGCATGAGGCAGGAGCCATAGAGTTCACCGGGCACAAGGTGATAACATTGCCCGGCCACGGGGGAAAGATGAGGGCGGAAGACCTGGACAAATACCTCGAAGACTTCAACAACGACGAAAACAACGCCCATTCGGTGTTCCCGGGCCTTGTCTACATCACCCTCCCAACGGAACTGGGAACCCTCTACAGCGCTGCCGAGCTCGACGCGATATACCGCGTTTGCCGCCGCAACAACATACCGCTGTATGTCGACGGGGCGCGCCTGGGCTACGGCCTGGCCGCCGACGGCAACGACATCACGCTGCCCTACCTTGCCCGCCACTGCGATGCGTTCTACATCGGGGGCACCAAGGCAGGGGCACTATGCGGCGAAGCCGTGGTGTTCACGCACGGAAACGCCCCGCGCAACTTCTTCACCATACAGAAGCAACACGGGGCGCTCATGGCCAAGGGACGCCTGCTGGGCGCACAATTCGACGCCCTGTTCACCGACGGGCTTTATTTCGACATCTCGCGCCATGCCATAGACATGGCCAAGAGAATGCGCATGATGTTTGAAAAGAAAGGTTACCGCTTCTGGATCGACTCGCCCACCAACCAGCAGTTTGTGATAATAGGCAACGACGACGTTGAGCGCCTGTCGCGCGACGTGCTGTTCACCCATTGGGAAAAGGCCGACGAAAGCCACACCGTCTGCCGCTTCGTGACGAGCTGGGCCACTACCGAGGCCGAGCTCGAACAGCTGCAGTCACTGCTCTGACAGTCGGAAGCAGCGCACCGACGTGCCATCGTAGGTCTCGACGGCCAGCTCCACCGAGTCGGCACGCAACGAGGCGCAGCCTATGCTGACGTAAGTCTTCGACGAATAGTACTGCGGCACGCCTCCCTGGTCGTGATAAAAGCGCAGGTAAGCGGTGCGGCCCCCGGCCTGGGACACACCGACGGAGTCGCACACAAGGCCCACGGTGTGCCTTGCCCCCTGCGGTCCGCCCTCGCCTACCTTTACGTAAAGCCCGATGTTGAGATACTTTCCCGACGGGCTGAGCCACACGCTCTCAAGGTCGACGGGGTCGGTGCGCACCGTGCCAAAAGCCGACGGAGGGTTTGGCCGCAGCACCGGCACCTGCACGATGCTCCTTGCCCGCACCGCCGTGCCGTCGGCATGGTCGTAATACAGTATGGCCCTGTATAGCGTGTCGGCCTTGTCGGCCCAGTCGGCGCTCAGCGGCTGCTGCATTACGAGCGAGTCGCCGCCGTCGGTGACGGCATAGTCTACGGCAGAGGCTTGCGACGTGTGCGCCTCGACAAAGTCGGCAGTGAGCATCGAGTATTCGCCGTCGCCACTGTCGTAGCTGTCCACCTGGCAAGCAGCGAGCACGCTTGCCAGCAAAAAGAGAATAGACTTCTTAATCATAATAATGTGGAAACATTGCGGCGGCGCCTTGCCTTTGGAGCGAGGTGCCGCCGCTGATGGTTCAAACTGTAGCTGCCAATGCCGCCCTGTTGTTGCGCACGGGGTTGGCATACATCCTTAGAATGCACTCGCGCAAGAACGGCTCGTCCTTGCCCTCAAGCTCAATCCTGGCCAGCTGCCCGCCCACGTAATCTTCAAACACACGGCGCTCGGCCTCGGTGAAATGCTCGCCGTAGCCCTCGCCGGGCCACAATGTGTCGGCAGCCACATAGTTGCCGGCATACAGCCTGTAGTTGCTGTGAATGGCACGGTCTATGTGCCTGGCCACAGTGTCGAACAGCTCGCCCTTAGGCATGGCCGGGTCGAGCGTGTCGAGGAACGCGTCGATGCACGTCGAGCAGTGGTAGTGTATGCGCCCCTTGCGGCCCATGATGCCCGTCTGCATGCTCATCACGTCGTCGGCCTTGGTCTTCTTCCACCCCGGCACGTCGCGCCTGAGCTGGAACTCCATGGCCTTGAGATAGTCGCACGGGTCGTATTCATACGAAATGGCCAGCGGCACGATATGCAGCTGCCGCAGCCTGTCGATGGCAGAGCCGTCGCCCCCCATGGCCATCATCTTGAGCACAGACGGCTGTGTGCGGTCGTCGCTGTCCTTGGCCCGGCCCTCGCGCTGCGCAATCCAGATGTTGTCGTGCTTGCGGGCAATCACGTAGTGCATGTAGTCGGCCATGCGCTTGCTGCTGGCAAGCATCTCCCTGAGCCCGGCACTGCGCTCTACGATGAACGACTTGTTAAGCCTCACGAGGTCTTTTATCCACGGAGCGGCCAGCAGGTTGTCGCCTATTGCAATCTCGCAAGTGGTCCCGAAGCCAGCGTCAATCAAGAGCATGTCGAGCAACGCCGAGTCGAGCACGATGTCGCGGTGGTTGCTCACGAAGGTGTAGCGGCTGGCCCTGTCGACAGCCGAGCAGTCCATGTCGCACCCGTCGCTGGCAGTCTTGACAAGCCTCTTGAGGAAACCATAGCAGAACTTCACCTGGAAGTCGAGGCACGACTTGCACTTCCTCACTTCCCCGGCCAGCGCCTCGAAGGGCACTCCCGGCACGGCTGCGGCCAGCACAGCCCTGAACTGCCCGTCGGCCAGCAGCCTGTCGTACGCTTCAGGCAGCTCTTCGGGCTCAAACGGCCTTATGGCGTCATAGCGCCTCAACTCATCATCCATGGCAGAATAAAGTGTTTGGGCCGGCCTCCGGTGGGCAGCCGGCGCGTTGTTGGCTTAATTAAACTGGTTCTCGACAATCTCCGTGAGCACTTCGGTCATGGTCATGCCGGCGGCACGCACCTGCTGCGGTATGAAGCTCGTGGCGGTCATGCCCGGCGTGGTGTTTATTTCAAGCATGTATATCTTGTCTACCTCTTTGCCGTCCTTGCCCGGCCCGCGGCCTATGATGTAGTCTATGCGGATGATGCCGTTGCAGTGCAGTATGTCGTAGATGTGGCTTGTGAGCTCCCTCACGCGGCGCGTGGTGTCCTCGCTGAGGCGCGCCGGGGTTATCTCCTGCACCTGCCCGTTGTACTTGGCGTCGTAGTCGAAGAACTCGTTCTTCGTCACCACCTCGGTAGCGGGCAGCACCACCGACCGCTCACGCGTCTTGTAGCATCCCACCGAAATCTCCGTGCCGTTGATGCAGGCCTCGACCATCACCTCCGGGCTCTCGAGCATGGCCTTGCGTATGGCCGGTGCCAGCTGGTCCTTGTTCTTCACCTTGGATATGCCGAAGCTGCTTCCGTCGGCTGCCGGCTTCACGAAACAGGGCATGCCGATGCGTGCCTCCACCTCGTCGTCGCTCACAAGCTCCTCGTAGCCGCTGCGTATGAGCAGGCTGTCGGCCACGAGCACGCCGTAGCCGCGCAGATACTGGTTGAGCACGAACTTGTCGAAGGTCATCGCCTCGACAAGAACGCCGCTCGTGGAGTAAGGTATTCCAATCAGGTCGAAGTATCCCTGGAGCACTCCGTTCTCTCCCGGCGTGCCGTGAATGGTTATGTATGCATAATCGAAGAGCACGGCTTTACCGTCTTTCACAAACGAGAAGTCATTGCGGTCGATGGAGGCCGTGGTGCCGTCGCCGAGGTCGACGTGCCAGTCGAGGCCCTTCACGTCTACTATATATACATTGTATCGTTCCTTGTCGAAGAATGAGTAAAGCCCTTGCGCGGAGCGCATGGACACATCGTGTTCCGACGAATCGCCGCCGCAAACGATGGCGATGTTTCTCTTTATTTGTTTCATCGTTATATTGTTGTTATGTCATTGTTAGCGTTCATATACCTGCGCCACCTGTCAACAAGCTGCTCCATGTCGGCGGGCAGCTCCGAGGTGAAGTCCATCTGCCGCCCTGTGCGTGGGTGGACGAAGCCCAGCGTGCGCGCGTGCAGCGCCTGGCGCGGGCACAGCTTGAAGCCGTTGGCCACAAACTGGCGGTAGCTGCCCGTGCGCTCGCCGCGCAGAATCTCGGTGCCCCCATACCGTTCGTCGCCGAATAGCGGGTGGCCCTCATGCCTCATGTGCGCCCTTATCTGGTGCGTGCGCCCTGTCTCGAGGATGCACTCCACGAGAGTGACGTAGCCGAAGCGCTCCATCACACGCCAGTGGGTGACGGCGGCCTTGCCCACTTCGGAGCCAGGGGGGAACACGGCCATGCGCAGCCTGTCCTTGGGGTCGCGCCCGATGTTGCCCTCTATGGTGCCTGTGTCGGCGGTGAAGTTGCCCCACACGAGGGCGTTGTAGCTCCGGTGGGTGGTCTTGTTGTAGAACTGTGCGCCGAGCGATGTCTTTGCCTCGGGCGTCTTGGCCACCACCAGCAGTCCGCTGGTGTCTTTGTCGATGCGGTGTACGAGCCCCACCTGCGGGTCGTTGGGGTCGTATGAGTCGAGCCCGCGCAGATGCCAGGCCACGGCATTGACGAGCGTGCCGCTGAAATTGCCGCACCCGGGGTGCACCACCAGGCCCGCCGGCTTGTTTATCACCATTAGGTCGTCGTCTTCATACACCACGTCGAGCGGAATGTCCTCCGGCTCTATGGTGGTGTCGTAGTGCGGGCGGTCGAGCATCAGCGTCACCACCTCGCCCGGCCTGACCTTGTAGCTGCTCTTCACCGGGCGCCCGCCAACGTGGACGAAGCCCGCGTCGGCGGCTTTCTGTATGCGGTTGCGGCTTGAGTGCTGCAGTTTCTCGAAGAGGAACTTGTCGACCCTCACCGGCGCCTGCCCGCGATCCACCTCTACGCGGAAGTGCTCGTAGAGCTGCCCCTGCTCCGCCCCGGCGTCGCCATCGGGCTCCTGTCCCGGCTCAAGGTAGTCTATCTCGTCGTCGAATGTCATTGCGCTCCCTCCTTCCCTGCCTCCGCCTGGGTGGCGATGCCGCCCTGGGCCTGCGTCTCGCCGGCCTGTTCGCCCACCACCTCAAAGTCGTCTTCGCCGCCGTAGGTCACTGTCACCTCAGCCGGGTCTACATAATTTATGTCCATCAGGCTGTCGTCATACGTGCCGCTTCCCACCATAAGCGTCAGCGGCACGTCGATGGGCACGCGGTCGCCCATGCCTACCCGCCGTCCGCGGGCCTTTATCCCGTACACCCAGTCCTTTTCGCCTGTCACCTCTTCGGGCGGCGTCAGGCGGAAGCCCATGGCCTTAAGCCGGGCCTCGGCCTCGCGCACACTGCTGTTGTCGGCTATGTCGGGTATCGTCAGCGTGGGCGTCGACTCCGAGTTGACCGTAAGGTAAACCATGCGGCCCGATTTCACGCGCGCGCCCCCTATGGGCGTTTGCAGCAGCACGCAGTCGGCGGGCATGCGCTTGTTGTAGCCGGTGTCGGCCACCGCCACCCTCAGTCCGTTGCTCTCTATCAGAGCCCTGGCCTCGTTGAAGCCCATGCCCCTGACGTTGGGCACAGGTATCTCCTCGCCGTGGTGGGTGTAGACGTCGAGGCCGTACTTCACTCCGAAGCACAGCGCCGCCACCACCACAGCCATGGCCAATAGGTTGCCCCAGAGCCGCCTGTCGAGGAACTTGCCGAAAAACTCTTTTGACTTCATTGCTTGATATCTGTGTCATTGCCGTGACTTCACTTGCCGTTGGCCCGCACCTCACGGCCTGTGCTGCCGGCCATCAACCCGCATGAGCCTTGCCGGCGGGCCACCGGGGCCGTTGCCCCCGCCGCCTCCGTCGCTCACGGCTTGCATCATGCAAAGATAATGCTTTTGGCTCTGACAGCAAAACAATTGGCTGTTTTTGTGCCTCGGCGGCTGCCAAAAGGGCGTGGCCGGGCTGTGCGGGAGTGCCCCGGTGGCCGGCATAGCCGCCGCGGGCAGCCCCACGGGTAGTGGCCGCAGCCTTACGGCTGGCCGGATTGGGGCATGCGATGTTGGAAACAAATATTGACAAATGGGGCACTGCGGCCACCCGCCGTTGCCAAATGGCCCGTATTGGCTTGCAAAACGGCCCCCGCCACGCTCCCGAACGGCCCGTTCCGGCGGGCCAAACGGCATCCGCCGGCTAGCCCCTGGCGGCGAGGGGGTTGGCCGCCAACAAAAAAAACGCGACACAACGGGGACACCCGACAAACATAGGGGGCTTTTTAGGAGTTAGGGAGTTAGGGAGTAAAGGAGTTAAGACTATAGTATTCGACTGTCTTCCTGCAACACCTTACCAATGCTCCCAGAGATTCCATGTTTCCAAAACTATTGTCTGTACTCCTGTCTCCTGCCTCCCGTCTCCAAAATAAACCCCAAAAACTATTGTCTTAACTCCTTTACTCCCTTACTCCCTAACTCCCACAAAGCCACTGGATTTATCTGGCGAGCCACAAAGGCCCTGCCTGCGGCGGCCGCCGGCAGGCAGGCGCGCCACCACGGGCGCCCCTTGCGCCACGGCACAAAAAAGCCGAAGTGGAGCAAAGGCACACGCCCATGCTCCACTTCGGCAGCCAGCCGGAGCGGCCCCGGCTGCGGCCCACGGACTGTTATTTTCCGTGGTGCTCGTCAGAAACGGTCAGCTTCTTGCGGCCTTTGGCGCGGCGTGAAGCCAGCACGCGGCGGCCGTTCTTTGTTGACATTCTCTCGCGGAAACCGTGCTTGTTCACTCTCCTTCTGTTGTGAGGCTGAAATGTTCTTTTCATCGTCCTTATTTTTATTTATTGTTATTATTCGTACACTTTGGGGTGCAAAGGTAGTCATTTTTTTCGAACCCACAAAACTTTGGGCCTTTTTTAGCCAAAACTTTTGCCATAAGCCCGCTCTTTTGTGCCCGCGAGGTGGCGCGTGGCATCAAAAAACGCAAAAATTCCTTTGCTGTTCACTTGATTTTCAGTAACTTTGCAGCCGCTTAGGAAAGTTTAAACGAAACAGTAAAACAATAAAAACAATGATTAACTCACAGGAAATTAAGAAAGGCACCTGCATACGCCTGGACAACCAGGTGTGGGTATGCATCGACTTCCAGCACGTAAAGCCCGGCAAAGGCAACACCGTGATGCGCACCAAGCTGAAGAACGTCACCGACGGCCGTGTGCTCGACCGCACCTTCCAGGTAGGCTTCAAGCTTGAGGACGTGCGCATAGAGCGCCGCCCCTACCAGTATCTCTACGAGGATCCCACCGGCCGCATATTCATGAACCAGGAGACCTTCGAACAGATACCCATAGCCAACGACCTTGTAATAGGCAGCGAGTACATGAAAGAGGGCGACGTGGTCGAGGTTGTCACCGACACTACCGACGGCACCATCCTCTATGCCGAGATGCCCGTGAAGACCAACCTGCGCGTGGCCCACAGCGAGCCCGGCATCAAGGGCGACACGGCCACCAACGCCACCAAGCCCGCCACGCTCGAGACAGGCGTCGAGATACGCGTGCCGCTGTTCATCAACGAGGGCGACCTCATACAGGTTGACACCCGCGACGGCAGCTACCTCAGCCGCGTGAAGGAATAAGGCTGCGCCACGGCGCGACATATACTGCCCGCCACCACAGGCACGGCGGCACTCATGGCAATGCACAATCCATAATCTGCCGATTATGCGGATTATGGGCTGTGCATTTTCAGGATAAGGGCAGGGCCCAAAGCGCGGGCCCGCCCACCACCACAACCCTAAAGCCCGGCGCCAAGCCGACCAACAGACATGACTAACTGCGAATACTCCATCATCGTACCCGTATACAACCGCCCCGACGAAGTGGCCGAGCTGCTCGAGAGCCTCACCGCGCAGACAGTGAAAGACTTTGAGGTCATAATAGTGGAAGACGGCTCCGAGCGCGACTGCCGGGCTGTGGCCGAGCAGTATGCCGGCAAGCTCGACGTCAGATACTTTGCCAAGAAGAACTCCGGGCCGGGGCCCAGCCGCAACTACGGCGCCGAGCGCGCCAAGGGCGAGTGGCTCATAGTGCTCGACTCCGACGTCGTGGTGCCGCCGGGCTACCTGCAAGCCATTGCCGACGAACTGGCCTCCGCGCCGGCCGACGCCTTTGGCGGGCCCGACCGCGCCCACCCGTCGTTCACCGACACGCAGAAGGCCATAAGCTACTCGATGACAAGCTTCTTCACCACCGGGGGCATACGCGGCGGCAAGAAAAAGCTCGACAAGTTTTACCCAAGGTCGTTCAACATGGGCGTGCGCCGCGATGTCTACCTGCGGCTCGGGGGCTTCTCGAAGATGCGCTTCGGCGAAGACATCGACTTCAGCCTGCGCATTGTCGGGGCGGGATGCCGCTGCCGCCTGTTCCCCGGGGCATGGGTGTGGCACAAGCGTCGCACCGACATGCGCAAGTTTTTCCGCCAGGTATACAACAGCGGCATAGCCCGCATCAACCTGCAGAAGAGGCACCCGGGCTCGCTCAAGCTCGTCCACCTGCTGCCCACGGTGTTCACGGTGGGCGTAATGGCCCTCTTGCTGACGTCGGCCGCCGGCAGGCTGCTCATGCACTACGACGACCCGCACCGCTGGTACTGGCTCTGCGCCGCGCCATGGCTGCCCATACTGGCCTACTGCGCCATCATAGCGGCCGACTCGGCCGTGCGCAACAGGAGCCTGAAGATAGGGCTGCTGTCGGTGGGCGCCGCCTTCGTGCAGCTCATGGGCTACGGCTTCGGATTCATCGAGGCATGGTGGAAGCGGTGCATATTGGGCAAAGACGAGTTCCAGGCTTTCGAGCGCAATTTCTACAAATAGCCACGCAGGCCGGGCAAGCAAGGGCATGGGAAACAACAACGACAACACCCCACGGGACGAGGCACGGCCCAGGCTCACCATAGCCGACTGGGCCGAAGACGACAGGCCGCGCGAGAAGCTGGCACTAAGGGGGCCGGCGGCACTGTCGAACGCCGAGCTGCTGGCCATACTCATAGGCTCGGGCTCGGCGGGAGAAAGCGCTGTGGAGCTGACCAAGAGAGTGCTCAACGACTGCCGCAACAACCTCAACACGCTCGGCAAGCTCTCGATTGCCGAGCTGACACGGTATAAAGGCATGGGGCCGGCCAAGGCCATCACGATACTCGCGGCATGCGAACTGGGCAAGCGGCGACAGATGGAGAAAGCCGAGGAACGCCCCGACCTCGGGTCGGCCACTGCCATTTACAACCACCTGCACCCGCTCATGCAGGACCTCGACACCGAAGAGGCCTGGATACTGCTGATGAACCAGAACTTCAAGCTGATAAAGCGCGAGCGCATATCGCACGGCGGCATAAGCGAGACGGCCGTCGACGTGCGCATCATCATGCGCGAGGCGCTGCTCAACAACGCCACCGTGGTGGCGCTGGCCCACAACCACCCGAGCCAGAGCCCGAGGCCGAGCAAAGACGACGACAGGATAACGCAAAAGCTCAACGACGCCTGCGGCACCATGCGCATATTCTTTGCCGACCACGTGATAATAACCGACGGACGCTACTACTCATACCGCGAAGAGGGAAGGCTGTGATGCCACCCGCAACATCACGGCCAAAAACCACGTTAACTTTATTTAATCCAAGACGAAGCAAGCATCGCACGCAAACAGAGTTATATAGGCAGATGACAATGACAAAAACGACACTGACATGAAAAAAATTGCAACAGCCCTGTTAAGCGTGTGGCTCTTGGCTACGGCCGCCACACTGCAGTCGTGCGACAACGACGACGATGACTACTACATCTATCCCTACGCCAGGCCCACGGCCATTGTGACCGTGAAGCCCAACGCCGACAACTCTTCGTTCTACCTGCAGGTGGACGACTCGACAACGCTCATACCGACCAACATGAAGGTGTCGCCCTTCGGCAACAAGGAGGTGAGGGCGCTGGTAAACTGCACACCGACGGAAAACCCTACGGCCCACCAGGGGCAAACGGTGACCATAAACTGGATTGACAGCATACTGACCAAGCCCACCGTTGCCAACCTTGCCGAGAAAAACGACTCGGCCTACGGCAACGACCCCGTGGAGATAGTAAACAGCTTCGAGACCGTGGCCGAAGACGGCTACCTCACGCTGCGCTTCCGCACACGGTGGGCCTCGGGCAGGCCGCACAGGGTGAACCTGGTGCACCGCACCGACGTCAACACCCCATACCTGCTGCAGTTCTACCACGACGCGGCCCCCGAGTCGGCCGCAGGCCCCGTGGCCGACGGACTCGTGGCGTTCAGGCTCGACAGCACGTTCAACGAACCTGACACGACAATAAACATCACGCTACAGTGGAACTCATACAGCGGCACAAAGACGCACACGTTCAAGTATAAGCCGCGGAAAGACTGACACCGCCCTAAAGAAAAAGTGAGCACACCCTACGAGAACACAAAGGAAGACAGCGAACAGAACCTGGCCAACGGTCTGCGCCGGGGCGACACCACAGCCGTGGCACGCTTCTACACCATGCACGCCCCGTACCTCGCCGGGGTGTGCTCACGCTATGTGGCCTCACCCGACGACACCAAGGACGTGTTCCACGACGCCATGGTAAAGATAATGCAACACGCCGGGGAATTCAGCTACAGGGGGCCGGGCTCGCTCAGGTCATGGGCAACACGAATAGTGGCCAACGAGGCCGTCAACTTCCTGAGGGCAAGGCGAAAGACCGACTTCGCTTCGCTTGACAACATGCCGGACACACCCGACGAACCGACGCCCGACGTGACGGAAATAACACCTGAAGAAATACACAGCTTGATACGCAAACTGCCCGACGGCTACCGCACGGTGTTCAACCTCTACGCCATCGAGGGCAAGTCGCACCGCGAAATAGCCAACATGCTCGGCATCAAGGAAGCATCATCGGCATCTCAATACCACAGGGCAAGGAACATGCTTGCCCACATGATACACGAATATCGACAACAACGACAACAATGAAGCTCAGCCCATGAACCACGACTGGACAGACGACATACGCGACAAGCTCGCCAATTACACCGAAGAGCCGCCCACCATCGACCCGGCACTGCTGCGCAGCCAGATGGTGCACGCCGCGCATACGGCACGGATGAAGACGACACTGGCCTGGGGCAGAAGGCTCGTTGCCGCCGCAGCCATCGCCGCCATTGCGCTGCCACCGGCAATGACGCTGCTCACAAGGCAGGGCGATACCACCCCGCCAACCGCGGGCCGGGGGGCTGACATGGTGAAAACGGCGACCACCGCCAGGCCCGACAAGGCCCAACCCACGACGGGGCTGAACACCACGGCCGGCCAGGCCGAGCCTAAGCCCCTGATGGCCTTGGCGGGCACCGGGCGCAGACCGGCACCGGCCCAAGAGGGCCGAGCCCAGGCCGAGCCCGCCGAAACTAACGCGGCGGCCCCCACCCCCACCAACGGCACGGCACAGGTGGCAACACCGCAACAAGAGACGCAACAGCACGACAAGCGGCAGCAGCACGCCGCCAGGCAGCCACAGCCATACGGCCTCACGCAAGAGCATGGACTAACGCCACGAAGGCAACGCCTGAGGGCCGCACTGGCCATGGGTTCGTCGACAACGACCACGGGCGCCACCACGGCACTGCCGGCACTGCTGGCCAAGGCCGACCCGATAGGATGGCACGCGGCACAGTTTAGGGGCGACAACAGCCTGCCCACCCTGGCGCAAGACAACCCCACGACAACGAGCGTGAGCCACAACCAGCCCATAACAGCTTCGGCAAGCCTCAACTACCGCATAAACGACCGGTGGAGCGTAAGCGCCGGACTGTCATACAGCTACCTGCGCTCCGAGCTCACCGCCATAGGCGACAACTACGCAGCCCAGACCACCCGGCGACTGCACTACGTGGGGGTGCCGATAGCTGCCAGCTACACCTTTTGGGCCAACAAGCACTTCGGCGTATATGCCACAGCAGGCGGAATGGTCGAGAAGATGGTGAGCGGGCGCGACGAGACCAGCACCATCGTAAACGGCGCAGAGCAGTCGACCACACGCGACAATGTGACAATAAAGCCGCTGCAGCTGTCGGCAAATGCCGCCATCGGCGCCGAGTGGCGGTTTGCGCCACGGTTGGCAATATACGCCGAACCGGGCATAAGCTACCATTTCGACAACGGCAGCAACGTCACTTCGTTCTATTCTGACAACCCGCTCGCATTCAGCCTCAACGTCGGACTGAGGTTCGACGTCAACAAATAAACCTTGGTGGCCAACCACAACGACAAGCGAAGCACATCAAACAATACCGCCAACTGACGACAAAGCACATCAGATGTCTGTTGCCAAGAGCGCAACAATTTTCCACCGCCACAACCCGAGGGCCTCTCACCAACGGCCACCGGGTTGTGGCTTGATTTTCCCTGCAATCCCGGCCGAGACAACGGAAAGCGGCAGGCGCCATACCACACTGCCGCAGGGCGACGTTGCCGGCGTCAGTTAGCCGTTAGTTCGCAAAAACAGGTTAAAAACCGGCAAGCCAAGCAACCGGTGCTTGGCAATGCCGAACAAATGCATTAACTTTGCAGGAAATTATTTTCCACGATGTAAAAACAACTCACTATACACCACAAAACCACCCACGGGCCTGTTCAGGTCCGGTGTATAGACCGTTTTACACGCAAACAACACTTACACATCTTAATCCCAACAAACAACCATGAGCTTGCAAGTTCAAGGGGTGGCATATGTCCATCCCGACAAAGAGCCCCTGTTCCAAAACATAAGTTTCACTGTTCAACAGGGCGAAAAATGCGCAATCATCGGAAACAACGGCATAGGCAAGTCAACGCTATTGTCAATAATGGCCGGCAAGACGGCCTGTGCCGCCGGCATGGTGGCATGCGACAGCACACCCTACCTCATACCGCAACATTTCGGCCAGTACGACAGCATGACCGTGGCCGAAGCCTTAGGCGTGGCAGAAAAGCTGGCTGCCATGGAGGCAATACTCGGCGGACAGGGCACGGAGCACGACTTCACTCTGCTCAACGACGAGTGGGACATAGAAGACCGGCTGGCGGAAGCGTTCGCCCGATAGCACCTCAACGGCATGTCGCCCTGCACTCCGATGGGAAAACTCTGCGGAGGCGAAAAGACCAAAGCGTTCCTGGCCGGGCTGAATGTCTTTCAACCGTCGGTCGCATTGATGGACGAACCCACCAACCACCTCGACACAACAGGCAGGAGCCTGCTCTACGAGTTTGTGAGCCAGACCAACCGGACGGTGGTCGTGGTAAGCCACGACAGGACGCTGCTCGACATGATGCCCGCAATATATGAGATGTCTGCCTCTGGGATGAAATACTATCCCATGAGCTACAACATGTACAAGGAAACGATTGACGCAGAAAACGCCGCCAAGGCCGCACGCCTGCAAAACCGGCAGAAGGAACTGAAGAAAGCCGAGATGTCGGCACAACGGGCCATGGAGCGCCAACAAAAGCACGCATCAAGGGGTAAGAAGCTAAGCGCGAAGAAATGCGTGGCCCGAATAGCCATGGGCAACATGCGCGACAAATCGGAGGCCTCGGCGTCAAGGCTCAACAAGATGCAACAGGAAAAGCTGGCGGCCATGAAGCAGGACCTTAACGCGGCACAAACCGAACTGCACAAACTGCCAGAAATGAAACTGGACATTGGCAACCCTACCATGCCAGCCAACAAACTGTTGGTGGAAACAACAGACGTAACATTCGGATATCCCGGCCGGGAACCATTGTGGCAACGCTCGCCATTGAGCATATCCTTATACAGCGGCGAGCGCGTATGGCTCCGGGGTGACAACGGATGCGGCAAAAGCACCTTGATAAAACTGTTGACCGGCGCCTTGAATCCCACAAGCGGCAATGTGTGCCGAAGCCAAACGCTAAACATTGTATGCCTCGACCAGGAGTATTCTTTGATTGATGACAAACAGACTGTTTACACACAGCTTGAGGCTTACAACGGAAAGAGACCTGAGCACGAACTGAAAATGCTATTGAACCGCTTCTCGCTGACGGCGGCGTCGTGGAACAAGAAATGCGCCTTTCTAAGCGGCGGCGAAAGAATGAAACTGGCATTATGCTGCCTGCTTGTATGCGAGGATGCCCCCGACATGATAATCGCAGACGAGCCTACCAACAACATCGACATATCAAGCATGGATGTGCTGGCTGCCACACTGAGAACCTATACCGGAACGCTGCTCATTGTTAGCCACGACAAACAGTTCATTCAAGACATAGGCATCGACCGAACCATAAGCATCTGACAGGAAGCCGCAGGGCCGGGACACCCCCTACCACCATATAGGCAATGAGCGTGGTGCAGGGGGTGTCACGGCCTTATTTCATGCCGCCACGACACCCGTGAATCATCCATCCACAACCTTCGACGCCATGATGGCAAGATTTACCTGTGAAAATACATTGTCCACTACCCTGCTTGGCGAATGACACCAGAAGCAGGCTTGGTCTTATCAACAGCTGACATGAGTTGGGCTACCAAGGCAGAAGCACGTGATTGCGGAATAGCATAGACGGCTATGAGAAGAAGCAAACGGGGCAATCTATAAGGCAACGTAAGTAGAATACAAACATGCCGGGCTCTTCAATCTTAAAACTATAGTAGTCGTTTTAACGCCAAATGCAATTCAGAAATTACAATTATACAGTTTTTCAATAGCAAATTGCCTGAATAAACTTATATTTGCAATCACAACATTAGCCTAAACAATCCATGGGCAGAGCCGTTATTACGCAGCGCACCGACACCTTGACCCACCCACGGCTGGGTTGGCACTTGCTGTGGATGCTGCACATGGCATTTTTCCTTTGTTTGCTTTCCGCCAATGCTTGCGCCTCCAAGGAAAAGATTGAAGGCAGCCGAATGGAAACGGACGGAGAATGGCGTTACGGCTACAACAAGGACGGCAACCTTGTGGAACACTACAAGGGAAGCGGCAAATGGTGGGATGTCAAGCGTGAGCACTGGAAGTACGCATGGAACGATTTCGTTAAGCCAAATGAGCAAAGCGGAACTTGTTCAGGCTCTGCCATGGCAAGAAATCGCATTCTTAAGAACCCAAACGGAAGTCTTGCGGGCGTGCAGCGTCCCGACAGACACGGGCATTGGGTGGAGTTCACTTATGATGCCCTTGGCAGACGACTGAGCAAATCGGCATCTGAGCGGACCAACTGGCTGTGGAACGGAAACGTACCGCTGCACGAGTGGACAAGCGGACAACGCTATGAGGACAAGGGCTGGAAACCCTATGAGGAAGACTTCAAGACATGGATTTTTGAAGAAAACAGCTTTGTACCGTTGGCTTTGTTGCAGGACGGTCATACCTATTCCATCATGACCGACCATTTGGGTACCCCTACTGAGATGTACGATGAGAACGGTGAGGAAGTCTGGTACAGACGGCTTGATATGAACGGGAAGATTATCAAGGAGGAATGCCATAGAAGGACTTCCTACTATAAAAACGTGACTAAAGGATAAAATATGAAAGAACAAGGAATACCAGTAAAATTAGATGTATGGCAGATTACTTCTGAATTTGCCATCATCGAGCAATATTATGATGAAGTTACGGTCTTATTTCAGTTTTGGGATGAAAATAAAAAAGAAGTCTTAGATAAAGTCGGTCGTTTATTTTTTTCAGGAGTGTAGACCATGAGATACTCCAGATTTAAAACGAGATATTATCCAAACGAAATAGACCATGAGTTCAGGTCATGCTATCTTATAGTGAAGAATTCTAAATGGTTGAATAGCTTAAAAAGAGAACGAAGCAAGAGAGATAAAGATTGGAGAAAATATGATCAACGGAAGTATAAACACTTTGTTGTCAACAATAATGCATACTACGTTGAAATAATTGCACCTAAGGTAAAATTTGACATCATCGATAAATCTGAATATCTTTGGCGTAGATGGGATGAATAAAGTAAAGATAATCAGTATGAGCAATATGGTGTTTCGGAACGCAGTGTGCGCAACTATTGCGCACACTGGAAGACAGACGGAGCTTTCCTTCTCCGGGAAAAAATTTGAGTAAGAGTATTAGTGAAGATATGGAAGAACTGGTAAAAACGTTGAGAGATGATTTAATGGATAGTTTGCAACAAAGTTCAAATGAAATAGTAAAACCCAAGTAATTATGGAAAATAAATTTAGTGTAAACGAAAACCATATATGTATTTATGGTGATGAACCACATATTGAAGCCGGACTCAAAGAAGCAACTCTTAGAGGGCAGAAAAGAGTGGCAATAGAGTATTATAAAGAAACCAGCATATAGGTTTTAAAATAATCGGGATGGATGACTGTGATGGAGAACGTAAAGCTTACCCCATTTTGCACATGCAACTGTAGTTGTAATAGGTTTTCTTAACACTGCATTTCTTTTGATATAAAAATATGATTGAACAACTCATTATACATCAGATAGGTCTGTATTCTGAGATATACCTGCGTCTGATAGAACTATGCAAGATGGTATATGTGCGGAAGAACGACTTCTTACTTCGACAAGGAAAAGTGTGTTCTTTTACCTGAAAAATATCCTGTTAAACGTAACTAATTGATATAAGATAAATTGCGATTGATTTTCGTTTAAATGGGTTACGATTTACAAACCTGCCAACTGCACAGCATTTCTCATGTTTGCTTTTTCAAATAACGCTTTGTTTGATGCAAAGGTAATACTTTCCTTTGAAAAATGTGCATTTACCAAATAAAATTATGTACCTTTGTACCTGTTAGACAAAAGAATGTGAATATGAACCGAATAAAAGAGGTATTGGAGGCTAAGGGCATTAGCCAAACAGAATTGGCAAATAGGCTTGGAAAGACTTTCAATATGGTTAATCTATATGCTACGAATAAGGTACAACCTCCCATCCCTGTTTTATATCAGATTGCGGACATCTTGGATGTTGATGTTCGAGAGCTTCTTGTGTCGAACAAACAAATTACGAATAACGGACAATTTTAAGACAACGTAAATGAAACTGACAGATATAATCAAAGGTACAGAGTATGACCTCAGCCTGTTTTCGGAAAACCAAATTTCGGAATTGGAAAGCCGTGTAACTGAACGGACAACGAAGAAAGGTGTGGACTATTACCTTACGTGCTTAGTGCGTAAGAAAGAAATAAAGCTGACACCCGAAGAAATAGTGCGCCAATTGTATCTGTTGGTTCTTACGCAGGATTTAGGCTCTTACCTTTATAATACTATATAAGCACTTTAATATTAGACTGTTACTATGGATATAAAAATTTATTAGTAACAAATAAGTAACAAAAATCTATTGTTGTAAGAAAGTTTGTGGCTAAAGAAAAAAGGTGCTTAATTATAAAGCACCAACTATTCTGTGAATTGAGTGATTGTTTTTTTTAGGGTGGTATTTGTGATAAAAATAGCATGATTCATCTTATAGGTCCATATTTATTATTATCTTTGCGTATAACGCAAAGAAATTGAGAGAACAATGGCCGATATTAATAGATTAAAAGTTGTTTTAGTAGAGAAGAAGAGAACTAGTAAGTGGTTGGCTTCCGAGTTAAAGAAAGATCCTGCAACCGTATCTAAATGGTGTACGAATACTTCACAACCAGATTTACAGACTCTGACTAGGATTGCTTTTTTGTTAGGTGTTGAAGTCCGAGATTTGATTAATAAGAACGAGGATATCTATGAGAGCTCCGAAACAATTCAATAATATAACAGAACGTGTTATAGATGATTTGAAACAGGTATTGTCATCGGGCAATAGTCAAATCTCTATAGCGGCAGCTAGCTTTTCCATCTATGCTTATGAAGCCTTGAAGGAAGAACTGGAAAAGGTGGACTGTGTAAACTTTATTTTTACTTCACCGACATTCTATACGGATAAGTCCGAAAAGCAAAAAAGAGAATTCTATATTCTTAAATTAAATCGGGAAAGGAGTCTTTTCGGATCTGATTTTGAAATAAGGCTTCGAAACCAGCTTACTCAACGAGCCATAGCACGGGAATGTGCAGACTGGATTCGCAGAAAAGCACGATTCAAGACCAACATCACTCACGGCTCCATGAATACCTTCCTCAACATAAGGGAAGGTGAAGAAACCTATACTTATATGCCTTTTAACGAGTTTACCACTACCGAACTCGGGCTTGATAGAGGAAACAACATCTGCCCGATGGTGGTAGGTATGCCCGGTCATAGTTCTACAGATATGTTTCTGAAGAATTTTGCCGAACTCTGGAAGGACAAAGAGAAGTTTCAGGATGTGACAGATAATGTCATAGAAAATATCGAAACCGTTTATAAGGAGAATGCCCCGTCTTTTATCTATTTCATTACGTTATACAATATTTTCAATGAGTTTTTAGAAGACATCAGCGAGGATGTATTGCCTAATGAAGCTACAGGATTCAAAAGTAGTGTTATTTGGAATAAACTGTATAATTTCCAGCGCGATGCATCACTGGCAATCATAAACAAACTGGAAAAATACAATGGATGTATTCTTGCTGACAGCGTTGGTTTGGGAAAAACATTTACGGCTCTTTCGGTTATCAAGTATTACGAGAACCGAAACAGAAATGTATTGGTTCTTTGTCCCAAAAAGTTGAACGACAACTGGCAGACATTCCGCTCCAACTATAAAAATAATCCGGTATTGGCAGACCGTTTGCGTTATGACATTTTATTTCATTCTGACCTGTCAAGGGATAGAGGTTTGAGTAATGGACTTGACTTGGAACGGGTGAACTGGGGAAATTATGATTTGATAGTAATAGATGAGAGCCATAATTTCCGCAATGGTGGTCGGTTTGATAATGAGGATGAAGATGACGATTTCAAGGAAAACCGTTATGCCCGACTGATGAATAAAGTTATACGCAGTGGTGTAAAGACTAAAGTGCTTATGCTTTCCGCTACACCGGTAAACAACCGTTTCAGTGATTTGAAAAATCAGCTGCAACTTGCGTATGAAGGAAAGGCTGAGAATATAAACGATTTGCTTGATACGGAAAAGAACATAGATAGCATTTTCAGAGATGCACAGACTGTTTATTCTAAATGGGCTAAATTGCCTCCGGAGAAGAGGACAACAGAGAAACTGGTAGATTCATTAAGTTATGATTTCTTCCAGTTGCTTGATGCAGTTACCATAGCCAGAAGCCGAAGTCATATCATTAAGTATTACAATACGAATGATGTGGGCAAATTTCCAGAACGTTTGTCGCCTATATCACGCAGACCTAAACTTACGGATTTGAATGATGCTATTACTTTTGCGGATATAGCAGAAATGCTTAACCGATTGAATCTTTCCATATATACACCTTCTTTGTTTATTTTTGAGAGTGAAAAAGGCAATTATGGTATAGATTATGAAGGCGAAGGACTTACTGTAGATGGCCGTGAAAAAGGTATTCGGAAATTGATGGCAATCAATCTGCTGAAGCGTCTGGAAAGTAGCGTGAACTCTTTCCGCCTGACTTTGACGAGAATACAAGATTTTATAAAAGAGTCCATTACGGCCATTGATAAATTTCAGGAGAGCGGTGCAGGAACAATAGACGTAACTGATTTTTCAGAAGATTTTGATACTGAAGATAGCGAGAACGATCCTTTTGTTGGTCGTAAATCAAAAATCAATCTCCGAGACATGGATTATGTGAGTTGGAGACGTGATTTGAAAGCCGATTTGGAGGTGCTGGAACTGCTGATTCTCATGCTGAAGGATATTACACCGGAACATGATACCAAGCTGCAACAGTTGGTAGCAGACTTGAAAAACAAGTTTGAACATCCAATCAATGGTAGCAATAAGAAAGTGCTGATATTTACAGCATTTGCCGATACAGCTAATTATCTGTATGAACAGCTTTCCGGCAGGATTCTGAACGATTGTGGACTGCATACAGCTCTGATAACCGGCAGTACGGAAGGGAAATGTTCTTTGCCGAAACTGAAATGTACGTTCAATGATATATTAACCTACTTCTCTCCTTTGTCAAAAGACCGTGATGCCATTCATCCGAATGATACAAGGGAAATAGATTTACTGATTGCTACCGACTGTATCAGTGAAGGACAGAACTTGCAAGACTGTGATTATCTGATTAACTACGATATACACTGGAATCCTGTACGCATCATTCAGCGTTTTGGCCGAATAGACCGTATCGGAAGCAAGAACGATGTGATCCAATTGGTGAATTACTGGCCGGATATGGAACTGGATGATTACATCAAGCTGAAAGGTCGTGTAGAAAGTAGAATGAAGGCAACAGTCATTACCAGTACAGGGGATGATAATCTATTATCAGCTAATGAAAAAGGCGATTTGGAGTACCGTCGCAACCAATTGAAGAAATTGCAGAATGAAGTGGTAGATATTGAGGATATGGATACAGGTGTCAATATCATGGATTTGGGACTGAATGAGTTTCGTCTGGATTTATTGGCTAATCTGAAAGAGCATCCCAATATGGATTTGACACCTTTTGGTATGAGTGCGGTGGTCAGTGCGTCAGAACTAGTAGAACCGGGCGTGATGTATGTGTTGAAGAACAAGAACAACGGTGTGAACATCGACCGTTCCAATCTGTTGCATCCGTTCTATATGGTTTATCTTTCGCATACAGGAACCGTTATCTGCGACCATCTGTCACCTAAAAAACTGCTTGATAAGATGCGTTATGCCTGCAAGGATAAGACAGAACCGGATAAAGCACTTTGCAAACAGTTTAACAAGGAAACACGTGATGGAAAGAATATGCGTCATTACAGCGACTTGTTGCAATCGGCCATAGAAAGTATTATCACAGTGAAAGAAGAGAGTGATATAGACAGTCTTTTCTCTGTAGGTGAAACAAGTGCTTTGACCTATAACATTAAAGGACTGGATGATTTTGAATTGATTTGTTTTTTAGTAATTAAGTAAATATGATGATACTATGTAATAGTATAAATTGGACAGCAGTTGGAAGTATAGCGACTGCTGTGTCGGCTATATTAACACTGATAATGCTTGGGGTTAATGCATGGCAGATTTATGTTTTGAAAAAACAACGTATAGAAGATACTCGTCCTAGATTAAATTTCTCTGTAGTTGTATGGGATGGATTGTTTTTATTGAAAATTAAAAATATAGGAAAAGAAACTGCTTACGATATTAATATAAATTTTGGTGGTGCTTTACTTGATAATCATTATTCGAAACATATTTTAGATATGTTTAAGAAGCATGAACAAAGAGGTTTTATCATGGAAGCAGGTAAGGAAATTTATATTACAATTAGTAGAAGATATTCAACGGGTTGTACTATAATATATAAATCCGCTGACGGTAAAAACCAAGAAACTTTTCATAGTCAACAAATAAACGATTGGTTAGACCAGCATATCAATGATAAGATATTGATTTCTGGAAAATATTGCCATAAATACAAGATTAAAGAGACCTTTTCAATCACTGATTTTGTTACAGATTCAATAGTGTATTATGATGATATTACTTCTGAATTGAAAAAAATCAATATTCATTTGAAAAAAATATCAGATAGGCATGGATAATATACTGAATTTCCCATCCACAACAATAGTCAATAAACTTGTGCCAAAGAATGCGTTTTATGGTAGAAGCAGCGATTCTTCTTTGCGCGAATTTCTTACACGGGAGTTTGAAGGTATTGTTTGGCTGTATAAGCTCGTACCTACTACACTCAATGTAGAGGATGGTGAATATGTGCATGAGATTGACGTGTTCTATTGCACGATGAAAGAGGACAGGTATAGTATTAAGCCTTTTTGTGCAATGGATGAATTGTTGCCACGGCATACGGTTTTCATTATTGAGTACGGTGGAAAGTTTGATTTACTGATGCATCATAAAGAAATGTCGGTTGTTCATGGTGAACAGAAATGGAAGTGTGGCATTAGTGAATTGAAACGGGATATACAGATTGATGCTGATACGTTGAATATTTTTGGGCAGTCTATGGATGCAGTTTACAACAGTTTGCTTAGTCAGATTTCTGGATTATCTGCATCTACAAGAGAAGAATATAAAGAACAAGTTGATTTGCGCAAGCAAATAGAAAGTATTCAGAAACAGATTATGACACTGCAAAAACGGATAAAGGCGGAAAAGCAGTTTAATAGACAAATGGAATTGAATACTGAGGTGCGTCAACTTAGGAAAGAAATAACATTACTAACTGATAAATTTAATAAGAACAATATATAATCATGAAACCCAATAAATTAGAATTAAGCTCAGTTGATGGAACACAACTGAATTTGGAAGCTCTCTATCAGATAGCACCATCCTGTTTTACGGAAGTAAAGGATGATAGAACCGGTGAGTTACGTCATGTAGTAAATTTCAAGACTTTGCGTCAATTGCTTGGCGATAATGCAGTGGAAGATGCGGATGAAATGTATCAGTTTACCTGGCCGGGGAAACAGGAAGCTCGTTGGGAAGCTGCTCGTCCTACTACAAAGACTTTGCGTCCTGTGGTAGAGGATAGCGTGGATTGGGATCATACACAAAATCTGTATATCGAAGGTGATAATTTGGAAGTATTGAAATTGCTTCAAAAGTCCTATATGGGTAAGGTAAAGATGATTTATATTGACCCTCCTTACAATACAGGTAATGACTTTGTGTATGACGATGATTTTGCAGTTTCACAGGATGATTATGATTTATTTGCTGGAAATGTGGATGAATTAGGGAATCGTTACAGAAAGAATACAGAAACAAATGGTCGTTTCCATTCTGATTGGTGTTCAATGATGCATTCTCGGTTAATGGTTGCTCGTACATTACTTAGAGAAGATGGTTTAATTTTTATTTCTATAGATGATAATGAAATAGAGAATCTCAAGAAGATATGTAATGAAATATTCGGAGAAAAAAATTTTATAACAAGTATTATTGTTAGATCTAACAGTCGAGGACAAACTTATAATGATATAGCAAAAACTCACGAATATATTTTGCTATATTCTAATTCGTCTTTTGTATCATTATTTGAGTTAACCAAAGATATGGATAATTCAGATTTGAATTTAAAAGATAATATTGGTAATTTTAATATTAGAGAACTAAGAAATCGTAATCCAAAGTTTGGTAAACATAACAGACCAGGACTTTTTTATCCTATCTATGTTGCTCCAGAAACTGTTGATAAAGATGGATTTTCTCCTGTTTCATTAATACCGGATGAAAACTTTTCTGTTGAAGTTCTTCCATATAATTCGGTAGGAAAAGAAAGTTGCTGGAGATGGGGAAAAAGTAAATTTATGGCAAACTTGAACTTTGATACATTAGAAAGTAATGTTATTGCAAAAGAAAAACGTGATGGAGGATACAATATCTATGAAAAATATAGAAAGACAACTTACAAACCTAAATCTATATGGGATGATAATGGCGTATTGACAGAAACAGGGACAACCAACCTTAAAAGTTTGGGATTTAATGGAGAATTTGATTTTCCAAAACCAGTTGAATTGATAAAACGCTGTCTATCACTGGCAACAATGGATGATGATTTAATCATAGACTTCTTTAGTGGTTCTTCCACAACAGCTCAGGCTATTATGCAATTAAATGCAGAAGATGAGGGGAATCGTAAATATATAATGGTCCAACTTCCAGAGGAAACGCCTGAAGACAGTGAAGCTCGTAAAGCAGGTTATGACACAATTCCAGAAATAGCCAAAGAACGTATCCGTCGTGCTGGCAAGAAAATCAAGGAAGAATCCCCATTGACAACCCAAAACCTTGACACAGGTTTTCGTGTTTTCCGTTTGTCTGACAGCAATTTTGAGGAAGTAAAGAAAGCACCTGGAGAATATGACCAATCACAGCTTGACCTTTTCCTTAATAATGTAAAGAGTGATCGTACTGACCTCGACCTTTTGTTTGGAGCTATGCTCAGTTGGGGTGTACAACTATCTTTGCCTATGACCAGTGAAGAAGTGGATGGAAAGATGATTTATTCGGTAAACGATGGTGACCTTGTAGCTTGCTTTGCAGATGATATTACGGAAAATATCGTAAGAGCCATGGCTGACAAACAACCGCTCCGTGTATTGTTCCGTGACAGCTGCTTTGGCCGTGACGATGCAAAAATCAATGTGTTCGAAATCCTGAAACAGTTGCTGGACTGGAGCGAGGAAGAAGCTATGAAGAATATCAAGGTTATCTAAAAAAGAGGTTTTCACAAAGTTGTTAAGAGAAATTATTTATGAAACTTAAATATAAACATCAACGCTTTCAGGCTGATGCAGCCAAAAGTGTGACAGATATATTTACCGGTCAGCAATATTGTGATAGTGCCGATTTTCTGATAGATCAAGGTAAGAATAAAGGAGTGTTTGATTTGACTGGCTTTGGTAATCAGAAGTTGATGCTTGACCGGGAGTCAATTACGGAGAATCTGAGACAAATTCAGATGAACTGTGGGCTTAAACCTGTTGAATATTTACAGGGTGAAATTTCAAACCTGATGTTCACCATTGAAATGGAGACTGGTACTGGTAAGACTTATACCTACATCAAAACAATGTACGAACTGAACAAACTGTATGGTTGGAATAAGTTTATCATAGTAGTACCAAGTATTGCCATTCGTGAAGGTGTACAGAAAAGTTTTGAAACCATGCAGGAACACTTTGCCACAGAATACGGCAAGCGTATCCAGTTCTTTGTCTATAACTCCAAGCAGCTTTCCCAAATAGATAGTTTCGCCAGCGATAGCGGATTGCACGTGATGATTATCAATACCCAAGCATTCAACAGTTCCATGAATGAGGATAAGAATCAGGAAGGACGTAGTGGCGATGCTGCTGCACGCATTATATTCTCCAGACGTGATGAGTTTGGTAGTCGCAGACCCATTGATATATTGGCTCAGACCAATCCGATTATGATTATTGACGAGCCGCAAAGTGTTCTTGGTGCAAATAAGGCAAACGCCACAAGAAAAGGAATTGCGAAATTTCACCCTCTGTTCACTTTGCTTTATAGCGCAACCCATAGGAAAGACGATGTGTACAATATGGTGTACAGACTGGATGCAATGGATGCCTATAACCGTAAACTGGTAAAAAAGATAGAGGTAAAAGGTATTTCGCAATTAGGATCAACTGCTACAAATGGTTTTGTCTATCTGGATGAAATAGTAATAGGGAAAGGTAATCCGCAAGCCCGTATTTCGTTTGATGTAAAAACAGCCAATGGTTTCAAGCAAACGACTCGATTGGTTGGAGAAGGATTTAATCTATTTGAGCAAAGTGGTGAACTGGCTGAGTACGATAATCATTTTATTGTTGAACGCATTGACGGTATAGATGGTTCTATCCGTTTTCTGAATGGTATAACTCTTAATGAGGGTGATGCTATTGGAAAAGTAAATGAGGATGTGCTTCGCAGGATTCAGATACGTGAAACGATTCGTACTCATATCGAGAGAGAAAGAGAACTGTTTTCAAAAGGAATTAAAGTGCTTTCACTCTTCTTTATAGACCATGTAAACAGTTACCGCATTTATGACAAAGACGGTACTAGCAATGGTAAATTCGCAGATATGTTCGAGGAAGAATACAGGAATGTAATTCAGGAAATGCAGCCACGTTTCTCTGATGAAGAATATGTCCGATATCTGAATAAATTCTCAGCAGAAAAAGTACATCAGGGGTATTTTTCCCAAGATAAAAAGGGTATAGCCGTTGATTCAAAAGAAAAAGAGGGAGATAATGAAATACGTGCATACGATTTGATTATGAAAAATAAGGAGCGGCTGTTGAGTTTTGAAGAACCGGTACGCTTTATTTTCTCCCACTCTGCCCTGAAAGAGGGTTGGGATAATCCAAATGTTTTTCAGATTTGCACCTTGAAAGATACCGGCAGCGAAATAAAGAAACGCCAGGAAGTAGGTCGTGGTATGCGTCTTTGCGTAAACAAGAATGGTGAACGCCAGGATCAGGATGTATTGGGTGATGGTGTATTCGATGTTAATATCCTGACGGTGATAGCCAGTGAAAGCTATGAGCATTTTAGTAAGCAGCTTCAGAGTGAACTTGCAGAAGATGTTGCAGACAGACCTGTTCAGGTTACGGCTCATTTGTTTGAAGATATTGTAATGGTATCTTCAGATGGTAAGGAAATAAAGGTAAATCGTGAATTGGCATGTGAAATCCATGAGGAACTTATCAGTAATGGCTATGTAAAGAAAGGCAAACTTACTGAGAAGTATTTCAATGACAAGAAAGCCGGAGCTATTGATTTGGGAGAAGAACTGAATCCAATTAAAGCCGGAATACTTGGCAGACTTGATACCATCTTTAACCCGGATAGTATGAAACCGGACAATGCACGTAAGCCAAAAGTTGCCACATTTAGAGAAGATCTGTTCAAAGAAAAGTTCACAGAAGTCTGGAAACGTATCAATGTGAAGACTTACTATAAAGTAGATTTCAGTACAGATGAATTGATAAAGAAGGCTATAGAAAGCATTGACAAGCATTTGAGTGTTACAGAAATACGAATTGTAATAGAGGGTGGTAGCTTAGAAAATATTCGTGATAAGCAGTCTTTACAGGCTGGAGTGGCCATGACAGCAGGAAAGACACGTACAATCCGTGTTTCGGAGGCTGTTGGTAATAGTGTCCGCTATGATTTGGTAGGTGATTTGGTAAATGTAACAGGATTAACACGAAAAACCATAGTGGAAATATTAAAGGGTATAAAACCAACAACTTTTGCTCAGTTTAAGATGAATCCGGAAGAATTCATTATAAAGACTGGAAATATCATTAATGATGCCAAAGCTATAGCTGTTATCCAGAAAATAGCATACGAGCGTAGTACAAATACATACGATATGGATATTTTCACAGAAAGTACCATTAGAGGTAAATTGGGTATCAATGCTATGGAAAGTGCCAAATCTTTGTATGATATTGTAGTCGTCGATAGCCTAGGGACAGAGAAAAACTTTGCAGAAGCATTAGAAAAGGAAGATGCGGTGGAGGTATATACCAAATTGCCACGTGGATTCTATATTAATACCCCTATGGGGCATTATAATCCAGACTGGGCTGTAGCATTTAAGGAAGGCAGTGTAAAGCATATATATTTCATTGCGGAAACTAAAGGCAATGATTGGCAAGAATCACAGCTCAGAGGTTCTGAGGATGCAAAGATAGAATGTGCACGCCGCCATTTTGCAGCGATAAGTGATAGTAAAGTGGTTTATGGAGTAGCAAAAGATTATCAGAGTTTATATAACCTCGTGACAAAATAAAATTTGAATTAGTATGGAAATAGTTTACCAAATTATTACGGGATTATTTGTAACAATTGTTGGCGGAATTATTGTAGGAATTGCGCTTGATAAGATTAAAATAAACAGACGGACTATTACAATATCTATGACATCAAGAAACTATGTGTCTCCATATTATTCTGGTAGTTTTGTCTTTAATTACTCTAATAATAATGGTTGTTTTGCTATAGGACAGAAGGAAAAGATTTTTACAACAAAATGGAGTAAAGCTTCTAACATATCAATACATGCATATTCTGATAGTACAGATATTGATAGTATAGCTTTAATCAAGAATGTAAATGACATAACCAACTTGGATTATATTGATGCTGATTTTTCTTCTAGATGCAGAACTGCTCAAATAGGAGATGCTATTATTTGGAAAAATATCAATGGATATTATGCTGTAACTAAAATTATAAGTATTAAAGACGATAGTAGAGGTGATTCAATTGATGAATTAGAGTGTCAGTATGTAATATTCAAATAATACGGATAAAATTGCCGCTTTTAAGTAGGCATTACACACATTCTTTATGTGATTCTTATATAGAGATTTATAAAACGCATATTGATTCAATAAATGTAAGGTCAAACCACGTTTAGTTTGGCCTTACATATTTTTTCATTTACTTCTATATCAAGAATATATGATTAATGGGGATTATTTATTCAATATAACATCCTCTCAATTCTTTTTGAAGTAAAATGTACTTTTGTTCAATATCATTCAGTCTGTGATTTTCACGTAAAATAAAGAATGAGGTTACTATGCTGACTACCCATATAAAAAGGGCTACAAGCATACAGAATTGCTTAATATACCTGAATCCGACATATCTGTCAATACAAGACCAAAGTCTCTTGAAGGCCCAAAGAATCCAGCCTTTAATGGTAGTAGGTTTTACCGGTGCTTTTGACATGTT
>ERZ857521.20-NODE-20-length-221170-cov-7.626525_pt1 | contig 221170 bp, 189 predicted proteins | sample MGYA00519701_ERZ857521 | MGnify/ENA primary metagenome ERZ857521 (study PRJEB31778, sample SAMEA3449346) | human gut metagenome | biome: human gut; feature: human-associated habitat; material: faeces | place: United Kingdom | collected 2010/2012 ...
TGTTTTCCTCTCATTTTCTCTTTCGATTTCTCGACTTTTTACTTCTTTTATTTTAACATATTGATTATTTTTTTTGAAGTGGTTTGGAATAAAAAAATAGTAAGACGTTTAAATCTTACCATTTTAGCTCTATAATAAATGAAAAAAATACATAAATTTTAATCTCCTAAGCAGATTCCAATATCTCTTGCAGTTTTAACCAAATCATGATCCATAGTAACTTTTCTAATATTACTTTCTGCAGTATTACCAGAAACTGCACCAATTTTTGTATTATTTCCAACTACATCTTCTAATGAAACAGAATCCAATTTTCCATTTTTTATAACTGTTAATACACCAAATTTTCCTTCAAGAGCAAGTTCCATTGCTTTTGCACCATATTTTGTTGAAAGAACTCTATCAAATGCTGTTGGAGTACCACCTCTTTGTACATATCCTAATGTTGTTGTTCTTGCTTCTAAACCTGTTAATTCTTCTAATTGTTTTGCAACAACTTGTCCAACACCACCTAATTTATTGTTATCAACTCCTGCACCATTATTTCTTACATTTTGAACTGTTATTGTTCCACCTTGTGGTATTGCACCTTCTGCAACAACAACAATACTAAAATTCTTTCCTTCTTCTCTTCTTTCATTTATTTTTTCAACTGCTTTGTTTATATCATATGGAATTTCTGGTATTAATGCAACATCTGCACCACCAGCAATTGCTGATTCCAATGCTATCCAACCAGCATATCTTCCCATAACTTCTAATACCATTATTCTATGATGTGTTTCACCTGTTGTATGAAGTCTATCTAATGCTTCTGCAGCAACTGAAACTGCCGTATTATATCCAAATGTTATTTCTGTACAAGCAACATCATTATCTATTGTTTTTGGAACTCCAATTACATTTATTCCTTTTGTAGAAAAATCTCTTGCTGATTTTTGTGTTCCATCTCCTCCAAGTGTAAATAAACAATCAAATCCATCTTTTTTGATATTTTCTACACATACATCTGATAAATCTTTATAAACAGTTTCTCCGTTTTCTTCAACTTTGTAATGAAATACATTTGCATTTGTTGATGATCCAATTATTGAACCACCTTTTTGTAATATTCCTGATGCATGTTCATCATTTGCTGTACTTAATTTTTCATAATTATTTTTTAATAAACCATTATATCCATCTATAAATCCATAACAATCTATACCATTGTTTTCAGCAGTTTTTACAATGGCTCTTATAACTGCATTAAATCCTGATACATCTCCACCATTTGCTAATATAGCAACTTTTCTTATCATTTTAAATTTCCTCCTTCGTTTAATGAACTATATTTCAAGTCTTCTTTATTGTATTTCTCTGGTTTTAAGCCAACTTTTCCTCTCATATAATCTAATAAAAGTACCATACATACAGTACATATACCTCCAACAATTAAAAATGTGTTTCCAGATGTTGTTACTTTTAATAAGAATGAGCCTAATAAACTTATTAAAATTGATATCATATTAAAAAACATATTTCTTATTGTTGCAAGTTTTACTCTTATTCTTCTATTTGTGAAATTATTTAAATATCTATAAATTAAAACATTATATGCTCCTTTTATAGCTCCTTGAAGTATAAATAGTATTACTACAATATTTGATACACTTTCTCCAAAACTATCCACTAAACATCCAATAATAAAACATGATGCAACATATGGAATTCCTAAGACTGATAATGTATTATTTTTAAATTTTTTATGTAACCAACCCTGTCCTTTAGAACATATCCCGGCCATTATTTGAATAATTGCAAAGATTACTCCAAAATATTGTGCTGGTATATTTATGCTATTTAAAATATTACTTCTATATGTTGATAAATTATATGTTAAACCTGACATCAGTCCAAAAAATAACATTAAACACAACATCCTTTTTGAATTAAATGTAAATTTAATTGCTTCTCTTAATTCTTTGAAATATTGTCTTGCAGTTTCTTTTGAATATTCTTCTCTTTGACTTTGAATGTGTTTGAATCTTGTTGATAATATTAATGCAATAATATTAACTATTAAACATAAAACTACTGGTATATATGGATCAATCGCAAATGTGATACCTGCTATAATTGATGTTATTGCATCAATTATATAATATCTTGCTGCTCCAACACCATCTATACTAGAATATAATGTTCCTCTTTTTTCACCTTTTGGAAGTGAGTCATAAAGAATGTTTGTTTCACAAACACCCTTTATAACATAACCTATTGCATCAATAAAATTAGCTAATAATAACATTTTATAATTATTTATAAATAATAAAATAGTAATAAATACACACATACATATATTAGCAAAGACTAAACTATTTTTTTTACCAAATTTATCTACCAATAAACCTATTGGAATCTGTAAAAATAAACATGATGCTGTAAAAAATGATTCTGCTAATAATACTTCTGATGCAGAAAAGTTTTTTGCTTGTGTCAAGAATAAGTATATTATTGAATAGTAAAATAGCAAATCCCAAGAGAACATTTTATATATTGGAAATAGTTTTGCATTTGTTTTTTTATCTTGTATTTTTTGTGTTTCTTCCATTTGTACCTCTTCTATTTCAAAATTATTTTATTAATCTTGCTGTTTCTTTTGCTATCATAAGTTCTTCGTTTGTTGGAACTAAATAAACTTTTACTTTTGAATCTGGAGCAGATATTTCTTTTTCTTCTCCTCTTACATTATTTGCTTCAACATCTATTTTTACTCCCATAAATTCAAGTTTTTCGCAAATTCCTCTTCTTATATTTATTTGGTTTTCTCCAACACCACCTGTAAATACTATATAATCTACTCCTTTCATTGCTACTGCATATTTTGCTATATATGATGCAATTTCATATTTGAATTTTTCAATTGCAATTTCAGCTCTTTCATTATCACCATAAGATGCTGCTTCAATTTCTCTAAAGTCTGGTGCTAATCCTGATATTCCTTGAACTCCTGATTTTTTATTTAACATATTTTCTGCTTCTTCTGCTGTCCATCCTTCTTTTTTCATTAAAAATGTTACTACAGATGGATCTAGATCTCCTGAACGCGTTACCATTGGAATTCCTGCAAGTGGTGTTAATCCCATACTTGTATCAACTGATTTTCCACCTTCTACTGCACATATACTTGATCCTTGACCTAAATGGCATGTAACTATTTTTAATTCACTTATATCTTTTCCAACAATTTCAGCTAATCTTTGTGATACATACATATGTGATGTTCCATGGAATCCATATTTTCTTATTCCATATTTTTTGTAATATTCATATGGAATTGGATAAATATATCTTTCTTTTGGCATTGTTTGATGGAATGCTGTATCAAATACACCTACCATTGGTTTTCCTGGCATTACTTTTTTACATGCTTCAATTCCTATTATTCCTGCTGGATTGTGTAATGGTGCTAAGTCTATACATTCTTTTAATACTTCTACAACTTCATCTGTTATAATTACAGATTTATTAATTTTTTCTCCACCATGTACTAATCTATGTCCTATTGCTGATATTTCATCTAAGCTATCTATTACTTTATATTCTGGATTTATTAATTGTTTTAATGTAAAATCAACAGCCTCTTCATGTGTTTTGGCAGGATGTTTGATTTCTATTTTTTGTCCATTTACTTTATGTGTTATAAAAGCTTCATCTTCTCCTATTCTTTCATATTTTCCTGAAGCTAAAACTTCTTCTGTTTCCATATTTATTAATTGATATTTTAGTGATGAACTACCACAATTTAATACTAATATTTTCATTTTTATTTTTCCTTTTTATATTTTATATTTAGGTTTTTATTATGGTTTTGCCTATAAACCTTATTTCACTAATTTTGCTGTTTCTTGAGCAATCATTAATTCCTCATTTGTTGGAATAACAAAAACTTTTACTTTTGAATTTGGTGAAGATATTTCTGCTTCTTCTCCTTTTACTAAATTAGCTTTTCCTGATATTTCTACTCCAAATATTCCTAATTGTTTACAAATTTCACTTCTAGAATAAGGTGATTTTTCACCAACACCTGCCGTGAATGTTAAAACATCTATTCCACCCATTGCAACTGCACATTTTGCTATATATCCTGCAATTGAATAATGATATGCATCTAATGCAAGTTTTGCATGTTTTCCACCAGCTAGTGCTTCTGCTTCTATATCTCTAAAATCTACAGATACCATTGATATTCCATATACTCCAGATTCTCTATTTAATATTTCTTCAACCTCATCTGCATCTAATTCTTCTTTTTTCATTAAATATGTTACAACAGATGGATCTAAATCTCCTGAACGTGTTCCCATTGGAATTCCTCCAAGTGGTGTTAATCCCATACTTGTTTCAACTGATTCTCCATTTTTTATTGCACATATACTTGCTCCTTGACCTAAGTGACAATTTACTATTTTTAATTCTTTTATGTCTTTTCCTAATATTTCTGCAACTCTATTTGCAACATATTGATGTGATGTTCCATGAAATCCATATTTTCTTACATGATATTTTTCATAGTATTCATAAGGAATTGGATATATATACTTTTCTTTTGAAATTGTTTGATGAAATGCTGTATCAAATACTGCTACCATTGGCTTATTAGGTACAACCTTTTGACAAGCTTCTATTCCTAATATTGCTGCTGGATTATGTAATGGTGCTAACATTGCATTTTCTTTTATTTCTTGAATTACTTCATCTGTAATAAGAACTGCATCTTTAAATTGTTCTCCACCATGTACAACTCTATGGCCTATTGCATCTAATTCATCTAAACTTTTAAATACTCCATAATGGTCACTTGTTAGTCTTTTCATTACAAATTGAATTGCTTTTTCATGATTTTTTGCTGGATGTTCAAAGTGATGTTTTTCTCCATTTACTTTATGTGTTAAAAATGCTCCAACTTGCCCAATTCTTTCATAATAACCTTTTACAAGCATTTCACCAGTTTCTGTATCAATTACTTGATATTTTAATGATGAACTTCCTGAATTTAAAACTAGAATTTTCATAAATTATATACCTTTCTTTTTGTATGTACTCATTATTATATATTTAATTAACCTTGTGATTGTGCTTGTACAGCTGTTATTGCTACTACACCTGCAACATCTTCACTACTACATCCTCTTGATAAATCATTTACAGGTCTTGCAATACCTTGGCAAAGAGGTCCATAAGCTTCTGCTTTTGCTAATCTTTGTGTTAATTTATATCCAATATTTCCAGCTCCTAAATCTGGGAATACTAATACATTTGCTTCACCTTTTAAAGGACTTCCTTTTGCTTTAAATTCTGCAACTTCTGGTATTATTGCAGCATCTAATTGTAATTCTCCATCAATTAATAGTTCTGGGGCTTTTTCTTTTGCTAGTTTTGTTGCTTCAACTACCTTTTCTGTTGATGCAGAATGTGCACTTCCATAAGTTGAATATGATAACATCGCAACTTTTGGTTCTTCTCCTACTAATTGTTTAAAACTTTTGCTTGATGATATAGCTATTTCTGAAAGTTTGTCTGCATCTGGCTCTTCATTTAAACCACTATCTGCAAATATAAATGTTCCATTAGCTCCATATTCACAATTTGGTACTACCATTACGAAAAATGCTGATACTAATTTTGTTCCTGGTGCTGTTTTTAATATTTGTAATGCTGGTCTTAATGTATCTGCAGTTGAATGTGCTGCACCTGATACAAGTCCGTCTGCATGATTTAGTTTTACCATCATCATTCCATAATATATTGGTTCTAATATTAATTTTTGTGCTTGTTCTTCTGTCATACCTTTTGCTTTTCTTAATTCATATAATTCTTTTGCATATTCAGATGTCTTATCTGATTTTGCTGGATCTATTATTTGTGTATCTCCTAATTCTAAATTATTTTCTTTTATTAGTTTTTCGATTTCTTCTTTATTACCTATTAACGCAACTTTTGCATATTTTTCTTTGTTTATTATTTGTGCTGCTTTTAATATACGAATATCTGTTGCTTCAGGTAATATAATTGTCTTTATTTGTTGTTTTGCTCTGTTTTTTATTTCTTCTATAAATGACATTTCTATCTTTTCCTTTCTAGAGTCTTTTTTCAAACATAATATATCATAGATACAAAAAAAACACAACAATTTTCAAAAATCTGTTGTATTTTTCTTGTTTGCTTTTTTTACAAATTATTTATCTCTTTTTTAATTTGCTCTAATGCAATTTTTCTTGCACTAATTTCATTCTTTTCATCTTGAGTCAATTCTGCTAAAGTCTTTCCATTTTCTAATTCGAATATCTCGTCAAATCCAAATCCATTATTTCCTCTTAGCTCGTTTGCTACATATCCTTCTATTATTCCTTCTTTACAAATTGTTGTATTTCCATCTGATAAAGCAATTGCTGTTATAAATTTTATTTTTCTTTTTTCTTTTGGTACTCCTATTAATTTTTCCAATAGTGCAATATTTCTTTCTCGATCTGTTCCACTATGCCACCTTTTTGTAATTACTCCTGGAAATCCATTCAAATATTCAATTTCAATGCCAGAATCATCTGCTAAACATCTTTTATTAATTTCTTGTGCTATTATTTGGGCTTTTTTTATAGCATTTTCTTTAAATGTTTTTCCATCTTCTTCAACATCTATATTAACACCAATTTCACTCATTGGAATTACTTTAAATTTTTTTAAAATTTCTTGTGCTTCTCTTACTTTTCCTTTGTTTGATGTTGCTATTATTATTTCTTCCATATCTTTTTTCTCCTTACATTTTTAGTATATCATATTGTTTTTTTGTTTACAATAAATTCATATATAAAAAGCCAGAGAAATTTATAATTAATAAAAATCATAAATTCTCTGGCTTTATTGCATTATTTCAAAGCAACTTCTCTCGAAATCGTGCCTTTAGGAACTCTAAACACATATCTAGTTTCATCACTCAAAAATGCAAAAGACCAAATTGACATTTTTCCTTTACGATGATATTCTTGAAGTATTGCTTTAGAAGAATTAGCTTCTTCAATTTCTTCGACATTATCTCCACTAACAGTATCAACTTTATATGATTTTGAACCTTCTGTTTTAAACTCTGATTCAATTTCATATCTGTAAGAATATACATTATCTGCAGAAATAGAAACATAAAACATTCTGCCACTTCCTTGGGATGCAACAGAATTTGATAATGTTACTAATTCTGTTTCTTTTACAAGTTGCCAATCTGTAAAACCTTTTGCAGGATAAAACAGTCCGATTACCAATGAACTCAAAATTACTCCTACAAAAATCACTGAAAATATTGTGTCATTAATTTTAATTTCAATACCAACAAAAATCAAAACAGCTATAATTACAATTCCAATAATAATGCTTAACATATTTTTCCTCCTTTACTGCTTTTTTTGATGTATAAAAATATATGTAAAACTAAGAAGCTAGAGGATTTTCCTCCTACTAATTAGTAGAAAAAAGTAAACGACATAGTATTTAACTATATCGTTTCAAATTATACTATTTATTTACATAAATGTCAATTAAAAATAATTAAATCTGTTTGGTGTTCCCATATTGTTCATACTATTCATATTATTTATACTCCCATAAAATCCTGTTGTTGAAATTGTAATAAATTTTATTGAATAAATATCACAATACACCAAACTATCATTTTCAAAAGACCTCAATAATATGTAACTTGCTCCTACATCTTCTAGAATTCCTATTCTATCAACCATATTATTGGTTCCAATTAGAAATTCTACTCTCATTAATCTTCCTATTTGTTCTCTTAAAAATGCAGGTGTATATATTGGATTTGTTAAAATTTCAGGTGAATTTTGTTCTATGTTAATGTTTCTGTTTTCATTTTTATCCTTATTTATATTTTCTTCACTATTTGCCATAAAATCACTTTCCTTTCATAAAATATTTCATAATAATTATATGTACTTATATGGAAAATGTTACAAGTTTTATTGCTATTTTATATTTTTATTGTTATAATTTTTTTGAAATATTTTATATAATAGGAAAGTTCTCCGAACTTCCTATTATATAAAAGCTACAATCGCTAGCCCTTTGAGATTTTCTCCTTTTAGTCGAAAAACTCAAATCGGGCGAGAACAAAGGGCGACTACATCGCTTTGTTCTAATATAATAATTATATAGAGGAGGTATTTTATGTCTACACCACATAATGAAGCAAACTTAGGAGATATTGCAAAAACTGTTATTATGCCAGGAGATCCTTTAAGAGCTAAATATATTGCTGAAAATTTTTTAGATAATTACAAATTAGTAAATTCTGTAAGAGGAATATTTGCTTATACAGGAAAATATAAAGGAAAAGAATTAACTATTATGGCTTCTGGAATGGGGATGCCAAGTATGGGAATATATTCATATGAATTATATAAATACTATGGAGTTGAAAATATTATAAGAATTGGTTCTTGTGGCTCTTATAAGCCAGAATTAAAATTATTTGATATTATACTTGCTGAAAATGTATTTAGCGAGGGAAATTTTGCTTTAACATTAAATAATGAAGATTGTCATATAGTTTCTGGAAATTATGAATTAAATAAGATTCTTGAAGAAACAGCAAAAGAGAATAATATAAGTTTATGTAAAGGAAATACTGTTTGTACAGATTGTTTTGATTTATATATGACTGATGTAAATAAATTTTTAGATAGAGTACCAAAAGATTTTAATCCTGTTTCTGCTGAAATGGAAGCTTTTGCATTATTCTATGTAGCAAAAGTTCTTAACAAAAAAGCATCTTGTATTATGAGTGTTGTCGATTCAAAATATATCAAAGAAGTTGCAACACCTGAAGAAAGACAAACAGGTTTAACTAATATGATTAAACTTGCTTTAGATAGTAGTTTAAAGATTACAGATTAATATCCTGTAACAGGTAATTTTTTAATTGGTTCAATTGGAGGAACTTCTATTTTTGGAGTTTCTTCTTTTGGCTTTTCTGGTGGTGGAGTTTTAGATTTGTTACTTATTGTTAAACCTACTACTTCTCCATTTTTGGTTATTTCAACTTCAAAATCATTTTCATTTATTTCATAATATTCCCCTGTTTCTTTTTCTTTAACTATATATTTTCCTACAACTAGATCTTTTGAAATTGCAATTCCATCTGTTTTTGTAATAAGTGTATCTACTAGTTTTCCAGAATCATCATATATTTCAAATTTCACATTTGCAATTGGTGTTCCAGCAACTTCTCCTGTTATCAAATTATCATCTTCACTTATTTTTGTAATTTTTACTTTTCCTTTCATTTTTTCATTTTCAATTGTTAAATTTAATGTTTTACCCCATTCTATTGTTATATTTTGTTCAAGTGCAATTTTATATTCTTTTCTTGTTTTGGTTTCTCTTAATATATATTTTCCTATATCAAGATTTTTTATTTCTGCTTTACCATTTTTATCTGTTTTTACATGTTTTATTATATTTTTACCAGTTGAGTCAAGTAGATCAAATTCAACTCCTTCTATTGTTGTTTTATTATCATCTTTGTCAACTTTTAATATATTGATATTTCCTTTTTTTCTACTATTTTCTATTTTTACTTCTTTTTCACATTCATATTCTAATATAATTTCTCTTTTATTTTCATCTAATATATACTGATTCTGAGTTTTTATTTCTGTTATTACAATTTTTCCTTGTCTTAAATTATTAATCTCAATTATTCCATTTTTATCTGTTTTATAATTTCCTATATTTGTTCCATTATCATACTTAAAATTAAATTCAACACCTTCAATTGGTTTATTGGTTTCTGAATCTGTTTTATAAATTTTTAATTTAGATTTATATGCATTTACTTTCAATATTGCTTCTGCGCTTATATTTTCAAATGCATCATATGTCAAAGCATAATCTTGATGTTGTTCATCAAAACTTTCACCATAAAATACGGGATATGTTTTTAATTTACCACTTATTTTTATATTTCCTTCTATATTTTCTAAAATTTTATTTGTTGGAATAAATATTTTAAAATTTTCTTTATTTGAAAATTTTATTTTTGGTATATTATTAATATCTGTTGAATATGATCCTTCAGGCAAATTTTGAATATCTGTTATTATATAATCTGTCATTTCTACTGTATTATTTACTTTAAATTCTTGTGAATAATATTTTGCTGATTCTTTCTTAAATTCTCCAACTTTTTCTATTTTTAATATATTAGTTTTGTTAGGTGTATCTGTTCCATTTCTTGCATTATTAACAATACTTTTTATTGCTTCAACTATTTGCCAACCTCTTTCATCTGCACCTCTATACCTTGTTCCAACATCCCAATTATACATAACACTATATATTGCTTGTTTGGTTGCAACAAATGCATCTTGGTCATTTTCTACTCCTAATTCATTTGCTGTTTTATATGGAAATCCATTTATTATTGCTCTCCATACTTCTGAAGTTTGTAGCATTTGACTTATATTTACATTATATCCTTCTTGCTCTCCTCCAACTCCTTTCCTTTCTCTTTGCATACAATATGCATAATGTAAATTTCCTTCTATTCTGTATCCTACCATTGTTGTTATAATATAACTCCAAACTCCTGCACTTTCTTTCCAATATTGTAAATGTCTTTCACATTCTCCTAAATCTTCTATATATGTTTCTTTCATTGGAATATTCATAGCTTGTACTGGACTTTGTATAATATTTAATAACATCAATATTAATAGAATTATACTTATTATTTTTCTTGATTTCATTCATTTTTTCTCGTATATATAAATATTTTTATTATACGAATTTCTCCTTTCTGTTTAAAATTTTTTAAATAATTTTTAGTATGCTTAATAAACGTTTATTGCGCGCACTTAAACATTCATTATAGTTATTGTTTGGAAATATTGTTTTTAGAATTAAAATTATAGATAAAAATCCTATAAGAAAAAACATACTAAAAATTTTAGTATGTTTAAATCTTAACATAATTATATTTGTTTTTCAAGATATTATTTGAAGATTTATAGACATTTCATCGACAACATTCTCCATTAAATTACATACATTAATATACATATTACATGTAGTAAATTTCCGAAAAATACGCTTAAATGAAATATTGAATGGATATATTTATGCTTTTTTCCCAATCCATATAATACTGCACCAATTGTATAAATAATTCCTCCTAGTAATAATAATATAAATCCAGGCATTGTAAGTAATTCTGGTAATAGGTTTGCTTTTATTATTATACACCATCCCATTACTAAATAACAAATCATTGAAAATATTTTATACTTTTTTAAATCAATTGCATTTAATGTTATTCCTAATGCTGCAAAAATCCAAATTATAGCAAATATAGTCCAACCAAGAGCAGGTGAATATTCTCTTAATGTACATAATGCAAATGGTGTATATGAGCCTGCTATAAGTACAAATATTGCACAATGGTCCATTATTTGCATTACTTTTTTTGATAATTTTTTAGGACTAAGCCCATGATATATGCTTGACATTGTGTATAAAAATATCATTGATATTCCGAATATGATACCACTTACAATTCCATATCCATTGTGGTGAATTGCCCCAATTACAATAGCAAGTATTGTTGTTATTACTCCTAATGCTCCTCCAACAATATGTGAAACCATATTAAATATTTCTTCTCCTTTTGTATATGTTGGTAATACTCTATCTTTCAATTTTGTTCTTTTCATAATATAATCCTCCTTAGTTATCTAGTATTCAATACTAGATGATATTATATTACATATTATATGTATTGTCTATAGTTTTTATTAAAATATTTTATATTATAAAAAAGCGAGTCTAAGATTTTCTATCAAATGAAAATTTTAAGAAAATCTAAGACTCGCCATATTTATCTAGTACAGAAAGTTCTCCTACAAGGAGAACTTTCCTACTATATAAAAAAGGCACTCCCTAATTTGAGAGTACCTCTTTGTGTCAGCTTAATTAGAACATTCCACTTAAACCAAATGCAAATTCCTTTGCATTTTCTGCTTTAGGAAATATTAATTCACATTTTATGCTTATCATACCTTCTTTAATATTTCTGATTATTGTTGGTGAATATTGTTCATTTGGGATTGCCTTATATTTTTCCTGTGCACTATCAATAATTTTCACAAGTATCAAAACGGCTTGAATTTCTTCCAGCACTTGTTTTGCCGTAATTTCTATATCCAAAAGTGGAGCTGGATATAAAGATTTTGCACAAATTCTCATTAAGCTTTCCTCCTTATGCAATAAAACTTTAAATATTATATCACTAATTAACATAAATGTAAATATTTTACTTTATTTTTTCAAAGTTTTCTATTATATTATCGATGCCAATAATATCTTGCTTCTTTTCTTTCATATTTTTTACAGATATATTATTTTGAGCTAATTCATCTTCGCCTAAAATGAATACATATGGTATATTTTCTTCATTAGCATATTCTAATGATTTTTTCATTTTTCTTGTTTTCATTTCAACTTCAACTCTATATCCTGCTTTTCTCATTATTTCTGCTATTTTTAAACATTGAATTTGTGTTCCCATTGGTATTATAAATATATCTGTTAAGGCATTTTCAGTAAATTCTTCTCTATTTTTCAATATTTCATATATAACATTTAATCCAAAACTTATTCCAACTGCAGGATATTCTTTTCCATCATTTATGAAGTCTGTTATCATTTTATCATAACGACCTCCTCCACCAATACTTGATTTTATACTTCCATCTGTTACATATACTTCAAATACTGTTCCTGTATAATATTCTTGTCCTCTTGCTAATGATGGTGAAAATTGTACATATTTTGTTAGTTCAAGCTCATTTATATATTGTTTCAATGTTTCTAATTCTTGAATTCCTTGTGCTAAAACATCATTTTTGTTTTCTAATTTTATTAGTTCTTCAATATTCATTTGTAGATATGAATATAATTTTTCAATTTGTTCTTCATTTAATCCAACTTTTAAGAATTCTTTTTGTAGTTCTTCTTTTGTTAATTTTTCAAATTTATCAATTATTGTTATTGTATCTGTAATTAATTCTTCAGATATACCTGCTTCAATTATTATCCCTGATAAAAATTTTCTATTATTATATTTTATTACAACATCTATTCCAAGTTTGCTATATGCTTCTACATATAATGCAATAAATTCTGCTTCTACTAATTGTCCTTCTATTCCAACACTATCTACATCACATTGTATAAATTCTCTATCTCTACCTAACTTTACAGGCCCATTTCTAAATACTTCTCCTATTTCATATCTTTTGAATGGAAGTTTTGTATTCTGATTTATTGCTATATATTTTGCAAATGGTACTGTTAAATCATATCTTAATGCTAAATTTCTGTTTCCCTGATCAGATACTTTATATACTTCTTTTAATATATCATTTTCTTCATCATATTTTAATGCTAATAAATCATAGTAACATAATAATGGTGTTTGTAACGGCTTAAATCCATATTTTTCAAATACACATTTTAGTGTATCTGATATATAATTTCTTATATATTGTTCTCTTGGTGAATAATCCGTAGTTCCTTTTACATTTCTTAATTCGATTTCTTTCATATTTATTTTATTCTCCTTTATTATTTCTCATTTTTAACATTTCTATTTTAACATAAAATTATATATTTTTCCATAGTTTTTTAATAAAAATGGCCCAATCTTCTAATTTCAGAAAATTGGGTCACTTTATAATCAACAATTACTAACTTCGAACATCAATTTACACAATATTTCCTCGAACTTGCTTTCACAATCAAATTGACTAATAAATTCCATACACTCCTTACTTGATCTACTACCTCTGAAATAAATAACCAGCCAATTAAGTACCAGCCTTGCATACACTGCCTGAGATCTTCTTTGTTCCACATAAATGGAATTCATCCGTTTTACCGCAATTTCTACAATATGTTTCTCGTTAATATGATCATATTTAGAAAATGCCTTATTGATAGCACAAATAACTTCTAGGACAATTGATGTTTCAATTTCAATTGATGGTTTAATTGCTTGCACACCATCCCAACAATCATAATATCTATTTACAAATGATCCTTTGTTGTATAATGATCTTTTTAACTGTGCTGGGAGCTTTACATTTTGCAAGTCTATGCTAGGCATATTGTTAAAATATGTCTTAAATTGATCTTCATTTTTCTTAAGAAAAATTTTGGCTTTTTCTCTAAATGTTTTTTCTTCATCACTTTCTTCTTCTAGAGGATACACCTCTAAGAATGTTTCATTCCATAACTCATCAATTAATTCATACATATCCTTTCTAGCTTTATTGTTGACAATTGCCTCTTTAATTAAAGCCTTAGCAAGGCTATTGAGGCGTTCCGTATTTTCCGAGGGCAATTCTAATGTTTCTACCTTTGGTTGCATAGATGCTGTTTTTCTTTTCATGTCAAAACCTCCTATTATTGCCTCTGCAAATACTTGCAAAGAATTTTCTTGGTACATTATATCATCATACTAATAATATGTCAACTTCAAATATTATTTAATAACTTTCTCTGCATAACTATTATTTACAATTTTTTCATAAGGAGCTTTTTGAGTTAATTCTCCTGCCATTGTCATAATTTCTTGTAATTTATCAAATGCTTCTTCTTTTAGAATAGGATTCTCTTTCCAAGCTTCAATATCTTTATATGTTTGAACAGATTTTGTTAAAGATTCTAATGTTGTATCTGGAAAATAATTTTGTATCTTTTCTGCAATTTCTTGTGCTGTATGTTCTTTAACATATTGTTCTCCTTTATAAATAGCTTTTGTAAATCCTTCTATTATATCTGAATTTTGAGCAATATAGCTTTTTTTAGCACAATATGCTGTATATGGTACTTTGCCAGCTGCTTCTCCAACAGATGCAACAATGTATCCTTTTCCTGCATCTTGTGTCATTGAGGCTGTTGGTTCAAATAATGTTACATATTCTGCATTTCCTCCTGTAAATGCTCCTGCCATTAAGTCAAATTTTATACTATCATCTAAATTTACATCTGTTTGTGGATTTATTCCATTTTTCTTTAAAACATATTCAAATGTCATATATGGAACTCCACCCTTACGTCCTGGTATTATCGTTTTTCCTATTAAATCTGTCCATTTGAAATTATCTGTTTTTTCTTTACTTACTAATAATGATCCATCTTTTTGAGTTAATTGTGCAAATACTTCTACATAATCTTCTTTTCCCTCATTATAAACATATATTGCCGCTTCTGGTCCACATAATCCAATATCACTTTGACCAGCCAAAATTGCTGTCATTACTTTATCTGCCCCTTGACCTGTTGTTATTTCTAACTTTAAGCCTTGTTCTTCAAAATATCCATTTTCTATTGCAACATATTGAGGTGCATAAAATACTGATCTTGTTACTTCATTCAATTGTATTGTTTTTAAGTTTGAATCACTATTATCTTTTTCTTTTAATAATCCTACTGAAAACACTAATGCTACAATTATAATAGCTATAAAAATATACATAATTGTTCTTTTCATGCTTAATCTAATTCCTTTCCTAATTATACTTAATTACCAATTTTTCTATAATAACTATACTTTCATACATCAATGCTGCAAGAAAAGCAAGAATAATTACACTTGTCATAACTAAATCCAATTGAAATACTTGCCCTCCATATACAATCAAATATCCAAGACCACCTTTTGAGACTAAAAATTCTCCTGAAATTACTCCAACAAGTGTTAGACCTATATTTACTTTTAAAGTATTAAAAAATGTTGGAATATTTGATGGTATAACTATCTTAGTTAATATCTGTAATTTATTAGCATTAAATGTTTGGGCCATTTTAATTTTTTCTTTATCTGTTGCAATAAATCCATTCAATAATTCCAAGACTGTTACAATTAATGAAATTGATACTCCGAACTGTTATTATTGCCGACATTCCTGCACCTACCCAAATTATAATTACAGGACCTAATGCAATTTTAGGTAAACTATTTAATACAACTAAAAATGGTTCTGATACTTTTGATATAAATGGTGACCACCATAAAATTATTGCAATAATAAATCCTAATATTACTCCTATTGAAAATCCTAGCAATGTTTCTATTATTGTTATTTTTAAGTGTTCTAATAAATTATTTGACGTTAAATTTAAGAATGTTTTTAATATTCTTGATGGTTGACTCATTATGAAACTATCTATTTTTCCTTTATTTGCAAGAATTTCCCAAATGGCTATAAAAGCAATTATTATAGTTATTTGTGTGAATAAAATTTCTAATTTTCTTATTTTAATTTTTCTTATGTATTTCTTTCTATCTTTAGAAATATTTTCATTGTTATTTTTCTGTTTCATATCTTTTGCTCACCTCTTTATATTTTGTTATTTTTTTCTTTTGTTTCTTTCTCATTTAATTCGCTCCACATCATATCAAAATATTTACTGAATTTTGAGCTTTGTCTGCAATTCAATGGTGTTCTATTTTTTATTTCAAAATCTATTTCATGTATTGCTTTTATTTTTGCTGGTCTATGTGTTAATACTATTATTTTGTCAGACATAGCAATAGCTTCTGAAATATCATGTGTTACCATTAATGCTGTAATACCTTCATTTTTCAATATTTTATAAATATCTTCTGTAACCATCAATCTTGTTTGATAATCTAATGCTGAAAATGCTTCATCTAACAATAGAATCTTTGGTTTAATTGCAAGGGTTCTTATTAATGCTACTCTTTGCCTCATTCCACCAGATAATTGGTTTGGATATTTATCTTTGAACTCATATAATCCATATTTTTTCAGTAACTCAATTGCATATTTTTTATTTTCTGGCGTATTACTTCTTTGAATTTCTAATCCTAAAAATACATTATTTAATACAGTTCTCCATTCTAACAAATTGTCTTTTTGAAGCATATATCCTATTTTCCCATTTATATATGTAGTTCCTGATGTTTTATTTTCTAGTCCTGCTATTATTGATAACAATGTTGATTTTCCACATCCACTTGGTCCAATTATACTTACATATTCTCCTTCCTCTATTTTAAAATTTATATCTTTTAGTGCTTCTATTTCTCCATTTTTAGCTTGATAGGTTTTACATATATTTTTTACTTCTAATATATTTTTCATATTAACCCTCCTTGTGCATTTTATGTTGATAAATTATTTAAAGTTACAAAATTTGAAAAAAGTATGACTCTTTTCTCAAAAAAATAAAGTCGTAAAAAGCATTTTCGCTTTCTACAACTTTCATTAAATTACATATTAATAAAGTTCTATTTCAATTTTTTAATGTCTTCACTCATTATTTCTAAATAATCTTTTTCAGCTTGTGTTAAATGATTTCTCATATATTTGTCATATTCTTCATGAGCTTTTGCTAATGCTTTTTCATGTGATATTGTTCCTGCTCCTTCTAATATATCTTTATGCGTCATTGTTAAAAATCCATTTAATTCATTTACCCATTCTTTCATTGTCATAGCATGCATATTTAAAGCATTAATCTCTGCAACATCTAAATATGCTGATACCATTCTATTCAATAAATTCAATTCTTTTTCATTCAAATAATTTTTGGCAATTTCTGTTTCTGCTCTTGTAGGCATACTTCCTTTAAAATTTGTTAACCCGATATTTTCTTTCTCACTATCAACTCTATTAAATATTACTTCTGCTGCTGTATTACCATGAACAGCATAATGCATTTTGTTTTGAACTGTTCTGAAAAATTCTCTCGTTTGTTCATTTTTGGCATCATAATCTACACTAGTAGCGTAAATATCTAATATTTTTCTCCAAAATACTTTTTCAGATGAACGAATATCTCTAATTTTTTCTAAAACCTCTTCAAAATATGGTCCTCCCCCATTGTTCTTGAATCTTTCAACATTAAGATTATATCCTTTTATTAAATATTCTTTTATCAATTTATTAGCCCATATCCTAAATTGCGTACCTCGAATCGATTTTACTCTATATCCTACTGATATAATTAAATCTAAATTATAAAATTTCGTTTTATAATTTTTTCCATCTTTAGCAGTTGTCAAGGAATGCTTGACAACTGAATTTTCTTCTAATTCTTTTTCTTCAAATATATTCTTTATATGTAGACTTATATTTTGTTTCGTAGTATCAAATAATTCAGCCATTGAATTTTGTGTAAGCCACACATTTTCATCTTCTAATCTTACTTCAATATCAACTTGTCCATCATCTGTTGTATAAATTATAAAATTATTTTTCTCATTTAATTTATTATCCATTATATCAACTCCTTTCAAAACTTATTTTCTTTATCTATCTTCCATCCTTTAGCACAATCCATGTTGCAAATACTATTCCATAAAACATAATTATTGCCAATATAATTGAAACTATTAATGCAATTATTACTTTAATAATTAGTTTAGTACTAAAAAATGTTTGTTCCTTCATATTCTCATCACATTTTTGTTTTCTTTTATTTTTTATTTCACAAATAATTATTATAACTAATTGTATAAGAAATGAGAAAACAAAACTATATAATGCATATAAAAATAATGTCATTATTTGCTCTCCCTTCTTACACTTCTTACTATAAACTCAATAACCTCATCTTCATTATAATCTTTTTGATTTTTATTTTTGTCTTCTTCTGTTAAATCTACAAAATACTTATTACACTCTGGCATTATTGATATTGAATCTAATGGATATCCTGGATTTCTTTTTTCACAAGGTTTATCTATAAAATAAAAATGCCCTTTACTCCAACTATATTCATTTGTTTCTTTTCCATCATATATTACCATTCCATATACCCATTTAGCAGTTAATTTTCCACCATATTCATTTACTAGTTTGCTATAATATTCAATCATTTCTTCATCATTTAATTCTTTTCCATTTATTCTTCTTACATGTGTTCCGGGCTGTTTTTCATCTGGTAATCCTTCAATATATAAATTGTTGTCCATTCCTATACTTATAATTTTAGTTTTATCATAATATGTTTTGGCTTTTATATAAGCATTTTCTATTGCATTTTTTCCTGTTTCTTCTGGTTTCAAATTTATTCCTAAATCTTTAATTGTTAATATTTCTATATCTTTTTCCTTTAGTTTGTCCACATATTTTTTTATTTTTGCAGGATTTGTTGTTGCAAATAATACTTTCATTTTTCATTCCTCCTAAATTCAATATAATTATATAACTTTTTAATTATTAAATCTTAATAAATATCCATCTGGATCTTGAATTAAAAACTCTTTGTCATAAGAAATTTTATCATCAATTCTATATTCATGAATTTCTAAATCTAAAAAGAACTTAATATTTTTTTCTTTTAATATTTCATACATTTTTTCTATATTTGAAACTGTCATACTTAAATTAATTCCTCTTCCATATGGATGTTCCAATTTTCCAGTATTCCAATTGTCATTATTTTCTTCTATCATTATCTGATTTCCTTCTAATTGTAAAAAGCAAAATTTGTTTTCTTTTCTTTCATATCTTATTTTAAATCCTAAATCCAAATAGAATTTCTTACTTATATCTATATTTGACACACTTAATTCTGGAATTAAGCTATTATATACAATTTCTTTGTCAGTCATCTCAAATTCTCCTCTTTATCTTGATTTTTTTATTTTAGCATATATTTTTTATAAATACAATAAAAAGTCCTAAATGATATTCAATATGAATATTATTTAGGACTTTTAAGTTATTCTTGCATCAATTCTTTATATAACTGTTGTACTTTTTATGCATCTACTTAAAGTATTTTTCATAGCATATTCCGAAACTGCCATAAAGTTTTCGTCATACGGATACTTTTCCTGACCAAATTTAAGCCACATACCAGACCATGTTTTTTCAGACTCTAATAATGCTTTTACATGAGAATTAGCTGCTGTCTCATTATCCTCTTGATCGTTCAAGTCAACACAACCTTCTTCATCATACAATTTGCATTGTAAATCACATTCTAACTTATCACACATATACGCAAATTTTGCTTCTGCTGTTTTATGTGCATCAAATTCAAGAAAAATTCTTTCAATCTGTTCTCCATCAATTAATCCACTCAAAATTTTGTGAACAGCTTCATGCTCAATTCTTTATTTTTCTTCTCTTGAAATTTGAAATTGGGTTAAATCTCCAATAACTGTTTCTCCCAACTCATGAATTGCCAACATAAAAATTACTTTTTGCATATCAATATCATACTGATATTCTGATTTCATTGCAATTGCAAGCATTTGAACGCCATAAATATGTTCTGCTACACTTTCAATCCTTTCTCTTTTTACTTTCCAATCTTTCCATCCAGTTCTAATTACATTTTTTAGCTTATTACATACAACATAATAATTCAAAACATTTTGCTCTTTGCACATAACTTTTACCTCCTAAATTTCATTGGTATATTAATTATAAATATGGCAACTTGCCATAAACCTTGTTATTATATCATAAATATTATTTTACTACAATATTTCATAAAAAAATAGAAATAGTATTCATACTATTTCTATCCGAATATTATTTACATTTTTCTTCAATCAAATCTGCAATTTCTTTTGCTCTTTGTTCAATCACTTTTATATCTTTACCTTCAATCATAACTCTAACTAATGGCTCTGTTCCTGATGGACGAATTAGTACTCTACCATTACCAGAAAATTCTTTTTCAACTTTTTCTATTGCTGATTTTATTTCTGAATTTTTTTCATAATCATATTTTTTATTTGAATCTACTTTGGCATTTATTAATACTTGTGGATATTTTTGTACTAAATCACCTAATTCAGATGATTTTTTTCCACTTTCTAATAATGCTTGTATTAACATCAAAGATGTTAATATTCCATCACCTGTTGGATTATAATCTAATAATATAACATGCCCAGATTGTTCTCCACCTAAATTATATCCATTTTTTAGCATTTCTTCTAATACATATCTATCCCCAACTTTTGTTTGAACAAAATTTAATTTATTAGCTTCTGCATATTTATTTAAACCTAAATTACTCATTACTGTTGCTACTATAGTATCTTTTGCAAGTTTTCCTTGAGGTTTTAAATAATTTGCTATTATAGCTAAAATTTTATCTCCATCTAATTCTTCACCATTTTCATCAACAGCTAAACATCTATCCCCATCACCATCATAAGCAATTCCTAAACTCATTTTATTTTTTACTACATATTCTTTTAACATTTCTAAATGTGTTGAACCACATTTATCATTAATATTAATTCCATCTGGATGATTATTTATAATAACATGATTTATTCCGAGTGTTTTAAATACTTTATCTGCAACTTGATATGTTGCTCCATTAGCTGTATCTATAACAACTTTAAAATCTGGTCTATTATATTTTTCTATATTATCATCAAAATGTTTTCTAAAGAAATATACATATTCATCTAATAAATCTGTTCTAACTTCTGAAACTCCTATTTTATCTTTTACTGCAGTTAATTCATCAAGTTTTCCTGATTCCATTACTTCTTCTATTTCTTCTTCTAATTCATCTGGAATTTTCATTCCTTTATTACTAAAATATTTAATTCCATTAAATTCAAATGTATTGTGTGATGCTGAAATTACAACACTTGCATCTGCATTCAATTTTCTTGTCAAATATGCAACTGCTGGTGTTGGCATTACTCCTAATAATTTTACATTCGCACCATAACTTAAAAATCCTGCAACCATAGCACTTTCTATCAATGTTCCAGATAATCTTGTATCTCTCCCTATTAATATTGTAGGTGCTTTATCTGTATGTTTTGATAAAACATATGCTCCTGCTTTTGCAACTTTGTATACTAATTCAGGTGAAAGTTCAGTATTAGCAATTCTACGAATTCCATCTGTTCCAAAATATTTTCTCATTACAATCATTTCCTTTCTTTCATCAGTACAATTTCTTTAAATATCTAATTCATTTCTTAAATTATAATATCCTGTCATTATGTTTATATCTTGAAAAAATAATTTTCCATCTTTTGTTGACCAGTATTTAGAATTACTTTCTAAGTATTTTTTTGTATTAGATATAATTGTTAAATTATCATATAATTTATCTTTACTTTTTTCTACTTTTTGTTCTATTTTTTCATATTGATTTTTCATTAAATCTGATAACATTATAGTTTTGTAAATTTCAATATAATATTCTTTGTTTGAAGAAAATTTTTGTGCATTTATTGCTTCAATTATATTTTCTTCTTTAATCATGTCTTTACATTTTTCTAAATTTTCTTTTCCTTTTTGTTTATCTTCTTCTATTAAATTATCAACATTCTTAAAAGCTTTATCTTCAACATTAGATGCTGAAAATACTTTATCTGCATCTAATGCTGAATTTAATTGTTCTATTTCTAAATATGTATTCTTTATATTGGTTAAATATTCTTTTATTGTTTTTTCTACAATTGCATAGTTTTTATTTGTTTTTATTTCATTATCTATTTCATCATTTATTAAATCTTGTTGTAATAATTTATTTGCTTCTTCTGTTAATTGTTTTAATTCTTGCTGTTGAAATTTATTATACATAAATATTCCACTAATTACTGCTAATATTAATACAATTATTATTATCATTATAATTATAGATTTTTTATTTTTCATTTTTTTCTTTCATATAATATTAATAAACTATTATATAAATTTCTCCTTTCACTATATATTAAAATTCAACTTTTTCACTTATCCAATTTTCTAATTCATCTATATTTACTCTTACTTGTTCCATTGTATCTCTGTCTCTGATTGTTACTGAATTATCATTTAATGTATCAAAGTCAACAGTTACACAATATGGTGTTCCTATTTCATCTTCTCTTCTATATCGTTTTCCTATTGAGCCCGCTTCATCATATTCACACATAAATTTCTTTGATAATTGTTCATAAACTTCTTGAGCTTTGTCTGATAATTTCTTTGATAATGGTAATACTGCTACTTTATATGGTGCTAATGCAGGATGTAAGTGTAACACAACTCTTGTATCTCCTTCAGTAATTTCTTCTTCATCATAAGCATTACATAAAAATGCTAATGCAACTCTGTCTGCTCCAAGTGATGGTTCAATACAATATGGTATGTATTTTTCATTTGTTTCTGGATCTAAATATGTAAAATCTTGATTTGATTGTCTTGCATGATTTGATAAATCATAATCTGTTCTATCAGCAATTCCCCATAGCTCTCCCCATCCGAATGGAAATGCATATTCTATATCTGTTGTTGCTTTACTATAAAATACCAATTCTTCTGGACTATGATCTCTTAAACGTATATTTTCTTTTTTCATTCCTAATGATATTAACCAATTTTCACAGAATTTTTTCCAATATTCATGCCACTCTAAATCTGTTCCTGGTTTACAAAAAAATTCAAGTTCCATTTGTTCAAATTCTCTTGTTCTAAAAGTAAAGTTTCCTGGTGTTATTTCATTCCTAAATGCTTTACCAATTTGTGCAATTCCCATTGGTAGTTTTCTTCTTGTTGTTCTCATTACATTTTTGAAGTTTACAAATATTCCTTGTGCTGTTTCTGGTCTTAGATAGATTTCTGCTTTTGCATCTTCTGTTACACCTTGAAATGTTTTGAACATTAAGTTAAATTTACGAATTGATGTAAAATTGTGTTTTCCACAGTTTGGACAACAAATATTGTTATCATCTAAGAATTTTATCATTTCTTCGTCTGTCATTCCATCTGCAATCATATCTTTTCCTTGTTCATGTGCCCATTCTTCTATTAATTTGTCTGCTCTATGTCTTGTTTTACATTCTTTACAATCTATAAGTGGATCTGAAAATCCTCCAACATGTCCTGATGCAACCCAGACTAAAGGATTCATTAATATTGCTGCATCTAATCCAACATTATATTTGCTTTCTTGTATGAATTTTTTCCTCCATAATGCTTTTACATTATTTTTTAGTTCTACTCCTAAAGGTCCATAATCCCATGTATTTGATAGTCCTCCATAAATTTCTGATCCAGGATATATATATCCTCTTGCTTTACACAAATTTACTATTGTGTCCATTGATTTTACCATTTTTATTCCTCCTTATTTTTTGCTAGTTTTTGTTTTTATACGTAAAAAACTTTCATTCCTAGCAATACTAAAAATATTGCTAGGGACGAAAGTTCTATTTCCGCGTTTCCACCCTAATTCCTAAAACTTTTTATTTAGTTTTAAGCACCTCAAGTTATATTACTCCAAAGCTCCCCTTATAACATTTATTACTAATTTTCCACCTTCATTAGCTCTCTATAAATATTTTGTTATAATTTTTCTTTTTCATTGTAATTCTTTATTAAATTAATTCCTATTATATTCTTTTTGAATATAAATGTCAATTATTTACCATTAATTTTTAATAATTCTTCTTTATTTATTTTTATTGTTGTAGGTCTTCCATGTGGACATGTATATGGATTTTTTAATGTTAATAAATTTTGGATTAAATATTCAACTTCTTGTGGTACTAAATCCATATTCGCTTTTACAGCTGCTTTACATGCAACTGTTGCAACAAAACGTTCTTCAACATCTTTCAATGATGCTCTTTCGTTTGTAATCATTTCATCAAGTACCTCTAAAAAAATATTTTTACTTTTAGCACGATATTCAATATCTGGTATTCCATTTATTTTTACTGCATTATTTCCAAACATTTCTACATCAAATCCATATGATTGAAATAAATTTAAATTTTTTTGTACAAATTCAAATTCTTTGTTTGTCAAATTATAAACCTCAGGCATTAAAATCATCTGGCTATTACTACTTATATGATTCTTATAATTTTCTTTTATTTGTTCATATAATAGTCTTTCATGTGCTGCATGTTGATCTATTAAATATAATTCATCTTCTATTTCAACAATTATAAATGTTCTAAATAAAATTCCTATATATTTATAATTTACTTCTCTTTTATTTTCCCTATGTATTAATTCATTTTTTTGCTCTAATAAATTTACACTTTCATTTGCATTTATTGTTCTTCTTGCAAAATAATTTTCAGATTTTAATACACTTTCTTCTATTTTATCATTTTCAATATTTGATAAATCTGTCTGAACATCTTGCTCTTCTTTCATATTTATGTCATTTTTTTCTTTAACTGACTTATCTAAGTTTTCTTCATCTTTTTGTCCAAAATAGTTTGTTAAAAAATCAAATTCATTTGAAATATATTCATCATTATTTTCATCATTTTGAGTATTTCCAAGGAAATCTTTACTTAATATAGCATTTTTTATTGCATGATAAAATATCTTATAAATTTTACTTTCATCTTCAAATCTTACTTCCATTTTAGTTGGATGTGCATTTATATCATAAAAATTTGCTGGCATTTCTAAATTCAAAATAAAAAATCCATATTTTCCAATTCCTGTACTTCCTTTAAAAGCTTGATCAGCACTATTTATCAATACTTGATTTTTTATATTTCTCTTATTCAAAAATAATATTTGATCTTTTCTTGAATCTCTTGCAACCATTGTGTTTCCAATTACACCTGTAACTTTAACATCATCTTCTTCAAAGTTTACTTTTACAAGATTTTCTTTTATCTCTTTTCCATAAATTGAATAAATAACATCTTCAATCTTGCCATTTCCATTTGACTGAAAACATACTTTTCCTTCATTTATCAATTTAAAAGAAATTGAAGGAATTGATAATGCTGCCTTTTGAATCCAGTCTTTTATATATTTGAATTCTGTTGCATCTTGTTTTAAAAATTTATATCTAACTGGTACATTGAAAAATAAATTTTCTACCATTATTGTTGTCCCTAGTTGTGCGCCTGTTTCTTCTCTTTCTAAAATATCTCCAGCTTCTGCTATAAGTTTTGTTCCAAAATCATCATTACTTGTTCTTGAAATCATAGTAAGTTTTGCAACAGATACTATACTTGCTAATGCTTCACCTCTAAAACCCATTGTATAAATTTTTTCTAGATCTTCGATTTTTCTTAATTTAGATGTAGCATGTCTTTCAAGTGCTATATCCATATCATCTTTAGGAATTCCTTTTCCATTATCAATTACTTTTATTAATTGTTTTCCACCTTTTTTTATTTCAACAATTATTTTTGTTGCACCAGCATCTATTGAGTTTTCAACAACTTCTTTAACTACATTCAATGGTCTTTCTATTACTTCACCTGCAGCTATTTTATTTATTGTTAAATCATCTAATAAAACTATATTTCCCATTTATTTTTTGTCCTTATATTCATATTTTATAAATTCAAAATTACTATTTTTACTTCTTTCAACCATTTGATTATAGACTCTATTTCTTAAATCTTTTTTCTGTTCTTGTTTTGTTTCCAAATCTTTATTTACAAAAAATGGTCCATCTATATATGAAGTAATTTTTACTTTATTTTTTCCTCTTTTTTGATATGTATTTGTTATACAAAATACAGGTTTATCTAATTCAATCGGATATTTAAAAGATACACTTTTAAATGGTCTTATTTTTGTATAATATGGCCAAATATGAGCCTCAGGATATATTGTTATAGAGTGACCTTTTTGGATATGATATTTTATTGCTGTCAAAAAATTTTTCATTCCGTCTCTACCTGTTGGAATTGGAATTGCTCCAAACATTTGCACAAAGTTTCCAAGGAACTTCATTGATACGTTTTCTGGATTTACTATCAAATAATTTCTTTTAGGATAGATTACATTTGAAGTTAAAAATGTATCAGCAAAAACTTGTGTATGATTTGCATACACAAAATATCCTTCTTTTTTATATTTTTTTAACTTTTCTTTTCCTATATATTTTATTCTAAATTTTAATTTTGCATATAATACCTTTATAGGCACACTTAGCACATTTTGTACTAAAAAATGTGCTAAGTTCCAAAATATATTTTTATGCAAATATTTATATTTTTCATCTATTACTCTTGGAGTTATATGTGAACCTGAAAATTCATCATTTAACTCATCTGAATAATAATAAATTTCTTGTTCTTTCATTTCTTATTCCTTTATATTTGCGTTTCTTGCTCTGTAATTTGCTCTTGTTGAGCCTTTGGTGTTGTAGTATATTCTAATGGTATTCCATAAAAATCTTCATATACTTCTTTCCAAACTTCAGAATTTTTTTCTTTCATTTCTTCTGCATTTTCTTTTTCTGCCATTCCATCTGTTGGATATATTGGTGCTTCAATATTTATATAATATTCTTGAACAGGAAAACCATCATCTCCAACAATATCACTATCTTTCATAGTAATAAATATTGGTATTATTGGTACATTATTTCTTGCCGCAAATTTATATGCTCCTATTTTTAGTGGCTTTGGTTTAGTATAATTCCACCACATACTTTGTTCTGGATATATTAATATACAGTCTCCTCTTTGTAAAATTGTATCAACAGCTTTCATAAATTCTACCATTGTTCTTCTATTTGAACTTAATGGTAATGTGTCTGCATTTCTAAATAAAAATCCATAAAATCCTGGAAAATTTGTATAATTTCCTTCTCTTATAACTTTATATAATTTTTTTGTTTTATTCAATTCTGCATCTCTAAATGTTTTTTCTATTGCAAATGAATCAAATGGATTAAAATGATTACATGTTATAACAGCTCCACCTTCTATATTTGCTAAGTTTTCAATTCCTTTTACATCTTTTATTATAAGTTTGTTATTTCTGATTATTTCACTAAGGAATTTTTCACCAACTTTATTTGCAAATGCTGCTTTCCATCTATTCATTCTTTTGCTTTTTAAATAATCTACATTATCTGGTGTTAAAACAATATTTTCTGGATCATTTTCAACATCTAAATCAAATTTTCCTTCTTTTTCTAATTGTTTTATTTTTTCTAAAATTTCCAATCTGTCTTTTGATTTTTCTATTTTCTTTAAGTTTTCATCTATTACTTTTTGATTTGATCTATCATCACCAACACAAGAATTTTCTTTTTCTGCTAAAAGTCTTAAACTTTTTTCTGCCTCTCTATCTTTAAATTTTTGTTCCTCTGTATATTCAGATTGTATTTTTAATATTTCATCATAAAATTCTGTTTTTTTAGCATATTCCCAGAAAAATTCTTTATATAATACATCTTCAAAATGCCATGGTTTGTATGCAAAATTGTAATGTACTAATTTTATATCTTCTCTTTTTGTTGTTGCATTAACAAGTGGCATACAATCCCATTGTCTATCAACTAATGTTACTCTACCTTTACACAATCTATTTAAATAATCTTGATCTTGTGCAACTGAAAATCTTACTGTTGTTAATAAATATATAAATTTTTCTTGAAATTTAAATTTTCTTAGTTGGTCAAGATTCATTAATAAAACACCTGCATTAAAATATTTCGTATATGATTCAACTCCAACAACTAATTCTGCATAATCTTGAAATACTTTATTATATTGAATTATATCATCTGGTGCTGCTGCAACTAAATTTGTTCCCATATCTGTATTATATAATTCTGATATATCTCCAACAATTGTTATATCACTATCTAAATATAGTATTTTATCATATTGTGGATATAATTCTGGTAAAAACAATCTAAAATATGTTGTATTTGTATAATAATCTCTTGTATATAATTTGTCTTTTACTTTTTCTAAATAATAATTCAAATCAACAAATTCTATATTTACATATTCATTTTCATATTTTTTTATTTGTTTCATATGTTCTTCTTTTACATTTGTATGTAGTACTTTTATACAATAATTATATTCTTTACTTGCATTATCTATTAATGATTGTAATGCAACTGCTAAAAATGGTGTATATGCATCATCAATTGCAAAACAAATTGGTATTATATTTTTTTCCATTTAAACTTCCTCTCCTAAATTACTTTCGAATTTATCTTTTAATTTTAAATATTCTTCTAAATCTTCATCAAATGCATGACATTTTAATATATTATGCACTTCTTCTACATTCCATTGTTTAAAATTTTCTGTATGTGGATATGGTTTTAGTAAAAGTCTTTTGCAAAAATGACATACAACAGTATCTTTCCTATTGAATTTTGATTGTTCATTAAATTTTCTTGGTAATAATTTTTTCTTTGTAGTTGACCAAAATATTGCATCTTGATCAGCAAATAATAATTTTCTAGTTCTTATTAAATTTCTTGCTTTTTCAAATAATTTTGTTTCTTTTGCCATTTTCATATTAAATAATAACATTCCTGCATTTATATAGTCTGGCCTTATTAGCCATCTACCATATTTTTCTCTTACAGCAGCATATTCATATCCATCTATATCTATGTTATATAATTTTGAAATATCATCACCAATCATCATATCTATATCTAAATATAGAATCTTATCAGGAATATTGGGAATTTCATCTATCAGTAATCTTAAAAGTGTATATGGTGTACAATATGCACTTTCATTTTTACATTTCATAAATTCTTCTTCATATAAATTTGTAACATCTATTTTTGTTACTTTATTTTGTGGATTTTTACTTTTAATTACTTCATTTAAAAACTCTACTTGTTCATCTGTTATACATACATATTCTGGTTTTAATCTTGATAAATCCATGGTAAGTATGTAACAATTTATTGTTTCCTGTGTTCTTTTAGTCATTGATATCAACTGAGTTAGTGCTCCATCAAATACTTTTTTATTTCCACATAATAATAAATTAATCATTTTTCTAATCCTTTTTACTTTTATTTCGTTATATAGTATACCTATTTTTTGGTATTTTGTCAAATTTTAAAACTTAAAATTAAGTATTTTTTAACAAATAAAAAGCCTAGCCCCAAATTATTGAGATTAAGCTTCTTATTTGTTTTATGATAGTATATTATTCTCTTCTTTTTCTTCCTGCATCATTTGCAATCTTAAACAATTCAGGTTGAGTTTGTTTGATTATCTTTTCAATTTCTAAAAATTTATTGTTTTTCACACTCCATAATCTTTTAAATGTCTTATAGCAAATTCGTCTTGTTGCACCTTCTTGAAGTGTATCAGAATTAATTTCATATTCTTCTTCTTCAACATCTTCATCTTTTGGAATTTGAACAATAATCTTTGATACTTTTCCATCTTCAACAATGATTTTGTACTCAGTATGTTTTTTCTCAGTATTATATTCTACTACCATAATGCCCTCACTTAGAAAATTTTCTGTTTATTTAGAATTTCTCTTTATAAACCTCGTCAAATACTGCTTTATAATATTCAGGATTACAATTTTTTAACATTTCAAATGCTTCAGTAAATTGCTTAGAGTCTACTCTTAACAATTTTTTAAATGCCATTGTTATTATTGATTTTGTTAGTTTAGATTCACTCCCTTTAGGAATTATTGTATAATATTGAGTTTCAGTTTTATTCTCACTTATTACTAATACTCCATTTAATTCCCCACCTTGAAAATCAATTTTGTAGTCATCTTCATGCAGTTCTGTTGAGAAACATCTTACATTTTCCTTTTCATCCAAATTGTAAAGCATATTTTCCCTCTTTTCAAAAATTAGTTATTTGACAACTAATATATTATAAAATATTTTTGTTTCTTTGTCAACATAAATAAACATCTGAAATAAAAAATTTTCTACTACATATAATATAGAAAAAGTGCCACTGGAAAAACCAGTGGCACAGTTCTTTGTTGGAGATTATACTCCCTTAAGAATTTGTTACGATATTTTTGAGTGTGGCAGGGATAACTTCATTGATAATGAAGTTATAGTCTTCCTTGTTGAAAAGCTTGACAATTGCGAGTGCTTCCTCAAGAACGTCCAGTGTAAGAGTTCCTTCACCCTTTACCGGACTTGTTGCATAATAGCTTCTCTGGTCCCTACCAGGCCCACAAATGGTAACACCTTTCAGGATGTTATTTTCATCGTCGATCCGAAAAGTTGCAGTTTTGGTAAACTCATAAGTAGAGATTTCCATAGCCATAACAAAGTCCCTCCTTAAAGAACTTCTTCAAATTAAAAACGATATTTTTATTATATCATCAATTTACATAATAGTCAATAAATTTTCTATATTTTTTTGTATTTATTCGCATCCACCACAACTAGAACAACAACCTGTGCAATTACTATTTTCTTCATCCTCTAATTCATCTTCTGTAAATACATACATATCTTCTTTTACTGTTGCCATGTCCTTCTCAAGTTCTTCAACTCTTTTTTCTAATTTTTCTATTTTTTCTAATAATTCTTTTTCTGACACTTTTTTCACCTCTCTTTCGAACAAAAAGACTGGTCTTTTTTTGTTATAAATAGACTAGCCTTTTTAATTTTATTCTATACTCTTTCCATATATTCACATGTTCTTGTATCAATTCTTAAAACATCACCAATGTTTACAAACATAGGAACTTGTAATTCTAGTCCTGTTTCTAATTTTGCTGGTTTTCCAGATGTTGTTGTTGTATTTCCAGCAAATCCTGGTTCTGTATATGTAACTTCTAATTCAACAAATATTGGTGGTTCAACAGCAAATACTTTTCCTTTGAATGAAAGAATTGTTACTTCCATGTTTTCTTTTAAATATTTTAAACAATCTCCTAAATCTGCTTTATTTAATGGCATTTGATCATATGTATCATTATCCATAAAATAATATAAATCTCCATCATTGTATAAATATTGCATTGTTTTCTTTTCAATTTCAGCTCCTGGATATTTATCTGATGGATTAAATGTTTTTTCTAAAACAGCTCCTGTTATTACATTTTTTAATTTTGTTCTAACAAATGCAGCTCCTTTTCCTGGTTTTACGTGTTGGAATTCAACTACTCTGAATACTCCTCCGTCCATTTCAAATGTTGTTCCATTTCTAAAATCTCCTGCCATGTATACTCCTGCCATATTATTTCTCCCTTCTAATAATTCTTAACATAATTTTCAATATTATTATTTTACACCCTACACTATATAAAAGTCAAGCTTTTTCTTTGTATTTTTATTTTATTGCTCAAATTCATACATTATAATACTCAATACATTTAATGCTACTGTTTCTGTTCTTAATATTCTATCACCTAATGTGACAATTTTTGCTCCACTTTCTTTTAATAATTTTATATCACTTTCTTCAAATCCACCTTCTGGTCCAATTACAATTCCTATTTTTAAATCTGTTGTTTTTAATTTTTTCAATTCTGCTTTTAATGTGTTTTCTTTTTCATTTTCATATGCGACTATAATTACATCATATTCATTTATCAAATTACAAATTTCTTTAACATTCATTAAATGTTTTACTTCAGGAATAAAACTTCTACCACATTGTTTTGCTGCACTTTCTGCAATTTTTTGCCATCTTTCATTTTTCTTAATTTCGTCTTTTCCTTCTAATTTTACAACACATCTTTTCATATTTACTGGTATTATTGAATTTGCCCCTAATTCAACTGATTTTTGAATTATTAATTCCATTTTATCTGATTTTGGCAATCCTTGATATATATCCACTTTTATCTTTTCTTGAATGTTTTTTTGTTTCTCTATAATCTTTGTTTCTATTTCATTTTCTGCGATTATTTCAATTTCACATTTATATGAATTTCCTGTATCTTGATTACAAATTTCAATTTTATCTCCAATTTGTTTTCTTAATACATTTTTTATGTGTTTTACATCTTCATCAATTATAGTTATTTTATCATTATTTATCTGATTATTCTTTACAAAAAATCGTGGCATTAATTTTCTCCTTTTATATTTAATAATAATTTATTTCTTGTTTCAATACTTTCTATTGCAATTAATTTACCTTGTTCTATTAGATATTTTGTCACATCATTTATTATTAATAACATTGCTTTATCTAAATCTTCTTTTGCTAGTTTTCTTTCTGCTTCAATATCATATTTTTCTGTTTTTCTATTTAATTCAATTTTATCTGAAACATAAATTATTTTGGCTAATGTATCCATATTAGGATTTGTTGTTGTATGATATTCAATTGCTTTAGCAATTTCTTCACTAACACCATATTTTTTCTTAGCTATATCTGCACCAATTTTACCGTGTAATAATTTAACACTATTTTTTTCAGTCTCTGAAATCTGGATATTATTTTCTTTTACATATTGTAACATTTCATCATCTGTCATCTCTTTTGCATTGTCATGAAGAAGTCCTGCAATTTGTGCTGTTTCTATATCAATATTATAAATTTGGGCAAGTTCCATTGCCATTTCCATTACACCTATAGAATGAATATATCTTTTTTCTGATAATATTTGTTTTAATTCTTCTTTTATTATATCTATTTTTTCCATTTTGTCAGTTAAAGTGTTAGCTTCATAGAAGCTAACACTTATCTCCTTTCTTATTTAAGCCAATCTGGATTTGCTATATACCAATCTATTGTTTTTACAATTCCATCTTCAAATTTTGTTTCTGGTTCCCATCCAAGTTCTGCTTTTATTTTACTTGGATCTATTGCATATCTATAATCATGACCTTTTCTATCTTCTACATATTGAATTAAGTCTTCTGATTTTCCTAATCTTTTTAATATAAGTTTTACAATATCTATATTTCTCTTTTCATTGTGTCCACCTATATTATATCTTTCACCAGCAACACCTTTATGGAATACCATATCTATTGCTTTACAGTGATCTTCTACATATAACCAATCTCTTATATTTTTTCCTGTACCATAAACTGGTAATTTTTCATTATTCATTGCAAGTTTAATCATATGTGGTATTAATTTTTCATTATGTTGATATGGTCCATAATTGTTTGAACAATTTGTTACATTTACATTCATTTTATATGTTGTATGATATGCAAATGCAATTAAATCTGAACTTGCTTTTGAAGCTGAATATGGACTACTTGGTTGTATTGGTGATTTTTCTGTAAAATATCCATCTTCTCCTAATGCACCATATACTTCATCTGTTGATATATGTACAAATTTATTTTCTGAACCTTCTCCCCATTTTTGTTTTGCTGTTTCTAATAATGTATGTGTTCCTATTACATTTGTATGTGTAAATACAAATGGATTTTTTATACTGTTATCTACATGTGATTCAGCAGCAAAATGTATTACACCATTTATATCATATTTATCAAATATTTCTTTCATTTTTTCAAAATCACATATATCTGCTTTTTCAAATGATATTTTATCTTTTACTTTATCTAAATTTGCCATATTTCCTGCATATGTTAATTTATCTACTACAACTACTTTGTAGTCTGGATGTTTATTTACAAAATATTCAACAAAATTTGCTCCTATAAATCCTGCTGCACCTGTTACTAATATATTTTTCATAATTAATTTTCTCCTTTTATATTCTTAAATAAGTCTGTTTGTTTTAATTCTTGTAAAGATGGCCATTTTGCATCTTTTTCTGATGTTATTAAATCTTCTTTCTTTAAATCTCCCATTGGCCATTCAATTCCAACATCTGGATCATCAAATTTTAATCCACCTTCTGCTTCATGATTATATATATCATCACATTTATATGTAAATTCAGCTTCATCTGATAATACTAAAAATCCATGTGCAAATCCTCTTGGTATCATAAACATTTTTTTATTTTCTTCTGTTAATATAACACCTTCCCATTTACCATATGTTTTACTTCCAGGTCTTAAATCAACAGCAACATCAAATACTTCACCTTTTATACATCTAACTAATTTTGCTTGTGTATTTTCTTTTTGAAAATGTAATCCTCTTAGCACACCTTTTTTTGATTTTGATTGGTTGTCTTGTACAAAATCGTAATTTAGTCCTATTTCTTCAAAATCTTTTTTGCTATATGTTTCCATAAAGTATCCTCTATTGTCTCCAAATACTGTTGGTTCTATTATATATACACCATCTATTGTTGTTTCTGTTTTTTTAAATTTTCCCATGTTATACTAGATATCCAGTTTTTAGCTAGATATCTCTCCTTTCTTTTGAATTAAATATTTTTTCTATTCTTCACCAAATACATTGTCTGCTACATCTTTTAAATATTTTCCATAATCTGTTTTCATATATTTTTGAGCTAAATTTGATAATTGTTCTGAATTTATCCATCCTTTATCAAATGCTATTTCTTCTGGACAACATATTTGTAGACCTTGGCGTTTTTGAATTGTTTGAACAAAACTTGCTGTTTCTATTAATGCATCATGTGTGCCTGTATCAAACCATGTCATTCCTCTTCCCAATTTTTCAACTTTTAGTTGTCCTCTTTTCATATATTCTTCATTTATTGATGTTATTTCTAATTCTCCTCTTGCAGATGGTTTTACATTTTTTGCTATTTCTATTACTTCATTTGTATAGAAATATAATCCTGGCACAGCATAATTTGATTTTGGATTTGCTGGTTTTTCTTCAATTGACACAGCTTTTCCATTTTCATCAATTTCTACCACTCCGTATGCCCTTGGATCTTTTACATAATACCCAAATATTGTTGCTTCATTTTTTCTTTCATTTGCTTCTTTTAATTTTTGTGCTAAATGTTCTCCATAAAACATATTATCACCTAATATCATTGCAACATTATCTTGTCCTATAAAGTCTTCTCCTATAATAAATGCTTCTGCTAAACCATTTGGCTTTTCTTGAACTTTATATTCAAATTTCATTCCCCATTGGCTTCCATCTCCAAGTAAACTTTTAAATGTTTCTAAATCTCTTGGTGTTGTTATTATTAAAACTTCTCTTATATCTGCTTGCATTAATATTGATAATGGATAATAAATCATTGGCTTATCATATACAGGCATTATTTGTTTTGATATTGCAAGTGTTAATGGATATAATCTTGTTCCACTTCCTCCTGCTAATATAATTCCTTTTCTATTTTTCATAATACTACATCCTTTCTATTGCTCTATACTTTTAGCTTCTTCTAAGTATCTTTTTAATCCATCTTTCCATTCAGGAACTTTTATTCCACATGCTTCGAGTTTTGCTTTTGACATTTGTGAATTAAATGGTCTTTTTGCTTGTGTAACTTTCATCATTTCTATATATTGTTCTGTTGTTACTGGATTTACTTTACATGTAATTCCTTGTTCTTCTAATATTTCTTTTGTAAAGTCATACCATGTTGTATATCCTTCATTTGTAGCATTATATATTCCATAAGGTATTTTTTTCTCTATTGCTTGATATATTATTTCTGTTAAGTCTTTTGCATATGTTGGACTTCCATGTTGATCTGATACTACATTTATTTCATCTCTTGTTGATCCTAATTTTGTCATTGTTTTTACAAAATTGTTTCCTCCAACTCCATATAACCATGCTGTTCTGAAGATGTAATATTCATCCATGTTTGCTGTTATTCCTTCTTCACCATGTAATTTTGTTTTTCCATATGCTGTTACTGGATGTTTTTCATCGTTTTCTTTGTAATCTTTTGATATATCTAAGTCTCCTCCAAATACATAATCTGTAGATATATGTACTAATTTTGCACCAACTTTTTTTGCTGCTTTAGCTAAATTTGTTGGTCCATCTCCATTTATTCTGTCTGCTAAATCATAGTTTTCTTCTGCTTTGTCTACAGCTGTATATGCTGCACAATTTATTATATATTCTGGCTTTGTATTTTCTACATATTCCATAACTTTTTTTTCATTTGTTATATCTAATTCTGATACATCTGTTGCTATTACTTCATTTTCTTTTGCAAATTTTTCTTTTACTTCTTTGGCTAACATTCCGTTAGCTCCTGTTACTAATATTTTCATTTGAAACCTCCATTTATGTTGAGTTTAAATTTCGTGATTATAATATCACAAATAAAAAAAAAGTACAAGTAATTATCATACGATATAATAAATTTTGTTATAAAACTTAAGCTTATGTTTTAATTTGACTTTTATGTAAATTTGTGTTATGATATATTTATTGTTGCAAATTGGCAACTCATTTATCGGTATGATGTATAGAAGAAAGGCTATACAAAACAAAATTCACTCAAAAACATAACAAACACTAGGAGGATTTACTATGAATTTTGATTTCAACATTGGAGCTATTGTAAAACTTGGTATTTTTGGTTTTGCGACCCCACTTTACAAGCTTGGTAAAGTCATTGAAGTAACACCTACTGAGGTTGTTATTGTTCCTCAGCTTAATGTATGTAGGGAATCTGACAATGGACCTTCATCTTTTGATGAATATTGTACGGCAGATGCCTTGCACGAAGTTCTTCATATTAGGCGGCAATTAATTGCCTATTGGACTTACGCTAAAGCCTATGACACGACTATCACAGATTTTATTTCTGAGGCTGATTATTCTTCCTTGGCAAATATTTCTTCTAAATCTTTTTCTGACTACACTCTGAATTTGTATGACAAGAATACTGGTATTTGCAAAGGAGAAGGAGCCAATTGTCGTAATATTGTAGAATCTACGAGTCCTTTCTTCTTTAGCCAGCCCACATCTGATAATGATGAAATTCACCACGAACTTTCTCATTACAGATTCTAAAATAAAAACGGAGCTTTTGAATAATTTCAAAAACTCCGTTTTTATTTTAGTTCTATTTCTCAATCATTTAAACAACTAATCCTCCCATACTCTCAAGCCATTGGATTTTAAAAGCTCTGCGTTTATCTGAAAGAATATCAAACTCTGGATACCCTTCTGCACCTTCATAATAAGCATTTTCTTTGTCGTGATAGCTCAAAATGAGTTCGATTCCACTTACACTTGGAAAAGATGTCAAAGTAAAAAGATCTCCATATACCCCTTCACCCTTACTCTTCAAATGCAATGTCTTCGGTGGGTTGTCCTTCTTCCACATAAATGGGAACATGATTTTAGGAACTACATACATGCCAAGCACCTCCAGCTTAATTAACTCTGAAAGTTTCATAGTAACTCTCAGAAAATTTAGTATTCAATAATCTAAAAGTATAACTATGATATACAATATAAACATTAGCATTATAGCACAATATTATGTCAATGTCAATTTATATTATTTTAAATAAATACTTGGATTCAAATATTTACCATCTTGCATAATTTCAAAATGCAAATGACTCTCCATTCCACTTTCAAATGATGCAGTATTACCTGCTGTTCCTATCGTTTGCCCTTGTTTTACCTCTTCTCCTTCAACAACAAATTCAGCAGTTAATAAATTTGAATATATGGTTTCATATCCTTCATCATGTGAAATTACTACTGTTAAGCCATATCTTGGATCATTTAATATAGATGTTACTACACCATCTGCAGATGCTTTTATTACACTTGTTTTATCAGCTTTTATATCTATTCCTGTATGTGTAATCCATTCTTTTAATGTATCTGAATATATTAAATTTTCTTGTGCAAATTCAGCAATTATTTCTCCATCTGTTGGTTTTGTAAATGTTAGTGGTTTCTTTTCTTCTGTTACTTGTGTATTTTCTGTAGCATTAGCTGTTGTTTCTGTTTTAACTGTGGTTTCTTTTTTCTCTGAATCTGCTTTATTTTCATCTTTTTTTGTATTTGTTGTATTTTCTATAATATCTGTAGTTGTACTTTCTGTTCTATTACTAATTTCATCATTTTTTTGTTCAGCAATTTTCTCTTGTTCTTCAACTGTTTTTCCAATATTTGAACTTGCATCTTCTACATTTTCAATATTTTCTGTTGTAGATTTACCTGTTTCATTTCCAACCTTTGAATTAGCTTTTGTTGTCATATACATAACAATTCCAACAGATATTGCTAATATGAAAAATATTGCAGTTCCAACATATATTATTAAATTCTCATTTTCATAAAATTTTCTTCCTTTTTTCATAAATTCCTCCTTAATATTTTATTATTAGAAGTATTTACTTTTTTCAGAAGATTATTCATTTTAAGGAAATTATTATTTAATTTCTACATCAGTATAAAAATGTTTTATAATTTCTTCATAATTAGCTCCTGTCTTTGCCATGCTATCTGCTCCTGTTTGACTCATTCCAACTCCATGACCATATCCTTTTACACTAAATTTTATATTTTCTCCATCTATTTCAAATGTAAAATTTGTTGACTTTAATCCCAATATACTTCTTGCCTCTGTTCCTGCAATCTCTTTATTTCCAATCTTTATAGTTTTTACTCTATTGCTTGAAGTAAGCTCTAATATTTTTATACATTCTTCTGTATTAAAATCTATTTCAAAATCAGAATATTTTTCTTTCATTTTATTTATCAATTCTTCTTTAGATAATACTACTTCTGAACTATATTGATTATAACCATCTTCACCACTTGTTTCTACAGATTTTAAATATGGATAATCAATTCCACCCCAAATATTTAATGATGTTTCTGTTATCCCTCCACTGTTTGAATGGAAAAAAGCATTTATTGGTTTTTCATCATATAAAATTATTTTTCCTGTAGTATCATCTACACATTCTACAATTTTTTGCCAGTTTGTTTCAGCTTCATTTTCGTTCCATTTTGCAAATCTATCTTCTTTACTTATCCATGCTTGGCAACAAGCATAATCATCACATATATCTGCATTTTCATGTTTACTTCCATTATTCATTGCTTGATATATTGTATATGTTCTTGCAACTATTGCTTGTGCTTTTAATGCTTCTTTTTCATAACTTGCTGGCATCTCAGCTGATACAACTCCATATAAATATTCATTCATATCAAGTTCTTCTATTTTTCCAGTTTCGGTATGAAGTAATTTTATTTTTTGATATTTTAAATAATATGGATTCATATTTTCTGTTTTAATATTCTTTTCTTCGGTATCTTGTTTTTGATTTTCTTCTTGTGCAATAGTTTCTTGGCTTTTTGGACTTGCTGTAAATATTACGGGCAAAATAAAAACAATTGTTATAAAACCAATTATATAAAATATCGCTTTTTTCATTTTTTATCACATTCCTTTCTCACGGCACAAGTCAGGGCTTGAAAAGAACTAAATTTTCCAACCTTATTTCTTTATTTTTTTAAGTTAAACTTTTTTACACTGTTAATTTTCTTTTCATATTATCTAACACTTTTCTTTCAATCCTTGAAACTTGTACTTGTGTTATTCCAAGGATTTTTGCAACTTGCATTTGTGTTTTTCCTTTGTAATATCTTAGAAGTATTACTTCTTTTTCGTTATCTTTCAACTCACTTATTAACTTTTTTATTGTAATTCTATTAGTAATTTCATTTTCTTCATCTTTTCCAGAAGATAGCTGGTCTATTAAACTAATTGTTTTATCTGTTTTATTGTCTCTATATTGACTATCTTCTATAGAATTTACTGGTCTTGCTGAATCTAAAGCCATTGCAATATCTTCTTTTGATGTTTTTAATTCTTTAGCTAATTGTTCTAAAGTTATTTCTTTTCCATATTTATTCAAATACTCCTTTTGTAATTCTATTATTTTTATATTTAATTCTTTTATACTTCTACTTATTTTTATTGGCCCATCATCTCTTATAAATCTTTTTATTTCTCCTAATATGTATGGTACTGCATATGTTGAAAGTCGAACTTCAAAACTTGTATCAAATCTTTGTATTGCCTTTATTAATCCAATACTTCCTATTTGATATAAGTCTTCTATATCATATCCTCTTCCATTAAATCTTCGAACAATACTCCAAACAAGCCTACTATTGTCTTCTATTAGTTTTGTCATATCTTCTTTACTTCCGTTTTGAGCTCGTTCTATGATTTTCATATCATTTTCATACACTATTCCTCTCCCCTTACTCCTGTATTTACTAAATTATTAGCATTTTCAACATCTTTTTGTTTTTCACGAGAAGAATTGATTTTTATTTTTTTACTCATTGTTACTTTTGTTCCAACTCCTAGTACAGAATCTACTTCTACATTATCCATAAAGCTTTCCATTATTGTAAATCCCATTCCAGATCTTTCTAAATTTGATTTTGTAGTAAACAATGGCTGTTTGGCTTCTTCTATATTTTCTATTCCTTTTCCTGAATCTGATATTTCTATAAAAACTTCATTTTGAGCTATTTTACAAATTAATTTTACTATTCCTATTTTTTCTTCATATCCATGTATTATTGCATTTGTTACTGCTTCTGATACTGCTGTTTTTATATCCGCAACTTCTTCTACTGTTGGATCTAATTGTGCTATAAATGCTGCTACTGCTATTCTTGCAAATGCTTCATTTTTAGATTTACTTAAGAATTCTATTTTCATTTCATTATCATATGCCTTAGTCATATTGCACCTCCTTCTTATTTTTTTGTTCTACTGGTATTAGTCTTAATAATCCACTCATTTCAAATATTTTTTGTATCTGCGTGTTTACATTTGCTATTTTTAATTCTCCACCAATCATGTTTATTAATTTATATCTTCCTATTATTAATCCAATTCCTGCACTATCCATAAAAGAAACATTGCTAAAATCAAATATAACTTCCTTTGGCATATATCTTTGAATTTCATTATCTATCCTCCTTCTTATCTTTTGTACACAACATTCATCTATATCTTCTTCTATTTCGAAGATTAATCGCTTGTCCTTTTTTATATATGTAATTTTCATATTTATTACTTTCCTTTCTCAAGGCTCATACTCAAGTTGAAAAAGAATTAAATTGTAATTATTTTTCAACTTTTTCCTCCTTGGTTATAGTTTAATGAAATTATATATTTTTTTACATTTATTTCCAAGAGTGAATTATGGGAAGTTTTGTCTCTTTTGCAAAATTTGGAATTTTTAGTCAAAAAAAGAAATCAGCTTAGAATTTAACTAAGCTAATTTCTTTTTCTTTTAATATATAAAGTATTTTTTTATTTAATTACTAATTCTATACTTTATATATTAACCCATCTTTTATTTTTACACATTTCTGTGTTTCTTTTGCCAATTCCATATTATGAGTAACTATTATTATAGTTTTTCCACTTTTGTTTAATTCTTTAAAAATATTCATAATATTTTGTGCTGTATTTGTATCCAATGATCCTGTTGGCTCATCCGCTAAAATTAACTCTGGATCATTTATCAATGCTCTAGCAATCGCCACTCTTTGTCTTTGACCTCCAGACAATAAATTTACTTTTTTATCTTTTAAGTTTTCTATGCCTAAATCTTTTAAAAGCTTTTCTGCTTTATTTCTAAAATTTCTTATAAGATTCTTATCTTTACAAAATAATATTGGAACTCTAACATTTTCTATTACTGTTTCTTCTTCTATAAGTCCAAAATCTTGTAAAACGAAACCTATTTTTTTATTTCTTATCTGAGCTAATTCATTTTCAGACATCATGCCTACATTCTTTCCTTCTAGCAAATATGTTCCTTCAGTTTGTTTATCTATACAACCTAATATATATAATAAGGTTGATTTTCCAGAGCCTGATACGCCTACTATTGAGCAAAAATCTCCTTTTTCAATTATTAAATTAATACTTTTTAATGCTTCTACTTCTATTGATTTATTTGCATTATAAATTTTTTTTAAATTTTTTATTTCTATAAAACTCATTAATCCACCTCCCTTAAAACCTCTATTGGTTTTTTATCTCTTAATCCAATAACCGTAACTGCTGTTGTTAAAATAAAAATTCCTATATATATAAACAATGTTATATACACATTTTTTTCGTTATATGTATACAAGGTTCTTAAATATGTAACTATTTTATTCGAAAATATTGAAGAAATAATAGTTGGAATAACAATTATTATAAAATTTCTTATAGTCAATAGTGCAATTCCTTTTTTCCATGTAATTCCAGTTATATAATATATTGTCAACAATCTTTTGTACTCTAAATTTGCTAAAGTATTATATCCACCTATACTCATTATTATAAAAACAAAAACTATAATAAATTCATATATTTTTTGTTCATTATATATAAATATATTATTTATATTATTTTTACTAATATCTTCTAAACTACTTATTTTTCCTATTCCTTTTTCCTTAATACTCTTATATGTTTCAATATAATCATTCGTTTTTATTATCATACCATTATTTGCCCAATATAATGGCATTTTTTCAAATATATTAGGCATTATTACTATTTCATCATTTGGTGTTGTTTTTATAAATAAATCAGCTATACTACAATCTGAATGATTAGCTCCACCAGTATATACATATGTTTTATTTTTTAAAATTCCAATAACTTTAAATGTCAATTCTTCTTTAACCGTCATATTTTCATCTAAAAAAACATTTGTTGAAAAAACTGAATTTATTTTATATGTATCTCCCAATTTATTAGATATTACAACTGGTATAATTTCTTTATCTATATCACTATTATCAAACCACTTTCCTTCTTTCAAATCCAATTTAATTGTATTGTATACTAGTTGATCATATATTATCATTCCATATAAATTTCTTTCACTTCCAACTATTGTATATACACTTCCTACCTCTTCAACATTATTAATATTTTTCATTATATTTTTTAGTTCTTCATATCTATCATTATTATAATTTTCTGGTAAAAAACTTATATGTTGAGCTTCATCAAAAAATGCAATATCGTTTTTCATATTTAATTTTTTCATTAAAATATCAGTATCTATTGCTTCTGTAATTGGAATAAGAAAAAATGTAAGATAAAATACTGATATAACAATTTGTACTATTATCAACAAATTTTTAAACTTATTTTTTTTTAATAATTCTATTAAAAAGATTATATCCCCACACATAATTATTTCCTTCCTAAATATCTTACCTCAGTTTTTGAAATCTTTTTTGCAATTACATGCACATTAAAACTAACAATAAGAATTATAATTAAATATAATATTATAATTTCATTCATCTTTAAAATATAATTTATTTCTAAAGCTCTTAACAATAATATTGTACTAAAATATATAATCAAGCTTATTATAAAAGCAACGCTACTTATAATAAAACATTCTAACATTATTAGATTGTATATTGTTCTATTTGTAGCTCCATTTAATCTATATATCATATATTTTCTCCAATTTTGATCTACCCAATATCTAAATAAAGCTAATATATTTACTAAAGCAATCATCATTAATACTGTATATAATATAGTATAATAATTTATATTTTCTAAACTATTTTTAATCTTTGTTGGTAATATCATATTATTGTCATAAAACTCTTGTTGAATTAATGCTTTGATTCTATTGTTTTCGTCAACTGTAGTATTATAGTCTGTAATAATTTCTATCCCTTTTATTGGATATTCATTTTTAAAAAATGTTGTATCTGGAATTATCCCTATTTCTATATCATTTATGTTATCTATTTTCTTATTATCAGAAATATAATTAATGTATTTATTTATTCTTATATTGAGTAAATCAATTGCCATAACTTTATATTCTTTTCCATTAATATTTATTGTTTTATTATATATAAGCATATCACTAGTTGCTATTTCACTTAAACTATCAATCATAATATAATTAGTACAATTTTTTCTATCCTCTTCTGTAATTTCTCTTCCTATAAAATCATTAGAGTCAATAATAATCTTATTCGTTCCTATTATCAAATTATACAATTGTTTTTCTTCACCACTTTTTATATTTTTTATTTTTTTCCCATATTCTACATTACTATACACTCTATATGAAATATTACTTTTTATATTTTGAATCTTTTTTAACAATTCATTAATCTTTTGGTATGTTATATCTTCTCCTGATACAAAAAAACAACTTGACTCTCCTGTATATGTATTCATAACTTGTGCTGAATTCATATTTAATGATGAAAAGAAAAAAAATCCATAAGAAGAAACTATTATACTAAAAAAAAGTATAATAAATATCATCTTCTTCTGGATTATAAATTCTTTTAAATCTTTAATTGACAATTCAAACAACTTCATATATTTTTCTCCATTATTTTAATCTAATGTAATTTTTACTATATATTATCATGTTTTTTATCAAAAGTCAAAAAGAAAAGACGAAATATTTCTATTTCATCTTTTCTTTTATCTTTAATAAAGTATTCAAAGCATCAATTGGAGTTAATTCATTCAAATTAATCTTATCAATCTCATGAGCAATCTCTCCAAGTTTATAATTAAACATATCAAATTGTCCTTCAACAACTTTCTTATTTTCCTTTTCCTGTTTCTTTCCAGAAAGCATACTCTTTCTCTCTAAACTTGTTAAAATTTCATTAGCCCTCTTTGTTACAATTTTAGGAACTCCTGCTAAGCGTGCAACATGAATACCATAACTTTCATCTGTTCCACCTTCAACAATTTTTCTTAAAAATATTATATCTTCACCTTTTTCCTTTACTGCTATTGAATAATTTTTTATACCTTCTTGTTTATCTGCAAGTTCAATTAATTCATGATAATGTGTTGCAAATAATGTCTTAGCACCACATTTTTCTTTGTCTGCAATATATTCAGCAACAGCCCAAGCAATTGAAAGTCCATCATATGTTGATGTTCCTCTTCCTATTTCATCTAATATTACTAAACTATTTTCTGTTGCTTCTTTTAGAATTGTTGCAACTTCCATCATTTCAACCATAAATGTACTTTGTCCCATACTTAAATCATCAGATGCTCCAACTCTTGTAAATATTTTATCAACAACACCTATTTCCGCTTCTGTTGCTGGAACAAAACATCCAACTTGTGCCATTAATGTTATTAATGCAACTTGTCTCATATATGTAGATTTCCCTGCCATATTAGGTCCTGTTATAATTGCTAATCTATCTCCATCTTTATCCAAATATGTATCATTTGGTACGAAATTTCCTATTCCAACCATTTTTTCTATTACAGGATGTCTTCCATCTTTTATTTTGATTTTTCCATTATCAGTTACTACTGGTTTGCAATAATTCATATCTTCTGCAACTTGTGCGAATGCTGATAATACATCTAGTGTTGATACTACATTTGCAGTTTTTTGAAGTCTTTTTACATTTTTTGCAATTTGCTCTCTAATTTTTACAAACTCTTCATATTCCAAATTAACAACCTTTTCTTCTGCGCCTAAAATCTGCCCTTCTAAATTTTTTAACTCTTCTGTTATATATCTTTCACCAGTTGTTAATGTTTGTTTTCTTATAAATCTATCTGGAACTTGTGATACAAATGATTTTGACACTTCTATATAATATCCAAATACTTTGTTATATCCTACTTTTAAATTTTTAATTCCTGTTTTCTCTTTTTCTTCTGCTTCTAATTTTACAATCCAGTTTTTGCCTTCTGTTGTTGCAGTTTTTAATTTATCAATTTCAGCATTATATCCTAATTTGATTATTCCACCATCTTTTATTGTCATTGGAGGGTCATCAATAATTGATTTATTTATTAATTCATAAACATCTTGTAATTCATCTAAATCTTCATATAATTGTTTTAATTTTGGTGACATACATGTTGAAAGAATATTTTTTACTTCTGGCAATTTTTCTAATGAATTTCTAAGTGTTATCATATCTCTTGCATTTGCATTACCATATGTCATTTTGGCAGAAAGACGTTCAATATCATATACTTTTTTTAATGTATCTACTACATCTCCTCTTAACATCATATTGTCTTTTAATTCACTTACTGCATCTAATCTTTCATTTATTTCTTTTACATCTAATAATGGATCATTTAGCCATCTTCTAAGTAATCTTCCTCCCATTGATGTAGATGTTTGGTCTAATACCCAAAGTAGTGTTCCTTTTTTACTTTTGTCTCTCATTTTCTCAGTAATTTCTAAGTTTCTCCTTGCATTTATATCTAATGCCATATATTTTGATAAATTATATATATTTATAGTGTTTATATGTTCCAAACTTGTCATTTGAGTTTCATTCAAATATTCAAGTAAAGCATTTATTGATTTTACTACAAGTGTTTTTTCTTTTAAATTTCCTATTTCTTTTTTATTTTCTAATATATTATAATCTAATTGTAAATTTCCTACTTCATCAGAGAAGAATTTATCACTAAATCTACTCATATAAATTGAAAATCTTTCTCTAATTTTGTCCATTTCTTCTTGACATTCAAACATCATTGAATTTGCAATAATTTCAGATGGTGAAAATCTTGCAATTTCATCTAATAATGTTTCAAAATTGTTTTCACCTTTTATTTCTGAACTATAAAATTCTCCTGTTGAAATGTCACATACACTTATTCCAAAATAAAGTCCTGTTTTACATATACACATTATATAATTATTTTTCTTTTCTTCTAGTAAATTACTTTCAACAATTGTTCCTGGTGTAAGTATTCTTATTACACCTCTTTCAACTATTCCTTTTGCTGTTTTTGGATCTTCTAATTGCTCACATATTGCAACTTTATATCCTTTTTCTATTAATTTTGCTGCATATACTTCTGCTGCATGATGTGGAATTCCTGCCATTGGTGCTCTTTCTGCTTGTCCGCAATCTTTTCCTGTTAATGTTATTTCAAGTTCTCTTGATGCTGTTATTGCATCATCAAAGAACATTTCATAAAAGTCTCCTAATCTATAAAATAATATGCAATCTTTATATTTTTCTTTTGTTTCTAAATATTTTTGCATCATTGGTGAAAAACTTGATTTATCCATATTTTCTAGTGTATTTCCTGCCATTTTTATCATTCCTTTCTTGAAACATAGATTAGTTGGAAAAGAATTAAATTTTGGCGAGCACTGAGGCTGTTAAAGCTTTGCTTGTTACAGCCTCAGTATGTGTAACTAAGAATTTTATTTAAAAGGCAAGGGCGCATACATGGTGTATGTAACCGCGTTTTAAATGAAATTCGACACAGCCAAAATTGTAATTATTTTTCAACTAAATTATTTGTCCCTTCAAATACCACATATGTTCTGAAATAATCTTTAAATCTATTATTGTATCTATTAGTTCTTTACTTCCTTCAAATATAACAACTTTATTACTATCAGTTCTTCCTGTTAATAATTCTGGATTATTTTTGCTTGGTCCTTCAACTAATACTTTTTGAATTGTTCCTACATATTTACTATTATTCTTTGCAATTTGACTTTCAACTAATTCTTTTAATCTGTCAAATCTTTTATGTTTAATATCTTCTGGAACTTGATTTTGCATTTTATCTCCAGGTGTTCCTACTCTTCTTGAATATATAAACATATATACTTGTTCAAAACATACTTTTCTTACAACATCTAGTGTATCTTCAAAATCTTCTTCTGTTTCACCAGCAAAACCTACTATAATATCTGTTGATAATGTTAAATTTGGAATCTTAGCTTTCATTTTTTCAACTAATGCTAAATATTGTTCTTTCGTATATTTTCTGTTCATTGTTTTTAATACTTTTGAACTTCCTGATTGAAGTGGTAAATGTATTAATTTACATACTTTTTCACAATCTGCAATTGCTTCTATTACATCATCTGTAAAATCCTTTGGATGTGGTGATACAAAACGTATTCTTTCAATTCCTTCTATTTTATTTATTTCTCTTAATAATGTTGCAAAAGAATTTATTCCTTTATATTCAAGTCCTTTTCCTTTCCAATCTTCTGATACTAAATATGAATTTACATTTTGTCCTAATAATGTAATTTCTTTATATCCTTCTTTTGCTAATTGCTCTACTTCTTGTAATATATCTTTGGGATGTCTACTTCTTTCTCTTCCTCTTACATATGGAACTATACAATATGTACAAAAATTGTTACATCCATACATTATTGTTACAGATGCTTTTATATTACTTGTTCTTTTTATTGGTAATCCTTCATAAACTTCTCCATCTATATCCATTATATCTAACATTTTCTTTTTACTTTGCATTGTATTATATAAATCTTCTGGGAAGTTTTGTAATGTATGCGTTCCAAAAATTATATCTGTATATGAATAACTTTCATGTATTTTATCTGTTATATGTTTTTCTTGCATCATACATCCACCAATTGCAATTATTGTTCCTCTTTGTTCTTTTATTCTTTTTAATTCACCTAATTTTCCAAATAATTTGTCTTCAGCATTTTCTCTTACACAACATGTATTAAACATAACAAGATCTGCTTCTTTATAATCATCTGTTGGTTTGTATCCCATTTCTTCTACCATTCCACATAATTTTTCAGAATCATTTTCATTTAATTGACATCCCATTGTTAATATATAATATTTTAAATTTTTTCCTTGATTTATTTCTTTTACTTTTTCTATGTATTGTTTTTGTTTTTCTATTTCTTGTTCTGTTTTCATGTTTTTTTTCTTCCTTTCTTAATGCTTTTTCCTAATTATATTTATAAGATTTTTATCTCTTATCTATCTTCATCTTCTCTCCCTAATATTTGTATGAGAAATGATTCTCTTACATTAAGTTCTTTGCACAAACTAGAATATGTTGTGCCTTTCCTACTTATTATTTTTTTGACCATTATCTCTCTTAATAGTTTGTCTTTTTCTAATTGTGCCTGTTGTTTTATTTCTTTTGAATTTTCTGCAAAATATATAATTTGATTTGTTACTTGTAAAGCCATACTTTCCTTACCACACCAATAATAAAACTTAATTAATTCAAATACTTCTGTTTCTTTTAATTTTGGAATTATTTTTTTTAAAGATTCTTCTACACTAATCTCTTGATTATTTTTTAAATATTTTACTTTTAAAGATTTTATTTTTTTCCAAATAGCATTTTGTGATAATATTTTTCTTTGAAGTGTTTTCTGATCTTTTTCTCCTAAATTTTCTAAATATTTGTATATTATTTCTGGTTGCAAATTCAAATTCAATGCAACTTCAAATGGATATTGAGTAATCAATTGCTTTGTTATATTTTTTTCGGTATTTCTATCTATTTTAAAAATTTTTTTCTCTTTTTGTGCTCTTCTAGTATATACATATACTGTATTCTTTGAAATTTGCAATTCTGCCATAAGATGCTTTGTTTCTTTTATTCCTGAGTTATATAATTTTACAAATAACTCATATTTATTTATTCTCTTTTTCTTTTCTTTTTTCTTTCTTGGAACTTTTACAATTTTTCCTTCTTTGTGAGCTCTATGAATATATGAATATATTGAACTTTTTGGTGATTCTAATTTTTCTTCAAGTTCATCTAAATCAGTTACTCCCAAATTGTATAATTCAATAAATTGCACATATTTGCTTATTTTTCTTTTTTTCTCTTTATGTTTTTTTAATTTTATAATTTTTCCTTCTTTGTTGGCTTGATATATATATGTATAAATCGTTTTTTTAGTTGAATTTAATTCAATTTTTAATTCATCTACATTTGTTTTTCCAGAATTATATAATTCAATCAACTGCACATATTTACTTTTTTTATTTTTCACTTTTCATTGCCTTCTTATAATTATTTTTCTCATCTTCTGTTAAACAAATTTCACACCAATTTTAGCATAAATTGGCTTTAAAGTCAATTTTCTTTTAAAACTATTTACATTCTACTGTAATAGTGATATAATTATAAAGTTCGCTTTTTATAACCCCTATCCGGGGTAATTACCCAAAGGAGGAAAAGCTATGGGTATCTTCAAGAAAAATTCGAAAATTGCAACAACAGATGTTTCTACAAAAAAATCTGACGATGACATGTATAATTCTGCATGTCTGAATGTTGCGATTGCCACTGGCAATTTTAGCCACATGTCTCAGGCAGAAATTGTGGAGTGTATTGAAAGTTGTAAACCAAATTCTAACAAGTAACCCATTATAAAAAAAGTATTACTTTTCTCACTCTTCAACAAAGAGTGAGTTTTTATTTTATATACTTATCTGTAATGTCTCTTTTTCTTGACATTTTTTTACAATCATGTTATAATTTTATAGTTCGTAAGCCTAATATGGCTTTTATTCAATTCTAAAAAAATATTGGAGGATAAGTATTATGAAGTCTAATGAATTTATCAAAAAAATTTCTGTTGCCTTTTTGGAACGTAAACCTCAATTCATAGAAACTGATAATCCTTACACTGCAGCAAAATTTTACAAGGATTTAGCTGATTCTGATTTTTCCTTATATACAAAGAAAGACTATCAGCGGGTATCTCGCCTATTAGCTTCTGTTGCCCTGCATAACGGAAGAATCACAGAAACCAGCCAAGATGGTCAAGTAATTACTTTCACTTTTAGTTTCTCCAGTCAAGGAAATTATGAAGAATTTCTTGAGAATGTAAAAGTTGAAAATACAGTAACTAATTAACCATTATTAAAGCCCAATTTCGATTGAAATTGGGCTCTTTTATATTTTATTTATTAATTTTACAAATGTAAAACTCTTGATTTTATTTCTTTTGTTTTTCCTACATTCCAGAAATTCTCTCCCAAATATCCACATGTACGACGAACAACATTCATTTTATTATGGTCTTTATTTCCACATTGTGGACATTCCCATTCATTTTGATCATTTATAATCATTTCTCCATCATATCCACAAACTTGGCAATAGTCTGATTTTGTGTTAAATTCAGCATATTGAATATTATCATATATAAATTTAACAACTTCTTCTAATGCTTCAAGATTGTTTTTCATGTTTGGAACTTCAATATAAGATATTGCTCCACCTGATGATAATGGTTGGAATTCACTTTCAAATTTCAATTTGCTAAATGCATCTATTTTTTCTCTAACATCAACATGATATGAATTTGTATAATATCCTTTATCTGTAACATCTGGAATACTTCCAAATTTTTCTTTATCAATACGTGCAAATCTATAGCATAAGCTTTCTGCTGGTGTTCCATATAATGAAAATCCTAACCCAGATTCATTTCTCCATTTTGTTGTTCTATCTTTTAAGTAATTCATTACTCTTATAGCAAATTCATGTCCTTCAGGAGTTGTTTGTGATACACCTTTCATTAATTTTGTTGTTTCATATATTCCTATATATCCTAATGATAATGTTGAATATCCATCTTTTAGGTATTTATCAATTTTTTCACCCTTCTTTAAACGTGCTATTGCACCATTTTGCCAATGTATTGGTGATATATCTGATGATGTTCCTAATAATGAATAATGTCTACACATTAATGCTTCTTTACACAATTCAAGTCTTTCATCTAATAATTTCCAGAACTTTTCTTCATCACCTTGTGCAAGTATTCCTATTTGTGGTAAATTAATACTTACAACACCTTGATTAAATCTTCCTTCAAATTTATATTGTCCATTTTCATCTTTCCATGGAATCAAGAAACTTCTACATCCCATTGGACTAAATACATTTCCTTCATAGTTTTCTTTCATTTTTTTAGCTGAAATATAATCTGGATACATTCTCTTTGCAGAACATTTTACTGCTAGTTTTGTTAAATAATCATATTTTCCACCTTTTAAGCAGTTATGTTCATCTAAAACATATACTAGTTTTGGAAATGCTGGTGTTACATAAACTCCAACTTCGTTTTTTATGCCTTGTATTCTTTGTTTTAATATTTCTTCTATTATCATTGCATTTTCATTAATGTATTCATCTTCTGGTTCTAGATGTAAAAATAATGTTACAAATGGAGATTGTCCATTAGTTGTCATTAAAGTATTTATTTGATATTGTATTGTTTGAATTCCTGCTGATAATTCTTCTTTTACTCTATCATTTACCATATCTTCAATTATATTTTTATGTAATTTTCCACCATATTTTTCTGTTAATCTTTTCTTTATTTTGTCATGGCTTCTTCTTAAATATTTTCCTAAATGTTTAATATCAACAGATTGTCCTCCATATTGGTTACTTGCAACTGCTGCAATTATTTGTGTTGTTACTGTACATGCTACTTGGAAACTCTTTGGTGTTTCAATCATTTTTCCATTCATTACAGTACCATTATCTAACATATCTCCTATATTTATTAAACAACAGTTGAATATTGGTTGTACAAAGTAATCTGCATCATGAAAATGTAATATTCCATCTTCGTGTGCTTTTGAAATTTTCTCTGGTAATAAGATTCTTTTTGTTAAATCTCTTGAAACTTCTCCTGCTATATAATCTCTTTGTGTTGATGCTAACATTGTATTTTTATTTGAATTTTCTTCTGCTAATTCTTTATTTTCATTACGGATTAATCCTAATATTGATTCATCTGTTGTGTTTGATTTTCTTACTAATGCTCTTGTATATCTATATACTATATATTTTTTTGCTAATTCATATTTATCTAATTCCATTAATTTTTCTTCAATTACATCTTGAATGTCTTCAACTAACATTCTTTTCTTTCCAAGGTCTTCGATATATGATATTATTTCATCAATTTCCTCTTTTGTTGCTTTTTCTTTTCCTCTCACTTCTTTATTTGCTTTTTCAATAGCTGTTTGAATTTTTGCACGATCAAAGTCTATTGTTCTTCCGTCTCTTTTAATAACTTTCATCTTTGTTTACTTCCTTCCCCATAAATATGCAAACACTACAAAATCCTAGATTTTTAATTAATTTTTGTTTTTATTTGTAAGTATTTTTATACTTGTTTTTTCTTCAAGTACAAACTAATTATACATTTAATTTTATAAAAATCTGTTGCAAAAGCAACAAAAATATAATATAATTTTTTTAGTTTTTTCATAATTTGATGTATAATTTTTATGTCGAATTTTGAAAGATTTGATATTTCGGCAAAATCTAATTTTAGGAGTAATATTATGGATACTAATTTTGATAAAAAAATTTTTATAAAAAATTTTCGAGAAAATTGTAATAAGATTCAAATAAAAAAAATAAGTAAAGGTGAAACTGTTACTTCATATATTGAAAAACGTAATCAAATATGTATAATCATTAATGGAGAAGTTGATTTAATCAGATATGATGTTAATGGAAATAAAACTATAATTGGACGTTTTAATGAAAATGATGTTTTTGGTGAAGTTTTTTATCCAGCAAATACTAATAATGAACTTTTTGCTGTTGCAAAAAAAAATTCTGAAATATTATATTTTACTTATGATACTTTATTTGCAAAATGTGAATGCACTTGTTCTTTTCATAAAGAATTAATTAATAATTTGAGTGAACTATTTTTAGATGAAATTATTAGATTAAATTTACGTGTTGAGCTTTTGACCAAAAGAAATACTCGTGATAAATTGCTTTCTTATTTTGATATATTGTCAAAAAGTTCTATGAGAAAAACTTTTACTCTACCATATAATTATACTGATTTAGCAGATTTTCTTAGTGTTGATAGAAGTGCTATGATGAGGGAACTTAAACTTTTAATTGATGAAGGTTTTGTTGAGAAAAATGGTTCTAAAATTACATTATTATATTAATAAGGAAGGAGCTTTATACCCCTTCCCTTTTATAAAGCAAACAATTGCACTTGTTTGCAAAAAGTTAATATTCTTTATGCATCTCTCCATTTGCCAGAAAACTATACAAGTGTTTAACGCCATCTGCATCATTAGTCTCGCAAAATCCACGCAAATCATCTGCAAAACGTTTATTATATGGACTATAATAAACAATAGTTTCATTATTAGGAATTTTCCACTGGTCTAAACATTCAAAATATTGCCATGAATAAATTATATTATTTCTCTTACTAACTGCAAATGTATATTCATCTGAATATCCATTTATTTCCAAATGCCCAGAATAGTCTATATTACACTCATATACTTCTGCATGATGCATTCCATCTAATCCAGTCCGCGACCTAAAAATATAATACATTCTACCAATAATATATCTCTTGCCGTAAAAGTCGTCTTTCTTATCGTCTCCATCCCATTGTCCTTCTATAAATTCTTCTATGTCATTCTCAATATACCAATCATAATCCTCTTTTAATCCTGCCTCTTTGAGCACTTTTTCAAAGTTTTCTTTTCTTTTTTCTGATGCTTCCTCTTGAGAATTTAACTCTTGAATTACATATGAACTACTATCAATTTCACTTTCACTTGTAGAAACATCTGATGGAGCAGAAACAATCAGTGCTTCAACAAAAATAGTCATTGCTATGAAAGCTACAAAAATAAACCTTTCATAATTTTTCATTTGAATATTCCTCCCTGAAAATTTTTTCTTTTTTTATGTAAAAAATACCAAATGTGCAACTTCGGTATTCTAAAACTGCTAAAATATGGGATATATCAAAACTTTCTCAATATACAGTATACTATATTTATGTTAATTAGTCAAGCTTGATATCAAATATAAATACCCTCCAAGATATCCTCTTGGAGGGCAAAATACACTATTAAGTTATTTTATTATTTTTTGTTTTACTCTGCAGTTTCTTCCTTCACCTCATTGAAATCAGTATCAACTGCATTTTTCTTTTCTGCTTCCAGATTACTTTCTTCATCATTTGCATCAATAATATGCTTGGTCACCATGTAGGTGGTAACTGCAGAGAAAGCAGTGGGCAGAATTTTCTCCATAATTTCCTTCGCCTGTTCAATAAATGCCTTCAGCTGAGGATTCTTTTCCATAAAGGATTGGTCTTCCTCCGTATTAAAGACACCCTTTCCATAAAGGAATGCACAAAGACCAATAATTGCTGCAAGAAGTGCAAAAGTCTTAAACTTTTTAGCCTGGGCTTCATCATCCAAATCGATGTTAAGCTTACTTGCAATAAACAATTTTGCCATTTCGATATAGACACCTGCCTTAGCAGATGCATCACCAGTAATAGCAACTACTTTATCCTTTACTTTTTCATACCACTGAGGTTTCTGGGTAAGCACATACACTACCAACACAGATGCTGCAACAGGCATAAGTTTTTCGGCCTTAGGCTGAATCCATGCAAATTTCTGATGTGCCTCTTCCACAGAATCCATCTTTCCTTCGATTTCTTCAACAGAAAGTTCTTCAGGCTTATCGGTGGAATCAAAAACCCTTGTCAGTGCATATGCACCAGATACAACACCACCAAATGCAACCAATTCTTTCAGAGCTTTTTTATCCTTCAGAATATCAAACTCAAATCCAAGTTCCTTTTTGCAATTCTTATTCAGATTGCTCACATTCAGTTTAGCGTCTTTGGCATTCAGAACCCGATATGCACCATAAATGCTTACCACAGGTACTAGCCATTTCAAAGTCCCCTTATACTTTTCAAGGAATTCCTTAATAAGTTCAACATTTTCTTTCGGAGAATGCTCATAAATCTGCTTCTTAAAACTAGTAACCTTGGCCATAACATTTGCCTCCTCTTTTTTTGCAACTTTAGTCTGCAGAGCAACTTCTTTTGCCTGCAAAGCTGTTTCGCTCTCTTCGAGCTTTTTTTCTCTTAAAGTCAATTCTTTTTCACGTTCATGCAATGCCTCTTCTTTACGATTTGCTTCTTCAAGAATTTCAGCAGCATAAACCTGTGCATATTCTTCAGGCTTAAACTCAAATCCCAATCTAAAATTATTTTTAGAATCAATCATTTGCACCCGAGATTCACCAATTTCGGAAAATTCACTAATCTTACACCAATAACACTGATCACCTTCATTCCAATAGCATCTATCATTAGCAAAATAAACCTCAATAATACCAAAACTGTTAGGACAATGCATTTCAATTGCATAATCCGATGAATCATAATAACCCAGATTTTGATCCCAAGTATATTTATGCCATTTTCCACATTTAGGGCACAAATACTTTTGGGGGATCAATTCCAATAATTCGCCTTTCATTATAAATTCCTCCGTTGTTAATAAATTGCCTCTTGCATGTTATGTTGTTATACTAGCCTCCTACTAAAAAATAATCTTTCTCCTTTCTTAATAATGTATTTACTCTTATGTCAATTGCAATATGCTATTGACATAAAAAATAAATTCTTCGCTATTATACTATCATTTTATGTTAATGTCAATAAAAAGCAGTAAAAATCTTCATCTTCACTGCTTTTTATATAATCTGGCAAGAACAAAGGAATACTATGTCTCTTTATTCTTTATTTTATAATACTATAAAAATTATCAAATTCAAATCCTTGATTTCTAAAATAAGAAATTATAGTAGGTAATGCTTCTGCTGTAGCCTTTTTTCCACCAGCATCATGCATAAGAACAACAACACTATTATGTTTTGGAACTGTTTTATCTAATTCTGCTATAAATTCTTCAGTCGTTTTAGCCCCTGCCGCATCAGAAGTTAAAGCATTCCAATCAATATGTGCTATATTATTTTCATTAAGCAATGTTAATGCATCTGTTTTTATACTTGCATATTTTCCTCCCCAATATCCACCAGGAAATCTAAATAAATGAGGATTATAATCTGGCATTCCAATTGCATTTCTAATTGCTGTTATACAATTATTATATTCATCTAAAACACTTTGAGGAGAGGCATATATTTGTGAATAAACATGTGAATATCCATGACTTGCTAAATAATGTCCTTCATCAAACTCTCTTTTTACTATTTCTGGATTAAGTTCTACTCTACTTCCAAGCAGAAAGAATGTGGCTTTTATATTCTCAGCTTTTAAAGTATCTAATACCATTGGTGTTACATTTGAAGATGGACCATCATCAAATGTCAAAAAAACTCTTTTTGTATCTGATTTATATATATTTGCCATATTAGTTTTTCCTTCTTCTGTAAGTTGAGGTGATTTTTTTCTTCTTTCTTCCTCTTCCTTTGCTTTTTGTTCTTCTGCTATTCTTTCATGTTCTTTTGCTTCATTTTCAGCATTTTGAACTTGTTCCAAATAAGATAAATATAGTTTTTTAGCACGTCTATTATTTACGACTTCTATTGTTGTAATTATTAATGTAACACATATTAGTAAAATACAAACTATAAAAATTAAGTTTCTCCTATTATTATATGTTCTTCTTATTGATATCAAATCCATTACTCCACCTTTTATTGAATTTAGAGGTCTTAATTATGTGCTAAACCTCCATTCAGCTTCTAATTTCTTAAATATTCTAGTTCTTCTTCAACATTTTTTCTCATGAATATAGGTTCCCCTTTTTCAATAACTTTTATTCCATGTAATTTATCATATTCATATAAACTATTCCATGTTCTTAAATCTTCTGGCATACCTATTTGTCTTAATATATCTTTTGATGTTTTTTCCATAAATGGTAATAAACATATTGCAATTTTTCTTATATTTTCTATTAAATGATACATACTTGATTTTAATTTATCTGTTTCTTCATTTTTAGCTAATTCCCATGGACGAGTTTCATCAATATATTTATTTGTTCTTGATATTATTGTCCATAATTCTTGTAAAGCATTTGACATTTGATATTTTTCAATCAATTCTTCTACATCCTTTAACTTATTAGTTGTAAATTCTTCAAATTCTTTATCAACTTCATTTAATGTTCCTACATATTCTGGTACATTACCTTCAAAATATTTATTTACCATTGATACTGTTCTATTTACTAAATTTCCCAAGTCATTACATAAATCTGAATTATATCTTTCTACAAAATCTTCTGGAGTATATACACCATCTTGTGAAACAGGCATTACTCTTAATAAGTAATATCTTGTTGCATCTAATCCATATCTGTCTATTAATTTTTCTGGATATACTGTATTTCCTTTTGATTTTGACATTTTACCATCTTTCATCATAATCCAATTGTGAACAACAAATTTCTTTGGAATTGGTAAATCTAATGCCATTAAGAAAATTGGCCAATATATTAAATGGAATCTTGCAATATCTTTTCCAACAATTTGAACATCTGCTGGCCAATATTTTTTAAATAATGTGTCATCATCTTGCATATATCCTAAGGCTGTTAAATAGTTTGTTAATGCATCTAGCCATACATATATTACATGTTTTGGATCATTTGGAACTTGTATTCCCCAATTAAATGATGTTCTTGTTACACATAAATCTTCTAATCCTGGTTTTATGAAATTGTTTATCATTTCTGTTTTTCTATATGCTGGTTCAACAAAATCTGGATTTTCATCATAGAATTTTAAAAGTTTGTCTGCATATTTTTTCATATTAAAGAAATATGCTTCTTCTTTTAATAATTTTACTTCTCTACCACAATCTGGACATTTTCCATCAACTAATTGTGTTTTTGTAAAATATGTTTCACAAGGCATACAATACCAACCTTCATATTCACCTTTATAAATATCACCTTTTTCTAAAAAATATTCAAATATTTTTTGTACTGCTTTTACATGGCGTTCTTCTGTTGTTCTTATAAAGTAATCATATTTTATATCCATTTTTTCCCACAAATCTTTTGCCATTTTTGCCATTTCATCAACATGTTCTTGTGGTGTTTTTCCGGCTTTTTCAGCAACAGTTTGAATCTTTTGACCATGTTCATCTGTTCCTGTTAGCATAAATACATCATAACCTCTTAATTGTTTATATCTTTTTATTGTATCTGCTAATACTTCTGTATATGCTGTTCCTATATGAAACTTTCCACTTGGGTAATATATTGGTGTTGTTAAATAAAATTTTTCTTTCATTATTGTATCCCCCATTCTTAAATAATTATGTCTCTTTTTAATAATTCATTTTTTATTGTTCCGATTCCAATAAATTTATCATCTTGATAAATTCTATATATTCCATCTACTAAATGATATGTTAATTGTACACCATTTAAAAATAATTTCAATCCTTTTTCTGTTAAATTTATAAATTCTTCATCTTTAAAAAATTGCTCTATTGTGATTATTTGATATTGTGATTGTTCTAGTTGTTCTATTGTTATAGAATTTTCTATATAAAAATCTCCAACACGAGTCCTATTAAGTTCTTTCATATATCCTACTGTTCCTAATCTCTCAGCTACTTCTTCACATAATGTTCGTATATATGTTCCTTTTGAACATTCTACTTTAAAGTGTATTGTTTTATCTATATTATCTACATTTAATAATTCTAATGAATATATTTCTATTTGTCTAGGCTCTATTTTTACATTTTCACCATTTCTAGCATATTCATATAGTTTTTTTCCATTTACTTTTAATGCAGAATAAATTGGAGGAATTTGTTTTTGCTTCCCAATTAATGTTTTAAATACAGAATTTATATTCTCTGTATTTAAAGATTTTTCTGTTACATCTTGTTTTTCTATAATTTTTCCTTCTACATCTCCAGTGTCTCTTTTTTCTCCTAATTGCAAAATAGCCTCATATGTTTTATCATGATTTATTAAATATTTTGAAAGTTCTGTTCCTTTACCTATTAAAAGTGGTAAAACACCAGTTGCATTAGGGTCTAATGTTCCTGTATGTCCTACCTTTTCATTCAATATTTTTTTTGCTTTTCTTACTATATCATGAGATGTTTGTTGTTTTGGTTTATTTATTATTACTATTCCATCCACTACTTTTTCCTCATTATTTATTTATTTGTTGTTTTATTGTATTTATTACTTTTGTTTTTGCTTGTGATACATCTCCTGTTACAAAACATCCAGCTGCTCTTGGGTGTCCTCCACCTCCAAGTAATAAGCAAATATCTGATACATTTACATTATCTTTTGAACGCATAGATATTTTAAATCCACCATTTTCTTTTTCTTTTAATAAAACAGCTACTTCTACACCTTCAATATCTCTAATTGATTCTACTAAACCTTCATCATCACCCATATCGTTACTATATTCTGCATAATCCTTTAAAGTTAAATATGTAATTGCAATTTTTCCATTTTCAATAAATTCTAATCTTTCATATATTAATTTTTCAAGTTGGCAATGAGCCTTTGTTTTAGTTCTTAATACTTCTTGACAGATTTTTGAAATATTTACACCTTTTCTTAAAAGTTGTGCTGCAAATTCAAATGTGTCTGATGTAACTGATGAATATTGAAATCCACCTGTATCTGTAATAATTCCTGTTAATAAACATGTTCCTAGTTCTTTGTCTATATCTATTCCAAAATATTCAAACATTCCTATTAATACTTGACAACAAGCTGGTGCTACAGGATCTACATAGTTAAAGTCTGCAAACATTGAATTTACAGAATGATGGTCTATTTCTATTGTTCTTTTTGCTGTTTCAAAATATTCTTTTCCTCCAACAAGTCTTTTTAAATCTGAACAATCCACAGATATTGCCAAATCATATTTATTTGTTCTTCCTTTTTGTAATATTTTATCTGCTCCTGGTAAAAAATCAAATACTTTTGAATATTCTGGTATTATAACATCTGCTTCTTTTCCTAATTTTGCTACTGCATGCATTACAGATAGAGAGCTGGCTACAGCATCTCCATCTGGTGATTCATGACATAATACTACTATTGTTTCTGCTTTTTTTATTTCTTCTAATATGTTGTCTAGAGTCATTTTCTTTTCTCCTTTTGTTAGAAAATAATTAATTCTTTTCCAACTTTTATTTATTATCTTTTTTCAAATCATTTATAATCTTATCAATTCTTGCTCCATATTCTAGTGATTCATCTAATTCAAACACTAATTCTGGAGTATTTCTTAAATTAATTCTTTTTGCAAGTTCTGATCTTAAAAATCCTGATGATTTTTTTAATCCTGCAAGTGTTTCTTTTATATTTTTTGAATTTAAAATACTTACAGAAACTTTAGCATATTTTAAATCTGGTGTTACTTTAACTTTTGTTACACTAACCATTCCAGTAACACTAGGTTCTTTTAGTTCAAAGCTTATTAATTGACTTAATTCTTTTCTAAATTCTTCGTCAATCCTTCCTTGTCTATTATTATTCTTTGGCATTTTGCTCTCCTTTCAAAAGTTATATTAACTTTTAAATCCTATCTTTTTATCTCTTCTAAAATGTATGCTTCAAGAATGTCTCCCTCTTTAATATCATTAAATTTCTCAATTTGAATACCACATTCAAATCCTTTAGAAACTTCTTTTGCATCATCTTTAAATCTCTTAAGTGAAGCAAGCTTTCCTTCATGTATAACAACATTATCTCTTAATACTCTTACTCCTGCATTTCTTTCAAGTTTTCCATCTAATACATATGCTCCACCAATTGTACCAACATTTGAAATTTTAAATGTTTGTCTTATTTCAGCATTTCCTATAACTTTTTCTTGATATTTTGGTGCTAACATTCCTTTCATTGCTGCTTGAACATCATCTATTGCTTGATATATTATAGAATATTGTTTTATTTCAACTTCTTCTTTCTCTGCCATATCTTTTGCTGTTGGCATTGGTCTTACATTAAATGCTATTATTATTGCATTAGATACTTTTGCAAGTGTAACATCTGTTTCAGTAACAGCTCCTGCTGCTGCATGGATAACTTTTACTCTTACTTCTTCATTTGATAATTTTTCCATAGATTGTTTTATTGCTTCAACAGATCCTTGAACATCTGCTTTAACAATTAAGTTTAATACTTTTAAATTTCCTTCTTCCATTTGGCTAAATAAATTATCTAATGTTACTTTTGTTCCAGCATTTATTGCATTTTCTCTTTCTTGACGTTTTCTCTTTTCAATTAAATGTTTTGCTGTTTTCTCGTCTTTTACTTCATAGAATGTATCTCCTGCTTGTGGAACTTCTGTTAATCCCATTATTTCAACTGGTGTAGATGGTCCGGCTTTTTTTACTTTTTTGCCTTTTTCATCTGTCATACTTCTTATTCTACCAATTGAAGATCCTACAACAATTGTATCTCCGACATCAAGTGTTCCTCTTTGTACAAGCATTGAAGCAATTGCACCTTTATTCTTATCAAGTCTTGCTTCTATTACAACACCTTTTGCTTGTTTGTTTGGATTTGCTTTTAAGTCTAATACATCTGCTTCTAATAATACCATTTCTAATAATTGATCAATGTTTGTATGATTTTTTGCTGAGATTGGAACATATATTGTATCTCCACCCCATTCTTCTGGCACTAATTCATATGCCATTAATTCTTGTTTTACTCTATCAATATTAGCATCTGGTAAATCTATTTTGTTTATTGCTACAATTATTGGAATTCCTGCTGATTTAGCATGATTTATAGCTTCTACTGTTTGTGGCATTACACCATCATTTGCAGCAACCACTAATATTGCTATATCTGTTATTTGTGCACCTCTTGCTCTCATTGCTGTAAATGCTTCATGACCTGGTGTATCTAAAAATGTTATTTCTCTATCATTTACTTTTACTTTATATGCACCTATATGTTGTGTAATTCCTCCAGCTTCTCCTTCTATAACATTTGTCTTCTTAACTGCATCTAATAATGATGTTTTTCCATGGTCTACGTGTCCCATTACAACAACTACTGGTGGACGTGTTACTAAATCTTCTTCTTTATCCTCAGACTCATCAAATAAGATATCTTCTTCTGTTATAGTTTCCTTCTTATTTACTTTTACACCAAATTCATCTGCTATTAATGATGCTGTATCAAAATCTATTTCATTGTTTATTGTAGCCATTACTCCATATCCAAGCAATTTTTTTATAACTTCTGCTGTTGTTTTCTTTAATTCTGCTGCAAAATCTTTTACTGTTATGTTTTCTGGAATAGTGATTTCTTCTAGTTTAAATATTTTTTGTTTATTTCTTCCTTCTAATTCTTTTGTTTGTTTTTTCTTTCCTTTTTTGCCTCTTTGTGTTGTTAAATCATAATAGTCTAACATTCCACCATCAGATTCTTCAAACATATTTGATAAGCTATCAGCTCTTTTTAAACCTTTTAATTTATGTTCATTAATTTCGCCATCTTGACCATTTTTTCTAGATTTACCTGATTTTTTATTTGTTTTTACTTCATTAAATCTATTATTTTCTTTTTGTTTGTCTATTGCTTTATTGTATTCTCTAGCTGGCTCTTTTTCAATTGTTTCAACAGCCATAATATCTTTAATGTTTTTTTCTATACTTTTTTCATCCATTGGTCTTCTATTACCATTATTTCCAAATTTGTTATTATTATCAAATTTGTTATTTCCTTGATGATTTCTATTATCAAATCTATTTCCATTATTTTGATTATTATTTCTGTTTCCAAATCTTTGACCATTATTATTTTTATCATATTGTGGTCTTTGACCATTATTATTTCTATCAAATGGTTTGTTTCCATTTCTATCAAAATTTCTATTATTTCTGTCTTGATTTCTATCATTATTATAAAATTTGTTTTTATTGGCAAATCTATCATTATTTCTATTATCATTATTATATTGATTTCTATTATTGAAATCTCTATTTCCAAAGTTTCTATTGCCTTGTTCTCTATTATTATAAGAATTATTTCCAAAGTTTCTATTATCTCTTTTTACTTCTTCTTTATTCTCAACTTTTCTTTCTACTTTTTCTTCAATAGTTTCTAGCTTTTTAGCCTGTTCTTGTTTTGTATTTTTTATTTCTGTTTCTACTTTCATTTCAGCATCCTTTTTTTCTTCGATTTTCAAATTTTCTTTAACCTGTTCTTGAACTTTTGGTTGTTCTTCTACCTTTTTCTCTTCTACTTTTTCTTCTTTTTTATCTTCTTTTTTCTTTCCAAATAGTTCATCAAATGTCATTGGTTTAGATGGTTTGTTTCTATAAACAATATTAAAATCCTTATTTTTCCTTTCTACAAATCCAACATTATTTGATTTTCTCTCTTCTTTTTTCTCTGGTATAGCTGATTTCTTTGTTGTATCTTCAACAATTACTTCTCTTCTTATTATTACTGGTGTAGCTCCTTTGCTATCTGCTAATTTCTTACTATCTTTTTTTACATTATTTTGTTTTGTTTTATTTGTATTTTTTGCTTCTTTTCTTATTCTTTCTGCATCTTCATCACTTACTGAGCTTAAATGACTTTTTGCATCTATATTTAATTTTACAGCTATTGCTAATATATCTTTACTAGACATATCAAATTCTTTAGCTATGTCATAAAGTTTTATTTTACCCAATAACATCACCCCCACTTTGTTTTTTTATAATATTTTCGATTTGAGAATATATTTCTTCACTTATTGGTATTTCTAAACTTTTTTCAATCCTTTTACTCTTCTTTGCTTTTTCTAAACACTCTAAATTATAGCAAATATAAGCTCCTCTTCCAGATTCTTTTCCTCTTTCATCTACTTTTACTATATTATCTTTATTTTTAACTATTCTTAATAACTTATTTTTATTTTTCTGTGCTCTACATATAACACAACTTCTTTGTGGTAAATTTGTCAATTTAATCCTCCTAAGATTTTATTCTTCTACATTTTCTTGAACTTCTTTTGATTCGCTTTCCTCTTTTTCTGGTTCTTCTGTTTTTTGAGCAAGTAATTCTCTGAATTGTGTTTCTGTTTTTATGTCTATTTTCCAACCAGTTAATTTTGCTGCAAGTCTTACATTTTGACCAGATTTTCCTATTGCTAATGATAATTGATCATCTTGAACTATTACTTGTGCAAACTTTTCTTCTTCTTTTATATCTACTGCCATTATTTGAGCAGGTAATAATGCTGATGCTAAAAATGTACTTGGATCTGGATTCCATTCTATAACATCTATTTTTTCACCATTTAATTCATTTATTACATTTTGTATACGTATTCCTTTTTGACCAACACATGATCCTACTGGATCTATATTTTCATTTTGTGAATATACTGCAACTTTACATCTTTGTCCTGGATCTCTTGCAACACTTTTTATTTCAATTAATCCTTCATATATTTCTGGTATTTCAAATTCTAATAGTTTTCTTACAAAGTCTGGATGTGTTCTTGATACTATTGCTTGTGGTGCTCCTTTTTCTCCTCTTTCTACATCTACAACATATGCTTTTATTTTGTCATTTACTTTATAGTGTTCTGTTGGTATTTGATCTTTTGATAACATTATTCCTTCTAGTTTTCCTAAGTCTAATACTACAATATGATTATCAGCTTTTTGTACTAATCCTGTTACTATTTCACCTTTTCTTTCATTATATTCGTTAAATATCATGTTTCTTTCTGTTTCTCTTAATTTTTGGATTATTACCTGTTTTGCTGTTTGTGCTGCAATTCTTCCAAAATCTCTTGGAACAATTTCAACTTCTACACTATCTCCTAAATTTAGTTCTTTATTAATTTTTCTTGCATCTTCTAAACTTATTTCTAATGCATCATCATTTGCTCTTTCCATTACTTCTTTTATTGCATATACATGTGTTGCTCCTGTTTGTTCATCCATTTTTACATCGACATTTTCTAATGCATCAAAATTTCTTTTATATGCTGTGATTAATGCTGTTCTTATTGATTCTAAAAGTTCCTCCTTTTTGATTCCTTTTTCCTTTTCTAATTCTTCTAAAGCTATTATTAATTCTTTATTATCTATTGCTTTCATTTTTCTTTATCATCCTTTCCTTTTTATTTACCATTCATATATTGTTTTTATTTGTGCTATATTTTTTCTTTCTATTGCAATTTCTTTATCTGTTTCTATTATTATTTCTTCTTGATTAAATGCTTTTAGTTTTCCTGTATATTCTTTTTTTCCATTGTTATCTTTCTTAAATAATTTTATTTCTACATTTTTTGAAATGTTTTGTTCTAAGTGTTTATCTTTTCTTAATTTTCTTTCTATTCCTGGTGATGATACTTCTAAATAGTATTGTTCTTTTATGTAATCTGCTTTATCTAATATTTCATTTATCTCATTACTTACTTTTTCACAATCATTTAAGTCTATTCCTGATTCTTTATCTATATATATTCTTAAATAATATTCTGGTCCTTCTTTTACATATTCTACATCATATAAGCTATATCCTAATTTTTCGATTGGATCTTTTACTAGTTGCTCGACTTTTTCTTCTATTTTTGCCATAAGCTCCTCCTTTTTTTATTTATGAACTTTTGGTACAAGTAAAGAGTAGGATTTGTTCCTACTCTTCTCCGTTCTTTTTAGTACTTTATTATTATACCCTATTTTTCCAAATAATGCAAGAGTTTTGCGAAATTTTTTACTACATAATAACATTTTTACATATTTCACATACACTATTTCAGGAGAATATTATGAATTCATGTGAACTAGTTACTTTAGTATCTTTTTTATCTTGTTTAATTTCTAATAGTTATGATAATGAAGAATTGGCTGTTTTAGCAGCTGTTTTTACTCAATTAGGTGATTCTCTAGCAACAATATTAGCTAATAAAGATTTACTAGACAAAAAGTGCCCCTAGTACAAACTCTCATTAATTAGATTTTGTACTAGAGGACTTTCTACTTTCTGTTCTTTTTAGTTTGCAAAAACTTTTTCTACAACAGGCATAATATCTTTTCCTCTCGACAAGATTTTAGGATACTCAAATTTTTTTACACCATTTTCTGTAACACGAATTTCATATGTTTTATCTTTCTCCATCTCAAAAATAATAAATACATACATTTCTAAATGGCATTCCTTAATTTTTTCTCTTAATGCCTTAATCCAAACATCGTTCACAATACTATCACTGGGCTTTTCATAAAGTTGCAAATATGCAGAACTTACTTTATACCCATAATAATCATAATATTTTTGACCATTTGTAATAATCTCCTCAACAGTCATTTTGTCAATTGGAGTTAAACACAAACAATATTTAATCAGATAATCATAATCCAATTCATACTCATATGCCAATTTTTTTGCCACTTCAACTTCTTCCATGATAGTTTTAGAGCTCTTAAAAGATGTCGTATCAACCATCATAGAAACAATAATCATCTTTGCTTCTTCAGCACTAGGTTTATATCCAACTAATTGCATAATTTCATAAATCAAATATGCTGCTGCACAAGAATTTCTTTTATACATAAAGTCATATTTAACTTCTCTACTAGTCGGATGATGATCAATACACCCAATAATTTTACCTGCATGTACAGTTTCGAAGTGATCTTCCAAAAACAAAAGTCTCTTTTCATTCTCTCCGATTTTTTCGAACTGTTTCATATCAATTCCAAATAATCCTTTTACAATATTGTATGTTTCACCTTCTTTTACAGATTCCAAAATATAAAAATGATTTTTGATTTTAAGATAGTTAAAAAGTTTAGAAAGAAGTATTCCTGATAATACTGCATCAACATCAATATTATCATGTCCTAATATTACCAGTTCCCGATCTTTCATCCTTTCTGCAAATGCCAGAACTTCCTCTTTAATTTTTTCCAGATTTTGATTTGCACCAATTGTTACCATAACCAATACCTCCTATAGTTAAAAAATTTCAATATTAGTATTATATCTCTCAATCGAAATTATGTCAATCTATATTTTTACAATGCCATTTATACCATATAATTCTTTTATTTTAATATTATTTTTTTGTATTTTTTTTCTTATATTTTTATATGTATCCCTAACATATAACTCTGCTTCTATCAAATCTCTTTGTCTATATTTTTCGATTCCATCTCTCCATATAAATTCTTTTCTTCCAATCTCAATCTCATAGTCATTTATAACAATACCATTAAAACGAATTGCATCAATTCTTATGTTTTCTTCTGCATTTATTATAATTGCTTCTTCATATATTTTATATTGATTAATTAATTCTTGATTAAAATCCATATTTATAATAACTTGTGATTTCAAAAGGCTTTTATTTTTATTATTTGATAAAATTATTAATATGCCTTCTTTTTCTTTGATTTCTTTTTCTATTTTTCTTAATTTTTCTATATGGTTTGTAACAATAGTTAATTTTTTATATTGTTTTGATAATATTTTTATCATTTCAATCAATAAATCTGTAATTTCATTTGCAGTTATTGCAATTTCTGTTTCTGCTTTTATTATCTGTTTTTTATTTATAATATATTCTAAAATATCTAAAATTAAATACTTTTCAAGCCATTTTCCATCAAATATTTTTATGTCATTTGCTCTTAATAAATTTATCAATTTTTCACATGTTATAAGTTCTTTATCAATCACAACATTATTTGTCTCATTTAATAATAATCTTTTTACTAATTTTCGTGTATTTTTTCCTTTTTCTAAATCCATGTATATTTTAATATTATCATTTTCAAATTGTATTTTTCTGCCTATTATTTTGTGCTTATCCATTTTTTCTATATAATATGTTTTTATTGCAATCACCTCAATTGATTTTATGATAAATAAAATCACAATATTCCTTGAATTTTCTTACCATTTGTGGCATAATAAATATATTGAATTTGAAAAGAGGATTTAGGTAGAAATGAACAACAATTTAAAGAAACTAGAATATGATAAAATATTAGAAAAAATAGCACATTTTTGCAAAACATATTTAGGAAAAAAATATGCTTTTAATTTACGTCCATCACAAGATGTACAAGAAGTGCAAAAAAGCTTAAAAGAAACAAGTCAAGGTGTTGTATTAATTCAAAGAAACAGTACTCCACCAATTGGCGAAATAGCTGATATTACTATTTATTTAAAAACATTAGATGGTTGTGGTTCTTTAAGCATTAAAGCATTGATTGAATTACAAAATATTTTACAAATGGCTGAAGATTTAAAAGAATATTTTTCAAAGGATTTTTTATCAACATCAGATTTTTCTGCATTAGAACCTTATTTTAATGATTTATATGTAAATCAAAGTATAGTTTCAACATTTGCAAGATCAATTATAGATGAAGATAATATAGCAGATACAGCATCAGCAAAGCTACAAGACATCAGAAGAAAAGAAAGAAGAATTGAGCAAGATATTAGAGCAAAACTAAATGTTATTCTACACTCTTCAACATATTCAAAATATATGAGAGAAAATCTTGTTACAATTCGTAGTGGTAGATATGTAATCCCTGTAAAAGAGGAATATCGTTCTTCTATAAAAGGATTTGTTCATGATGTATCAAGTAGTGGCTCAACAGTATTTATAGAACCACTTGTTGTATTTGATTTAAATAATGAACTTTCAAATCTTCACATTGAGGAAGAACAAGAAATTGAAAGAATTTTACAAAATCTAAGTGGATTACTTTTTCCATATACGAAAGAATTACAAAATAATACTGAACTTATTGGAAAATTAGATTTTATTTTTGGAAAAGCTCGTTATTCTATCGATTTAAATTGTTCTACTCCTGAAATTAATAAGCAAAAACAAATAAATTTAATAAATGCTCGTCATCCATTAATCGACCAAGAAAAGGTGGTTCCATCTTCAATAGAATTAGGAAAAGATTTTAATGTTTTAATTATAACAGGTCCTAACACTGGTGGAAAAACAGTTACTTTAAAAACAATTGGTCTCTTATCTGCAATGGCTTGTAGTGGATTAAATATCCCAGCTGATGAACATTCAAGTATTTATGTATTTGATCAAATATTTGCAGATATTGGAGATGAACAAAGTATTAGTGAATCTTTAAGTACTTTCTCATCACACATGAGTAATATAGTAAAAATAACCTCACAAGCAACAGAAAATAGTTTGATTTTGGTTGATGAATTAGGCTCTGGTACAGACCCATTAGAAGGTGCAAACTTAGCAATAAGTATTTTACAATATTTTTCTGAATTAGGTGCAATTGTTGTTTCAACATCACATTATCAAGAATTAAAAAAATATGCTTTAGTTACACCTAATTTCAAAAATGCAAGTGTTGAATTTGATATAGAAAACCTTCGCCCTACTTATAAATTATTAGTTGGTATTCCTGGAAAAAGTAATGCTTTTGCTATTAGTAGAAAATTAGGTTTAGACGAAAAAATTATAAACAGAGCTTCTTCTATGATTGATAAAGAAACTATTAATTTAGAAGATTTACTAAAAAATATTTATGATTCAAAATCAGAAATTGAAAAAGAAAAAGAACTTACTTCTCAAGCTTTACAAGAAGCTAAAGAATTAAAAGAATCTTTAAAACATCAAAATACTGATGTTATTAATAAAGAAAAAGAATTAATTGCAAATGCAAAATTAGAAGCAAAACAAATATTATTAGATGCAAAAGAAACTGCTGATTCTATTATAAAAGATATAAACTCTAGCAAATCTGCATCACAAGCAAATAAATTAAGAAATGAACTAAATGAAAAAATTTCTAATACAAAAATTTATAAAAAAGAAATTGAAGTTAAACATCCTATTCAAAGAGATTTAATAAAACCTGGATTAAATGTATATGTTACAAATTATAATTCTGATGGAATTGTAATGTCAAACATTTCTAAAGATGATAAAGTACAAGTTCAAATAGGTGCAATGAAGCTTAAAGTTGATATTAAATATTTACAAGAAAAAGTTTCTTCATCTAAAAATACAAATAATTATTCATACACTGGTAGAAATAATTTAAAATCACAATCTGTAAGTCCTGAGATTAACTTACTTGGTTTAACAGTTGATGAAGCTGTTCCTCTTGTTGATAAATATTTAGATGATTGTTTTATGGCAAAACTTTCTCCTGTTCGTATCGTTCATGGAAAAGGTACTGGAGCATTAAGAAATGGTATTCATAAATATTTAAAAACAAATAAATATGTTGATTCTTACAGAATGGGAACATTTGGTGAAGGTGAAATGGGTGTTACAATAGTAACATTAAAAATAAAATAAGTAGAGATTATTCTCTACTTATTTTTTATCAACAATTTCATTTTGATTTTTATAAATTGAATTTGCTTTAACTACACCTCTTACAGATGAAAGTGGATATATATTAGTATGTGAACCAATAATTGTTCCGGGATTTAAAACGCTTCCACAACCAACTTCAACCTCATCTCCAAGCATTGCACCAATTTTTTTCAAACCTGTTTCAATTTTTTCTTCTTTATTTTTTATAACAACAAGTTTTTTATCAGATTTTACATTTGAAGTTATTGAACCTGCTCCCATATGTGATTTATATCCTAAAATTGAATCTCCAACATAATTATAATGTGGGACTTGAACATTATCAAATAATATAACATTTTTTAGTTCTGTAGAATTTCCAACAACTGCATTATTTCCTACTATTGCTTTTCCTCTAATAAAAGCACAATGTCTTACTTCTGCATTTTCTCCAATAATTGCTGGTCCCTTTATATATGCTGATGGATATACTGTTGCAGATTTTGCAATCCATATATTTTCACCTTTTAATTCATAAATTTCTTTGTCTAATTTATTTCCTAGTTCTATTATAAAGTCACTAATTTCTGGTAATACTTCCCATGGATATTCATGTTTTTCTAATAATTCTTTTGCTATTGTATGATTCAAATCATACATATTTTTTATTTTACATTCTTCCATTCTTAAATTCTCTCCTTTAAAAATAACCTTTTCAACTCAATTATTTTTTCATTTTATTCCAATATTTTTCATATAATTCTTTTGCTGTTTTTGGACTATCAACACCATCTTTATTTTTTACTGGTGCAAAATCATCTTCTCTTTTTCCTCTTAATATTGCAATATCATCAAAAAATTCAAATGCATCAAAAATAAATGATTCAAATTTATATGAATTTGGCTCTGTTGGAATAATTTCTTTTCCATTTTCATCAATATATGCATTTTTCTTAAATGCACTATGATACATTAATGTTTCTTTACTAATTTTTTCAATCGCATCTATTGTATATAAATTACACATTATATGTGATTCTCCATATTTTAATTCTCCATCAGAATCAACTTCTTCTGCCATCTTTTCTGGAAGTTCTGTATATTCAATTACTTTTGGGTGTCCATTCATTTTGCAAAATACTCCAACTCTTTCATGTGGATTTGCTTTTACTACTGATTTTGAAGCAATTTGTACACCTTTATCTATTGCCATTCCTAATAATGTTACATCTACCATTTTTAATAAAGCATTATCAACAGATCCTATAAATACCCACTTTATACCTTTTTCTTTCATATCTGCTAAACATCCGCTTCTTCTTAATGAAGAATATGTTCCACCATTTCCATCAGATGCTTCACGTATTTTATAGTCTTTTCCCATTAATAATTTTCCTTCTGTATCTATTAATGGCATTTCACTTTGAGTAAATATTTTAACAAAATTTTTGTCATATCCAAAATAATTATTTTTTTCAAGAAATTCAACTGTTGCTGAATTATTTTCTTTACTTGTCATTATATACCAATTTATTGTTATTCCATATTTTTGATTTGCTTCTTTTAAATTGTCAACAAGTATTTCAAATAAATACTTTCCTTTTCCATATACATCTAATTTGAATGTTCCCTTTGGTCCATTATGTCCTAATCTTGTTCCTTGACCACCTGCCATTGTAACAACTGCATATTGTCCTTTTTTTACAACATCACTACCTAATTCATCAAATCTTTGTGTTTGCTCAAATGTAAGTTTCGCTTTGTCTAAATATTTTAAAGGTTCTATTTTACTTTCTTTAAATTCTATTGTTTTCTTAGTATTATTATATAATTCTGTTATTTGATGGAAATCGATTGTATGTATTTGTTCAATCAATTCTTCTGCCTTTTCATCGCCTATTTCATCTATAAATTTGTTTATATGTTCTTGCTTATATTCTTTTAATAATTCTTTTGCTTCTTGTCTTTTATCCATAACATTTTCTCCTTTTTTTTTCATCTTAATGTTCTTATTTTATTATATGTATTCCAATAGCCCAATTCTATCATATTTATATTTTTTTTGCAATACTTATCATATTTCTTAATAATTACCATATATATTAATAAAAGTTTAGTTTGTCTTAGACAAAAGATTTTAGAAATGTATAGGAGGTATTTTAATGGAAAATGTAGGCTTATATCAGGATATAGCTAAACGAACTGATGGAGATATTTATATCGGAGTTGTTGGTCCTGTAAGAACTGGTAAATCTACCTTCATAAAAAAATTTATGGATTTACTGGTTATTCCAAATATTGATAATGAATATAAAAAAGAAAGAGCTAAAGATGAATTGCCACAAAGTGCTGGTGGGCGTACTATTATGACTACTGAACCTAAATTTGTTCCTAATGAAGCTGTTGAAATTACGATTGACAAAAATTTAAAATTGAAAACTCGTCTTGTTGATTGTGTTGGGTATTTAGTTGATAATGCTATTGGTTATTTAGAAGATGATCTACCAAGAATGGTAAAAACTCCTTGGTCTGATGAGGAAATTCCTTTTGAAACTGCTGCTGAAATTGGAACAAAAAAAGTTATTGAAGAACATTCTACAATAGGAATTTTAATTACAACAGATGGTTCTATAACAGATATTCCTCGTGATGATTATGTTAAAGCTGAAGAAAGAGTTGTTAGCGAGCTTCGTGCATTACATAAGCCATTTATTATATTATTAAACTCTCTAAACCCTTCTTCTCCTGAAACAAGAGAACTTGCTATTCAACTTTCTGATAAATATAATACAAAAGTTATGCCAATTAGTTGTGAAGATTTAACTGCTGATGATATTAACTCAATGTTTGCTAGTTTACTTTATGAATTCCCTGTTGATGAAATAAAAATTAGTTTTCCAAAATGGATTGATGGCTTAGAATATTCTCATCCTCTTAAAGCTAAATTATTTGATCAAATAAAAAATGCTTTTACAAATGTTTCTGCTTTAAAAGATGTTTCTAATTGTGTTTCTACAATTGATTCAACAGATATTATTTCAAAAACATTTATTAATAATATAATGCTAGGTAGTGGTAAAGTTTGTATTAACATCACTCTTAAAGATGAATTATTTTATAATGTTTTATCTGAAATTACTGGTATTCAAATTACAAATGAAGGTGAATTGTTCTCTATTATGAGTGATTTATCTTGTACTAAGAAAAAATATGATAAAATTGCTTATGCATTAGAAGAAGTTAAAACTAAAGGTTATGGTATTGTTACACCTTCTATTGATGAATTAGTTCTTGAGGAACCTGAAATGGTTAAACAAGGTTCTCGCTTTGGTGTTAAACTTCGTGCTACTGCTCCATCCATTCATATGATTCGTGCAAATATTGAGACTGAGGTTTCTCCTATTGTTGGCTCTGAAAAACAGTCTGAAGAACTTGTTAATTATCTACTTTCTGGTTTTGAAAATGATCCAACTAGTATTTGGGAATCTAATATTTTTGGCAAAAGCCTACACGAGCTTGTTAATGAGGGCTTACAGGCAAAACTGGCAAAAATGCCTGAAGAAGCTCAATTTAAACTTCAAGAGACATTGGAACGTATTGTTAATGAAGGTTCTGGCGGATTGATTTGTATTATATTATAAAATCAAAAATAGTGAACTAGAAAAATCTAATTCACTATTTTTCATTCATAATAATCTACACTTTCAACATTATGTACATAACCATTTTTACTATCCAATGGATCAAATCCACCTTTTCCATAGTACTCAATAATTTTAACTTTACTTCCAGAAACAAAAATATTTTTATATTCATAATATTTCACTTCTGTCATATGAAAAGCTATAACATAAGCAACATATTTTTCATCATTTTTATATACTACATGTTCAGGTTTATAAGCCAATATAGAAAATATATAAACAAAAGGACCTATTATAACTAATGAAATAACAAATATAATACCCAAAACAATTTTTAACCATTTCTTATTTATAGAAAATATCACTTGTCCAATTCCTATAATGCAACCACTTCCGATTATTATAAAAGATATAATATTCACCCATTGTCTAAACATTAAATTAAACTTCTCTAATATTAAATATAATGTATATAATAATATAGCATATAAAATTGTATAAAATAAAACACTCTTTTTTAATTTTTTCATAATTTCCCCTATTTTGTATAATCCAATATATCCCCTGGCTTACACTCAAGTATTTCACAAATTTTTTCTAATGTAGAAAATCTAATTGCCTTTGCTTTATTATTTTTCAATATTGACAAATTAGCTGGTGTTATTCCAACTCTATCTGCAAGTTCACCTGATGATATTTTACGTTTAGCCATCATTACATCTAAATTAACAACTATCATTTTATTCAGTCCTCTCTTTATTAAATTGTTAAATCATTTTCGTTTTTATATTCTGTTGCTTGTTTTATTAATTCTGATAAAATATAAAATGCAATAGAAACACCTATAAATAAAATTATCATAAATATCATTACTAATAAAACAAAAATATCATCACTTTTGGCTAAAAATATCATATATAATAAATCAATTATTAATAATACTGTTTCAATTAAAGATGCTATACAACAATTTTTCAATCTTTTTGAATTTTCAATACAAAATGGATTTTTATTTTTTAATGAATCAAATTGCCCTATAAACTGTTTTACTATAACTAGCAAAACTATTCCGTTTGGATATATCACATAAATTGATGCATTTAAATGTACCTTAGCTATTTGAGCTATAAGAGGAAGTGCTATTAATAGCACTATTCCTCCCCAAAAACAAATTTGTAAAAATACTTTTAAAAATTTTCCTATTCCATTTTCTCCTAAAATCTTCATTTTCTTACTCTCCTAAATTTTATTTTCTATTATTTAATATTGACTTAGCTCTCATTTTAGGCAAATTAAATTCAGCCACAGTATATGTTTCATTAAGATTCTTCTTTAAATTAGTTAAATATTCATCTAACATTTTCTTTTGTCTTTCTATTTTTTCTTTAATTAATTGTTTATCTATATTAGATTGAGAATAAAGTTTTTCTGAATACTTAAATTCTGTATTATCTAGTTCTAATAATTGTTCAACTAAATCAGTATTATTCATTTCAATTAAATAGTTTAAATCTATATTCCCTGTTTCTTTATATCTATTTATATTATTTTTTACAATGAATTTATCTATATTTACAAAGTTTACAATACAATACATTGTTACAATAATAACAAAATATGTTTTTATTAAATTTATCTTGTTTTCTAAGATATAAATTACTGTTGGAATTAATAATATTATTTCTGTAATTAATGTCAAATCAACTAATACACGTAATCTTGTATATCCATAATTTTGTTGATATAATGTCATTCTTGCAAATGCAGAAATAATTATTACTAATGTAAATATTACCATTACTATACACATTGTTTTTTTATATTTGTCTTGTTTTTCGTTTTCTCTAAGATTCTTATTATTTGCTTTTAATATCATTACAATATTAATTAATGATACTATCATTAATTGAAAAAATCCTTTTCTTGCAAATTCTGAATATTTTATGTTTTGTTCTGTAAACAATACTTTTATTTGTGTAAAACAAAATACTAAATATACTAGATTTAACACAGTTATCATCATTCTTATTGTATAACTTTCTTTTTTCTCTGCCTTTTCATCTTTTTCAAATTCTTTTAATCCATTTTCTTTATCTAACATGTTCATAAAAAATCCTGCAAAATAGAAAAATGCAATTATAATAATTATTATTCTACCTGTCAATTCTGATACATTAAATATGTTTATATCTTTAAATATAGTTGAAAATATTTTTGCAAATTCATTATCAGCTGAACATAATAATCCTATTACAATTAATGCTATAATTCCTGTAAAACATACTGCTTTAAAAATATTATTTTTTTCTTTTTTCTCACCTATTTGTTCATCTTTTTCTTTAGGGTTAAACTCTTTTAATACTGCTCTAATAACATCTCCAATATAATTAAGTGGTTCAAATATCATTAAAATAATTTTATAAATTATAGATTTTATTTGAAAATCAGATATTGCCCATATTACCATTATTAAATATAATATTGGTATTAATACTATATTTATTAAATAGAATGTTAGATTATCAAATATAAAATATGTACTTGATAATACTATAATCGGAATTGATATTAATAATGCTTTTTTGTTTTTTATATTTCCTTTTAATAATTTTGTTGTTATCCATATTATTGGTATTGTAAACAATAATACAGATATGCCTAAATCTTGTTTCCAAAATAGTAATGATTGCCATAAGCTTAGAAATAATGCTCCTATTAATATTTTCATCTTTTCTTTCCCTCCAAATACATTTATTTTTTTCTTCTGATATGAGCATTATATTACTACTATTATTTTTTGTCAATACTTTTTTATCGTTTTTCAATATTTTAAAATTGTATAACTTTTTAATACACTTAACATAATATATATTAGGACTGGAGGTGCTAATTATGGAACCAGAAGTAGATATTTTTTGTAAAAAAGAAAACAAAAAGAAAGATTGTTCATGCTTATGGATAATAACAGGTGTTGTTACTTTAGCTTTATTCTTTTTTGTTGGTGTTTTAATTGAAAGTTTACTTGGTGTTGTTGAAACATTAGGATTAGGTGCTGTAATTGTTTTATTAATAACATTAGGAATATTATTTATAATTTCTTTAATATCATTATTCTGCTGTAAAAAGACTAACAAAAAGAAAAATTGCTGTTTCTAGCAGAATTAATATAAAATAAACAACTCATTCTTTTGGGAATGGGTTGTTGTTTATTATTTTTTCTTTCAACTTATACCATTTTTTTAAACTATGTATTATTTTTTTATTGTAAAATCTATTTAATTGTAGTATAATAAGCATATTCACAAGAAAGAAGGAAAAAAATTGAAAATATTAAGTATAGATACAGCAAGCAATTTATGTACAGTAGCTGTTTTAGAAAATAAAAAATGTATAAAAGAAATTATTGTTAATGATGCTAGAAATCATTCTGAAAAAATAATGCCTGTAATTGAACAAGCATTATCTGAAAGTAAATTAACTTTACAAGATATAAATTTAATTGTTTGTGATAAAGGGCCTGGATCTTTCACTGGTATAAGAATTGGTGTTGGAACAGTACTTGCCTTTAAAGATAGTTTAAATATTCCATGCGTTGGAATTTCTTCTTTAGAATCTTTAGCTTACAATATAGATAGTGATGGAATTATCTGTTCACTTATAGATGCCAAAAACAATAATGTTTACTTTGGAGTTTTTGAAAAGAAAAATAATATTGTAACACAACTTGAAGAACTTAGTTTTAAAACTATAAAAGAAATCATTCCAATTTTAACAAAATATGATAAAATCAATTTTGTTGGTGATGGTTCAATTATACATAAAGAACATCTACTTTCTAATCTTAATACTTGTACTTTTTCTGATAAAAATGATTTAAGTAGTTTTTCTCTTGGATTAGCTGGATTAAATGCTTATAATCAAAATACAAATTTTGATTTAATGCCTTTATATTTAAGAAAATCTCAAGCTGAAAGAGCTTTAGGAAATAAATAAAAAGGAGTGAATTTTATGGAAATAACTGAAATGACTTTAGAAGATTTAGAACAAATGAAAAATACATTATATTCTGATTTTGATAATTTTTGGAGCTATAATGTATTAAAACAAGAACTTGTAAATGATAAAACCAAATATATTATTGCTAAAGAAAAAAATGAAGTTGTTGGTTTTGCTGGAATTTCAGTTATTTTTGATGAAGCTACTTTAAATAATATAGTTGTAAAAAAATCTTGTCGTGGAAAAGGCATTGGTGGTGAAATGCTAGAAACATTAATTGATTTATGTTCTGATATGAATTTAAAAACATTTACTCTTGAAGTAAATGTTGAAAATACACCAGCTATTAAATTGTATGAAAAGTTTGGTTTTAAGAATTTAGGAATCAGAAAAAAATATTATAATAATAATACAGATGCTTATATTATGACAAAATATGACATTTAAAAATCACAGTCTTTAAATTCAAGACTGTGATCTTTTATTATACAAATTTTTCTACTTTTAATATTGTTCTACCACTTCTAGTTTGCCCGATAATCTCTTTTATAAAGAATCGTCCTTTTCCCCTTATTGTAATCATATCCCCTTCTTTTATTTGTTTTGTTTTCTTTGTTTCTACTTGAAAATTAACAAAAACTCTTTCTGTATTCATTATTTCGATTATTTTGCTTCTTGAACATCTTGCAAGTTCTGATGCAACATTATCAAGTCTTAAAGAGGCTACTATTATTTCAATTTCTTCCTTTTTTACTTCAACATTTCTTAAATTTTGTATATCTTCTACTGTAATTGTTGATTTTGAAAATCTCGTTAATTCACTTAAATTTTGTTCTAAAAATTTAGTAATTTCTTTATCAATTATAATATCTGCACCATTATTTTCTACAATTATATCTCCAATTTTTTCTCTCTTTATTCCAAGTTTCATAACTGCACCTAAATAATCTCTATGTGTATATTTTCCAATTAAATCATCTGGCAATTCAATTCTAATAATTTGAACAATGCTAGATAAATTTTTTTCAACAACTTGTTCATTAAATTTTTCAGGATAAAATATATACATTTTTCTTTCAGCTTCATCAAATCCACCATATTGCATATAATTTTCCACTTTTTGTTTGTTTAAAAATTTTTGTACTAATTCATTTTGAGATAAATCTAAAAAATCAGTATGTTCAATTTTATTTCTATTATTTGTGTTTTCTATTTTATCTAACACCTCTGCTAATAGCATTTTTTCATCTTTATTTTTGTAATCATTTAATACTTCTCTGTTCATTTTTCTCCTCTTATTTCTATTAAAATTCTGCAATTATTTCACTTTTATCTGTTACTCCAATAAATGTTTTACTTGTATTTCCATTCTTAAATATTATCATTGTTGGTATACTCATAACATTATATTTTATCGCTAATTCTGTATTTTGATCTACATCTATTTTAACAAATTTTACTTCTTGATGTTCTTTTGCTATTTCATCTATTATTCTAGACATCATTTTACATGGCATACACCAAGTTGCATAAAAATCTGCAAATACAATTTCATTATTATTTATAATATTTTCAAATTCACCTGAATTTTTTATTTCTTCTATCATTTTTTGTTCCTCCTATAAATTATTTTTATACATTTCTTTTAAATTATAACATATTTTATTTCAAAAATTTTATTACATTCAAACCTGTCTTCATTCCATCATTTACTGCTTTAGAAATTTGTAATATTCCACCTATACAATCCCCACAAGCATATATTCCTTTAATGTTTGTTTCCATATTCTCATTAACTTTTATTTTATTATTTTCTAATACTAATCCAATTTTTTTAGCTATATCTGTACTATCTGCTGTTCCTTGTGCTATAAATATTCCATTTACATTTATATCTGTTCCATCATCAAATTCAATTTTCTCAACTTTTTCGTGTCCAAATATTTCTTTTATAGTTCTATTATTTATTTCTACTTTTTCACTCCTTATATCTGGAACAGTTTTTCCATTTGTTAATATTGTAATTTTATTTACAACTGGTAATAAATCATTCACTTCAGATATTGCATAATCTCCATTTCCAATTACTGCAACATCTTTGTTTCTATAAAAAAATCCATCACAAATAGCACAATAACTTATTCCTCTACCTTCAAATTTTTTTACTCCATCTATTTGTAAAGTTTTTTTCTTTGTTCCCATTGCTATTATAATCGTTTTAGAAATATATTCATTTTTGGTTGTTTTCACTTTAAAGCTTTTTTCTATCATTTCTATTTTTATTACTTCTTCATTTTTTACATCTATTCCAATATTCTGAGCTTGTCTAATTCCTTGAAAATATAACTCTTTACCTGTTATTCCATTTTCAAATCCATAATAATTTTCAATTTTATTTGCATTTTCTAAAGATGTTTTTCCATTATGAATAATTAATGTTTTTAAATTTCCTCTTTGAGTATATAATCCTGCTGTTATCCCTGCAGGTCCTGCTCCTATTATAATGACATCATACATATTTTAGTTCCTTTCTTTTTTGCATTTTATCATATTATATAACTACTTTCAATAATTATACGAAAAAAGCCATCGGCAAATTAGTCGATAGCTTTAAAAGTAAAAAGCAAATGAGACTTTTTACTTTAGTCTGTGAAACTTATTCTTCACCAGTAAATGTGGCCAAAGGCGACCCCATAAAACTGCTAAAGAATTCTTCATCACCATGTTCTCCATATGGATCAAAGATCCATACATCACCATTTTCCTTGATAAAGCTTTCCAACGGAATCCGGTCAAAGCCGAGTGTTCCAGTTTTAACTGCTTCAACAGGATCTGCGATATACTTCTTTCCATTCTTGATGTAGTAGACACTAACATGCCTGTCTGTCTTCTTATGCGTTTCAGGATTTTCTTCCGCAGAAACGGAAATGAAACATTCCATTCCTGCATCACGCATCAGCTTAAACAAAGCCATGCCATAATGTAAACAACATCCACAATGGTGTTTCCTGATGAACTTAAGCTCAGTGCTAGGCATATCCTTAGCCTTCACACTTTTTTTAATAAGATCACCAGTATGTTTGTTAGCCTCCTCCAGATCATAGTGGTTTCCAGTGACGACTTCATAGAACAGTTTTTCCATAGGGAAAAAAACCTCCAATTGATTTGTAAGTCTCAACAAGACTTATATATGTTTGTTCTTCGTACATATATATATTAACATAACTCTTATAATAAATCAAATTAATTATTGTAATGCATACTATAAGTTTTGCTTATATTTTTACAAAAAAAGAATGGTAACATTTTACTATTACCACCCTCATAATTCTTAGCTTAATTTATTAACATTAACTAAAAATATAATATCTTCAATAGCATCAATAATTGCATAAATTAATATGCTTATACCAATTGAAACAACAACTAAATTAGATACAAATATTGTATATAATCCACAAATAAACATACAAATAGCTAATATTATGCTATATATCCATATATTTGAACTTATAGTTTTCAATTTTAAAGCTAAACTAAATCTCATTATACTGCTATAAACAATCCATATTCCTATAAAAATCCTAAATATTGAACTTATTTGTTCACTATATGCAATTGTTGCAATTCCTAATATAATTGCTATAATTCCATAAGCTATATCATAATTCATGATATCATATTTTCCTTTGTTTTGATAATAACTTATTATTTTATATGCTCCTGCAAGTATAAACATAATTCCCAATATTGCAGAAACAAATTTTACTGTTCCTTCTGGATTTGTAATTAATATAATTCCTAATATTGCAAAAACTATTGATGATAACAAAGATGTCCATCCTGTTTTTTTCATAATTTTTTCAAAATATTCCATATAAATCACTCCTTCATTTTCTTTATATCATACTATAATAATTATTTCAACAATTTCATTAAATTATTATTTTATTATTTTCTTTTTCAATAGGAAGTTTTATAATAAATGTCGTTCCTGAATTTTCTTTACTTTCTACTTCAACTTTTCCACCAGATAAATCTATAATACTTTTTACAATTGATAATCCTAATCCGCTTCCCTCTTGTGAATGTGACTTGTCTATTTGATAAAATCTTGTAAATATTCTTTCTTGTTCTTCTTTGCTCATTCCCATTCCATTATCTTTAATTTTTACTACAACTTCATCATTTTCTTCTTTTACATCTATGGTAATTTTTCCATTTTGTTTTGAAAACTTAATTGCATTATCTATTAAATTCATCCAAACTTGAAATGTAAGTTCTTCATCACCATCATAATATACATCTTTAGCAGAGATATTAAATGTTAAACTTTTCTCATTCCATTTATTTTCAAGTACTGCAATAGCTTTTCTTAATTGTTCTGTTATATTTATATGGTCTTTTCTTACTATTTTTCCTTGATTTTGAATTTTTGAAAGTCTTAATATATTTGTTGATAAATTAAGTAATCTATTTGATTCTTCAATTATTATTTCTGCATATTCTTTTCTTTCAGCTTCTGGTAAATTTTCATCTTCTAATAATTTTGCAAATCCTTGTATTGAACTTATTGGTGTTTTTATTTCATGTGATACATTATTTATAAAATCTTTTTGAATTACTTCTACCTTTCCCAACTCATTTACCATTTGATTAAAATTTTGTGTTAGTTCACCAATTTCATCTTCTCTTTGTGATTCAAGTTTTACATTAAAATCTCCAGAAGCAACTTTCTTTGTTGCTTCTGTCATTTTTTTTATTGGTTGTAGTATTTTCTTACTTGTTATTCTCATTACTATTGTACTTATTAATATTGTATTTATTATCAATAAAACTAGGCTTCTTCTTGTTATTCCTAATATTTCTTTTATTTGCTCTTTATTTTCAAAATTAACTTGTATTAAACTATTAAGCGTTTCTTTATTTACAAATATATAAAATCCAACTAATGAAATAAACATTACAATTATTATACATATTATCAAATCTATTACTAAATTTCTTTGTAATGATTTTCTTTTTCCAAAAATTCTTTCAAACATTTTTAACCCTTCTCATGTATTATAGCTTTATATCCTATTCCTCTAATTGTTATAATTTCAAACTCATCTACATCTTTCATTTTTTCTCTTATTCTTTTTATGTGTACATCTACTGTTCTATAATCTGAATCACTTTCTAGTCCCCATACTTCTTCTATTAATTCTTGTCTTGTGAATATCGTGTTTGGCGTGCTTAACAGTTTATATAATAGATAAAATTCTTTTTGTGCTAAATTATAGACTTTATCTTTTTTTATAACACTTAATTGATTATAATTTAACAATAAATCACCTATTTGTATTTTCTTTTCACTTGCACTTTTGCTTCTTCGTAATAATACTTGTATTCTTAAAAGCATTTCTTCTATATCTATAGGTTTTACCATATAATCATCTGCCCCAAGTAAAAATCCTTCTTTTTTATCTTCAATTTCACTTTTAGCAGTAATTATCAATATTGGAACATCATATTTTGCTTCTCTTAATGATTTTATTAATTCATATCCATCCATTTTAGGCATCATTATATCACTTACAATTAAGTCAATATAACTTTGATCTAACACATTTAATGCTTCTTCTCCATTTGTTGCTTCATAAGTGTTATATTTATTTCTTTGTAAATATGTTGTTATTAATTTTCTTAAATTTTTATCATCTTCTACTACCAATATATTAAACATGTTATCACCCCTTTAATTATATAATATCTAAAAATATAATTCAACAAATATCTTAAAATATAAGTTTTTTATTCCATTCCTCGGCTTATTACGAAATTTAAGAAATTCTACTTTATTTTATGGCACCCTTCCACTAAAAGTGAACTCTTTCCATAAAATGCAAAGAATTTCTAAAATTTCTTCATGCACATTCGTCATTTCATGCAAAACTTATATTTTAAGATTATTAATTATTTTCTAATTTTGTTTATTATTATCTTCAACTATATATTCTTGTTTTGATGTTGCTTCTTGTTTTTTTACAGCATCAATAATCATAACAAATTTTGAATTTGATTCAACACCATCTTCAACCATTGTAAAACTATTATAAAATTTTGCTAAATCTGTCAATTTTTCAGCTCTTGTTGTTAAATCTTTTAAATCTCCATTTACAAAATTACAGATTTTTTGAATTCCTTCTTCATTAAATGTTGTAATTCCATCAGCTAATGTTGTTGCACCATCATTTATTGTTTGTGCACCTTCTGTTAATTGTGTATTTGCTTGTAATAATTGTGCTGAACTATTATCTAATGTGTTTAATCCATCTTTCATTTGGCTAGAACCATCTTTTAATGTGTTTGTTGCTTGTGCTAATTTTGTTGTTCCTTGATATATTGTATTAGCACCTTGACTTAATTCACCTGTTTTTTCTGCAAGTACTGCTGTTCCACCTTTTATTTGTGTAACTCCACTTGTTAATGAATCTGTTCCTGCACTTAATTTTGTTAATCCTGTTTTTACTTGTGTCAATCCAGCTTTTAATTCATTTATTGCAGATAAATCTGTTGCTTTTAATGTTGCAATTGTTTGTTCTTGTGCTTGGGTATTTACTGTTAATAATTGAATCATTTGCTTATTAAAATCAATTTGTGTTTTTACTTGAGCTTTTGCTTGTTCATCTTCTAATGTTTCATATTGTTTCGTTAATAATGTTGTTGCACTTGTTAATTTTTCAATAGTTGCCTTATTTGTATTTACTAATTGTGTTAATTCTGTAATTTTTTCTGTATTATCAGATACATCAATTCCATTTAATTTTGTTAATATTGTATCAATTCCTGTAATAAGTTCTGTTTCACCAGATTTTAAGCTTTGTGTTCCTGCAAGTACTTCTCCTAATTTTTCATTTATTGTATTTAAATTTGTTTCAATTTGAGAAACACCATCAGCAACTTGTTTTGAACCATTATTTAATGTTCCTGTACTGTTATTTAATGTTTTTATTCCATCATTAATTTTTGTATAATTTGAATTAGCACTTGCCATTCCACTTTGAATCATTCCCATTGCATTTTCAAATTCTTGCATTTTTTCTGTATAAGTATCTGTTCCTTCTTTTAATGTATTTGCACCATCTTGAATTTGATTCATTGAACTTTGTAATGTTTCAACTTGTGAATATAATTCATCTAATCCGTCAAATGACTCTATATCTTCATCTTCCAATAATTTTGGTGTAACATAATTCATAATACTTCCCATCTCAAAATTTGTTGCATCCATTGTAATTTCTATTGAACTTGGTATATCTAATTTATCTTTAGATATATTTAAGCTTTCTTGTAATCCTGGTAAAGCAACACCTAAAACTACTGTTTTAGTTCCATCATCAATTACTTTTCCATTTGAAACTTCAATATTTCTATTATTTTTATTATTTATCATTGTTCCTGCAACAACAACAAATGGTGTATATAATTTTTGTGTTTTTCCATTAATATTTACCAAATTTTCTGATTTATTTTCATAATTTATTGTAACTTTTACTTTTCCACTTTTTCCTGCAATATCTTTAGCAGAAATTTCTTCACCATCTAATTCATATTTTACAGAACATGAAATTGGTAATTCATTTTCACTTTCTCCTTGATAATAAATATCATGTTTTTGTGCATCCCATATTAAAGAATTTCCATTTTGACTAAATTTTTCATCTCCATTAGTATTTTTTATATTTGTTAAATTTGTCATATCATTAAGTGTATTTTCACTATCTGTATTTTTTAAATGTGTACTAACTATTGTTTTATAACTATTTCCTTCAGAATTTAATTTAGAATAAACAGTTTCATCTTTTGAATATGCAAATACTGGTGTTGCATATAAACTCATTGTTACTAATAACATACCTGCAGATACTTTTTTACATAATTCATTTTTATCCATTTTTTTAACTTCCTTTCTTTTTAATCACGACATTTTGATTAATTTTTTACTTCTCTCATTCCTATTGTTGTTTTGCAAACAAGTTTGTCAAATATCATTAAGAATGCTGGTAATACTGTAATAACTACTATGACACTTATAATAGCTCCTCTTGACATCAATGTACATAAGCTTCCTATCATTTCTATTTTTGAATATGCTCCAACTCCAAATGTTGCTCCAAAGAAACATAATCCACTAACTATAATTGAATTTATTGATGTTCCTAAAGCTTCTGATACAGCTTGTTTTTTGTCTTTACCATCTTTTCTATTTTGAATATATTTTGTTGTTATTAAAATTGCATAATCTATTGTTGCACCTAATTGAATTGTTCCAATTACTATTGATGCTATAAATGGTATTGTTGTATTTGTGTAATATGGAATACCCATATTTATAAATATTGCAAATTCTATTGCTATAACTAATAAAACTGGTAATGATATTGATTTTAATACAAACATCATTATTACAAATATAATTCCTATTGATACTGTGTTTACACTATTAAAATCATGATCACTTATTTCTACTAAATCTTTCATTAATGGTCCTTCACCAACTACTTTAGCATTTGAATCATATTGTTTTACTATTTCATTTATTTTTGCTATTTGATTATTTAATTCATCTGTTGCTATTTCATATTTTGAATTTATTAATATCATTTGATATTTGTCACTTTGGAAGATACTTAATAAATCTTCTGGTAACATTTCTTCTGGAATACCTAATTCAGATAGTTTTGAATAACTTAATGTAAAGTCTACTCCATCTAATTCTTCTATTTTATCTAACATTTCATTAATTTCATCATTTGGTGTATCTTTATTTATTAAAATCATTTCTTGTGATACTAATCCAAATTTATCTTTTAATGTGTTATTTGCTGAAATACTATCTAGTGTTTCAGGTAATGAACTATCTAGTTTATAATATACTTTTGTATTGTTATATCCATATAATGCTATTGGTAACGCAATTAAGAATATTACAATTATTGCTTTATAATGTTTTATATTAAATTCACTTATTGTTGTGAATTTTGGTAATAATTCTTTATGTTTTGTTTTTTGAATTGCTTTATCAAACATAAGTATTAAGCTTGGTAATATTGTTACAACACTTATTACACCAAATAATACACCTTTTGCCATAACAATTCCTATGTCTTTTCCTAATGTTAAATTCATACTACATAATGCTAAGAATCCTGCAATTGTTGTTAATGAACTTCCTAATACTGATGTGAATGTTTTTGATATTGCAATACTCATTGCTTGATTTCTATCTGTTGTATTTTTTAATTCTGCTTGATAACTATGATATAAGAATATTGCAAAGTCCATTGTTACACCTAATTGTAATACTGCACTTATTGCCTTTGTTATATATGATATCTCTCCTAAAAAGATATTTGTTCCCATATTGTATAATATTGCAATTCCTATATTTGCTAACAATAATATTGGTGCAACATAAGAATCTAATGCTATTTCTAATACTATTAAACATAATACAACTGCTATTACTACATATATTGCGACTTCTGAATTTGATAAGTCTCTTGTATCTAGTAATGTTGCTGTCATACCACTTATTTTACAATGTTTATCTGTAATATCTCTTAAATGTTGTACTGTATTCATTGTTGCATCTGATGATATTGCTTCTTTAAATGTTACTAACATTACTGTTGTATTGTCTTTATATAACTCATCTTTTACTTCATCTGGTAACATTTCTACTGGAATACTTGTTCCAAGTACATCTGCTCCAGATATTACTTTTGCTACATTATCTACTTGTTTTATTTCATCTTCTAATTTTAATATGTCTTTTGTTTCCATATCTTCTAATAAGATTATTGAAAATGCCCCCATATTAAAATCTTCTGATAATATATTTTCTCCTTGTATTGTCTCTATGTCATCTGGTAAGTAAACTAATATGTCATAATTAATTCTTGTAGCTTTCATTCCAATTATTGATGGAATTAATAAAATTAACATGATTATTAGTATTATTCTTTTGTGTTTACATACAAATTCTCCAAATTTTTGCATTTGCTTTTGCTCCTTTCAAATTTATAATTTATTTTAAACATTATAAGAACAAAACGATGTAGTCTCCCTTTATTCTCGCCCGATTTGAGTTTTCGACTAAAATGAGAAAATCTCAAAGGGCTAGCGATTATATCTGATTTATATAATAGAAAATGTTACTTTTCTCTTATATAAATCAACGGATTTTCCATCTTTTTCCGTTTCAACATGATGTATTATAGCAAATTAATATGAACTAATTATGAACAAAGAAGCAGAGAAGTGAACTCACTTCTCTGCTTCCTATTTTACCAATGCTTCATAAAATTTTTTATACCTTATCCTTTTACCCTTGTTTTACAACACTGTTTCGATTAATAACTTCGATAAGTTTGGCATTTTTTTCAGCAGCATTTTCTCCAGAACTCATATAATGTTCTTTGATTTCTTCTTCTAAAACTTTTCTGCTCTTACCGAAATATTTCTCTAGTTCGTCCCAGGTGTATCCGCATGCGAATACTTTTCTGATAATAAGATAAATCTCAGCATTCATAAAATACAACCTCCATTTAGTCCTTTCTAATAATGTTGTTTCTTATACAGTTCCAAAGGCTTGGAATAATAATATTATATCATAGAAAAAAATTTTTTTCAATATATTTCCATTTTTATTTACATAAATATTGATTTTCATATAAAATTATGATATAATTGCATTATGCAACCCATATGAAACAGTTTACGGTCGAACAAGAATAACAAACACGTACACGTAATTGAAAGGACATTTCACCATGACTAATGCAATCACTTCTCCCGCCAACAAGCCCATGTGCCAGCGCATGTCTAACGAGACCATGTGCAAGACCTTGATTACCATGGTTTATGATGGGGTCCCCACTGAGGAACTCCTTCGTGCATCTGGGCGGAGCAAGAGCACGATTTATCGGCTCTTCCGTGAACACTATGCCACCCCAAACTGTGCAGCTCACAAAAAGTTGCTCAAGAAGCTTCGTGAAAACGATGCAAAGATGGCAGAGGCTCAGCGCCTGAACCTCGTTCCCGTTAAGCCTAGCTTTGTCATCGTTACCGAAACTGGTGCTTTGATGAAGCACATGGATAAGATCTTGGCCTCTGGAGCTGAGGTTTTCATCCCACAGTTCTGTGTGACTAAGGAGCTTGTCAAACTCAGTAGGCACAACAACATTGCTGAGGAAGCCTTGGAGGAGATTATGTCAAATCCAAGCATCTTCCATAAGATCTGCCAGCTCAATGAGGAGGTTTTCACGGTTATCCCTGAAGGAATGAAAACGCGCGTCACCGGTATCATCTCACTCATGTGTGAGATGTGGACAAACAACTTGAAGGTCAAGTTGTTCACCACTTCACAAGACGTTTATGAGATGGCCCTTAAACAGGGACTTGGCTCTGACGTCGAAGTAGTTCTCCTCGAGAACTAAGCCCCCTTTCCCCGTATAGCACGTAAACTGTTTCAAACCCCTCGTTTGTAATTAAACGGGGGGTTCTTTTTTATTTCATAAAATTTTTTAATTCAATTAAAGATTGTGCTGCAAGTTTATAATCTTTAACAAAATTCAAAAAGTAATTTGAAACTTTTGCAGCAGGTCTATCCATATATAAGTCTTTTACCAAACATATTCCTAGTCCATTATCAAAAAATGCTTTTATTTTTCTGCTCTTTTGAAATAAATTTTCTTTTCTCATTTTCTTATATATTTTTTCTGCGTTTTGATTTCTTTCATTTAATTCTGTAATAAATTCTTCAAATGTGTATTCTCTATATTTATTCATTTTATATATCTGTGCAGAATATTCTAATCCATAAATTGTTTCAAGGTTAAATACTTCTAGCATTTTGGCAAATTCTTCACTTTTAAAATAATACATATGTCCTTGCATTTGATTAAATGCTTTCATTGTGTCTAAATATCCTAATTTTATATTATTTATTATTCTTTCATGATTAAATTCAAATGTTCCACCTAAATCTTCAGATGGTTTTATTACTTTAATATAAACATCTTTATTAATTGTTCTTTTGCTAAATCCAACTCCTGCAATGTCTGCTATTATTATATTTTTATATCCTTTTTCAATTAACATGTTTGCTGGTATATTATCATATAATCCACCATCAAAGTATTCTTCATTATTTATAATTTGTGGCTTGAATATAGGAAAACATGAGCTTGCTAATAAGTAATTTTCCATTTCTTCTTTTGGTATCTCATTTTTGAATACTTGTAATGGTTGTCTATTTTTTACAGAAAATGTTACTAATCCAAAATCTATATTTGAATTGTATATTTTATCCATATTTATATATTTTCTTATCATATTTCTTAATGGTGTATTATCAATTCCTTTTTGTTTGGTGTAATCTGCTGCTAAGTTAAATATATTTGATAAGCTAAATATATTCTTGTTTTCGTTCATTCCGTCAACATTCATTATATTTCCTAATTTAATATTTTCATACATGTCTTCTACCATTTTAAAATCATCTTGTAAAAATAATGCTCCATTTAATGATCCTATTGATGCTCCTACTATTCCTTTTATATTTATATTTAATTCTTTTAATGCTTTCCAAACTCCTACTTGATATGCTCCTTTTGTTCCACCACCAGCTAATACTAATCCATATTCTCTATTATCTACCATATTTTCCTCCGTTTTTGTTCTAAATTACTTTATCTTAAATCTTTCATATCACTTAACTAAGAATGTTGCATATAATGGAACTGATTTTATTCCATTTTCAAATCCGAAATTTTTACCAGAAATTCTTATTGCATATTTAGGTTTAAATCTTTTCATATATTCATTCAAGCTTTTTGATTGTGTATTATCACTTGCTTTTACTTCTATTGGAATTATTCCATCTTCATTATATATTATAAAATCAATTTCTGAACTACTTGCTACAGCCCAATAATATAAATCTACATTATTAAACATTAATTGATTTGCTACATAATTTTCAGTTATCTCTCCTTTATATAAAAACGTTTTATTTAGATATATATCATTTACATTCAGCTTTAACATTGTATTTAAAATTCCTACATCACCCATATATATCTTAAAAAATTCATTATTTTTATATGCCTCTGGTGGAATATTAATACTATTTAATTTACAACATTTATAAACTAGTTTACTTGCTAAAAGCCATTCTAATGAATCATTATAGTCTCTCCTTCTAGCATTTTTGTCTATTTTGGAATATTGAAATTTATTTGACTTATTTCCTATTTGTATAGGAATTGAATAATAAATTGCTTCATTTTTTACTGCTTCTGTTTTATTAATTATAAATTTATTCATATCTTTTATATATGCTGAATTAATATCTTCTATTATATTTCTATTTATATCTAAAATGTTCATATTCTTAGAAACAAAGTCTTCTACCATTTCTGGCATTCCTCCAATACATAAATATTTTCGATATAATTCTAGTAGTTTTTCATGAGTTATTTCGTCCATTGGACTATTTTCCAAAAAGCACTTTTTTATATATTCAATTAAATATTCTCCATTATTTTGTGTCATTAAAAATTCTTCAAAATCCATTGGAAACATATTTATCATTTCTACTTTTCCAACAGGAAATGAACTATGAAATCTTTTTAATTTTACTCCTAGTAAACTTCCAGCACAAATTATTTTGAATGGTCTTTCGTCTTCACAATACCATTTTAGAGAAGATATAAGTTCTTCACTTTCTTGAATTTCATCAAAAAATATTATAGTATCTTCTACGTTTGGATTTATATTTAAGTTTGCACATAATCTAATATACTTTTCTTCTAAAGAAATGTTTTGTTTATATAATTCAACAATTTCTGGATGATTTAGTAAATTAATTTGTATTGCATTCTTATATTCTTTCTTACAAAATTCATTAATTATATATGTTTTTCCAACCTGTCTAGCTCCTATAATCATTAATGGTTTCTTCATACCATTATTTTTCCAATTAATTAATTTTTCATAAATTTTTCTCTTCATATGTCCCTCCATAACTTAATTTTACAACTCCTTTTCTATTATGTCAATATTTTTTCACGTTTTTAAAGGCACTTTTTATACATTTTTTCACGTTTTTTGAGGCACTTTTTATGTATTTTTTCACGTTTTTTGTCATTTCACATTATATTAACATTTGTTTTTACGCAAAAATACCACATAGATTAACTCTATGTGGTACTTATATTTTATCCGAATATTCCTCTTTTTCTTACTGGTGGTTGTTCATTCATAGTTGTAGCTAATTGTTCTAACAATGTTCTTTGTTCTTTGCTTAACCTTTTTGGTGTTTGAACTACAACAGTAAATACGAAACTTCCTCTAGCTGATGAGTTTATTGATTTGAAGCCTCTTTCTCTAATTGTAAATTGTGTTCCTGTTTGAGTTCCTTCAGGTATTTCAAATTCTTCAGTACTTCCGTCTACCATTGGAATTTTTAATTTAGCTCCAAGTGTAGCTTGAGTAATTGTTATTGGAATTTCACACATTACAGTGTTTCCATTTCTAGTAAATATATTACTTTTCTTTACTCTTACTGTTATGTATAAATCTCCTTTTGATCCACCTTTTTCTCCAGGTTCACCTTCACCTCTTAATACTACTGTTTGATTATCATCTATACCTGCTGGAATTTTTACTCTTATTTTAGCTTGTTTTCTGACTGTTCCTTTTCCTTTACAATTATCACAAGGTTCTTTTATTACTTCACCTGTTCCATGACAATTTGTACATGTTCTTGTTGTTTGCATTTGGCCAAGTATTGTATTTTGAACTTGTCTTACAGTTCCAGTTCCATTACATACAGAACATTTTGATACTGTTGTTCCTGGCTTCGCACCTGTTCCATTACACATTGAACATGTTTCTGGTCTTGTAACAAGTATTTCTTTTTCAACTCCTAAAAATGCTTCTTCAAATGTTATATCCATATTTAAATTTAAATCTGCACCTTTACGTGGTCCTTTAGATTGTGCTCTTGAAGAGCTTGTTCTTGCTCCTCCTCCAAAGAATGATGAAAATATGTCTCCTAAATCTCCAAAGTCTGAAAATCCGTCAAATCCATTTGAAGAACTATATGAATAATATCCTCCATTTCCAAATCCACCAAATCCGTTTGCACCACCAAAGCCTCCGAATCCACCTTGTGGTCCTTCTGCTCCAAATTGGTCATACATTTTTCTTTTTTGTGGATCTGATAATGTTTCATATGCTTCATTTACTTCTTTAAATTTTTCTTCTGCTTCTTGCTTATTATCAGGATTAGCATCTGGGTGATATTTTTTTGCAAGTTTTCTATATGCTTTTTTTAATTCATCATCTGTTGCTGTTTTTTCTACTCCTAATACTTCATAATAATCTCTTTTACTTGCCATATTTTTTACCTCCCTTCGCTTTCTTTAAATTTACTTTCTATATAAAATCCCATATTATTGGACTCCTTTTCATAAATTAGGCGAGTTACTCACTCGCCTATTTATTATTTCACTTTAGTTACTAATTATTTGTTGTCATCTTCAACTTTATAATCAGCATCATATACATTTCCATCATTTCCTGCATTATTTGTATTTGCTTCACTTGCACCTGTTGTAGCATTTGCATCTGCTCCTGCATTAGGATTTCCGTTTTTATATAATTGTTCTGACATTTCATAGAATACTTTTGTAAGTTTTTCTGTTGCTTCTTTTATTGTTTCTGTATTGTTTGTTTCAAGAGCTTTTTTAGTATTTTCAATTTCTGTTTCGATTTTTGCTTTTTCTTCTCCACTTACTTTATCACCTAAATCTGTTAATGTTTTTTCACTGTTATATATTAAGCTCTCAGCATTGTTTTTAACTTCAATTTCTTCTTTTTTCTTCTTATCTTCTTCAGCATGTGCTTCTGCATCTTTAACAGCTTTATCTATATCTTCATCTGTTAAGTTTGTTGATGCTGTTATTGAAACATTTTGTTCATTTCCTGTTGCCATATCTTTTGCAGATACATGTACTATACCATTTGCATCTATATCAAATGTTACTTCAATTTGTGGTACACCTCTTGGAGCTGCTGGAATTCCTGTTAATTGGAATCTTCCTAATGTTTTATTATATGCAGCCATTTCTCTTTCACCTTGTAATACATGAATTTCTACTGATGTTTGACCATCTGCTGCTGTTGAGAATACTTGTGATTTCTTTGTTGGGATTGTTGTGTTTCTGTCTATTAATTTTGTAAATACTCCACCATATGTTTCAATACCTAATGATAATGGTGTTACATCTAATAATACTAAGTCTTTTACATCTCCTGATAATACACCACCTTGAATTGATGCACCAATAGCAACACATTCATCTGGGTTTATTCCTTTATCAGGTTCTTTACCTGTTATTCTCTTAACAACTTCTTGAACTGCTGGAACTCTTGTAGATCCACCAACTAATAATACTTTATGAATATCATTTGCTGTTAGTCCTGCATCTTTTAATGCTTGGTTAACTGGTCCAGCTGTTGCTTCTACTAAATCATGAATTAATTCTTCAAATTTAGCTCTTGTTAATGTTACATCTAAGTGTTTTGGTCCTGTAGCATCTGCTGTTATGAATGGTAAGTTAATTTGTGTTTGTTGTACACCTGATAATTCAATTTTAGCTTTTTCAGCAGCTTCTTTTAATCTTTGCATTGCAGCTTTATCTGTTGATAAATCAATTCCTTGATCTTTCTTGAATTCTGCTACTAGGTAATCTATAATTTTTTGGTCGAAGTCATCTCCACCTAAATGTGTATTTCCGTTTGTTGATAATACTTCAAATACACCATCACCAATATCTAGTATTGATACATCAAATGTTCCTCCACCTAAGTCATATATCATTATTTTTTGATCTTGTTCTTTATCCATTCCATATGCAAGTGCTGCAGCTGTTGGCTCGTTTATAATTCTTAAAACTTCAAGTCCTGCAATTTTTCCTGCATCTTTTGTTGCTTGTCTTTGACTATCACTAAAATATGCTGGAACTGTTATAACAGCTTGTGTTATTTTTTGTCCTAAATAATTTTCAGCATCTGCTTTTAATTTTTGTAATATCATTGCAGATATTTCTTGTGGAGAGAATTTTTCTCCATCTATATCAACTTTTTCGTTTGTTCCCATTTTTCTTTTTATTGATATAACTGTATTTTCTGGGTTTGTAACAGCTTGACGTTTTGCAATTTGTCCTACTAATCTTTCACCACTTTTTGAAAATGCAACTACAGATGGTGTTGTTCTACTTCCTTCTGCATTTGGTATTACTACTGGTTCTCCTCCTTCCATTACAGCTACACATGAATTTGTTGTTCCTAAATCTATTCCTATGATTTTTCCCATAATAATTACTTCCTTCCTTTGGGCATAAGCCCCCAATTTAAATTTTTAAAATTAATAACTTTTTTTAGTTTGCTACAACTACCATTGAGTGTCTTATAACTCTTGAACCTATTTTGTAGCCTTTTCTGTATTCTTGAACAATTTCTTGTACACCTTTTTCTGGGTCTTGAATACTACTTACTGCTTCATGTTGACTTGGGTCAAATGTTTCACCAACACCTGCTATTTCTTCAACACCTTTTGATTTTAGTATATCTTTAAATTGTTTTAATACTAATTCTATTCCTTTTTTGTATTCAGAATCTTTTGTTTCTGCTTTTAATGCATTTTCTAAGTTGTCTACTACTGGTAAGAATGCTCCAACAACATCTCCTAATATTGAATTATATAATGTTTCTCTTTCTTTACTGCTTCTTTTTTTGTAGTTTTCAAATTCTGCAAGTACTCTTTTATATCTATCATTTAATTCGTCTAGTTCATGTTGTTTTGGATCTATTATACAATCTTTTTTTTCTTCTTTTTGTTCTTTTTTATTTTCTGTTTCATTTTGGATTGTATCTTTTTTTTCTACTTTTTCTTCGTCTTTCATATTTTAACCTTCTTTCTTTTATTCATTTGAGTTATTGTTATCATTTAATTTTTTACTAATATATTTCATAACAGATATTACTTTTGCATAGTCCATTCTTTTTGGTCCTATTATACCAATTGTTCCCAAATCTTTATTTCCTATTCTATGCTTAAATGTTACTATACTGAAATCTTTTAGTTCGTCTTTTTCGTTTTCTTCTCCTATATATACATTTATGTCTTTTGTTATTCCTGTATTTAACATATCTGCCATAAGTTCTTTTTCGTCTAATATGTTTACAAAGTTTTTTGCAACTTCCAAACTATTAAATTCTGGTAATTCAAATAGTTGTTTTGCTCCTTCTAAATGTACTTTTTCTTCTTCTACTACTTTTTTCATTTGTTCAATAATTGGTTTTATTAAGTTTACACTATATTTCATTTCATCTACTAAATATTTTTCTAGTGGCCTATCTATTTTTGATATTGGCTCACCTTTTAATTTGTTATTAAACATATAACTTAGTGTTCCTACTTGTTTTTCTGAAATGTCTTCATCAAATTTTATTATTGTTTCTTTTACTAATCCATTATCTGTTAATATTACTGCCATCATCATTCTTGGACTTAATAGTACAAATTTTATATTTTCTATTTTTTGTTCATCTGTATTTGGTCCAATTGTTACTGTTGTATAATGTGTTATTTCTGATATTGTGCTTGATGCTATTTGTGTTATTTCTTCTAATTCATTTACTTTTGTTTCTAGTTTTTTACTTATATAATCTATTTCATCAACTGTTATTTTATTATCTTCTAATAGTTCATCAACATAATATCTATATCCTTTTGCTGATGGCACTCTTCCTGATGATGTATGGGTTTTTTCTATATATCCCATTTTTTCAAGTTCTGCCATTTCATTTCTTATTGTGGCACTACTATATTCTAATCCTTCTAAGTTCATTATTGCTCCTGAACTTACTGGTTCAGCTGTTTTTATGTATTCTTCTACAATTGCTTGTAATACTCTTTTTTTTCTTTCTTCTAGCAATTTCTTTCCTCCTCTTTTCTTTATAGGAAATTGCATTTTCTTAGCACTCTTTTATATTGTTTGCTAATTTCGTATATTATATTATAACATTTTTTAGCACTTGTCAAGTGTTTTTGCTAATTTTTTTATATATTTATATAAATTTGAATATGTACCTATATCTTCATTTTTTGTACATTCTTATTTTATCATTAACACCTATTTCTCAATTAGTTGAATATGCCAAGACATTTCAACATTGGGCTTATGAGATTAGGTATTTATTGGTATAAACTTAAAATATACTAAAAAAGCTGAGGCAGAAAACTTTTAAAGTTTTCCGCCTCAACTATTGATATAGAGCCATCTCGATTGACTCAAGAATGTTGGGATTATTTTTCAACTGCCTACTTATAAAAATACTTTTTTCCTCTTTCTAATTCACGACTTTAGCACTCAGTTCTGCTAATAAAGTGTAAGGCGGGATCCATTGTTGGGAGCTCCATCGGTAGGATAGTTGCTGTAACGATGGGCTGGTCTAGTGTATCTGGCAGAAGTACCGAAGTAACAATTGCCCCCACGTTCAACTCGATAACAGGTGTCGTTGGCCTCTAAGCTCCATTCATCGACATTTCCTGCTAAATCAAATATATTTTTTGTAGAATAAGGATCTTGACTTCCTGTTGGGGCTATTTCTGAATAAACATCATTTTTCACTTCACTTATTGTTCCATAATTTCCTTTTCCTGCTCCATTTGTTACATAATATTTTCCTCTTGATGGTGCTTGATCAGAACTTTTTTCTTCTTTCATCCATATCATTATTTGATCATATTGACTTCCCCATATCATACTACTAGTTGTTTTATTTTCTAATGCTAACTCTGAATATATTTTCTGCTGTGCATACATCTTATACCATGTTACTTTATTTATTCCATTTGTTGTATTTCTTTTACTTGATACTTGAATTCTATTTGATGCTATATAATTTTCTGTTGTGCTATTACTCATACTACTTGTTTCATATCTTCCTACCCAGAATCCTAATTTTTCTTCTACTTTTTTCACCATTTCATTATATTGACTTTGCAATGCACTTTCAAAACTTGTTGTACTATTATAACTTGTATTTAATATTCCATTTATTTGTTTTAAGTTCGTTTCCGTATCTCTATCTGTTAATCCTGCTGGCTCTCTAAAAGTTGTTGATTTTGGAGTCCAATTTGAATTTGGTATTACTTTTACATATGTAGTATTATTCTCTGTTACTTCACTAAATTCATATAGTACTCCTATATAATCTCCTGCTGTATTTGTTTTTATTGCCATTGGATATTTTCCAACATTTATTTGTTCTTGAACTTTACTTCTTATTCCTGCATCATCTAAACCTGAATATGTACTACTTAAATCTAGTATTGCATTTTTTACTGGTACCCATACAAATTGATCATATGTTTCTTGCATTTTTGTTTTATTTGTCCAGTCTGGTGTATCTATCTTTCCATCTCCATTTGCATCTTTCATTATATATATTACTATTCCTCTGTCTATATTTTCATATTCTCCTTCAAATTGTGATAACACTGCTAACTCTGGTATTGTTATACGATTATTTATGTCTGTTAAATATCCTGGTTCTCCTTCTTTGTCTATTCTTGCATATGTTGCATCTATATAACTTGAATTAAATTTTGTTCCATTTCCACCAACTAATTTTGTTGCTCCAGTAAACATATTATAAGAATTCGTTACATTTTTTGTTGTCCAGCCATTACCAGTTGTTTCATTATATTCACTCACATATATACTTCTTAAACTACTACAATTACAAAACATATAACTCATATTGGTTACTTGACTTGTATTAAAATTACTTATATTCAATTCTATTAACTTTCTACACGCTTGAAACATTGCTTTCATATTTGTTACTTGACTCGTGTCAAACTTACTTACATCTAGATTTGTTAAACCATTACAATTGCTAAACATATGACCCATATCTGTTACTTGACTCGTGTCAAACTCACTTACATCTAGACTTGTTAATCTACTACAATTATAAAACATAGCTCCCATATTTGTTACTTGACTCGTGTCAAATTTACTTACATCTAAAGTTTCCAAAGCTTCACCTTCACTAAACATATAACTCATATCTGTTACTTGACTCGTGTCAAACTTTCTTACATCTAGACTTATTAAATTTCCACAACGATTAAACATATAACTCATATTGGTTACTTGACTTGTATTAAAATTACTTATATTCAATTCTATTAACTTTCTACACGCTTGAAACATTGCTTTCATATTTGTTACTTGACTCGTGTCAAACTTTCTTACGTCCAAATTGGTTAAACTTTCACAGTTTCCGAACATCCATCTCATACTTTTTACTTGACTCGTATCAAATTTACTTACATCTAGACTTGTTAAGTTTTCACAATGATTAAACATTCCAGACATATCTGTTACATGGCTTGTATCAAATTCACTTACATCTAAACTTATTAAGTTTTTACAGTGATGAAACATACCATCCATATTTATTACTTGGTTTGTATTCAACTTGTTTACATCTAAAGTTTCCAAAGCTTCACCTTCACCAAACATATAACTCATATCTGTTACATGGCTTGTATCAAAATTACTTAGATCTAGACTTGTTAAACTTACACAATAGTTAAACATAGCTCTCATATTTGTTACTTGGCTTGTATCAAAATTATCAAATGCTATCTCTTTTACATTTGATAAATAATAAAACAAATATGATGAATTTTGATTTGCTTCTATATTTTTTTCACTTACAAATGTTAATTCATACATATCATTACTATCTTCATCTGTATAATATCCTATTATACTACTATCTTCTGCTTCTGATGCATCAAATTGTTCTATTATTCCAGCTGTTGGCACTTGACCTTTTACAAATTTTATACTTTCTATTTTATTTTTTACAACATTACTTCTTAAATAATTAGCAGTATCTTTCCCAGTTCCTGATGATGCCACCATCAATGTTGCATTTCCAACTGTTACAGTACATGTTGCCTTTATAGTTCCAGCAGGATTTTGAGCTGTAATTATAGCCTTACCTTTAGCCACTCCAGTAACAAGACCATTTCTATTTACTTTAGCAACATCTGTATTACTACTTTTCCAAGTAATTTTCTCTGTAACAGTATTAGGAGTTATAGTTGCAGTCAACTGTGTTGTCTCACCTATTTGAATAACTGCTGTTACAGGATTTACCGTTATTCCTGTAATTTTTGCTTGACATACTACTAAACATTCAGCACTCTTTCCATTTTTTGATGCTGCCATTATTGTAGAATTTCCAACAGCCTTTCCTGTTACCATTCCATCTTGAGTAACTGTTGCAACAGTTTTCTTCTTACTTGTCCACTTCATTTTTGTGTTTTTATTGGCATTATTAGGAATAGGTGTTGCATTTAATTGTATCGTATTTTTACCATTTAAATCAAGTATTACACTCTTATTATCTAGTTTCACACCTGTTACATCTATTTCCTCTGGTTCTCTAGAAGTATTATTAGTAGGATCTTCATTTACATTAGAATTATCTGTTCCCGTACTCTCACTATTTTCTGTACTTGCCGAATTCTTCCCATTTGAATTAGTACTACTAGTATTTTGCGTACTTGAATTTGTTCCACTATTATTTGAATTATTAGTACTACTATTATTACTTCCACTATTATCACTTGAACCACCATTAGTGCTACTTGTATTGGCTGGTGTTGTTTCACTTGAATCTTCTCCATTGTCTGCAAATATTGTTGTTCGATCATATATTTCAGACACTTTTATCACATAATCACCATACTCACTTTTAGTAGTCAATTCAGTATCTAAAGTATAATCATCTGGTACATTTTCAAAGTATTTATCCAATATCTCTTTCAATTGGCTTCTTGTTATATCTGTACCTACATTTTCAACAACTGTATCAGATATTTGAGATTTAGCACTTTCAATTATCTCTTGTCTTTCAGACTTATTTTTAGACTCTCTTGCTTGATTTGTTATTCCACTCTTTCCAGTTATAGCAGATATAGCTATTCCAGCCAATATAATCATTACAATAATTGTTACAATCAATGCTATTAATGTTAGTCCTTTTTCTTTTCTCATTAAAATTTCCTCATTCCCTCTTATATTTAACCATTTTTATTATAAAATATATTATATAAATATGCAATGATCTAATAATAAAAACCATAAATCATTAAACTCTCATTTAACAACTTATGGTTTTATTTAAGCATCCACATTTTTCAATTTATTTTTTTCTTTTATTTTACCTAATGTTGGTAATACTTTATATATAATTTTAAAACATGAGAATTTTTCTAATTCATTATCTTCTAAACAATCCAAATAAATGTCTAATTGTTCAAGATTTTTACATGCTGTAATTATTGCTGGATGTAAATTGAATTCAAACATTAATTCTAGTCCTAACAATACAGCTTGTTTTTTACTCTTTTTTTCTCTTTCTCTCATTAATGTATATCCTTCATGATATCTTGCCATAATTGAGTTTTTATATTTTTCAATTGGTACTACATAATTTTGATTTATTACTTCTTCAATATTTGAATTATTACTTTTTTGAATTGCTTTTTTCAATTCTTCTTTTGTATATGGTAAATAAACTTTTCCATCTACTTCTGATATAATAAGTTTTGAATTAGATTGTGTACTATTTTCAGCAATCTTTAATTCATCTATTATTAATTTTATTTTTTTATCTTCAATTTCTAATTGTGCCAAATTTGATACATAAAAACTTGTTACATCATCTACTCTTTTTAACTCGCTAACAATATAATTCAATTCGAAATTTTGATTTGTTTCAATTAAGAATTTATCATTGACTCTTTCTATATAAACAAATTTCTTTTTACATATTATTTGTAAATTTTTATAATTAGATATTAAACTTGATTTATCTTTATTATAATAAAAATTATAATTGTCTTTTTGAACATCTATTTTACAATTAAAACTTTGTAATCTCAAATTCATTAAATTATTTACTTCATCATTTTCTATTTTTATCTCTTTTTTTGAACTTGTACTTTTTTTGGTTTTTGGCTCTTCTAAAATTTCTTCTGTTTTGTCTTTTTCAATTTCTTCTTTTGTTTCTTTTTTTGCGACTTCTGTTTTCTTCTTCCTAACCACCTTAGTTTTAGGAGTTTTTTCTTTTTTTGTTGTTTTTTTCTTTTTTTCTTCGACAATTATATCTTTTTCTTGTATTTTTTCGCTTTCTTCTTTACTAACTTTTGCCGTTTTCATTTGTTCCTCCTAATCTTAAGTTTTCTATATATTATATATTATATAATATTTTTCCATGAATAACAATGATATTTCTGTTACAATTGTATTAAATAATCTTTGCATTGTAATATTTTTGTAATATTTTTGTAATATTACATTTTATGTATTTTCACCATCTATATCTTGTGTTGCTATCAGTTGCATATTTACTGAAATGGTTGATTCTAGTGGTATGTTATTTTCTTGGCAATATTTCATATATTTAGCAAATGAATGTCCCCATGTTGAATCTAATAAGTCTTTATTTTCTATATTTTCATCTTCTGCCGGCCAATTAATTGCTAAATTTACAGTTCCTCTTTCACCTGTTAATAATCTTTCTGTTTTATCTATTGTTAAATAAAATGGTACATGTGTATATTCATTATCAACTATAAGACTATTGTCTATTCCTTCTAATATATTTGGATTATTTAGTAATGTTTCATTATTAAGAATATCTTGACCATATCTTTCATCAATAATCGATGGATTTCCTAATATTATATAGTCTTTACCTTTTTCTGCATTAATATCATCTTTAATATTATAAGTTTTTCCCATTATCGTTATATTTTTTATTATATATACTATTTTTACTGGTGATTGTCCATTGTTTTGAATATCTATTGTTAGGCTATCAGAAGTGCTTGGATATAAGTTTGTGAATGATAAATCTATATTTTCTGTATTTGTGATTACATTATTGTCTTTTGAGAATATTACATTCCAAGATACCATATCTAAATTTATTTCATTATCTAATCTCTTTGAAAAAGAAAACCATGCAAATGATGTCATTATAAAATAAAAAGATATTATAAGAAATTTTTTTATATTTATTTTTTTTAGCCTTTTTCTTTTCCATCTTAATAAATTCATTTTATCTTATTCCTTCCTTATACAGAGAATATGTATAAAACTTTGCTGAAAATAAGTTATATTCTATTTTTTCAACTAAGTATTTTTATTAATAAAAGACACTAATAATCCTAGTGTCTTTTATTTTTATTATATTATGTATTTGCTGTTGGTTGTTTTTCTAATCCAATAACTAAGTTTACACCTTTTCCGTGTGATGCATTAGCTATACAGTCAACATCTTGTCCTTCTAACCATACATATACTCTTAGTCTTACTGTAGCATTTGCTGGAATTGCAAAGTTTGTATTATCTGATTCTGAATCTGCAACAATTAATTGTCTATCTTGATAACCTTCTGTTACAATATTATAATTTTCTGGTTTAACTGCATTATTATCTGTGAATTTTAATTTTGTTTTTAATGTTTTTTGTAATGTTACTTTTGTAGTGTCAACAGTATGGTTATAAACATCTGTTAATACATTTGTTGGATTTTGTGTATCACCTCCAGCTACTGCTGATGTAGAATTTAATGCATATGTATTATATACACCTTGTGTTCCTAATCTTAAAATTTTGTTTGTAGCATCTCCAGTTATAGCATCTAATGTATAATATGGAGCTGTTGCTGATGCATTTAAATTTGTTAAATCTGTTATCATACTTGGTGTAACTATAATTTGTGGTGTTTTTCTACTAAAATATGATTGTGTGTAAGCAACATGGTAGTTTGCATTAGGTTCCCAAATTGCTACATTTTTAATTGTTGCACTACTTCCTGTTGTTGCACCTATAATTGCTGCGGCATTATCTGTTGTTGTTCCTTTTCCATTATATAATGCGAATGCAACTCTCATTCCGTTTTGTAAACCTGTTGCTTCATTTTTTTGATTAGCATCAGTATTAGCTGTTTGTGAAATTTGACATAATGAATCTTTTGTTATTTGTAATGCATCTGTTGCATCTTGATCTGTTGTTCTTGAATTATTTCTTAAAAAGACATCAAATGCATAATATCCAGGATATCCTGCTTGGTAATCTTTTAAAGTTGTATTAGTTTCTTTAACTGCTGTTATATTTTTAACTTCTGTTGATGTTGCTTCACCACTATAAAATTGAAGTTCTTGTCCTCTATTTGTTTCACCCTGTTCTGCTGATGTATAGTATTGAAAACCTGTTGTTGATACTGGTGCAAGTATATTATCTTCTGGTTTGTGGTTTATATTACCTGTATATGAATTGTATGTTTTTCCTGTTGTTCCTGTTAAATTTGCGTCTGCTAAGTCTATTGTTTGTCCCCAATTTTCAGCATCTAGAGAAATTTCTAGACCCTCAGCTACTTTTACTTCTCCTGTCAATCCTGTAATTGTTACGTCTCTTTGCGTAGAGAACCATGCATAAGTTGACATTACTAGTAATATTGCTGTTAAAGCAATTACAAATACTAAATAACTTATGCTTTTTCTTTTGTTTTTCTGTTCATTTTTTTTCATGTTTTTTCTTCCTTCCTTTTATTTAATTAAATTTATTTTTTAATATTAATAACTCTTTAATTGTTTTCCAAGTTTATATGTTCTTCTGTTAATCTCATATTCATTTTTATTTCTCCACCTATAAGTTCATCTATGCAATCTGGATCATCACCTTCAACCCATATTACTATTGTGTATTTATCTTCACTGTCTACTTGGAAATTTTCATTTTTTTCTAACATAATAACATTGTCTGAATAAAATGGTTGTGTATTATTTTCTGCATTTCCTGTACTTTTATTTTTTTTGGCATATATTGTTCTTTCACCGTTTTTTATTACCATTACTCTTATTGCTTCATCAACATTTTTTATTACATCTTCTATTTCTATAGTTGCCCAATAATTTATTGTATCTTGTCCCTTATTTGAAGCATAAAATGTATATGCTATGTAATTTTGTCCATTATGTGAGCCATTTCCCTCATTGTCAATATTCTGTGGCAACCAATTTACTGAAATATCTGTGAAATAATTTATTGGTTCAGACTTTAAATATGTCCTGATTTTTATATCATTTGGATCTTCATAAACAACAAGTCCACTTTCCCTGCCATATTCACTATCAAGAGTTACTGTGAAATTTTCTCCTATATACATTAATCTTAATACTATATAGAGATTTATTAAAAACAATACAATTATAACTAATATTATTTTGAGTACTCGATTTCTTGTTTTTTTTCTTGCCAATTTTTTTGCAGAATTGACTACTTTCTCTTTCATTGTTTATAACTCCTCATCATTTTTTATTTTATTATAAACTTATATTTTTTTCAACATTTTTCGCAAAAAAGTATGTTAAGTTTTTATTACGGAAATATTACGGAAATATTACAGAAATATTACATTTTACTGAATGTGACTACTTGTTACTCTTACTTTTACTCTTATAACAGGTTCTGTATTTTCAGTGCTTTTTTGATAATATTCAAATGCTTTTTTTCCAAATTCAGTATCTAATGTATCATTTAGTCCATTCCAAATAAATTTCATCTTAATTGTAGCTACAGACCTATTATTTGTTTCATATCCATATTTTCCATTTGGATCTTTTGCATCTATAAAATTCCCATTTTCATCATATGAAATATATTCATATTTATCATAAATAAATAGTTTGTCATACTCAATTTGAGTTTTAAATGGGTATTCTGAAGAATTTGATAAATCATCAAAAATAATTATTTTGTTATCTTTATTCGTTATTTCTAATTTTTCTTTTAAACTATCTAAAATTTCTTCGCCAAAAAGTTTTACAGATATTATTTCTAACTTTATATTTGCTCCTTTTTCTCCTAAATTATATATATGCAAATTTTGTTCATATGTTGGCATTGTTGGATAAATTGTACTTAAATCAAATGATACTTCTTTATCTATAACTTCTGTATCTGAAATTACATATGCAACATCCCATGAATTTACTTGTCCTGATAGCCCATTTAAGGTTGTTGTCTTAGTAGCTGCAAACCATGCATATGAACTTGATAATAATGTTACACATAGCAACACTATTAGTATAATTCTTTTTCTTTTGCTTTTTTGTGATATTCTTCTTATCTCGCGTAATATATTCATAGAATTTTCCTTCTTTAAATTTATTTACTATAATATTGATCTCTTAATTTTTTTATTTCATATTTTTTTCTTTTTTCTTTTCTAGTTATTTTTTTACTATCTATTTTATTTTTTATCAAAAAGAGAATTATTATTAATATTATTACATTTATAAAGCCTTTTCTGCTTTTTATATAACTTACAATATTACCAATTTTTTTAATGTGAAAACATACTTTTCCTAGTATTTCTTCTTTTTTTATTTCATAATTATCTTCTATATTATTATTATCACCTTTTGTAATAAATGTTTCTTCTTTTTCACTATATTCTACTTTTTTTACTATTCTATGTGTAATTATTTCATTATCTTTTTTATATGTAATTACATCACCAATATTATATTGTTCCTTTGGTATAACAAAAACAACATCATTTTTATCATAAGTTGGCTCCATACTACCGAGAAACTATATTAAATAAATATATTCCAAAAATTTTATCATAATCTTTATCAAAAAAATTCTCACATAATAAAATTAAATTAAATATAAATATAATTATTAATGTAATTAAGATACATGTATCAATAATTTTTTTTACATTCTTTTTTATTTTTTGTTTATTATATATTTTATCTTCATTGTACTTCAATCTTACCACCTTTTACTACTTTTGAAGTGCCTTTGCCTTTAGTATATATTCTATATTTTCTACTGTATATGGACTCTTTTGGATATTATTATATCCACATATTATATTAACTCTTTTAATTATATCTTCTATATTATCTTCTTGGAAATTTTCCTTTTGTAAATTTATTCCAAATAATTTATACATATCTTTTATTGTTAAATCTACTGGTTTTTCATCACTTATTCCTATATTATTTATTACTTCAAAATTTGTGTTTTTAATAAATTCTCTTATTTCTTTGATTTTGTTTTGAATTTCTCCATCAGTAATATCGCTTTCTTTTTTTATTATGCTTTTTGCTAAAAATTCATAATTATAGCTTGCGAATTTTAATACATCTAATAATGATGATGTGTTTGTTATTTCTTTTACTATTTTTTCTTTTAAGCTTGTACTATCTAATTTTAAATATAAAGATTTTAATTCTAATATGTTTTGATTTCTATTTAATATAGTTTCTTCAACATTTCTTTTAAAAATCTTTTTGTCTACTTTTTGATTGCTTTTTTCTATTTCAGATATTTTTTTCTTAATTTCATTTTCTATTAATTCAGATTCTAGCTTTGTTTTTTTCTTATCTTTTGCTTGTTTTTCTAGTTTTTCTAACTCTTCTGATCTTATTTTTAAAATTTCATCAACTAAATATTTTTGTTGTAAATATTTAAAATATTCATTTAAATTTCTGTTTAATTTTGCAAAATTTTCATCTAATTCTTTTTTATCATTTTCTTCCAATTTTTCAAAATCTTTTAATATTAAATCTTTATATAAATTTATATAATTATCTTTTTTGTAGTCATTTATACTAAGTTCACTATTTAAAAATTTGTTTATTATAATACTTCCATCAATATTTTCTAATCTTTCTTTTTCTTTTATTAATTCTGATTTTTGATTTTCTAAAGTATTTTCTGTAAAATTATATCTTTGTTCTAATTCGTCCTTTTTATCTTTAAAATATTTTTCTATTTTATTTTTATGTTTATCATATATTGTTCTTATATTTACATATATATGTGAAAGTAATTCTGGACATTTCCAATATATTGTTTCAAATGTTCTTTCTATATTAGTTGAATTACTATTATCCATACTTTTTAATAATTCTGTCATATATTCTTGACAATATTCACTAATATCAAAATCTTTTGCTTCTATTTCTATTCCTATATTTTTATATTTTTTTATAAATTCTATAAGTTCTGAATTTAGTTCTGTTAAACTTTTTTTATAATATCCATTCATATTATATTCTAACTTGTCTAACCCTAGTTTCTCATATGCAGATTCTGTATTAACAAGATTTATTTTTTGGTTTAATTCAATTATTTTTTGCTCTAACACTTTTATCTCTGGATTTTCATTTACTTCTAAATATTTGTTATATCTTTTGCATATTTCTTTATAAATAGTGTCTTTTAAATTATCATATCCTTCTTTTACTTCACTTATTTTTGATATTAAATTTTTTAATTCTTTTATTTCATTTTTGGGTAATAATGCTATTATTTCTTTATCAACATCAATTTGTTTATCCAAGTCTTCAACGATTTTATTCATGCTTTTTCTTCCTCCATCTTTTGGGCATTATTATACTCTGAGTCTAAATATTTTACAAAATTTTCGACTTTGCTGTAAATATATAATAATTCATCATCATTATATTTGTTTATCTTCGCATCTTTCAATTCCATCTTCATTACCTCCATTATATTCTTTGCTTAAATAAGATTGATGTTTTATATTTATACATTTTTCCTTGAAGATTTGTATGTATAATATTATTTTCTTCTTTATCATTCCATTTTAAATATAATTTTATTTTTTGATTTGTTTTTCCATCTAATAGACTAATCTTTTCTTGAAATATAGCTTTACCACCTGAATTTTCAAAAATAATATCTTCATTTGATGTTTCTACTATTTCACCATCATCTATTGAATATCCATAAACTTCAATATCTTGAATAATATTTTCTATTCCTTGAATTTCTATATTTATGTCAAAATTCACTCCTACATTCTCATAATTTATAATATATTCCATATAGCCTGTTGAAGCTGGTACTAATACATTTTCATTTATATTATCATTATCATTGTTTAATTGCATTGCTAATATATTTTCAAAACTTTCTTCTCCCATTATGTCTTGTTCATTAACTTTTATTAACCATTGATTTAATGTAACATGTAAATTAGGATTAATATTTTCAGCATATTTAGCATATGTTGTATTTATTAAACAAATTGTAATAATTAATGATAATAAGAAAAATATTTGAATTATATTAATTTTCTTCATCATTATTTTCCTTTTCTTTTGATTCTTCTGAAACATTTTGTGTTTCATCATCATTTAATGATTCAATCTCCTCATTAGGCAATTTTTCTTTATTTTCTTGTTCTTCTGTCTCATCTTCAATTTTGCCGTCATCATTTTCAACATCTTCATTTATTTTTTCTTTATCTTCTTTTGCTTCTTCAATTTTATATATTTCTTCCAAATCATCTGCTTTTCTCTTTATTACATTGAAAAATATCCATATTGTTAGTGGAACAATTATAAAAAAGTAGAATATATATTTATTATTTATAAATTTTGTTAGCCATGTTAAAATATTAAGTTTTACTATTACTTTACCAATAACTTGACTTCCATCAATTTCTGGATCTGCTACATTATTTGCAATACCTTTTGTACGGATTGTTATTTTACTATTTTCTGTATTTACTGCAACTATTTGGTGAGTTATTGTTTTTCCTTTTACATCACCTGTTAGCCCATTGTATGTTATATTGTCTCCTGGTTTCAAACTATTTATGTCACATTCTTTTACTAATATAACATCTCCAACCAAATAGTTGGGCACCATACTTCCTGTTTCTATTCTAAAAATTCTATATCCTAGTACTGATTTTTCATTATTACTAACTCTTTGTGTTACTATAATAATAGAAATTCCAACAACTACTATCGTAAGGAGTGTTTCTATTATTTTGAGACAAGCTTTAAAAATTTTCAAAAATTTTTTCATTATTTTAACCTCAATTCTTTAACTCTTGTTAAATAATCATTTATCTCCTGTTTATATTTTTCCTGTAATGGCTTTAATGAAAAACCATCTCTTTTTTTTATAACAGCATATTTCTCTGCAATTAATTTATTTAATTGTTTCTCTGCCATCTCTGGATTTAGCATAATAATTTTTTCGATTAATTTATTTGTTAAATCCTCAATTTCTTTCTTAGAATCTTCTGCTCTATTTGACATTCTTACTTGGTTTTGCTCTAATAAATTACTCATTACCAAATAATCTAAATAAAATGTTTCATTAATAAGTTTTTTTACTGTTCCTGTTTCTTCATGCTCTTTTTTAGATAATTGTGATTTATTTTTCATTTCCATTCTATCACTTAAATAGTTCCAAAGCTTTACTGCATATTGAAAATTTGGGTTTTTTAATAATACATTTGTCATTTTTAAAGGTGCTTTTACCAATGTTACTCTTTTATCATTCAAGTAATTATATAATTCTGTTGATTTTAACATTTTAATTTTATACTTTATATCTGTTATTTTACTCATTGAGCTTTCATCTTTTTGTGCTTTTGTATCTAATGATGAATAATATTCAAAATTAACTTTTACTTTTTCTTTTCTTATTGTTGTATGTGCCTCATATGAAGATTTAGTATAATTCTTAGCATTATAATCTTGTTCATTCATTTGTTTAGTTCTAATAAATATAAAATCTTCCATCAATTTTATTAATGTATATAAAAATCTATTTTCATATGTTATTATTGTTTCTTCTTTATATGTATTTAATAGTTTTGATGGTGTAACTTCTCCAGTTTTTTCATCGAATTTATCGACAAAATCAACATGTTTTGTTAAATGTTTTACACTTTCTACTGAAACTTTTTTTATTAATTCCATTTTTATTACTTCTTCTTCTGAAATTAACTGTTTCTTTGGATCTTTCATTGCCTTTTCTAAATATGGGATTGTACTTTGCATTTCATAAATCCATTCATCATTTAGAACAATTTGTCCTCTTTTAAATTCGACTAACATTTCTCCTTCTAATTTATTAAAAAATTCTTCATCCCTTACATTATTGGGATCAACTAATTTAACTACATCTAAATCCATACTATATCTCCATTATTAATTATTACTATCCCATTTTCTTTAATCTTAATAGGAATTCTGTACATTCTGGCATTTTTCCTTTTCCAAAAAGCGAATCAAGGAATTCTATATATCCATCTATTTCGTCTCTTATTAATGCTAAGTTTAAAGCTTCAAATTTTCTTAAAACTTTTTTCGCCATGAAATAATCAACACCTGCTGTTTCATCACCACCACATGCAACATATACTGGCACAAATGCTCTCATGTGTTTTACGATACGGTTACCAAATGCTACTCTAAAGTGTTTTATTGTATAATTATCCATTTTCTCTATTTTTTCATTTGTTTCTTCTGACATTGCACAATCTTTCTTTGCTGACTCAAATAGTCCATTTAAATATGAATAATTTACATCTAATGCATCAACTTCATCATAATCAAATGGTGTTCCTTTTTCATTTAAGTCTATTGGCATTGCTCTATCATATACTTTATCTGTAACCATAAATGTTGAGTCATCATTATTGATTGTTCCTATATACCAACAGTTTGGTGGTACATGTAATTTTCCGTTTATTAACTTTTTAGGGTCTGTTGGCCAAACACTTTGAACAATTTCTATTAACCATTCATCTGTGTTATGCATTTCCAAAATTGAAAGCATTTCTGCAAAATAATATTCAACACGGGCCAAGTTCATTTCGTCTAATATTACTGTATATATCTCATCTGTATATCCTGCTGTATACAAATAACTTAAAAAGTCTGTTTCATTAAACTTTTTAGTAAATTCGTTTAAATATCCAAATATATCTGTTCTATCTCTCCAAGATGGTTGTACTGATGCAACACAACATGGATGTTTTACAAACTTTCCCCATGCTAATGATATAGAGGTTTTTCCAGTTCCTGATATACCTTGTAATATTACTAATTTTGTTGAAGCTATTGCTGAAACAAATAATCTTATCATATTTTCACTATAATATAAATGTAATTTAGATGCTGCAAAATTTCTGAATCTATAGCAAAATTCTTTTAAATCAAACGTATTTTTATAGTCTTTTTGCTTATATTTTGCATATTCTATATCTACCATTGTTAATTTAGAAAATCTACTCTCTGTAGCTGATACTTGTTTTTCTTCTTCTTTATTTTCTGTTTCATTTTTTTCACTAGCTCCTGCATTTGAGAAATTCTTAGAATCGATTCCTAATTCTGGATTTTGCATAGACAATATCTTCATTTTTTCATCTACTAATGTTTCTACTTCATTATTTAATCTATTTATTTCACCTAATAATTCCTCTTGACTAGCTGCTTTTTTTCTTATAATTCCTAATTTTTTTATAAGAATTGCTAACATAACAATAATTGCTATTATTACAATTGATAATGCTAATATAGCCAAACCTGTTAACATCCATTCTGCAATTCCAAAATCTGAACTATATTGCTGAATAAGTCGAAAATATTCAGGAAAATTAAATACATTTTTTATACAATTAAATATCGCAATAAATATATCTTTAAAACCTGAAAAAAATTGATCTAAAAATTCAAATAAAAATCTTCCATATGTATTCATTTTTTCTCCTTCTACTTTTCTATAATATTTTTGTATATTTTCTTTTTCCTTGAAATCTCATTATATTGTCTTATTTCTTTTGGCAATATAACTATATTAAATATTTTTAAATTTTCAAGTTTTTCTATGTCATTAAATGTATTGTCAAGTGTTATGCAAAATTTATATCCTTGTCCTATTAATTCATTTATCTTTTTATTATATGTTACATATTCTTCATAAGTTATATTAAGATTAATTTTTTCTTTCAATGCTTGATTATCTATTAAATTCAATGTACTCTCAAGTTTTTTTTCTTTTTTAAATAATGAACATTCAAATCTACTTATATATACATCATCAAAATTTCCACTTAATATATCTTTTAGTGATATTATACTTAATAAAATATATTCAATTTTTATCTTATCTTCCGCTACTATTTTACTAGAAAATGCCTTATCTTTTGCTCTTTCACTATAATTTTCACTTACTTTTATATTATTTAATAATGTAACATAATATATATTTTCTTTAGCATTTTGCATTTCCAAATAAAATTTATCATCTTCAAATTTTTCTAAATATATTTCTTTTGCCAACATATCATCAACTATTTGCTTATATAATTTATCTTCAAAATCATCTTTTGTTTTTATTTTAAATTTTTCATTTCTTAATATTGTAAGATTTTTTACAACTTCTTTTATGCTATTTATTGTTTTAAAATTATCTACTTTTCTTACATTGTCAAAAAATAATATATATTCAAATACTTTTTCTGCATTTTCAATAATTCTTTCATCTGCTTTTATTTCTTCTTTTTGTAATTTTCTTTCTAATATTTCTTTTTTGTATTCTAATTCATTTAATATTCTTTTAAAAAATGCTCTTGACACAACTTCTGAATGTGTTATATTATAATATCTTGCATTTATATATGTTTTTATATATTCATCTATTACAATATTATCATAATATTTTTCAAAAATAATTTTCATATATTTTCTCAGATTTTTCTTAGTGAATTCAATATATTCATCCATCAAATTATTCATTTACTCTCGCCTTTCTTGTATTTTACATAAATGCTAGATTTATTTATATTCTTCTAATTTTTGAGTTGCATTTATACTTATTTTTACTTTTTCTACTAAATCTGAATATTCTTCTTTACTGTATTCGGTAGGAAATTTAACTTCTAATTTATAATAATCTGTTTGATTTTTTTGGTACCCTAATGTGAATTTTTTTTGAGCTTGACTTTTTCCAAATGTAATTTGTTTAACATACTCAACATATGAATTTCCGTTAAATGACTTTCCTTCAGAATTTAATTTTTGTTCTTTATAACACTCATTCCATGTATTTGCATCATCCATTTTTTTTAGACTATATTCAAGTGGCATATTTGTTGTAGCTTCTATTATTATGTTATACTCAAACACTGTTTCTGTTCTTTTATTATCTTTAAAGTTTGCAACAGAAATTAAATATTCATATGGATTTTCAGATGGTGAGATGTCTGATAGTAATAAATTTTCTTCTCTTTCATATTGATCGTCTATTATCCAAAATGCAATATCAACTTGTCTTTTTAAATTAACATTTCTTACATATCTAGCTAATGTGTTTATTAAACCTGTACTAAATATGATAATTATTAAAATTAGTACTAATATTATTATTGTTTTTCTTCTTTTGGACATTTTTTACTCCTATCTTCTTGATAAAAAATTAATATTGCTAATAAAGTCATAGTAATTATTAATGGTATAAATACTCTTTTATCTGCAAATACTTTTTTCCATACTTCAACATTTTTCGCAATAAAAACAACTTTTCCTAACACTTCATCTTCTGATATTGGTTTATCAACAGAATTATTATTATCACCCTTAGTTATTATTGTATTTTCTTCCTTTTTTATTACTCTATGTGTTACAAATACATTTTGATCTTTATATGTAATAATATCATTTTCATTAAAATCTTTTCCAATTTTTACTATCACTATATCTCCAATTAATATAGTTTTTTCCATACTAGCTGTCTCTGTTTTAAATAAAGTATATCCAAATATATTTACATATTCTTTATGAAAAATATTTATTTGTGTAAATCCATACACTGAAAAGATTGCTATTATTATTAATATTATTATTATAAAATTCACAAATACATTTAGCATTTTATTAAATATATTATGAAATATTTTCATTTGTTCCTCCTGTATATTGTTCAAATGTCATTGTTACTGGAATTTCTATATTGGCATTTGAATTTGTGCCAATTTGCGTATCGTTTTCATTTTGTTCTTCATCATTTATCCAATTAAAATAAATTTTTAATGATTTTTTCCATCCTTCATTTATAAGTTTTAATGGAAATATACATTGATATACATTATCTTTATTACTATGTAATTTTTCATATTCCTTTAAATATGAATATTGTTCTAATGTTGTATTCAAAACCTCTCCAGAGTCTTTTACATATGATTCTTCAATCCCTTGCAAATTTATATTTATATTTTTATTATTAACAGCTACAACTGTTGCTACCACACATTGATATTTTATAGATACATCTGTATCTGAGGGATCTAGTATTATTTCAAAATACATTCTTTTTCCAGGAGCAATTTTTCCATCTATAACCTGTTTATCTGTTCCTTCTTTTACTGGTGCATCTTTTATATATTCATCTGTTAATGTTATTTCTTGAGAAGCACTACCGTTTATTTTTATGTTAAATCTTCCTATTTGTTGCTCTATTTCATTTTCAATTTTTGTATTATATAATGCATACATACTATTTATTTGATAAAATGATATAATTAGCATTATTAACAATGCTATTGAAACTATTTTTTTCATTTATTTTTCCTTTGCAGTTTCATATTTTGAATATTTTATTTCTAATACAAGTTCAAATATTTCTTCTAATAGTAAAATTAAAGAAACTATTACTATACAGCATAGATATCCCCATTTTGATTCTAATATTCCTAATATTGTTCCTAACCCTTTTATAGCTTTTGTATTACTTTCTTTTCCTATAAAATAAACAGAACTATATACTCCACTATTTTCTGTTGACAATAATAATGTTTCACCTTGTTGTACTTTTGCTTCAACTTTATCTAATATAACAGAATATTCAGATGAAGAAATAATATTATATAATAAAACATTATCTCCTTCTGCTATATTTTTTAAACTTGATTTTTCTATAATTAATAATTCACCTTTTTTATATGTTGGTTCTAATGAATCATCTTTTACTATATATAATGTATACCCTCCTAACTCACTACAATTATAATCATTATATGATAATAGTAATACTGTTATTGCAATGGCTATAATCACATATATACCAAATAAAACTGTTCCTAAAAATTTTTTCATTTGCTCTCCCTATTCCTTTTCTAATTTTATTACTGTTGTTCCTGTTATATCACCTTTATATATAACACTTACAGCTGTTTCTTCACCTGGTGCTAGTTTATTTATTAATGTTGTCATTGTTCCTAGGACTTCTCCATTATCATTTATAAATAATACGTTTACATTTTCATTTTCAATTGTTGTTGTTGTTGTATTATTTATTTGAAATGATACCATCGTTTGATTCATATTTTTTAAATATTCCATTTGAACATATTTTACTTCCATATTACTATAACTTGTGTCTGGCAAATCATATACTGGATTTGTATCACTAGGTGTTTCTGTTTTAGTTTTATCTTTATTTACATTAATTATTATTACTATTACTGCTATTATTAATAATAATGTTACTACTAATAATAATAATTTTTTCTTGTTCTTCTTTCTCATCTTTACATTTCCTTTCTTTTTTTGTCCTCATTATATAACAATTATTTTATGATGTCTATATTTTTTATTTATTCCATCTTAATTTTTAAAATACTTCCATTGTTAAATGAATATGAATTTTCATCTGTATTTGGATATGTATAATCTATTGTTCTATCTATTTTATAGAATCTTATTTTTTTTGATGATTGTCCTTTTAAATAGAATTTAACCTCTTTTATATATTTTTGAGTAGAATCCAGTGTTCTTGTCCATTGCTTTGAGTTTATGTCTGTTAAATTTGAAACAAGATTATTTAAATTAAATAAATCATCTGTCAAATCAATTCTTATTTTATCTGGATCATATGATATTTTTATTGTTGTTGTATCTTTATTCGAATTTACTAAATTTAATACTGCATATTCTGAATTTACACTATCTACTATTGTGTAATCTGTATCTGTAATTCCTATAATAATTTTTACTGTTGCTAATATCTCTTTCTTATATGGTTCTGTTGTTACTGCTTTTAATTTTAAAGTTAGACTAGTATTTAATGGTAATTTTTGTTTTGGTCTTATATACACCTTAACTGGATCTGTATTTTGACTACTTAAAATACTTCTTTCTATTTTTATCGTTCCATCTTCTTTTCCTTCTGTTGAATTACCATTTTCTGAATCAATAAAAAGTGTTGCTTTATCTTTTTCGACTATTGTACATGTTAATTCATAGTTCATATCATAATTTACTTTAGTTAATTCATTCAATTTTGAATTTACATTAAACTCAAAACTGTATACAGTGTTTCCTCCCCAATTTGAAAATGAAACTTTATTATTGTTTACATTTAATAAATCACTTGTAAAATAGAATTGTTTAGAATTTAAATAGCTTTCTTTTATATTATTATATATATATATTGAAAAAGTCGGTAAAATAATTATTACAACCAGTATAACTATAAATAATAAAATTACTCTTTGTTTTTTTATTTTTTTATTCATTCTATATAAATTTGTTAATAGTATTTCACTATTAATATCCTTTCTATTTTTATTGTATGGACACGCTTTTTCTGCGTGTCCATCTATTTTTTCAACTTTTTATTGTGTAATAATAAATGTTTTGCTTATTTCTTGTACAAAATAGTCTTCATAATATACTTTAAATACTATCTTATATTCACCTAATGGTAATGTATTTATTACATTTGTCTTAAACATTGCATTAAAGTCTATTGATATATTATCAGATTTACAAGAAGGTATTAATATATATTCATTATCTTTCTTTGTAAGGGTATTATTTGTTGTGAATATTGTATCAAAATCTATTGAACTATATTTTGGTTCATTATAATTTTTTCCATTATATGTTTGTTGTCTCTTAAATAATTCTACTCTTACACTATTTTTTTCTTCAGCACCTTTTAACTTAACATTTAGATTAATTCCAGAGTTTTGTTCATTCATATCTGTTATAGATTTTGTATTTTTGTTAATTGTAAATACTCTATTAGAATTATCTTGTGTTATTCCTATATTCACTATATTAGTATTTATAACTACTATCTCTATTTCATCATAACTTATTTTTTTAGTTTCACTAGCATAATATTTTCCATCATCTGAGAAGAAATATGTTACTTTTAGTTTATACTTACCTGTGCTTAAAGTTTTTTGAACTATATTTACTGTATATTTTTTATTGACAAATGAGTATCCACTCGTTATATTGAAGCTAACAATTCCATTCATATCTGCATTATATCTTACTTTTTCATCTCCTCTTGTTTCTTCAATATAGAAGTCTGATAATTTAGTATAATCAACATTGTTTCCATTCGAATCAACAAGTTCAAATGCGATACCTCCTACTTTATCAAAATATTGTGTATCTAATACAATTCCATTTTCTTCTTCACTAACTTTTGCACCTGTTAATGATGCTGTTATGTTTAGTAAATTAGTATATGTTGGATTCATAGCATTATTGTTTTCTTGTGCTATTACTTCAAAATTCATTGTTGCTTTTTTACTTGCATCACTCCAAATATTAAATGTTCTTTTATTCTCTTCATCTTGTCCATATTTTACTGTACCATTATGTCTCAATTCAATATGTATATCTTGTTCTGCAAAATCTTGAGTAATGTTTGTTTCTGCCAAATCAACTAGTAACTCAAAGTCCTCTTTTGCATAACTCTTTGTTGTATCTTCATCTGAATTTTCTGGTTTTTGTGTTGATGTTGTTCCACTTATAACATGATAATAATTACTATTTCCATTTGATTTGTCATTATATTTTACTGAATTTTCAACTGCACCCATTTCTGTAAAGTTTTCTAAGTAATATATATAATTTGTTATATTTCCAGCTTTATCTCTATCAACTTCATCATATCCATCTTCTGAATGTATAATTCTATAATATGTTTTACTTGATGGATTTGATGTATCCATTATTGTCAATTTTGTACCAGCTGGTAATTTCATTGTTGATGAAACTGCTCTTTTATCATTATTGTCATCATATATTGTATAATCAGAATTATAGAATAATCTATAAGTTAAATCTATTTTACTATTTGATGTGTAATTTCTTGTTGTTTCATCTGTATCTTTAAACATTGCTACATATTTTGTATTTGTTATTTCTGCTACTGTTTTCAAGTCTACAGATACTACTACTAAGAATGTTTCTTTTTGTCCTGATTCTTCATTTATATTTTCGCCTAACAATATAAGGTTAATTCTTCCTAAGTTTTGATTTTTAGTTATATTTAAAGAATTATACATTTTAAATCTTAATGTTGGTGGTGTACTTGATGAGTCACTATCAAATGTTAGTCCATTAAATTTAACTCCACCCTCGTCTGCTGTATATATATTGTTACTTGTATCTTGTGTCCAGTTTCCTTCTTTTGTTGTTTGTATTGAAAGTCCAAATTGTGAATTTGCTATATCTGTACTATCTGCAATTTCTTTTATTTTAATTGGGTCTACAAGTTCAATTCCTTTTTTCAAAGCATTCAAACTTACTTTTGAAATTGTATATTTTGCATTTGGCAAATATTCAAAATCTAATTTTACATCTGCAATACTTTGTCTTGAATATACTGAACCTGTTAATGCAACATTATATTCTATCATATTGATTCCTATTATCCACTGATAATCATTTCTTCCTTCTATATATGGTATTATTGTTTCATTTTCTGAGAATTCTGTCTTATTATGTATAATATTTGTATAGAATCCATCTACATATAGATCATGATCATCTTTTCTCTTTCCTTGAACATATGCACCTTGAACAAATACATTTCCTGTTCCCAATTTTGCATTATTAGTTATTGGATCATATATATCATATGTTTTATCATTTGAGTTTCCAGAATGTTTGAATGCATACATTCCAAAGAATGTTAGTCCATTTACATCTCCAAATTCAGTTATTTCTTCTGCTGAATATGTTTCTTGTTTTGCTATAACTAAATTTAATGCTTCTAGAGTATATAGTCTATTTATTACATTTTCAGCTGTTGCCTTTTGTGTTTTTTCTTTATCTACATAACTATTAAATTCTTTTACTAAGTTAAATTCACTCTGTACGTGTACTGCTGATGCTTTATATAATGTTACACTATCTATTTTATTTAATGAATATGATGCTCTATTTGAAGCACTTAGTATATCTTGCTTTCCATCAATTTCTAACCAAGAATTTCCTATATATAAATTGCTTGCTCTTTGAATTGATTTTATTTCTTTTACATTTTTCTGTATTCCAAAGTTTTCAATTGTAATATTTGATGTTCCAGAATATGTAGAGGCATTTCCTGTTCCATATATATTGTTTGCAAATGTTATTGTTGATTTTCCGTCAATATTTACATTTGAATTTCCTTCTACAGAAGTTACTTTGTCAAAATTGTATTCACTTGTTTGTGAATTATCATATTGTAATTTATATTGAGAATATTCTGATGTTCCTCCTCCAAAAATATCTCCCTGTATGTTTATATTTCCACTATTGATTTTTTCTGCCTCTATTTGAGCAACTTCTTTTCCTATATTTACAAATGTATTTCCATATACTTTTCCTAAATCAGAACCTCCATTTACATCACAAGAAATTGTTCCACCTGTTATGTTTAATATTGCATTTCCATTTGTACCTGATGTTCCTATATCAGAGTTTTGTCCTCCTGCAAATAATTTATTTTTTACTTCTGCTGTTTTTTGTATATTTACTTTTGAATTTATAGTATATCCACCATTTTGATTTCCACCATATACATTATTAACTGATCCATTCAATATATTTACATTTGTTTCATTTACATTTCCTGAATCTTTTGCTCCTCCATAAATATTTGTAATTCTTGAAGTTCTTGTTGATGCATTTACATTAATATTTGTTCTTCCAGCTCCATTATTTAATCCTGCACCATATATATTTGTTATATTTCCATTCAAAACAGAAATATTAGTATTTTCTATAGCTGTATCTAAGTCTTTACCTCCACCATATATATTTGTTATGTTTCCAGATTTTGCTATAATATTAGTTATTTTTGCTGAATTTCTATTTCCTGCTCCATATACATTTTGAACAGTGCTTCTATCTAATGTGATATTTGTTGTATCTACACTTCCAACTGTATTTCCACTTCCATATATTTCTGCAATATAACCTCCATTTGTTGTTATATTTGATGTTTTAATTACACTGTTTGCATTAGATGCTCCATATATTTTTAAATATGAATTTCTATTATTTCCAATAACTTCTATGTTAGTTGAATTTAATTTATCATTAATTCCTCCACCATAAATTGTATTATATATTATTGGGCTTCCTTCTGTTGAACCTATCGTAATATATGAGTTTTCTTCAAATTTGTCTGTGTCTATATTATTTTGATTTTTACTTCCTCCATATATATTATTAGATGTATTTTTATTGCCTATTGTTCCAGTTTTAATATTTATATTAATTATTCCTGAGATAAATTCTGAATTTTGTTTATATCCTACTCCTGATGTTCCACTTGATGTATTTTCTCCTCCACCATATATATTACCATATAAATTACCTGTTGTAATAATATTTGTACTTTGTTTTACATATGATTGATAAGCTCCTCCAAATAAATCTCCTGTTAGTGTTCCTGATATATTTATATTTGTAGAATCTGATACTTGAGTATTATATCCTCCACCATATACATTTGTATCTATTGTTCCAGCTATGTTTATATTTGTATTACCATTTATAATTCCTGTTACTTCATTTTCAGTATTTCGAGAATATTTACTTCCTCCATATATATTTCCTGATATTTTTACAGAACTTCCTGTTACATTAATTTCTGTATTTGCTGTACCATTTCCTTTACCATCTATAGTTACATTTGAGCCTCCATATACACTTCCATTTATTTGTGTAATACCTGTTAGAGTTATTCTTGAGCCTCCATAAAAGCTTTCATTTGCACCTTGTCCAAATATTCCTCCATTTGGTGAAATAATATTTCCTCCGTAAAAATACATATTTGTAACAACTTCATCTGTATTACTATTTATTGTTCTAGCTCCTGCATATATGTTTCCATTTACTTGTCCACCATACATCTTAAATAATACTTTTCCTTCTGTTGTACTATTTATACTTCTTAAATATATTGCCGAATTTTCACTAGAATTACTATATAAATTGTTTCCTGTAAATGTTCCACTATGTAATTCTATAGTTGCATAATTTTTTGAATACATATTTGTATAATTATCATTTTCTACAGCCTCATATGAATAACAATTTGTTTCATTTTGTCCTAGCATTAAATATCCATTAATTGTTAATTTTGTATTTTGTGCTTTTGTTCCATCTTTCTTTGATCCTATTTGTAATGTTGTTGTTACATATTTTGAATTTGATGTTTTATTGCTTTCACTTATACTGCTTCCAACAATAATGTCATTATATGTTCCACTTTCTATTATTATTTTGTTTCTACCAATTCCACCTTTGTTGCTTTCTGTTTTATAGTTTCCACCAATTACTGCTCCAAAAGAATATTTTCCATTTGATGAACTTATTCTTCTTCCTAGTGTTATATTATGATAATTTCCTATCAATAAGTTTGTAAAGTTTTCATTTGCTAATATTTGTTTTCCATTACTGATTGTTGATGACTCTGAGTCAATTTTAATATTATCAAATACAACATCTGCTTGTAAGTTTATATTTGAAGATATTTTTAATTTTGCATTATTTGTATGTTGATAATCTTTTCCACCATATAAACTTGTTATTGTAACATTTTTATTTATTGTATTATTTAATGTTACTTCATCTGTAACAACTATATAATTTGTTTTTGTAGTTCCACTTAAAGATAATTTTTCTAATGCTTTTTCTATTGTCTTTACTGCTGTTCCTGTTGATAAACCATTATTATTATCATTTCCTTTACTTCCTGAAACAAACACTACATTTGCTTTTTGCCACATTGCTTTTAAATAATGTATTTTTCCTGGAATTTCATCATATACATCAAATTTTCTTAAATATCCATTTTCTTTATTAGAATCATTTTCTTCATATTTTTCTGTATAACTAGAATCTTTATAATATATATAATTTCCTTCTGAATCTGCTTCTACCCAAGCAAAAAATGTTTGTGCATTTTGTGTTCCATTTGTATATTCATATTTTTCAGAGAAGTTTGAATTTTTGCCTTCATAATATAGTTCTCCTATTGTTGATGGAGTATATACTGTTGCATTATTTTCACCAGTTTCATTTATATTTAATAATTCATTTACATATATTACATCTTCATCTACAAAATACTTTATTTCTTCATAATTTGTAGATTTTATTGCTGATTTTGAGAATGTCATTGTTGTTTGAATATTTTTATTCTTTTCTTCATCTATCATTATTCCTTCATTAAATACCAAAGAATATGTACCTGTTACACTTAATTTTGAAAGATTTATATAAAATGTCATACTTCTTGGTATTTTTGTTACTTTGCTGATGCCGGAAACATTTATTCCGACATCACTTGTAACATCTTCTCCATCTCTATATACTTTTACATCATTTGTTGTAATATGACTATTTTCTAAATCTAGATATCTATCTATTGTTTCTACATTTACTGTTGCACTATAAGATTGGTTATCCAAATAATTTACATTTATTCCTTTATATTTTATTCTTGGTTTTACATCATCAACCATATATGTTAAGGTCGTTTCTTCATTATATTTTCCATTTTCATCATATATTGAACCTTCTTTAAATATAAAGCTAAATTTAAATTCATCAACATAGTCTTGAATTGTTATTGAATATTTATATCCATAATTTGTAAATATTGGTGTACTTAATTTCCAATCTAATGTATCTGTAACATCATCTCCGTTGTCATCAATTATTCGAATTTCATCTTTATCTATTATTGCAAGATTGTTTCCTTTTTCATCTTTTTCAGATTTATTTGTTTTAAAGAATCTATCACTTGTTTCAAAACTAATTGTTGCCGTTTGTTTAACATAATCATATACTACTGTATTGTTGTCAGTATATATCTTTGGATCTACAAAGTCTATAATTGTAGCATCTTTTATATTTTCTGTTTCTTTGTCTTCACATATTATTATATATTTTGAGTTATTACTATTTCCTGATGAATCAAAGAATTTCCCTTCTGGTATTGTTATCTCTAATGTTCCACTATATCTTGTATATGGTTCATTTACTTGTCTTTCAATTTCAAAGTTTGATAATACAACTGTATATTCAAGTCCTATAACTCTGTTTTCATCATCTAATATTTCTTTTGTTGAATATGTTCTTGTAATATTTTCTCCTACTGATTTTCCGTCTACTTTAATTTCTAAAGAACTTCCTTCAAATGTATTTCTTGCATAGTTCGTATCTGTTACTTTGAATTTGAATGTTACTGTTTTGTTTTCCTTATTTATTATTGGACTTTGACCATTTTCATATATATATGTTATTTCTGGTTGAATAAAGTCTACTATGTTATCAATAAATCCATTATCTTCTTTCCAATCTGGATTTCCTGCATATATTATTGTTTCTTCATTTCTGTTTCCAGATGTATCATGTACTGTTCCTTCATCAACACTAATTTTTACTTCTCTATCATTTATTCCGAAGTTACCTAATATTAGTTTATATATTTTATATGTTTCTGTTTCTTCTACAAGATTTAATTGTTTTGCTATTTCTGATTTTTCAACATCTTTTACATATACATGTATATAACTTGTATTATATGTTAGTTTTCCATTTTGCTCTTTACTCAATTTATCAAATAAATATTGTTTATCACTTAATTTTATTTGTAGCTCAACTGTTTTATTTGTTCTATCTATACTACTTGTATGATATGTAATTTCTGGTTTTATAAAGTCTACTACATTTTCTTTAAATGCTGTATATATTCCTTCTGAATCTCCATCTTCAACCCAATTTGTATTTCCAACATTGATCATTGTTAAGATGTTTTTATTTCCAGATGTATCTTCCAATGTATTTGGTGCTAGTTGAATTTGAGTTTTTCCACTATATTCTTCAAAATTACTTAATACTACTTTATAAATTACTGATGTATTATTTGATTGTACTTTTGTTATTTGTTTTTGAATTGTTGGTATTTTAGTTCCATCTATAAATACATCTATATCATTAGCTGTTAAACTATCTTTTGATAAATATTTATCAGTTCCTTTAAGTTGTACTTCAACTGTATTATTATTTCTGTTTATAGTACTATTATAATAACTCCATATTGGATCTACAACGTCTACGATAACTGGATTATCTTCATCATCACCATCATCATAATCTATTGTTATTGTTGTTGCTAAGTTTTGATTTCCTGATGTATCTGTTACTAATCCTTTTTCAAATATTAATTGTACAGGTCCACTATAATTCTTATATTCTTCTCCGTCTAAAATCTTATCTAATTCAAAGTTTGAAATATTTAGAACATAGTCTTTTACTCCATTTACTGCATTTGATGAATTTAAGTTGATTTTTAATTGTTCTGTAATATCTGTTCCATCTACTTTTATTCTAATTTTCTTATTATCTACTGATAATTCATTTCCTTCTTTTAATAAATTTTCATATACATAATTTTCATTTAATTTAAATCCAACTGTTAAAACTTTTTCTTTATAATTAATATCTGGGTTTGCTGTTTTACTTACTCCTGAATATTTATATGTAAATGATGGTTTTGTAAAGTCTACAATGTTTTTACTAAATGCATCATATTTTCCATCTGCATCTCCTGCTTCAGTCCAATTTGGATTTCCTACATTTATTGTTGTTTCTTTATTTGTATTTCCATATTTATCAGTTATTGTACCTGTAGAAATTACTATTTGTGTAACTCCTTCTCTCTTTTCAAAGTTTCCTAATGTTAATTCATATACAACTTTTTGAGAATCCTCAGAAATCTTTCTTAATTCTTTTGTTATTGTATTTATTTCTTCTCCATTCATTAACACTTTTATCTTATTTTCATAATTTTCCATTAAGTTATTTGTATCATAATATTTATCACTTCCTGTAATTTGTAGTGTTACTGTTTTAGAGTTTCTATCAATACTACTTATTTTATATAACCACACTGGGTCAACAACATCGACTATAACTGAATTTTCTTCATCATCTCCATCATCTGTATCTATTGTAATTGTTTTAGAGATATTCTTATTTCCTGATAAGTCTTCTATTATTTCACTATTGAATAGTAATTGTACAGGTCCACTATAATCTGCTATTTCTTCTCCAGTTTTAACTTTTGGTTGTTCTAGACCTGCAATTACTAATCTGTATTTTTCACCAATCTTTTGAGAATTTCCATTTATTTTGTCTTTTATGTCTTCAACTTTGGTTAATGTTTTTGTAATATGTGAATTTGCTTCTTCTTCACCATCTACTTTTACAGTTATTAAGTTTGCATTTTCGTCTGTTCTTAATTGTGTAGATTTAAAATATTTATCTATTACATCAAATTCTACTGTTACTGTTTTTGTAATATAATCTATATTTGGATTTTCTTCTTTTTCTACATTTGAATATTTATAGTTTATTTGTGGTTTTACTATATCTGCAAACATTGTTCCTTCTGTATTTTGTTTAATCATGTTTTCGTCTTTTAATAATATATTTTCCCATTTGTATTTTTCTGTTGCATTTTCGTCATCTATTGCTATTTCGCTTAAATTTTGATTTCCATACTTGTCAACTAATTTTTGTGCAGATATTTTTAGTTTTATATTTCCACTCCATTCTAAATATTTTTTATCATCAACTCTAGTATTTTCTCTCCAATTTGTAATTGAAACTGTATATTTATTAGAATTTGTTTTATCTTGTACAATTTCTATACTTAAATCTTCATCAGTGTCTTCATAATCATCAAAATATACCTTTATATCATTTTTTGTTAATGTATTTGTTACCTCAGAAGTATATATGTCTGTATCTGTCTTTCCTTCAATTACTGCCTTTATTCCTGATATTTTACCATTTGAATCTTTAATATATGTTCTTTCTACAAGCTTCCATTCTGGTCTATATATAGGATTAATTTTTGCATTTGTTATTATTTCTTCTTTTGATGTTGTGTTTGGTTTGAATGAATATAAATTAGAATATATTGATTCAGGTGCTAAAAATGTTAATTTATTATCTTTACCACAATTTGTTGCAAAATTATCATATGTTTTTCCTAAGCTTGTGAACATTGGTCCCATATCTATTTGTGTCATTGACTCACTTCCACAATTTTCAAACATTGCTTTGGTATTTTTTACATTTGCTGTATTGAAATTATCTCCTAAGTCTAACTTAGTTAATTTATTTCCAAAGTTTTTGAACATTGCTTCCATATTTACAACTTTTGAAGTTTTGAAATTTTTACCAATATTGAATGTTGTCATTTTATTATGTCCTAATCCTTCAAACATTCCTTCCATAGAAGTTATATTTGTTGTATCGAATTTATCTGGTATTTCAAATGTTGTCATTGCATTATATCCTGTATTATAGAACATATAATCCATTTTTCTAACTGTTGTTCCTGTTTCTAGTCTATCTAAGTTTTCGATTGTTACTTGTGATTTACATTTTGCCCCATATCCTATATTTGCAAATAAATAACTTGAATCAACATTAAAGTCTATATCATAATTACTTCCTATGTGTACTGTATATGGTGCTTGTGTTTCATCATACCAAGCATATATTACAGCCTCTCCATCCCAAACTACGTCTTCATCATTCCATGTTCCTGTTGCTTGTCTATGTCCTGAAGCTGCTACTGACCATTTTGTTGATGTTTCTTTCATTTTTTTAGTGTCATTTTCTACTATGATTTTTTCAATATCTTGTCTTTGTATTGGACCACCTAAAAATGGATCTGTTGTCTTGTATTCATATCTATTTTCTTTTTCTATATATGCTACTTTTAATGCATTTACAATTGCAAACATTGTTGCTTTATTTTTATTTGTATGTTCATCTATTACTACTCCTGATGGTAAGAACATATATACTGTATTTGGATTTTGTGTTATTCCTGTTATATATATTTCAAATGTTATACTCTTTTTGTCTTCTGCCATCTTAATATTTTCTAGAACTACATTTAAGCCTTCCTGGTCTGTAATGTCTTTATCTTCACATATAAGTCTAACTTTTTTAATATTTATTGCTTCTTGTAATTTTGTTATTGTTTCTGTTTCGTTTAATTGATATTTATCACTTGCAATTACAGATAATCTAATTGTTCCGTTTACTATATCAATATCTAATCCTTTTCTTCTAACATATGGTGAAACAACGTCAACAATTTCTCCATCTGTCTTATTTCCTGGCAAATCAATTCCTGATGTAATTATTGTATTAATATTTCTCAAACCATTTTTGTCTTCAATACTATTTGAATTTATTGCTATTGTTAAAATACCACTATAGTCTTCTCCATTATTAGGATCTTGTTGTAAATTTGAAAATACTAATTCATATTTCTTTCCTACTATTATGTCTTTACCATTTATTCTATTTTCTATTTCAGATATTTCGTTTAATTCTATTGTTACAAGACCTTTTTCCTGTGCTTCTAGCAAGTTTACTCCATCAATTTGAGCAACTCCTATGTTGTCCAATGTTAGGACACTATTCTCATTAAAATATCTATCTGTAATATCTATTGTCATTTTGAATGTTTTGTTTTGATTATTTATATCTGAAGTTATGTATTTATATGTGATTGTTGGTTTTATATAGTCTACATCTCCACCTATTAATGTCATTTTATCATTTCCATTTCCAGTTTTATCTTTTATTGTATTTTCTGGTATATCTGCTGTTACATATCCACTCCAGTCAATAAACTCTCTATCATAATTTACTTCTGTTCTTTTTTGTTCAAATTTTGATAATATTAATTTGTATGTTCTTACAACATATTGAACACCTGTATTTGTTGTTTTATGTTCATCTAAATATGTTAAATTCTTTTCAAGGTTTGCTTCTAATCCATCAACATATGTTGTAATATCATTTGCAGTTAATGTTGTATTTTCTGTAGAATCAAAATATTTATCTATTGCTTTAAATTTTAGTGTTTTTGTTTTATTAGTGTTGTCATAATTTTTCTCATCTTGTGTTAATTCTATTTGTTCAATTCTAGGTTTTATAAAATCTACCATTCCAACATTTAATGTTGTCTCTATATTCTTATTATCTGATTTGTCTACTAATGTGTCTGCTGAAATTTTTATGTCTATATTACCACTCCACTCTAAATATTCTTTTTTAGCTTGTTTTTCTGCTTGCTCAAAACCTGATAATTTTACTCTATATTTAACTCCATAATTTTTATTTCCATCTTCTCTTTTTTCTGTTACTAATACTCCATATTGACTTTCACCTTTAAAATATTCAAATTCTACTTTTATGTCTCTAGCTTCTTCTTTGTCTACTATTGGTAATATATCTTGAGGTGTTAATGTATTACTTACATAATATTTATCTGTTCCTATAATATCTACATATACATAACTTTCTTCTAAACCTTTTTCAAAGTTTTTATTATGTATTTCTACATTTTCAATTCTCCAAATTGGTTTTACAACATCTACTATTACTGGATTTTTATTATCACCTTTTGGTTCATCTATTCCTATTGTTATTGTTTTTTCAATGTTCTTGTTTCCTGATAAGTCTATTGCTTTATTTGCTGGAATTATTATTGATACATATCCACTATAATTCTTATATAATTCTCCCATTTCTTGTTCTAAATTCTTTACTTCTAATGTATATGTTATTCCTTTTCCATCTTTTCTTTGTGTTTTTGTTAAAGAATTTTTTACGTTATTTATATTAACATTTTCCCATTTTGATGTTGTTTCATTATATACTTTTAATATTAAATCTTGTAATGTTAACCCTTCTGATGAATAATATTTATCAACTACATCAAATCCTACTGTTAATATTCCATTTGTTTTATCTATTTGTGTATTCGAATATTTATAAATATATTCTGGTTTAATGAAGTCTGAATATAATGTTCCATCTGTGTTTTTATCTATTTCTCCATCTTTAACTGTATCTAATAAATTTCCATTTCCATATATATCTAGAGCTTGTCTACCATCAATTTCTATGCTTACATTTCCACTCCATTCTTTATATGGCTTGTTTTCTTGTAGTATTGATTGTTCAAAATCTGTTAATATTATTGTATAATATACACTTCCATTTTCTTCTTTTAAAAATGTAACATCTTTTTTTACATTTGTTCCATCATCTGCAAGTTCGTCATCTATATATATTTTTATTGTATCTTTTGTTAATTTACTTGTTGTTTCTTTATATGTTGTATTATCTCCTGTTGCTTTTACAACTAATGTTAATGTTTTATTTAATTCATCTATTGAACTACTATATTTACTCCATACTATTTTGTATTTACAGTTTATTGTTCCTATTTCATAATTTATTAAAACTTCTGAATTTGGATTTAATCTTAAATTATTTATATCAGAATATATTGCTTCACCACAATATATTATACATCCAGCTGTTCCTGTATTTTGCAACATTGCTTCATTTGTTTCTGGAATATTAGTAAATGCTGGTCCTAAGTCTAAAATATTTAATTTATTAGAATTACTAAACATATAGCTTACATCTGTTGCTGAATTAGTATAAAATTTTTCTTTTAATTCAAGTTGTCCTAAACTACTACAATTGCTAAACATATGATTCATATTTGTTACTTTACTTGTATTAAATTTTTCTTTTAAGTCTATTGTTCCTAACATACTACATCCATTAAACATATATGACATATTTGTTACTTGTGTTGTATCAAATTTTTCTCTTAGATTAATTGTATTTAATTTACTACAATTGTTAAACATATATGACATGTTTGTTACTTTTTCTGTATTAAATTTTTCTTTTAAATCTATTGTTGTTAATTTATTACAATTATTAAACATATATGATGCATCTAATACATTTGATGTATCAAAGTTATTTCCAAAATCTATTGTTGTTAAGTTTATACAATTTTGAAACATTTTGCTTATATTTGTTACTTTATTTGTATTAAATTCTTCATTTAATGTGATATTTTTAAATGTTGAACATCCTCCAAACATTTCTTGCATGTTTCTTACATTCTTGGTATCAAATTTTGAAGGAAACGTTATTTCTTGTAGGTTTGCACAATTACTAAACATATATTCCATATTTAATGAATTTATTGTGTTTATTAGATTAATATTTTCTATTGTTGTTATTCCAGTATTTGCAAATAAATAACTTGTGTCTCTATTTACATATATATCAAAATCACTTCCGATATAAACTTCGTATTTTCCATTTCCATCTTTATCTTCATATCCTGCAATTATTGTAGAACTTCCTACAGCTGAAACATCATAATAATTTCTTCCTATTACTTCACTTTTACTTTTTACGAATGTTATTTTTTCTATATCTTTTCTTTTTATTCCATCTATATTTAAGAATTTACTATCTTCTGTTTTTTCTGTATTTGTTGGTCTTAATACATCAAATACTATAAAACTTTTTTCTTCATTTTCATTTTTTGTTTCGTCTATTATTGTTCCTTTAGGTATTGTTATTTTTACTTGTTCTATATTTTCTGTTGCTGTATATATTTCGACTTCATATGTAATTCCATATTGAACTTCTTTTGTTACCCCATCTATTGTTCTAGATTCCATTAATTTTTTTCCTGGATGTATTGTTACTTTTACATTTGAGTTTGCTTCTTTTGCATTTACATATACTTTAAAGTTCTTTTTTAATTCTTCACTTGTGGCATTGTATGTTCCTGGTGCAATTGTGTCTGAAGCATAATATGTATCAGATCCTCTTAATGTGAATTTCATTGTTGCTATATTATTATCATTTAATTCTAGTTTTCTATTTTCTGTTTCCCAAATCGGATTAACAAAGTCTACTATTTTACTTGAATCTGTTGTAATATTAGGATTATAATCAATATAATCTCCTATGTTATATTCATTTCCTTCAGAGTCTATAATTTTATTATCACTTTCATTTGTTGTCCACCTTAATTGTGATGTTCTTCCTTTGTTTGTTACTGAATATGTTTGGTTACTATTTGTTTTTACTAAATATCCATTTTCTGAGGTTTGTAATTTATAATTGTTTTCTCCTAATTTTTTGTTTAGTTCTTTTACAAATTCATCTGTTTCTAAATATTCTGTATTGCTTTTTGATAATGCATTTTGTGCAGCTTCTTGTATCTTTTGTTTTGTTGTTAATTTATTACTATTTATTCCAATTATCAATATAAAAATCAAAAATAACAAAAATACTACATTTATAAGTCTTATTTTTATTATTTTTTTTTCCTCTTTTTCTTTCATTTTTTCTCCCATTTTTTCTTTTTTTCTTGTTATTTTTTCTGCCTTTATTATACCAATCTAATTAATTAAAATCAACATTTTTCGAGATTTTTTTACTGTTATTTTTTGGAGTTTTTGTGTTTCTTTTTACGTCAAAAGTCATTGCGCAAAATGGTTATACTGCACAATGTAATGTAATAGTACAAACATCTATAATTAGTATAGTTATGGATCAATCAAATATTACAATAGAAAGAAACCAAGTAATAAAATTAACAACGACAGTAAACCAAAATTTTACAACAAAAAAAGTTAATTGGATAAGTGATAATCACCAAATTGCTACTATAGAGGATAATGGAATATTGACAGCAAAAAAAGTTGGAAATGTTACTATAATAGCTCAGAATAAAAATGGAAAAATATCAGCCAAATGTTCAATAACTATTGTACATGAACCTATTACTATAAATATGTCTAGTAATATTTCTGGCACGAAGTCTCAACAAACAGTTTTAGAGTGGAATAGTTCATCAATTCCTGCTGGAGCGAAAAGTATTAAAATGTCTTGGAGCTGTGGTGTTACTAATGCTATTTCAGATAGAAGGTACTATTGGGACTTTATTGAAAATGGCAATAAGAATAGTTGGCAAACAGATGCACTCAATGTTAATACTCACGGAAGTACAACAGGTGTTAGTAGGTCTTTAAGTGGTACTAACGACTTTTCAAATTTGAGTGGTGGAACATCATATTCCGTTAAAGCTGTAATTAGTTCATTCTTATATTTTGGGAACCATTATGGTTCTGGGAAAGCGCGAATGGTTGGGCAAGTGCAACTTTGGAAATAAATTATTTGAATTAATTTATTATATATGCTAATATTAGAAAAATATATATCAAAATTTTTTTGTGCGAATTATCAAAAAATTTGTACATAAAAAATAGTGTAATTATTAAGTTGAATAATTACACTATTTTTTTGTTATATACCTAGTTAATAGATATATAAATTATTCATAATAAAATGTTGCGGTACATTCTGCCCACGTGTTTGGACTTCCTTCAAATTCCCACCAATTTATAACTCCACTTAATTCTGCTCTAATTGTTAATGATTCTCCTCCGTTAACATTATTTATTGTTCTAGATCCACTTACTGATCTACTAACAGGTCCAAAAAATGCATTCATTACCATTTGATCTGATTGCCATGAATCAGAAGCATTTCCTGAATAATACCAATTAATTTTTCTATCAGCCACAGCGTTGCTTACTCCTCCCTTCCAATCTACTACAATTTTCTTTACTCCATAAGGAATTGTATAATTCCACGTTCCTATTGTTCCTTTTTTAGAATTGGTTTTCTTATTGAATTTTGCGACTATTGTATCCCAGTTTACTGATATATAACAATTTGAATATATTGTATGATTACTATTGCTTGCTGTAATTGTAGCATAACCTGGTCTAATTGCAGTTACCAATCCATTTTGGTCAACTTTTAAAACATTTTCATTATTACTTATCCATTGAACCCTTTCTGTATGAGATCTTGGATTTACATTTGCATTTAATTGTATTCTACTTGTTTCATTTACTTTCATTTTTATTGATGCACTTGTTTTATTTAATGATATATTTGTTATAGAAGTCTGAACTACAATAGAACATTGCGCAGTATAACCATTTTGTGTAGTAACAGTTATAGTAGCAAATCCATTTCCTATACCTGTAACAAGTCCGTTTTGATCGACTACTGCTACATTTGGAGTATTAGTTGACCACACTAAGTTCAAGTTAGTATTTGCATTACTTGGTAAAATTGTAGCATTCAATTTGACTGTTTTATTATTTGTGCTCAAATCTATTATTGCACTACTTTTATCTAGTGCAACTCCTGATGGATATACTAAAATTAATTTCCATTTTGCATATAAATTAATTTCTGTTCCATTAATGGTAGATAAGTTACTTATTTCTTGTTGATTTTGATATACCACTTCTCCATTAGCACTTGTTGCCCATCCAATAAATTCATATCCATCTTTCTTGAATCCATTTGCTGATAAACTATATGTTGCACCATATTTGCATTCCATATTTGTCATACTTCCACTAGTATTTCCGTTTCCGTTAAATACTATTTGATATGTTATTGCTGTCCATTGTGCATATAATGTTATATTGTCAGTATATATCCATTGTTTTGAAGATGTCCAATAACCGTTTGCATTTACATTGCATTTTCCATTTGAACCATATACTTGTATTCCACCTGATGTAGATGTATACCATCCACTAAATATATATCCAGTTTTTGTTGGATTTAATGCACTTACATCATTATTTTGAGTTGATGAATATACTACTTTTTTTGTATCTTCTTGTATTGTTCCACCATTTGCATTAAATGTAATTGTATATTCTTCTTCTTTCCATACCGCATATAATGTAATTTTACTTCCATTTTGTGATGAAAGATTTACTACAGATTCACTATTTGAATATTGTTTTGAACCAGTTGCTTGTGTTGACCATCCAACAAATTCAAATCCAGTTCTCTCAAATCCATTTTCTGTTAATTTTTTAGCCTCATCATATGTATGAGAACTTTGTGGTGTTGAACCACTTGTACTTCCATTTCCATTATATGTTATTGTATATGTTATAGGTGTCCATTGTGCATATAATGTTATATCATCTGTATATACCCATTGATTGTTACTATTCCAGAAAGTATTCGAATTTGCATTACTACTTCCATTATTTTTATATACTTGTATTCCTTCTGTTCTTTCTGTATACCAACCATTAAATATATATCCTGTTTTTGTTGGATTTAATGAACTTACATTATTATTTTTTGTTGAATTATATACAACCTCTTTCGTATTTTCTGTTATATTTCCTCCATTTGGATCAAATGTTATTGTATATGTTTTTTCTTTCCAACGTGCATATAATTTTAGTGAATTTAATGTATATATCCATTTTCCTTCTTCATCCCAATAATTGGTTCCTATTATTCCTTTTCCATTAGTTCCATATACTTGTGAACCTCCATTTTCTGAAGTATACCAACCTTCAAATGTATATCCTTGTCTACTTGGAGCTAATTCACTTACATTATTATTAATTGTTGACTCATATCGTGTGATATATTGAGTTTTTTCATTTGTTTGTTCTCCATTTACTATAATATTTCCTCCATTTGGATAAAATACTATTTCTGTAGGGTTTGCTTCCCATATTGCATAATATGTTTTATCTTCTGTTATTGTAACTGTTGTTCCAACTGTTCCTGAAGCATCAACTGTTGTGTCTGTTGGATTTTCCGACCATCCAAGTAAAGTGTATCCATTTCTTGTGGCTGCTGGTAATGCAACATTTTCTAAATAGTTTTCTGTTATATGATAATTTTCAGTACTTTCACCATTTATTTTTATACTATTATCACTTGAATTTCTATTAAATGTTATTGTATATTTATTTATTTGCCATATTGCATATAAATTTGTCGAATTTGCTACTATATCACTTACAGAATATGTCTTTCCTGGTTGATATTTTATTACATCTGATCCCGCTTCTGTAGCCCATCCTTTAAATGTATATCCATTTCTTTGAATTACTGGGTATCCATTTGTAGTTTTTTGCATTGGCATTGTTATTGTATCACTTGCATATTTTTGATATGAGATTTGTTCAATTTTATTTCCATTACCATATACAAATGCTCCACCATTTCCATTTAATATTATATCAAATTTATTAGCTCTCCATATTGCATATAATGTTATATTTCCTTGTACTGTATATTCTTTTCCAGCTTCATATTTTGCAGTTGCTGATGATGCTCTTATATCCCATCCAACCAATGTATATCCTGCTCTTGTTGCATCTGGTAATATTATATCTGAATTAAAGTTTGCACTTATTGTTTCAGTTTCTACAATACCACCATTTCCGTTAAATGTTATTGTATATTTGTCAGATGTCCATATTGCATATAATGTTATATTATCTTGTATTTCATAATTTGTTTTATATTCTCCTAATATAGCATTAATATTTGTTGACCAACCTGTAAATGTATATCCTTCTCTTGTTGCTGTTGGCAATGTGATGTTTGTTAAATAGTTATTAGTTATTGATTTTATTGAATCTGTTGAATCTCCTATTTGACCACCATTTGCGTCAAGTACTACTGTATATCTCTTAGTACTCCAAACTGCATATAATACTTTGTTTTCTTTTATTACATATGTATTAGTATATTGTGGTTGAGTTGCCTTAGCATCTTCTGACCATCCTAATAATTCATATCCTTTTCTTGTTGCTTCTGGTAATCTTATTTCTGTATTATATGTGCCTTCTATTGTATTTTGATTTCCAGTTCCTTCTCCTGCGTTAAATGTTACTGTATATGTGTTTATTGACCATATTGCATATAATGTTGTATTTCCTTTTATTGTATATTTGCTATTTGTACTATATGTTGCTTTAGTTGCTTCTTGATTTTCATCCCATCCTAACAATGTGTATCCTGGTCTTTCTGCTATTGGAAGGTCTACTTTTGCATTGTAGTTTTCTGTTACTGATTCTACATTTGTTGTACCACCATTTCCATTAAATGTTATTGTAAATTGTTCAGGTTTCCATACTGCATATAATGTTAGGTTTTCTTTTAATCTTAATTTATCATTATATTCTGGTTCTGTTGCATCTGGTTCTGTTGCCCATCCCTCAAATGTATATCCTGCTCTTTCTGCTTTTGGTAATTGTACTTCTGTTCTATATTTTCCTGTAATTGTACTATCACCAATTATAGAACCATTATTTCCATCAAATGTTAATGTATAATCATTTAATTGCCATATTGCGTCTAATATTAAGCTTTGTTTTATAGTTATATTATTACCTGGTCTATAATCAATATTGCTTTCATCTCCTGTTGATGACCAACCTAATAATGTATACCCTTCTCTTATTGCATTTGATATTGTTAATTGTTGACCATACTCGGCTTTTACATATTCTTGGTCGACTTTTCCACCATTTGTATTATATGTTATACTATATTTATTATAATCCCAAATTACTTTTATATAAGACTTTTCACTTCCCATTGTTATTATATAATCACCATTTCTTTGTAATTCAGCAGATGTTCCCTCTCCTGTAATTTCCAATGATGCAATTTCATATTTTTCTCTTTTTGGTAAAGTTACTCTCCAAGATTCTCCTTCATTTAGCTTAAATGTCTTTATTTCATCTCCGTCAGAATATTCTCCTCCATTCAAATCAATTGTTAATTCTAAATCACCTTGTTCTTCTATTTGCCATATACTGTTAGAACTTCCTTTTAATTTTACACTAGAGTCTAAAATTACTACTGGTCTTACTCCATATTGTTCAGTATTACTATTTCCACTTGAATTATATAAGTTACTAGAAGTTACTGTACTATCATTTACATAGAACATTCCATATTCAACATCATTATCATTTGTTTTTACAGAATTGTTTGCTACCCAATATCCGTCACTACCAAATATTGTTTGCATTGCCTTACTTGATATTGAATTTACTGAATATTCATAAAATGTATTTGTTATACTCTTTGTTACATTTGAGAATAAGTCTGTAAGTAATGCCCATTTATTATTTGCTTCATCAAAGAATCTGAAACCATTTTTTGATACATTATTTGAATTATATGTTTTAGTTTCGCCAACTGTTGCATTATATCCAGTTATTTTATTAATATCTTTTAATGTTATACTTCTTCCTCCTATAGCCCCATAACCTTGTCCGTATAATGCTCCAATTCTGTTTAATTCTTCTGTTGCATTTTCATATCCGTCTGCACCACTTATTTCATAACCTTGTTTATTTTCTGGTTTTACTATATTTGTTGCAACAATCATTAATTTTCCATCTTCTGTTGTTCCTAACAATCTCCAACCATTAATATTTTGAGTATCATAACTTCCTTGAATTGTAAACTTTTGATTTTCCTTACTTCCAATTATATTTTTACTTGATATATATGTTGTTATTTTATCCCATATTTTTTGGCTAATTCCTAATGTTATTATTTGAGAATTATTAGTATTCCCAGACTCATCTTCAATTAATCCTGCGTTTATTGCAACTGTAATTATACCACTGTAGTCTAAAGTATTTGTTCCTTCACGTTTAGTTTGATCTAATTCTGATATTACTATTGTATATTCATTACCTATTTGTTTTCTTTGCCCATTTATTTCTGAATATACTGGTTCTTCTCTAAACGTTCTTTTTACTTTATTCCAATCAACCTCTTTTTGATTTATTAATATTTTCAAATCATTAAGTGTTAAATTTCCTCGTTTGTAATTCTTATCAACCATTCTGAATTTTATTGTTACAGATTTTTGTTCATAATCTACATCTGTTGTTAAATAATTATATAACATTGCTGGTGATACAAAATCTACATATTCGCCATTTATTGTTTCTTGTAAATTTTTGTTTCCACTTGTATCTTCTATAACATCTTCTGCAATTCTAATTGATGTTTGTCCGCTCCAGTTCAAATAATCTGTTGTTTGTCCAAATCTATTTTTTTGTTCAAAATTACTTAATTTTAAAGTGTATTTTTTACCAATTTTATAGTTTGTTCCATTTCTATTTTCTGTTACATCTGTTTCTGCAATTATTTCTTTGTTAATTCCTTCTGCTATTTTTCCATCAACATAAACATTTATAGAATCTGTTGTTATATTAGAAGTTCCAAAATACTTATCTGTTACCATAAATTCAATAGTTTCTGTCTTTGCTTGTTTGTCTATCTTTGAACTTATTTTCTTGATTATTGGTCTAACAAAATCTACTTGTCCAATATCAAATGTTGTTTCTTTACTTGTATTTCCTGTCTCATCTGTCAATATTCCTTCACTTAAAACAATTTTTGTATTTCCACTCCAATTTTGATAATTAGCTGATTTGTCTAACTCATATTCTTCAAATCCTCTTATTGTTACTATATATTCTATAGCATATTTTACAAGTTTATTATCTCTTTTTTCATATAAAACATTTCCTGTACTAATATCTTTCTTTAAGTTAGGATTATTTGTCATTTCTATATTATCCATAAAGATTTTTATAGAATTAGTTGTTAAGTTTGTTTCTTTTAAGTATTTATCTTTTCCTATTAACTTGAAGGTAATTGTTCCTGATTGTACATTTTTCTGTATATCTTTAATTTCCCAAGCTGGGTCTATTATATCTACAATTACTTTATTTCCTGAATCATCACTATTATTTATTCCTAATGTTATTGATTGTGTTTTATTCTTGTTTCCAGAATGATCTAAAATTTTTCCTGATGGTATTGTTATATTTACTGCACCACTATAATTTTTATAGTTAATTCCTGTATTTTTTTCAAGATCTTTTATTCTTAATGTATACATTATTCCATTTTCAATATTTTCTTTTGTCAAACTATTTTGATTTGATGTTATCTCTGCTTTTTCCCATGTCTTTTCTGCCTCATTGTATACATTAAATATTAAATCTGTTATATTCAAGCTTTCTCTTGCATAATATTTATCTCTAGCATAGAATTTAACAATTAATTCTTTGTTTTCTGTATCCACTATTGTTGTTAAATTTGATGCCTCATATTGAATTTCTGGGACTATAAAATCTGCAAATAATTTTCCAGATAAGTTTGAATTTGTTTTCTCAGAATCTTCTATAATGTCTTCAAAATTTCCGTTTCCATATTTATCTAATGCTGATCTTCCTTTTATTGCTAATTTAATATTTCCACTCCATTCTTTATATTTCTTGCCATTTTGTAATATTAATTCTTCAAAATTATCAAGTGTTATTGTATATCTTATTTTATCAACAATTTTTGTTTTATCTGTTACTGTTTTAGTTATATTTGAAGCTATTTCTCCATCAACATAAACATCTACATATGTTGAATCTAGAACTGAATCATCACATTCTGTGTTTATTCCACTTGCTTCAACTACTACAATTAATTTTTTATTGTTTTCATCTATTGTTGTTGATATTTTTGACCACTTTGTTCTATATTTACATTCTATTCTTCCCATGTTGTATTTGATTTTTGCGTTTGATGCTCCATTTAGTCTTAAATTTGTACTATCTGAGTAGATTGCCTCACCAACATATATAACTCCATCTTTTTTACCACAATTTGTAATAATATCATCATGTTTATCTGGTATATTGGCAAACTGTGGACCTAAGTCTAGTTCTAGCATTCCATCTTTTCCACAATTATAGAACATTTTTGTCATATCTGTTACTTTACTTATATCAAATGTCTCACCTAATTCAAGTTTAGTCATTGAACTATTTCCAAAGTTTTCAAACATATGTGACATATTTGTTGTATTACTTGTATTTAAAGCTTTTAGGTTTCTTATTATGTTTCCTTCTGTACAATTGCTTCCTATATTAGCAAATAAATAACTTGAATCTGTGTTAGCATTTATTTCAAATTCACTTCCAATATATACTTCATATTTTCCATTTTCTGTTTCTCTATACCATGCTGTTATTGAACCATCTTGGCTTTGTGAAACATCCCATTTTGTTCCTTGTAGTTCTACTGGAATTATTACATTATTTACAAATTCTACACTTTGTATGTCTTTTCTTTTTATGCTTGTATTTCCTAAAAATCCACTGTTTGGACCTGTTTCATTTCCAACTGCAAGTAATTTTGTTGATAATACTATTTTTGTCAAATTGTTTTGATTTCCTTTTGTATCTTCAACTATTCCTTGTGGAAATAATAAATATGCATTATCTATGTCTTGAATTTTTGGCATTTCTATAGTAAATGTAAATCCTATATTCTTATTTTCTTCATTTACTATATCTTCTACATTTCCTATCATTTTTGCAGATAATTTTTGTGTATTGTCTCCAACTATTAATGATATTAATGATAAATCTATATTTCTAGTTTCACTATCTATTAATTTTGATGTTGTTTCATTAATTCCAGAACTATCTTTTACCTCAAATGTTATTGTCATTGTTTCATTTCGTATCTTTAGGTTTGCTGTTTTGATTACAGGTGATACTACATCAACAATTTCTTCTGGAGTTTTATTTCCATTTTCATCTGTATAAACACCTGACGTTATTGTTGTTGCTATATTTCCATTTGTGTATTTATCAAGTACTGAATTTGCTGATATTACTATAGTAACTGCTCCTGTATATTCTATTCCATTTTCTTTATCAATATTTGAAATAACCAATCTATATTTTCTTCCGACTAAAACTTTTTCTCCATTTATCATTTTAAATACTTTATCATTTTCTTCGTCAGTCTCTAATGCTAAATTTATTTGGCTTAACTGGCTAAGATTTTTCAAGTCATATTTTCCCATTCTTATTGTATTTAAATTGTTTAATGTTATTCTACTTGAATCATTATAATGTCTATCATATACAGAAAATTCCATTGTATATTTTTTCTCTTCTTTATTAGTTTCATCTTTAGAATATTCGTAATTTATTGTTGGAGATATTTCATCTACTACAACTTTAATAATTGATTCTTTGTTTCCATTTCCATATTTATCTGTTGTAACATTTTCTGGTATTTGTATCATTACATTTCCGCCATCTTTGAAGTCACTTAATGTTAATACATATTTATTTTCTATATATTCTAACTTTTTAGTAACATTTCTATCTATTTCAGAATCAACATATACAATTATTGAATTTTTGATTTTTTCTAATTCTTTATCTGTTGGTGGTAACATAAATTTATCATATGCACTCAATTTGATTGTTTGTGTTTTCTTTATTTTGTCTAACATTATATCTGTAGATGTTAAATCTTGTTGTACAAATTCTGGTCTTATGAAATCAACAATTCCAATTCCTAAACTTGTTTTTTTATTAGTGTTTTTACTTATATCCTCTAAACATCCTGGTTCTACCATTATTGTTGTTGAACCACTCCATTCTGCAAATTCTCTGTCTGTTACTTCTTCACCAGCTTCGAAATTAGATAATTTCAAAGTATATTTAACTCCATAAAGTTTCTTAGTTCCATCAATTGTTTCATACATTTCTTCATATTTTTTTCCATTAGTGTTTTCTACTAATTTTTTACTTATAGTTGAAACAATTTCTCCATCTATAGATATTGATAAATCATTTTCAGATAATGTTGATTTTGATAAATACTTATCTGTTCCTATTAAATCAACTAATACATAACTATCTTCTGTTGTTTCTCCTTTATTTTTATTAAATGTTCTTACATTTTCAATATGCCATACTGGATCTACAACATCTACAATTACATTTTCTCCTGTATTATCTGGATTATTAATTCCTATTGTTATAATTTTTTGAATGTTTCCATTTCCAGACATATCAAATATTTTATTTTCAGGAACGATTATTGAAATATATCCACTATAATTTGCATATTTTTCAATAAATTCTCTTGATAAATTAGTTATTTGATACCTTATTTCTAGCTCATTATCTGTATATTTTGTATTTATTATTGCTAATACATTTTCTATTGTGTCATACTTTTTAGTCTCTTCATTATATATTTGAGCTGTTATATCATCTGTTGTCAACTCACTTCTTCCAATATATTTATCATATACTTTTAAAACAACTTCAAGTGTTTTATCATCATAATTGATGTCTGCCTTTGAATATTTGTATGTTATTTCTGGTTTTATGAAATCAACGAACATTTTTCCATCAGTATTTTCTGTAACTTGTTCATCTTTTATTTCATTCATTAAATTTCCATTTCCATACTCATCAAATGCAATTCCTCTATCTATTTGAACACTTACATTACCACTCCATTCGCAATACTTCTTTTCTGTTTGTTTTGATTGTTGTTCAAAATTTTCAATTGTTAATATATATTGTACTCCACCTGTGATGTTCTCACCTGAACTTAATGTTTTTACAACATTTATTCCATCATCTGCAAGTTCACCATCTACATAAACATGTATATTTCTTTCTGTTAAAGTTGCTGTTCCTTCTTTATATATAGTATTAATTCCTTCTGCTTTTATTGTAACTATCAATTTTTCATTTTCTTTATCTAATATTGAGCTTACTTTACTCCATTCTATTCTGTATTTACATTCTATTCTTCCTATTAAGTAATTTACTTGAACAGAAGAGCTTGAATTTAATCTTAAATTCTTTACATCACCATATATTGCTTCACCACAATATATTGTTGAATTTGCTGATTTTCCACAATCTTTTAACATATTTGCATTTGAATTTGCTATATTTGTAAATGCTGGTCCTAAATCTAATGCCACTAATTTGCTACATTTTTCAAACATATTATTCATATTATTTGCTTTAATAGTGTAAAATTTACTTCCTAAATTTATTTCATCTGCATTATTACAATTGTAAAACATACCATTCATGTTTACTACACTCTTAGTATTAAATTCATTTGGTAATTGTATTGATGATAATGTATTATTTTCAGCAAACATATAGCTCATATCTTTTACTTTTTCGGTATTGAAGTTTTCTCCAAAATTAATATATTCAGAAGAATTGCAATTGTAGAACATATATCTCATATTCTCTACATTGCTTGTATTAAAGTTATCTGTAAAGTTTATTCCTTTTAATTTCTTGCAGTTTGCAAACATATATTCCATGTTTGTTACATTTGTTGTGTTAAATTTATTTTCAAGATTTATGTTTTTGATTTTTTCTAATCCATTAAACATATTTGACATATTTGTTACATTTGTTGTATCAAATTCTATTCCCAATGATAATGTTTCTACATTTTTACAATTTCTAAACATATTCTTCATTGTTTTTACTTTTGATGTATTAAATTCAGAATTTAATTTTATTCCATTTAAAGTTTCACAATCTCTAAATAAATTATCCATATTTGTAACATTGTTTGTTTTAAAATTTGTTCCTAATTCTATATTTTGAAGTTTTTTATCTCCAAAATATAATGAATCTATATTTGTTGCATTAGACATATATAAATTATTCATGTCAACTATATTTTTTAAGTTTTCCATTCCAGCAAATAAATAACTTGAATTTATATTTCCATATATGTTTTCATTACTTCCTATATATATTTCATAATATCCATTTGAATCACTATCTTCATATCCTGCAATTATTGAATTGTCACCATTTGCAGCTGCATTCCAAGTAGTTCCTTTTACTTGATCAATACTATTTACAAATGTTATTTTTTCTATTTTATTTCTTTTTACTGATGTATTTCCTAAAAATCCATTATCTTCAAAACTATTAGTAGATTCGTTAAATAATATCTCTTTATTTGTTTCTTTTAAACAGGTATACATTATAAATTCTGTTTCTATATTTATATTTCCAGAAGAATCCAACAATGTTCCTGTCATAATTTTAATTTTTACTTGATCAGCTAATTTTGAGAATCCTTTTACTTCTATTTTTAGAACAACTCCATATTGAGCCTTATTTATTTCATAATTTTCAAAGTTTTCTCTATTTTCTTCCAATACTTTTTCTTGTTTTATGTTTATTGTTATTCCTGATGTTGTTTCTTGATTATCAACAAATACTTTTATTTTATCTGATAATTGTGTTGCAGAATATTCACCATCATTTAATGTATTACTTGAATAATATGTATCTGTTCCTTTTATAAGAATACTTGATAGTGTATTATTAGCTTCTATATTTGTTATAGCATTTTCTTGCTTTTCCCATATTGGTTTTACAGTATCTACAATTACTTCTTCACCATTTGTTTCATTTGTTCCAATAATGCTTACACCAACTGTAAGTGTTGTTTTATTGTTCATATTTTCACTTGTGTCTTTTTCTACATCGTTTATTAATACTGATAATATACCACTATAATCTAATGTTTTTCTATCTTCTCCTCTTATTGCTTTTGATAAATTTGAAATTGTTAGTGTGTATTCTTTTCCCACAAGTTGATTTTCTTTGTTAATTTCAACTTTACCATTAATAGTTTTATTAATAGTTTCCCTTATTTCTTTTGATTCTAAATTTACGTTTACATTATCATTATTTAATATATCAAATCTCTTATCATCAACTTTTATTTTTATTAGTAGATCATCTAATGTTAAATCTTTAGCATCATAATATTTATCTGTTACATCAAAAACTAATTTAACAATATCTCTATTTCTATCAATATCATTTTCACTATATTTATAAGATATATATGGTTTTGTAAAATCTACAAATTCTCCAAAAATACTTGTGGTTTTGTTTTTGTTCTCATATTCATCTACTGCTGTACCTTCTGCTATTTCAAGTCTTAAAGTTCCACTCCAATCCTTATAATTTTTTCCATTAGTTTTTCTCCTTTGCTCGAAATTACTTAATGTAATAGTATAATTATATCCTATAATTTTTTCTTTACCTAACGAATTTGTCTTAATTATCTGTTCTTTTTCTATTTTTTGATTTACAGAATCTGTTATATCTTCTTCATCAATATATATTCTATAATTATTATAAGTGTCTGGTTCTATTATATGTTTGTCTGTTATAGAAAATTTAATTTCTGCAGTTTCGTTAACTTTATCTATAGATGAACTGATTTTATTTACTTTTGGTGAAATTGTATCAATAGCACCAATTTCGAATTTTGACTCTGAATTTATATTTCCTGATTTGTCTTTAATCACTCCTTCATCTATTGTCATATCTATTTTTCCATTTTCAGTCTCTTCATTATTTTGAGCATTTTCTAAAGATATTCCACTTAATTTTAAGTGATATTTTATACCATATTGAACTTGTTTTCCTTCTCTATTTTCATATAATGGAATTGCATATGAATTTGCCTTTTCAGTTGTTTCACCATTATTAATAACAAATTGTTTTTGTATTTTTTCAGTTTCTTCATCATCTACAAATAAATGTATTTTATCTAATGTTAATGTATTTTCAAGATAATATTTATCTGTTCCTACAATGTCTAAAGTTATTTCTCCTTTTGTTTTATCTATGTTTGTGTTTTCGATTTTGAAAGTTGGATTTACAACATCAACAATTATTGGTTGCTCATTTTCATCTATTTTTGGGTCATTTATTCCTAATGTTATTGTTTTTTGATATATTTTATTTCCTGATTTATCTAATATTTTTCCTTCTGGAATTATGAAACTTATATATCCACTATAGTTTTTGTATAATTCACCCATTTCTTGTTCAAGATTTTTTATTTGTAATGTATATGTTCCTCCATATCCATCTTGATCTGCTTCAAAACTTAATGTGTTGAATTTTGTCTCTATATTTTGGTGATAATAGTCTTCTGTAAAAATTCCATTCTCAAGTTTTTCAATTGTTTCTGCATCCATGTCATCTAAAGTGACACCCTCATAGCCTTTTTCTTTTAAAGTATTATTAACATATTCTTTATAAGACATAATATTATTTATTTTTGCTTGTTCCCATTTATCTTGTTTGTCACTTGCTTCATTATATATTTTCATTATTATATCTGATAAATTTATATTACTTGATGCATAATATTTATCTCTAACATCAAACTTAATTGTAACAACTTTATTTTCAGTATTTATTTCTGTATTTGCTGATCTATATATTATAGATGGTTTTATGAAATCTGCAAACATAAAGTTTTCTGTATTACGATCCTTTTCATCATCTTTTATTTCTATTTCTAAGTTTCTATGACCATATTTATCTGATGCAACACCTTCTGCAATTTTTAATCTTACATTACCACTCCATTCTTTATATGTTTTATTATTTTGGAATGTTGATTGCTCAAAATTTGATAAAACTATTGTATATTCTATTCCATCACTTACTTCTGTAGCATTTACTGTTTTGTTTATAGAATCTGCTTTTTCATTATTAACATATACTCCTATTTTACTTTCATCTAGTAAATTTGAACTATATGTTGTATTATATCCTGTCGCCTTTAATTTAACTGTCAATGTTCCATCATTAGCATTTACAGAACTTGAAATTTTAGAAATCTTTATTTGATATTTGCATATAATAGTTCCGATATTGTATTCTATTGTCTCACTTGAAGAGTTATTTAATCTGAATTTATGTTCATTTGAGTATATTGCTTCACCAGCATATATTTTTGTACTATTTGTACCACAATTAGTAGTAAAGTTTGTATGTGATTCTGCTATTCTATTAAATGCTATACCTAAATCAATCTCACTTATATTAGTACAATTAAAGAACATTTCATCCATATTTGTTACATTTGTTGTATAGAAATTATTACCTAAGTCTATTTTTGGAATATTATTACAATTTTTAAATAATCCACTCATATTTGTTACATTTGATGTATTAAATTTATTTATTCCTATAATTGAACTCATTTTTTTATTTCCTGCAAACATGTATTGCATATTCTTTACATTTGATGTATCAAAATTTGAACCTAAATCTAATTCTGAAATTATTTCACATTTTTCAAACATATAACTCATATTTGTAACAGATTTTGTATTGAAATTATTTGATAATTGTAATATACTTAAAACTTTATTTCCATCAAACATATGGCTCATATCTTTTACATTTATAGTATATAGATTATTTAATCCTTCAATTACTTTTAAATTAGTCATTTGTGCAAATAACCAACTAGAATCTGTATTTCCAAATATATTGAAATCACTTCCAATATATATTTCATATTTTCCATTGTTATCTTCATCAATATATCCTGCTAATATTGAATTATCACCACTTGATGATACATCCCACGTTGTTCCTTTTACTTCACTTAAACTTGTTACAATTTTTATTTTTTCTATTTGGTTTCTCTTAATATTTCCACCTAAGAATTTGCTTGTTTCTTTTATTACACCAGAGCTATCTTTATCTATTACTGCTGATTTTAGTGTATTTAATACTGCTAATTGAGTTTTATTATTTAAATTTCCTGATTTATCTACTAATGTACCTTCTTGCATTTCTATTCTAATAAATTTTGCATTAGTATCATATCCAGAAATTTTAACATTATATTCGACTCCATATTGTACTTCTTCAGTTTTTCCGTCTATTGTTCTATTTTCTTTTAACGCTTTTTCATTTCCAATTTCTATCGTTATTCCATTTGAAGTCTGTATTCCATCAACATATATTTTAATTTTATCCATTATTTCTGTTGCATTATATCTTCCTGTTGTCAATGTATTTCTTAAATAATATGTATCTGTTCCTTGAAGTACTATTTCTGATGTATTTTCATTATCAACTTGTTTATTATTTTCTGTTACTTTCCATATTGGTTTTACTGTATCAACTATTACAGAGCCCCCATTTGTTTCATTTCCATCTATACTTGTTCCAACTGTTATTGTTTGAGCAATATTTTTATTTTCACTTGTGTCTTGAATTTTATCTTTTGGAATTGATATAGATAAAAATCCACTATAATCTAGAGTTGGTCTATTATCATTTATTATTAACTTACTTAAATTTGATAATATTAATGTATATCTTTTACCAACAACTTGGTTCAATTGGCCTTTTTGAACTCCATTTTCTTTAGTTATATTAATTGTATTAGTTATATCTTCTGAACTAAAAGATATTCCTACTTTTTTATTTGTTAATATATCATATCTTTCATCATCAACCATCATTTTTATAGCCAAATCTTCTAACTTTAGTTCATCTAAACTATAATATTTATCTGTAATATCAAACACAATTTTAACAGAATCATTTGCTCCTTGTATATCTGTAGTTAGATATTTATATGTAATAGATGGTTTTATTACATCTACAAAATCTCCATCAATACTTGTATTATCATTATAATTACCATATTCATCAGATATTTTTTCAGCTGGTACTTCTATTCTTACTGTTCCACTCCAGTTTTTATAGTTTTTGTTATTTACATTTTTTCTTTGTTCAAATCCACTTATTAGAAGTGTATATTTTATTCCGATTTTTTTACCATTTTCATCAAGTATTTCTTTTTCAGATAATTCTTTAGTTAATTCACTTCCGGTATCCTCTTCATCAACAAAAATCTTTATATCATTTTTATTTAAAGTACTTGCTTTAAAATAATTATCTCTTACTTCAAAAACAATTTTTTCCGTTTTAGCTGTTTTATCTACTTCTGATAATATTTTTGTAATACTTGGTTTCTTGAAATCTACAATTCCTAATGATGATATTTCTGTCTCTTTACTGAAATTTCCATATAAATCTTCAAGAGTCGCTGAATTTATTATTAGTTTTAAATTACCTTCATAAAGTGATTTTACATTACTTATTGTTACTAAATATTCTATTCCATATACTGTATTTACTTCATCTTTTTTTTCTGTTAAATCACTAGTTTTCGCAATATTCATATCAATTGTTCCAGTTATTTCGTCTTTACCAATAAATGTTTTTATTTTATTTGAAGTTAATGTTGATTCTTTAAAATATTTATCTGTTCCAATTAATTTAAATGTTATTTTTCCTTGTTGATTATCAAAAGTCATATTGCTTGCAGTCCATATTGGGTTTATTACATCGACAATCTGATTATTTCCATTTCCTGTTGGCTCATTTATTCCTACTGTAATTGTTTTGGCATCATTTTTATTCCCAAATATATCTACAATTTTATCTTTTGGTATAGTAAGTGTTACATATCCACTTCTTCCTGCATATTTTTCTACAATATCTATTGGAAGTGTTTTTATCGTTAATACATAATCAATTTCTTTTCCATTAATATTTTGAGTCAATGTATTATTAGCATCTGATATATCTACATTTTCCCAATATCCTTTTCCATTTGAGTCATAATTATATATTGCTAAGCTCAAATCACTCTTTTGTAATACAGATGCTACTGTATCTAAGTTTTTATCTGTTGCAGTAAAATTAATTGTTAATATTTTATTATCTTTATCTATATCAGATTTTGAATATGTGTATTTAATTGAAGGTTTTATAAAATCTGCATTATCAACTATTATTTTTTGTTCTAAGTTGCTATTCTCGTATTGGTCTTGAGCAGTTCCTCTTTTTATTAATATACTTACTTCTCCACTTTCTACTGCATTCTCAAAGTCTAATGTTAATGTACATTGTAATTTATTATTAATAACCTTTTGGTTATTTATTGATATATTTATATCTGTTGTTTTTTCTCTATCAACATATATTTCGAAATACTTTTCTAGATTAGAATTTGTTAATTTATTAGAACTATATGTTGTATTAATTCCTTCTGCTTGTAATATCAATTCAATTTGTTTTTGTTCTGTGTTTATTGTACTTGATATTTTTTTCCAGTCTATTCTGTATTTGCAATCTATTGTAACATTATTTGAAAATTGTATTTTTTCTTCTGATGTATTATTTAATCTTATTTCTTTTTCTCCTGAATATATTGCTTCTGGCACTTTTATTACTAATGTTGTATTACTTCCTATTCCATCAAACATATCTCCATATTCACTTGCTATTTGTGTGAATTTTTTTCCTAAATCTAATGTTGTTAAGTTACTACATCTTCTAAACATTGAATTCATGTCTTCTACTTTGCTTATGTCAAAATTACTTATATCTAATGTTGTTATAGCACTACATCCAGAAAACATTGCCCCCATATATACTGTATTACTTGTATTAAAATTACTTACATTTATTGTTGTTAGTTTTTGATTATTATAGAACATATAACTCATATCTGTTACTTGAGGTGTATTAAAATTACTTATGTTTAATGTAGCTAAGTTTCTACATTCAAAGAACATACTGTTCATATCTGTTACTTTACTTGTATTAAAGTTATTTAAATCTAATTTTGTCAAACTTGTACAATTTGAAAACATATTACTCATTGTTGTTACTTCTGATGTATTAAAACTGCTTATATCCAATGTTACTAGTTTTTCATTCTTATAAAACATATTTTCCATGTCTATTACTTTGCTTGTATCAAAACTACTTAAATTTAGTGTTGTAAGATTGTTACATATTGCAAACATACTGTTCATATTTATTGTTTTACTTGTATTTATATTTTGTAAATCTATTGTCGTTAAATTATTACCTTCATAAAACATATAACTTGCATCTTCTGGCATATATACTTTTGTCGTTTTTTCTGAGTTTGATGCTACATATATTTCATATAGTCCATTATTATTACTATCTACATATCCAGCTATTACACTATTGTTTCCATTTTTTGATGCATCCCATTGTGTACCTAAAACTTCTTCTTTACTTGCAACAAATTTTATGCTTTCTATTTTCGAATTTTCTATTGTTCCTCCTGCAAAATAATATTTATTATCATCTCCATTATATTGTGTATTTTGCATTATAGGTAATGGTTCTGTAATTATTAATTTTATTTCAAGATTCCCATTACCATATTTATCTGTTGCAGAATCTTCTTTTATAACTAATGCCATACCTTCTCCATCTTTTATTTCTTCATTTTTAATTTTCAATGTACATTGTAATTTTCCGTTTTTTACTTCTTGATTTTCTATCGTAACAGTCAAATTATCTACTATTTTCCCATCTATATATAATTGCAGATATTTTGAAATTCCATCTGTCAAGATTTTTGCTGAATCATATGTTGTATTAACTCCTTCTGCTTGTAAAACAACATTTATTTGTTTTTGAGCAATATCTACTGAACTTGATACTTTTTTCCATTCTATTTTATATTTGCATTCAACTTTAACATTGTCTAAGAAAGTTATTATATCTGTTGAACCATTATTTAATTTTATCTCATTTTTTCCTGCATATATTGCACTTGGTACTTTAATTACTAGTTGATTTTCTTCTAATCCATCAAAAATTCCTTCATTTTCGTTTGCTATTTTTGTAAATTGTTTTCCTAAGTCTAATTCTGATAATTTAATACATCCAGAAAACATAAAACTCATATCTTCAACTTTACTTATATTAAAATTGCTTATATTCAATATTTGTAATTTCTTACAGTCTGAAAACATTGCATTCATACTTGTTACTTCTGTTGTATTAAAATTGCTTATATTCAATGTTGTTAAATTCTCACATGTAGAAAACATTGCACTCATATCTATTACATTACTTGTATCAAAATTGCTTAGATCTAAAGTTGTAATATTTTTACAGTTATAAAACATCCAACTCATGTCTGTTACTTCTGTTGTATTAAAATTGTTTAAATTTAATATTGTTAAACTTTCACATCCATTAAACATACTGTTCATATCAATTACTTTAGATGTATCAAAACTTTCCAAATTTAATTCTGTTAATTTTTTACAATTTTGGAACATATTACACATTGTTGTTACTTTTGCTGTAATAAAATTACTTATATCTAATGTTTCAAGATTTTCACATCCAAAAAACATATTTTCCATATCTTCTACATTACTTGTATCAAAATTTTGTAATTCCAATGTTGTAATATTTGTACACATTGCAAACATGCTGTTCATGTTTGTTGTTTTACTTGTCCCTAAATTTTGAATATCTATTGTTGTTAAATTGCTACATTCATAAAACATATAACTTGCATCTTCTGGTGTATATACTTTTGTTGTTTTATCTGAATTTGATGCTACATATATTTCATATAATTCATTTCCATTACTATCTATATATCCAGCTATTACACTATTATCTCCATTCTCTGACGCATCCCATTTTGTTCCAAGTACTTCTTTTGGATTTGTAACAAATTTTATACTTTCTATTTGTGAGTTTGCTATTGGTCCTCCAGCGAAATAATATTTGTTATCTTCTCCATTATATTGACTTGAAATAATTGTTGGAACTTCTTCATTTGTTATATTTATTGTATTTGATGATATATTATTTATTACTAATTTTGAATCACTTTGCTCTACTACTATATATTCTGCATCTGTAGTACTTATTAAACTTTGTTCTACTCCATACTTTTTTTTATTTAATGTTATTTTTAATGTTTGTTCATATTCACTTGGAACATATATCTCTTTTGTTGACATATTATTACTTTCAACAACTGTATACAATATCTCCAAAGAAATATCATTTTCATTTTGAATTACATTTATTTGTGCCAATAATGGCATATACCCTTCTACATAAATTCCTTTATCATCATATTCAAGATTTTGTTTATACAAAGTCATCTCTTCATTAGTTTTTGTCGAAGTCACATTCTTTTTATCATAATTCACTTCCAAATTAATCTCTTTATTTTCAACCTCATCCTGTGAAAGAACAATTTTATCATTTGCACTCTTATCACCATTTAAAGTTTTATAATTAGAAACATAAACATTGCTTATAGTTTCAGGCAAAGAAATTTCATAATTACCATTCTTATTTCCAGTTGCAACCAAAGTAACTTTCTGACTATCAATTTCTCCTGTTTCATCAGTTACATTAGCTACAATATCAGTGGTTTCTTTTGCTCTAGAATTTAAAATATTAAAATAGACACTAATAATAACTATTACAGCCATACTTAGTATCATTAAATTTCTTACTTTTTTTATTATAATATTACTTTTTCGCATTTTTATATTTCCCCCATTTGTACTTTTTTTCTATCTTTTCTCTCTATATATTTTATATCATAATACACGATTTTTTTCAACAAATTTAGCGTTTTTTTAACACTTTTTTTATAGTTTTTTTCGCTAATTTTTATAAAAAATATAACACAAAAAAAGAGCAAAATTTTTACTTTTTACCCTCTTCTTTTTTATCCCATATTATCAGTAAATAAATATACATAATATCCAAAATAGCAGATATTCCACCCAAAACAAGTGAAATTCGACTTATTGCTCCAAAGCAAAATCCACTTAATGTTGTTGCCGCTAATGTTCCAATAAATTTCGTAATTGCCAATATTATTGATTGTCCCTCTTTTCCATTTCTCTTTACTAACATATCTATAAATAGCATAGACATTACAATATTTATAACGAAGCCTGCATTTATTTTAGCATGAAATGGATAAGTTGTATAGAACTCATTCATAATTAGCATTGCTATAATTAATTGAAAAATACTAAATCCCCAAAAATATTTTTTTAATTTATCTGGATAATATTTTTTTCCATATAAGAAATATGTAATTAAAATTCCAGCATCTAAAATAAGCCATATGCTATCAATAATTATCCATATTAGTCCACCATCGCCTCCATTTATGACTTTCTTAAAATAAAGCATCTCCCAAGAAATATTTAAACACAATGAGAAAAATGGCATTGCATAACTTTTTTCTTTTATTCCTTTATAAATAGCAATACTATATGAAATCATCCAAAATCCACCACACATTAATCTCAATACTAGTATCATCATAATATCTTTTCCTTTCTTTATAAATCAAATATTTATTTTCTTATTTTAGCAACAAAAAAGCCTTCATATAACTCTGTTGGTAAAATACATAATGTCCCTTCAATTTCAACTGGCAAATATTCGATTCCTTCTATTTTTTCTATAGGAACAATTTTTGCATTAAATTTTTTTAAAACTTTATTTAGAACTTTTTCATTTTCTTCTTTTAAAATTGAACAAGTAGAATATACCATTTCACCATCTTTTTTCAATATTTTTAAAGCTTTTGTTAATAATTCTTCTTGAGTTTTAGCAGACCTTTGTATTAATTCTTCTGTAAATTTCGGATTAAATACACTTTCAGTACCACTTCCACTACATGGTGCATCTAATAATATTTTGTCAAATGAGAAAAAATCACTTAATTTTCTTGCATCTTCTTGCATTACATTAACATTTCCAACACCTTGTTTTTGAAGATTATATTTCAATCTATCACATCTAATTTTGTTTTTCTCACATGCAGTTATATAAGATTTTCCACTTGAAATTGCAGATATTTGTGTTGTTTTTCCTCCAGGTGCAGCAGCCATATCTAATATATTTTCTTTTTCCTTTGGCTCAAGTATAACTGGTGGAATCATTGATGATAAACTTTGTAAATAAATTTTTCCATTTTCATATATCTTTAATTTTCTTATATCTTCTTCTAATACATTTTTTATAATTATTGCATCATTATTCCATTTAACTTCTTCAAATTCAATATTAGATTCTTTCAATTCTTTTATAACTTTTTCTTTATCTGTTTCTAATGTATTTATTCTAAAAGTAACTGGCTTTTTTGAAACAAGCCCATTTTTAATTTTTTTACATATTTCTTCATTATATTCATTATTTATTTTTTTTATTAAAAAATCAGGTATTTGCATTTTCTTTCTCCTATAATACAAATATATTATCATAGTTTTATAAATTTAACAATATTTTTAATAAATCTGTTTTTGATACATATTATTAATAAGGTGATTTTATGAAAGTATACTTTATCAATAAAAAAATAATTTTAATGCTAATATTTTTTACATTTGTCTTGTTATCTTTTGGTATATATTTTTCTATTTTCAAAACATCAAATACTATTTCTGATATCCAAAATGACTCAAACAATTTATATAAAAAACTTATTGAATTATATCCTAATGAAAAAATTGCATTTTTAACTTTTGATGACGGTCCTAATATTTCAGTAACTCCTAAAATTCTAGATATTTTAAAAGAAGAAAATGTAAAAGCATCTTTTTTTGTAATCGGAAAATGTGTTGATTCACATCCAGAAATAACTAAAAGAGCATATGATGAAGGTCACTATATTGCTAATCATGGGTATTCTCATAATAATAATTTGTTATATAAAAGCTCTGATAATTTTTTAAATGAACTAAAAAAGACTGATCTAGCTATTGGAAATGCAATTGGAGTTCCAAATTACTGTTCACATATTTTTAGATTTCCAAACGGTTTTATGTCTCCTTCAAATAAAGCAAAAAAGAAAGAAGCAGTAAAACTTCTTCAAAATATTGATTTTAACTATATTGATTGGAATTGTTTAAATAATGATTCAGTAAAAAAGTATTCTTCTTCACAATTGTTGAATAATTTAATAAAATCCTCCCAAAACAAAGATATTCTTGTTATTTTAATGCATGATACTAAAGATGTTAGTAATTCTTCTATTGTTTTAAAGGATTCTATTAAATATTTAAAAGATAAAGGATATATTTTTAAAAATTTTTATGATATTCTATAAAATAAGAAACACTATCAATCTGTGTTTCTTATTTGTATTTATTATTTTAATTGCAATGTTGCAACACATTCAACATGTGATGTAAAAGGAAACATATCAACTGGTATTATTGTTTTGATATCATACTCATTCTCAAAATCAGCTAAATCCCTTATCAAAGTAGCAGGATTACAACTAATATAAACTATCTTTTTTGGTCTAATATTCAAAATATTATCTATACTCTTTTTATCTAACCCTTTACGAGGTGGATCAAACATAACAACATCAGCCTTAAGTCCTTTATTATTAATCAAGTCATCAAGTACAATTTCAACATCACCTGCAAAAAATTCTGTATTTGATACATTATTATTCTGAGCATTTTCTTTAGCCATTTTTACCGCTTCTTCAACAATTTCAATTCCATATACTTTTTTGGCAAATTTAGACATAAATAAAGAAATTGTTCCTATTCCACAATATAAATCAAATACAACATCATTTTTTGTAATTTCCGCCATACTAACACCTAAATTATATAATTTTTCTGCTTGTACAGGATTTACTTGATAAAATGACAATGGTGATATTTTAAATTTATATTCACCTAAAATATCTTCTATATATCCATTTCCATATAAATTTATATTTTCTTGTCCTAATATTACATTTGTATTTTTCATATTAATATTTTTTACAATTGCCTTTATTTCAGGATATCTTGTTTTCAAATTTTCAACTAATTCATTTTCATTTGGAATTTTATGACCGTTTATAACAATTACACACATTATTTCTCCAGTCTTTATTCCAACTTTAGTAACAATATGTCTAACTAATCCTTTTCCTTTTTTTTCATCATATATACTAATATTTTTTTCTTTTATAAATTCAATTATAAATTTAGCAATTTCTTCTGATTTTTTATTTTGAATTAAACAATTATCTATTGGAATAACTTCATGTGTTCTATTAGCAAAAACTCCAATTACAGGCTCACCTTTTTTATTTATTCCTATTGGATATTGTGCTTTATTTCTATAATGTAATGGATTTTCCATTCCTACTGTTTCTTTAATTTGTAGTTTATTTTTTAATGTTTTATTCACAAGACTTTGTACTGCATTTTGTTTCATTTTTAAAGTTTCTTCATATTTTACATGTCTTAAATTACATCCACCACATCTTTTATATGTATTGCAATCTACATCTTGACGAGCTTGTGATTTTTCAAGTATTTCTATAACTTTTCCAAATCCATGTGATGATAATACTTTAACTATAAGTACTCTTACTTTTTCTCCTTTTATTGTTTCTGGAATAAATATTGTAAAATTATCTATTTTTGCAATCCCTTCTCCTTCGAAACCATTATCTATAATATCTACAATATATTCTTGGTTTTTTTGTATACTCATTTTTAGTATATTCCTTTCACTTATTTATTTTATATTCTCCATTTATATATTCAAATAAATCTCCTTCTTGTGCATCTTTAAATACTTCTTGTTGTATTTCTTCAAATACTTCTCCATTGTTTAAATTGTTATCTATTAACCATACACTGTTTTTTGAGCCTTCTACATATTCATATATATGTCCATCTATTCTTCGGCTTTCCATCATTTTATTTTGTTCTTCAAGTATCTTTTTAAACATTTCTTCCATTTTATTTTTTACAAGCCTAGTTGTTTCTTCATCTAATTCAAATTTATCATTTGTTTTCCTTAATACACTATCAATTTTAACATTAGATTTTACATCTCTTTCAGGAATTCTTATTATCTCATGACTTTTTCCTTTTTCACATATTGTTGCTAAATAATCTGAACCTTTTTTATCATATATATAATACATTTCATTATTGTTTAATTCTTGCAATATCATATTTCTGTTAATAAGCATTTTATCCTTATATTCTGAAATAATTTTATTATCACTTACAAATTTTTCTAACATTGATTTTTGCATACTATTTTCCATATTTTTTTCTAACTCTTTTGTAAAATTTTGAATAAATTCATTTTCCTTGACTTTATCTATTAAGTTTTCAAAAATATCTAAATTCAACTCTACTCACTCTCCTTTGGTTAACATTTATTAGAAATTATTGTTCTAATGAACTTTCTCCTGTTGCATAATTAATTTTTATACCTGGTTGTACATTATAAACATATACATTAAAACAAACTCCATCACCTTTATCTTCAACTGACAATGCTTCCATTTGCACTCCACTTGCTAATAAATTATCCCCCTCATATATAGGGGTTACTCTATATAAAACATGTTTATTTTCATTTGTTTTTTGTTTTTTTATATATTCTGCAACTTGATTTTCAAATGGCAACATACCTTCAACATTAAAATATCTTGTTCCAGTTATCAAATTTTGTTTATTAGCATCCTCATCTGATAATTGATATCCAATCAAATGACATCTATTATATAAATATGTTCCATTATATTTTTTCTGTTTCCAACCAGTTGGTGTTACACTACTTATGCTTCCTCTTTCATCTCCGCTCTGGTGGCATTATTTCTTTACAAACATTTGCATAAGCTACTCCACATCTGCCCAAACTATCTAGTTCTGAATAATTTTCAAAACTTTTCGTTGTATAATCTTTTTCTGTAAATTCTGGTTTATTATTATTTAATATCGCATATGGTGTGCCTGAATATTCTGGAATGTCTTCCAAACTATATGTTAATGTTGATGAATTTTCTGTTATTTCTGTATTTGCTTGCGTATGATCTTTTTCATTAATATTTTTTCCTGTTAAAACTATTACTAGTACAATTAATAAACTAATAATTTCTAATATTTTATTTTTACTTTTATTTCTTTTTTTCCCCATATTTTAGTTCCTTTCAATAAGTTGATCTATTAAAAGGTAAAATTTCTATCAACTTTTATTTATTCTTTCGTTTTCTATGAGATTATATCATATCAATTCACTTTTTTGAATATTTATTTTTAAAAAAAGAAAACTCCTCATTAAGAGGAGAAAGATTTTCTTTTTTAGTTTGCTTTAGCGAATTAACATCGTCATATAGATGCTATTCAAGGTTGTAACCTTAAACACATCTTGCTCGATTTCTTCGCTCTTCATGACGGTAGAGGTCTTCCAGCTGGTTGTCTCAATTTTTCCGTCAACCAGTTCAACTTTGGTGCAGACCATAGAATGGCCTACAGACGGCTGATGATTGGTAATTGCCTTATGCACATTTACCTTGTCAAACCATACTGAGTTAAACTGACCAACCACACCCTTAAGGGTGTAATCAGTCTGCCAGCCACGGTCGTTGACTGCAATGACCTCATAAATCTGGCCACGCACCAGTTTATCAGGATCAGAACAGCCAAAATAAGACTTGTTTCCACCATTGTACTTTACAGCAAACATATTTGCACCTCCATGCAATTATCTGGAGGTTTTGCACAGCCCTCCAGAAATTTCAAAAATCTCTAAAGTAACTCTGTGCAAGTAACTAAAGACACTTATATTATAACATATTTGTCCCAAAATGTCAAAATTTTTATTTATTTTACCCCACCCAGCCATTTACAAAAGCCTATTTTATAGTTATTTGTTCCATTAACTTTATATCTAACCATAGCTTTGTCATAAAAAGTTCCAAAACAATCACATCTTTCTCTTGGATCTAAACTTCCTATTCTTTTAGTACAATCTGTATCTGCATATACGATTTCACTTGTACTACCATTTTGATAAGTTCTCACTTTTTCATCACTTCCTTCTTTTATTTCATCATTGTTTATTGGCTTATCTTCTAAATAAAAATTAATTAGATTAAGAAAATTTTGCCATCCTTCTTCTAATGTTCTACGAGGACAATTTTTATTTGAAAAATCTTGATGTTTTTTTACTTTATCAATTCCCCAATTATATTGTTTTAATAAATAAGCAATATATTCTGCAGTAAGTCTTTGGGCATCTTCAAATTCTTCTCCTCCTGATTTTGAATAACAAATTTCTATAGAAATTCCTTTTCTATTACCATCACCATTTACTCCATCACCTGCATTCCACGTATTACGGTTAAACATAACTCCTTGTACAATCCTTATATTATCAACAGCACAATGAAATGATACTTTTTTGTTATTTCCTATCATATATGATATTTCTGCCATTGCAGATGCATCATTTTCTGTATTATGAACTATAATAAATTCAGGTTGCATTTCATACGGACATTTTATATCATACTTATATTTAGGCACAAACATTCTAGTTATTTGCATTTTTTTCATCTCCTATTCCATGAATATTTGATATTTTAATTTCTTCTTTTTCTATATTTTTTCGATATAGTTCTTCTTTAAATTCTATATCTTCAATTATTATATTATCTTCCATACAGTCTACTCCTTTTTATTAATATATTCACTTTTTTCATTTTTGTTTATATATTTTCATATACACACAAAAAACTTGCCTTTTTCAAGACAAGTTTTTTCAGAATCATTTAATTTTGAATGCTCCTGCAACTCCAAGAATAGGAAGGCTATCATTTAAAGCAATCATATCAAATTTCAAGCCTTTACCACAAAAACTCATAAAATATTTCTTTAACTTTTTAGGAAACTTATTATTCAATTCTGCAACCAAGTTTTGATACTGTCTTGGGTCCATACTTAACCAATCAATAAAATATTTTCTTCCATTTATATCTGTAATAGTATTCTCCTCAAAGTTTTGCTCTTCTACATAAATAATTTGTTCATCTTCTTCGTGTTCTACTTTACCAATAATACATGGAATATGTTTTCCAATTGCTTCTGGTCTATATGCATATCCAATTCTAAAACTCGTGATTACAGGAATATTTTCTCTTATCATTCTTTCAAATCCTTTCATTTCTTTAGATTTTTTTCCAATATAATAAATAGAATTAAAAGATCTATATTTTCCTATAATATAAGTTTTTTCATACCTTTCTACTTCGATAATTTGTAATGTCTTATCATTTTGACTTCCGCATAGTGTTCCTACAATAATGATTTTCCGTTTAGGATCATTCATATCATTTGGTCTAGCAAATCTCATTCTTTCATTTTCAACACAGATGAATGAATAATTATCAATAGTAGCCATATTTATCCCCCATTCTTTATTAATTATAATATTGCCAATAGGCGTACTTCTGTATAATATAGCATTTATTCATATTTGTCAATTTTATTTTTTATTAAAAAATATTTTGTAAATTAAATTTATATTTTCTTTCTATATGTTCTAATACAAATTTTCCTGTTTCTAATTCTGCTATTGCAGATGGAATCTCTTCATTTTCTACAAAACTCTTAACTTGTACTATTGCTGTATCCACTTTTTCAAGTTCATCATGTTCAATATAATATGCAAGCTTATCATGTTTCTCATCCCATTTTTTGTCTAATTCTCCAAGTTTTTCTTTTGCATTTTCTAAACTTTTATCCTCAATTTCTTTTTTTAATTCAGATAAACATTCAGTTATTTCAATTGTTGATGTTTTTGTATAATTTTGAGTTAATATATCTAACCATATTATTAATATAATAATACATATACATATAGTTGTTTCTTTATACATTTTTTTCACCTCTAATTTTTATTTTGTAAGGGTTGACAAAAAAAGTTATTATTTCCATCAATCGTAATTATTAATGCCTCTTCTGGTTTTATTCCAAATTTTTCTGATTGTCTCTCAAGCCATTTATAGTTTTTACCTATTTTTTCCAAATTTTTATACATTACTTTTCCATCTACTACTAAATCATACGAAATCCCCTCATATTCTGGTTCTATATTAAAATCTTCTGGGGTTGTATTTCTTTTATTAGGCTTTGGTATAACTGTTACTTGCCCACTAGTTTCTAATATTGCATAATCTACATCTCCTATATTAAATATATTATTGTCTCTCAATCTTTCTTCAAGTTCATTAATAGTAAATCTTTCTTTTCTTAAAGTTTTTTCATCTATCTTTCCTCTATATATTAATATTGATGGTTTTCCACATATAATTTCTCTTGCTTTTGTACTTTTTATGTTTAATGTTGATATAACTAGATGCATGACTAATAGTCCTAAAATAGGTACAATTCCATTTGATATTGGTATTCCTGTCTCTGCCATAGGCGTAGCAGCTAAATCTGCTATCATTATTGATATTGCTAATTCAAATGGTTGCATCTGTCCAATTTCTCTTTTTCCCATTAATCTCATCACAATTAAAACAACTATGTATAAAAATATTGCTCTCAAAAAAGTTATTAGCATAAAATCCTCTCTTCTTTTTGAATTTTTAATTGTATTTTCTTCACTTTTTATAATTTTATACGATTTTTGTATAATATTTTTTTTGATGTAAATAATAATTTTGTAACCTTGAAATTTTTAATAAGGAGGTTTTTATATGGCAAATAATACACAAAGTAATTCTAATACTTCTAATGGAACATCTACAGTTTGGCAAATTGTCGGCAGATTAGTTACAGCTGCTATAGTTTTAGCAATTACAGCATTTTTTACGCCTGGGTTCTCTATAAATAATATTTGGGCTTTAGCTATTGCTGCAATTGTTTTAACTATTATGGACTATTTAATTGTCAAATTCACAGGTTTACATGCTAGTCCTTTTGGAAAAGGATTTGTAGGTTTTGCATTAGCAGCTATTATATTATATTTGACTCAATTTTTTGTAGCTGGATACTCAATTTCTTGGATGGCTGCAATTATCGGGGCACTAATTTATGGAGTTGTTGATTATTTTATACCTGGAAATCAACAAATGTAATTTTGCTATAATCCATAAAAGCGAAAGTTTAAATACTTTCGCTTTTTAATATTTCTTCTCTTTCATTTAATTCAATATCATAATACTTTTCAAAATCTTTATTTTCTTCTATATTACTTTTCATTTTTTCTTTTAACTCATCTGAATTATAAAAAATATTTTCTTGTTTAAAAATTAGTTTATTTATTCCAACATTTGATACAAGTATTGGTTTGTTTAGAATTATTGCTATTATATTATCTAATGCAAATTCTTCTCTTTTTCTAGTTGATATAATACAATTTGATTTTTTTATAATGTCAATTTTAAAACTCATATTTTCTACTATTTCAACATTTTCACTTAATCCATATTTATCAATTATGTGCTCATAATAATCTTTTAGCTTTCCTTGTCCTATTAACATTAATTTGACTTGAGGATATTTTTTTATTATTCTTATCATAGATTCAAGTTGCATAATTTGATTATTATGTTTATTAAATTCTCCTATACTACAAAATATATAATCTTCTTTATTATTATAAGACTTATCATTATAGTTAACTATTTTATTATTTTGAGAACTTCCTGTGTTATTTATATATATAATTTTGTTTTTTTCTTTAAATTTAATGATTTTTATTATTATTTCTATTATTCTAGAATTACAAAATATCATTTCATAGTTATTTATCTTATTTTTTACCTTAAATATATCTAATGTTAATTCTTTTTGTATATCACAATATTTTATTGTTTCCTTTATATTGGTTATAATATGTATTTCATATCCTGCTAATTTCAGTATTTTCATATATATCATATAATTATTATTATAATATTTTTTGTGTAAAATAAATAGAACCTTTTTCATAATATTTCTCCTCTACATAATCTATTTTATAATATGTTTTTCTATTACTTTAATGCTCATTTTATTTATAAAATTTTTTCTAGAATCTATTCCATTTTTCTTTTTTTTATGATAAAATCAGCTAAGAAATTATATTAATTTTATTTAAGTAGTTTTACATATTTTTTATTTTACAGAATATTATTAAATATCTACTTAAGATGGAGGTTTATATGGAATTAAATAAATGCAATCGTTGTGGAGCTTTTTACACAAATTCTGGAGATGTTTGTCCAAAATGTGCTAATAGAGATAATCTAGAATTGTCTACTTTTAGAAAATACATAGATTTAAATGGTTTCTCTTCAATAGATACTATTGCAACTGAAACTGGTATTACTCAAAAAAATGTTAGTAGATTTTTAGGATACCAAGCTGTTGATAATTTAGAAATTTCTGCAAAAGAAAATTTTAATGAAACTGGAATTATTTTTAATTAAATAAAAAATAAATTATTCTTAGATAGTCTTTATTTATAATATAAAGACTATTTTTTTATAATAAAAAATCGCCAATTAAATATATTAATTGGCGCAAAACATAAAATTTACTAAATTATAATAAAACTACACTTTTAATAAGTCCAAACCATAACTCTTTCGCTAGTATTCTCCGGAAAAGATATTACAAAACACTTTACTTTATACATTCGGCAAGTTGGAAGTTGCAAAACTACTTGATTTAACCCTTCAACATTCCAAAGGTAATCAGCTTGATTATCTGCCTTATAGAGCAATCTCCCTGTATCAGCATTATAAACTCGATAATATACAGCGGTTTGACTCCCAAAAGAATTAACTCCTATTGTAATTCCTGTTTGACTTTTTCCAGATGTATTTACTAATACCAGCAAATCAAATTCAGTTTTATCGTCAGAGGAATTATACCAATAACTTGCATAATCAGGAAAATGACCATCTAACACGGTAGAAACATTTTCTAAAGCAAATGCAGAAATTGTAAATAATGAAAGCATAAAAACAGATAGCATAATTGCAAAAATCTTCTTGAAACTTTTAATCATATTATCCTTTCTTTTTTCATTAGTAAATTTTATGTTTTCTTATTTTTCAAAAAATATTGAAAAATAAATATATATATTATATACTCTCTTTAAAAGGAGGTGATTTTTATGAATAAAAAAATTTTATTTTTTATAATATTCATTATTATTATTTCATTTATTGGGAATTTAGCCAGAAAAACATACATTATTTATAAATATGATAAACAAATGAAAGAATACTCTCAAATAACAAATTTTCATCAGAAATACAAAATCTCTAATAATATCGAGATTGAAACTTGGAGAAAAGATAATATATCTTTATACAAACGTTCATCAGAAGATGGTACTAGATTAATATATAAAGATTATAATCAAAACATTGGTTGGATAATTTCAGATATTCAAATAAATGGTAAAGAAATTAAATCTGCTACAAAGGTAAATGATTTAGAAAATCTTTTAGGTTCTAGTATATTGTATAATGAATTAGGAGCACATAATATTGGACAATACATTCAATTAGCATTTACAAGTTCAATATCTAGCCAAAATTTTTATGGAATAAAATGTTATGAAATAAAACTTTCAGATAATAATTTCACATATATAAATAAAAATAATTATTTATGTACTGGTATAACAAATAATAACAATACTACTATATTAATTGAATCTAGTTTTAATGATATTACTGATGAAAACGTAGCATTACCTGATCTTAGTAATTTTGAAATTATAGAAAATAATTAATATTCTGAATCTCTCAAAATTAGCTAATAAGTAACTTTGAATATAATAAATATTCGTCCATTAAACTTAATATCATAAACTCAATAAATAGTGTAATTTATTCATTTGATAATTACACTATTTATATTTATAAAGTGTTTTTCTCCGTCAAATGAAAATTTCTTCTTTTTATTAAGTTAAACGAAACTTAGACCATCTGGAGATTTTCACAAAAAAAAGAATATCTAAAACGATATTCTTCTTATAATATGGTGCTCCCACTAGGACTTGAACCTAGGACCCACCGGTTATGAGCCGGTTGCTCTGACCAACTGAGCTATGGGAGCATTCTATATATTCTGTGTTAAGTGTTATCTCCTTAGCACAGAACTAAGTATAATTCAATTTTGTTTTTTTGTCAATAGTTTTTTAAAATTTTTTTATTTTTTTATAATCCTTTTATTGCAACTAAATATTCATTTGATTCTACAATTCTATTTTCACCTTGATAATTATATTTTGCCCCAGTAAAATATACTCTATATCCTAAATTCTCAAATTTATTTCTTGCTAATCTTAGTACTTCATCAATTTCATCTTCTGATAAATTATGTCTTACTTTTAATTCAAAAAAAGTATATCTAACAAATTCTTCATTTTCAGCAATTTTTTTATTTATATCTTTATCTAATTCTTCTAATGTCATTTTTTGCCTCCTATTTTGCTATTCCAAATATTTCTTGTGTATTATATCACTTAATTTTCATAATGTAAATATATTATTATGAGAAAAAATGTATAAATTTTTCCTTATTTGTAATAATAAAAATATACAAAAAAATCAAACCAAACAAGGAGGAAATCAAATGAAAGCAACAGGTGTTGTAAGAAGAATAGATGATTTAGGTAGAGTTGTAATTCCAAAAGAGATAAGAAAAACTTTAAGAATAAAAGAAGGTGAACCTTTAGAAATTTTTACTGATAGAGAAGGGCAAGTTATATTAAAAAAATATTCACCTATTGGTGAATTATCTGAATTTGCTACTGGATATGCTGAAACTTTGTCAAAAACAACTGGTCATATAGCTTGTATTACAGATAAAGATACTGTCATAGCAGTTTCTGGTGGTTCTAAAAAAGAATATTTAGAACAAAATGTTAGTGATGAACTTGAACAATTAATGGAAGACAAAGAAATTTATACAAGTAATGAAAATAGTAATGTTTCTGTTCCTATAACCAAAAACGATTCTAATAACAAAAAATATAATGCTCAAGTTGTATATCCAATAATTTCTAATGGTGATACTATTGGAACTGTAATTCTTCTTTCTAAAGAAGCTAATACCAAAATGAATGAAGTTGAAACAAAAATAGCTCAATCTGCAGCAACATTTTTAGGTAGTCAGATGGAAATATAAATAAAAAGGTCCTATAGAAAATATATCTATAGGATTTTTATTATTTTTTTAATATATCTTTTATTACTTCTCCAGCAATTATTAGTCCAGCAACAGATGGCACAAATGATATACTTCCTGGTACTTGTTTTCTTATTGTGCATTTTCTTTTTGTTCCTGGAGGACATATACAATTATTTTTACAGCTGTTTTCACAATTTTCATTTGGTTTTATTGGTTCTTCTTTTGAATATACTACTTTTAGTTTTTTTATTCCTCTTGTTCTTAATTCTTTTCTCATTACTTTTGCAAGTGGACATACACTTGTTTTATAAATATCTGTAACTTCAAATTTTGTTGGATCTAATTTATTTCCTGTTCCCATACAAGACATAATTGGAATATTTAATCTATTAGCTCTTACTACTAGTTCTACTTTTGCTGTTACTGTGTCAACTGAATCTACAATATAATCTACTGTGTTATCTAATATTTCATCACTATTTGGCATAAAAAATTCTTGATGTATTTCTACATTTGCATTTGGATTAATTTCTAATATTCTATCTCTTGCAACTTCAACTTTATTTTTTCCAATTGTTTTTCTTGTTGCTATTATTTGTCTATTTAAATTTGTTAAACAAACTTTATCATCATCTATTAATATAAAATTTCCTATTCCCGCTCTTGCTAATCCTTCAACTACAAATGATCCAACTCCTCCAATGCCAAAGATTGCAACTTTTGCATTTTGTAATTTTTCTATTCCTTCTTTTCCAATTAATAGTTCTGTTCTTGAAAATTGATTTAACATTTCATTGCTCCTTTTTATATTATCAATTTTATATCTTAGCATATTTTTTATATTTTTTCAATAGTAGATATAATAAAAATAGAGAGTAATTATGTTACTCTCTACTTTGAAAACTTTTATTTTATCAATTTTTTTATCCAATTCTTCTCTTTTAAAGATATATGTATATATATTACAAATTTTGATTATTTTTTACCAAACAATTGTTAGATTTTTAAATTTGTGATATACTAATTACATTAAAATTATAAGGAGATATTTATGTTTAAATTACATTCAGAATATAAACCAACAGGTGATCAACCACAGGCAATTGAATATTTATCAAAAGGTATAGAACATGGAAAAAAATTTCAAACTCTTTTAGGTGTTACTGGTTCTGGAAAAACTTTTACAATGGCTAATATAATTCAAAATGTTCAAAAACCAACATTAGTCTTAGCCCATAACAAAACTCTAGCTGGTCAACTTTATTCAGAATTCAAAGAATTTTTTCCTGAGAATCATGTTGAATATTTTGTAAGTTATTATGATTATTACCAACCAGAAAGTTATATTGCCCAAAGTGATACTTATATAGAAAAAGATGCTTCTATTAATGATGAAATTGATAAACTACGTCATTCTGCAACAGCATCATTATTTGAAACAAGAGATGTTATTATAGTTGCTTCTGTTTCATGTATATATGGTTTAGGTGACCCTATTGATTATGAAAATATGATTGTTTCTCTAAGACCTGGTATGGAAATTTCTAGAGATAAAATCATGAAAAAATTAATAAATATGCAATATTCTAGAAATGAAATTGATTTTAAAAGAGGTACTTTTAGAGCTAAAGGTGATATTTTAGAAATTTATCCATCAGATAAAAGCGAATCAGCCATAAGAGCTGAATTTTGGGGTGATGAAATTGAAAAAATTTCTGAAATAAATCCTGTTACAGGAAAATCAATTGGAATAAGACAACATGTAATGATATTCCCTAACTCACATTATGTTACCTCAAAAGATAAAATGGAAAAAGCTTTAAAAACTATTGAAGAAGAGATGAATGAAAGAGTAGCATATTTTAAAAGCCAAAATAAATTAATTGAAGCACAAAGAATACAAGAAAGAACAAATTTCGACATGGAAATGATGAAAGAAACTGGATTCTGTCAAGGTATTGAAAATTATTCAAGACACATTAGTGGTAGAGAACCCGGAAGTGCTCCATTTACACTATTTGATTATTTTCCAGATGATTTCTTGTTATTAATAGATGAATCACATGCTACAATCCCTCAAGTAAGAGCTATGTATAATGGTGATAGAGCTCGTAAAGACTCTCTAGTTAAATATGGATTTAGATTACCTTCTGCTTATGATAATAGACCTCTAACATTTAATGAATTTGAAGATAGAATAAATCAGGTTGTTTTTGTTAGTGCTACACCTGGTGATTATGAACAAGAACATTCAAAAGAAAATGTTGTTGAACAGATTATCCGTCCTACTGGATTACTAGACCCAAAAATTGAAGTAAAACCTGTTACAAATCAAGTTGATGATTTAATTGAACAAATTAGAATTAGAGTTGAACGAAAAGAAAGAGTTTTAGTTACAACACTAACCAAAAAGATGGCTGAAGATTTAACATCTTATTTAAAAAGTTTAGATATTAAAGTTAATTATATGCATTCAGACATAAAAGCTCTAGAAAGAATGGAAATTATTAGAAAGCTTCGTTTAGGTGAATTTGATGTTTTGGTCGGAATAAATCTTTTAAGAGAAGGTCTTGATATTCCTGAAGTTTCTCTTGTTGCAATATTAGATGCAGATAAAGAAGGATTTCTTCGTTCTGAACGTTCTTTGATTCAAACAATTGGGCGTGCTGCTAGAAATACAGATGGAACTGTTATTATGTATGGAGATTCTCTTACAGATTCTATGGAAAAAGCTATTAGTGAAACTAATAGAAGACGTTCTATTCAAGAAGCATATAATGAAGAACATCATATAATTCCTAAAACAATAAAGAAATCTATTAGAGATTCTATTAAGGCTATTCAAACTGAAAATATTGGTGTTGAATATAAATTTGAAAAAGAAGAAGATATTCAATCTACTATTTCTAAACTTACAGATGAAATGCTTGAACATGCTAGTAAAATGGAATTCGAACAAGCTGCTGAATTACGTGATAAAATTAAAGAATTGGAAAAATTATTGTAATAGTATAAGAAGAGACTACACTATTTTCATAGTATAGCCTCTTTTTTTGGTCAATAATTATTTGACCAAGTCAGTTAGGTACTGATTAACTTGCCGCCAAAATGCAGAATCATCAGCAGAAAGGTCAAAAACTTTTTCATCTTCATACTCATTGTACTTTTTACACAACGAGCGAAGACGATTAAACCTAACCTTCTCGCCAGTGATCTTCATCATGACACACTCATCCCGTGCATCAAGAATCTCTTCGATAATCATATTGCCTATACCTCCTATATTTGATTTTTAAATTATATCACCGTGTTTGCTTTATGTCAAGTCTTTGAACAAATATATTTACTACTAATTATATATTATAACTCAAATTGAGAATTATATAATTCAGCATAAGCTCCATTTTTAGCCATCAATTGTTCATGATTTCCTTGTTCTACTATATTTCCATCTTTCATTACTAATATTAAATCTGCATTTTTTATTGTAGATAATCTATGTGCAATTATAAATGATGTTCTTCCTTCTGTAAGTTTATCCATAGCAACTTGAACTAATTCTTCTGTTCTTGTATCTACATTTGATGTTGCTTCATCTAATATCAAGAATGGTGAATCTTGTATCATTCCTCTTGCAATTGTAAGTAATTGTCTTTGACCTGCTGAAACACTATCATTTTCTGATAAATAAGAATCATATCCTTTTGGTAATGTTCTGATAAAGTGATCTAATCCAACTTCTTTACATACTTCTTTTACTCTTTCATCACTTACATTTTTTTGATTATATATAATATTTTCTTTTACAGTTCCTTCAAATAACCATGTATCTTGTAATACCATTGTAAATAAACTATGTATATTTTCTCTTGATAATTCTTTTGTTGAAACACCATCAATTCTAATATCCCCTGAATTAATATCATAGAATTTCATAAGAAGATTTACCATTGTTGTTTTTCCAGCTCCTGTTGGTCCTACTATTGCAATTTTTTGACCAGGTTCAGCTGTTGCTGTAAAGTTTTTAATTGTTGGTTTATCATTATTGTCATATTGGAATACAACATTATCAAATTCAATTTTTCCTTTTACATTATTTTTATCTAATGTTTTGTTTATTTTTGATTGATCAGCCATTTCTTTCTCATCTAAAAATTCAAATACTCTTTCACTTGCAGCTGCTGTTGATTGAAGTGATGTCATACTTTGTGCAATTTGTGATAATGGGTTTGTAAATAATCTTACATATGTTATAAATGCAATAATTACACCAAATGATATTATATTATTCATTGTTAATACTGCTCCAACTATACAAACTGCAACATATCCAAAGTTTCCTATAAAATTCATTATAGGTTGCATTATTCCTGATAAAAATTGACTCTTTCTGTTTGCCTCACATACTTTTTGATTATATTCATCAAATTTTTTGTCTGATTCTTTTTTACCATTATATGCTTTTACAACATTTAAACCAGAATATACTTCTTCAATATGTCCATTTAAATTTCCAAGTTCTTCTTGTTTTGCAACGAAATATTTTTGAGATTTTGATAATACTGCAAACATACCCATAAATCCAAGTAAACTTGATAATATTGCTGTTAATGCCATTATCCAGTTAGTGTAAAACATCATTATTATTGAACCTAAAAATAATGTTATATTACTTACTAATGTTCCTAATGATTGGTTCATTGTTTGTGCTATTGTATCAACATCATTTGTTACTCTTGAAAGTGTATCACCAGATTGATGTCTATCAAAATAGCTAAGTGGTAATTTATTTATTTTTACTGATATTCTTGTTCTTAAACTTCTTGCAAAATTATTTGCAACTTCTGTCATACAAATTGATTGTATAAATGTACATATTGCACTAAATAAATATAAAATAACTAATGATATTGCAATTGATTTTATTGCATCCATATTAATTTCTGGCATTATTATTTGACCATTTTCCATCTTGGGAATTATTCCTGCTTGTATTTCATCTGTTAATTTTGATAATCTATCTGGTGCAGAAATTGATAAAACTGCTCCTGCAATTGCTAATATTAATGCAATTATTATTAATATTTTGAATTTTCCTAATTCTTTTACTAATCTTTTTACTGCTGATTTAAAATCTTTAGCTTTTTCTCCCACTCCTGGTCCCATACCAGGTCCCATTGGTCCTCTTCTAGGAGGTCTTGATTGATTATTAGCCATTTTCTAATTCCTCCTTTGATAATTGAGATAGAGCTATTTGTTTATATACTTCACATGTTTTTAATAACTCTTTATGTGTTCCTTTTCCAACAATTACACCATTATCTAATACTACAATTTGGTCTGCATTCATAATTGTTCCTATTCTTTGTGCTACAATTAAGCTTGTTGCATCAGAGGTATATTTTTTCAATTCTTTTCTTAATACACTATCTGTTTTATAGTCTAATGCTGAAAAACTATCATCAAATATATATATTTCTGGATTTCTTGCTATTGCTCTAGCTATTGATAATCTTTGTTTTTGTCCACCAGATACATTTGTTCCACCTTGTGCCATATGTGCATCATATTGTCCATCCATTTTTTCTACAAATTCTGTTCCTTGTGCAACTTCTATAGCTTTTTTTATTTGTTCATCTGTTGGCTTTTCTTTTCCATTATCACCATAAGATATATTTGATTTTACTGTTCCATTAAACATTACAGCCTTTTGTGGTACATATCCTATTTTATCATGTAAAAATTCTTGTGTATAATTTTTTACATTTATTCCATCTACAAGTACTTCACCTTCTGTTGCATCATAAAATCTTGGGATTAAATTTATTAATGTTGATTTTCCACTTCCTGTTGATCCTATAAATGCTACTGTATCACCTTTATTTGCTTTAAATGATATATCTTTTAATAAATATTCATCTGCATCTGGATATTTAAATGATACATTTTTAAATTCAACTGTTCCAACTTCATTATTTGTTTTTGTATTTATTTTTCCATCTTTTATACTTATTTCTGTATCTAATACTTCATTAATACGATTTGCAGATACTTGTGCTCTTGGTAACATCATAAATATCATTGCTAACATTAAGAATGACATTATTACTTGCATTGCATAAGAACTAAATACTACCATATCTCCAAATAATGATATTTTATCTGCCATTCCTGCATCTTTTATTAGATATGCTCCAACATAATAAATTGATAGTATTACCATATACATGATTATATACATCATTGGTTGCATTACTGCAAATACTTTTTGGTTAAATAATTGTTGATTTGTTAAGTTATTATTTGCTTTATCAAATTTTTCTTCTTGATATTGTTCTGCATTAAATGCTCTTACAACTCTTATTCCTGTTAGATTCTCACGAGTTACTCCATTTAATTTATCGATTAATTTTTGTACTTTCTTAAATCTTGGTAATACAATTACCATTATTATTGCTATTGTAGTCATTAATATTGCTACTGCTACTGCTGTAATTGCACTCCATTGCCAGCTTTTATTTAATATTTTTGTTATTGCCCATATTGCTGTTATTGGGGCTTTTATTAATAGTTGTAATCCCATTGCTATTAACATTTCTATTTGTGTTATATCATTTGTTGTTCTTGTTATTAAACTACTTGTAGAAAATTGTTTTACTTCTTGCATTGCTAAATCTTCTACTTTATTGAATAATTTTTTTCTAATTGTCTTTGAAAAGTTTGATGATATTCTTGATGTTATATATCCTGTAATTACTGCTGCAACTAAGCTTCCTAGTGCACATGTAAGCATATATCCACCATTTACTAGAATATCTTTCATTTGGCTTCCTTCTGTTTGTACTAGTTTTGTTATTTCAGACATATAGTCTGGCATTTTTAATTCTAGCCATACTTGTGTAACTACTAATACTAAACAAATTAATGCCAAAATCCATTCTTTTTTTGTAAAATTTTTTATTAGTTTTAACATTTCTTTCTCCCTTCTTTTTTGCATAATAACTTTTCATATTTTAATACTAATTGTCAATTTTAGCAACATTATTATGCAAACTTTCACATAAAATTTACATTTTATTATATTCATTTAATTGATTTTCGAATAACATTTGGGATAGAAAAAGAAGTTTCAAAACTTGAAACTCCTTTTATTATCATATTTATAGGCAAATCTGTAAGCCGGGTTCTGTCATTTAAAATAGTCATTTATCTAGTACATATATTACTATATGTATCAAGCCACGCAATTCAGAAGGCGCCGAGCAGGCTTAATCTTCTTCTTAGGTGTTGCTCCAGATGGGGTTTACACTGACCCAATATGTCACCATATTAGCGGTGAGCTCTTACCTCACCTTTTCATCCTTACCTCTAAAGAGGCGGTTATTTTCTGTTGCACTTTCCTTAAGGTTTCCCTCACTAGACGTTATCTAGCATCATTGCTCTATGGAGCCCGGACTTTCCTCTCGTAAGTCTTTTCATCTCTTACCAGCGACTATTTAATTTGCTCGTTTTTCATTATAACATTTTTCGACAAATTTGTAAATCTTTTTTCTATATTATTTTGTTTCTGTAGATTGAGTTGACTGTGTATTTGTTGCTGTAGTTTTTTTATTATTTTCTTGTCTCATTTTATCAAGTCTTTCTATTAATTCTTGCAATGTCTTTATATCAGATCCCATCATTTCCCAATCATTTCTTGAATTTGAATCTGTTAAATTATTGTTTGCCTTTATAATTGTATCAATAAGTCCTTCTATATCTTCTGTATTATTAACTTCTAGATTAACAGCTGATTGTGATAATAATTTGCTTAAAGCATTTTCTAAATTATCACCAATTGCTACTTTTGTTCCAGATGCTACAATTACTTTTTCTAACGTAATTGGTTGATTTATTTCATTTGTTTTTGTTTGATATATAGTTTCTATATATAATAATGTATTATTTATAGGAATAATTTTCATTTCTTTTGAAATTTTAACTCCTGTAACATTCAAACTATTAAGTTCTGCTGATATTGTTTCATCTTGTTCAATTAGATTATCTAATTGATTTGCTCCTAATATGTTACTATCTGCTGAAAATTTATAAATTTTTAATTCATTACTCGTTCCATTACAAGTTCCTAATACATAGGATATAATATTTGTTTTATTTTTTTGTGTATACATCTGAACTAATCCAAATCTTGTTTCACCATCTGGTGTTTTTAACATTGTATAATATGGTTCTAATGTAGCTGTTTTGGTTTTTGAGGTTGATTTTCCATATGTAGCAAGTGACCAAATATCACTTTTTCTATATAAAACATCTTCTTTTACATTGTGATATACTCTTAACATTTCAGCTTGTACATTATATAATAATTGTGGATATTTTAATTGTTTTTGAATTTCTTCTGGAATATCATTTTCTTCAAACATTGCTGGATATATCTTTTTATATGCTGATATTATTGGATCTGTTTTATCTACTATATAAAATTTCATTTCGCCATTATAAGCATTTATTATAACTTTTACAGAATTTCTAATATAATTAATATCTCGTTTTTCTTTTTCTCCATCAATTGTTGTATATGACGAATATGGATATTTATCTGAAATTGTGTAAGCATCTATAACCCAATAAATTTGATTATCTTTAATTACTGTATAAGCATTTTCATCATATAATAAATATGGAAGTGCTGTTTTTGCTCTTTCAATTACATTTCTATTTGTTAATATCTTACTTTGATTTGTTACAGATGTTGAAAATGCAAGTTTAAAATCTTTATTTCTTACTGCTAATATTAATCTATCTAAAAATCCAACTTGGATTCCTGATTTTCCTTCATAACTATAAGTATGTTCTTCACCTTCACTATCTGTATAATCATATTCTTCTTTATTTTTTGTATTTGTTACTACTATTGAATTTGTTTCTAATCCATAATATATTCTTTGATTATCATCTATTTCTTTTTGAATATATTGAATATTTCCCTCTTCTGATGTTTTATTTGCATCTACTATTATTTGTCCTATACCATGTGTAAGTTCATATGTTTTATTATTATATGAAATTGATTGTTCTGCAATTTCTCTTGGTGCTATATATGCTAATTTTTCTTGATTATCTTTTATAAATTTAGTAGTTAATATATTTCTAAATGTATAATATCCTGCTTCTGTTTGTGTATCTTCTAAACTTTGTTTTACCATATTTTGACTTACTATTGGAATATTATCTAACAATTCTTTATTTTCATTAATTTCCTCTTCAGATATTGTCCCAGAATAACTAATATTTATTTCTGAAGCATTTATTCCATATGCTTCTCTTGTTGAATTTATATTTTCTTCAATATATTTTCTTTCTTTATCAAATTCATTTGGTTTTACAAAAATAAAATCTGTTCCTACCATTACAATAAACATCACAACTAGATATCCTGGAATTGATAATAATGTAAACATTATTTTTTTGTTTTTATTTTTTTGAAAAAATATTACAGATGAAATTATTGCTCCTATTATTACAAATGCAAATATTATATATCCCCATAATTTTATTGTTGATTCTACAAATCCTGCTCCTGTTAATTCAATTTCATCATTTAATGTTAAAAATTTCTCTGTTACTATATTTTGAGTACTGAATATTGTTAATATTCCTGCAAGAATTGCTAAAATTATTACATTTTTTAATAAACTTTTTATAAATTTACTTTTTCTTAGCATTGTTCTATCAATTCCATCAAAATATAAATTAAACACAATTATATAAAATGCTGTTATATATGCACTTATTAGAATAACAAATTGCATTATATACTTTATAATTGCTTCTATTAATGGTTTGGTAAACATATAATATGAAATGTCCATATTAAATATCATATCTGTTTTTTGAAATGATACCTTACTTGCACATAATAATACTTTTTCGACTATATTATTTGAAAAAATTATACTACCTATTATCGCAACAACAAATATTAAAGATTTATTTGGAAGTTTTGGCATTGTTTTATTTTCTGATTCAAAAAATGGTTTTAGACCTTTTTTTATTCCTATATTAGTGATAAACATACATATTGAAATAACAACAAAACTTATTCCCATTATTGAATATTTATATTTAATATTTGTCCAAAAATTTTGAACATATTGTTCTCCTAATTCTAGACATTCTAAATATTCCCCTCTTAATGTAAAATATGTACATATTAAATATATCGCTATAAATGCTATTACTAATATATTTTTTATTTTATTTAATTTCTTTTTTTCCATCTATTTTTTAAACTCCTCATAATTTTGTTTAACTACAAATATATTTATCTTACGTTTTTTATATTATTGCTTTTACAAAATCTTTAGAATTAAAAATTTCCATATCATCAATTTGCTCTCCAACACCTATGAATTTTACAGGTATATCATTTTCTTGTACAATTCCAACTACAGCTCCACCTTTTGCTGTTCCATCTAATTTTGTTAATACAATTCCTGTAATATCTGCTTGTTCTTTAAATGCTTTTACTTGTGATATTGCATTTTGTCCTGTTGTTGCATCAATTACTAATAATACTTCTTTTGATGCTTCTGCCATTTCTTTATTTACTACTTTTTGAATTTTGTTTAATTCATCCATTAAATATTTTTTATTATGCAACCTTCCAGCTGTATCTATTATCAATACATCTGCATTACTTTCTTTAGTTCTTCTTATTGCTTCAAATACCACTGATGCTGGGTCTACTCCTTCTTCTCTTTTTACTACTTCTGCTCCTGCTCTTTGTGCCCATATTTCTAATTGTTCTACTGCTGCAGCTCTAAATGTATCAGCAGCAGCAACTATTACTTTTTTTCCATCTCTTGCTAATCTTGCTGCCATTTTTCCTATTGATGTTGTTTTTCCAACTCCATTTACTCCTACAACAAGTATTACTGATGGCTTTGTTTCTAGTTTTAAACTATTATCACATTTTTCTAGAATTTTCTCAATTTCTTCTCTTAATGCTTCTTTTACTTGTTCACTTTCTTCTATTTTTTCTTTTTTTATTTTTTCTCTTAAATTACTTATTATTTGTGTTGATGTTTCTACTCCCATATCTGACATTATTAATGCTTCTTCTAATTCTTCAAGTAATTCTTCATCAACCTTTCTAAAATTACTAAATACATTATTTATTTTATCATTTATTGATTCTTTTGTCTTTGTTAAACCTTGTTTTAATTTATCAAAAAAGCCCATCTTTTTCTATTCCTTTCTTTATACAATACTTTTAATTTAATCTTAAAATTCTCTTTTCTTATAAATTTTTTTAAATAATAAAAATACAATTAATGATACACATACAAAAATACAATCAATAATTATGCATAAAATTAATGTTACTATATATTGACTCGATAATGTTATTATTTCAAAAATGTGTGTTAACAATAATATTATATATCCAATTAATGGTATTGCAACTACATAACTTCTTTTTAACTCTTTTCCTAAATATATAAATAAAATTGTAGCTATTATTAATAATATTATAATTGCTGGTTGTACAATATTTAATACCATTAAGTTCTTCCTCCTTTGTTTCTCATAATTTATATTAATATTAATAATTTTATTACAGACAATACTATAGTAATTGCTGACATTGCAGTATCCATAAATCCTTCTGTTGCTTCTCCTTTTTCATCTGTAACAGATATTTTGTATTTCTTAACATCTGCTATTTTAAAATATGTATCAATTTCTTTGGTTTGATTTTCTTTTATTTCACCAATTTCTAAATATTGAGTACCTAGCAAATTATCTTTTGATGAATACAAATCTACTTTTATAAATTTTCCACTAAGATTTGTTGAATTTACTATTAAATTAATTTTTCCATTTACTGCTGTTGATTTTATTTCTTTGACTTGAATTCCTGATGGTATTTGTTCTACTTTTTGCATTTCTTTATATGTACTTTTTAACCCTACATTTATTAAGAAATCCGATAATATCCAAAATAATATTATCCATATTATATATTTTATAAATGTTTTTACTGTATTCATTAATTTCATTCCTTTCAAAATACTTCTATTCTTTACTATTATACTTGCAAAATCGTATAATTTCAAGTATTTTAAAAAATATTATTTCTATATGTAGCCTATTCCAACTTTGCTGAATACAATATATTTAAAGGAGGTCTGTTACTTATGGACTATGAATTATTAATGAATGGAAATATAAAATTAGGTCAAAAGGCTCCTGATTTTACAGCAAATTCCACATTTGGAAAAATAAACCTAAGTGATTATTCTGGAAAATGGCTCGTATTTTTTTCGCATCCTGGTGATTTCACCCCTGTATGTACTACAGAAATGATTGCTTTCGCAAGGGCTTATCCATTTTTTCAAAAATTAAATACTAATTTATTAGGATTAAGTATTGATAGTAATGCTTCACATCTTGCTTGGGTAAATGAAATATATAATTTGACTGGTGTTTCTTTACCATTTCCTATTATTGCAGATAGAAATGGCTCTATTGCTAGACTTTATGGTATGATTTCAAATGATGTTAGTACAACAAAAACTGTTAGAAATGTTTTTATTATTGATGGAAATGGTATTGTTCGTGTTATTCTTACATATCCTTTAAATATTGGTCGATTTATTCCAGAAATTATTCGTACTGTTGAAGCTTTACAAATTTCTGATTGTGCAGATGCTTCAACTCCTGCTAATTGGCAACCTGGTGTTCCTGTTATTATTTCACCACCTCAAACTTTTTCTGAATTACAGCAAAGGCTAGAGGATATTAAGAAAAATTGTAATGGCATTTCTTGGTATCTTTCTTTTAAAGAACCTTCTCAGAAATGTTTAAATGATATTAATATTGAAAAAAATTGCTAAATTAAAAAAATAAGAAGCTAATTCAGTTTTTTACTGAAAAAGCTTCTTATTTGTTATTCATCTCTTGTTGTATTTACTTTAAACAATTTCATAATTTCAACAATAATTATTGGTGATAATACTAATACAATTGTTTCAATTATATTATCACTTGGAAGGATTGGAATACTAAATATTGTTCTTAATTGTGGTATAAATAATATTACAACCATTAATAATGCTGATGCTAATATTGCTAATATTAAAACTCCATTTCCTAATATTCCTGTTTTAAATATTGAATTTTTATTATCTCTTATATTAAATACATGTATTAATTCTGAAAATGCTAAAACTATAAATGCCATTGTTTGACCAACTTCTATTTTCGTTTGTTCTAGTGTTAACCCATCTATTGCTGTATGTGTTGTTCCTAATCCTATTAAATATGCTGAAAGTGTAAGTAATCCTATCATTAAACCTTGATAAATAATTCTAAATGTTCTTCCTTTTGTAAATATTCCTTCATTTCTTTTTACTGGTTTTCTATCCATTATATCTTTATTTGCAGGGTCAAATGCTAATGCTAATGCTGGGAAGGTATCTGTTACAAGATTTATCCATAAAATATGTATTGGTAATAAAACTTGAATCATTGTTATATCAGATATTCCAAACCATTGTCCTATTTGTGGTGCAAATAATGTTGCTAACAATAATACAATAACTTCTCCAACATTACATGAAAGTAAAAATTGAATTACTTTTAATATATTATCATATATTCGTCTTCCTTCTTCAACTGCTGATACTATTGTAGCAAAATTGTCATCTGTTAATATTACATCTGCTGCTTCTTTTGCAACTTCTGTTCCTACTTTTCCCATTGCACATCCAATATCAGCTGTTTTTAATGCTGGACTGTCATTTACTCCATCACCTGTCATTGCTACAACTTCTCCATTTGCTTGCCATGCTTTTACTATTCTAACTTTGTGTTCTGGTGATACTCTTGCATATACAGAATATTTTCTAACATTTTTTGTTAATTCTTCATCAGTCATTTTTTCTAATTCTGTTCCTGTTAAAGCTTCACTTTCATCTTTTAATATTCCTAGTTTTTTAGCTATTGCAACTGCTGTAATTTTATGATCACCTGTAATCATTACTGTTTTTATTCCTGCTTTTTTACACTTTTCTACTGCTTTTTTTGCTTCAATTCTTGGTGGATCTATCATTCCAACCATTCCAATAAATGTTAAATCACTTTCTATTGTTTTCATTTCTGTTTTTGATGGCATGTGATCTAATTCCTTATATGCAAATGCTAAAACTCTTAAAGCATCTTTGGCCATTTTTTCATTATTTTCTCTTATCCATTTTGCATAATTGTTTATACTTGTTCTTACTTCACCTTTATATAAGAATGAGTTACAACATTTTAATAATTCATCAACTCCACCTTTTGTATATACTATATATTTTCCATTTTTCTTATTAACTGTTGTCATTAATTTTCTTTCTGAATCAAATGGAACTTCTTCAACTCTTGGATTTTCTCTATATATAGATTGTTCATAATCTAGTTTAAATGCCATATCAACTAATGCTGTTTCTGTTGGATCTCCTGCTAATTGTCCATCTTCTAGCAATCGTGAATCATTACATAACATACAATTATATACTAATTTTTTGAAATCTTCTGTTGTATTTACTTTTTTTACATCTTGTAATTCATCATCACAAAATACTTTTTCTACTGTCATTTTATTTTGTGTTAATGTTCCTGTTTTGTCAGAACATATAACTGTACTGCTTCCTAATGTTTCAACTGCTGGTAATTTTTTTACTATTGCATGTTTTTTTACCATTTTTTGAACACCAATTGCTAATACAATTGTTGATACTGCAACAAGTCCTTCTGGTATTACTGCAACTGCAAGTGATACAGCTGTCATAAACATATCTATTATTTCTTTTCCTTGTAATAATCCAATAACAAATATTACCGCACATATTGCTAAACAAGCTATTCCCAAAGTTTTTCCTAAATCATTTAATTTTTGTTGAAGTGGTGTTTCTTGCTTTTCTGCATTATCTAGCATTCCTGCAATTTTTCCTACTTCCGTATTCATTCCTGTATTTACTACAATTGCTTTTCCTCTACCATATGTTATTAAGCTTGATGAAAATAACATATTTTTTCTGTCTCCAATTCCAATTTCATTTCCATCTATTTTTTCTGTTATTTTTTCTACTGGAACTGATTCACCTGTAAGTGATGCTTCTTGTGATTTTAAATTTACTGCTTCTATTATTCTTAAGTCTGCTGCTATATAATCTCCTGTTTCTATTATAACAAGATCTCCTGGTACTAATTCTCTTGCTGGTATTACTTGTTCTTTTCCATTTCTTATTACTTTTGATGCATGGCTACTTAATTTTTTTAATGCTTCTAATGATTTTTCTGCTTTACTTTCTTGTGCTACTCCTATTACTGCATTTAGGATTACTACTATTAATATTATTATTGTATCTGTAAATCCTTCTCCTTGTGCTACTCCAACTACTCCTGATACTATTGCTGCTATTATTAATACAATTATTGAAAAATCTTTAAATTGTTCTAAAAATTTCTTTAGTAGTGAATCTTTTTTCTTTTCTTGTAATTCATTTAGTCCATATTTTTTCATGTTTTCTTGGACTTGACTACTGCTTAAACCTTTTTGATAATCTGTTTTTAATTCTTGTTCTACTTCTTGGCTTGTCTTATTAAACCAACTTTTTTCCATACTAATTACCTCTCTTTTCTAATTGTATTTTAGCCTTTTTACTTTAGTTCTAAAGTTATACATATAATATTTATTCTTATTTATGTATTTTAGAACAAATAAAGACTTTTAAAGAAAAAATATAATTAAATTATTATATCCTTTCTTTAAAAGTCTCGTTTACTTTTTTGAAGCTTGTTAACCAGATTCTTTTGAATCGCGGTTGTTGATTAACAATTTAAAACTACTCCCTCTTAAATATAAAATTTTGGTGACCCGTACGAGAATCGAACTCATGATTCCACCTTGAGAGGGTGGCGTCTTAGCCGCTTGACCAACGGGCCATTATTTAATCTTTATTATTTATATCACAATTATCTTAATTCGTCAATTGTTTTTTACATTTTTCATCAACAATAAAAAAGATACCACAAATCATCATTACAATAATTTGTAGTATCTTTTTGTTAAAATATAACTTCTACATTTTCAAGAACAATTGCCGGTATTTCCTTTATCCGATTGTTCCTGGCATAAAGAACAACTGTAAAACCATCAAGAACAAAATTATTTTTATCAACAATTATTGGCTTAGGAAACTTACCACATCTAGTATAATATTCATTTATTTTCTTATACTTATTTGTAGTTGTATCTGGCAAATCAATTGTTATAATTAGACTTGATACTGGAATTCTACTGATCCATTCTTTTGGTAACATATGTAACCATCTTATTTGGAACATTTTAATTTTAAAGTATTCTCTTTTAAATTGTTCTTTTGCACCATCATCTTTTAAGCTCATATAAACTCTAAACTGATCAGGTGTCATATTTTCCTTCTCTTCATTACATTTCTTGCAAGAAGGTACCATATTTTGTGGAATTGTTGGTCCTCCAAGACCTTTAGCATAAACATGGTCTAAAGTTATCTGACTGGGTTCAACAACTCTTCCGCAATAATAGCATTTTCTTTTTCCTTTCAGTTTATAAGTTAAATCATACATTATATACTCAAATTTAAATGGCCGTTTTTTCAATTTTAACATTGAGTTTTCTTCAAATGCGATAATATCTTTTTTGGCTGAAAATGTATAACCTTTTGGAACTTCGATAATCATCAAAAGCCCTCCTTCATTTTTAGTTACATAATATAACAATATAACAAATTTCCAATTTTGTCAATATTTATTTCATTAGATTTATTGTATTTGATGGCTTTTCAATTCCTTCTAAATTATAATACGCATTCGGAATATTTCCAACAATAACATGTTCTGCAATAATAAATTGATTTACTACATTTTGATTGTATCTTTTCATTGGTGTTACAACAGCCATATCACAATTAAAATTAACATATACTCTATGCAAGGTTTGATTTATTCCTTGTGAGATAAATTCACTTTTTATTTCTGTATCAACACTTCCTGTCATAGAAATTTTTATAGGTATTCTTGGTCCAAATCCTGATAATAGATAGTTTCCTGTCAAATTTCCTAATGTTATATAAATTTTTTCTGTTGGTATCTTTTCAAATTCTTGTTGTATTTTTTCTGTTAAGTCTGAAATAATATTATTTACTACTGCTACATTTGATTTTATAGCAGATACATTTCCATTTGAATCTTTTTCAATTGTATATAATTCTTCATATTTATATTGATTCATTACTATTGTCGATTGCTGATTTGTTATAATTGTTGCTGTATATTTAACTTTTTCATTACACATTGCTTCATACACTGGTTCTAAATAATCAAATCCAATTTTAAATCCATATACTCCAATTAAAATTATTGATATGAATTTTATAATCTTTTTTGCAAATTTTATATTTTTTAAATTGGCATTTTTTCCACAAAACCTGCCAATAGGCTTTATTATAAACCTTTTTCTTGAATAAATTTTATCCATATTATATTACTATTGGCTCTTTGGCTCTTTTTAGTACATATTTGGGTATATATATTTTTTCTCCAATATTAATTTTGTCAGGATTTTCAATTCCATTTACTCTAACTATGTCATCAACTGTACTTCCATATTTTTTCGCAATTTTCCATAATGTATCTCCATCTTTTACAACATAAATTATAACACTGTAATCTTCTAAATCATCTTCAGTTTCTTCTGTTATATTATTAATTGCTGGTATCTCAACATTTTTATATGTCAATGTTTCAAAATTCAAATCTACATTTGCATCAATTGTTCCACTCTGATTTATAAATTCTTGTGCTCCAACTTCTATTTTTATACTTGTATTACAATTGTTTTCTACTCCTTCTATTGTTTGAGTAAATGGTATTGTTATTGTTTTACTATTTACTCCTATTGTTGATATATCTGTATATATTAAGTTTACATCCATCTCTCCTTCTAATACCATTTTTCCACTTAATCTATTTTCTTTGTTTATAGATATTTGTATTGATGTATTTATAATTTCTCCATTTCCAATTTCGGGAACATTTACTTTTTCCCTTATTTGACATATGTTTTTCAATGTTTTTCTATCTGATGTTGTTTGTAATGTTTTTAAATCATAATTTACTCTTTCACCTGGGCAATATAAATCTTGTATTACTTGTATTTCTTTTTCTTCATATGAAATACAATTTATCTCAACTTCAACCTCTAAATAAACTGTATGTTCTTCTATTGAATTTGGTTTTATTATTAAATTTTTTATTAAATATGTTGTATCACATATATTTTCTTCTTTGATATCTGGCATATCTATAAAACCAACTAATGGAACTCTGCCTATTGTTTTGCAAATTCTTCCATCATCTGTTAAATACACAAGTTTTAATTCTATTTCTGATTTTGCAAGTATTTTGTTATAACTTATTTTTATATCTTTATCAACTAAACTTATTGTTGCATTTAATATTTCTGCTAAATTGTCTGTATTTGGAATTGATACATTTTCTTTCACATATGTTTTATTATTTCCTTCACATAATAATGAGTTTATTTTTTCTTTTTTACTTAAAATTTGCATATTAACATCATTTACATTCGTTGTTATTTCCGCTTCTTCAGGTAAACGTATTTTTATTGAAATTTCCACATTTGCCTTTATTCCTATTTTTCTTCCATTTATTACTTTACATTCAAAATTTTTTATATTTGGTTCAATATCAACAATCATTCCTATTTGTAATTCTGGAACAACTATTGTTTCTGAAAAATCAAGTGTTGTATTTAATCCTCTTAAATTATTTTTCTCTCCATCTGCTAAATACATTATATATGAAACAATATTTCCTTCTAATCTTAATTTTCCTTCAAAAACTTCTTTTTTATATATACATATGTTTCCATCTGTATTAATTGTATTTAATATATCTGGCTTTGAGTCTGGAACTATCATATCTCCTTGAACAACTATTTGTTCTTTTTTCTCACAAATTATCTTATTAATTTTTATAGTTTCTTTTGTTATATCCATATGAATAACCTCCTATATATTTTTGTTTATTAATTTATATGGACATTTAATTTATTTTATTACTTTTTTGAATATTTTTTTTATTTTTGTTTATACTATTTTAGTAAGAGGTGATATCTTTGACAAATATCAATTGTTGTTTAAATTGTGTTTATCAAAAAGATGGAAAATGCTCTTATGATATTATTTCTAATATAATAATATGTTCTAATTCTGAATGTGCATATTATAAAAGTCCCAATTAAAGTAAATTTAATTGGGATTTTTCTTACACAATAAATATTAGGATTTATAGAATTCATATTACATTAAGTTTCTATAATCAATTCTTTATTTTTTCAAATACTTTTGCTAAATATTTCATACTTGTTAAACTTTGCTCTAGTGTATTTCCAGTTGAACCAACTTCTATTATTACTGCTGCTTTTCCTAGATGTTGATTATATCTTGAATTTCTTACTATCATTGGTTTAAACAATCCTGGATACATTTCATTTGCAATTTCTTGAACTTTTATTGCAAATCTAAGATTGTTTTGCCAATTTGGATGATATAATCCTCCTCCATTTGTTCCTATTACAAACATTAATTGTGATGCAACATCATCACCTATTTTGACACTTGGATCATAATTACTTTTGCTTCCAATTGCATCTCTATGTAAATCTATTATTATATCACTTGATGTTTCTTGCAAATCTTTTTTTACACTTTCCAATGACCTAGAATATGAGCCTGTATATGCAGGATAATCATGATATGTTTTGTCATGATTTACCTTAAATCCAAATCCAAGTAAATAATTTGTAAGTTCATCTCCTAATCTTGCAACAGTATAATTTAAATCTGTTGTTCTAAAATTTCCTGTTTGTTCATATGGATATGTTTCACTTGGTGTATAACTTTCACATGTATGTGTGTGAAATATTAATATATTATTTTTGTCTATGTCTAATTCTGTATTCATAATATCATCTGGTATATCAAATGATGTCTCATTTTTTATTTTTACGCCATTTATTTCATTGTTAAAACTTTCTGATATTGGATTTTTAGTTACTATTTGTGTTTCTACATGTTCTAATATATTACTTACATCTACATTTGAGTTATTATTATCTTTTTCTTCTTCAACAGGCTTATTTTCTATATTTTCACCTGGAGTTTCTACAGGATTTTCTTCTATTTTTTCACTTTCTTTTAATCTAGAAAGTTCAACACCTAATATTCTTTCTGAAAAATCTTTTGTATCTTCTTCATTTTCTTCTTTTATCGTTGTATTTGATTTTGAAACAATTTCATTTATAGCAGGTATTTCATTATTTAAACAATTTACTAATTTGCTTGATAAATTTATTTTGAAAACTTCTGTTGATTTTAAATTTTGTATAAATCTTGTAACAATAAAAAGCAATATTAAAGTTACTATTAATATTGCTATTTTTTTTATTGAACCTTTTGCATTTATTATTGTAACATTAAACATATAACATACCCTTCTTTTGAATTTCTCTTATATATATTATATGTTTGTTACAAGTATTTTAGAACTACAATAATCGTGGTTTTAGTTCTAAATAAATTGGCTTTTCTTCTCTTATCATTGTACTTTTACCATGTCCTGGATATACAATTGTTTCATCTGGTAATATCATTAATTTTTTTGTAATTGAATTTATAACATCTTCAAAATTTCCTGTTGGTACATCTGTTCTTCCCCAAGTTCCTCTAAATAATGTATCTCCTGAAAATAATAATTTTTCTTCTTCACAATATAAGCAAGAACCTCCTGAAGTATGTCCTGGTGTGTGTATTACTCTAAATTCAAGATTTCCTAAATGTATTAAATCTCCATCATCAACTCTTGAATCAACTTGAATAACTAATCCTTCAAGTCCTATATATGTTGTTAAACTTATATTAGGGTCTAATAAATTTTCTGCTGTATTTCTATGTGCTAATATTTTTCCACCTTTTCTTTCTTTTAATTCTTTTACTCCTCCAATATGATCTCCATGGCAATGTGTTAAATAAATATATTTTAAATTTGCATTTAATATATCTAACATTTCTACAATTTTGTCAACATCTCCTGCAGGATCTATTACCATTGTTTCTTTTGATTTCTCGTCTTGTACAATATAACAATTTGTTACATCTCCAACCCATGAGTCTATCCTTAGTTCCTTTAATATCATTTTTCTTCTCCTCTTATTCCTTCATTTTGTTTTTTCTACTTACTTCATATACACTGTCTATTTTACGTAATTCTCTTATTACTTTATTTAAACTTTCTACACTATCTACTTCTAGTGTAACTTCTGTTATAGCAATTCTTTCTTTTGTTGCCTTTGCATTTACACTTATTAATCTTACTTTTGAGTCATTTAATTTTTGTACTATATCCCCTAATAATCCATTTCTATCATTTGCAAATATCTCAATTTCAACAGTATATGAACTCTTTTTCTCATCATTATACCATTTTACATCTATTATTCTATTTTGCTCTTTTAATAAATCTGCAACATTTGGACAATCTTTTCTATGAACAGATACACCTCTTCCTTTTGTTATATATCCTATTATTTCGTCTCCTGGTAATGGATTACAACATTTTGATAATTTTACTAAACAATTATCAATTCCTTTTACAATAACACCTGAATCAGATACTTTTGTATTATCTACTTTATTTTTTGCAAGTTCTTCTATTTTTTCTTCTATTTTTGGTTCTTCTTTATGTTCTTTTCTATATTCTATTAACATTCTTGCAATTATTCTGTTTGCTGTAATTGCTCCAAATCCAACTGCTAAATACATTTCATCTAAATTTTTATATTTATATCTTTCTAACATTGGATTTATATAATCTGTTTTGAAAAGTTCTGCATATGGAATTCCAATTCTTTTTAATTCTTTTTCAATTAAGTCTTTTCCTTTTTCTATATTTTCTTCTCTTTTTTCTTTTTTGAACCAAGAATTTATTTTGCTTTTGGCAGATGTACTTTTTACAAATTTTAACCAATCCATACTTGGACCTTTAGAGTTATCCGATGTTAAAATTTCTACGATATCTCCATTTTTGATTGGTGTTATTATTGGAACCATTTTACTATTGATTTTTGCTCCAACCATTTTATTTCCGATTTCAGCATGAATATTATATGCAAAATCTATTGGTGTTGCACCTCTTGGTAATACTTTTATTGCACCCTTTGGTGTAAATACATATACCTCATCTTCAAATAATTCTGTTTTTAGTGTTTCTAAGAATTGTTGTGGATCTTGCATTTCTTGTTGCCATTCTAGTGTTTCTCTAAGCCATGCTAATTTATCATCTTGTACTTTTACTACTTTTTGTCCTTTTCTACTTCCATAATTTGCTTCTTTATATGCCCAATGTGCAGCAATACCATATTCAGCAATTCTATGCATATCCCATGTACGTATTTGTACTTCAAATGGTGTTCCTTTTTCTCCTAATAATGTTGTATGTATTGATTGATACATATTTGTTTTTGGAACTGCTATATAATCCTTAAACCTTCCTGGCATTGGACTATACATTTCATGTACTACACCTAATGCCGCATAACAGTCTTTTACAGAATTTACTATTATTCTTAATGCAAATAGGTCATATATTTGATCTAATGTTTTATTGTCTCTTTGCATTTTTCTATATATACTATATAAATGTTTTGCTCTTCCTGTAACTTCTGCCTCAATATGTTCCTTTTTCAATTGTTGTCTTATGTCATCCATTATTTTTTCAATAAATCTTAGTCTTTCTTCTCTTTTTTGCTCTATTCCTTTTATTAATTCCTCATATTCTTTTGGATATAAATATTTAAAGCTTAAATCTTCTAATTCCCATTTCATTGAATATAGACCAAGTCTGTTTGCTAATGGTGCATATAATTGCATTGTTTCTGTTGATATTGCTATTTGTCTATCTCTTCTTAAAAACTCTAATGTTCTCATATTGTGTAATCTATCTGCTAGCTTTATAATTATTACTCTTATGTCTTTTCCCATTGCTAAGAACATTTTTCTATAATTTTCTACTTGATTTTCTTCAATTGATGCATGTCCTATTTGTTTTAATTTTGTAACACCATCAACCATATCTGCAATTTCTTTTCCAAATTCTCTTTCTATATCTTCATATGTTGCATCAGTATCTTCTACTACATCATGTAAAAGTGCTGCACATATTGTTTGTTCATCTAGTCCAAGTTCTGCAATAGTATATGCTACATTTGTTGGGTGTATTATATATGGTTCACCTGATTTTCTTAATTGTGTTCCATGTTTCTCTAAAGCATAGTTATATGCTTTTTGTATTATTTTTACATCTGGCCATCTTTTGTTCTTTTTTACTCTTTCAATAATCTCTTTTATTGTATGATTTTCTGCCATATAAATCCCCCCATTGATTTATTTTTCTCTTTCACATTTTACATCTTTTTGTTTTAAATTTAAAGCCTTTTATCAAAATTTTATATTGATTTCATAATATCTTTAATATTAATTTGAATACTATCAACACCATTAAATGAATTTATTTCTAAATTTCCTGCAATATCAACTCTATCACCAATTCGATAAGTATCTGCTAATGCTCCCATGTTAAATCCTATTGCATTAATTATATTTTTATTATCCTTTACAGATAATCTTAAATGTTTTCCTTCTGATAGAGATCTTATTGAATCTATTTTTAAATTTCTAAATGCAAATATTGGCATTTTATTGGCTTCACCAAATGGTTCAAGTTCTTTTAAACTGTCTACCATTTCTTTATTTACATCATCAAGTTTTATTTCTGCATCAAGATTTAAAATTGGAATTATTTTATCAACTTCTTTTTCTTTTGCTATTTTTTCAAATTCTTCTTTAAATTCTTCAACTTTTTCTTTCTTTATGTTTATTCCTACTGCCATAGCATGTCCACCAAATTTGTCTATTGTGTCATTACATTCCATTAATGCTTCGTGTAAATCAAATCCAGGTATACTTCTTCCAGATCCTTTACATTCTCCATCTTCTTCACATAATAAAATACTTGGTTTAAAATATAGTTCTGTTATTTTTGATGAAACTATTCCTATAACACCATGATGCCATCCTTTTCCAGATACTACTATTGTATTTTTGGTATCAAGTCCTTCTTTTTCTATTTGTTCTACAGCTTCATTATAAATATTTTTTTCTATTTCTTGTCTTGTTTTATTGTATTCATTAATTTTTTGTGTTAATTCTTTTACTTCATTTTCTTCTTTTGATAACAATAAATTTAATGCTTCTTCTTGATGTCCCATTCTTCCACATGCATTAATTCTTGGTGCTACCCCAAATGATATTGTTGTTGAATTTATTTTTGAATACCCACAGCTTTGCAATATTTCTTTTAATCCTAAATTTTTTGTTTGCTCTACTAATTTTAATCCCAGTTTTACAATTACTCTATTCTCATCTGTTAATGGTACTATATCTGATATTGTTCCAACACAAACTATATCTAAATATTTTAAATATTCTTTTGGGTCTAATCCTAATTTTATACTTAATGCTTGTATTAATTTAAATACTACTCCAACACCAGCTAAATTTCTACATTCATATTTATTATCTTTTCTTTTGGCATCTACTACTGCTATCGCTTTTGGTAATTCTTCTGCTGGCTCATGATGATCTGTTATAATTGTTTCAATACCAAATGTTTTTGCATATTCAACTTCATCTACTGCTGTTATTCCACAATCTACTGTTATCATTAATTTGTTTCCTTGTTTGGCTATTTCTTCCATTGCAGTCTTATTTAATCCATATCCTTCATTTAATCTATTCGGAATATATACATTTACTTGTATTCCTCTTTCTTCAAGAAAACTTTTCAATACTGTTACACTTGTAATTCCATCAACATCATAATCACCATATATTATTATTTGTTCTTTATCTTTTATTGCTTTTAATATTCTTTCAGCAGCTTTTTCCATATCAGGCATTCCAAATGGATCATAAAAATCACTTCTTTTTGGATTTAAAAATTTTGTTATTTCTGCTTCTTCTGTTATGCCTCTATTTGTAAGTAATGTTGATAGTAATCTATTTAATTTGTATTTTTCTTGTAATTTTTCAACTTTTTCTTCATTAGTTTGGTATATTTCCCATTTCTTATTCATTATAAATTTTGTTCCTTTCTCTATAGTAAAAATTCTAGCCTTATTTTATTCTATAATAATAAAAATAGCAAGAAAATTCTTGCTATTTTTCTGGATTTTTATAATTCAAAAATTACTCTTCATCTATTGGTTCTGTATCTTCTTCATCATCAGATGGAAGTTCTTCTCCTAAACTTTGTTCAAATGCTTTTGCAAAATTATCTCTAACTTTTTTCTCTATTTCGTCCATTATATCTGGATGTTCTTCTAAATATCTTTTTGCATTTTCTCTACCTTGACTAATTCTTTGACCATTATAACTAAACCATGCGCCACTTTTTTCTACAATGTCTAAGTTAACTGCCATATCTAGTATATTTCCAACTTTTGATATTCCTTTTCCATATAATACATCAAATTCTGCTTCTCTGAATGGTGGAGCTACTTTGTTTTTTATAACTTTTACTCTTACTCTGTTTCCTATAACTTGTCCATCTTGTTTCATCATTTCTGTTTTTCTTATATCCATTCTTACTGATGCATAGAATTTTAATGCTCTACCACCTGTTGTTGTTTCTGGATTTCCAAACATTACTCCTATTTTTTCTCTTAATTGGTTAATAAATATAAGTACTGTTTTTGATTTATTTATTGCTCCTGCTAATTTTCTTAATGCTTGTGACATTAATCTTGCTTGAAGCCCCATATGTGAATCTCCCATTTCACCATCTATTTCAGCCTTTGGTACTAATGCCGCAACAGAGTCTACTACAACTACATCTAATGCACCACTTCTTACTAATGCTTCTGTTATTTCTAATGCTTGTTCTCCTGTATCTGGTTGTGATACTATTAAATTATCTATATCTACTCCTAATTTTCTTGCATATACTGGATCTAAAGCATGTTCTGCATCTATAAATGCTGCTTCTCCTCCCATTTTTTGTGCTTCTGCTATAATATGTAATGCTAATGTTGTTTTTCCTGATGATTCTGGTCCAAATACTTCAATAATTCTTCCTCTTGGTACTCCTCCAATTCCTAATGCTATATCTAAACTTAAAGCTCCTGTTGGTATTGCTTCTACCTCCATTGCTTTATATTCTCCTAATTTCATTACTGATCCTTTTCCAAATTGTTTTTCTATTTGGCTCATTGCAACTTCTAGTGCTTTTCTTTTTTCTGCATTTTCTCCCATGTTTGTATCTTTCCTTTCTTGAGACTATTTTCGTGTCTCTTTTTTCTAAACCTTTGTTCGATATATATATTATATCGTTTTTTATTTTTTTGTCAAGCAATTTTATGAAAATTTTTCATAATTTTATAATCAATTCTTATACCAATTATCTATATTAATAAATATATTATACCAATTGGCTGGTATACTGCCTTTCAATGTCCAATTACTTGCAACTTCATAATAATTACTAAATAATCCTATATATGGTACTTCATCATTATATATTTGTCTAATTCTTGTATATTTTTCTTTTAACAAATCTTCCTTTGTTATATTTTTTACTTCATTCATTATTGAATTTAATTCTTCATTTGAAAAGTTTGCTAAATTTCCATTTCCAAAAAATGTTTCTAAATTTGGACTTAATGATAATGTTACACCTGTTAATATCATATCATAATTTCTATTGTCTAAATATGATTGATATTGATTATCTGTTGCTTTTACAAGTGTTACTTTTATACCTGCTTCTTCTAAATTACTTTTTATTATATCTGCAATTGCAACTCTTGTTTCATTAGATGCTTGTACTACAAGTTTAAAATTTATTATTTTTGTACTATAGTTAATATATTGTTGCCATCTATTATATTTATATTCCCAGCCATTATCTTCTAATATTTGAATTGCTGTATCTGTATTGTATGATGTATCTGCTTTATCTCCTTGTAACCAATTTCCATAATCTAAAAAGTAATCTTGTGTTCTATATTTTCCTCCATATACTTGAGAAATTATACTTTCTCTATTTATTGCTCTTGAAATTGCTTGTCTTACTTCTTTATTTGCTAATACTTGGTTTTGTGTGTTTATTGCTAGAAAATCAAATTCTCTTCCATTTGTTTCTGCTTTATTATATCCTATTGTTCCTATATAATTTTCAATTCCTATATTATTTGTTGTAATTAAATCTATCTTTCCTAATTTAAATGAATTATACATTTCTCCAACATTTGAATATTTTGATATTGTTATTTTTTCAAGTGTTAATTCTGCCCTTTTATAATTCTCATTTTTTTCAAGAATTATTGAATCACTGCTATTTTGTGTTATTTTATATTTTCCTGTTCCTATTGGGGCATTATTACTTGAACCATAAATAAAATCTTGTCCTTCATAATTTTTTTTACTTAATATTGGAAATATTAAGTTATATTCAAAAAATGGTACTTCTTGGTCTAAAATTAATCTTATTGTATTGTCATCAACTCTATTTATTTCAGTTATATGCCTTATATTTTCAAGATAAATTGAATCTATTTTTGATAAATTCTCTATTGTAAAAATAACATCATCTACAGATAAATTGTTTCCATCTGACCATTTTATTGATGTATCTATTTTTATTAAATATTTATTTTCTGCTGTTTTAGCCCAATCTTTTGCTAAACATTTTTCAAGTTTATAATCACTTGTTAATTGAAATAATGGTTCATATATTATTTTTGTAATTTCTTGAACTTGTTTATTTTTACTTAATAATGGATTCATTGTATCAAATTCTGCAATTCCTAATTTTATTTCCTTACCAATATCATCTTCTTTTACTACATTTGTTTGTTCTTCATCTGTTGTATTTTTCTTTTCTTCATTTAATTTATATGCAACCAATATAATTATTCCAATTATAAATATTATAAATATATATTTTGCAAAATTGCTTTTCACTTTTTTATCATTCCTTTTTATAAATTTTCTTATGTATAGTTATAATACATTATAAACCATGTTTTTTCAAGTATTTTAAAATAAAAAATAGGAGCTTTTTATATAGAGCCCCCATTTAATTTATATTTATTTTCTTGATTCTACAATCAGTTTTATTCCTGTTCTATCTTCCCCTTCAACTTCTACTTCAGCAAAAGCTGGTATGCAAACTAAGTCCACTCCTGATGGTGCTACAAATCCTCTTGCTATTGCTACTGCCTTTACTGCTTGATTTAGAGCTCCTGCTCCAATTGCTTGCATTTCTGCTTTGTTTGATTCTTTTACTAATCCAGCTATAGCTCCTGCTACTGAATTTGGATTAGATTTTGATGAAATTTTTAAGATTTCCATTTCTCTTTTGCCTCCTATAATTATTTTTTTGTTGCAACTTTTACATTTTGTATTTTACATTATTTAGGAGGTCATGTCTAGTAGTTTTTGGAAATTTTTAGAAATCTTTATTACAAGTTTCGACAGAATTATCTAATATATATCCTCTTTATATCTGTTACTTTTGATGTTGTATCATCTATGTTAAATATTACTGCATTTAGTATACATTCTCCTTCAGCTAATTTATATTTTTCTGGAAGTGTTGTTTCAAATCTTTTTATTGATGCTTGGGCATCCATTCCAATTACAGAATTCTTTGGTCCTGTCATTCCTATATCTGTTATATAACCTGTTCCATTTGGTAAAATTTGTTCATCTGCCGTTTGGACATGTGTATGTGTACCAAATATTGCTGTTATTTTTCCATCTAAATATCTTGCCATAGCAATTTTCTCTGCTGTTGCTTCTGCATGAAAGTCTATTATTATTATATCTACTTGTTCTTTTATTTCTTCTACCATATCTTTTGCCATAATAAATGGATTTTCTGTTAATATATTTATATCAACTCTTCCCATAAAATTCATTACAGCTATTTTCTTTCCATTACATTCATAAATTCCAAGACCTTTTCCTACAACTCCTTTGGGATAATTTGCTGGTCTTAATAATTGTGGATGATCTATAAATTTAAATATATCTTTCTTTCCCCATGTATGGTTTCCCATTGTTACTACATTTGTTCCTGCACTTAACATATCATTAAAGTTTCTCTCATTTATTCCCATTCCACCTGCTGAATTTTCTCCGTTTGTTATTACAAAATCTATATTTTCTTCTCTTTTTATTCTTGGTAATTCTTCTTTTAGTTTTCGAACTCCTGATTCTCCAACTATATCACCTACTGCTAATATTCTCATATTTAACCTTCTTTCTAAAAGTTTTATTTTTTACTTCGTGTTTTATTTTACCATTTTCTGGCTTGTTCGTCAAGGCAATTGATTAAGTTAAATGATATAAAAAAGAACGCAAATATTACTCGAATTCGGGCATATATTTACGCTCTTTTTTGAGGAAATATTTCCTCAAATTTAACATCGTTTATTTTTCTTTACTCTTTTTTCTCACTTACAAACCAACGGGCTGTATCTGGAACATATAAAGTTAGTACATGGTCTTTTTTTAAAGCTTCTACAACTTTTGGATCCATTCCTGGGTATTCCTTATATTCTGGGTCTCTCCTAAATACTCTTTCATAGTCAGGATTTTTCAATTGCATACAAAAACCTCCATTCATATTAAACAATGTTACTATTCCAAAAATTAATATATTATATATATAACATCTAAAATATAATTTGTCAAATTAGTTTTTAAGTAATTTTTTTATTGTTATTGAATATATTTTCTTATAACTTAGAAAGGATTTTATTTTATGAAAAAATATAAATTAGCAATTGTTGGTGCAACAGGATTAGTTGGAAGAACTGCATTAAAAATATTAGAAGAAAAAAATATTCAAAATTTAGAATATACTCTTTTTTCTTCCAAAAAATCTGCTGGTACAGAATTAAAGTTTATGAATACAAGATATCTTGTTCATGAATTAAAAGATTTCTCTTTTGATGAACATTTCGATTTTGCAATCTTTTCTGCTGGTGCAGAAACTTCAAGACATTTTGCCCCTATTGCAGCCTCAAAGGGTTGTGTTGTAATTGATAATAGTAGTGCTTTTAGAATGGATGATGATGTTCCTTTAATTGTTCCAGAAGTAAATTTTAATGATATTATAAATCATAAGAATATTATTGCAAACCCTAATTGTTCTACAATTCAAGCTGTTGTTGCTTTAAAGCCATTAGATGATAAATATAAAATAAAAAGAATCGTTTATTCTACATATCAGGCTGTTTCTGGTGCTGGGAAACTTGGATTACAAGATTTAGAAAATGGTCGTGCAAAAACATATTCACCATTATTAAAATTTTCTCACCCTATTTTTGATAATTGTTTACCAAAAATAGATGTATTTCTTGTAAATGGTTATACAAAAGAAGAAATGAAAATGATTAATGAAACAAGAAAAATTTTAGGTCATCCTTATTTACCTATAACATCTACTTGTGTGCGTGTTCCAGTTTCAAATTGTCATGGAGAAAGTATAAATGTTGAATTTGAAAAAAACTTTGAAATTTCTGATGTTATTACAACTTTAAAAACTTCACCTGGGATTCTTGTTTTAAATGATGATAAAAATGATTCATATCCTATAAATTCAATAGCTAATGGTCATGATGATGTATTAGTTGGAAGAATTAGAAGAGATTTCAGCAAGCCAAATTCTCTTAATTTATGGGTTGTTGCTGATAATTTAAGAAAAGGTGCTGCTAGTAATGCTATTCAAATTGTTGAAAAACTTTTAAATATGGAGGAAACTTATGAAAAATAAATTATTTACAGGTGTAGCAACTGCTCTTGCAACTCCTTTTATAGATGAAAAAATTAATTTTAAAGTATTTGAAGAATTTATCGAGTTACAAATAAACTCTGGAATAAATGCTTTAGTTGTATGTGGTACTACTGGAGAAGCTTCAACAATGTCTCAAAATGAGAAAATTGATTTAATAAAATGTGCAATTTCTGTTACTAATAAAAGAGTTCCTATAATTGTTGGAACTGGTTCAAATAATACTTTATCAGCAATTGAAATGTCTAAAATAGCTGAAAAACTTGGAGCAGATGGATTACTTGTTGTTACTCCTTATTATAATAAAACTACTCAAAATGGTTTAATTGAACATTATAAATCAATTAGTAATTCTGTTTCAATTCCTATTATTTTATATAATGTTCCAAGTCGTACAGGAATGAATATTTCTCCTGAAACTTGTTTAGAATTATCAAAAATCAAAAATATTGTTGGGATTAAAGAAGCTAGTGGTAATATAAGCCAAATTACCAAAATAGCTAGTTTATGTGGTGATAATCTACCAATATATTCTGGAAATGATGATCAAATTTTACCTATTTTATCATTATGTGGTCAAGGAGTTATATCTGTTCTTTCAAATATAAATCCTTCTCTTACTCTTGATATTACAAATTCTTTTTTTGCTGGAAATCTTGCAGATTCTTTAAAATATCAATTAAAAGCTTTACCTATAATTAATGCCTTGTTTGAAGAAACAAATCCTATTCCAGTCAAAGAAGCATTAAATTTATTAGGCTTTAATTTTGGAGAACCACGTTTACCTCTTATAAAATGTTCTGATAATTTAAGAAATAAATTAAAAGCACTTATAAAATAGGAAAAAAAAAGATTCTTATATAGTACAAATCTACTACTAAGAATCTTTTTATTATATTATTCTTCTATTTTCTCTTCACTTGAAAGGGCTTCTGTGTTTTCCTCTGAAGAATTTTCATCTTTATTTTCTTCTGAATTATTTTCAACTAAATCTTTCATTGTTAAATTAATTCTACCTTGGTCATCTATTTCAATAACTTTTACTGGAACTTTATCTCCAACATTTACATAGTCTGTAACGTTTTTAATATGTTCTTTAGCTATTTTAGATATATGAACTAATCCTTCTTTTCCTCCACCAATATCTACAAATGCTCCAAATGATGTAGTTCTTGTTACTGTTCCATAATATATTTGTCCAACTTCAACTACTCTTGCTATATTTTCTATTATATCTAATGCTTTTTCTCCCATTTCAGCATCTGTTGAATAAATAAATACTTGTCCATCTTCTTCAATATCTATTTTTACACCTGTTTCATCAATTATTTTATTAATTGTTTCTCCACCTTTTCCAATTACATCTTTAATTTTTTCAACTTTAATTTGTGTTGTAATTATATGTGGTGCATATTTTGATATTTCTTCTCTTGGTTCTGAAATAACTGGTTTCATTATATCATCTAATATATATTGTCTTGCTTTTCTTGTTCTTGCAAATGCTTCTTCTATTATCTTATATGATAATCCATCTACTTTAATATCTACTTGTATTGCTGTAATACCTTTTTCTGTTCCGCCAACTTTGAAATCCATATCTCCGAAAAAGTCTTCTAATCCTTGAATGTCTGTTAACATTACATAATCATCTGGATTTTCTGGATTTGTTACAAGTCCTGTTGAGATACCTGCAACTGGTCTCTTAATTGGAACACCTGCATCCATTAATGCTAATGTACTTCCACATATACTTGCTTGTGATGTTGAACCATTTGAAGATAATACTTCTGATACAACTCTTATTGCATATGGGAATTCTTCTACTGGTGGTAATACTGGAACTAATGCTTTTTCTGCTAATGCACCATGTCCAATTTCTCTTCTTCCAGGTCCTCTTGATGTTTTTGCTTCACCAACACTATATCCAGGGAAGTTATATTGATGCATATATCTTTTTGCTGTTTCTGTATCTATTCCATCTAATTCTTGTTCTTCACTCTTCATTCCAAGTGTTACTATTGACATTACTTGAGTTTGTCCTCTTGTAAATAATGCACTTCCATGTGTACGTGGTAATAATCCTACTTCACATGATAATGGTCTTATTTCATCAATTGCTCTTCCATCAACTCTTTTATGTTCATAGAATATCATATCTCTTACACATTTTTTCTCTAATTTATAAACTGCTTCACCAATTTCTTGCTTTCTTTTTTCGAATTCTTCTTCTCCTAATTTTTCAGCAAGAGCATTTTCAATTTCTTCTGTTAACGCTGCAACATTATTGTCTCTTGTATCTTTGTCTATTTCTTGTACAGCTATTTTCATTTTTTCTGTATAATCTTTTTCTAATTCTTCATATAAATCATGATCTACTGCAAATGATTTGTATGCAAATTTTGGCTTTCCTATTTCGTCTTTAATTTTTTGAATAAATTGACATACTTTTTTGATTTCTTCATGTCCTTTTTTAATTGCTTCTAACATTACATCATCTGGAACTTCATTTGCTCCTGCTTCAATCATTGCTACTTTTTCAGCTGTTCCTGCAACTGTTAAATTTAAGTCACTTACTTTTCTTTGTGCTTCTGTTGGATTTATTACTATTTCTCCATTTACTAATCCTACATTTACTGCTGCTGTTGGTCCTCCAAATGGTATATCAGATATTGATAATGCTGCAGATGCACCAATCATTGCTGCTACTTCTGGTGAATTATCTTGTTCAACACATAATACTGTTGCAACAACTACTACATCATTTCTGAAATCTTTTGGGAATAATGGTCTTAATGGTCTATCTATAGCTCTTGATACTAATATTGCTTTATCACTTGGTTTTCCTTCTCTTTTTGTATAAGATCCTGGTATTTTTCCAACTGAATACATTTTTTCTTCAAAATCTACTGATAATGGAAAAAAGTCTATTCCTTCTTTTGGCTCTTTTGATGCTGTAACATTTACCATTACAACTGTATCTCCATATTTTACTACAACATTTCCATTTGCTAATCCTGCTAATTTTCCTGTTTCTATTACAAGTTTTCTACCTGCTAATTCTGTTTCATAACTTTTAAACATATACTTTTTCTTTTTTATGGTTTATTTATATAATCCATAAACTCCTTTCTTTTATTCTTTACACCTATTTAAGTAAGTCAAACTTGTAATTAGATTGTAACCTCTATAATATGTTTTATTTGTTTAAAGCACATTATACAAGCTACTTTTCCAAATACATTTGACTTACTTTAAGAACAAATAAGAAAAATTTTCAATTTTTCTTTGATTTGTTCTCGCCCGATTTGAGTTTCTGAGCGAAGCGATGAAATCTCAAAGGGCTAGCGATTGTAACATTTTATATAATAGGAAAGTATAACTTTCCTATTATATAAAACAAAAGGACGCAGGCTTTTATCGCACACGTCCTTTTACAAATCTTAAACTATTTTCTTAGTCCTAATTTTTCAACTAGTGCTTTATATGATTCTTCATCTTTCTTTGCTAAGTAGTTTAATAAATTTCTTCTTTTACCAACCATTTTAAGCATTCCTCTTCTTGAATGATTGTCTTTTTTATGAACTTTTAAATGCTCTGTTAATTCATTAATTCTTTCTGTTAAAAGAGCGATTTGAACTTCAGATGATCCTGTATCTTTTTCATCTCTTCTATATTGATTAATGATTTCTTGTTTTCTTTCTACTGTCATGTTATTAACACCTCCTATTTTTTTTTTCTCCTTATACCGAGCTCTAATAATAGGTGTCTTTTATTAGGCTAAGTTAAAGGAATATTTTTTCAACATAACTATTGTACTATATTTTACCAAAAAAATCAAGCAATTTCACTAATTTAGATTAAATATATTTTTATCCATTTTTTATTGCTAATATATCTTCATCTTGTTTTAAGCTTGGTCCTAAAAATTCATAACAATTTTTATTAGATTTCATTGCTGATAATCCTATTTCTTTGTCTTCTCTCAGCCTTCCACTTGCGAACTTTATTATAATTGGTTTATTCGTTGCAGCTAACATTACTACTTCTTTATCATCTCTCATTTCTGGTGATGCAAAATACAAAATTTGTCCTGTTTTTTTCAATCCAGCCATTAATAATTCTTTATCATTTAATAAATTTTCTTTTGCATAGCAATATGTCCACCCAACTTCACTTACTGAGTCATATACTATTTCTCTATCTGCTTTTAATCTATCACTAACATATTCTAATGCTTCTGGATTATTATGTATTGCGGCTAATGCAATCTCTCTATCATCTTTCATTTCTTCTCCTGCATAATCTAATAGTCCACCTTCTTTTGATACATTTTCTAATACGTATTGCCTATCATGCGCATTTTCTCTCATTTTTATTACTTCTGGTCTCTCTGGCATTTTCCTTCATTCCTTCCATAAAATATTCTTCTGAAAAAGAATTTATTTTTCTCTTTTTAATAAAAAATGATATAATCTATTTTACTAGCATTATATCATTTTATTTTCTATTTTACTATAATTTTTTTGTTTTTAAGATACTTTTTTTCTTAATTCATTTGCATATTGTAATGTAACTTCATTTACTTCTCCTGAAGAGATTCTTGCAATTTCACATAAAACTTCTTTTTCATTTAATAATTTTACTTTTGTAGCTGTTCTTTCATTTTCTACTTTTTTACTTATGAAATAGTTATAATTTGCACTTGCAGCAATTGCAGCCAAATGTGATATGCACAAAACTTGATGATTTTTTGAAATGCTTTTCATTTTATCAGCCACTGCATTAGCAGCTTTTCCACTTATTCCAGTATCAATTTCATCAAATATCATAACAGGTACTTCATCCGCTTCTGCTATTACTTTTTTTATAGCTAGCATTATTCTTGACATTTCTCCTCCTGATGCAATTTTTACTAGTTCACTTTCATTTTCTCCAATATTTGTTCTAATATAAATTTGAACAGAATCTTTACCATTTTCAAAATATTCATTTGTTTTATATTCTACTTTTACATTAATTGTTGCATTTTTCATTTCTAATTCTAATAATTCTTTATTAATTCTTTGATTTAATTCTGTTGCATATTTTTTTCTAATTTCACTTATTTTCATTGCTATTACATTTAGCTCTGTTTCTAATTCAGATTTTTCTTTTCTTAGTTTAGCATTTATTTCTTCTGCATTTTCTATTTTATTTATCTCATCTGCAACTTCTTTTCCATATTCTAATATTTCTTCAATATTATTTCCATATTTTCTTTTTAAATCATATATAATATCTAATCTTGTTTCTACTTCTTCTCTTTGTTGTTCATCAAAGTCAACATCTTCACAATATGTTTCTATATCTCTTGATATTTCTTGCATTTCATAATATATGTTTCTTAGACTTTCTATTGTTGAACTATATTTTGAATCTATTTCTTCTATTTTCTCTAATGCTCTTACTGCACTATTTATTACATCTATTGTATTTTCTCCAACTGCTTGACTTGCTTCTGATAAGTTTTTTGCTATTTTTTCTGAGTTTAACATTATTTTTCTTTTTTCTTCTAATTTTTCTTCTTCATCTTTTTTTAATTTTGCTTCTTGTATTTCATTTAATTGATATTTTAATAAATCTAATTTTCTTTGTTTTTCTTTTTCATCTCCATAATTATTTCTTATTTCTCTTTTTACTTCATTATATCTTATAAATTTTGAGCTATATTCACTTTTTAATGGTAATAATTCTTCTCCTATAAAATTGTCAAGATATTTTATATGTGTTGAACTATCAAATAATTGTTGATTTTGATTTTGACCATGTATTTCTATATATTTACTCATAAAATCTTTTAATTCTGATACAGTTACAAGTCTTCCATTTATTTTACAAGTATTTCTTCCATTGCTATATATTTCTCTTGTTACAATAATATTTCCATCTACTGAATTTATATCTTGTGGCTCATACATACATATTTCTACATATGAATGGCTTTCACCTTTTCTTATCATTTCTTTTGAAAATCGTCCACCACAAATTACTCCTAATGAATCAATTATTAATGTTTTACCAGCTCCTGTTTCTCCTGTTAATACATTCATTCCTTTGTTTAAATTTATTTCTAAATCATCTATTATTCCTATATTTTTTATATGTAAATTTGTAATCATGGCAATCCTCCAAAAAAATAATAATACTTTTCGTAAGTTAAATATCAAATGTCTGTTCGAAAAGTATTATATGTTTTTCTTTGATTTTTGTCAATAGTTTTGCGAACTTTTTTTCGCTTTATTTTTACTATTAATTTTTAAAATTTCTTCTATTTTATTTTTTTCTTCTTTAGTTACTATATAGTTATAATATAACCTTGTATAAATTTTTAATGCTTCCGTACTCACTGCTTTTATATTTTCTTCGCTTATCTTTCTATCACTATAATTAGGAATTTTATTTTTTAATATTTCACTAATTTCTTTCTTTGGAATTTTTAGGTAGTCTCTCAAAGGGATATTATTTAATAATTTCCAAACTTCATTATATGTTTCATCAATCATCTTTCTTCTTCTTTCCTTGATATAGACTCTTTTTCTATATCTTCTAATCCAAGATTTCTAAAAACTAATGCTTCTCTTAAAAAACTAACTTCTGAGTTTTTTCCTTCATCTGATAGCTCAATACTTAAATTGATACTATTTTGAAGTTCTTTTACTAATCTTTTTATTTCTTTTACTGATATTTCTACTTCAAAATCTAATTCATCAGTATATTTTTCATAAGTTCTAAAAGTTATAATAATATCATCTAATTTTCTTGTATTTATATACTTACTATAGTCTATATTATAATTATTATGTGCAATGCTATCTCTTAAATGTCTAAACAAATTAGAACTATTTACCATAACATCTCCATATCTATCTATTTGTTTCTGTATTTGGTCTTTTTTTCTTTTTGGTGCTCTCTCTAGCTTTTCTCTTAAATTTATTGTTCGTTTTATTGATTCTTCTTTACTTAAATATTTTATTGTGACTCCACTCAAATCAATTCCATTATATTCAAAAATTGGTCTATTTCTATTTTTGTTTATTTCTCTTATATAAACAAAACAATAATTAGCTAAAGCTATTGCTGATTTTGCATATAAAAATGGTTTCTGAGCAGCTAATTGTGAAATTGATAAATCATATAATTCTTTTATAGATATATTTTCTTCTTCCATTGCTTGCTCATCACCTGCTCTCCAATATTCAGGTGATGCTATTATCATAGAATATAATTGAATCATATAATTTACATCTGATGATACAGCTACTTTTATATCATCTTTATTCTTAGCAGTTGCATTAATTAAAAATGCTGTTGTTAATACTAGTTGTGATCTTTGTTTTTGCTTCGTTTTAGTATCTTTCCCCGAAATTCTTAAATTATTTATTCCTATATTTTTCAACCATTTTTTTATTTCTTTTTCTCTTTCTGGTGAAATTTTCTTTCCTGAAATAGTAATACTATTTACAAATTTATTAATTGATAATTTTTCTGTTTTCTCATCTAGCTTTTTTTCATCAAAATATAAAACTCCAAGTTTTTCTAGTTTTTTCTCAATAAATTTATCAAAAACATTCTCATAACTTTTTATTAATTCTATAAATTCATTAATTTCTATATCTCCTGATATATATCCATTATTAATGTGAATATATATTTTTGAATCATTAACTATTTTTATTTCATACATTGCATGTGCTAAGCAATTCCTTAATTGCCTTATTTTTTGTTTTTTATCATTTGAATTTTTTAATTGAAATTTATCTAAAAAATCTATCCCTTCAAACATTCTTTCAAGTTCTACATTTCCTATACGATATTTAGATAATATTTCTTCTATATTAAATAATTTTAATGATTCTGATACTACCATTGCTCTAGCTGCAAATACTATTTTTTCATATTGTGAAAGACTTTCAAATTCATCTTTTAATTCTGTCATTGTTATATTGGGTCTTAATTTTGTTATAAGTTCTGCTGTTTCTTCATAAAAACTTATTACACTATTAAAATCGCTTATTCTATCTAATATTAAAACATTCTCTTTATCTGACACTATTCTTTCTCCTATAAAAATTTTATGAATTTATTATATCATTACTCTAAGTATTTTTCAATTTATATTCCAATCCTGTATTTCTTTTTTTACTATCTACATTATTTATCATAAAGTCTACAACTCTATCATTTCCAATTACAATCAATAATTTTTTAGCTCTTGTTAATCCTGTATATAATAAATTTCGTGTTAAAAGCATTGGTGCAGCTTGTGGTACAATCATTATAACAACATCAAATTCACTTCCTTGTGCTTTGTGTATTGTTATACAATAACTATGATCTATTTGTTCTAAATCATTGAATTCATACCAACAAACTTTATCATCATCGAATTTTATTCTTATATTTTTTTCTTTTTCATTTATATTTGTTATTGTTCCAATCTCACCATTAAATACACCATTTCCAGTTTCTATAGAGTCTCCTTCTCTTCTTTCCCAATACATATCATAATTATTTTTGGTTTGCATTATTCTATCACCAATTCTGAATATTACTCCCATACTTGCTTTTTCTGGTTCACCTTCTCTTGGCGGATTTAATTCTTGTTGCAATGATTTATTTAATTCTTTTGTTCCTAACATTCCTTTTTTAGTTGGTGTTAATACTTGAATATTTTCAAAAAAGTCATAGTCTCCGAACTTTTTTAATCTTCCATTACATAATGATAAAACTTGTTCTAATATTTTTTCTTGATTATTTTCTTTTATAAAGAAAAAATCTTCTTTTGCATTTTCTGATAATTCTGAATCATCTTTTTGTATAAATTTTTGACCATTGTTTACTCTATGTGCATTTACTATTATTTTACTTCTTGCTGCCTGTCTAAATATTTTATCTAAATGTACTGTTGAAATTTTTTCAGATGATATTATATCTTTTAAAACACTTCCAGGTCCTACTGATGGCAACTGGTCTGTATCTCCTACAAGAATTAACTTTGTTCCTAAATATATACAATCTAACAAGTAACTCATTACAAACATATCTACCATTGACATCTCATCAACTATTATTATATCTGCATCTATTGGTGCTCCTTCAAAGTCTTCGTCTTTCTTATAAAATACATCATCATCAACTTTTCCTATCTCTAATAATCTATGTAATGTTTGTGCTTCTTCTCCTGTTGTTTCTGTCATTCTCTTTGCTGCCCTTCCAGTAGGAGCACATAATACTATTTTATATTTTTTTTGCTTATAGATTTCTATAATACTTTTTATTATTGTCGTTTTTCCTGTTCCTGGACCACCTGTAATAATTGTTACATTATTATCATTAATAGTTCTTATTGCTTCTTTTTGTTTTTCAGATAAAATCATATCTGTTCTTTCTTCTACTTTTTTTAATTCTTTTTCAATATTACTTATTTTTTTTACATTTTTAGTGTTTTTTAATTTTATTATTCTTTCTGCAATCTCATTTTCTGTTTTATAAAATGAGTATAAATATACCCATTTTTCTTCATCTCTTTTTTCAATAACTATATCTTCATTTGCTTTTAAATTTATTAGTCCTTCTTCAATTATTTCTTCAGCTACTCCTAATAACTGTTTTACATATTCTATTAAATTCTCCTTTAATGTACAACAATGTCCATTATATGTGATTTTCATCAAAGCATATTTTATTCCACTTTTCACTCTTTTTTGATTTTCTCGTTCTATTCCAAGTTCTATTGCCATTTTATCTATTTGTGAAAATTCTACACCTCTTGCAATATCTATTAAAATATATGGATCATTTTCTATTTCTGATATTGCATTTATTCCTAGTAGATCATATACTTTTTTGGCACTTTCTGCTCCTAATCCAAATCTTTCTAAAAAGCCAACAATTTGCCATACTTCCCAATTTTCAATAAAACTTTCAGATATTTCTTTTGCTTTATCTTTTGTTATTCCTTTTATTTGTACTAATTTTGATGGTTCGTATTTTAATACATGTATGGTTTCATCTCCAAATAATTTTATTATTTTACTTGCTGTTGCTGGTCCAACTCCTTTTATATTTCCATTTGCAAGATATTTTTCTAGTGCAGATAATGTTTGTGGCATTAATTTTTCAAATGTTTCTATTTTAAATTGTTCTCCATAATCTTTGTGTTCTATAAATTTTCCGATTATTTTTAATGAATCTCCTTTACATATAAATGGTAAATATCCAACTACTGTAAATTGTTCTTCTTCTGTTTCAAATATTCCTACAGTATAGCTATTTACTTCATTTTGATATATTATCTCTGCTAGTATTCCTTCTTTTTCTTCCAATTTCTGTCCTCTTTTCGTATTTTGATAGTGTGATTTTATCACAAAAATATGTTTGTTTCAAGGATATTTAGTTATAAATAAAAAAATCGAGAAATTCTTACATTTCCCAATTTTTTTTATACTATGTGTATTATAATTTTCTAGACCTCTAATTTTATAATTTTTTCCCAAGGTAATTCTGGCTTTCCAAAATGACCATAATTAGTTGTTTTTGTATAAATTGGTTCACGTAAACCAAGATATTCAATAATTCCTTTTGGTGTTAAGTCAAAATTCTTTTTGATTATTTCTTCTATTTTTTCTTCTGGTATTGTATTTGTTCCAAATGTGTCAACAAATATTGACATTGGTTGTTCAACACCTATTGCATATGCTACTTGTAATTCACATTTTTTGGCAAATCCATTTGCAACTATATTTTTTGCAATATGTCTCATCATATATGCTGCACTTCTGTCAACTTTTGTTGCATCTTTTCCTGAAAAAGCTCCTCCGCCATGACGAGCATATCCACCATATGTGTCTACAATTATTTTTCTTCCTGTTAATCCTGTATCTCCTAAAGGTCCTCCTATAACAAATCTTCCTGTTGGATTTATAAAATATTTTGTATTTTCGTCTAAATATTTTTCTGGAATAACTGCCTTTATTACTTTATCCATAATGTCTTTCTTTAATGTTTCCATATCTGCTGATTCTTCATGTTGATTTGATATAAGTATTGTATCTATTCTTTTTACAATTCCATCTTCATATTCAACTGTTACTTGTGTTTTTCCATCTGGTCTAAGATATGGTATTATTCCGTTTTTACGAACTTCTGTAAGTCTTTTTGCTAATTTATGTGCCATTGAAATTGCAAATGGCATATATTCTTCTGTTTCATCTGAAGCATATCCAAACATTATCCCTTGGTCTCCAGCCCCACCAATGTCTACACCTTGTGCTATATCTGAGCTTTGCTTTGTTATATTTATATCTATCTTACATGTTCTATAATCTATGTCTAAGTCTGCTCTGTCATATCCTATTTCTTTTATTCTATCTCTTACTATTTTTTCTATATCTAATGTTGCATTTGTTGTTAATTGTCCTGCTATTGTTATTTGATTTGCAGATGCAAATGTTTCTATTGCAACTCTTGAATATTTATCTTGTTTTAATGCTTCATCTAATATTGTATCTGATATATAATCACATAATTTATCTGGATGTCCTTCTGTTACACTTTCTGATGTAAAATACCATTTTTTACTCATATTTCTTCGTTTCCTTTCATATTTATTATTCTACTTTGAGTTATAATAAATTCTTATATTTGATCTGTCTAAAATAGAACCTTTCTAATATAACAAAAAAAGAACTCTTAGCGCTTGCTATGAGTCTTTTTCAAAAAAATCATCACTCAAAGCTTTTGCTTTGCCGGTATTAGCACCTTACATACTGCAGGTTGCTGTGGGATTAACGAGCCGTTCTCTACTCCACTCTTGATAATATATATTCAATTTTATAATTAAACTAATTGTAATATAGCTACTTCAGCAGCATCTCCTCTACGAGGACCAGCTTTAACTATTCTTGTATATCCACCAACTCTACCTTCGTATTTTGGAGCGATTTCATTGAATAATTTTGCCATTACATCTTCGCCTTCAACTTTGTTTAATTTTGTCATTATTTTTCTTCTAGCATTTAATCTTGATGGCATATCTTTTTGTCTCTTTTCAGTTGTTTCTTCTTTAACAACTTTTAGATATTCATTACCATTTTTGCTTTTTACTAATTCTGTAACTTTGTTACCTTTAGAATCTAATTTAGCTTTTACTACTTTAGCATCTACTGTTTCAAAGTTATCTTTTTCTTTTATTGCTAATGCTATTATGCTATCTGCAATAGCTTTTACTTCTTTTGCTCTAGCTTCTGTTGTTTCAACTTTACCTTTTAAGATTAAATCTGTTGTTAAAGTTTTTAACATAGCATTTCTTATATCAGTTGTTCTACCTAATTTTCTATTTGTAGCCACTTCTTTCACCTCTTTATTAAATTTTATTCATCTTCTTGTCTGAAATTTAGCCCTAATGAATGTAATTTTGCAATTACTTCATCTAAAGATTTCTTTCCTAAATTTCTAACTTTCATCATATCATTTTCAGATCTATTTGTTAAATCTTCTACTGTAGATATTCCTGCTCTCTTTAAGCAATTGAATGAACGTACAGATAATTCTAATTCTTCAATTGAAGTTTCTAATACTTTCTCTTTCTTAGATTCTTCTTTTTCAATCATAACTTGTGTATTTTTTGTTGCTTCTGATAAATCTATAAATAATTCTAGATGTCCTGTCATAACTTTGGCAGCTAAACTTAATGCTTCATGAGCTTTTAAGCTTCCATCTGTCCATACTTCTATAATTAATTTATCATAATCAACCATTTGGCCTACTCTAGTGTTTTTTACTTGATAATTTACTTTTTTTACTGGTGTATAAATTGAATCTATTGGAAGCACAGATATGTCTTGGTTTGGTTTTTTATTCTTTTCAGAAGGGGAATATCCTCTTCCCATATCTGCTGTTAATTCCATAATCAATTGTCCACCCTCAGCAACAGTTGCTATATGTAAGTCTGGATTTAATATTTCTACAGTTCCATCTGTAATGATATCTCCTGCAGTTACTTCTCCCTCTCCTTTAAAGTTAATTCTCATAACTTTTTCTTCGTTTTCAGTAAATTTTAGTCTAACATTTTTTAAGTTTACTATAATTTCTGGAACATCTTCTACAACATTTGGTATGCTTGAAAATTCATGTAAAACACCTTCAATTTTAACACTTGTTAATGCACATCCTGTTAAAGATGAAAGTAATATACGTCTTAAAGAATTTCCAATTGTAACGCCATATCCTCTTTCTAATGGTTCACATACAAATTTTGCATAATTGTTATTATCATCAACCTCTAGACATTCAATATTTGGCTTTTCAAATTCTATCATTTCTACCTCCTAATATTTTTCTAATTAAAAACTATTATTTAGAGTAAAGCTCTACTATTAAATGCTCTTCAACTGGAATATCAACATCTTCTCTTGATGCTAATCTTACTACTTTACCACTTAAAGTTTCGTTATTTAATTCCAACCAAGCTGGAACTGGTCTTGCTGAATTTGCTTCAATATTTGCTTTTATAGCTCCATTTTCTTTTTTGTTTTCTCTTACTGTTATAACATCTCCTGCTTTAACTAAGTAAGATGGTATATCAACTCTTTGTCCATTAACTGCAAATTGTCCATGGTTTACAAGTTGTCTTGCTTGAGCTCTTGAAGCTCCAAATCCTAATCTATATACAACATTATCTAATCTGCTTTCTAATATTTGTAGTAAGTTTTCACCTGTGATTCCTTTTTTATTAGATGCCATTTCGAAATATCCTCTAAATTGTTTTTCTCCAACTCCATAGTATGATTTTGTTTTTTGTTTTTCTCTTAATTGAGTTCCGTATTCAGAAAGTTTAGCTCTTTTTTGTCCGTGTTGTCCTGGAGCATAATTTCTTCTAGAAATACTGCATTTATCAGAATAACATCTTGAACCTTTTAAGAACAATTTTTGTCCTTCTCTACGGCAAATACGACATTGTTCGTCTGTATAACGTGCCATCTTTTACACCTCTTTCATTATATTTTATTTATATTCTTAATTTTAAATTTCTTTTTATAATCCACCTAAGTATAAAAAATTATACTCTTCTTCTTTTTGGTGGTCTACATCCGTTATGTGGGATTGGTGTAACATCTTTGATGCTACTGATTTCTAATCCTGCAGCTTGTAAAGATCTTATTGCTGATTCTCTACCTGCTCCTGGACCTTTAACATATACTTCAACTGTTTTTAATCCATGTTCCATAGCTTCTTTAGCTGCTTTTTCAGCAACTTCTCCAGCTGCGAATGGTGTGCTTTTTCTTGAACCTTTGAAACCTTGTCCTCCAGCACTTCCCCATGAAATTGTATTTCCGTTTGTATCTGTTATTGTTACTATTGTATTATTGAAACTAGAATGAATATGTGCAGCACCTTTATCGATGTTTTTTCTATTTCTTCTAGCTACTGGTTTTTTTGCAACATTTTTGTTAGCCATTGTTCTTATTTCCCTCCTTATATAACAGTTTTACACTGTTTTAAAAGTCTTATTTTACATCTTTCTTTGATCTACTTACTAATTTTCTTGGACCTTTTCTTGTACGAGCATTAGTTTTAGTTCTTTGTCCTCTTACTGGAAGACTTCTTCTATGTCTTAATCCTCTGTAGCATCCAATTTCAGTTAATCTTTTTATATTAAGAGCTACTTCTCTTCTTAAATCGCCTTCAACTTTGTATGATTCGTCAATAACTTTTCTTATGCTATTAACTTCTTCATCAGTTAAATCTTTAACTCTTGTGTCTGGGTTTACTCCAGCTTTTGCTAATATTTTGTTTGAGCTAGCTACTCCTATACCATAAATATATGTAAGTCCTATTTCTACTCTTTTTTCTTTAGGTAAGTCTACTCCTGCTATACGAGCCATGTTTCTTTGCACCTCCAAATTTTTTATTTGTTTGTCCTTATTTTTTTTAAAGGTGAAATGCATCTAATTTAATAGATCTTTAAAAATTAATATTGGACATATATATAAACACAAATTTGATATGTTAACATCTATATGTTAAACAGCCGCTACCTTATTTGTGTTATAAACTTAAGGAATTAACCTTGTCTTTGTTTGTGTTTAGGGTTTTCACAAATAACTCTAATTACACCTTTTCTTTTTATTACTTTGCATTTGTCACACATTTTCTTTACTGATGGTCTAACCTTCATTTCTTTGCACCTCCTTAAATTGTCTTCAGACATTCCTTAGCTTGCCGCATTCCACTTGGGCTAAGGAATGACCTTCGCCTTGTGAATTAAGTTGTGTCTTCAAACTTGATTTTTATATAATTGGGTTAATTTACGTTTCAAATTTATTTTATAATATTCTTCATAAATTCCAATATGTTTTTTAAATTTTATTTTGCTCTCCAAGTAATTCTTCCTCTTGTTAAGTCATATGGTGATAGTTCAACTTTTACTTTGTCTCCTGGTAATATTTTTATATAGTTCATTCTTAGTTTTCCTGAAATATGGCCTAATATTTGGTGTCCATTTTCAAGTTCTACTTTAAAAGTTGTATTTGGTAGTGTTTCAACAACTACTCCTTCTACTTCTATAACATCTTCCTTTGCCAAGTTTTTTTCCTCCTTCTTAAAGAGCAATAAAATTCTAAAAACATGTTATTGTATTTAGATTTTTCTTACTTTTTTGCCAATTTTTCGTAGAAATTGGGTTTTAACTCATTTATTATATAACACTTTTAAATGATTGTCAATATTTCTGGATCATTTTCTGTAATTAAAATTGTATTTTCATAATGTGCTGCTAAACTTCCATCTTGTGTTACAATTGTCCATCCATCTTCTAATTCCCAAATATCTGGTTTTCCTGCAATTACCATTGGTTCTATTGCCAATGTCATACCAGGTTCAAGTCTTATTCCTCTTCCAGCTTTTCCGTAATTTGGTATTTCTGGTTCTTCATGCATTTCTTTTCCTATTCCATGTCCTTCAAATTCTCTTACTACAGAATATCCTTGTGATTTTACATATTCTCCAATTGCATGTGAAATATCTCCAATTCTATTTCCTTTTCTAGCATATTTTATTCCTTCAAAAAATGCTTGTTTTGTTACTTCTACTAGTCTTTTGGCTTCTGGTGATACATTTCCTACCATAAATGTTCTTGCTGCATCACCATTATATCCGTTTTTTAATGCTACTAAGTCTACACTTACTATATCTCCATCTTTTATTATTGTTTTCTTTGATGGAATTCCATGTATTACTACATCATTTACTGAAATACATGTTGATGCTGGATATGGTGGTATTCCTCTTATTCCTGGATCATATCCTTTTTCTGCTGATATTGCTCCATTCTTTTTCATTGTTTCTTCAGCTATTTTGTCTATATCTGCTGTTGTCATTCCTGGTTTTATTGCTTCTTCTATTGCTTTATGTGTTAAAGCTGTTACTCTTCCAGCTTCTCTCATTAATTCTATTTCTTTTTTTGATTTTATTGTTACCATTTTTATTCTTCCCTTCAAAATATATAATTTGTAGTTTCGAAAAAATTGTTTATTTCAAAACTAGATGCGTATTAACAAACTTGCGTCTTTTTCCTTAGGCACAATACCAATATTAATATGTAGCTTGCTTATATTTAAGCAAGCTATTTAGACTATTTTTTTATGTCTCTTACAACATCATTTGCAACATCTTTTCCCATTCTATTTATTGATATACTAACTGTTTCTGTTCTTAGTACACCTTTTTCCTTATAATATTCTACTAATGGGCTTGTTTTTTCTTCATAAATTTCTAATCTTCTTTTTATTGCTTCTGGATCTGAGTCATCTGCTCTTTGTTTTAATGGTGAGCCACATTTGTCACAAATTCCTTCTTTTACTGGTGGATGTAATTTTATATTATATGTTGCTTTACAATCTTGATTTGTGCAAACTCTTCTTGTTAGCATTCTGTCTATTATCTCTTCTTTTGGTGTTACTAGATTTATTACTAAATCTATTTTTTCACCTTTCTTAGCTAAGATTTTATCTAGTTTTTCTGCTTGTTCTATTGTTCTTGGAAATCCGTCTAATATTACACCATTTTTAGCATCATCCCATGTTAATCTGTCTTCAACCATTGGTACAGTTATATCATCTGGTACTAAATTTCCTTTTGATATATATTTGTCAGCTTCTACTCCAAGTGGTGTTTTCTCACTTATATTTTTTCTGAATATATCTCCTGTTGATATTTGTGGTAATCCTGTTTGTTCACTGATTAATCCTGCAACAGTTCCTTTTCCTGTTCCTTGTGCTCCTAACATAATTATATTCATATTTTTTCTTTCCTTTCTTGAGGTTCTAGCCTAATTTTTGTAGCTATTCCTTCTCTTTTTGGGATTATTCCCTTTTTTGACGACTATATTTTACTCTAAAACATAAAAAATAGCAAGTCTTTCTTGCTATTTTTTCCTTTTTTTATTATTTCATTCTACAAATTTTTCTTTTTTCCAAATGTTACTTCTTGAAATAAGAAATTTTTAACTTTTGTCCAAGTAACTTCTTGATGTAAAAATTCATTTACTTCATCTTCTACTTTTTGTTCATATGGTGTTAATTCTACTTTTATATCATAGAATAATACTGATTTTACTTTATTCCAAAAAGTATTTTTTGCAGGCAAGTTTGTTCCTGTACTTGAATTATTAATTGTATTCTCACCATTTATGTTTATTGCATTTTCGATTCCGATTCCATTATTTCCACAATTTTGAATTGGTTCATCTGTTTTTATTCCACAAAAAACACCTGAAACTTTTTCTATATTTGCCATATTTCTTCCTCCTTTGTGTTTATTTTTTCTATTATATTTATATAATAGATGTGTATTTTTTTCAAGTTATTTTATATTAAGTTTATATTACAAAAATATTACAATTGTAACATATCTATCCAATAACATATTCTACTTCTGCTTTTTTTATATTTACTTTTACTATTTTATTTTCTAACTCTTCATCTGTTTTATATTCTACTAATATATAATTTTGAGTATGTCCTTTATAATATCCTTCTTTATTTTTTTCTTCAAATAATACTTCTACATCTTTTCCGATTAAATTTTGATTATATTGTTTTTGATTTTCATTTGATAATTCAATTAATTTTTTACTTCTTTTTTCTTTTACATCACCTTGTATTTGATCTGGCATTTTTGCAGCAACAGTTCCTTTTCTTGGTGAATATGGAAATACATGCATTTTATAAAAGTTTATTTTTTTCAGATAATTATATGTTGTTTCAAAGTCTTCTTCAGTTTCTCCTGGAAATCCAACTATTATATCTGTTGTTAAAATTACATCATTATAGTGTTTTCTTAATCTTTGAACAATTTCCCCAAATTCACTTGTTGTATATTTTCTATTCATTCTTTTTAATGTATTGTCACATCCACTTTGTAATGATAAATGAAAATGATGGCATATTTTTTCAAGTTTTATTAGTCTTTGCATAAATTCTTCTGTTATTATTTTTGGTTCTAATGAGCCCAATCTTATTCTTACTATTCCATCTATCTTATTTATTTCTTCTAATAAATCTATTAGACCTATATTTTCTTCAAAGTCTTTTCCATATGATGCAAGATGTATTCCTGTTATTACAACTTCTTTTATTCCTTTTTGTGCAATTTGTTCTATTTCTTTTATTATGCTATCTATTTTTCTACTGCGCACTCTTCCTCTTGCATATGGTATTATACAATATGAGCAAAATTGGTTACATCCATCTTGTACTTTTATTACTGCTCTTATTTTTTCAGTATATGAAATTTGTCCCATATCTTCAAATTCTTTTTGGACTGATATATCTTGAACTGCTGTTAATTTTTGATTTTGTTCAAAATATTTTTCTACATATTTTACTATATCTCTTTTTTCTTCGTTTCCAAGTACAACATCAATTTCAGGCATCTTCTCTAGTTCTTCTTTTGAACTTTGAGCATAACAACCTGTTGCTACTATTATTGCATCTTTGTTCTTATCTTTTACTTTTCTTAAGGCTTGTCTTGATTTTCTGTCAGACATATTTGTAACTGTACATGTATTTACAACACATATATCTGATACATCATCTATTTCTACAATTTCATATCCATTTTCTTGGAATTTTTGCATCATAGCATTTGTTTCATATTGATTTACTTTACATCCTAATGTAATAAATGATACTCTTTTTTTCATTTTATTTCATTCCTTTTTTATATTAGAGTTGCTCCTATAATTCCTGCATCGTTTTTGAATTTTGCAAGCTGAATTATTATATCATTTCTTTTGTTAAATAGCAAGTTTCCTGTTAAAAGTTGTTGTTTTAATGGTTCTAGTAATATTTCCTTATAATCTGCAAATCCTCCTCCTATTAATATTTTTTCTGGTTCAAATATATTAATCAGATTTGATATTCCTATTGCTAAGTTTTCTATATATTCATTTAAGAAATATTTTAATCTTACATCATCTTTATTATTTAATATAATTTTTATTATTTCTTCATTTCTAAGAGTTGTTAAATTGAATTCATATGCAATTTTTTCCTTAAATCGCTTTAGGCTTGCATATATTTCAAAACAGCCTCTTTTTCCACAATTACATTGTAATCCATTTTTCTGTATTATCATATGGCTAAATTCAAATCCTGGTACTTCCTTAGCTTCTAATACTTTTCCATTATATATTACAGCACCACCAACTCCTGTTCCAATACATAGAAATAGTCCATTTTCACATTCACTAAAGTTTCCATATTTTTGTTCTGCTAATGCTGAACATTTTGCATCATTTTTTAATTTTACTTTTGTTCCTGTTTCTTTTTCTATTATTGGTGCTATTTCATAATTTTCTATTTCTAAGTTTACTGCTTTTATAATTGTTGTTTGATTTACTGTTCCTGGTACTGCTATTCCTACATTTTCTACAAAGTCCATTTTTTGATATTCTTTTATTGTTTGTATTATGAATTGTGTTATTTCTTCTTTTAAATTTTGTTTATTTATTTGACTTTCGTTTTCGATTTTTTCTACTATATATTTTTCTTTCTTCTGTTGTATATTTCCGAATTCGTCTACTAGCCCTATTCCTACATGGCTTCCACCTATATCTATTCCTATTTTCATTTGTTTGTTACCTTTCTTTTTGTAACTGTTTTGATGTTTTTATCTTATCATAAAGAATTTAAATTTTCAACCATTTTAATTTTGATATTGTTTATTTGTTTTTTATTTAAATTAATTTGCACAAAATGGATATACTGCGCAATGTTCTATAACAGTAATAACTCCTATAACTAGCCTTGCTGTAAGTCCAACAAGTGAAACAGTGAATGTTGGAAATACTGTACAGCTAACAGGTACAGTTAATCCTTCTAATACAACAGAGAGTACTTTATGGGCAAGTAGCAATACAGATGTTGCGACAGTAAGTGATTCAGAACTTATGATTTTTATAATGTATTAATGTTTGATTTTTCATGGAGTTTGAAATAATTTGTAAAGAATAAAAAAATATATAACTTTTTTTATAATTCAATTCTTTTAGTTGACATCAACAATTTTTATTGATATTATTTTATTAGAAATTTAGCATAAAGTAAAATACTTAACGATTAATAAACATCAATATAATAAAAAAAACATATTACAAAATTCTATATTTCATAATATGTTTTTTATTTATTATTATTAATCATTTTTTTGTGGTATCAATATTAGAACTCTATTTTTGAAGATTTTTATTTATTTTTACAAATTGCATTTACTGGATTTACTTTTGCATTTAATTGTATTGTTTTTTCTTCACTTATTCTTCTACATCTATTTCTGTTGAACCAATTGGTTCTTCTCAAACTGTATTTAATATTGTTACTTCTGCTAATATTCTCATTACTATTATTGTCACTACAAACCCTATTGTTGTTATTTCTTTTTCTCTTTTCATTTATTCTTCTTTTTTATTTGCTTTCACAAATAGCATATACAGCTCCATGATTATCTGCAAAATTACTCCTATCTGAAGAAATAGCCATTAACTTTTCCCATATTTTCTTTCCATTACTATCTATTTTGGTGATATATCCAGTTCCTCCTCCATTTGTATTTTCATATCCTCTTCCTAATAAGTATCCTCCATCTGACGTTGGAGTAATAGCATATACAGCTCCATTACCATCTGCAAAATTACTCCTATCTGAAGAAATAGCCATTAACTTTTCCCATATTTTCTTTCCATTACTATCTATTTTGGTGATATATCCAG